>Ga0208539_1000002_pt1 | contig 428253 bp, 346 predicted proteins | sample RushSE_CattailNL_5_FD_185681 | JGI IMG/M metagenome (GOLD analysis project Ga0208539, IMG submission 185681) | Natural and restored wetland microbial communities from the San Francisco Bay, California, USA, that impact long-term carbon... | ecosystem: Environmental > Terrestrial > Soil >...
AGGTCCTTGGCACGGGAATAGGCCAGGCTGGTCTTCTCGTACATGTCCTGACGGGTCGGCCAGTTGTTGGGGAAACCCGCCGCGGTAACAGACTCACGCGCCCATGTTTCATACAGGACGATCTTGGTCGTCGTCTGTCCGTAAGACTGCAACTGGTTGGCGATCGGCGTAATGCCCTGAACAAAGAAGTTGTTGAACTCGGTCGAGCTGTACGAACTGGTAAATGCAATCGATCGGCCCGGGGTCGTGCTGTAGTCCTGGAGCACCATCACGTCCCACACCCGGCCTGCCGCGGCAACGGGGTTGAGGATCTCGAAGCTGTTGTCGGAAAGGATGACATCCACGCCGGGGTCCAGCGCGTCAATCCCGTTGTGCTGCGAGAGGTGCTGACCGCCGACCGCGATGTTCTGCGAACCGGTAGCGTTCAGGAAACTGCCCACACCCATCGTGTGGTTGTTGGTCGCCGCCATGACGATGGCCTCGAAAGGCGAGACCTCGGAATCGCTGAAATATCGATCGACGTTGGTGCCGTCGTAACCGACCGACTGGTACGTGTAGCTGTTGCCAACAAAAAGCAGTGCATCATTGCTGACCGCTGCATGCGTCGCGTTCACAACTCCACCTGTGAATGCCAATGCCAACAACACAGCAGTACGAGGCCGGGGAATGATCGATTTCAATTTCTCTTCTCTCTTTTCTATCAACAGTTTTGTAAAGTCGCACTAACTCTACAAGATCGCAGGCTTTTCCTCTGAAGTTTGAGTATAGCACACCGTTTTTTCTATACAAAAAGTAATCCATTAATCATGAGCCCGTAACCAGTAATACATTACAACTTGAGGTGAATAATACCGGGACTCACGGGGTGTCGTGACGAAATATACCCACTTCTGGATAGCAATTTCGGGTGTACTCAAGACGGACTTTACCTCAAGGGGTAACCCGCCAAGCAGTCGGTAAAACATTCATATCGTCCTGGAGTCATCGGCGTCATTTATCTTCAATTCGCTGCGTGGGGCAGCCTCCGAGCAACGATTCGGGGGTCGAGTCATAGAGGACTCCCCCCGGGGGAGGAGGGGCGTTGCCCGGGGGCCACAGCACGAATTTCAATAAAGGGAGGAGGAATCTGCACGCCGCCCTAAATTGGCCGGGGAGAAATATGGATATCCGACCTCGGTCTTGCGAATGACAGACTCAGGCAGCGGCCCGAACAAGCTCAAATGGGTCAATCACAGCAACGGCCAGGCGCGGTCCTTGTCCGAGATCACCTGGGCCTTGTAAGGCAGCCGGATCCCCAGGGCGGGGTCGTCGTGACGCAGGCCGCGTTCGCATGCGGGGGTGTAGGGGGCCGAGGTGGCGTAGGTCACTTCGGCGCCGGGCGTGAGGGTCAGGTAGCCGTGGGCGCACATCGGGGGGATGTAGACCGCGTTCTTTTTCTCGGCGGAGAGCTCGACCATCGCGTGCTTCAGATACGTCGGCGAGCCCGGACGCACATCGACGATGATGTCCAGGACCCTGCCCGCGCTGCAGCGGACCAGCTTGGCCTCGAGAGCAGGCGCGACCTGGAAGTGCATGCCCCGGAGCGTGTGCAGCGCATGATTGCCGCTGATATTCATCTGCACTACTTCAAAGTCAATCCCGGCCTGTGCAAATAAGTCACGGCAGTAGACGCGGGTGAAAAAACCACGCTGGTCACTGAGCAGCGTGGGCACGATTTCTTTCAACGACTCTATTTCCAGAGGGATGATCTGCATCGCGGTTCTTGTTTTGTATGCGCGGTTACGCGCTCAATGGTGGTATTGTGGGGCGGGATGCTCAGGCCTCGCGCCCTTGGAACTCACGTATCTGCTTGAGTGTCAGCTCACGGACCGCCCGGGGCCCCTGCTCATAAAACGCTTTGTACCAGGTGACGACCCAGTCCAAAGTGGTGTCGAGGTTCAGCCTCGGCTGCCAGCCCAGCTCGGCCTGCGCCTTGCTGATGTCGAGCTTGAGCAGACGCGCCTCGTGCAGTTGAGGGTTCGTATCAAGCTGCCAGCGTGCGCTATTGCCCCAGCGTTGTGTGGTCTGGGTCACGACGTAATCCACGGTGCGCGCATCGGTGTCGTTGGGGCCGAAGTTCCAGGCCTGGGCGTAGCGATGTCCGTCTTCGCCCATCAGTTTCTCGGCCAGTTTCAGGTAGCCGCCCAGCGGTTCGAGCACGTGCTGCCACGGGCGGATCGCGTTGGGTGATCGGATGACCAGCGGCTGTCCCTTGGCGAAGCAGCGTACGGCGTCGGGGATCAGGCGGTCCTCGGCCCAGTCGCCGCCGCCGATCACGTTGCCTGCGCGTGCAGAGCCAACCGCAACGGCGCGAGGATTCGCGGCCTCGGGGCAGAAAAACGATCGGCGGTACGCCGAGGTGACCAGCTCCGCGCAGCCCTTAGAGCTCGAGTACGGGTCGTGGCCGCCCATGGCTTCGTCCTCGCGGTAGCCCCAGACCCACTCGCGGTTTTCGTAGCATTTATCGGTGGTCACGACGACGACGGCCTTGATGCTGTCGCAGCGCCGGCAGGCCTCGAGCAGATTGGCCGTACCGATGACGTTGGTGTTGTAGGTCTCCAGCGGGTCGCGGTAGGACTGTCGGACCAGGGGCTGCGCCGCCAGGTGCAGCACGACCTCGGGACGATGAGCCTGCAGCTCGCGCGACATCGTTTCGAGGTCGCAGATGTTGCCAAAGGTGCTCTTCATGCCGCGAGCGACATCGGCGGCGTCGAACATCGCCGGGTCGGTCGCCGGTGCGAGGCTGTAGCCACTGACATCGGCCCCGAGCATCTGAAGCCAGAGCGAGAGCCAGCTGCCCTTGAACCCGGTGTGCCCGGTGAGGAAGACGCGTCGGCCAGTCCAGTCAAACGCCTGGATGTTTTGCTTCGCGTTCATCTACCAGACTTTCCATTTCGCTTTGCCGCTTTCCCACATTTCTTCGAGCAGTTGCTTGTCGCGGAGGGTATCCATCGGCTGCCAGAACCCCGCGTGCTTGTACGCCATGAGCTGACGGTCGTGCGCCAAGCCGGCCATCGGTTCGCGTTCCCACACGGTCTTGTCATCCTGGACATAGTCGATGACGCCGGGCTCGCAGACGAAGTAGCCGCCGTTGATCCAAGCGCCGTCGCCCTCGGGTTTTTCACGGAAGTGCTGGACCTCGGTCTCGCAATCGCTGAGGGTAAAGGCGCCGAAGCGTCCGGGGGGCTGGACGGCGGTCATGGTCGCCAGGCGTCCGTGTCCGCGGTGGAACTTGATGGCGGCGGTGATATCGACATCGCCCACGCCGTCGCCGTAGGTCAGGCAGAAGGTCTCGTTGCCGATCAGGTCCTTGACGCGCTTGAGCCGGCCGCCGGTCATCGTTGATTCGCCGGTATCCACGAGCTTTATTTTCCAAGGCTCGGCGTTGTTGCCCTCGATGTCAAAAGCGCCGGACGCGAGATCGACGCTGACCGTCGAGTTACGCAGGCGGTAGTTGATAAAGAACTCGGTGATGAGGTGGCCCTTGTAGCCGCAGCAGATGATGAACTCGTTGATGCCGTGGCTGCTGTAGATCTTCATGATGTGCCAGAGCACAGGCATGTTGCCGATCTCGACCATGGGCTTAGGGCGCACCGAAGTCTCTTCCGAGAGCCGCGTACCCAGCCCGCCAGCAAAAATAACCGCTTTCAAGAAGGCCTCCCCTCGTGGGAATATCTGCCGTTAGTTGTGAACGCCGCTGATCGTCGGCATCGTCCAATATTACACTTCTCACGGCGCCTTGGGACGCCGGTCAACTCCCTCATCGTCCATCATGCCCGCGGAGTTGATCTTTCACCCAATCCTGTTTGGATGTCTCAGGCCGCCGGACCGGTAACTTTGCCCCCGCCGCCTCCCAGGACCGGGTGCAGCATCGTGCGGTCGGACAGCGTTTGATGGAATACCGTCTTTACCTCCGCCAACTGGGCCTGGCTCTTTTCCCACCAGCGGCTCTCGAGCACGGCCTGGCAGACCTCGTCGCTGAATCGCATACGCACCACCTTCGCAGGAACCCCCGCGACGATCGCGAAGTCGGGAACGTCACGCGTCACAATAGCGCCCGCACCGATCACCGCTCCGACACCAATTCGCTTGCATGAAGGCGTCACCACGGCGTTGTAGCCGATCCAGACATCCGGCCCGATCTCAAGGGTGTGGCGCGGCATCGGCTCCCCGGCCATGCCCCAGCGCTGCTCGTAGAAGAACGGGTGGGTCGAGAGGTGGTCCAGCGGGTGGTTCTGATTGAAAACACGCACCTGCGGGCCGATCGAGGCGTAACGCCCGATCCTGACCTTCGGCGGGAAGTGGCCGGGGCGGAAGAACGGGCCGTAGCTGTAAGAGCCGGCCTCGATCTGGTGATCGGCCAGGAGCAGCTCGCGGCAGGTGCGTGTCAGCATCTGCCCGCCCTCGAACCGCTGGAGGATGCGGAAAATTTTCGCGGCGGTGTCCCAACGCCTGGCGCCGTTGATCGCCTTGTAAGCCGCGACGCAAACCCCACTGAGTGGGCTGGTGCGCAGCTCGTGAGGATGGAATGCGCATTCGCTCAAGCTCAGACCCCTCCTTGCGCCAGGCCCCGCTCAGAATTCAAAGCGTGCGCAGGCTTGTTGGGCACGGCGAGCTGATAGCCCGCGACAATACCACGGTTGATGGATCGGCCGTAGCTGGTCTTAAGCCGATAGGCGCGACTCGGGACGATGCGTGCAATGCCCCACTTAATCGTCGAGGTGATCAGTCGGCGCCAGGCCCAGGCCGGCACGCCCGCCGGCGCGCCGTCGTCGCGCGCGTCCATCGCCTTGGCAACGCCGTAGTCGTAGCCGCGCTTGATCAGCCAGGGGTCGTTGCACTTGTTCACGGGCACATAGTGCCAGACCCGGGCCTGATCGACAAAGCGGCCGGGGCCGAAGGCCTGGATCAGACGCTTCTGCATCTGGTACTCATCGCCGACGGCGACCTTCGTGCCCGGGCCTCGGTCCTCGACAAAACCGCCAAGCTGCTTGACGGCCTTAGCGCGCACCGCCCAGTTAAAGCCCAGCGCGTGGGGCTGATCGATCGGCTGGTCGGGCTCGAGCGCCCAGCCCTTAGCGCACAGCGGCAGCAGCCCGACGATGTGGCTGGCCGGCGGCTTCTCGTAGTCGCAACTGCAGTGGCCCCCGAAAAATGCAGCGTCGGGGAACCGCTCGCTCGACTTCGCATAGGCCAGCAGGTTGCCCGGGTCGATCCGCACGTCGTCATCAAACAGTACGACAAGCCCATCCTCAATCGCGCCAAGCCCGCGGTTGAGCGCCCGGTTCTTGTTGCCCACCGGTTCAAAGAAGTAGCGCAGCGAGAGCGACTGGCGATACTCCGCGGCCAACTGCTCCGCGGTGGGGTCCCCGCCGTTTTCGACAAGTACAACCCCGGCAAAGTCGGCCGGCTTCGCACAGGCGACCAGGCCATCAAGCGTCCGACGCAGTATGTCGGACCGGCCGGCCGTCGCGATGAGGATATGCATGGACACGAATCAGCTCCACTGATCTATGCAGGTCGATTGATCGTTCGACCCGCAGGATATTAATACCTCACGCGACACGGCTGTCCGCCAGCGCCTGGGTCCTGCGGTCAAGGAACCCGAAGAAACGCTCACACAAGGGCCCCCAATCGTAGTCGTGCACAAAGGGCTTGACCGGCGGGGCCAGCCGACCCATCGCCCGGGCCTGCTCGATCGCGCCCTGCAATGCCTTGGCTAACGCGCGGTCGTCGCATGGATCGGCGCAGTGACCCCTGCCTGACTGATCGACCAGTTCACGCGCGTCGCCCTCGGGAAGCGCGCCGACGATCGGCCGGCCGGAGGCGAGGTACTCGTAGGTCTTGCTCGGGATGATCCGCGACCGGTGGCCCCTGGGCAGGCCGAACAACGGCACGAACAACAGATCGGCGTGACGGATCCACGCAACAGATTCGTGATAAGGCACGAAGCCGGTCAGACGGACACGCTCACGACAAACCGCGCGTTCGACGATCTTTCGTGTCGGCTCGTCTTCGACGCCGACCAGGGTCAGCCGGAGGTCTTCGACCGCGGCCGGGGCCTGCCGTGAGAGCAGATCGATAGCGCGCAGCAGGTGGTATGCGGTGCGTCCGCCGATCGAGATCGGCTCGACGCGGAAGTTGCGTCGCTTACGCAGTGCGCCGATGAGCCCGCGTGTGCGCTCGAAGGCCTGAGAGTGGAGCGTGCCGGTGTGGACCATGTGCAGGCCTTGCGCGTCCATGCTCTCGGGGCGCGGAGGCAGCGGGCCCTGGAACTCAGCGACGGTGCAGCCGTTGTTGACCACCGCGACCTTTTCCGCAGTTAGCTGGGGCACAGCGCGGGCCAATTGCACGCCGGCCTCGGGTGTGTTGGCGATCAGGCCGTCGGACATGCCAAGGACGCGATGCATCCACTGGTTAGTGACCGCCCAATGCGCGCGGTTGCTGTACGAACAAGCGCCGTCAAGCGCCCAAGGGTCCTGGAGGTCAACGAAGATCGGAACGTCGCTGAAGGCGCGGATCGCGGGCACCACCGGCGACATCCCGTAAGGCGGCATGGTCAGGATCACCGCATCGGTCGGCTGGCTTTCAAGGCATGCACGCACCGCCCGAACAACCTCTGACAGGAACGGGTCGTCCGCGCCCGCCGGGCCGGGCACCATCGCGCCGGCGGTCGTGGCCTGGTCCATCGGAACACGGACGATGCGCGCCTGATGATCGGCGTCGGCTAAAGAGTCGTCCTTGGGCTCCCAGCTGCTGCGCTTGGCCGGGGGCTGGCGTGTGACCACCGTCAGGTCCCAGCCCAGGCGTCGCGCATGCTCGGCGAGCTTACGCGGTCGCTGGGCGCCCGCCCCACCATCCGGCGGGTAGTAACAACTGATCAGGATCGCTCGTTTCATGCCTGGATCTACCACTGACCATTGCGATGCCTATCCGTAGGCCCGCGGGGATCGGGTTAGAAAAGCCCGCGTAAACCTTTTCGGCGTACGCGGGCTTTCATCAGAACTGTTTTTTATAAATTTAATCAAACAAGGGGGGAGGGGGCAGCACGGTTACACCGGGCTGGTTCCAGTTTTCCGGCAGGAATGGCGGCTGATAGCCCAGCGACGAGTCGCGGATCATCACGCCATTGGGGATCGCGTCACGCAGCAGCGCGCCGCCCTGGAACCTGCAGTTCTGGAACACAACGTTATTCAGATCCCGGCCGATCTGCATCACGGCCCAGCCCGGCGTCTCGATATCGCAATTCACCATCGCGATGTCCTTCATGTTGCCGCCGGCCATGCCCTGGCTGTAGGCGTTACGGATCTTGATGTTGTAGAAGATGATCTGGGACTGCGTCCAGCCCGTCGCGAAGTCGAACAGGTCGGGGTGGTGGTCGGCGTCGCCGCGGTCCACACCGTCGAGGGTAATGTTCGCCGCATAGCCCATGGCGCGGAAGGTGTCTTCGTAGATGTCATGGATGTAGACGTTTCGCGCGAAGAGTCCGCCCCCGCCGCCGTGGAACACACTGCGCACCTGGCTGATGTCGCAGTTGGTGTAGATCTGCCGGCCCCAGAGGTGGGCGAGCCAGTCCGTCTTCTCGGTGCGGCCGTTGCCGATGATCGTGACATCATCAAACCAGATCATGCCCTTACCGGTTTCCTTGCCGTAGCACATGTCCATGCCGGCCTTGGCCTTGAAGGTCAGGCCCTGGAGCTTGAGGTTGCCACCGCTGCTGACGCGGCTGACCTGTGTGATGATGCAGTCTTTCTTGGCAACGCCGGGCTTGGGACGGACCGTGAGGTAGCCCTGCATGGGAACCTTATCGCTCAGGCCCGAGAGCACGTACACGCCGGCATTCAGTTCGATCACCGGGAAGCTCAGCGAGCCGCCCGCGTTAGCGAATAGCTCGAGGTCTTCCAGCACGATCGGCTGGCCGTTGATCGGGTACGCGATCGCGCGGACCGAGATCAAGCCGTCCTTGAACTTACTCGCGTCGAGATTGACGCAGTACTCGTCGCTGACGCCCGTGCGCGGGTTGGTGATGCGCTGGTCAACGCGGACCCAGGGGCCGTTGTTGACGCTGAAGTCCACGTGTCCAATGCCGTAGCTGTGGAAGGCCGCAACACCGATCGTGAACACACCCTTGAACTGCTGCTGAGGAACTACGGCCCACCGCGCGATCGCGTTGTAGGGGTAGCCGGGGTGCGAAGGGTTGCCGACCGCGCCGGGCGCCGCTGTCGCGCCGCTCCAGCCGGAGCCCGGCTGAAGGGTCGGGATCGTTGAGGGATCAACGGCAGGCTGCGTCGAACCGGTATCGGTCGTGCCCGTATCGCCCGTCGTTGTGTTGACGATCTCCGCCGCCGGGTCGATCGGCTCTTCGGTCGCAGTCGGGTCCGGCGTCGGCGCGGGAGCCGGCTCAACGACCGGGGTAGGCTCGGGCGTCGGCTCGGCAACAACTGCGCCGACAACAACGTTCTTCTTGTCCTTGCAATCCGACTTGTACTGGAGCTGGAGGATGCGTTCGCCGCTGACCTGCGGGATCAACAGTACAAGCTTGCTGTTTTTGACGGTGACGTTGGAGCGGACGAGATTGCCCCAGGCCATGTCAAACACGTGGAAGTAGACCACTTCGCCTTCCGCGATGCCCGTGACGGGGACCGAGACGATCTGGCCGGTCTCGAGCTGATCGGGGATCGCGTTCATATCAAAAGACATCTGAACGACTTCGGGCGTCGGCTGGGGTGCGGGTTCGGGGGTCACTTCGGCAGTAGGCTCAATAACGGGAGCAACAACACCCAGCTGAAGCGTCGCTTTCGGGCGGACCTCGCCGCCGCGCACGATCAACTGCAGCTCGACATCACCGGCCGATAGCTTGTCCAGCATCGCGCTGCTGATGGTCCAGGGCGACTTGGAAAGCGTGTGGGTAAAGCTATCAATCATCGCGCCGTTGGCGATCGACCATGCGCCAACCAGCACGTCCCCGCCGGCAGGCAGGTTCTGGACATCAAAGCTGATGCCCTTGCCCGAACCCAGCAGGTATTCCGAGGGCTTATCGACAAACGCGATCACGGGGTCGGGGATCACGGGCGCAGGAGCCTTGACCGTCAGGCTGTGGGTCACCTTGGTGCCCGCGCTGTCGCGGACCAGAAGGACCAGCTCGGCCTGGCCCGCGGGGATCAGATCAAGCTTGCTCGCGGGGATGACCCACGGCTCGCCCTTGAGCGTGAAGCTGAACGAGCCGACCACGCCGCCGGTCACTTCCGACAGAGCCGCAACCAGCACGTCAGCGCCCTCTTCGAGCACGCCGGTGCTGGACAGGCTGATGGACTTGCCCGAACCGATCAGGTACTCGGCGGGGGCATCGACAAAGCTGACAACGAACGGGTCAGGCAGCGGCGTAATCACAGGATCAGTGATCGGCGCGGTCTCGGGCTCGGTGACCGGCCCAACCTCGGGCTCGGTCGTCGGCGCAGGAGCAGGCTCGGGCGTGGGAAGTGGTTCTGCAACCACCAGCGCGGGCATCACCTCGACCACCTTGTTTGTCTTGTAGCTCCCGTTCTGCAATTGAATGCGGCGCTTGCCGCTCACATCCGGGATCGTAAACGTGAGTGAGTTTTTCTGAACGGTGAGGTTGCTCCTCACCAGATCGCCCCAGCTCATATCAAAACAGTGGTACCAGACGACCGTACCGTCGGCCAGGCCGGTCGTAGGGATCGTCAGGGTCTGACCCACTCGCACCTTGTCGGGCATCTGATCAAGCGCGATGCCGACGCTGGTGGTCTGGGTGACGGCCGTGGTGTTATCGATCTTGAGTTCGAACTGCTTGGAGACGATCTCACCGCTGGATAGCTTGGCGGAGACCGTCAGGTTGTACGTGCCGTCGGCGAGCCGGGTCGTATCCCACGCATAGACGGTGCCCTTGCGATCGCCATTGAGGCTGTAAGGCGCTGAGCTGTCGCTGCGCCACAGGACATCGGGGATCGACATCACAACCTGGGTGACCGGTTCATCAACGAGCACCTGGGCGTAGACCTTGCCCTTGAGCACATCGTTGATGCCGGAGAGCGTGATCTCGGCCGCCTGCGTCATGCCGGCGAAAAGGACCATCGCCAAGCAAACCACGTTTTTGAACAGGTTTGCACTGCCTCGTGCAATCGAGTTGTCCAGCGTCCGGTTTGTTCCCAGTGTTCTTTTCATAACATCTACTCTCTTATGTTAACCCCATGAACCCAAATCACCGCATGCCTCGCGGGGTAAGCATGTGGCTGATAACGTCATAATTAGAGGTGTAGATAACCGAGGTAACCCCGATAAAACACGTCAACTCGTAATCTGTGCGGGCTGTGACGGTTATCAACCACTCAAACCGGCTACGGGCACGAGACAGCCCCGGAATGATTGATACAAACCATTCATGCGGCGAGGACTAACAATTACTAACGCTCAATCTTTTTGCATCGCGAGCACTTGGGCTCAGCCGGTGGCGATGTCGATCAGGGCCTTCTCAAGGATCCCCACGACGGCCTGAACATCGCCCTCCCGCATGACGCAGACCGGCGGGAGGAATCTCAGTCTCAAGGGGTCCGACCCGCAGACAAACGCGATCACCCCGAGTGTGTAGAGCCGGTTCAAGACCGCCTTGGTCTTCTCAGGATTGCCGCCGAAGACCTCGAAGCCGATCATCGATCCCTCGCCGAACAGCCCGGCCCCGATTTTGTCCGGGTGCCTGGCGTGCAGCGATGAGAGCTGCTGGGCGAACTGTTTGCGGGTTTTCATGTTCAGGCCTTCGTCGCCGAACACGCCCTTCTCGTCCAGCCGCTTGAGCACCTCGCGCCCGGCGAAGATCTGCGATGAAGATCCGGTGAACGTCTGGCTGATCAGCCCGGGCTTGGGCTTGTAGTTGTCCGTGAACAGGGTCGCGCAGACCTGCGTCATTTTGCCGACGGACACCACGTCGACCCACTTATCCAAACCGTAGTACTGGAACGCGAAGGGCTTGGAGGTTCGGCCGAAGGACTGGATCTCATCGACCCAGATCGCAAGGCCGTGCTCCTTGCACCGCGCCATGACGGCGGCGAAGAAATCAGCATTGCCGGGCGCGTAGCCGCCCTCACCCTGGATCATCTCAAACATCACGCCTGCGACGTGGCCCTTGTAGCGTTCGATGTGGTTGTCCAGGTGCTTGATCGTGCTGTCGATGCTCTTTTGCTTGTCTTCGGGCTTGAAGAAAGGCAGGTAGCCGACCTTGATCGCCTCGGGCAGCCCGACTCGGTATGCCGCCTTGTCGGTGACCGACGCCATGGCGATGGTCCGGCCGGTAAAGCAGTGGCTAAAGGCAAGGATTCGTTCGGCGGGCGCATGCTTCTGAAAGACGATCTTGAGCGCGTTGTCGTTGGCCATCGAACCCGAGGTGGTGAGGAAGCAGTGCTCGAGCCTTGCACCAAACCGGCACGCCCGCTCGACCAGGTCGCTGCAGAGCGCCGCCGACTCGGCGTTTTGCTGGAGGTTGCCCTGCATGACGGTGTCGCCCATTGCGCCGTCGAGGCCGGCGTTGAGCAGGCCCGCATCGCTGTGGCCCAGCGAGTGCACGCCGATGCCGCAGATCATGTCGTACTTGACGCTGCCGTCAATCAGCTCGACCAGCGGGCCGTTGCCCAGGCCCGAGCCGAGGTAGGGGATCGGCAGCGCCCCGCCGCGCAGCTTGGCGAAATCGTCGAGCCGCTGCTGGTAGTCCTGCGCACGCGCGGGGTCGGCCGGCCGGGGGCCGACGAGGTTGTTCTTCGCGTCCGCAAGAGCCTGGGCGATGAGTTTCCGCGCCTGGTCGAGCCGGGGGTCGGCATGGAATTGTTCAGCAGCAAGCTTGGTCATTGTTAGTTACTCCGATCCGGGCACATATCGTATCAATCTCTGTGAATCGGACCGGAGGAGGAAACTCCAAAGACTCAAGGCCGAGGGCATTGGCAGTCAATACCCCGGACGGGGCGCGATTGCGAATTGCGTCGCCCGCCTCTATCTGCGGGCGGCGTTACGATCTGATGCGCACAAATGATTTCGGGACGACGGCGAAGTGAGACTAAATCCACCGTTTGCCAGCATTTGCACCGAGTACGAAAAGAAGGCCGGCCTATCGATAATTGGCGTCGATTGTGCGCAAGCAGCGACGCGACCTCCAAGCCGAGCACACGTTGACGGTTTTGCAGTCATTCTGCAGTGCGATAAATGACGTTTGTATACTTGCTGCATGAGCCGCACACTCATTCTTGTATGCCTGCTGCCTGCCGCCCTGACATGGCGGGTCTCTACGCAAGCCGCCCCGCCCAACATCGCTATCATCCTTGCCGACGACATGGGCTACAGCGACATCGGCTGCTACGGCGGAGAGGTGCAGACGCCCACGCTCGACGCTCTGGCGGAGAAAGGCGTGCGCTTCACGCAGTTCTACAACACCGATGCGGTCGCCGACGCGTCAGCATCCTTAATTAATCAGGCGCCGACCAAGAAGCCCGAGCGTGTCAACGCGATGAAAGCGGTGTGGAACGAACGGGCGCAGCGTGCGAACGTGATACCCGGGCCCAGGGACAAGTAACTCGACCGGCTGCCTGAATATCAGCAATCCTGTTTTTTAATTACCCGAATTTTCGTCAAAGTATGTTTACAGACAACAAAGGAAAGATATCTATGGGGATCCAACAAATGCTGAAAGTCTATTTGCCAATCCGCGCCCTGATGATCGCGATGGCGTGTTTGCTGCCGCAGATTCCTGCGGTGCTAGCGATGGCCGCCCAGCCCAACGTGCTGTTTATCTCCGTCGATGACCTCAACGACTTCCCCACTTTCATGCAGCGTTATCCCGACGCCAAGACGCCCAACATGGACGCGCTGGCGATGCGGGGCATGGTCTTCACAAATGCATACTGCCAGTTCCCGCTTTGCGGGCCTTCACGTGCAAGCGTGATGTCGGGCATGCTGCCCTCGACGCTCGGGTACGACAATCACATGAAAGACGACGAGCTGCAGGCAAGAGCCCGCGAACTGGGGACCGAACTGCTGCACAGCTACTTTGCGAATAACGGTTACAAGACGATGGCGGTCGGGAAAATCTGCCACAACCATGTGCCCAAGGGCAGCGTGGATATGTCGGGCGGCAGAGGCGGATTCAGTTCGGGTACCGGGGATCTAAAAAAGAACTGGCCTCAGAAAGGGACCAGCACGGACTGGGCGGCTGCACCGGACTCCGACGAAAAGCTGCCGGATTACAAGGCCGCGACCTGGGCCGTTGAAAGGCTTGAAGAGAAGCACGATAAGCCCTTTTTCATGATGGTCGGTTTCCTGCGTCCTCACGTGCCATGGTATGTGCCGCAGAAGTGGTTTGACCTCTACGACAAGGAAAAAATCGCGATGCCGCCCTACCTCAAGGAAGACCTGGACGACGTGCCCCAGGCCGCGAAGGACATCAGCATTCTGCCGGAGATGCCCCGCACCGAGTGGGCGATTCAGAACAACCAGTGGCGCAGCATCGTGCAGGCGTATCTTGCATGCGTCAGCTTCAGCGACAACCAGGTCGGACGCGTGCTCGATGCGCTGAACAAGAGCCCCTACCGCGACAACACCATCGTGGTGCTCTGGTCCGACCACGGCTACCACATGGGCGAAAAGAATACGTTCCAGAAGCAGTCGCTATGGGAGCGCTCCACACACGTTCCCCTGATCATCGCCGGCCCGGGCGTCGACCCCGGACTTCGCTGCGACAGGGTCGTCAACCTGCTGGACCTGTACCCAACGCTTGTGGCGATGTGCGGCTTGCCCGCCAATCCAAAGAACGAGGGACGCAGCCTGATCCCGTTGTTTAAAGAACCGGGCAAGCAATGGCCCTACCCGGCGATCACCGGCTGGAAGAAAAACAGCTTCTCGGTACAGGACGAACGATACCACTACATCCGCTATATCGATGGCAGCGAAGAACTCTACGACAGCGTCAACGACCCCAATGAGTGGACCAACGTGGCGGACCTCGCTGAACTTACAAAAATCAAAACAGTCCTGGGCGCTAAGATCCCAAAGCAAAAATAAGTGGTTCCCGGCACGTCGAGACGAACCTTCTGCCTAGCCACGGCAACGGGCTCTTGTCGGCGTCGATCTCCACGGCTTCTGTAAATCGATCCACAGGAACCCGGCCACGGGCTGCTATCGCCGCGCCTACTTGAAGTGGACATGCCTATGCCTCCTCGACCCTTGGCCACTTAAGAATTCTTGTAACCTATTTATCAACAAGATATAACGAACATCAATCTCTCCCGCCGACTGCGCCCTGTGACCTTTGATTTGGCCCTCTACGGGCACTCTGCCTGGACATGCCTCGACGCCTACATCGCCGGGGAAACCGATCTCTAACCGCTGAATTCAACCGTTCTACGCCAGGGCGCTGCGATTACCAGGGTCGTGGGGCACCCGGCGTGGTAAGCCGGTCCAGAGTCGCGCTCCCGAAAAGCACGAATGATCACGACCCTTCGCCGCTACCCCATCGAACCAAAAAGATTTTCTAATAATCCTCTGGACACCCGAACGAGTTGTGCGTCTAACGGCTTGTGGCTCCCACGTGCACACAGCTTATGACCGACCACAGCCCAGTTTCGGATTTCGATCCGACCTCTGAAACCGGGGGCGAGAGGCAGCTAGCCGGGGTTTTGGAACGAGGGGCCACAGGAGCGCTTCATGCAGGAGAGGGGCGTGCGTGCGTAGAGCCTTTGGACCTCGCAAAGATTCTCCGCGAGTACGAGGCGCGGTTACTGAGGTATGCGGCGAACCTGTTGGGGGGCGCGTATGCGGCTGCTCCAGCGACGGCCGATCGAGGTAGTCCTGGCCTGCAGCCGGGGGACCTGGTGCAGGAGGCGTTCCTCCGGCTGCACAGGTACTGCCGGGAGAACGGCTCATCCGCCATAGACCATCCGGGGACCTGGCTGTACCGGGTGGTTCACAACCTCGCGATGGATGCGATCAGGAAACGTGTGCGTGAACGCGGGGTCCAGCCCAAACTCGCCGACGCGGCACGCCTGCGCGCCGCAGCCGCTGATGCATCAGACGAAGAATCACTGGAACAACTGGATCAGCGTGAGCTGGTCGCGCTGGCGATGCGGCTGCTGGGCGATCTGCCCGAACAGCAGCAGCAGGCCATCACGCTCAAGTTCATGGAAGGACTGACCCTCAGGCAGATTGCAACCATCCTCGACTCCAGCCCCGGGAGCGTGAACTACCACCTCAACCAGGGCCTCTCGCGGCTGGCGCAGCAGCTCCGGAAAAAAGGCGTGCTGTGATGGGCGTCATGAACTGGATCAAAACAAACACGAAGCCACGCGCCGTTGGCGTGGGAGCGAAACGATGAACCGAGAACAGGCTGAAACACTGCTGGCCGCGCTGATCGCGGACGAAATGGATGAGCCGGTGCGCGGCGAGTTGCTGGCGTACCTGAAGAGCGACCCGGTACTTTCCGAGCGTCTGGGGGATATGCGCCTTGCAGCCGGTCTGCTGCGTGAGGGGTTCGAGGCAGCCTCGGCCGATGCGCCGGCGGCGCTCGATGCATCGCCGCGGGCCGAACTGCTGGCGCTTTTTGAACGCGAGCCGATCTCGGCGGTCGTTGCGGGAAGTGCTGGTTCTGGCGCTGCGGGCAACTCTTCAGCAAAAAGGCTTGGCCCGCTGTTCAGTATCCGCATGGCCAGCGCGGTCGCCGCGTGCGCAGCGCTGGGCATCGGCCTGATCGGGATGCTGCCCGAGCTGGGCGCGGCAAGGCGCACAGCCCGACGCATGCAGACCCCGATGGATGAGGCCGCAGATTATGCGTACGAAGCGCCCGCCGCTTCGATTCACGGCTCAGATCTAGCAGGCGTAATACCCGGTCCGCTGCTCGGCGACATCCCGACGACCGGCGGTTTATATAGCACACGACGCAACGAGGTCGGCGATGGAATTGACGTGACCGGCGGCACGCGCATCGATGCCGCCAAGGTCGATCCTGCAGGTCAGTACATCGCCGAAAGTGCAGGCAAGCTTGCGCTGGGCGATGACGTTAGCGGCTATGTCAGCAAATACAACTTCCGTGGGTATGAGCAAGGCGAGTCCGGGATGCCGGTGCCGCGATCGCCGCAGTCTGCACCCACTCAACCCAATGCGCCGACATTCGGTCCGACCGCAGATACAGGCCTTGGCGGTCGGGAACGGATCGCTGATGATCCGCTTGCCCGCATCGATCGGTATGGGGACCCCTCTCAACCGCTTGATGCGCGGGTCGAGTTAGAACGGCTGGAGCGTGAAGTTCCTGGTCGTCCTGGTGAAAAACTTGATCAATCGACATTCATAGGTGGACAACAGCAAGCCGGCGACATCATCTCCGGGAAGGTCACCGGGCCGGCGGCCGATCCCGCAGAGATGCCGCCTGCTGAGTTTGGCATAACTTTGAACAGCCCAGCCAGCAAGAATGGACTATTGGGCTTGGAACTCCCGGGGTCTGAGGGGCTCAGCAGAGAGTCTAACGAAGAGGCTCCCGCGCCAACGACCACCCTCAAAGGGGCTGAAGACAAGATCGCTGATTGGAGCGGTTCAACCGTGTGGAATGACAACCACACTGAATTCGGCCGGGGCAATTCTGACGACGGACGCACTACCGCGGGCCTGCCGGACAGCAAAGGAAAGACCGGCCAAGATTCAAACGGCTGGAAATATGACCGCGAGAAGCGGGGTCTGATATTTGATGGCACGGCGGATAAGACTCGCAGCGCTACAGCAAGCGAGGTTGATACGCGTGGCTACGAGCAAAATCAGCAACAACGCGGCGAACAGATCCAGCAGCAGTTGAGCCAGCTTACCAAACAGCAGAACGAGCTTTCCGACCTGTCAACTCGCCAGTTGGAAGACCGCCCTGGGCTGTCGAAAGACAATCTTCGCAATCGGGAAGACCATGGAAAGAGCGGTCAGCAGACGTACCGATACATGGCAGACAAGGACGCCTCGGTCAGCGATCAGTATGGCCAGGACCACGCCAACGCTGCCGGTCTGAATCCCGCCGAGCCTGATCCGGCGGCGGGTGACGGCCCACTCTTTGGCTCAGTGCCGTCCTTCGACGAAGTGACGTTGATAGACCCCGGCAATAAGCAGAATCAGACAAACCCGGCCAAGGCGGATGAACAGCTGCATGATGATCAGAAGCCGCTCATTCTGGGCGACCGATCCGGCGTTGATCGAATCGCCGGCGTCAATGCTCCTGGCGCCTCGGCTTTAGACTCGCCGACGGCTACTGCCAAGCCACAAGTCACACAACCGCTATCCGGAATCAGCAAGCTCGAAGAGGAACGCCGTGCTGCAGAGGGCAGGGTTCTCAACGGGGCCGAGCAGCGAAAAATCGAAGAGGTTCAGGAGCGCCTGGGTAGAGCCCGCGAATTACAACGAGAAATGAAGTTTGAAGAATCCGTCAAGGAGCTGGACGCCGCGCTCTTCATTGACCCGGACAATGCAGCGGTCAATGGCCTGCGTGACATGTTCAAAGGCTCTTCGACCGGTGTAGAAAACTTCGAGTGGAATCGCATTCATGACCTGGGAGACGCCGAGCAGTCGCTGAAGAACATCGAGGCGACCACGCCCTACGACGACATCTTGGTCTACCCCGGTCAGTGGCCGGAGCTGACCGAGATGCGCCTGCGTGGGGTGACCGGCGACGCGGACGGCGATAAAACCAGCGGCAACCCGAGCGTTGTGGCGACGCCGAAGCCGACGCCTGAGCCTGAGCCTGAGCCTGAAACAATAGTAGATAATGCGAAGCAGACCCGAGTCGCCCCGCCGGTGAATCCGTGGGTGCTGACCGAGCTCGACGCACAATCGACCTTCGCGCTGGACACGGATACCGCGTCGTACGAACTTACTCGGCGGACGATCCGCGAGCAGGCGCAGCTCCCGCCTGTGGCTTCGGTGCGGATGGAGGAGTTTGTCAATCGGTTTGACTACCAGTACCCGACCGGGCGTGATGTGCACGACACTTTTACGGTGCATCCCGACGCGGGCCCTTCGCCGTTTGCGGGTTCTGCCGGCGGCGAAGCGGTGCTGCTCAAGGTCGGAGTTCGTGGCCGGGTTGTAGCGCGGGACCAGATGAAGCCGGCGCACTACGTGTTTGTGATCGACGCTTCGGGATCGATGGCGCGGGAGGACCGGCTGCCCCTGGTGCGGCAGTCCCTGGCGATGCTGCTGGGCCAGCTTGGCCAGTCAGACACGGTCTCGCTGGTCAGTTACGAGACCAAGCCCTACCTGCTGCTGGAGCATGCACCTGCAAGTGATGCTCAGGCCATCATGAAGGCGGCTGAGACGATCCAGACCGGCGGATCAACGAACCTGAGCGACGGGCTCAAGCTCGGCTACCAGGTCGCGGGCAAGCACTTCCAGGTCGGCGGCGTCAACCGCGTGATCCTCTGCAGCGACGGCGTGGCCAACGTCGGGGATGATGACGCCGCGCAGATGCTCGAGTCCGTGAGCAAGTACCGCCAGCACGGCATCACCATGATGACCGTCGGCGTGGGTGTCGATGGTCAGACGGCGGGCCAGGCAACGATCTCGGCCGAGCGGTTTAACGACGGGCTGATGGAACAGCTCGCCAACCGAGGCGACGGGCAGTACGTGTACCTCGGTTCGGCGGAGGATGCGCAGCGTCAGTTCGTTGAAGACCTCGCTGCGACTCGTCCGACGATCGCTTACGACGCGAAGATACAGGTGCAGTTCGACAAGTCGGTTGTGCGGCGCTATCGGCTGATCGGTTACGAGAACCGCGCAATCGCCGACCGGGACTTCCGCAATGACGCGGTCGACGCGGGCGAAGTCGGCAGCGGCCAGTCGGCGACGGCGTTATACGAGATCGAACTGTGGCCGACGCGAGGCAATCGCGCCGGGATATCGAATCCTGGAAACGAACCGAGCCTGGGCACGGTGTACGTCCGCTACCGCGATGCGCAGAGCAACGCGATCGAAGAGACCACGACGCTGCTGCCCGTGGGGCTCGTGCGTGAGCGGACGGTGGCCGAGGACCCGCGGTTCTACCTCGCTGCGTGTGCGGCGGAGTTTGCGGAGTTGCTGCGAGAAAGTGAGCACGCCGCGGACGGCTCGTACGACCGGCTGCTGCAGATCGCGCGTGAAGTGTCGCAAGCCTTGCCGTTGGATAGGGACGCGGGGGAACTAGTGGAATTGATCGGCCGGGCCAAGGGCCTGCCGAGGGCCGGGCAATAAGCCGGGAGTTAACAGGATGAATAACGTGAAAAATTTCAACCGTATGAAACGTCTTGGCCGGGCTGCGCTTTGGCTCATGGTTGCCGCGGCCCTGATGCCGTGGCCCACGCAGGCGCAGGACGCCGCGTCTGCGTCAAAGAAATCGACCGTAAACGAACCGGCTGTCGTGATCGACTCGATAGAGGGCCGGATCGACGGCGATCAGTTTGTCGCAGACCTGAAACTGTCGGTCACCACTTTTGGCCCGGGGCAGTCGCTAGACCTCATGGTCGGTGACGCGGTGCTGAGCATGCTCGCGACGGCCGAGGGTCGTGTGCTTGTCGGTGATCGCGCGGATGTGGACGGCGTCGGCGACAAGGCGTCGCCCGCTTCCGTGGGGTATGACTTGAAATCCAAGGCCTACCGGCTGACCGTTAAAGGTAAGGGTGAGCTGGGTCTTGTGATGTCGGTTGCGGTCCGTGCCTCGAAACTGGATGACGGCTGGCGCGAGGCGGCGATAGTGCTTCCGATCGCGGACCGCCGACCGATCTCGGTGGCCAGTGATGATGCCGGGCTGGAGATCGATCTTCTTGACGCGGTGCGAGTGGTCCGCAAAGTCAACGGCGAGGGCGATGATGCAAAGCTGTTAGTCACGGGTCTGCAGGGCTCATCGAAGAAGCTGGCGGTGCGCTGGCGGTCGACGGTGCAGAACCTTGGCGCGGAACTGGTGCTTGCAAGCGAAGCGAATACGCTGGTGACCGTGCGCGACGGCGCGATGAGGGTGGACACGCTCCTGGCGTTTGGGATCGCGCAGGGCGAGCTGGAGTCGCTTGCGTTGACGCTGCCCAAGGGCCTGAACGTGACGCAGGTGCGTGGCCAGTCGATCCAGGACTGGTCTGTGATTGAACCCAAGGAAGAGGGCGGCCGCCGGGAACTGCGTGTTTCCCTGCGTCTGCCGCAGACCAGGCAGTACGCCCTGCAGGTGGTCGGTGAGGTGGAGCTTGAGGCGTTTCCGATGAAAGGTGTCGTCGTGCCGGTCATCGAGCCTCCCGTGGGGATACGTTCCGGGGGTACCCTCGCGATCGGGACCGACAGCGCGATCGCTCTGGTGGTCGAAAAGTCCGCCGGCCTGACTCAGATCGACGCGGCCTCGATGCCGCGGATATCGCTGCCTGATTCTTTCGCACGGGAGATGCCCGGCGCGGCGGGCCAAGGCGGCAAGGCCTTCTACTACAGCTACACAGCGACGCCCTATTCGGCAGAGCTTTCGCTGGCGCGTGTCGTGCCCGCGATCGACGCCGAGCACCGCGTGGTGATTGACGCGCGTGAGGACGGCCTGGTGTACGAGACACGCATCGGGCTGGAGGTGCGTGACGCGCCGGTGCGCGGCGTCGAACTGTCGCTGCCCGAGGGCTTTGCGGTTGTCAATGTCACAGGCAGCGGTGTATCGGATTATCAGGTGCAGGAGCGCAAGGACTCGGCCGTCGAAAGTCGCGTGCTGAGCGTCCAGTTCGCCGAGCCCGTGATCGGGCAGGCCTCGCTGCTCGTGAAGATGGAGTCGGGCGAGCCCACGGTGGATCAGACACGATCGGCCAAGGGCCTGTCGGTCCTGGGCGCTGCAAGCCAGCGCGGCTACGTCGTGGTGTCGGTGGCAGAAGGACTCGCGGTCGAGGCGACCGTGTCGGACACGATGCGACAGGTCAATACAGCTTCGACGCCATTTACGGTCGAGCGCGGTCAGGCGGCATACCGCTTCCGTGAGACCGACTGGTCCCTGTCGCTCACGACGAGCAAGCGGCCGGCAACGATCCGGGCTGAGGTGTTCCAACTCGTCTCGATCGGCGAGGGCGTCAGCTACGGGAACGTCGCGATCAACTACTACATCACCGGCGCTCCTGTGGATGAACTGCTGGTGCGCGTGGATCCGCGCGTTGAGAACGTGCAGTTTTTCGGGAGAGATGTCCGCCGGTTCGATGTCGTAGAGGGCGACCCCGCGCTGTGGCGTGTCACGCTGCAACGCCGGGTGAGCGGGGACTACAACCTGGGCGTGGGTTATCACCAGCGATATCGCAGCGGTACCGACAAGCCCGGCACGCTGCTGGTCGGTGGCGTGTCGCCCACCGACGTGCAGATGCAGACAACCTACGCGGCGGTGGCGAGCCCGCTGGACCTCGCGCTAAGCGAAGGGTCGGGCGCCTCGTCGGGCCGAACGCTGCTGCCGATCGCAAACGACGAATTGCCGGCGAATTACAGCCTGCTTGTCACGGCGCCGCTGCTGAAAACATACAAATCCGTCGGCCCCGCGTCCGTAGTGCAGCTCAATGTCGACTCGTACGACATCGGTGAGCTGACACCGGCCATCATCGAGATGGCGCAGATCTACACACATGTCGCACCGGGGACGCCTTCCGGCTCGGCGGTCACGGATACCGAATCAACGACACGCATCCTCTACCGAATCAAGAATGCACGCCGTCAGTTCCTCCGCCTGCAGATGCCCGCCGGCGCGATGGGATGGTCGGTCCACCTCATCGGCTCTGACGAGAACACGCAGCAGACGCGTCAGAGGCTCAATGTCTCTGCGGATGCCGCCGGCGGTGTCCTGATGATCCCCTTGCCTCGGCCGCTTGACCCCAACAGCCCGATGATCGTCGAGCTGACGTATGGGCAGGTCCACACGGGGCAGACTGGCGCGGTCAGCTTTGCCGCTCCTGTTGCCGACACCGCAACCACCTACGAAGACTGGACCGTTGATACACACCCCGACTGGGCGATCCAGCCCGTCGGCGGGTCCATGCAACACCAGACGCGTGATATCCAGCATGGCCAACTCGGCAGGTTGCTGCTCACGATCGGCGAAGGCTGGGGCCAGTCGATCGAAGATGCGCGTCAGAACAGCCGCATGTGGTTCGTGCTGCTGGCGTGGGTGGCGGTCGCTGTTCTTGCCTTGATTTTTATGCGTTCCGTTGCATGGTCGATCACGGCCGCAGGGCTGCTGCTGATCCTGGTCTGGCTGGGCGCGAGTGTGCCCTCGACCTGGCCGTGCCACGAACGACTCATCACCCCCGATACGCTGAACACGATGACCTGGACGCGCGTGATCGAACAGGGCGGCGAGAACGGCTCGGTGATCAAGGCGGAATTCATCCCTGAGCAGTCTTTCTATATCTCGCTTCGCACGCTGATCATCGGGGCATCGTTGTCGCTCGCTGCGGTCTTCGCGGGTGTGTACTGGCGTCGAGGCCGATGGGTCTTGATCGCGATCGGTCTGGCGGGGCTTCTGTACCTTGCGGGTCGCTGGCCCGTTATGGAACTGCCACTCGTTGTCGCGATGACATGGGGATTGCCGCTCTTGCTCCTGTTGATGGTGCTGATCCGAATCGGGCTTCATGCCAGGAAGTGGTGGTCCTCCCGCGCTGTTGCGCAGGCGGCGGTGACTGCGGCAACGGCCATGCTCACACTCACGATGTTCGGCTGCGCCGGCAACGACGCACTCATTGTTGCGCCGCAAGTTGACCCGATGCTCACTCATCTGAACTGCCGACTCACCGCCGAGCAGGATTCCATGGCGGTCAATTTTGACCTGAGCCTCAATGCATCCAAGCCGATGCGCTTTGATCTGATCGAAGACGGTGCCGTGCTGATCAGCGAAGAAACGGGTTCGGAGCACGTGCATATCAAGCGTGAAACGTCGGGCTATGACGTAGTCATTGATCGCCCCGGGCGCTACCGGGTTTCGGCGGCGTTCCTGCTCCCCCTGGCTGCCGCCGATGCGCAGCGTGTCCGTTCGTTCCACCTCGCGGTGCCCCCGGCACTGACCAACCGTGTGGTCGCGACGCTCCCGGGCACTTCGCTGGAGGTCAGCGCGCCTAGCGCGATCGTCTCGCAGACAACCGAGCGGGACAACCAGACCATCCTGAGCGCGACACTTGGACCGTCCGACGGGATCGACCTGCAGTGGCGGCCACGCGAACGCCGGCGCGATCTTGAAGAAACCGTTTTCTACTGCACCTCAAGCACGCTGCTGCGCCTCGCGCCCGGGTCTGCTACAGCGCTGCACGACATCGGCTTTGAGATTGCTCAGGGCCTACTCACCGACATCCTCATCACCCTGCCCGACAACATGACCGTGACCCAGGTGCTCGGCGAGTCACTTGGGGCATGGCGCTTTGACCCCAAGACCCACCAGCTTGAAGCGAAGCTCACAACGCCGGTGGCCGGTGACTACCGCCTGCTTCTCACAACCCAAAGCCCGGTGGACAGCCTGCCTTTTACAATCGAGACCGGCGCCCCGGACGTCGTCGGTGCGGCACGCCAGAACGCCATGATCGGACTGATCACCGCGCAGCAGGTCTACGCGACGATTGACGATGCACCCGCCGCGATCAATGAGCAGGACTTCGCCCGCGACGCGGCGCTACTGCTCTACCGCGCCAAGGGACAATCAGGCGGCACGCCCGAGATCCGGTACGCGTGCCGCCTTGACCGCATGCAAACCATCCGCGCGACGGTTCGCGAGGTATTGCCCGAGGTGCGCTCGTCGGAGTCTGCCAGCTTCTCAATCGAAGAAGAGCGGCTGGTCTACCAGAGCGAGTTTATCACCTCCGTATCCAAGGCCGGTGTGTTTAAGACTCAGCTGCGCATCCCCGCGGGTTACGACATCGATGCTTTGAGCGCCAACGGCTCGACACACTGGGATGAAGACGCCGATGCACAGGCGGGCGATGCGTCCAGGCTCGTGACGCTGCACTATCCCTCACGTGTCTCTGGCGATCTTCCGGTCCGGATCCGCTTGAGCAAGGCGTTTACCGAGCTGCCCAGCGTCGTCAGTGTCCCACGCATCGAGGCGGTGGGTTCGCTGAAGCACGGCGGGCAGCTGGTGATCTCTGCTTCTCAAGGCGTCCGCCTGTCCATCGATCAGCGCGAAGGGATCAGCGAGGTCAACCCGCTGGAACTGGGCATCCGCACGCCCGGGGTTGTTGCGGCAAATCAGCTCCGCCCGGACTGGTCACTGCGTCTGGCGGTCGAGCAGGTTCAGCCACGCATCACCGCCGACACCCTTCATGTCGCCGCCGTCGCGGACGGGGTCGTTCACCACACGGTGTACCTCCACTACACGCTTCAGCACGCGGGCAGCAAGCTCTTCCGTGTCCGCGTGCCCAAGGATGCTGTAGGCGTTCGCCTGGTGGGCCCGGAGATCGCTCGGCGGGCGCCCGTCTCGGATCAGCCGGGGCTTTGGGAAGTCGAACTCTCATCGAAGTGGTACGACCGCCCGTATCCTTTAGCGGTCCAGTACGACACCGCGTACGCCGCCGACGCAATATCAGTTCAGATTGATCCGGTGATCGCGGCGGACACGGACCTGCAAAGGGGATACATGGCGATCCTGGCCGGCGGGCGCGTCGAAGTTGGCGCTGCTGCAGAGGCGGGAGGCATGGTGCGGGCAGACAGCCGATCTTTGCCGGCCGCATTCGGTGCGGGCGATCTGTCCAGCGCGGCGCTTTGCTATCGGTGCCCGTCGGCGGGTTACGGCCTGACGCTCGAGATTCGCAGGCTCGTCGATGCACAGGCCGCGAAGGCATCCGTTGAGCACACCCAGCTGACCTCCGTCCTCACCGCAGATGGCGAATCAATCAATCGTGCACAGATTCAGCTCCGCGTCGGACAAAAGAGATACCTCGAGACCCGGCTGCCAACGGGCGGTCGGCTGCTCGCTCTCCGTGTCAACGCACGCGCAGAAGAACCCTCAACACGCACCGACGCGAAAACCAGCGAGACGATCTACCTCGTCCCGCTCGTCTCGTCGACGGGCGAGAACGCCGCGGTGCTGGTCGACCTGGTGTACACCGTGCCCCCCGCCAAGCCGGGGACAAAGACCGGCGGCAGGCTCGCGCTGGAGGGGCCTCGATTCGATTTGCCGCTGCGGGATATCCTCTGGGCCGTTTATGCGCCTGAGGATTACCAGTACGACGACTTTGAAGGCAGCGCCACTTACATCGAGCCCGAAGATGGCACGGCAGCGATCAAGGCCTTCAGCGCAGAATCATACGACAGCGCGACGCGTCAGCAACAAGCCGCCCGTCTGGCCGCCGCGCAACAACTGCAAAACGACGCGACTCGCCTGGCGGACGCAGGCGACCAGCGTCGCGCCCGCGCCGCGCTGGAACAGGCCATGTATTTCTCCTTAGGCGATCGTGCCCTGAATGAAGACGCACGCGTCCAGCTCCATCGCCTGTCCACCGACCAGGCCGTCGCCGGATTGATCGGATCGCGTGGCCGCTTGCGTGAACTCGAGGGCGGTCGCGTCCCGACCCCCACGGTGCCCGGCAGCGCGAACAGTCAAGACGCTGCGGTCCTCAATCTCACCCGTCAGGACCTGCAACAGGTTCAAGCCGCACTAAGCCGTCCAGACGGTGAGAACCTCGCCATGATCGCCGCGCGATTCATGACGACACAGGCGGTCGCGGGTGCACGCCCTGCCCCGCTTGTTGTGGAGATGCCGCTGCGTGGCCAGGTGCTCGAGTTCACCCGGCCCGTCCAGGCTCAGCCCAACACGCCGGTCACGGTCAGCTTCACCGCAACCGCAACCCCCCAGGCGGCCGGTCGACCGGAAACCGACTGGGCCCCCTATATCGCAGGCGCTGTTTTGCTGGGTTTGGGTTTGTTGCTCCAGCTGGTCGTTTTCCCAAGCAAAAACCAGCCCATCGCCGCGTGATGAACTGATTATTAGGGCAGCGAGCAGAATCTTTCTCCACTTCACCATAGTTCGTGGTGCAGCCCCCGGGCAACGCCCCCGGGGGGGGGCGAATCAAAATGGGCTTGCACCCCCGAGTCGTTGCCCGGGGCTACACCACGCACCGAATGAAGATAAATGACGCCAGTTGCTCTAAGAGCCCCTAGAAAAAAGCGCCCTCCGAAATCTCGGAAGACGCTGAAAATGGGCCTGGCAGGATTCGAACCTGCGACCTCACCCTTATCAGGCCGATTTTGGACCACCCAAAATCGTCCGTAAACCCTTATAAAACAAGGTATCACGAACATTTCGCCGAGTCAACAATTGCGCCCGACTACCTTCGTTTTTGGCCCGTTACGGGTACCCTGCGCGCAAAAAAGAGTAGGCTACGCGCGCAGTCTCAGCAGGCTTAATCAGCCGGCGATGGACGCGGGCAGTCATGACGTATTCTCGTTGCTTACCGAACAGCACTGCGCAGATAATTACTGTTATTTTCTCAACTAGCCGCTGGTACACGATCAATACAGATGCAAACAATCTGGCGTCTCGTTGGGTCCGGGCCGGCGTGCTGTTCAACGTACCCGCGGCGGAGAGCCGCGGTCCTTTGGATATTGAGCAGCTCATCGTGGACACGGCCTTGGCGTGTCCCGCCGATCCGAGGCTCTACATCGCAGCTTGGTCGTGGCTCAGTAGGCACAGCAGCTTCATCGCACCTCACCGACTCAAGCGTCTCGCTCTGGAACAGCTCGACCCGCAGAACCAAGCTACGCTCGGCCTTCTGATGGAAACCGCTGTCGAACACGGCGCAGCTCAACACCTGCTTCAGATTGTCTCAGCCTGCCTTGAAACTGCACCGGAGCCTGGACCTCTGTTTGATGTGGATCGCGATTGGTTTGAGGATAGCGCCCAATTGGACGCCACGGCCCTATCTAAAAAATGGGGGCGATGGTGCCAAGCCATCGAACTGAAGCCCGATGCGCTTCGCCCGACAGAATGGATCTTGGCTAACAACCCCTCATTTCGTGATGAGTCAAGGTGATAGCGACCTGCTTAGTCTCTCAAGCCGCCTGAGAATCCTCGCCATCTGTCCGGAACGCATGACCTCAAGTAAGTGACCGTCTGAGAAGCGGTCGCCCCTGAGGTGGGCCGTCAGGAGTTGGCCAATGCCTGCAAGATCAAGACGTTCGATTCCTTCTCCTGTAGTGATCATCCTTTGTCTACCCTGAGACCACTCACCCCAATCGAAATCTTGGACGAAGCCATGTTCGTAGCAGGCATCACAGAAATCACTGGCCTTTCGATCAACAATGGAAGGTTCAACCCATCCGTCTGTCACGCTCGCATCGTCGCCAAATGAAGTGCGTTGATCACTGAAGTACGGCAGGAACTGGAGAAGCGTATCAACCCCTTTGCGGGTGATTTGGGATGCGTCGTATTCACTGGCTTCCATACTTTGTTCCCTCTTTCTCTAACCCACAGGCGGATAGCACATCGCCCCCCAGTCCTCGTCTGCCCCCGACTCAATCCAAACGTTAAGCACAGCCGGCAACAACAACCCAAGCATCGTGACGCACCGCCGAAGCGACGTCCGGTTCAGCTGGCTTCCATGACTCGCGGCTCCGTGCACGAGCTGGCACCGCAGCAGGTACACCCGCTCCAGCAGCGCCTCCAGCACCAGGGCCCAGCGCTTCTCGATGTACCAGGTCGATGCCTGCCGCTTGTCACGCGTGGTCTGCTTCGCCCTGGCCGCCGACGGTAATTTCCAGAAATAATCGCCAAGGTAGTTGTCGTCCAGGATGCTCATCACCAGCCGCTTGTGCTCGGTGAGGACCGATGCCATGTGACCATCCTTGTCGATCGCGAGGACCCGGTCCATGAACGCACGCCAGCACTGGCGGTCGGACTTGGGCTCCCGGGCCCGCTCGTCCCACTGGCCGTACAGGGCGTTGAAGGCAATCCACTGACAGGTCAGGGCGACGTCCTGATCCTCGCCAGGCTCGATCTCTTCGACCCGCTGCAGCCAGGTCGTGGCGCGGTGGAAGCGGATGACGGTCGGGTGGCCGTCGGTGCCATCGGACAGGCGGGTCTTGTGCGGTTTCCAGCGGCGACGGAGATCGTGGACGGATCCCGGCAGCACATTGCTTTCAGACACGGCGTCACCCTTTGGAAACTGAGTCATTGACAACAGTGGTACACACGCACCTCAATGCTCGTCAGAATCAATCTTGCCCAGTTCCTCGAACTTCGCCTGCATTGTCGGATTATTGTGGGTAACGGTCCCGAGTTCGTTGCTCAGGACATCAAGCGTTGGCTGCGCCGGGCCCAGGTCGATACGCTGTACATCCAGAAGGCCAGCCCCTGGGAGAACGGCTACGTGGAATCGTTCAACGGCAAGTTGCGAGATGAACTGCTGAACCGTGAGTTGTTCCTCGGCCTGGCCGAGGCCCGGTACGTTCTGGACGCATGGCGAAACGATTACAACCACCGACGCCCGCACAGCGGCATCGGCTGGCAGACCCCCGCGGCATATGCCGCGATGTTGACTGATGTTGACGGGGCGTTCCCGTCGGCGTCGCACGCTGAGCCTCCGGTCGGTGCTACGCCCCTCCCTCCGGCTCAGCATGCGTGTTCCATTGACCCGGTTCTCTCAGACTAGGTGGTACAAAGATCGGGAGGGGGTCATTGACCGCGCAACTAGCCGAAAAGTGGTCAAAAGCGGTGCAATAGACGTAACCCTTGCAATTTGGAAACCCCGTGTATATCGTGGTTTATGCGTTCGAGAGGTCCTGTGGGAGCACTTCACACGCGTGAGGTCACAGGTTCGAGCCCTGTATCGCCCATTTCTGTAATACATGTTGGCAAGGGCTTGTGTGATATGAACATGTGACTTCCAGATTGACAAAAACGATATATGCCGTTTTTCTGACGCTGTTCGTGTACACGTAGTAAATGCCAATCATCAACGCGAGTTAAAGCAGGGCGATCCGTGGCCAGAGCCTGCCAGTTTCAAGCCATGGTCGATGCCGTTGAGGTCAAGAATAGGGGCGATCTCGCCCGGCGTCTGGGGCTCAGCCGGGCGAGGATTACGCAATTGATGATGCACCTTTAGTGATGCGTCGTGATCGCTGGCTTCCTCGTGGATCAACCCAACTTATTTTGCCTGATAGGTGAACTGCTGACCACCGACCGAAGCTTCGAACATCAGACCCGCTTCGTCCATGGTGAAGACGGCGACGCCGTTGGTGTACTTTGCGTTGGCACCAGCACCGGACTTCAGGGCGACGGCCGATACCTGGGCATCAAACCGCAGGTTCCCTTCGCGGAAGACGTCGATCGCGTCGCTGTTCTCAAACACGATGATCTCCGTGTAGGACTGGCCGCCGAGTTGGAAGCCGATCGAAGCCTGAGTGAGGTCGCAATAGCCGATCGCGGTGCCCTTTTTGTAGAGCACGCCCTTGCCGTAGGCGCCGCCTATGCCGACGGCCCCCTTGCCCACGGAGGGGAAGACGGCGTAGCCGGCGGCGTTGTCGAACAGATCGCGGAGTGTCGGGTCGCTGGTCTGTGCCTTGGCCAGTGCCTGAGCCGCGTCCTTCTCGATGTCGACCTTGCCTTGCTTGGACTTGGGGGCGGTCGAGCAGGCCGAAAACGCCATCAGGCATGCCGCGGTTAATAGAATCAGGGGCCATTGTTTCAGATGCATATTCATGGTTTGTTCCAATCGTGTGTTGTGCCACGATCCGCGCGGCACTGGGTTTGTGTCTGTCGTGGTGGTGAGTGTCTTAGGTTCAAGTATTTGCACGCCGGCCGCCCGAAATCAGGATCAGGAATCCTGACACGCCGGCAACCAGGCCAAGGATCAGAAGCCACATCGTGTATTCGGTGAAGTGGCCGGTGAAGAAGTTGCTGAAGCGGTCGCTGAATGAATCCTTGGCATTCAAACCTAAAAAGAAGAGGACGAGGCCAATCACCAGCAGTCCGAGTCCAGAAATTAATCGAGGTTGCATATTGAGCTTTCTGCAGCGATGAGTTGGTCGCGGCTGTCGTATCGTGAACGATGCGTGATGAACGGTTCAAAAACTAATTGTTGTAGAGCCTGAGGCCTGTGCGGGGCAGCAAATTCGGGTGCGCGTCACCAAAGAGGTAACAACGCTTGTTGGCGCTTCGGGATTGGCGAAGCGGGGTGTTGAAGAGGTCGCGAATCATCGTCTTTCCGCGTAATTTCTCGGTGAATATCCGAGTGTGCCTCTGTTCACGTTGTCCGCGTGCTACTGACCCGCTGGCCATGGGGTGCTCCATTTCGAGACATCTAGAGAAACTCTGCACATAATCGGTGAACGGACATCCGCCGTAGGGCGCCGGCAAGCTGTACAACTGACCAGCCTGCCGACGCACTCGATACCGGCTACGCGCGGCCCAATGTTGGGATAAGCAACAGGACCGCGATCGATTCGGCGGCGTATTAAAAGCCGTGCGGGATGTACCCCGCCATGACGAGTACCAAAATAATGACCAGGACCAGGCCAAGCCCTCCGCTTGGATAATAACCCCAGCCCTTGCTGTAGCCCCATGTCGGAATCGCGCCGACCAGGAGCAGAATGAGGAGTATGAGTAAGATCAGTCCCATTTGAAGCAACCCTTCGTTTGTAGATGTTTTTCTCCGCCGCGTCGCAGGCTGACCCCTCCGAATCAGCCTGCGCCACGACGCAGAAACATCAGATAGCGTTGTTGTTTGGCGTTGTAGATTTCAGGTCTCTCTCGGCCTGAGCCCAGTTTTGATCGCATCTCCCAGTCTGCCAGCCGGATTGCTCGTAAAGTTCATATGCTCGTTGAGCGACTTGCGCGTACGAGAGTTCTCGCGCCCTTTGCATAGAGATGCCACTCGTTTCTAGCGCCACCCGCGTGAATCCGTGCAGGCTTTGGATTTGGGGGTGCGATTGCGTATCCGTCTTGGTGACGTCGTAGCCTGTCCTGCCTGTTTCCTGTTTTCTTGTCATGGCGAAAATTCCTAAGGGTTTGAGGGTGAGGTCTGGTTTTGGGGCCTTATGTGTCATGTCTTGGCTCGACCCGCCCAAAGATGGTCGAGTGTCAGCAGCTGCGCAGGATGATCATTGAAACGCTCAATCAGCGAGACCAACTCATCTGACCACCTTTCCTCTTCAACCTGCTCGGTGATGAACCAATGCAGAAGGACCTGCAACGGATAATCACGGTCATTGCAAGCGTGGTCGTACAGGCGATGGATCATCTGCGAGGTTGAGATTTCCAACTGCATGGTGTGTTTTGCCGCATCCAGTGGCGAGTTGAAGTCCGTCCTGGGTGCGTGGATCGCTAGCAGCTCAACCCTTCCCTTTCGGTCGCTCAGATGCCCGATGAACTTGTCGGCGTGGGAGCATTCCTCTTCGGCCTGCCGTGACATGAAACGCTCCAGGCCATGCAGATTCTGTTCTCGAAAGTACAAGGACAAGGCGTGGTAGGCGTGAGCATTGGACTGTTCCTGCTGGATCTGCCGGTTCATTGCATCGGCCATGTTTTTGCTGATTTCGCCGGATCGTTGAATAGACCCGTGACCACCGATTTGGCCACCAACAGGCGATCCGCCATCATTGGTCCATGTGTCCAGTGCGCTTTTTGATGACGGCTCTGCGCAGAGATCAAGCGGTATGGATTCTTGTTTTGGCGTTTCTTTTCTGTACATCGCAGTTACCCTTGAGTGGAGTCGACTTCGTTCAGGCCCGATCGATGGACTATCGTTTTGAGCAAACACTCACCCCACGCACCCATTGATCAGTAGCACCACCGGGACGATGAGTAAGAGCAGGGTCCAGGCCCACCAGAGAGACGGAGCCCAATTTGGTTTGTCTTGCCGGCGTTTTGATATGCGCGGATTGGGTGGGAGCGTATGTACGAGTCCCGAATAGCCCGGCCCATCTCGATAGGAACTTTGGCGCGCGTGGTCAGTGGGGTTCGATTTCGTAGTTGTGGTTTCGTAGGCTTGCTGCATCGGTGGTCTCGTTCTTTATGCAAAAGATTGGGGATGGAAAGGAACGGTGACGACCTGTATTGCACAGGGCTAATCAATTGTGAATGAATCGGTTACCAAGTTCCCATCGAGTTGAAAGACCTGCACCACGGTCCCGTTCGTGAACGCGTGAATGACGGTCCCGGTCCTGGTTTGAACCTCCGCGGCGGCTTCCTTCACCTCGACGCCGGTGATCCGCTTGATCTCCTTGCGAAACTCGCTTGATGCGTTAGCGAACAGGTGCCGGTGAAATTCCTGGACTTTCGCGGCGCCCTCCGGCTCTGCGGCCAGCGCTCGCTCGGCCGGCGTTAGCGCGCCGTGCAGCGTGATGATGACCATGCCCTCGCTGATCACCACGGTCACCGCTGTCGGCGCGTGACCGGTGCGCTCTTCCTGAAACTTGCGGGCGGCTTGCGCCACCTCCTGGGCCATGGTTTTCATGTTGCCGTTCATGTTGTTTATCGCCTGCCTCTGCGTTTTCGCCCTGAAAAAGGAATAAAAAAAGCCGACGCCCTACGCAACGGTGTTGCTTAGGGCGTCGGCTTAATCTTTGACTGGCCAGCCGGGGGTCCGGCGTGCCGTCACTTAGTCTTCCAACATCAGAGCCGATTGATACGTCATTCGTGCTCTGCTGTTAGTATAGGCGCGATGGCGAAGATAGCAAGATAATTATTGCTGGGGACCTGAATTCGCGCTTCTCCCGTGCTATTGTGGGTGGCGTCCTGTCTTCAGGCCGCCTTCAAGCAGCGTCCATCATGCCGGCCACGATGCCGGATGGGTTTATAACAAGCAGGGGTACCGATGAAAACCAGGGGTGAAATCGAGGCCGAAATCTCCGCCGGCGTCAGCCAGTTCGAGATGGAGTACATGGGCCGGGGGCCCAAGGCGATCCACAGCTATCTGATCGGCGACCTGGTTGTTGTCCGTTTGGAAGGAGTGTTGACGGCTGCCGAGCAGCAACTGGTCAAAACGCTGCCACCGGAAAAGGGGCGTGATCTGCTCAAACAGGTGCGGACGCAATTGATCGAGACCGCCCGGCCGGTACTCGCCGCGATGATCCAAGATGTCACGGGGGCCCAGATCGTCAGCCTCCACCACGACATCAGCACGCTGACGGGCGAAGAAGTCGTGCTGTTTACGCTTGGTAAAGCTCCTGCCTGTCGAGAAGCGAAGCCACGGTAGATGGGGTGTAGTGTCACGTCAGGCTATGCCATAGACCTATTTGCCAGTAATAAAGCATGGCGGAGACGGTTAAGCAGTTCGTGTCCGCTTTGCACACTCCCCTGGCCTGCCCCCTCAAACTCGGTCCAGCCCCAGATTCCATAATCTGGTGTTGGGTCGCGAAAGAAAGGCAGTCAAGGTATGGCACTAGGCAAGAAGTATTCGGCAGAACAGATCATTCAGAAGCTGCGTGAGGTCGAGTGTTCGAGTCCACCCTGACCCATTCTCTTCTTTTTCCGGCATGTAGGGCCTTGCGTATTTGTATACGGCGGATTGATCTGCCTCAGAGGGGATGCCCGCGGGGTACATCCCGCTTGCCTCGCGACCCTGAGCCGCATCCTGCTTAAGCACAAGAAGTACTACGCCGGGTGCCTCCGCTATGATTTCGCTCAAGCGTGTTCTTAGAGGTGATTTGGCAACGGATCTCGCGCCGGTCTGATGGTTCTAGTCCCGGGGCGTTCGCAGCACTTCGCGGAGAGGAGTGCACAGGGCTTGAATTTAGTTAGACGAAAAGAAATCAGTCCCATCGGGATTAGTGTGAATGGGTGTGCTCGATGCCGGTGGCGTGTTGCCAGGCGTGGATGATGTGGTCGGCAATCTCACGGACCATGACATCGTTTCTTATGCTTGCGAGGATGAAGGGGCCGTCGTCACGCATTTTCTTTGCGTCTCGCTCCATGACGGACAGGTCCGCGCCAACGGCTTGTGCCAGGTCGGTCTTGTTGATGACGAGCAGATCGGACTGTGTGATGCCCGGGCCGCCCTTGCGTGGCACCTTGTCGCCGCCCGCGACGTCGATCACGTAGATCGTGAAGTCTGCCAGCTCCCGGCTGAAATGCGCGGCGAGGTTGTCGCCGCCCGACTCGCAGAACATGAATTGGGGCTTGAACTTTGCGGAGAGCTCTTCGAGTGCGACCAGGTTCGGCGTCACGTCCTCACGGATCGCGGCGTGGGGGCAGCCGCCGGTTTCAACCGCCATGATCCGCTCGCTGGGCAGGGCCTGGTTGCGGACGAGGAACTCGGTGTCTTCCCGGGTGAAGATGTCATTGGTCACCACCGCGAGGTTGTACTCGTCTCGCAGCATTCGGCAGAGCTTGAGGACCAGCGCGGTTTTGCCCGAGCCGACTGGGCCTCCGATGCCGACGGTAAATGCGCGGCGATCAAACTCTCTGCCGGCGAGCATCGGCTGGCGCTCCTGAAAGTGGCCGGGGTGGTCCATGTGGTCGTGGTCGGCGTGCATGTGCATGAGGCGGGGCCCTGTGATAAAGAAGATGGATGCGCAGGCCAGCGGTGATCAGCTCTGAAACAGTCGTGAGTATAGCCGGTTGTGGTTGGCTCGAAGAAGATCAAGCAGCGGTGCTGACTGGTGCATGTCTGCGAGAGTCTGGCCCAGGGCCTGTGCCGCCAGGCGATCTGCATCGGGCTGGATTTGATGGAGGATCGCCTGAGTTCTCAGCGGGCCGATGAGTCCTAGACGGACCGCGGCGGAGAGGATTGATCGCAGGGCGATGAATAAATACAACGTTGCCGCGTTTTGCTCGGGCATGTCCAGGCTTGCAGCCACGGCGGCGAATACCACCGGATGATGGCAGTGGCCTGGGTCTACAGATGCGTGGGATCGCAGTATTTCAATGCGAGGACCGGCAAAAGCTGCACAGGCTGCGGTCAGCAGCGCACGCCCTTGCGAACGGCTGGCGCGTGCGGCCACCGCGTTCATCTGCATGGCCTCGACGTATGCGTCGGCTGCCGGGAACTGCGAGAGGTCTCTCATGACCGTCGAAACCGCAGGCAACTCACTGTGGCGGATCTGATGCATCGATGCGAGCAGGTATTTGCACAGTTGCTCCTCCCCATGGACCTCTCCTTGCTTCCACAAGACTTCGAGGCCGTACGAGTGAGCAAACCCGCCGCTGGGGAACGCGGAGTCGGCAAGTTGCCAGGCCAGCCACTGAGAGGGCGATTGCATGGGGACTATTCTACAGACGGTTGAACAGAAAGATGGCGTAGGTGTCGATCGTGTCGAAGATGCCGCCTAAAAAACATGCAGCAATTACTAGAAGCATTTTATTTCAACACTCACGAGCAGGGATATTGCTCTACGGTTAAATAAATCACGCATCTACTCTGTGGCACCATATTTGCAAAAGCATCTCAGTTCGTTCGTGTTTTATCCGTGCGACATGTTTTAGGCTTCATTTGTTGTGAGTAAGTCTTTATTTGCTGCCTGGCGCGTTGACCAGGGGGCTGTACTTCTATCCAAGGAGCATCGTTAATGGGTCTTTCTGTCAAAAACAAAACGTCATGGCTGCTAGCGGCATGTATGGCTGCTTGCACTACCTTGTCCTTCGCGGATTCGGCTCGGGCTCAGGAAGAAGCTCCCCCCGATTACATCAGCGGCTCTTTGGGACTGGCATGGAACTCGCACTTCATCTCCTATGGCTTCGACGTCTGGGGGACGGGTGGCGACTTCGGTGACAATTCGACGTTCAACCCAACCGGACAGGTTAATGTTGAAGTCGGCGACGTTACGGTCTTCACCGGCTTCTGGGCAGACGTCAACAACAATGCACCCGATACACTCGGTGGCAGTATCCAGGAAATCGACGTATGGCTGGGCGCCTCCTTCGGCTACGAAGACTTCAGCTTCTCGGTCATTTACCAGAGCTGGAACTACGCAAGCGGCACCGAGCACATCCTGGACTTCATCGTCGGCTTCGACGATACGGGCATGATTATCGATGATTTCGCCTTCAACCCCTCGCTCACGGTACACAACCGTATCGCCAGCGACGACGGTCTGAGCGGGTTGCAGGAAGGCACGGTCCTGGTTTTCGGCGTTGCGCCCGGCTTTACGATCTATGAAGCCGGCGATACGACTATCGATATGTCGATCCCGGTCAATGTCGGCGTCTCGCTCGAAGACGGCTATTTCACCGCGGGTGGTGATAGCGGCTACGCCTTCACCTCGGTGGGCCTGAGCTTCAGCATGCCTATGACTTTTATCCCCGAGGGTTATGGCGACTGGTCGCTTAGTGCCGGCGTCACGGCTTACTTCACGGAGAGCTCGGTCTACTCCAACCCGGATGACAGCTTCCTCACCGCGAGCGTAGGCATCAGCACGGCTTTCTGATGCAATCGGGATTGTGATTCTTTTAACTCAGCTTCTGCTGCTTCGTCGTGGATACAAGGTCCCATGGCGGAGCAGCATTTTCGGATGCCAAATCTACCCTGTTTGGTAGGTCAAATGTTTTAGATCAGATGCGTGGAAACCAATAGAAAGGACAGGACGTAATGAAGATTAATCGACTGCAAGCAATGAGAAAACTATTTTTAGCTGCGGTTGCAGCAGTAGGCGTCGCGACGTCGCTCACACCACTCCATGCCTCGGCCCAGGAGAAGGTCAAGGTGGGTATCCTTCACTCGCTCTCGGGCACGATGGCGATCTCCGAAACCTCGCTGCGTGACGTGGTGCTGATGGCTGCGGAAGAGATCAACGCCTCGGGTGGTGTGAAGGTGGGCGGCAAGTCCTACATGATCGATCCGGTCGTCGTTGACCCCGCTTCCGACTGGGACCTCTTTGCAGAAAAGGCAAAGCAGCTCATCACGCAGGACAAGGTCTCGGCGATCTTCGGATGCTGGACCTCGGTCAGCCGTAAGTCGGTGCTCCCGGTGATCGAAGAATACAACTCCCTGCTCTTTTACCCCGTCCAATACGAAGGTGAAGAGCAATCGCTCAACGTTTTCTACACCGCTGCCTCCCCGAACCAGCAACTGGTCCCCGCAGCGGAGTATGCGATCAAAGAGCTCGGCTGCAAGAAGTTCTACCTGCTGGGCACCGACTACGTCTTCCCCCGCACGGCTAACCGCGTGCTCAAGGCCTTCCTTCTGAAGAACGGTGTGCCGGAAGCGAACATCATCGAACAGTACACCCCGTTTGGACACTCGGACTACCAAACCATCGTCGGCGAGATCAAGAGCTTTGCCGCCAGCGGTGACGCGTGCGTTCTCTCGACGATCAACGGCGACTCCAACGTGCCGTTCTACACCGAATTCGCCAACCAGGGGCTGACCGCGGACGACTGCCCGGTCATCGCCTTCTCCGTTGCCGAAGACGAACTGCGTGCGATGGAAGTCGAAAAGCTCGTGGGCCATCTCGCTGCATGGAACTACTTCCAGAGCATCGATACCCCCGAGAACAAGAAGTTCGTCGCTGATTTCAAGGCATACTGTGCCAAGAACAAGCTGCCCGGCGGCTCGGATCGCGTGACCGATGACCCGATCGAGGCCGCATACTACGGCGTCTACGTTTGGAAGGCCGCGGCCGAGAAGGCCGGCTCTTTCGACGTCGACAAGGTTCGTGACGCTGTCTACGGCATGGAGTTCGATGCCCCAGGCGGCAAGAAAAAGATGCACAAGTCTAACCAGCACACCTACAAGCCGGTCTACATCGGCGAGATCAACAAGGCTGGTCAGTTCGATATCATCTGGGCAAGCGAGGGCCTGGTCGAGCCCGACTCGTACAGCAAACTGCTGCACACCCCCGAAGAGCTGTCCAAGATCGAGCCCAGCGGCGGCCCCAAGAAATAGGTTTGTAGGCTGATCGGTTGCTTAGTGTTCCCTTCTGATCATACTTAGCCGGCTCTCCGTCACCACGGAGAGCCGGTGTTCATGGACCGCTTGATTCAAGCGGTGAGACACGCAGGGGTGGTTGAATTGTCAGAAAAATCAAGAACTTTTACTCTTTGCCAGGGCCTCTTGTTGTTGATGGGTTTGTTGTTTTTCCCGCCCTGTTTCGCGCAGGGTGTTCAGACGCAAGCTGCAGACGCTGACGCCGGCGAAAGCGAATCGGTAGTTTCAAATGACCAGCAAATCCATACGCTGGTCCGTGCGCTAGCGGATCAGGGTCAGGCTGATGAAGCCATGGCCCAGTTGATCGCGCTGGGCGCGACGGATGACAGGGTTGCGAACGTCATCGAGCATCTCGTAGATCGGGCGGTCTACTTTTATCAGGACAAGCTTTATTACGTGCCGGTCCCGAGTGGCGAGGGCTTCATTTATCTATATGACATGCTACTTGCGACGTCTGATGAGGCTATGCCCGTTGCACAGGCCACTAGCAGTAAAGAGCTCGATCAGTTCCGAGAGCAGCGTCGCATCCGGCGTGACCTTGTCAAGGCCGCGTCGATCATACGGCTGTCCAGCGTGCACCCCGAAGTCCGTCTTGCAGCCGTAAAAAAAATTGGCGACAAGCGCGACATCACAGCGATCAATGAGCTGCGACAGCTTTGTGAAAAAGAAACCAACAGCAAGGTGCGACACACCGCAGAGGAGAGCCTGAGCCTGATCCTCGCCAGCGGCTTGGATGATCAGACCTCCCGCGCAGATCGGTTCCAGGCGGTCGCAACGCTCGGCGACATGAAGAGTATCCGTGCGCTCGATATGTTCATGGTCATTCTTGACGAGGAAGGGCTCAAGACCCAGGAGCGAGAGACGGTCAATGCCGCTATCGCGAAGGTTCATCGCCATATCAGTTTTACCAGTTGGGTGCTGCATGTTTTCCGCGGCATCTCGCTCGGATCGATCCTGATCCTGATCGCGCTGGGGCTGGCTATCACTTTTGGCCTGATGGGTGTGATCAATATGGCCCACGGCGAGATGCTCATGATCGGTGCGATCATGACGTGGGGTACGATCGAGTTTCTCTCTCGTCAGAGCATCATGCAGGGTGTTTCGCCGAGCTGGTTCTTTCTCATCGCGTTTCCCGTTGCATTCGGCTGTGCGGCTCTGGTCGGGCTGATCATCGAAATCACAATCGTCAGGCACCTCTACAAGCGGCCGCTCGACTCGCTGCTCGCGACGATCGGGGTCAGCTTTATCCTCATCCAGGGCGTACGCCTGATTACAGGCGACAACCTCAGCAAGAAAGGTACCGAGTGGGCGACCGGTGGTTGGGAGGTGTACCTGGATGTGGTGCTGCCTTATAACCGGCTGTTCCTCATCGGTCTGTGCATTCTGTCGATCTTTGTAGTCGTCTTTATTTTCCGCTTTACCAAGATCGGGTTAATGATCCGTGCGACTGTGCAGAATCGCGAGATGGCTCAGTCTCTCGGGGTCAATACCCGGATGGTCGATATGTTCACCTTCTCGCTCGGGGCAGGTCTTGCGGGCGTGGCGGGCTATGGCGTCTACCTTTACTCCAACGTCACGCCGGACATGGGTCAGGACCATATCGTCAAGGCGTTTCTGACGGTCGTGGTCGGAGGAGTTGGCAAGCTCATAGGCGTGATTATCTCGGGGCTTGGGCTGGGCGTGCTAGAGAAATTGATTGAGCCGATCGAGGTGTTCTCCGAGCCATTCCGCTTGTTCGATGCTGGCTGGGCGATCGTCGCGGTGCTTGTAATCGTGGCGTTTTTCATGCAGCGCAAGCCATCTGGCCTGTTTCCGGATAAGGGTCGTTTGGCCGACCAGCCTAACCGCGGCGAAATGCCCTGGCAGATGATGCCTTCGCTCAAGCGGGACCTCTACATTGGATTGACAATGATCGGCCTGGGGCTCGTGGTGATCCCGCTCTTGTACCTGACCGGCCTGATGTCGCCGGTGTCACTGAATAAGCTAGGTCAGTATTCCGCGTTTGCGCTGGTTGCAATTGGCTTGGACCTGGTGTGGGGCTACATGGGTATGCTCAGCCTCTGCCAGTTCCTGTTTTTTGCACTCGGCGGATACTGCATGGGCTTTTACATGATTAATCATGGCCCGGTGGACAGCTATGGCATCCCAGAATGTCTGGCATATGTGATGTCGGATGTGACGGATAAGCAGCCGCCGTGGTACCTGCGGCTGTTCACAAACCTGCCGATCACGGTACTGCTGGGGATCCTGCTCTCGGGTCTTGTTGCCTTTAGCATCGGTGCAACGACATTCCGCAGCAGGGTGCGTGGCGTTTATTTTTCGATCTTTACGCAGGCGGTGCTGGTCGCGTTCTGGAACGTATTTATCAAAAACGACCTCAAGCTGGGCGGGACCAACGGGCTTACGAAGATGCCTAAGATCCTGGGCTATGACATTGCAGACAAGCCCTTCCCCGCGCGAACCGATTACGACTCATGGTTTGCGTTTATTGGCGATTACCTGCCTGTTGCGTTTAGCCAGACGCGTTTCTGGCTTTACATCGTGAGTATTCTGGTGCTGATCGGCTGCCTGGCGCTGACGCATCTGTATGTGCGGTCGCGTTTTGGCCGAATCCTGGTGGCGATCCGGGATGATGAGACGCGTCTGCGTTTTTCCGGGTATCAGACGTGGATGTTCAAGGCGATGACCTTTACGATCGCCGGTGTGCTTGCGGCGATTGGCGGGATGCTCTTTGTCCCGCAGAAGGGCATCATCACGCCGAAGTTTCTTGAGACGTTCTGGTCCATCATGGTCGTGGTTTACGTCGCGGTTGGCGGGCGGGCGACGCTTTGGGGGCCGGTCATCGGCACATTCGCGGTGAGCATTCTTTACGACACGCTCACATCAGAATCTCCTGCCTGGTACTCCAAGTTCGTTGCCAAACTGGATATTAAGGGCGCCTCGATCTGGATACCCGACGGCAGTTGGCTGGCGACAATCTGGTCGCCGGAGGCGTGGCTGCTGGTGCTTGGTACATTGTTTGTGTTGGTGCCGTTGTTGTTGCCGGGGGGGTTGATGAGCCTTGGCCCGATCGTGATGGGCAAGGTCAGGAAACGAATGGCGTTGCAGCCGTCTCTGCAAAAACAGATTGTAGAGGGGGGCAGCAAATGATTATGCATGCCAACCCGAATCTTATGAATGACGGACACCAGTACAACTACGAGACGGAAGGCCCGCGCAACAGTCAGCTCTGGAGCAGCAGGTATTTGCTGTTCTTGAAGGACATCACTGCCGTGTTCGATGGTTTTACGGCTCTGAATATCAAAGACCTGGGTATCGGGCATAACGAGCTGCGCGTTGTGGTCGGGCCCAACGGCGCGGGCAAGACCACCATGTGCGATGTCATCTCGGGGATGACGACCCCGGCGACCGGTGATGTTTACTTCAATGGCGAAAAGATCACTGGCTACGACGAGGCAACAATCGCACAGCGTGGCGTAGGCCGAAAGTTTCAGATCCCCAATGTGTTCGACTCGCTGACGGTCTGGGAAAATATGCTTCTGGCGCTGCCGACGGATACGGTGGGGATCGGCTCAAAGGAGTTCAGGCGTCGGACCGACCCGCGTATGCAGGGTCCGGCCGGGCTCGCACTGTTTCGCTTTATCGAGACGATGAAGTCTGCTGGCGGGAAAGCGACCCCGGAAAAACGCGACGAGATTCACCAAATCCTGACCCGCGTCAGGCTGATTGATGAGTTGCAGACTCTTGCGAAAAATCTCAGCCACGGTCAGCGGCAATGGCTGGCGATCAGTTCGCTGATTATGGCTTCGCCCAAGCTTTTGCTGGTCGACGAACCCGCGGCGGGGCTGACCGATTCGGAGACTGCACTAACCGCAGAACTTCTTCTTGAACTGAAAGACGAGCACACAATCATCTGCATCGAGCACGATATGGAGTTTGTCCGACAACTGGGCTCGCGCGTTACTGTGCTCAACGAGGGTAAGGTCCTGGCCGAGGGGCCGCTTGCTCAAGTGCAGCAGAATGAAGATGTGATCGAGGCTTACCTGGGCAGGTAGGGATACAACATGCTGGAGATTGCAAACCTTAATTTTTCGTATGGCGGGGTCAAGGCATTGACCCAGGTCCAGATGTCTATCCCCAAGGCGCAGATGACCTGCATCATGGGACGCAACGGCGTCGGCAAGACAACGTTGATCCGCAACATCATCGGGCTTCTTCAATCCAGCGACGGATCGATCAAGCTTGACGGCCAGGAGATCATTAATATTGCCGCGAATAAACGGGCCAGGTGTGGGATTGGCCTGGTTCCGCAAGGGCGCATGATTTTCCCGAAGCTGACGGTTGAAGAAAACTTGAAGATCGGGCTGCGTGCCCGGCGTGATGGTGTAAAGGTGGTGCCGGCAGAGATCTACGACACGTTCCCGATTCTCAAAGAGTTCCGGGGTCGACGCGGCGGCGATTTGTCTGGCGGGCAGCAGCAGCAGCTGGCGATCGGCCGTGCGATGGCGGGCGACCCGCGCGTGATGCTTCTGGATGAGCCGACGGAAGGGATCCAGCCCAACGTGATCCAGCAGATCGGCCATGTGCTGCGCCAGTTGATCAAGCAGACGAATCTCACCGTCGTGCTCGTAGAGCAGTACGTGGACTTTGTGCGTGAGTTCGGTGATAAGGTCTATATTATGAACCGAGGCCAGGTCGTTGCAGAGACCGCGGCCGATGGCCTGACCCAGGCGGTGGTCGCTGAGCACCTGAGCGTCTGACCTCGTAGATAAAACACCAGCAGAATCGTGGTACGATCGGATCGGCAGCGAATAACACGCTTATGAATCTAGTATGCGATCAAGCCGGATCTTTGGCAACGGCCCCCGATGCAGGCGGGCGTGCGGATGTCCGTCTGGAGCGCGTTGCGGGGCGCACAGCGGTAACACGCTGTCACAGCCCCGCGCCGATCAAGTTGTTGACACCCGATCGCCGTGGCGATGCGGCCTGGGTTTATGTCAGTTCTTACGGCGGGGGCCTTGTTGCCGGTGATCGGCTTGCGCTGAATATGCATCTGGCACCGGGCGCTGTCGGGGTTCTTACGACGCAGGCCTCAACGAAGGTGTACCACCGACAGGGTGATCGCCGAGCTGCGCAACTCTTGAACGCCGAGGTGAGTGAGGGTGCAGTATTGCTGGTCGCTCCGGACCCTGTCACGTGTTTCGCCGACGCAGATTATGAGCAGCGGCAGGTCTTTGATCTAGATCCGGGCGCTTCACTGCTGGTGCTGGACTGGTTTACGGCGGGGCGGTTAGCGATGGGCGAGAGGTGGGCTTTCGCCAGGTATTTCTCGGAAAACATAGTGCGTGTCAACGGCAACGCGGTGGCGTTGGACAGGCTGTGTCTTGATCAGGCGATAACGGATTTCGATGAGCCTTACGCGGTGGGGCGGTACAATTGTTTTGCGACGGTGATGCTGATTGGCCCTGCGTTTGAGGCTGCTAATGAAATATTGAGTGTGTCCATCGGCGAGATGCCGCTGCTGCAGCGTGCGTCGCTGCCCATGAGCTATAGCCGGCTGGCCTGGGGTGGCGTGCTGAGATTGGCCGGCCTTGGTGCCGAGCCGGTCCGCGCGTGTCTTTCGGAACACATGGGCTTTGTAGAGTCGATCCTCGACTGCGGGCTGTGGGCGCGTAAATGGTAAGTTCAGGACGAGGAGAACCATGCATCTGACTCCACGCGAGATCGAAAAGCTCATGCTGCACAACGCGGGCTTTGTCGCTCAGAAACGACTGGCCCGTGGGCTTCGGCTGAACTACACCGAGTCGGTCGCGCTGATTGTGACACAGGTCATGGAGATGATCCGTGATGGGAAACGCGTCGCGCATTGCATGGACCTGGGTCGGCAGATGCTCGGACGGCGTCAGGTCATGCCCGGCGTTGCCGAGATGCTTCACGAAGTGCAGGTCGAAGGCACCTTCCCCGATGGCACCAAGCTGGTCACGGTCCATCACCCGATCGCGTCCAAGGACGGCAATCTCGAGCTCGCGCTCTACGGCAGCTTCCTGCCCGTGCCTGAGCTCAGCGTGTTCGGCGATCTTGATGAAGTCACAGCGCCGGGCGCGTGTATGCCCGAGGATGGCGATATTGAATTGAACGCCGGCCGTGAAACCGTGACGATCGAAGTAACGAACACCGGCGATCGTCCTGTACAGGTCGGCAGTCATTATCACTTTATTGAGACGAATGCAGCACTCAAGTTTGATCGCGCCGCGAGCTACGGCAAGCGATTGGATATCCCCGCGGGCACCGCTGTGCGATTCGAGCCCGGCGAGACCAAGCCCGTCACGCTCGTCATGATCTCCGGCGATCAGGTGATCCAGGGTGGTAACGCGCTTGCCTCGGGGCCGCTTAATGATCGCGCGAAAGTCAGTGCCATGAAGCAAGTCTCGGCCAAAGGCTTTGGCGATATCCGTGACAGCTAATTGTTTGAACCTTTTTACCGCTCCGCTGTAGAACCTTACTTCTTTAGGAAAAATTATGAAAACGACAATCACCGCTGCGGCCCTGGCCCTCTTTGCTAACGCCGCACTGGCTCACCCCGGGCACGACCATACCTACGCGCCCGGCGGAGAATCGCACGTCGTCGTCCTCGCCGCCGCCTCTGCTGTGCTTGTTGCAGGTCTGGGCACCTGGGCCTACCGTCGATTTATCCGCAGCAAGTGATCGTGGTCGCTATTGCGTGTATGTATGGTCGCGATTGATCGCCGAACAAGGAGACGACTGTGCCTTACAAGATGCCCCGAGATGCCTACGCCCAGATGTTTGGCCCGACCACCGGGGACCGCTTGCGCCTGGGTGATACGTCGCTGATCCTGCGTGTTGAAAAAGACCTCACGTCGTATGGCGATGAGTGCAAATTCGGCGGCGGCAAAGTACTTCGCGAAGGTATGGGCCAGCGTGCCGGCGGCAACCCTGATGATGCCCTCGATTACGTCATCACCAATGCGCTGATCGTTGACTACACCGGCATCTACAAGGCAGATGTCGGCATCAAGGGCGGGATGATTGTCGGCATTGGCAAGGCGGGCAACCCCGATGTGATGCCCGGCGTCACCAAGGGCATGGTCGTGGGCGTGACAACCGAAGCGATTGCCGGCGAGGGTCAGATCCTCACCGCCGGCGGCCTGGACACGCACGTCCACTTCATCTGTCCGCAGATCGCGGACGAGGCCATCGCCTCCGGGCTGACCACGCTGGTGGGCGGTGGCACGGGGCCCGCGACCGGCACATGCGCGACGACTTGCACGCCGGGCGCGTCCAACATCGCGATGATGCTGCAGGCGACCGACGGCATCCCGATGAACTTCGGCTTCCTGGCCAAGGGAAACAGCGCGCTGCCGCAGGGCCTGCCCGAGCAGATCGCGGCCGGGGCGGTAGGCATGAAGCTTCACGAAGACTGGGGCACGACGCCCGCCGCGATCGATTGCTGCCTGGGCGTCGCCGATGACATGGATGTGCAGGTCTGTATCCACACCGACACGCTCAATGAATCCGGATTCGTCGAGGCGTCGATCGCCGCGTTCAAGGGCCGGACCATCCACACCTACCACACCGAGGGCGCCGGCGGGGGCCATGCCCCGGACATCATCAAGGTTTGTGGAGAGCCCAACGTGCTGCCTAGTTCGACCAACCCCACTCGGCCGTTCACGGTGAATACGATCGATGAGCATCTTGACATGCTTATGGTCTGCCATCACCTGGACAAGAACCTGCCTGAGGATGTCGCGTTCGCCGAGTCGCGCATCCGTGGTGAGACGATCGCGGCCGAGGATATTCTTCACGACATCGGCGCGTTCAGTGTGATGGGTAGTGACAGCCAGGCGATGGGCCGTGTCGGTGAAGTCATTACCCGTACATGGCAAACGGCCAGCAAAATGAAAGACCAGCGAGGGTGGTTGCCAGGCGACACGGACGACGACAACAACCGAATCAAGCGCTACGTCGCCAAGTACACAATCAACCCCGCTATCGCCCACGGCATGTCGCATCTGATCGGAAGCGTTGAGGTAGGCAAACTCGCAGACCTGGTCCTATGGAAGCCCGCATTCTTCGGAGCCAAGCCAGAGATCATCATCAAAGGTGGCCACATTGCATGGGCGCAGATGGGCGACCCCAACGCTTCGATCCCGACGCCGCAAGCGGTCTACATGCGACCGATGTTCGGATCCTTGGGCAAAGCGGTCGGCCACAACGCCATCAGTTTCGTAAGCCAGGCCGCCGCCGCCGCATCGGTCGGTGATCGATACGGTCTGTCCAAACGCGTCGAGCCCGTCAGGAATTGCAGGAACATCGGCAAGGCAGACATGAAGCTCAACGATGCGACACCTCAAATCAGCGTCGATCCAGAAACCTACCGCGTCACTGCCGATGGCGTCGAGCTGACCTGCGAGCCGGCCGAGAAGCTCCCGCTTGCCCAGCGCTATTTCTTATTCTGATCGCATCGGTCGTCGAGTCATCGAGACCTATCTCTAGCTTTGGCGTGATCCGCAAGTTCCGTAGCAGACTTGTTCCTAGACAGACGCACCACTTATAGGGTGAACTGCGTCCCGCAGCCGAAGAAGATGTAGCCGCCCTGGTTTACGGATAAAATGCATGGGCTGGACGCGTTCGTTGTCACAGTTTTAAACGTCCACCAAATGCCAATATGCCTGTTTTGGCCTCCAGGGAGCATGGAAAAGGCTGATGTAACGAACCCTATCCCCACACGTCAGATTAATTACGGTTGAGTCTTGTTGGAGATGATTTTGCCACATCTGCGTGTCAGTCTTTTAATCATTGGGTGCTGCCTGCTTCTATCGATTGGAGGCATATCGACCGCGCCGGTGGCATGGGGCGAGCCGCAACCCACGGCCGGTGAAGAACCGTTCCATGTCGACTCCCGCATGGATGACCTCTTGTTGACTTACTGCTATACCTGTCATGAGGCCGGGGTAAACAAGGGCGATGTCCGGCTGGACAACCTCGAAAAGCTTTCGCTGGACGACCGACTGGCACTGATGGACCGGATGCAGGAGCAGGTCTATGTCAAGAACATGCCGCCGGTGAAGAAGGCGGGGAGAAACGAGCCCACCGATAGCGAGCGACAGGAGATCTTTAATTGGCTCTCGGCCGAGCTGAACAAACACGGCGCTGCAAAGTTCGAGAAAAAGCTGCAGCGCCCTGACTACGGCAACTACGTCGATCATGAAATGCTGTTTTCGGGCGAGTACAAGGACCTGCCCGGCTTCACCTATGACCGCCGATGGCTGATCAGTGAGTACATCTTCAATGCAAAGTTCCAACGGCTCCTGAGTAACCGAACGACCGCAAAAAAAGGCGGGAACAATGTCACCGTCGTTGGCAGCCACAAGTTCTATCAGTTCAGCGTAACCAACCCCTTCCTGCTGCCCACCAACTCCGGCGTGCGCTACTTCGCAGACACAGACCTCAACGGCGGACATCTGTCCACCATGCTCACCAATGCTCAGAAAACCTCTGAGTACATCACTGGGTACATGGTGAAGAAAAATAAGAAATACCTGCCCGCGATCGCACAGATCATGGAGTTGCAGGACACGCACCAGGCGACGCTCGATTCCCGCCGGCTGTTCATGGAGCAATACATCTCGCGGCTATGTGAAGATTACTACGGCAACAAGAATGAATCGATGCTGCCGAAGTTTGTGCCGGTGAAACTCAATGCCCGCGAGGCGATTGAAGACGGCGAGGATTACAAAAAGGCACCGATCCATGTCGCCATCGGAACGCTTGAAAAGCTCGACGCAATCAACGACGTGTATCAGGTGCTATTTGCCTCGGAGAATACGGGTAAGTCCGACGACCAGCTTCGAGATCTCTGTGAGCGTAAATGGTTTTTCGAGGGGGATTTCGAGCGGGACATCCAGGGGCGCATGGCCATACTCCGCGATTACTTGCCAGAGGTCCGTGAGTCTCTGGCCAAGAGCAACAGGTACAAGCAACTGGCCTACAAGCCGCTGGCAGATGATGAAATGCAAGTCGTGCGCGACGCGATCATGAAGCATCGCGCCCGGGGCGATTACTACGACCAGTTGATTGACAAGTGCTTGAACGACTGGGAGCAGGAATTCAAGCAGCGTGAGACCGAAGCGGGCCCGCCGTCGGACGAACTGCTCACGGAGCTGATCAGCCAGTTGTTTGTGCAGATACTCGAGAGGTCGCCAGGACAAGAGGAGCGTGAGGCATACCTCGCGCAGATGAAGTCCTATATCGAAACGCTTGGTAATCTCAAGGGTATCCAGAAACTCATCCAGACTCTTATTCTGTCCAGTGAATTTGTCTACCGCGAAGAAATCGGCACCGGCGAGGCCGACGCGTACGGCCGGCGGATGCTCTCGCCACGCGACGCCAGCTACGCCATAGCCTACGCCCTGACCGATCAGAGCCCGGATGAGCAGCTTGTGCAGGCAGCCGAAACCGGCAGGCTCCAGACGCGCGAAGACTACAAGCGCGAAGTCACACGCATCCTTAAGAAGCGTGACGTGAATTATCTGATCGACCCGATCCTTGAGGACAGGAATTTCCCGCAGAACACAACGAACACCGCGATACGCAAGCTGCGGTTTTTCCGCGAGTTCTTCGGCTACCCCGAGGCCATCAGAATATTCAAGGATGAAAAACGCTTCGGCGGGGATCGGCTGGAAAACGCAACCGCTCGCCTGCTCAGCGAGACCGACCGTATCGTTGAGCACATCCTCGAAAAAGATCGAAACGTATTCGAAGAGCTGCTGACTACCGATGAGTTTTTCGTCTACCACGACGGCGACAACGATCGGATGCAGGCACGCTCCGACACGATCAGAAGTATCTACGAGCACTTCAAAGACACCGACTGGAAGAATTTCAATAACGAAGACCTGCTCAAGCACCGCGACTTCCTTAAAGAAGTCAAGATGCGTACCGTCGACCCCGACAAGCTTGACGCACGCAACCGCCAGGGAACGACCCTGCAGCTATTCAAGGAGTCGATGCGCACCATCACCGCACGTATGGACAAGGGGCAGAAAGCGCCGGCGCCGTTCGACCTCTACCGCGGCTACGGAAACGACTTCATGCTCGGCTACAACGTCGGCAGGTTTTACAACTTCCAGTTAGACAACTGGGATTACGAAACCATTCAGCCCGCCAAGGTCGCCAACCGCAGTGGCATCCTCACGAGCCCCGCCTGGCTGATCGCTCACGCTAAAAACACTGAGACGGACCCCGTCCATCGTGGTAAGTGGGTGCGTGAGAAGCTGCTCGCCGGAACTATCCCTGACGTGCCGATCACTGTCGATGCCGTGATTCCCGAAGACCACAGCAAGACCCTGCGAGATCGGCTCTCTAGCGTGACAGAGAACAGCTACTGTTGGAACTGTCACGTAGAGATGAACCCGCTAGGCAACGCGTTCGAATACTACGACGACTTCGGGCGCTTCCGCACCGAGGAGTCTCTTGAGTATCCGGACAAGCTTGTTAAAGAAGGTCCGAAAAATCCATCGTTCATCGACGACAGCCGGGACATCTACCAGACGCTCCCGGTTAACGCGAGGGGCTTTCTAAAAGGAACAGGCGATGCGTCGCTCGACGGCGAGGTCGATGGCGCAATCGACCTGACGCGGCGTCTGGCGAAATCACAGCGAGTGCGTCAGTCGATCATCCGCTACGCGTTCCGTTATTTTTTAGGTAGAAATGAAACTCTTAGCGACTCTAATACCCTGATCGAGGCCGAGCAGGCCTACGTCGAAAGCGACGGTAGTTTTGACGCCATGGTCATATCCCTGCTGACCTCGGACTCTTTCATCTATCGCAAAGCAATAGAAGAGGACTGACAATGAATATCTCCCGTCGGCAGTTTTTGCAGACCACCGCGATTGGCGCTGGAGTGCTTACGCTTAATTCTTCTTTGAATCCGCTTTTTGCGGCTGAGGCACGCGAGATGGGCCCCCGTAGGTTTATCTTTATACGCAAGTCCAGCGGTATCCGCCCGCTTGAAATCGCGCCGGTCAATTTCACAGATAAAGATCAGGCTCTCGATTTGGCAAAGAAGCCCTTCGAGGCCGATCTCTCTAAGCTTGAATTGCCCAAATTCCTGCGCGGCCTGGACGAATACAAGCAGCATATGACTATCCTGCAGGGGCTCTCGGCAAAGATGAGTGAGAACATCCACTGGTCCTTCTCTTCGGTCATGGGCTGCTTCAAGTCTCAGCGCAACACGCTGAGCGCGATCAAGCGGACCACGATAGATTTTGAACTAGCCAGGCTTTTCCCTTCGGCCTTCGGTCACGTCGAGCTCTCCTTCGCTGGAGGCCGGACCGGGATCGTTGATGGCTACTCCGCGCCGGCCCCACAGACGCGCAACTATTGCTATGCCGACCCGGAGACCGCACGGAACGAGCTGTTCAAGTCGGTCCTGAACCCGGACGCGGTCAACTCGGACAACGACATGCTCTCGTTCCTGCAGACGCGCGAAGGCCTGGATGTCATGGGTATCAAGGGCCACGAAAAGCAGCGTCAGGAATCGCATATCAATTCGATAGAAGCGATTCGCGAGCGGAATAAAAAACTCGTCACGATGTCCGATTCGCTTGCAAAATTTGTGCCAGACCTGGCACCGATCCACTTCGACGGTGGCGAAAACGCGAGCACGCCGGAGAAGCAGGCGGCGATGACCGACATGCTGGTGGCTGCGCTCAAGTCTGGCCTTACAAACGTCGTCACTTTCACGATCGACGACCTGGGTACACCGATCACGGGTCTGCCCGGCAACGAAACCGACCGCATCGGTATCCACCCCCTCGGGCACGACGAGGCGTTCGGCGGCGTGCCGGCGTGGATGACCCGAGAACAGATCCGCATCAGCCACGTCAATCAGATCAAGACGATCATTCAGAAACTCAAGCAAGTCCCCGAAGGCAGGGGAAGCATGTTTGATAATACGATGATTATGTACTTCCCCGAGAACGGCGAGACGCACCACGGCACAGGCGTCGAGTCACCGTTCCTCATCATGGCCGGCGCCAACTGCAAACTCGATATCGCGGGCCGATATATCCGTCTTCCATTCCACGGAACCGAAGGGCACAAGACACTGGGCAACTGGTATACCACGCTGCTAAACGCCCACGGCAACCCGATCGAACACTACGGCGACCTGGATATCGAGATGTCACGCCAGAAGTTCGACCAGACCGGATCGATCAAGCAGTTGATCGGCTGATATCAGTCACCATTTGCGAACGGCTGATCGCAGGCATTATTGCGGGTGATTTTGACCGATTGCGCTAGTCGTTGCGGATCGCTTGAGTGAGCTGGCCGGAAGTAGCCGATCTCAGTCCGAGCACGATTGCAGCAAGACCTGCGATCAGCACCGTGGTGCCGATTAAAAGCCAAGTGCTCGGGTCATCACTCAGGCCCTTGCGGGTATGCAGGGTTCCGATCCAAGCGCCGACTAATCCAAGCGTAACTCCCGCTCCTAGGATCAGCCCGTGTTCAAGCATCATCAACACAAATAGTCTCGACCGGCTGAATCCGATGGCTGAGAGCAGCGCAATCTCTGCCTTACGCTCGAGCAGATTGCGTGCAGTAATTACGCCCATCCCTAGTGAGCCGAGCACGACGCCCAGGCCGCCCAGCGCCTGAAAGATCATCAGGTAGGTGTTCTGTACGGAGTTGAATTGCGACAGGCGATCACGCGTTTCGGTGATCTGAACGCCATCATCTACCATCACTTGAGCAAGAAGCGATGCGGTAGCAGAAGGAGCCGACTGCTGTGCTGCGTCCACCAGCAGCATGCGGTAGCCAGAGGTGTCGGGGAACAGCGACTCAAAGCGTTCTTCGGAAATGATCAAACTGCCCTGCAGGATTGAGTTGTCGATCGTGCCGACGAGTTCAATTGTGAAAGGTTTGCCATGCTGGTCGGTCAGAGTCAGCGTATTGCCGAGTCCAAGCTTCAGTGCCCACTGCGCAGTATTCGCATCAGCGACGGCAGGGATGGTGTCGCGATTTATGGGCGATTTACTGCTAAGTACACCCCAACCGCTGGCCTTGAATGCAAGACTCTGAAAGCGGAACGCCTGGCGGTTTTGCAGTAGAGCGGGATCGACACCCAATATTCTCGGTGTTGGGGTTTGATTTAGATTGAGGCAGCTTGTGTCGTCGCCAGGGCTCACACGGATCGGGACGATCGATCCCGGCGGGAGCTCCTTTTCAGTTATTGCGTAGTGGTCGCGGCCCAGAGCGGTATTGAGGTCATAGTGGATCGGCTTGGTCGACTCGACGATCAGTGCAAACCCGCCTGTGCCCGCCACACGCTGGTCTGTATCGTCGCCTGTTCCCAGTTGGAAGCCCGACACCGCAAGCACGAGGAATAGCCCGCAGCCCAGCATGACGACTGAAGCGATTGACCGCCCTCGCCGACGATTGAATCCTAGAAATGCCAGAGTCCAAAGTGTGATCGGGGCGATTGACTTTGCTGCAGGATGTCTGCTGCTGCGCGAAAGTACGCTGCGACGAATCATCTGAGAGATCAGCCCGAGCAACATCGCGAACATGATGGTGCTGCCCGCAGCAAAGCCCCAAAGCCCGCCTTGCATGCCGCTGCGATGAGCCGCGACATAGGCGAGGATTGTGCCGATCACGACAAATACAATCCCACACACAACACAAAAGCCTTCGGGTATGCTTGATTCGCCAGAGACCCTGCCCACGGCACCGCTCAACAGGCTGCGTACCGGCTTCTTAAGCAGTCCACTCAGGGCCAACGGTATCGAAACTAGAACAATTAAAAGTGTAATTGCAGAGCCGACACATAGGCTGCGGGCTGAAATGTGTCGCAGAATCGCCGACTGCGCCACGGCACTAGACCAAAGGCCCCCGAGAGCATCGATCACCGCGAGTGCGTAGGCCACGCCTCCCACTAGCCCGAGCAGCACGCCAACACTAGCGATAGCGCCACTCTCGATCATGAGTAGTACCAGGAGCTGCATTTTTGTTAGGCCGACCGCGCGTAGGGTGCCGAGTTGTCTGGCTCTCTGCTCGACCGACATCGCGAAGAGTGTTGCGGTGAGTATGATCGCTGAGATGATGATGAACGCGGAGAGAGATAGGAAGAGTTGGCTGAAATCGATCGTTCCCTTGGCGGCGACCCTGGCCTGGCCGGCGACGTCGCGGAATGACAGGCCGATATCGGAGGGGTCGATACGATCGAGAATCATTGCATCGGTAATCTGCGGATCAAAACGTATGGCGGTGAGCGAGCCGAAGCGGTTGGACCAAAGCCGCTGACCTGCGGAGAGGCCGATGAAGGCCTTGGGCGTTGCGCGATACTGCTCCCAGTAAGCTTCGTCCTTGTCGCGGATACGCGAGCGGTCGATTGCCGGTCCCGCATCCCATTTGCGCAGATTGTCCGCTTCTGCGAGACCAGGGAATCCAGGTGTCAGTGTTCGATCCGCATACTCAGCTTCAATAGGCACGATACTTGAAACGACAAATGATGCTCTGTCCTCGACGAGTTTGTCCCCCTCGGCTGGGAGGTAGTAGGTCAACAAAACCGTGTCACCAACTTTTGCTTCGAGATCTTCCGCAAGCCACTGATTCAGCGCGATCTCGTTTTCCTTAAGTTCTAGGGTCCCGAGCCTATCTACAGCACATACCATCGCGTAGGGAGACTGACGGTTGTTGAGCTCAACGGAATTAACGAGATAAGTCAGGATGCGTTGACCGGGTATGTCGGCCAGGTCTTGCTCGATTGACTTGTCAATGAAAACGCGTTTTGTGGTCAGCTCGGCATGTCCGTCGGGAGCAGGTTTGTATGAGAGTTCGAGATCGGCAAGTGCAGGAGATACTGGGCCAGGATCACCTTTGGAAAGAAGTGTGTTAGCGCCTCCGGGAACCCCGAGTTTTTCTGCCAGCCACGAGCGATCAATGAATATCGATTCGGGTACACGCTGCTCGGCGCGTAGGCTGAAGCGGCCGCCTTGATCGAGTTGTGCAACCTCGGCGACTCCGACCTGGATCGCGCGGGAAGGCCTGCTTGCGTTAGCGAGCGCGGCATCAATAGGCAATGCGGAAGGCTCGGGCACGCGCAGGATGAGCGTATCGCCGGCTTTGGCGCCAAGCCGATGCGCGAGCGGCTGATTGATTACCACCTCGTTTGCATGCGGGAGTGCTTTGAGGCCGGTCAGTTGTGCGAATTGATCGTCTACGCCGCAGACCTGTACTTGATTGGCGCGCGAAAGCCCATCGGGCGTGGACACCACACCCTGGAGGAGTATTGCATGACTCACGGCAGGGTCACTTGATGCGAGCAGTTCGCTTGTTACAAAGCGATCGCCGGTCATCATGGCATAATTGATTGCGCCTAGTCGCTGAAACGCGGTCTGCTGCAGGGTGTAGCGCATCGAGTCGCCGACGATCAGTGCCCCGCAAATCACCGCCGCCGTGACCGCAACGCCCAGCATCACTCCGAGGTTGGTCCGGCGGAACCGCCACAGCGATTGCAAGGCCAGGCGGGTCAGCGTCATGTATGGCTCCCATCACATAGTCGCCCTTGCTCCAGGCGAAGCGTACGGCCAAGCCGCGCCGCGAGCGATGGCGCATGTGTGACCATGAGCATGGCCGTCTGTTCCGCCATGTTGAGCTCGATGAGCAGGTCCATGACCGCATCGGCGGTTGTCCCATCCAGAGCGCCGGTAGGTTCGTCTACAAGCAGCAGGGCGGGGCGGTTGATCAGTGCGCGGACGATGGCGACGCGCTGGCGCTGCCCGCCTGACAAGGCGTCGGGACGATGGTGCATACGATCCCCAAGTCCGACACGCTTAAGTAGATCGGCTGCTCGTTCCCCGGCACCGTTCCGCGATCCACCTGTTGCTAGCGTGGGGATCAGCACGTTTTCGATCGCCGAGCACTGAGGAAGAAGGTGGTGCTCCTGAAAAACAAAGCCGATAAGCTCCGCGCGGAAGGCGGCTCGCAGCTTTTCGCTCAGGCCTTTGGTATCGCTGCCGGAGATTTTTACCGTGCCCGCGGTTGGCGTATCGAGCGTGCCAATGATGCTTAAAAGCGTTGTTTTGCCGCAGCCGCTTTGCCCGATCACTGCCGCCGACTCGCCACGGCCAAGTGTCAGATTGATATCTGCTAGCACATTGAGCGGGGGCTCTCCCCCGGCACCGGGGTAGGTCTTATACAAGCCGCTGACTTCAAGGATTGGAGTAGCGCCTTTCAATTCATTCATCGGATACCGCCCGCCATCGTTTGGCTTTGAATTCGTAACGCGGGAGTGCTCCGTGCGCTGCTGCGCTGACGGTTACACGAAGGCTCAACCCATCACGCAGGGCACCTGCAACTTGACGACAGAGCAATTGGGCATCTTTACAGCTGGGGGTGGGTTCAATCGTCAGCGATAGCTCGCTCATCGCGCCGTCACGATGAATCGTTACTTCGTACTCCATGACTTCGGTGAACCGTCGGAGAATCGCGTCGACCGCCGAGGGGTAGACATTTACGCCGCGGATTAGACGCATATCATCGACGCGTCCGAGTACCCCGCCGATGAGTAGATCAAGATCGTCCGCGTCCTGAATGACCAGGTCTCCCGTACGATAACGCAGCAGAGGGCATGCGAGACGCCGCAGCGTGGTCAGCACCAACTCTCCCGGAGTGCCTGGCTCTACGGGCTTGCACGTCACGGGATCGATCACCTCAGCGATAAACGCACCGAGCGCGATACGCAGGCAGTCCTTGCGCACGGGGTCCTGAAACGTCACAGGCCCGACCTCAGTCATGCCGTGGTGGTCGTAGAGTTTTGCGCCCCAGGCCTGCTCGATGCGTTCGCGCACGGCCGGCACGGAGCCGCCGGGTTCGCCCGCCACGACGAGCCGCTGCACACTCGATCGGGGCAAGTCGATCCCTTCGCTCTTTGAGATTTCAGCAAGATGCATCGCGTAGGTCGGCGTGCAACACACGGTGGTGACCGCGTTGTCTTTGATCATGCTAAGTCGGGCGGAGCTGCTCATCCCACCGGCGGGGATGCAGAGCAGGCCCAACTGTGCGGCCGCCTCAAACGCAGTCCAAAAACCCAGGAATGGCCCGAATGAGAACGCAAACATCACGCGATCGCCTGGAACACAACCCGCATGCTCGAATACCTGTTTCCAGATATCGAGCATCGCCTGCCATGACTCGGGTGTATCGATCACGCGCATCGGAAGGCCCGTGGTCCCGCTGGTCTGACAGAAGCGTGTGTAGCGCTCGGTCGGGTAGCTGAGGTTTTGGCCGTAGGGCGGGTGTGCGAACTGATCATCGACGAGCTGCTGCTTGGTGGTAAAGGGCATGCGATGCATGAAGCTTTCAAGCGTGACCGATGCGGAATCCGTCAGCCCGGCGTCGCGCAGGATCGGCTGATAGAAAGCATTGCCCGCGAGCACGTGACGCAGCAACGCCCGCAGCGCATCGGTCCGGCTCGCATTGTCGCGGGTCACTCTCATCGGTCACGCGTGCTTCGTTGGTTCGACCTGCGCCGCAGCGGGCTTGGGGTGTGCGACAGGCGCTGGTTTGAATTTCACGATCATGTAGCCGCCGATCGCGGCGAGCAGGATACCGATGACAAATAACGGCTGAATCTGCGACCACTGCTTGGCCAGCGTGATCGCCACCGCCGCGTTGACCAGCGGCGCGCCCGCGAAGATCAGCGACATCACGACCGACGGCGAGCCTTTCGAGCTGAACGCCATGATCACGCCGAACGCTCCAATCGCCCCGGCCACACCCGCGACCAGCGACCAGGTCATGCCTCCGCCGGTCATTTTCCAGTCTGCGCCACGGATCAGAAGCATCGCCAGCGGAGCGAGCACACCGATCAGGAAATATGCGCCTCCGACGAACAGGAACGCCTTGAACCCCGCGTTCGAGGGGTCTGTGGGGCTGATGGCGACCTGACCCTTGTGCAGGAAAATGCCGTAGATACCCCACATGAGTATCGTCAGTGCGACAAAGGGTAGCCAGGAGGTTGTCGATGAGGTTTGTGAGAGCATGGTTTTCTCGTGGTGATTGAAGGCAGTACTAACGCGATGTCTCGGCATCGCTGATCTGCAGTGCGTGGTCGATCTCGGGCGGCAGGGGGGCTGCGCTGAACTTCCCGCCCGCCGCGGTTTTGACGGCGTAAACGACTTTCATCGAGCCAGTTGCGATGGGCTGGTCTTCGCCGTATTTCGTAAAGGAGAATCCGTAGGTTACAGACTTGTCGGTCTTCGCGGTGACGCTGGCGTGGATCTCAAACTCGTCTTCAAAGCGAAGCGGCCGGCGGTAATCACACTGCGCACTGACGCGCGGGAAACCTGCCTGCTCATCACCCTTGTCGCGATGCACGCTCAGCCCGAGACTGCGCAGCATCGCGTGCTCGGCGTCTTCCATGTAGCGGAAGAAGTTCGAGAAATGCACGATCCCCGCGGCATCCGTCTCGCTGAATGAGGCCCGACGCTTCATCGTAAAGTATGTTGGCATAACGGCTCCAATGTAGATGCAACAGATCGGGCCATCTGTGTAGCGGTAAATCGCTCGAGTACGAGTTTTCGGCCCGCCTCTCCGAGCGATCTGCGGCGAGGCTCATCATCCAGCAGGGATGCCAACGACTCGGCAAGCACGCCTGCATCATAAGGCTTGTACAGGATACCCCCGCCGGTCAGGGAGATGGCTTCAGACAGACCCGCGTGGTCCGGGACGACCGCGGGCACACCGACCGCGTTGGCCTCAAGCACATAGAGCCCGAACGACTCGCCATAAGTCGCAGGGACGCTCAGGACAGTCATTCCGTGCAGCGCCGATAGTTTGTCATCAAAGCTGATATTCATCTCGATCAGCACACGGTCGCCCAGGCCTGCGCTGGCGAGTTTGCGGTGCTGGTCATCGACAAAACGCTGGTCCTTCGGCGTTGCTGCGCCGAACAGATGAAGCCGGGCATTTCTTGTCATGCCGCGGCGGTGCATCAGGATGAACGCATCGACGAGCGTGTCCATCCCCTTGGATTTGCACATCCGTGCGAGGTAGCCGATCACCGGTGGGCTCGGCGGGCGGTCCTGTGTGCCGTAACGCTCGGCCTCGATCCCGTTGTACACGACATGGAAACGATCCGGCGGTAATGCAAGCCGATCATTCATGACCCGCGCGTGATGCTCGCTGACCGGCATGAACAGATCGACTGACTGAGCGCACTGCTGAAGAAGCTGCCATACACGCGAGCGCCATGGCTCGGGCAGGCTGTCTACATAAGTGTCCTCCCCGTGCAGCGTGCACGCTACGGCGCATCCCATGACCTGCTTGATCGGCTGGGCCAGGCCCATCAGCAGAGCGTTATTAAGCAGCACGACATCCGGCATCCCCTCGCCTTGGAGGTGCGCGAGCAGGCGATTGATCTCCAGCCTTGTCAGCCCGTGCCCGCCGAGCAGCATCTGCTCGGTCATGCGCCCGAGTTCGGAGGGGCTGGTCATGTCGGCACGATCCGCAGCCCGGCGGAGCAGGCCCGGACGGTCCAGGAGCTTTTCAACAAACCTCGGTATGCGTCGGAAGATCGCCGAGCGTGTTTTGAGGTACAGGTTGATACCGCCCATGCTGACTTTATCGCTGTCGATGCCCTCCTCATCGTCGAGTACAAGCGGCAGGTACAGCGCGTTGATCGAAGCATCGTGTCCTAGCTTGCGTAAACCGCGCACCAGAAGCTCGTCGTGCAGGCAGCTGCCGCAATGGAAGTTTCCGGTGCCGGGAGTCAGAAGCAGGATCTTCATAGGTGGTGTGAGATTCAGGCCGGCTGCGTGTCGACCTGCTTGGGCCTCCCGTAGGCCAACGGTTCGGGGACGTGCACGAACTCGGCGATACCTGTGAACAGAGCGGTAAAGTCGGTCGATACCTTTCCGATCAGGCAGTCGGTCAGGTCGCTGCGCAGGTGCGGGTACTTCTTGAGGAGTTTTGCGAAGGAGAAGTCTTCCGCATAAAAAGCGTAAACGAGTTTTCGCATCGCCTCGATAGCGTCGCGGAAGCGGTCGGTGTAGGTGTCGAATCGTGCGGCGGAGAAGTCGCCGTCTGTGAGAGCCTGGTGTGCGGTATCCGCGGCCAACTCACCACTCATGAGCGCGAGGAAGACGCCAGAGGAGAACACCGGGTCGAGGAAGCCGAAGGCGTCACCGGCCAGGACCAGGCCGTCGGTCGCGCTGTGCTCTGTTCGATAAGAGTAATCACCGGTGACCCAGCCTTCGCCGTATTGTGTGGCGGTGCTCATCACGTCATTGACCCAGGCGTTGCACTTGATCTCGCGCTCGATCACGGCCAACGGGTCTTTTACGCCATCACGATAGAGATAGTCTTTTTCACCGACCACGCCGAGGCTGATCCGGTTATCGTGCAGCGGGATGTGCCAGAACCAGCCCTTTTCCGGGATGTATGCGACGGTGGTCGCCCCTTCATCGCGGCCCTCGCCGCGCTTGCCGCCGCGGAAGTAGGTCCACAGCGCGATCTTGTTGAGTTCGGGATCACGCCTGCGCTTCCAGCCCATCGTGTTGGCGGAGAAACCGTTACGCCCCGACGCGTCGATCGTGATCGGCGCGTACAACTCCATATTTTGGCCATGCTCATCAGTGATTTCGACCCCGGTCACTGCCCCGGTCGGACTGCGTAGCGCGCGTCGTGCCGAGACGCCGAAGCGGATTTCTGCGCCGAGGGCCGCCGCGGTATCGGTCAGCATGCGGTCGAACACGCTGCGTTCCACCTGCCAGGTCTGGCCGGCGGGGTGGCCGTCGAGGTGATCGCTGAAGTAGAAGGGCTGGGACATGCGCCCATCGGTGGTGGCGAACTGGACGGAGTATTTCTTGACGAAGCCGGCGGCGTTGAGTTTGTCTACAAGACCCATGCGATGAAGCGTGGGATAGCAGAAAGGCAGGAGCGACTCGCCGACGTGGTAACGCGGGAATGCTTCTCGCTCGAGCACCACGACCTTTCGTCCATGCATGGCTAGGATTGTCGCGGCGGTTGCCCCGGCGGGGCCTGCGCCGACGATGATGACGTCATAGCTGTTTGAGCTAGGATACTTGCTGATCATGCGTTTTCCTTATCAACTACCAGGGGTGGCAGGATCTCAATAATGTGAGCGATCGAACGACCGTCGGGTGTGCAGAGCTCGTTCTTTCGTCCATACAGCGGGGCGGTGGTGGCATTGAGTGCATGACGCACGAAATCGCTGGGTTTCACGCTCAGAAAGGCTGAAGGATTGGAGATATAAGCGACGTGATGCTCTCGCAGCACGCGCCCCAGGGGGACCGAACATTCTGCGACGATCTGTCGGGCTTTGCCTTCGAAACAAGAAAGATCGATGCAGATGGCTCCGAATTCCTTGGGCTGGTGATCTTCGGCTCCTTCGAGAACGACCTGGCGGAACAGGCGATTGCCCTCGAGGTATTTGCTGTAGACCTTGAGCGTGACGGGCTGGCGGAAGTAGGCCTCGAGCGTTCCGGTCATATCGCGGTCATGTGCCAGAAGCATGCGGTAGGGCTGGGGTAATTCCGCGGCTTCAAGCACGGTTGCGATTGTCGCCGCGCCCTTATTCTCTTGATAGAACGCAGAGAGTGGGTACAGCAGTTCAGACGTCGAGGGGTCGAGCCTGCTCATGCGTAGCGGACCCCCCTGTGCTCGGGCTTGAAGAATGCGTAGAGCAGCATGTCGATACGCAGGAGCGTCTGGCGCGGGACGATGAGATCGTCGCCCTCGATCTTCATCAGGCCCTGCGCGACATAATCCTCAAGCACGTCCTTCCACTTGACGAAGGGGTCGATGCCGAACTTCTTGATGAAGGGCTCGCGGTTTACCCGGCCGAGCTTAATCTGAAGCACCCATTCTCGGATCAGAGCCTCCTCGCTATCGATCGGCAGGGCGCGGTAGAGCGGGGATTGCCCGTCGTTGACCGCCGAGACATACGGCACGATGTCGTGCTGGTTCTGGAAGTGCAGCCCGCCTCCGGAGGCGTTGCCGAGATAGCCAAAGGATGACACGCCCAGCGCGAGCATATCCGCGCCGGACCACAGCGCATCGCGGTAGACAAAGCGGATCGCCTGCGGGTCGCGCACTGCCGTGTAGGCGCTGGTGACCGTGTAGCCGATGGACTCGAGCGCGGCGTAGGCCTCGGTGACCCAGCGTCGCTTGGTGCCCCAGTCGGCGACCGGCGCTTCGAGGGCCCCGCTCTCTTTCATCTGCCGATAGATGGTCGTGTTGTAGGGCACCTCCATCTGGTAGATCGTCACCGCGTCGGGCTTCATCTTCAGCAGCGTGTCGATGTTGTGCCGCCAGTTTGAATCGGTCTCACCGAGCATCCCCGCGATGAGGTCGATGTTGATCTGCTGGAAGCCCGCATCCTTTGCCCAGTCGTAGGCGTTGCCGACCTGCTGGCTGCGGTGGGCGCGGTTGTTCAGTTCGAGGATATGGTCGTTGAAGTTCTCGATCCCAAGCGACAGACGCGTGACGCCCAGGGACTTGAGGCACTCGAGCTTTTTGGTGCTCAGCGTTCCGGGCTCGCACTCAAACGCGACCTCTTCAACCTCGCTGAAATCGAGCGCCTGTTTGAGCCCTGTGAACAGGTCCGTAAGCTGTTTCTCCGAGAGGTAGCTCGGCGTGCCGCCGCCGAAGTAGACAAACTTGAGCGGACGGCCCTTGATGCGCGCGGTCTGTGCGTAGCGTCGGGCTTCAATCAGAACCGCATCGATGTAGTCGCTTACCTCGTCACGCGTCTTGTCGGTGTAGACGCGGAAGTAGCAGAAGTGGCATCGCTTGCGGCAGAAGGGGATGTGGACATAGAGCCCCAGCGGCGTGCCCGGCGCTGCGGGCGTGTTGAAAGCCTCGAGCGCCGCGTCACGGTGATCGGTCGACCACGTCGAGTAGGGCGGGTAGTTGGAGACGAAGTAGTTTCCGACCGTCGTCTTCTTGTCGTCGGCTTCGAGCACGGGCAGGGATGTATTTTCTTGATCAGTCATGTGTCAGGGATGGGCCTTGGGTTGAGTCGATTTCTTAAATGCGTAGACTTTTCCGTCCTCGCAGCCGACGACGACCATGTCGCCGACGGGGGTCGGCGTGATGTTGATGGCGGAGCCCAGGTCGTATTCCCAGATCGTTTGTCCCTGTTCAAGGTCGATGATCATGAGCCGGCCACCGCCGGTGCCGAAGGCAGCGCGCTTATCGTTGATGATAAGCGAGCCTTCTACGCCGCCCTGGGTGCGTATGTCCCAGAGCTTCTCGCCGGTCTTGGGGTCCAGGGCGTAAAGCCGTCGGCCACGCGAGCCGATGAGCAGCTTGTCTTTCAAGATCGACGGCGAACCGACGAAGGGGAAGTCGCGGTCATGGAAGCGCCATTCGACTTTGTGAGTCTCAAGGTTTACGGCAACGACCTCGCACTGCATGTGCCCGATGTAGACCATGCCGCTGCTGATCGCCGGAGTTCCTGCGACTTCGCCGCCGAGTTCGACCTGCGCGATCCCTTTTCCTGTGGCCAACTCGATGAGGTGGAGCTTGGTATCGCAGCCGCCGAGTACGAGGGTCTGAGTTGCTTTGTCGAGGATGACGCCGCTGTTGATGTAGTCGCCGGTCTCGTAGGTCCATCGCTTCTGACCCGTCGCGGCATCCAGGCAGTAGAGCAGGCCGTCGTGACTGCCGACAAGTACAAAGGGCTTGGCATTGCCGGCGTCATCGGCGATATCGAGTACGTTCGCTTCGCCTGCGATGCGTCCGCCGGTCTCGTACTTCCATTTTTCAAGGCCGGTCGCGCTATCGATTGCGTGTAGAACGCCGGTGTCGGTGCCGATGAAGAGCAGCCCGTTGTTATAGACAGGAGAGGCGTCGATGATCGCGTCGACCGCGAAGACCCATTTGCGCTCGCCGGTTGCCGCGTCGATAGCGTGCAGGCTCTTGTCCTCCGAACCGACGTAGATCACGCCGTCCACCGCGATCGCACTGGAGAGCACCGCGCCGCCGGTGGCGTAGGTCCAGGCCGGCTCGTAGCTGTCATAGAGCGGGGTGTTGATCACACCGCGTCCATCGATGCCGCCCCTCGGGTGTGGCCAGTTGGACTCCTCGGCATGCGTTGAGAGTACGCTTAGCAGCAAGGTCAGCAACGAGATCACGCGGGTGGAGAGATTACACATCACGCATCCATCCCCCCGTAAGCGAGGCTGTAGAGCGAGGCGAAATCCGTGGCTGTAATCCTGCGCGGATTGAAACGTGCGGTCCACTGCTGCGCCGCCTGCTCAGCGAGCGCCGGGAATGTCGCGGGGTCCACGTCAAGGTCCGCGAGGCGTGTCGAAAGCCCGGCTTTGATCAACAACTCATGGATCGCATCGGGTAACGAGTCGGCATCGTCAAGCCCGGCATGACGGGCGAGATCGTTGTAGTGGTTACGTGCGGAGTGATCCTGCAAGTTAAAGCGGATGACGTGAGGCAGCATGAGGCCGACGGCCTGGCCGTGGGTCACGCCGAAGCGGGCTGACAGCGGGTTGGCCGCGGAGTGTGCGGCACCGAGCATGCTGTTCTCGATGGCGAGGCCGGCATATGCGGCGCCCAGCAGCATTTCGCCGCGCGCTTTGAGGTCAGACTTGTCTTCGACCACGCGCGGCAGTGCTGCAAAAGTCAGCGCGAAAGACTCGGCGGCATAACGCTCCGATACGGCGTTTCGCCGAGTACAGACGTAAGATTCTACGGCGTGTGTGAGCGCGTCGATGCTCGTACATGCAGCGACACGGGTCGGCTGGGTTAGCGTTAGCTCCGGATCAAGCAGTGCGATACGTGGCAGGGCCTTGGGGTCGCCGCAGGCCATCTTCATGTGCGTGTGCTCGTCGGCGATGAGTGCGTAGGACTGCGCCTCGCTGCCTGTTCCATGGGTCGTGGGGACCGCGATGAGCGGGAGCATGTGTCCGACGGGTTTGCCGGTGTGGTGGTAGTCCGCCATCACGCCGCCGTTGCAATAGATGAAGTTGCAGCCTTTAGCCGTGTCCAACGCCGATCCGCCGCCGAGCCCGACTAGCAGATCCGGCTTGAACTGGTGCGCGGCATCAACCGCAGCCTGCACGTCGGCGGTCGTCGGGTTCTCGTGAACGCCGGTAAACTCGATGGCCTCAAGCCCGGCAGACTTCACGCTGCTGAGCGCTCTGTAAGTGTGTCCCGCGTTCGTCACGCCCGGGTCACTCACGATCATTGCCCGGCTGGCGCCAAACTCAGCCGCCAGTTTTCCAAGCCGAGCCAGTGCTCCGGCCCCGAACACGAGGCGTGTGCCGGGTGTATGGTCCAGATCGGCCGGGCTCGGGGTCGTGATCGTCGTCAAGCATCGCCCCCGGAGTTTGCACCGACAAGCGCATGGTGAATAGCACGGCGGTGGTAGAGGAATTCAAACAAGTTGCCCTCGTGAGGCTGGTCCCACTGCGCGCTGCTCGTCGGCGCGGGGCCGAGGTTCAGTCGCTGGATATCACGGCAGCCCAGCAGATGATTCGTAAAGGCTCTGTCGTGTGTGATCGCGCTGACGACGAGCGTCGGTCCGATGTGATCAAGTATCTCGCGCTGCGGCAGTTCAATGACCGACGCGAACGGGAACATGAACTCGGTGTTGCATAGCGGGTGGTCCCAGCTGTCACAGTGGATCAGCGTCGGCAGCAGGTAGGTTCGGCCCTCGTAGTTCACAACACGTTCAAGGCTGCCGCGCACGGCTGCCGTGACATCCACCGCACCAGGCGTTTTCAAGCCATTTGTAATCTGCGTGTCGGCCCACTCTGCGACCTTCGGGTTCGCGATGGCGGAGAGCTTCGCAGCGGGGTCGTCGGCGGGGCGGGGCTTGATCTGAGCCAGTTTAAGCGCGATGGCGTCGGCGATCGTGCGGCCGTGCCTGGGCACGATCACCGTCGAGGCGTTGATACAAGACCGGCCGGAGTTGGCCGCGATCGACTGCACGATCACGTCGATGTAGCGATCCCAGTTCTCGATCTCGTCTTCGCCGATGATGACCTTGGACCAGCCCGGGCCGTGGACCTCGACGCGCGGGTCGCCGGCGTGACGCTTCATCGCCGCCTCGCCGCCGAACGTGATCGAGCGATCACACAAATCCGTCACGGCGTTAGCTCCCTCGTGATCGGTCGGGTAGAAGCCGAATGCAACTTCCGGAACACCCGCCGCGATCATCGCCTGGATCACGCGCCATGGTGTCCATGGTTCGTCGCTGCCGGGCTTGATGATCACCGGCGTCTTGAACGCGATCGACGGGAGCCAGAGCGCGTTGACCCCGGGAGAGTTGCTTGGCATCACCACGCCCAGCGCGCTGGTGTTGGGGTAGTAGCTCACCGCCGTGTTATTGACCTCGCCGAACCCCGCGTCGATCACCTCGGGCGGGATGCCGCGTGTCAGTCCGCGCACGATGTCGTCAAGGTGCGTAAGCGCGTCGAACAACTTCGCCATATTGGCGCGGACCAGCGAATGCGGCAGGCCGCTGGTCCGCGAGAGCTGCTGTACGTAGTCGTCCGGCGACTGCGCGCCATCGCCCAGCGGCAGCTCGGCGTTCATGAAAAGCTCGCCGGCCTTTGCCGACATCTTCATAAGTTCCCGGCAGGGGATCGCCGCGAGCGCTTCGCGTGCGTCTACAAACTTTTTCGCGTCCCGCCGGATCAGGCCGCCGTTTCCGACGGACATCTGAGCGACGACCTCGCCTGTGCCTAGGTCCACGATCGGGCGGGTGTTGACGCTGCGGTAGGGTTGTCCCAGTCGCAGGATCGGGATGTGCGGGAGGTTCTTCATGGTTGGGCTTGAAAACACAGATCCACACGGATGGATTCAGATAGACCGACGCTGAAGAGTCAGCCGTGTTTCTGCATATTGGCGTTGATCTGTGTGCATCTGTGGTCCCGATTGATTTAGTACACGCCCTCGACAATCTTAGTCGTGCTCGCGCCGAACGGCCGGACTTCTGAGACGCCGTCCCAGGGGTATTTTTCAGCCCAGGGCTGGACACGCCGGGCCTCGTCGCGTTCGAGGAAGCGGGGCATGAACATTTCTTTCGTCAGCGTGGTGAGTTCGACGCGGCCGAACTCGCCGTAGGGCACGGTGTCGGCGGTGTTTTCGGGGTCCACAACGCGCACCACTGCGCGGGGCTGGGGGCAGTAGTAGGTGGTCTGCCAGTTGTTTTCCTTGATGTTGGGGCGGTGGGGTGCGACGCCCATGAGGGTGTTGCCGTAGGTCGGGTAGAAGCCGACGCCGCCGCCGGATTCGACGGTGCCCATGCAGTTGCCGTCGCGTTGTTCGCAGACTTCTTCGATGAGGAAGCGTGTGTACTGCGGGTCCATGGTGGTTCCGCCGACGAACGCGCCGCGGATGCCCATCTTCACCAGCGACATGCGCTCGGCGAGCGCTTCGAGAAGCTTGGGCGTGGTGAAGAGTGCGCTAACGCTGCGGTGTCTCAGGATCGTCATGGCCTGGTCGATGACGTGCTCCATGTAGGCCTTGGCCTGTGCGGGCTGGCCCTCGCGCAGGACGCGCTTGACCCAGCGTGGGTCGAGGTCGACGAAGTAGACGCTGGAGTTTCGGCAGTGCGCGAGGTGCTCTATCGCGAGGCGCAGCCGGCGCGGGCCGGTCGGGCCGATCATCAGCCAGTGCCCGCCGATGGGGAAGTGTTCATCGCGCAGGGTCTTGGAGAACTGGGTGTAGTCGTGCTGGAAGTCGTCCCAGTTGAGGCGCTGCTTGGGCATGCCGGTGGTGCCGCCGGTCTCAAAGACGTTGTACGGCCTGCCCGCGTAGGCAAGCGGGATCATCTGCTCGTGCGGGAGGTAGCGCAGCACGGTGTCGGCATCGAAGTGTTCGAAGGTGGCGATAAGGTCGTCGCAGGTGTGCACGCTGGCGACGGGGTCGATGCCGCGCTCTTTGGCGTAGTTCAGCCAGTAGGGCGTGCCGGTCTTGGGCGAGAAGTGCCAGGCGATGATCTCACGCAGATGTGCGTCGAGGGCCTCGCGCGCTGCAGCGACAGTGTCCGTACGTGTATTTGCGGTGGTGCTGGTCATCGCTTCTCCGGGAAGAATTTTGCGAGGGTCTGTGTGCTGGGCGGCTGCGTGACCAGCGAGACGACCACCAGCGTGAGTGCAGATGCCGCGATAATGATCGTCACCGGCATCATGTTGAGGATCAGCAGTTCGTCGTCCTGCCCCGGCTGACGAGACTGCTTGGCGATCATGTCGTTGACAAAGAGGACTGTCCAGACCGCGGCCGTCACGGCCACACTGGAGATCGCCCCGGCCCGTGTCGCCCGCTTCCAGTACACCGCCGCGAACACCAGCGGGAACAACGCCGCGAAGCCGCTGAAGCACCACACGCCCAGGTCGAAGATGTGCGTGCCCTTCTGCAGCACCAGCGCGAGCAGGTAGCTGATCAGCACGATCAGGAGGATGAAGCCGCGACCGATCCAGATCTTCTGCTTGTCGCTGAAGCGGTCTTCACCAAAGAAGCGGATGACCACGTCGCGGGTAAACATCGTGCCGATGCACATGAACTGCGAGTCGAGCGAGGACATGATCGCCGCGAGGATGCCCGCACCCAGCAGGCCGCTGAGCCAGGGCACATGCACCAGCGTGTTGACCATCCGGCCGAGCACGGTGTTGGCATCGGGGACGGTTGCGCCGAAGTGGCCCGCCGCCCAGATACCGATCATGATGCACGGCAGCCAGACGATCGCGATGAAGATCGGGTGAACGACCACCGTGAGCCTGAACGACTTTGCCGACTTGGCCGTGAGCCAGTGCTGGAACAGGTGCGGGAACATGCCCACCGACAGAGGAATAAAGCAGTAGGTGAAGAACTGCGCGTGTCCAACAAGCCCCTCACGCGCCAGGCGTGAAGCCGTCTCGGGTTTCTCGGCCACGGCCTTGCTTGCCTCCGCCAACCCGCCAAGACGGGTCGAGATCATGTAGAACGCGATCAGCCCCGTGATGATGAAGACGATCGTCTGCAGCGTGTTGGCCCAGACCGCGCCGCGCAGGCCGCCGAAGAAAACATAGAACAGCACGATCAGGCAGATCACGCCCATGCCGATCCAAGGCGGGATGCCGCCGTGAAGCCCCGGGTTGATCGATCCGTCGGGCTTGTAGGCGGGGAACAGGTCAGGGAACGAGCCCGCGGTGATCGGCTGGACCGCCTTGCCCGCGCCGATCACGCCGACCAGAAGGTAAGGGATCACCAGCCCCACCAGGATCGGGAACAGGATGTAGCCGAGCATCGGCGAGTCGAAGCGTTCACGGAAGTACTCGCACTGCGTGAGATAGCCGTGACGCTTGCCGATCGCCCAGAGTCGGATGCCGATGAGGAAGAAGACGGCGGAATGGATCAGCCCCGACCACGAGGCCATCAATCCGTAGACGCCGATACCGGTGGAGTAAGCCTTCCCCGTCGATCCGACCAGCGCGAACCCGGTCATCGTCGTTCCGAAGATCGACATGAGCATGAGGAACGAGCCGACCGATCGTGAAACGACGAAGTAGTCGGCCGCGGTGCCCTTGAACAGGCGTGCGCTGACGACGCCCAGCACCAGCAGCAGAAACAGGTAGACGCAGATAACCGCCAGAGAGGTCGTATTACCCGCGGCAAGCAGCATATTCATGACGCATCTCCCTCATCCGCCCATCGCTCAAGTTCGCTGGGCCAGGCCCACTTCACCGCGGCGAGCCAGAGCAGGCCCGCCGCGATCGAGAAGCCCGCGTGGTACGCAAGCCCGATCGGCAAAAAGCCCAGCACCAGCGTCGTGTCGTCCCAATACCAAAAATCATGGTGCAGGAGGAACATCGCGACGAACAAGATCCAGATCGTATAGCGTGCCATCGTGCTTACTCCGCGTCCGCAGGGATTGCGTACAGGTGTGACTGCGTGGCCAGGTAGAGCGTCTTGTTGGCGTAGATCGCGCTGGAGTAGATCGGCGCGGGGAACTCGATCTCCGCAAGCACCTTCATTTCCGGGCCCGCGGCGAGGATCGTCAGCACGCCGTCCTCGTTGCCCAGGAACACCTTGCCGTCGGCCACGATCGTCGAGGACCAGATGTGGCCCAGCGTGTCGTGCTCCCACTTCAGCTCGCCGGTCTTCGCGTCCAGGCAGTAGATCTTGCCCGCATAATCCGCGACGTAGCAGAGCCCGTCCACCACCGAGCAGGTCGAGATCGATCGGCCGATGCCGGTGAAGCGCCACACGACTTTCGCCAGGCCGTTCTCATCCACCTGTGCCGGGTCGACGCAGGTCATCGCGCCCACGCCCTCGCCGTGCTCGGGGTCCTGTCCGATCGCCGCGTACACCAGGCCATCGCAGACCACCGGCGAAGCGATGTACTCGCTCGGCCCGGGCGGTGTGGCGTAGGCGATCTTCTTACCGTCCTTGTCCACGCGGTACTCGGGCAGGTTGCCTTCGACTCTCCAGAGTTCGGGGAGGATATTGAAGCCCTCGGCATCTTCCTTGGCCTGGGGGTCAAAGCCGTAGATGTAGCCGTCGCCCGCGCCGAAGACGACGGTTTTCTTGTCGCCGAAGGTCGCGAAGGCCGGGCTCGACCAGTTGCAGTGCAGGATCCGTTGCCCGATACCCGATCCTTCTTCGCCGATGAGTTGGCCGGTGTTCGCGTTCAGCGCGATCATGCTCGGGGCGTTGGGCGTGGGGATGTTGATGTGCGACCAGTCCACGCCGTTGGAGGTGGCGACGTAGACCACGCCGTCGATGACCAGGGGAGAGTTGGACGAGATATTGTGTGGGAAAACGTTGAGCTCTTCGCGCATGTCGAACTTCCACAGTACGTCGGCGTCAGCCGGGCCAGGCTCGATCGGCTTCTCGGTGCCGCCGTAGTATTTCGCCTCGTCTTGGAATCCCTGGTTGCCGTTGGCCATGCCGTTGAGATCGAGGCAGACCACTTCGCAGTGGTTGGTGACGGCATAAATCTTGTCGCCGACGACCGCCGGGCTCGAGCACTGGCCGAGGAACTCCCAGTCGCTGACCTTACCTGCGCCGAGCTTGGGCAGGTTGAACTGCCAGATCAGGTCGCCGGTCTTCTCGTCGAGGCAATAGAAGACCGAGCGGTCGCCTTCGTACTTCGCGTCGCGTGGCGATTCGTTGTTCGTGCCCAGCAGCACCTTGCCCTGTGAGACGACAGGGTTGCCGAACGCCTGGCTGCCGAGCTTGGCGACCCAGCGCACTTTCTGCACCGTCGCCGGGTCGATCTTGCCCGAGCGGCCGATCTCCCTGCCCGGGGAGAAGTCGAGCGGGATCGACCCGCCCTCGGTGCTGACCATGTTGCGCGTCGCGTCCCGGCCCCACATCGGCCAGTCCTCGGCCAGCAGATCCGTTGAAACCACAGATGCACCCAGATAGACACAGATCGATGCAATAAGGATGTTGGATTTTTTGATCATCTAAGACTCCTGTTCTTTTCCATCAGTGTGCATCCGTGTGCATCTGTGGTTTCACTACTTTTTATTTGCTCGGTGATACGTCTACGTTGTCCACGTACACGCGGTGGCGCGACTGCGGAGAGAAGCCGTAGATCCCCGGCGAGCCCTGCGTGTGGACGTTGGGCACCACCGCCTCGATTGTCCAGGCCTCCGGCTCCGCCTCGCCGCGAGGCCAGGCCTTGCCCATTACCACGCCGCTGCCGTCGGGGTTCTCAATGACCTTCGCCTTGATCGTGTACCAGGACTGGGTCTTGAACGTGAACGGTTGATTGATCGCGATGCGGTTGGGGTTCGAGCTGACCTCGATGATGTTCTTGTTCGCGTCCAGCGCGATGATGTACCGCTGGCAGATCACGCCGACCACGCTGCCCCCGCGCCGGTTGCCGTCGCTCATCACGTCGGCCTGGATGGTGTAGCCCGTATCCGTCGAGTGACCGAGGAAAATCATGGAGCGCTGGAAGAGCACCTTGTCGAGTGTCTTGGCAAGCACCTTGTTGTTGCCCGGGTTGGTCGGGTCGTCGCGGACCTGCCACTTGAGCCTCGCGCCGATCCAGGGCAGAGGCGGGTAGGCGTAGGGGATGTTGTTGTCCAGTTCGTCTTTTTCATTCAGCGCGAACTCTTCGAAGTCGTCCGAGTAGGGCGGCTCAGGGAGTACGCGGCCGCGCATCGTGCCAGAGAGGTCGCTGGCCGAGAGCTTGAACGCGCCGGCCGAGGGGCTATTGTTCTGCGATGCGGTGATGGTCGTGCCGTCGATCGTGGCGTCCATCTCGACCTTGACCTTTGCGGTCGGCGGGATGAATTTGGTCAGCGAGAGTTCGCTGAGCTTCGCGAAGAGCTGCTCGCCGGCGGTATTGATCACCTTAAATGAAGGCGAAACACTCTGGCCGGGCTTGAGCAGGAACTCGGCGGGCTGGACCAGCAGCGAGGCGGGCGGTGAGGACGGCGGGGTCACACCGGTGTAAGAAGTCGCGAGGTCGCTAGCCTGTTCGACGCCACCTGATTTATTGCCGAAGCAGTAGAGCTTCTCAGTCGTGTGGATGTAGATTTTGCCGTTCCATACGGTGGGTGTGCCGATGCACTGGCCCTCGAGCTTGGCGTGCTCGATATTGGCCGGCCCGTCCTTGCCCGGCGTGATGATAAACAGGCCGTCGTTCCAGAACGGCAGATACAGGCGCCCCTCGGCGTACACCGGCGAGGCGTGCAGCTGGTCGGCGCCGATCTTGACCTTCCACTGTGTCTTGCCGTTGCGCGCGTCGATGGCGACGAGGTAACCGTCCTCCGTGCACTGATAGACCGTATTGCCCACGAGCGTCGGCGAGCTGGTGAACGAGCTCACGTCATCGTTGCGCCAGGCGATCATAGACTTGTCGACCTGCAGCGGTTTTTCGGCTGAGGCGATGCCCGCGGCAAAGGCCTGGTCGGCGCGGACCGCGATCATGTAGCCCCGGCCGGTGTCGTCGATGTTCTCGACGCCGTGCAGCTCGATGATCAGGTCGTCCGTTTGCAGGTCGGGCGTGCCGTTGTCGTAGAGCACCGGCGAGCCGTTGACCCCGCCCTTGCTCATCTGGTAGCGCCAGATCGGCTGGCCTGTGCGGATATTGACGCACACGAGGTTGCCGCAGCCTGTGCCGGCGTAGAAGACGCGGTAGCCGCGGCGGTTCTCGATGTAGGGCGTGGAGAACGAGGAGTCGGAGAGGAACGGCGGGCCTACGCCGGGCGTGGACGACCAGACCAGTTGTCCCGTATTTTTATCAAAGGCGTAGAAGCGGTTGCGCGCCGGGCCATCGGAGCCCCAGTTGCTGGAGATGATGTTGACGATGGCGAGGTTGCCATCGATCGTGACTACACCCGTGCGGCCGTTGGGGAAGGTCAGTCGGCCGTAGTCCTCCATGAGCGAGACCTGCCAGAGCTCGTTGCCGTCGCGGTCCAGTGCGATGAGCAGGCCGGGCGAGGTCTGGATGTAGACGTTGCCGGTGTCGGGGTCGACGGTGGGTCCGCCGATGGTGTAGCGGTTGTAGACGATGTCGGAGATGAAGTCGCCGTAGCCGCGTTGCCAGAGCACTTTGCCGGTTTCGGGGTTGACGCAGTAGAGCGTTTCAAGCAGTGCCGCGCCGTCGCCGGGATAGCCGAGCACAAAGAGGCGGGGGCCGTCTGAATACTCTCCGATGGTTGCGGTGCCTCGGCCGGGGGTGCTCAGCGCCCATCGCAGGTTTTTGTCTTTGCCTTCGAGGGCCGCCTTGCTCGGCAGGCCGATCTGCGGGCTGGTGCCGTTCTGATCGCGCTCGCGCCAGTTCAGCACGCCGGCGTCCGGGTTGATCTGCCATTCGTGTCCGTAGTTGCCGGTGCCGCAGCCGGTCAGGCCCAGGCATGCAGCGAACAGCAGGATCACGAGGGGGAGGGTCCGATTCGGTTGATTGGACATGGGGCAACCCCTGTTCGGTGGTTTAGAAAATGTTTGATAAATCTAACGTACACGTACTATCAAGTCAATCGAGCCGGCGTTAAAATTGATCGGCAGCGTGCGGGTGCTGGGCGGTCATTTGAGTGGCAGAGAGGTCCGCAATATCGGTATCAGTATGAGGTTAAGGTTGGGTTCCCAACGGTTTGTGGTTGAGTAGTTGTCTTGCCTGTCGGGCGACACGCCGCGGTGATATTGCCGAATCAAGTGGTTGGATGTTTCATATCATTGCTTTGAGAGGGCTTTATGAAAATACTTTGCACTTTAATCTGCATCAGCATGGCGTTGATTGCGCAGGCGATGCCCGGCGAGGGCTCAGGCGCGTGGAATGCGCCGGTTGCGAGTCAGGCCGGGGCGTCTAAGGATGGGCAGGACGCGGTAGCGTCGGCCAGCGCAGGCGCGTGCGTGGAGGACGCCGGCGTATCAGAACCTAAAGATACGGGTGAACAATCGGGCAGCAGCCGCGTCGTAAAGCGCAGCTACAAGACCGTGGGTGACCAGAAACTGATGCTGAACATCTACGCTCCGCAGGGTCATAAGCCCGAGGCGAAGGCCCCTGCGATTGTCTTTTTTCACGGCGGGGGCTTCAAGGGAGGAAAGGCTGAGCAGTTTGAGAAGCAGTCGATCTACCTCTCCGATCGTGGCATGGTCGCGATATCAGTCACCTATCGGCTGATAAGCGAGCCGGGCGTGCAGGTAAAGGACTGCATCGAGGATGCGAAGTCGGCGATGCGATGGGTGCGGGCCAATGCGGGCACGCTCGGCATCGACCCGGACCGCCTGGCGTCGGGCGGCGGATCTGCGGGCGGGTACCTGGCCGTGGCGACCCTGCTCCTGGAGGACTTCAACGCCAGCACCGACCCGGCGGACGTGAGTGCGAAGCCCAACGCGATGGTGCTTTTTAATCCGGGGCTCGGAGCAACTGAGAAAACGGATGCAGGCAAAGACCCGCGCGACCCCGAGGGCAGGGGCAATCTCATCGATTATGTCGTGCCCAATCTCCCGCCATGCATCAACTTCTTTGGAACCGAAGACCCGCTGCTTGACCCGGCCCGGCAGTTCCAGGAAGCGTACAGGAAGGCGGGTAATCGTTGTGATTTACTGACCTACGACGGGCAGGCCCACAGCTTCTTTAATAAGGATGAGTACCGCATCTTGACAGTTGCCCAGATGGACAAATTCCTGGTCGAGATTGGCTGGCTGGCGAAGAAGCCGCAGGCGCAGGCGCCGTGAAGATTTTTTCGTGAAGGGATAAGTTCAGTAGACTTAACCGCTGCTGCAATGACCGTGCGATGACCAGCCAAGCCTCACCGATCGATGACCCCGCCCGCCGCCGCCTGCCGCCGCTGCTGCGTCGGTGTTGGTACGGGCTGAACCAGGCCTTCCGTAAGAGGTTGAGCAGGCTCGGACTGACACCGAATCAGTTCACGGTTCTGCGCTGGCTTGAGGAGCAGGACGAGGATGGCGGGTTGCGTCAGGCGGAGATCTGTACCCGCATGGCCAGCGACCCGAACACGATCGCCGCGCTGGTCGAGCGGATGCAGGCCGACGGGCTGGTGAAGCGTAAGGTCGACCCGCAGGACCGCCGAGCCCGTCTGATTAGCGCGACCGCGAAGGGCCGCAAGCTCTATGCCTTCGCCCGGCCGATCGCGGTTGAACTGCAGGAAGAGGTCCTCGCCCCCATCCCCGCCGCGGAGCGTGAACGCCTTCTGATCCAGATCGAGATGCTGGCCGACTCGTGCCAGGCGGCGCTTGAGTCAGAAATCATCCCCGAACAGGAAGCCTGATTGCATCAGACTCTGGACTGTTCGGCAGTGCAAGGGCTGGACAGAGCCTATCTTTCTCGCATATAACAACAACACATTAGCCCGATCTCGGGGTAATGAATGGAAGAGTTGGCTGTTTTTCGATCAGCGTGGAGAAAGGGATTTGTCAATGCTAGTTACCCGTTTGATGCCACAAGGCGTGGCTGGGAGCTGTGTTGGGGTTATTTCAGCCGTGAGTCTGCTGGCGGTGCTTCCGTCGCAGGCCGACCCGCTTGGGCTGGTCAACGCCTCTTTTGAGCTTTATCCGATCACGCCTCCGGAAAATTCAACAGACTACGCGGACTATGTGCTTCCGGTGGTTTTTGGCTGGGTCGAGAGCGGTCCGGTGACTTCGCAGCAGGGTTTCACCGGCACGCTGGACACGGGTGTGTTTCTCAACGCGCCGATCGACTTTGGCGGTGGATTCATCCTCCCCCCGATCTCTAATGCCGACGGCAACCAACTCGCATTCATGCAGGTCAACTCGCTTGCCGACGGCATCAGCGAGCCTCATGTCTCGATCCTGCAGGAATCCAGCGGGGTCTTTGAAATTGAGAAGGCTTACACCTTCACCCTCGGCATCGGGCCCGGCGTGCTGTTCCCGCCTTCGACCGACGATGAGATCAACAACCCCGCGACGATCGTGCTGTCGCTGGGCTACATCGATCCCGGCACGTCAGATTTCATCAACCTCGGCAACCGCGTGGTTAATGCCAACGAACTGAACGGCGATGCCACGCTCAAGGACTTTTTCGTCACGGTGGGGCCCGGCTCCATCGGCGGCCCGGCGCTGGGCAACGAGGTGACGGTGCGCGTGCTCCAGCTCGGCGGCACGGGCGGGGGGTTCAACCTCGATAACGCCCGGCTGGAGTCGGTGCCGCAAGTGCCCGAGCCCGCGTCCATGGCGGTCCTCGGCCTGGGTGCGGCGGGACTTTTGCGACGCCGACGCTGAGCGAGCATGTTTTTCGGCATACACTGGTGTGCATGGACTCTGTGAATTGAGGAGCCAGGCCGCCCTATGAACCGACGGGCTTTTACCCTGATCGAACTGCTTGTTGTCATCGCCATCATCGCGGTGCTGATCGGGATTATCGTGCCGGTCTTCGCCTCGGCGCGTGATGCTGCATTCGGCTCGGCTTGCCTGTCGAATCAGAGCCAGCTGCTGGTTGGCGTGCGCCAGTACAGCATCGACCACAACGGCCGCATCCCCTACGGGCCGGAGGAGTCCAACGGAGGCCAGTCCAACGGGGCTGACGATTTCTATGTCGTCAACGGCATGGTCACAAGTCTGATCTCGGACAAACTCGGCAAGCCCGTCGGCGCAGGGCTCATGCTCCGCGATTATCTCGGTGAAACCCCTAGCGTCCTGTTCTGCCCCGGCGCGGACCAGACCGTCTCCGTCAGCGAGCAGCTGGCCAACGTCGGTACCGGCTCAGCCATCTCGGGTTACAACTACCGCCACGGCAGCAACACCCTGGTCGACCTGCTGCAGTACCGCTCCACGGGCGAACCGCTAGACGACCACCTCGAACTCGACGCGCTGGGGGATAACCGCAAAGGCCAGAGTATCCGCGCCCTGTTCATCGACAACAATTTCCTACTCGCGCCCGGCTCCGCGTTCTACGACCTGTTTAACCGGAGCAACCACGACCAGAAATATGTCAATATCGCCTACGCCGACGGCCACGCCGAGCAGCGCGACAACACGAGCGGGCTTTACGAAGCTAATGTCATTGGTACAAACCTTTATAGCGCAATCGGGAAGATGCTCGACGTGCTCGAAGTGGCGGATCAGTCGGAGTGAGGATTCATCGGGATTCTATTTTGCTCTGAGTTACATACATTCGAAACGAGGTAGTCCTATGCGAGCGATTTACGTGCTGATTCTGGGCTGGATTGCTGGCGCTTTTGTGACGGGCGGGGCATACGCTTCGGACTGGCCTCAGTGGCGGGGGCCGACACGCGATGGGCGCGCGGCCGAGCAGCCTTTCAACCCCGCGTTCGGCAAGGGCGGGGTCGATGTGAAGTGGTCGGCGGACCTGGGCGTGGGTTTCACGGGCGTGACCGTCGCCGGCGGCCGCGCATTCACCGCGGGCTGGGCCGACGGCAAGACAACCTTCTACGCCTTCGATGCGGCGACCGGCGAAAAACTCTGGTCCCACAGCTTCGACAGCCCCAAGTACGACAACCTCAACGTCGGCGGACCCTCGGGCACGGCCGCGGTCGATGGCGACCGCGTCTACCACCAGGCACGCGACGGCAGGACGTTCTGCTACGACGCAGCGAAGGGCACCGTCATCTGGGAGAAAGACCTCGCCCAGCAGTACGGCGTAAAGGTGCCGCAGTGGGGCTTCTCCGGATCGCCGGTGATCATCGGCGACACGCTCTATCTCGATATGGGAAAAACCCTTGCGCTGAGCAAGGACGACGGCAGCGAACGCTGGGCGACCGAAGACTACGGCCCGGCCTACTCCACGCCCGCGCCTTTCACCTTCAAGGGCAAGGAATATCTCGCCGTCTTCCCCAGTTCGGGGCTGCACATCCTCGATCTTGCGTCCGGCAAGCACATCGCTCACCAGCCATGGAAAACCAACTACGGCGTCCACGCCGCGACACCCGTCATCGTGGACGACACGATCCTGATCTCCTCGGAGTACGACAACGGCTGCGCACTGCTGCGCTTTACCGGCAATGCCCTGGAGATCGTCTGGGAGAACAAGAACATCCGGCAGAAGATGGGCACGAGCGTGTACCGCGACGGCACGTTCTACGGCTTTAACTCGACCAAGCTCGTCGCGGTGGACGCGAAGACCGGCGAAGAACAGTGGAACGAGCGTGGCCTGGGGCACGGCACGATCATTCTGTATGGAGATACGCTGATCGTGCTGTCCGACAAGGGAGAGGTGCTCACCGCTCCCGCGTCGCCCAAGACGTTCAAGCCTGTCACGCGCGTCTCGGTCATCAAGGACCGCACGCTCTGGACCTCGCCGACGCTTGCAGGGGGACTGCTCTACGTCCGTGGCAGCGAGGGCCGGCTGGTTTGTATCGAAGTGAGCAAGTGAGCGTCGTCTGCGGTTAGAGTATGGGTCATCTTTCACGGAGCATATTCATGCGTCATTTTCTGCTCTCGCTGTGTGTACTGGCACTTGGCTGTTCGAGCCCCGCAAAGGCGGACTGGCCCCAGTGGCGCGGGCCCGACGGCACCGGCGCAGCGCCCAAGGCCAACACCGTCTCCAGCCTCAACGCCGAAACAGGCGAGAACATCAAGTGGGCCACACCCCTGCCCGGGCCCACCGCGGCCACGCCGATCGTCATCGGCGACTACGCCTTCACCCCCGCCGCTGACATGGAAAATTTCCGCCTGCTCGCCTGTGCGCTCGACCGCAACACCGGCAAAATCCTATGGACCGATGACGTCGGCCCGGCCCGGAAATCCAAAGAGCGCGCTCGCGAGAATACCCACGCCGAGTGCTCCCCCGTCGCGGATGCAGAGACTGTCTATTTCCTGTTCGGCACCGGCGACCTCTGCGCCTATACCCACGCCGGCCAAAAGAAGTGGCGCATTAACATCTCTGAGACCGTCGGCAACATCGATATCCTCTGGGGCTACGCCTCCAGCCCGCTGCTGCTCAACGGCAAGCTCTACGTCCAGGTCCTACGCCGCCAGCCCAACTCGCTGTTGATCTGTATCGACCCGGCCACAGGCAAGATCCTCTGGAAGCACGAACGCCCGTCCAACGCACGGGCAGAATCGCTCGAGGCCTACACGACACCGATCGCTTGTACCCTCGACGGCAAGCCCCAGGTCGTCGTCTACGGAGGCGATGCGCTCACCGGACACGATCCCGAGACAGGCAAGGAACTGTGGCGCTTCGACGAAGACCTCAACCCTCAGGACAGCGCGATGTTCCGCGTGATCTCCGGGCCGACCCAGGGGCTCAACGGCCTGATCTATTTCACCACACCACGCGGCAATGACCTGTTGGCCGTGGAAGTCAAAGACAGCAAGCCCACGCTCAAGTGGTTCCACCAGGACGTCAAGGCGGATGTGCCTTGCCCCGTTTACGCCGATGGTTTTGTCTACGTCCTCTCCGGCGGCAAGAAAGACCTCTACAAGTTCAACGCCGACACCGGCGAGCAAGTCTGGCACTCACCCTTGGACACCAGCAGCTACCTGCGATGTACCCCAACAGTCGCCGGCGGCAACATCTACCTCATCGACGGCGAGGGCGAGTTCAGCATCTTCTCGGCAGGAGACAAGTTCGAGCTGCTCTCCAAGGTCAACCTCGGCGGCTACCCGGCCCGCGCAACAATCGCGGTGGCCGGCGACGAACTGTTCATCCGCACGGGCGATCGGATGATCTGTGTCGGCAAGTGAATCGAAAATCTACCTTGCAACATGCATCAACATATTGCATCGATTCGTTTAAAAGAAATCGCCTACAAGCCCGCCGTCTTGATCGCTTCTCTGATTGCCTTGATCTCGGCGCGTATCGCAACGCCATCGATCGTCGGCTCCCCGTACTGCAAGATCACCTTGCGGACGCGGTCGGTCAGACCCGGCTGCTGATGATCGAGATACGCCAGTGCCTTGTCGAGATTTACCAGCCTGGTCTGCATGCCCGAGAGCGACTGGGCACGCAGGCCCGGCTCGAAGCTTGAACGTGTGTACTGGCTGAGGCTGACCAGCAGCTCCTCGAGCTTTTTAATCTGGACGATGGTGTCCTGGTCAAGCGTAAGCGTCGGGTCCGGCTGCGGCGCCGAAGGTGGGGTGATCGAAGGCGGAGTGATTGTTTTTTGGTCGTTTGGGCTTGAATTGTCGGTGTTATCAGCGGGCTGCGGTTGATCTTCACGTACGGACAGGCCGGAGAAAATACTGCTCTCCCGCGTGCCCGCAGCGGAGGCCGAATCGTCAGGCTCCTCGCCGCCATTTGATTGAGCTGCCGGGCCAGTGCCATGAGTGGACTGGCTGGGCTTATAGAAAAAGAAGTAGTAATACGCTGTGCCGCCGATCATGCCGAAGAATGCAAGCACGACGATGAGTTGTGTGACCCCGCGCACCAGCGAAGCGACGCAGCCCGGCCCTGCCGACCGATTGGATTTCGCCTGCGAGCCCGCTGCATTTTTTGAGGTGCCCTGGAGTTGCATGAGTTGTTCGATGACGGCCGAAGCCTGGTCCTCTCCGAGCTTGATGTAGTCAAAGCGGTAGCCGTGCAGCGACAGGCCATCGACGAGCTGGCGGATGAGCTGGAGCTGCTCGGGCGATGCGGCGGGCTCGCCTGCCTCACGCTGCGGGATCTGGAGTTGGGTGGGGTCCATGCGGGCCTTCGGGTTCAGTCGGTGGGAGGGTGGGGCCTCATCGTAGCATCGGTGGGCAAGTACGAAGTGCCCGGCGATCCGAGCACACTGCGCAGTGAAGCGATGACGGGCAGGCTGGCGCGAGGGAATTCGTAGTGTGCTAATTCATCGAGACTGACCCAGCGCACTTCGGCGACCTCGATCGCGCGGGGCAGTCCCTGCTCGCGCACGCAGATGAATGGGTGCAGAGACACGCGTGCGTGATCGTAGTTGTGCTCGACGGCGGGAAGCGCATCGGTGCAGCGTACGGTGATGCCGACCTCTTCACGCAACTCGCGCATGGCCGCATCCTGAGGTGATTCGTTTGGATGGATTTTGCCCCCGGGCAGTTCCCAGAGGTTGCCGAGCACCTGATCGCTGCGCCGTCGTGTGATGAGCACGCGCAGATCGCTGAGCGGCGTGCGTATCGGTGCGTGTGGCGCGCTGATCGCAGGAGCGAGTTGTGTGATTGACGACACGTTCTCCACAACCGCGCCGATCGCGACGCAGACGCAGGGGCGCAGATCGGGCGGAGGAGTCATGGGAGCATGCTAACGCAGGGCTGACATGCGGGTGGGCTCGGTGACGTGCGACTTACCGACGGCTTGTGAGAGGTGGCGGGTTCGACCGGAGTTCAGCCGCAGAGCGAAACGGTCGCGAAAATTGTTAATATTATAAACATATGCAATGCATTAACTTACAAATATATAAGAATCTGAATTCGAACTCATTGACAATGGCAGAAAGATGCCGATAGGATACAGGACCGCTCACCATTGAGCGTAAAAAACCTTGGCCGTGGCGCGCCTCCGCTCACAGGTTCGGAGCCCTGTGGCGGAGGTTTTTTCTTGCGCGGAGTGATTTTAGGGCACGTCTGAACGATATTCCGACAAAGTTTCCACAATTCGAAAGGGTGTCGTTTCTGCTTGCCCGGCATGGCATTCTGCGCGGTCGGGCCGGGGTTATACAGGCGAATGCACAACCCCCAAAAATATCCGAACAAAATCCAGAAAAAGGGGGTTGACCTGCCGAAGTATTCGGGTAAAGTTTGGGCGTACAGATTACGACCTTCACCTCAACACCTACCCGAGAACGTCCTATGCTCAGCATCCAGACCATCGACCGTGCCCTTGAAGCCAAAGACTTTGATCGCCTGCTCCAGGACCTTGGCCGCAACGGCCTGGTCATGCCGCTGCCCCTGCGGGTCCAGCTCGCCGAGTCGGCCGCCGGGGCCAGGGGGCTTGCACTCCGCCGCGTGGTCGAGCTGACGTACGGGCCAACCGCTCTGTCTCGTTCGATGGTCGCCTCGCTGCTGCGGGCTCAGTCAGACCAGGGCCCGGTGCAAGGGGCGGTGCTGGACGCTGCCGGTCGGCCCAGTTGCCTGCTGACCGCGGCCTTCGCCTCCGGGCTGGGGCGGACGCTCCGTGACCACGGCGACCGCTTGGGCGAGGACAGCGCCCCGATCGCCTCTGCTTACGAGCGTGCGCTGGCCGCGCTCAGCGCGATGCAGCGGGACGACGGCCTGTTCGCAGGGCACCAGGACTACGGCCTGCGTGACCGCCTGCTGACCTCGGCCTTCATCGCGTACCTCCTGCTTGATGTGCCCGACTTCGCCGAGGTCTGCCGTGGCCATGCGCTGCTGTCCGCACTCGAAGACCACCTCGATGACTGCGATCCCCACGCAGAACAGCTGATCAATATGTCCCGCCTGGCGCGACTGGTAAAGACCAGCGTGCCTGCTCGCGCTATTGCACCCGTACCCGGGCCGACGCTCGTGGCCTCTGACTCGCATGCGTTTATTGACGCACAGACCATGCGCATCAAGCAGCGCACCGCGATGCTGCACAGTGCCTGATCGGCCTGATCTTTTCCGCACGCCTTCCGGGGCGCGAAACGGTGAGCGTCGACCGGCGTGGACCGCTCCTCCACGCCGGTCCGCTTCCCGACGCTATTCGCAAGTAAACTCTTGGCGTGAACTTCCTCGCCCATCTGGTCCTGGCGCCGCAGACCCCCGAGGGGTGGGTCGGCTCGATCCTGCCAGACATGGTCCGTGGCCCGCTGCCCCGCGACCTTCGACCGGCCGTGCTCGAGGCCGCGCGCGAACACCAGCGCATCGACCGCTACACCGACACGCACCCGGCCTTTGTCCGCACACGCGACCGACTTAAGGACAGCATTAACCCCCGGCTGGCGGGCGTGCTGGCGGATGTGCTCTATGACCACGTCCTGGCACGCGACTGGTCGAAATGGCAGGGCGGCAGCCTCGCCGCATTCATCGACAACGCCCACCAAGGCTTCAATGACCACGAAGTCCTCATGCCCGACGACATGCGCTGGCGGGTCCGGCTGATGGTCGATCAGGGCTGGCTGGCCAGCTATCAAACCCCCGAGGGGATCCGCGACCGCCTGGTCCAGATGTCCGCTCGGCTGTCGCATCGGCTGGATCGTCCGATGAGCCTGGTCATCGAGCCCGACGATCTCCAACGCATTTACACTATGATTGCCGATGACTTTGATGTGCTCTGGAGCGACTTAATGGATTTTGTCGCCGAGCACCGCCGCAACGCGGCGACCCGCCTTGCCTGTTGACTTCATACCCGGGAAGGAACCCGTGTTGAATCGTAAGAATCTGATCCTTGCGTTGCCTGTGATCCTCTTGCCGTTTGCCCCGGCCCGCGCGGAGGAACACGCCGACCCACGCCCGGGCACCGTCAAGGTCTACTGGGAAAACGACGGCGCCTACCACGACCCCTTCGATGGGTACGACCGCCACTACACTAACGGCTTTGCGATCGTTCTCGAGCATCAGCCTCAGTGGGCCAATGATGCGCTGAGCTACCTGCCATTTGATGAGCTCTTCGAGCAGCGTCACGGCAAGCCCCGCGCCGGCGCCGGCTACGTCCTGTCCCAACTCATCTTCACGCCCAGGGACCTCACCGCCTCCGCGCCGATCCCCACCGATCAGCCTTACGCGGGCTATCTCTACGGAGGCGTATTCCTGCAGCGGCAAGGACAGTTTGAGCACCGCGAAGATATCGCCGTGCTGGATCACTTCGAAATCAACCTCGGCGTCGTAGGCCAATCATCACTGGCCTACGACATTCAAGACTGGGTCCATACAAACTTTCAGGGCATCGATCCGCGAGGCTGGGACAATCAGCTCGCGGATGAAGTCACTGCACAGGCCTACTATCGACGCAAATGGCGCATCGACGTGGCGTCGTTCGATTCGGACTGGCTGGGTGACCTCGATCTGCAGGTGATCCCGCAGGCGGGCTTTGCGCTGGGCACGGTCTACCGACAGGCCGACGCCGCGGTGACGGTACGCCTGGGCCAGAACCTGCCGGACGACTTTGGCCCGGGCCGGATCAACGACCTGCAATCGGTGACCGGCGATGCCTATATGAACGACGGCTGGTCGTGGTATGTGTTCGGCCGCGCGGGCGGCAGGATGGTGCAGCACGATCTGTTTCTGGACGGCTCGAATTACGAGAGCTCTCTGAGCGTGAACCGTGAACCGCTGGTCGGCGAGATCCAGGCGGGCTTTGCGGTCGGCTACCGCCCGAACATCAACAACCGCTTTGACCTCTCCTGGGGCCTGACCTTCCAGACCAAGACGTTCGACGGCCCCGGCGCGACCGGCACCGATTCCTACGGCACGGTGGTGGCGAGCTGGACGCGGTCGTTCTAATTGCTACGCGTCTGGATGAATGGCTCGCCGAGGTAGGCCTTGCTGATGTTCCGGGATTGCCCTGTGATCCGCAGAGCCATCCATGCGGCAAAGGCGATGAGAGCGAACAGTACAAAACTAAGATCCGCTATCCATGGCGATCGGATCCGCCTTGCGATGTGCGGGCCGAGTCTGTCGTAGACGGATCGGATCCATTTGTGCAGCGAGGGCAGTTTTTTCTGGATCGCGTACTCGGCGGTTTTAAGAGTCTGCATCTGTTTTGTGACCAGCATCAGCGTTCCATCGGGGAACCGGACCGGCTTGGCGCGGGTCAGCCAGTGGTGGCCGCGGGCAGAGGCCGTACAGACATAACAACCGGGCGGCGACATGGGCAGGGAGCTGTAGACGATCTGCGCCTGGCTGATCGCAAGTGGCCAGGCGGCTAAATACCCCGCGCCAGTCGCGGCCAGCGGGATCGGCTTGTTCTTTGCCCTCGGCGGATCAAAGTTCGTTCGGTAGAGCCGGCAAAGCGCGGTGCCCATGCACATCAGCATCAGGTAAGGCCCGGCAAACAGGACGGGCAGGAACACGAGCCCTCGGGACAACAGGCCGACCACGATGAGCCCGCCGAGCGTGCCAAATACATAGCCGGCGATGTAGCGTGCGCTGCGATTTTCAAGGGGCCTGCGTCTGCGCGTAGCGTCGTTCCTACAGAAAATCCAGATGACAACGGCGATGACTCCAATCGGTACGAGCCCCAGAACGACAGCAATAAATGCTCCTTCCGAAAGCCCGACTAAGTTGCCAACGATGATGAGCTGATACTGCACGCCGAGGATGCAACCCAGCCACAGGCCGATCCTGATCCACCATTTGCCTCCGAGAACGATGGGTCGAATCATCAGTGCCGTGTAGGCGACATAAGACCAGATCAGGAAGGGATAAAAAGCCCACATCGCCCGGCCGGAGAGCATGACCCCGATGTAATCTTCAACTTCGCCCGATTGCCATTCGACATTGATCGGATTCATGGGTTCGAGTGCCGCGACAATCACGATCAATGCGGGCCCGAAACAGCCGTAGATCAGGCCGAGTGTTCTTGAAATCGGGTGGAGCGTGTAGAGGGAGAAAGGCCTGCTTTTTTGGCCTAACCGGTGTTCGATCGTGGTCTGGACCGGCGTTCCACACTCCGGGCAGTTTGCATCGCGTGAAAGGGTACGCAGGTTGTACTCGCACGACCAGCATGCGATATCCCAGCCGATTCGTTCGTCGTCCTGCTGTGTTATCCCGGAATGGTTTACTTCTGAAGAGCTCGTCATGAGCAGGCCATGATACGGCAGATGAGTCTTAGCGATCTCGGGTGTACGCCGCGACGCAGACGGTGGCGAGCCTGTTCATCAGCGGCAGCTTGAGCAGCGCGTAGTCGAGCTTGTGCAGCGCGACCGTCAGTCGCCAGTTGTTCGGCCAGAGCCGCCAGACGCGGCTGGTGAGTTGGAAGTAGCGGCAGGTCATACCGTCGAAGGGCTTAGCGAACTGGCGCAGGTCTGCGTCGGTGAGCGGGCGCTCGTCGTCGGTCATCTCGTCGATGGCGAGCGGTACGCAGCGGCGCAGGAAGCCCAGTGAGCGGGAGTTGAGGACGGGCTCGGCGAAGACGGCGGTGCCGCCGGGCTTAAGCCGATCGTAGACTCGCTGGGCGAGGGACTGCATGTCGGGCAGGTGGTGCAGGGCGGCGTAGCCGACGATGTGGTCAAAGGTTTCGCCGGCGAAGGCCTGATCGAAGCTGCCTGTGACCTCAGTGCGAAGTCGGTGCGCGGTGCCGTTGACGGCGCAGCGCCTGCGGACCATATCGATGGACCTGGGCGAGAGGTCGTAGGCGGAAAGCTCGGCGCCGTTGTGGGTGAGGATGGCGGCGTCGATGCCGTTGCCCGCGGCGATCTCCATGACGCGCTTACCCTGAAGCGGGGCGAGGAGGTGGTAGTAGTACTCGCGTGGGAAGATGGTGTTTGCCGGCGGCGCGGTGTAGCGGGCCTTGTCGTAATCCGAAAGGATTGCGATGCCGCGGGCGGCCTCGTCGGCGTAGTGCTGATCGAAGTGGGCCTGCTCGCGCTCGAGCAGCGCGGGGTCGATAGCGGGGTGGGGCTGGGCTGCGGTCATGGCGTAAGGTGGATATCGACCGGGAGGGTAACGGGGGACGAACGCATTGACGCGGGGCAGCGGGGGCGTGATGATTATCGGAACGGTGTTGAAACGACGAACAACGACGACGGACCGGGGCAGGCTGAGCGCATGCGCAGCGCGGGTCGCGCTGTTGCTGGGTCTGATGTGGAGCACGTTGCTGCAGGCGCAGGGGATCGACCTGCGAGAGCGACGCGTGTCGGGGGTGGAGGACTATGACTTTGAGTGGGTGTCCTGGTTCGAGATGCAGGGCCGGGGCTATCTGCACGAGGCGTTGAGTGAGCGGCTATTGCCTTGGGATACGCCGGCGTCGCGTCGTTGGCGGGGCGATGCGGTGGAAGCGTTGACCTCGGCGTTGGAAGATGCAGACGACGGGGTGCGAGCCTCGGCGGTGCTGGCGCTGGGTCGTATGCGCGAGAAGGAATTGGCGGGGCGCATTTTGCCCAGCGAGCAGGGGCCGGGGCTGCTGCTCGATGAGTCGGAGGATGTGCGTGTGTCGGCGTGGGCGTCGCTGGGCCTGCTGGACACCGAAGAGACGCGGGCTGCGCTTGCGGCGGCACCGGTCGAGTCGAGTGATGAGCTGGACCGCGCGACGCAGGCCATGGCGATCGGGCTGCTGGGCAAGCCGGACCGAGTCCATCGAAACTGGCTGATCGCGAGGCTTGACGATCCGGGCGAGTCGCTCGAGGTCAAGCGCTGGTGCGTATGGGCGGTGCGGCATCACGATGATGCATCACATGACGCGGTGTTCGATGCGGCGCTGGGCGGTCTGGCGAGCACGTTTGTGATGGACGAGGTGCTGCTGAGCCGGGGGTATGTCGAGCGCAGTGGCGGCGTGCAGCGGATGATCGACGTGATGCGCTACCACCCGGATGTGCGCGGCTGGGCGGGGTACCGGTCGCTTGCGCTGATGCCGGCCGAGGGCGCGTTCGGCAGCACACCGCGAAGGCTTGCGATGGAGACACGTATCGCGGCAAGCCTGACCCTCGCGCAGCTGCCCAGGCCCGAGCGTGAGGAGGATCGGCGTGAGCTTTTGTCGCATCTCCGTCGGCGAATGCTGCCGGGCAACTCGGAGCAGGCGATGGACTTTAATCGCGGCTTTGACACGATCAGCTACTTCATGCACTGCGATGCGTCGAACGAAGAACTGGATCTTCTCTACGACCTGATGCGAGGTTTTACCTTGCTATTGCCCGACGACCCGGCGGTGAGCGCGGGGCTTAAGGAAGGCGAGGAGCCCAGGCCCGAGGACCTGCGTGTTAGGCAGTCGGACAACGCGGTGCGCGGATACGCGGCGCTGTCGGCGGGGCTTATCATCCGTCGCGCGACCGAGGGCAATGGTTTGTATCGGTCGCGTCCGATCGTGGGCCGTGAAGCGATCGAGATCGAGCGGCTCAAGCGGCGGTTTGGCCAGCGGCTGATGCGGGCGGTGGCGGACCGAGGCGAGCCGATGAGCTACCGCGCGGCGTGTGCGCTGGCGCTGGGTCTGAGCGGCGAAGGGCGATACCGCGCCGAGTTGATTGAGGAACTGAGTAAGTTGCAGGCGGGCGATGAGGCGGTGCTTGGCTACGGGCTGTTATCGCTTGCGATGCTGGGCGAGGATCGCGCGGCCGACCCCGCGCGGCGGTACGTCACGCGCCCGGGCGCGGTGGCGGGGATGGATGACCAGCTTGGTCGTCGTGCGGCGATGCGTGCGCTGGCGCTGATCGGTGCGCGTGGGGGTGAGGATGTGAAGCTGGGGCTTGCGGAAGCGTGGGGCCGAGACCCGTGGGTGAGCCTGAGCGCGGCGGAGGCGACTGCACAGGCAGGCAGCTACGAGGCGATGCCGACGATACTCAAGGCGATGAAGAGCGAGTCGCCGACGTGGCGTCGCGCGGGCGCGGTGTCGCTGGGGGTTGTGTTTGACAGCGCGTACCCTTCGCGATTGTCGATGCTGGTGGAGGGTGCGAACCCGACGGTGTCGATGCGGGGTGATCTGCAGAAGGACGGATTCACCGCGCCGCTCGGGCTGACCGATCTTGCTGCCGATGACCGACAGGGCGTCACGGCGTCCGAGCGTGCGGGCAGTGACTGGCCGATGAGTCGTCTGTACGCGCTGGGCGATCCGTTTGTTTTTGAAGCGATGCGCGCAGCAGCTCAGGCTCCGTCCGATGAGAAGCCGGTGCCTGAGGAAGATGAAGAGCCGACTCAGCCTGCGCGGTAGTGGTCCCCGTCCTTGATGACGCCCAGCCGGTTGGCGGCGCGGTGCTCCAGGACGTGGTATACGGTTTCGACGGCCTGGGGGTTTCCGATGGCGTGCGCCGCTTCGCCGGGCGTGAACAGCCGATCGGGTTCACCGACCAGCGCGGACAGCACCTTCGCCTGGATATCGAGCACGACGCCCGCGGCCTTCTTGCCCGCCTCGACGCCGGGCTGGTGGTATGCATTGATGTTCACCATCTCGGCGTAAAGCCCGGTCGCTCGCTCGTACAGCGCGATCATCGCGCCCAACTCGCGTGCGCCGAGTTTGTCCAGCGTCAGCGTCAGGCTTGCGCGGCCCGACTCGTACAGCGCCGATCGCGTGCCCTGCCAAAAACCGCTGAGGTAGTCGCCGCTGGTCACGCCGGGGTCGACTTCGAGCGCTGATTTCGCGGGCTTGTCCGTCAGCGCCGCGTCCTGCAGAACAACGAGGAACGTAGCGAAGAAGTTGCTCAGCCCGTCGCGCAACTGCTGCACATAGGCGTGCTGGTCGGTCGAGCCCTTGTTGCCGTAGACAGCGATGCCCTGATTGACCTTCTTGCCGTCGAGGTCGAGTTCCTTGCCCAGCGACTCCATGACCAGTTGCTGCAGGTAGCGCGACAAAAGCAGGAGGCGGTCCTTGTAGGGCAGCATGACCATGTCCTTGAGGCCCTTGCCCTTGGTCTGGTGGTGCCACATCAGCGCGAGCAGCGCGGCGGGGTTGGTCCGTGTCTCGCGAGAACGTGTCACGCGGTCCATCTCTGCTGCACCTTCGAGCATCGCGTCGATGTCCAGGCCCTGCAGCGCCGCGGGCAAGAGGCCCACCGCGCTCATCACGCTCGTCCGTCCGCCGACCCAGTCCCACATCGGCAAACGCTTGATCCACTTGTTCTTTTTTGCGTAGTCGTCGAGCTTGCTGCCCCCGCCTGTGACGGCCGCGGCGTGCTTGCCGAAGTTCAGGCCGGCCTTGGCGTAGGCGGCCTCGGTCTCGAGCATGCCGTTGCGTGTCTCGGGCGTGCCGCCGGACTTGGAGACGACCAGCACGAGCGTGGTTTTAAGCTTGGACTTGAGGTCGCTGAGCACGCGTGCGATGCCGTCGGGGTCGGTGTTGTCCATGAAGTGGACGCGCATTTTGTCACTGCCCGTGCCCAGGCAGTCGGCGACGAGCTGGGGCCCGAGCGCCGAGCCGCCGATGCCGATCTGCAGCACATCGGTGAATTTCTTGGCCGTCTGCGGGGCGACTTCGCCGGCGTGGACTTTGTCGGCGAACTGCCTGATCTCGCGCAGGGTCTTCTTGATCGCCTTGCCCAGCTCGTCTGTCGGTGCGAGCGATGCGTTGCGCAGCCAGTAATGCCCGACCATGCGGTTCTCGTCGGGGTTGGCGATCTCACCTGCCTCGAGCCCGGCCATCGCGTCGAGGGCGCGCTGGATCGTCGGCTCCATCTGCTTCATGAACGCCGGGGTGAAGGGCACGCGTGAGATGTCCAGCGAGATGCCCAGGGTCGGACAGTCGCAGAGGTTTTCCTGATAGCGTCGCCAGAGTTTGATGCCATCCATACAGCGTGGATCCTTTGTCGCGGGTTTAGTTTTCGCCACCAATATCTTCAAAGGGCGTGATGCTCGATTCGTTGCCCGGGCGGACAAGCAGTCGGTGGCGCAGGTTGTCGGCCGGGTCGTAGAGCTCGGCCAGGACCAGAGGCTGGGTCTGGTCGGGGTTGAGGAACGTGCCGACGGGGTAGGGCTCTTCGTGTCGGTTGATGAAGGCGGTCAGGTCGCGCAGGTTGTCGGTGCCGATCTGGATCGAGCCGATGTCGGCAACGTACTGGCGGTTGAGCCAGAGCTGCATGCCGCCGTAGCTCGTCGCGGTGCGGTTGACGATGCGCAGCTGACCGCCGCTGCGGATGAGCAGCAGGTCGAGGTCCGGGCCGTGCGGCGAGCTGGCGGGGTAGTCCATCGCGGCCAGGCGACGGACGGTCTGAGGGGTGGCGCTGGTATCGCGCAGGGTTGAGCAGCCGGTCAGGCCGGCAACCCAGAGTGCAAGGAGCAAGATCGTGGCCTTTTGCATGGCTCGTATAATGACTCTGATGTTGACTCTCGGCAAACCGGGCAGGCGTTACAAGCCGATCGAAATCGATGCGCCGTTTTACCAGGCCGGTCTGGCCGGGTATTCGGACGCGGCGATGCGGCTGGTCGCGCGCCGGCACGGGTGCCCGTACTGCATCACCGAGGCCATGCTCGACCACTTCCTGATCCAGGGGGGCAAGGGCCTGGAACACGCGAGGCTGGTCAAAGGCGACCACGGCCCCGACGCCCCGCTCTGTGGCCAGTTGATGGGAAGTCACCCGACCGAGATCGCGCAGGGGGCGAAGATCCTGGTCGACCTGGGCTACGACGTGATCGATGTGAACCTGGCGTGCCCGGTGAAGAAGATCAAGAAGAAAGCGCGGGGCGGACACCTCTTGAGCGTGCCGGACGAGGCGATCGCGATCCTGGAGGCGGTGGCCGACGCGGTGGGTGAGGACGTGCCGATGACGGTGAAGCTGCGTCGCGCGTATGACGATACGCCGGAGATGACCGACGCGTTCCAGCGGATCCTGCAGGCGGTGATCGACCTGGGCTACAGCGGCGCGACGGTGCACAGCCGGACCGTCAAGCAGAAGTACATCGGCCCGGGGAGCTGGGACGAGCTTCGGCAGATCGTGGACCACTTCGGGTTGCGGCGTGCCATGTCCGATGTCCGATGTTCGATCTCCGACAAGGCAAACGATGCACAAGCCCCAGCTTCGCATATCGCGCATCGGACATCGGACATCGCCTTCACCCTCGGCGGCTCGGGCGATGTCTGGCACGCGCCCGACATCTTCCGCATGATCCAGCAGACCGGGGTGCACTGGGTCTCGGTCGCGCGAGGCTGCATCGGCAACCCATGGGTGTTCGAGCAGGCTCGGGCGCTGATGCGTGGCGATCTCGAAGCCGCACGCACCAGCCCGACGCTTTTTCAGCAGCGTGCCGTGCTGCTTGAGCACTTTAGTATCAGCGCCCAGCTCCACGGCGAGCACATGGCCGGGCGCATGATGCGCAAGTTCGGCATTAAATTCTCACGCCATCACCCGCGCGGCGAAGAAGTCAAGCAGCAGTTTATTTCGACGAAAAACCTGGCCGATTGGCAGGCGGTTCTTAACAACTGGTACGCCGAGGACGGCCCGGGTGCGCCCTATGACGAGACGATCCCCGACGAGGCCGAGTACGTCGAGTGTGGCGCTCCGCTGGGGGCCGAGTGATGCGCGTCGTTCTGTTGGGCGATATCCATTTGTATCGCCTGTGGCTTGCGCCCTGGCACCTTTTGAGCAAGCGCCTGCTGGGGCAGGGCAATCTTGTACTTAATCGCCGCAGGAAGTTCAATCACGCGCTGCTGCCGGCGATGATCGAGGAGGCGGTGTCGCTCAAGCCCGACATGGTTCTGCTCAGCGGCGATGTGACGACGACGTCGCTGCGTCAGGAGTTTGAGGATGTTGAGCAGACGCTGCGCCCTCTGACCGAGCGGTTTGAGACGGTGCTTGTGCCCGGCAATCACGACCGCTACACCTTTACCTCGGCCCGCGTCCGCCGGATCGACTCGATGCTGCCGTCGATCGTGCCCGATGTTTTCCCACACATAGGACAGCTTGATGATCGGTGGAGCCTGCTTGCGTTCGACAGCGCGGTGCCGCGTTTCTACAACGCGCGTGGTCGGCTTGGAGATGCACAGTTCAAAGTCGCCAGTCAGTACCTTGATGGCCTTCAGAGCGACCAGGGCGTCGTCGTGATGTGTCATTACCCCTGCGCTCTGCCCCGGCATATCCACGAGCACCAGTCGCACTCGCTCGAGGAGCGTGACCAGCTGCGTGGCGTGCTCGAGCGCTGCAAGGCCCGGGTCGTCTACCTGCACGGGCACATCCACCGGCCCTGGCACCACGAACCCGGCGACGGCTCGGGGGTGCCTTTTACCTGCATCAATGCCGGCTCGCCCTGCATGGTCAGCCCGGAATACCCCCGCGGACAGGGCTTTTACGAGATCGAACTGCCCGGCGACCCGCTCGGCGCGATCGCCGTACACCAACACACGGTCTAGGCTTGCGACACGATAGACTCACCGCGTTGTTACAATCGCGTCGCAACGCCAACGAAAAGGGAACCCCGCAATGATGACCCGCTCCTTCATGCTCCTCCTGGCCGGCCTCGTACTGCTGACCGGCTGCAACACCCCGTCCTACATCAACATCCCCGACGACGGGGGCGACTACGCCATCAACGACCCTAATCAGCTCACCGTCATCAAGGTCGAGCAGAAGGCGCTCACCTACCTGCTCTCGAAGACCGGGCTCAAGGGCGACGTCGCGATCCGATTCCCCGAAGGCACCTCCGATCGCGCGGCCATCATGGCTGTCTCGGGCATCGTCGGCTACAACGTGTTCCCCGAAGGTCAGACCCCCTCGGGCGAGTACCAGATCGTCGAAATACGCGAGATCAGCGCACGCGGCGGACGCGCTCGGGTGGATGTGATCTGCCCCGGCAAGCTGCGCGAGCGCGAGCTGGTCGAGATCCATATGCGATGGGACGTTATACGGGGCTGGATCGGCGAGCGCCTGCACACACGCAATATCCAACTCGATCGGCTCGACTCCCAGCTCCTGGCCCCGCCCGCAGCTCCGGCCAAGCAGCCCGTTTTTAACCCCGAGGCTCCTGCAAACGACACGACGCCGGCCGAGCAGCCCGCAGCGAACCCCCAGCCCGAACCCTACAAGTAATCCAACGCAGCGAGCGACTACCAATGTCTTGGACTCTCAGTGCTTTTGCAGACGAAGCGGCGGACAAGGCCGTGGACCAGGTCGCAGCATTAACAGCCGCAAAGATCGACCACGTTGACTTGCGTATGGTCGATGGCATCAACATCGTTACGCTGCCGGTCAATCACGCGAAAGAAGTTAAGCAGCTTCTTAACGGCGCGGGTGTCTCGGTCGGGATGTACGGCTCGCCGATCGGCAAGACCGACATCGCCGACCCGGTAGAGATCGAGCTCTCAAGGCTGGACCACCTGGGCCGCATGCTTGAAGTGTTCGGCGCGACCAATGTCCGGATCTTCAGTTTCTACAACAAGCAGGGCGTGTCGCCCGCTCAGTGGAAGGCGCAGGCCTTCGACAAGCTCGCCAAGCTCATCGAGCGCGCGGCCAGCCTCGGGCTTGTGCTCTATCACGAAAACGAGACCGAGATCTACGGCGACCACCCGGATCAGATCATCGAGCTTTCGAAGCTGCGTGGTAATCACTTCAAGCTGATCTACGATTTCGCGAACTACCTGCGCACCGGGGCCGAGCCCTGGGCGAACTGGCAGCGTATGAAGGGCGTGACCGATGCGCTGCACTTCAAGGACCAGAAGAAGAGCGGCGACCACGTGCCCATCGGTCAGGGCGACACGATGGCCAGGCAGATTGTTGCCGACGCTGCGACCTCGGGTTGGTCAGGGCCTTGCACGCTCGAGCCTCACCTGTACATGTCCGACGCGGTGCTTGCGACCAACGTCCACGGTCGGGGCGATACCTCGCTGGCGGGCAAGTCGCGCGGGGAGCTGTTCCAGATCGCCGCGAAGCACGCCCACGGGCTCCTGGCCGACGCCGGGGCGATGTGATCGGACTGCCGGGGCGGGAAACGGGTTTTCTCTCCCTGCGCGGGGCTTTCGGGCGATCTTCAGGCTAGGGTATGGCCGTAGAAGCTATCGACGGCAGGCCGATCGGAGTGACGCGATGCTGAAGACTCGTAACTTGTTAACCGCGATGACCCTGATGTTGGCGTGGATGCCTGCGCTGGCGCAGGACGCGACGGAGAAGCCAAAATCGTCCGAGGTCACGATCGGCGAGAAAGGCTCGTCGCAGGACCCGCTTGACGGCCGCATCCCGGTGATCGCGGTAGACCCGACGAAGGATTCGACCACGCACAAGTCGAGCACTGCGGTGGATGCGCCCTCGCTCATGCTCAAGATCGACCCGCGCGTGCTCGGTATCGCGCCGGGCGATCCGCTGCCCCAGTTGTACCGTGAAGGCGAATCGTTGCGCAGGCGCGACGGTCGGCTGTTGCCAACCGGCGACCGGGGATACGCCGTATTCATCCTCGACGCAGACCCGCAGCTCGGCGAGGACCAGCCGCTGGCGATGGTCGTTGCGCCTTGCATGACGCTTGAATCGATGGAGCGTCTGCTTGAAGACCGTGGCGACGACCTGCGTTTTACCGTCAGCGGGCAGGTGCATACCTATCGGGGTGTGAACTACCTGCTGCCGACATCGCAGCCCAAGCCCTACCTTGTCGAGCCGGCGGGGCACGAGGCCCCTGCGAGCGAGCAGCCGATCCCGGAGCTGCCTGACCCCAGCGCATCAAATGATCGTAGTCAGGCGGAGCAGAGTGCCGCAGCGCATCAACCGGAAGAATCGCGAGACAGCAAGACACCGACGGCCGACGAAGTGCTCGGCGAACTCCTTCAAAAGCGTGCCGAAGCACCTTCGGGGATCGACCGTGGTGCGGATGCGGGCGCTTCTTCATCGTCATCCGGATCAAATCAAACCAGATCCACCGACCCTCTTTTGCTAGGTCTCGACCCCGACAAGCCCCAGGCCGAGCTTAAGGAAGAGGGTCAATTCATCGTCGCGCGAACGGGCCGGCTTGTGCGTTCACCCGACGGCAGCCACGCGTTGTTTGTGCTTGACGCCGACAAGCGAGGCGCGCCCGAGCCGCCGCTGGTCATGCACGCCTGCAAGCTGCTTGAAACGATGGAGGGCACGATCCGAGAGCAGGGCGACAACATCCCGTTCGTCGTGACCGGCCAGGTCTACGTCTACCGCGGCGCAAATTACCTGCTGCCGACCATCGTCAAGCGCGAGTTTGAGCGGGGCAACCTCGAGTAGGAGGTGCCCGATGCACCAGCTCACGGTCAAGACCCATCATCAAGACCAGATGCTCGAACTCACATCTGAGGTTCAGCGTCTGGTTGACGAGAACGCGCTGTCCTCCGGCAGCGTGCTGGTCTACGTCCCGCACACCACCGCGGGGATCACGATCAACGAGAACGCCGACCCTGACGTCGTGCATGACATGCTCCGGCGTCTGGACAAGATGGTACCCTGGGCCGACGCGCAGGACCGCCACGGCGAGGGGAACAGCGCGGCGCATGTGAAGGCGTCGATGATGGGTAGCAGCGTGACGATCATCGTGCGCAACGGCCGGCTGCATCTGGGCAGGTGGCAGGGGGTCTGGTTCTGCGAGTTCGACGGCCCACGCAGCCGCACGGTCTGGCTCACGCTGAACCGAGGATGAAAATACCCCGTTGTCACTTGAGCAACAACGGGGCGGAGGGGAGAAAGCAACTTTAGTTGAGGAATATTTGGCCTCTGCCTGAGCCGGTGCTCCAGGCTGGATGGAGATTTTGCCCCAGTTGGAAGAATCTATCAAGCGATTTTCGGGCTTCTGGAACAAAAATTATTGGACGCAGCCCGGGTAATGAGAGGGCTTGCCGACATCAAAACATGCCATTTCATGGCGTTTGATGTGAAAAGGCAGAGATGAGGTTCCTAGAAAGCCGAGAAGTTCAGGAGGCTCGCGGCTTGGCAGGAGACTCGCTTTCGCAGAAAATTTGTCCCTTAAAGCTCTTTGGAGGCAGCCCGCGGGGTTGTTAGCCCAGGCGATCGGAAGCCAGCAGGGCGGCACCGATCGGCCCGGCGTTGTCCTGCAGTTCACTCGCCACGACCTTAATGCCGCGCAGCTTCTGCGGGAACACGTGCTTCTCGAAGTTTTCGCGCACCAACTTGAGCCATGGCTTGCCCAGCGCCTCGGTCGCGCCGCCACCGACGACTACGCAAGGCAGGCTCAGCAGCGTCACCACGTTCGCGATCGCCATGCCGATGTACCGCGCGGCATCCGCGATGATCTCGAGCGTCAGCGGGTCGCCGGCCTCCATCGCCTGCGCGATCACCTTTGATCGGATCTTGCTCAGGTCGCCATCAACGAGTTTAGGAATGATGCTCGGGTGGTTGGACTCGATCATGTGACGAAGACGACGGACCATGCTAGTCCGGCTGCCGAGGTCCTCGACGGTGCGGTGGCCGAGTGTGCCGCGCCCGCCGACGATGGTGTGTCCGATCTCTCCGGCGGTGTGCAGTGTGCCCTGGTAGAGCTTGCCGTTGAGGATCAGCCCCGCGCCCACGCCCGTGCCGATGAACACCGACATCTGCTCGTCGTAGCCGCGCCCCGCGCCGACCTTGTACTCACCCCATGCGCCGACGTTCACGTCGTTGTCGATCGTCACCGGAAAAGGCAGGCGCTTGCCAAGCTCGCGCTGCAGTGGGAAGTCGTTCCAGCCCAGGTTCGGCGCATCGAGTACTACGCCGTGGTCAAAATCAATCGCGCCCGGAGCGCCGATCCCGAGGCCTGCGATGTCGTTGTCCTTGAGCTTGGCCTCCTCCATCAGCTTGCGGCAGAGCTTCTCGATGCGCTCGAGTACCGCGTCCGAGCCTTCCTGGGGCTTGGTCTTTGTGCCATCACGCACGATGACTTTGCCGTCAGAGACGTGATAGATCGCGGCCTGGACATTGGTGCCGCCCAGGTCGACGCCGAAGTAGAGCTTGGATTTATTCTTGGCCATGGAGAGGGTCTTTCGGGCTTATTTTTACCACAGAGACGCATAGGGCGCAGGCCTAGATACGTAAGTCGCATGCAATGGAATGTGTTCAGGTACCCCACGAAGTTAACCGCGTACAGGTTGTCGAGGATGCCCCAAGAAAAGTCATTGGTAATCCCTACGTGTCCTCTGTGCCTCTGCGGTTCGAAACAGAATTATTATTTCAGTATCGGTCGCACATGTCCGTGCCCGGTCTCGCGCTCGTGCAGCCGGGCGATGCGCAGCAGCCGCTCTTCGTCGAAGGCCTTGCCCAGCAGTTGCACGCCGACGGGCAGCGTCTTGCCGTCGACCTGAGCGAAGCCGCCGGGTATCGAGATGCCCGGGATGCCCGCGAGGTTGGCGGTGACGGTGTAGATGTCGTTCATGTACATGGCCAAGGGGTCGTCGGACTTTTCGCCGATCTTGAACGCCGGGCCGGTCGTGGTTGGGCAGAGGATCGCGTCGCAATTCTTGAAGGCGGTGTCGAAGTCGCCTGCGATCAGGCGTCGGGTCCGCAGCGCCAGGTCGTAGTACTTCTCGTCGTAGCCGGAGGACAGCGCGTAGGTGCCCAGCACGATGCGCCGCTTGACTTCCGCGCCAAAGCCCTCGGCCCGCGACTGGCAGTAGAGGTGGTGGATCGCGTTCTCGCCCGGAGGCGTGGGTGTCGAGGTGCGGTGGCCAAAGTGCACCCCGTCGTAGCGAGCGAGGTTGGACGAGCATTCCGCGGTGGCGACGATGTAGTAGCAGGGGATGCCGTGCTCGGTGTGCGGCAGATCAACCTCGACGATCTTTGCGCCGCTGGCCTTGAAGACGTCGAGCGCCTGCTGGAACGCCGCGGTGACGGCCGGGTCATTGACGCCTTCCTGCAGGTACTGCCTGGCGATGCCGATGCGCAGCGGGCCGTCGGTGTGGATCGGGCCGTCAACGTTGTGAAGGTCTGCTGGCACGTCGAGGTCGGCGCTGGTCGAGTCGAGCTTGTCCTTGCCGAACATGACCTGGCAGAGCAGGGCGGTGTCGGCGACGTTGTGGCTGAAGGTGCCGATCTGGTCGAGGCTTGATGCGAAGGCGACCAGGCCCCAGCGTGAGATTCGGCCGTAGGTGGGCTTGAACCCGACGATGCCGGTGATCGACGCGGGCTGGCGGATGGACCCGCCGGTGTCTGAGCCAAGGGTTGCGGCGGCGAGGTCGGCGGCCAGCGCGCAGCTCGCGCCGCCTGAGGATCCGCCGGGCACGCGAGTGGTGTCCCAGGGATTGCGCGTGACTCCGAAGGCCGAGTTTTCCGTCGAAGAACCCATGGCGAACTCGTCCATGTTCGTCTTGCCGAGGATGACAGCGCCCTGATCTTCCAGTCGCTGGATCGCGGTGGCGGTGAAGGGCGAGCGGTAGTGCTCGAGCATCTTCGACGAGCACGCGGTCGTGCCCTCGACGTGGCACATGCAGTCTTTGATCGCGATCGGCACACCGGCGAGTTTGCCGCTCACCTTGCCTTCGTCCACGGCCTTGGCGCGGTTCATCGCGTAGTCGGCGGTGACCTCGCGGAAGGCGTTGAAGCCCGGGTTGTACTTGTTGATGCGGTCGAGGTAGGCACGCGCAGCTTCTATGGCCGAGACCTTTTTGGAGGCGATGGCGTCACGTAGTTCTATTACAGTTGTTTTCGTCGGGTCCATACTCACTTAAGCCCCGCCCCCGTCGCCGAGCACCTTGGGCACCTTGAAGAAAGGTTCATCCTTGTCCGGCGCGTTCATCAGCGCCGCATCGACCGGCATGCCCCGGGCCTCCTGGTCGACGCGGAAGACGTTGACCTGGTCCAGCGCGTGGGGCATCGGCTTGACGCTTTCCACGTCCAGCTTCTTGAGCTGGTCGATCGCGCCAAGCACGTCGCCGAGCTGGCTTGCGAAGAGCGAGGCCTCGGCGTCGGTGACATTCAGCCTGGCCAGTCGGGCGACCTCGCGGACGGTCTGCTGTGTAATCGGGTGCGGCATGGCCGGTAGGATACGCCCCGCCCATGCGAGTTGCCAGTGAACCGCCGCGGGACCGAATGCCTCAGCAAGGTTAATATGCACGCTGGCTTATTCCCGAGCGAGTTACGCCGACTCACGATTGGATGACGACCATGCCCGACCCCAAACTCCTTGAGTGCTTTGAGAACCCCAACCCCAAGCGCGACTACGTGATCGAGCACGTCGCCGAGGAGTTCACCAGCGTCTGCCCGAAGACCGGTCACCCGGACTTCGGCGTGGTGACTGTGCAGTACGTGCCCGACCTTGTCTGCGTGGAGCTCAAGTCGCTCAAGATCTATCTTCAGGCCTACCGCAACGAGGGCATTTTCTACGAGGCGGTGACCAATCAGATCGCCAGCCACCTTGAGAAGGCCATGCATCCGCGATGGATGAGCGTGATCACCGACTGGCGCGGGCGAGGCGGCATCCGCTCGACGATACGCGTCGAGGTTGGCCGATTGCCCGGCAACGCGCCGGTCGACGACGATTACGACGATGATGATGAGGAATTCGACGCCCCCGAGAGCTCCCGCCCGCCGGGGTTCTGAGTCGCATGAGCCGTCGATGTCATCGGCGGTCTTCGATGTCATGCTCTGACGCACTGAATAACGCCGATACCATCGGCGGCTTTGAGAGTCCCCTCTACCCCGCAGAATTGCTATCCTAACTGCCCTATGAGCATTCTCGTCAATAAAAATACCAAGCTGATCTGCCAGGGCATCACCGGCTCAGCGGGCCAATTCCACACCACCCAGTGCCTCAAGTACGGCACGAAAGTCGTCGGCGGCGTGACCCCCGGCAAGGGCGGGCAGACCGATGAAAACGGCCTGCCGGTGTTCGACACCGTCGCCCAGGCCGTCGCGAAGACCGGCGCCGATGCGACGATGATTTTTGTGCCCCCGCCGTTTGCCGCCGACGCGATTATGGAAGCCGCGGACGCGGGCATCCGCATGATCGTCTGCATCACCGAGCACATCCCCGTGCTCGACATGATGCGTGTGAAAAAGACGCTGTCTCTGCCGCGCTACAAGGACGCCGTGCTGCTGGGCCCCAACTGTCCGGGCATCATCACCCCCGGCGAGTGCAAGATCGGCATCATGCCCGGCTACATCCACGTGCCTCGCGACAAGAGCAAGACCGGCAAGGCGGTGGGCATCGTCTCGCGTTCGGGCACGCTGACCTACGAGGCCGTCTGGCAGACCGGGCAGCAGGGCCTGGGCCAGTCGACGTGCGTGGGCATCGGCGGCGACCCGGTGCGTGGGCTGAACTTCATCGACGTCATCAAGCTGTTTAACGAAGACCCTCAGACCGACGGCATCGTGATGATCGGCGAGATCGGCGGGACCGACGAGGAGAAGGCGGCTCAGTACATCAAGCAGAACGTGAAGAAGCCCGTCGCCGCGTTCATCGCCGGCGTCACCGCACCGCCCGGCCGTCGCATGGGCCACGCCGGCGCGATCATCAGCGGTGGTGAAGGCACGGCCGAGTCGAAATTCGCCGCGCTCGCAGACGCGGGCTGCGCGATCGTGAAGTCGCCGGCCGACCTGGGCACGACCATGGCCAAGGCGATGGGCCTGTCCGCAGTGGCGGTTTGAGGCAGAAGAACAAAAACCAATTGAAGAATTTAATAGCCCGCAGCTGACCGCTGCGCGGCTTTGTCCTTTTGTACTTATCCGCGCAGCGGTTCGCTGCGGGCTTTTGATCAGGGCACCGAGTTTGTATCGGATTTACCCTCGCCGCGGATTGCGCCTCGAAAAGTTGCCGGGCTTTCTCGTTGGCTCGGGCGGGTAGGGGCCCGTGGCCTGGTTTTTTGGCTCGGTGCTGTCCGGCGACTCGGGCTCGCGAGTCAGCTCGGGCTTGTCGGACCTGGCCTGCGTGCTGCCGGGTCTTGGCCCGTCTTCTTCCTGCGCGAACTTGCCGAAGATCATTCGCCCCGCGCTGGTCTGCAGGGTGCTGGTAACGACCAGGTCCACGTTGTGATCCAGGTGCGATCGGCCGTCCTCGACAACGACCATCGTGCCGTCTTCGAGGTAGCCCACGCCCTGGGTCGGCGACTCGCCGGGCTTGACCAGCTTCACCGTCATGTGCTCACCCGGCAGCACCACAGGCCGCAGCGCCTTGGCCAGGTCGTTGAGGTTCACGACATCCACCCCGCGCAGCTCCGCCACCTTGTTGAGGTTGAAGTCGTTGGTCATCACCCGGCCCTGCATCTGGTGCGCCAAGTCGATCAGCTTCTGGTCAACATTGAGCCCCTCGGCATCCCGCTCCTCGATATGCACCTCGACCTTGGTGCTCGCCTGAAGCTTCTGAAGCACCTCGAGCCCGCGCCGGCCACGGGCACGCTTGAGCTTGTCGCCGGAGTCGGAAATCAACTGCAGTTCGTCGAGCACGAAGCGAGGGACGATCACCACGCCCTGCATGATCTGTGTCTCGATGATGTCGACGACTCGGCCGTCCACAATGACGGAGGTGTCTAGGATCACCGGGCGGTTGCCTCGTATCTGCTTGGCGAACTCGACGTAGGGGATGATGAAGCGGAAGTCGTCTTTGGTCTGCAGGACCAGGGAGATGCAGAAGTAGCAGGTGATGACGCCGAGGATGACCTTGACGCCCAGCAGCAGGTTGGACTGTGTCTGGATGGAGTCGATGGCCCTCGAGCGGGTCAGGGCATTTCGCTCGACCATGGTCTGCGCGACTTCCTGCACCCGCATCTTGATGTCGTCCATTTCTTCGACGGTGAGGGTGCTGGGGTCCTTGTCTTCGATAACGAGCGTGAAGGCATTGCGCTCGGCGTCGGTTAGGCTGAGCACTGCGGGTGGCTCGGCGGGCTTGGAGAGGACCCCGACCAGGTCCACCATGTAGGCCAGGGGCAGCAGGACGATCAGCCCGACGATCAGCCCGATGAAAACACCGGAGATCGAGGAGAGTTTTTTCTTGGGCGTGAAGGCGTCCGCGGCAATGGTGACCACGGCCAGGCCCAGCGCGATGGCGAGCATGACCAGGAACTGATTGAAGCTGAAGCCGCCTTGTTCCTGGTTAGCCAGGAGGTAGCCGACACTGATCGCGGTGATGATGACGAGAACAAGGCCCCGCAGGGCGAAAAGGATCATTTTGTCTCCCCATTGAGATAAGCGAATGAATAGAACGGAGTTGGGGTTGTTTGCCTAGCATAAGGTCAAGGCGTGGATAATCCAAACAGTTTGCCGGTGAGGCGGGGGTCGGTTATGCTCGCCCGTTCGCGGCGAAGGGTGATTGACCCGGCCGCATCGCCTTGGGGACAGGCGGCTGGGCCCGGTGCACGGGTAGGCTCGCGAACCGGGTCAGGCCTTGATCGGAGCAGCCCTAAGTGGCGTCTGCCCGGTGCCGTCGGTGTCCTGGCCGTCTGTCCCCACGGCGTGTTGGTAGCCTAGCTGCAAGGCGTGGGGCTTGAGTCCTGAGGCTTAAGTCCCCATGCCGGGAGTCGTAGAAATCTGTTTGAGGCGTCCTCAAGCCTCACCCCTCGAGCCTCAAGCCGCCCCATGGCCTACACCGTCCTAGCCCGACGCTACCGCAGCCAGTCCTTCGGTGACGTCGTCGGGCAGTCGGCCATCGCCAATACCCTGATCAACGCGATCCGCACCGGCCGGGTCGCACACGCCTACCTCTTCTGCGGCACACGCGGGGTCGGCAAGACCTCCATGGCCCGCATCTTCGCCCGCGCACTCAATGCCCCGGCCACCGTACCCGACGCGCCCAAGATCGAGGGCGATGATCACACCTACCCGGCCCCCGACGTTCAGCAGCGCATGGCCGACGCCATCATGCGCGGCGACGACCTCAACGTCATCGAGATCGACGGCGCGTCCAACAACTCCGTCCAGGACGCGCGCGACCTCATCGGCTCGGCCGGCCTCGCGCCGACCACCAACGCCCGTTACAAGATCTACATCATCGACGAAGTCCACATGCTCTCGACCGCGGCCTTCAACGCGCTGCTCAAGACCATGGAGGAGCCGCCGAGTCACGTCAAGTTCATCCTCGCGACGACCGAGCCGCACAAGATCCCCGCGACGATCCACTCGCGATGCCAGCGATTCGACTTCAAGAACATCCCCGCAGGCGAGATCAAGCAGCACCTGGCGGACGTGCTCAAGCATGAGGGCGTTGAGGCCGACGACGAGGTGCTCTACCAGCTCGCCGTGCTGGGCAACGGCTCGATGCGCGATGCGCTGTCGCTGATGGACCGCCTGCTTGCGACCGGCCAGAAACCCCTGACGCCGAAGGTGATCGAGGATATGCTCGGCCTGCCGGCGCGCGATCGGATGATCGCGCTGGTTGATGCGCTGGCCTCTGGAGATATCGCCGAGGCACTTAAGCAGGTCGATGCGCTGCTATCGACGGGGATCGGGCAGGACCAGATGGTCGAGGTGCTGATCGAGCACCTGCGTCAGCTGATGCTGATCGCCGCGTGCGGCGCGGATTCAGAACTGGTTGAGCTGTCCCCCGAGTCTCGCCGGCGTGCGGCCGAGCAGGCCCGCCGTTTCGACGCCGCGGGTTTGGTCTACATGATCGCGCTGTGCGACGGGCTTGCACGCAGCGGCAAATCGTCGAGTAACCCGCGGGCGCTCCTGGACGCGGTGGTCGTTCGGCTGGCGCTGGCCGAGAAGATGGCCGACGTGACGAGGGTGCTCTCTGGCGGGCTGATCGCTGCGGGATCGCTGCCTTCAACCCCATCGCCTGAGCAAAAAAAAAAGCTAGCCGATGAGCCCGCGCAGCCAGGGCCAGCGCCATCGCTGATGCGCAATTCATCCGCATCGCAGCCAAGCCCGGCATCACTAGAAAGTATTCAGCCCCCCGCACCGCATGACGGGCCCGTGGTTTCACTTGATGATCCGTCGCTGTGGTCGCTACTGCTGCAGCGGGTTGGGTCGGTGTCGGCCTTTGCATGGGTGGACAAGGTCGAGTTGGCAGGTGTAGACAGCGCCGCTGCGGTGCTGCGGATCAAGCCCCGGGCCGGTGCAAGGGATATCGCTGGTTTTGTCGCCGGACGTCAGTGTGACCGCCTGGCCGCAGAGTTGACCAAGCTCACGGCGCGTCGCTGCCGGGTCGAGCTGATCGCTAACGTACCACCGCCCGACCGCACTGGAGCGTCTGAGCAAGCGCCCGCAAGCAGCCGCAGCCAGCGTCGCGCAGCGCTGGACCTGCCTCTGGTTAAAGATGTGTTTGACGTTTTTCCAGAGGCCGTGATGCTGGACGCACGGTCCGAGCGTGAGAAGGGTGAGTCGGAACAGACCGATCGATCGTCTGAAAGTCAGTCGCAAGGGAGTGTTGAAGATGTTTGATCAGCTAAAGAATATGAAGCAGTTAGCCGGCCTGATGGGCAATCTCGGCGGGCTGAAGGAACGAATGGAGCAGGTGCAGGCCGAGCTCGGCGCGAAGGCCGTCGAGGGCGAGGCCGGCGCGGGCGCGGTGCGTGTCACGCTCAACGGTCGGTTTGAGGCGCTGAAGGTGCAGGTCGATCCTGTGATGATCTCGGTACTCGCAGGCTCAGGCACCGACGCCGACCGCGCGATGGTCGAAGAGTTGATCGCTTCTGCGTTTAATGCTGCGACGGCAAAGGTGCAGGATCAGCTCAAGCAGACGCTGGGCGAAGCGGCGATGGGGCTCGGCCTGCCCGGGATGCCTTGAGTGATCTCGTCCTTCAGGCCACCCGGTCAAGCTTGCTGTTTGCGTGGAGGCTCGCGATGGGCTCTACACGTTCGCGGGCCAGGCCGACGTTGCCGCAGTTGAGGAAGGAACTGCCCTCTGCGGTGAAATAGCGCACCCGGCTTTGGACGGGGTCAATCTCGATGGCGAGCGTCCACACGCCGGGCTTGCCCTTGACGGACTGCATGGGCATCCACCGGCTCGGGCTCACCGGGCTGTCGACAACGAGGTAGACCTGATCGGCTGTGACCGGGCAGGTCGTGTATCTCCAAGTCTCGTTTTCGAAGGTGTCCATAAATGGTTCTCCGTCACATCGGCGTGTTCGCAAGGCCCGAATTTCCGGGAGCGTTTGTTCAGTTTTGCCTGTCGACTCCCGATAGAAATTCAGGGTCGGATATAGCACCAATCAGTGCACGGATTTATTCCATGCCTAAATCGGAAGACTAACATTGCTTCTTAAGCAATGCGTTAGGAATTTTGGAGTATTTGATATGAATGGAACTATTTGAGGGATTTGAGCTTTTTAGGATAGCTCAAGCAACTTGGCCCGTGATACGCCACGCAATAGCGGGCTATGCCGCCTTGTGACCCTCGGGCTTATCTTCGGCAAGTTTCTGCGGGCCGTCTTTGGCATCCGTTTGTGTGGGCTGATGCTGTGGTCGGCGGTGAGTGATCGCGAGCAGGAAGCTGGAAATGCTGTAGAGCAGCAGGATGATGACAAGCCCATGAAGCGCGAATTCGCGGGGTTGGGCATCGAGCGCGTGATGAAAGAAAAACCAGTCGCCGTGGGCGTGTAGTGTGTCTTCGAGTTCTTTGCTGCCCAGCGTCGAGGCCAGGCCCAGTGACGGGAAGTCCTGGCGGAAGAGGCGGGGCATGTCCGGCACGCACGCCAGCACGCCGCCCAAGGCCATGGTCAGAGGGATCCATCGCCAGCCACGCCCAAGCAGGAGAGCGCCTGCGCAACTGACCGCTGCGGTGCCGGACATGCCGACGGCAAAATGCATCGTGGTAAAAGCCATGGTCAGGCCCGGGGCTTACGGCTTGAGTCTGCTAAGCCTCACTCGTCACGCCGCGTCGCGGTCGATACGCCGACGAGTGATCGGACGCGCGGCAGCGTCGTCCCTGTAGTAGATCGGCTCGATGGGGGCGAGGGTTTGGAGCAGGTCACGCATTTGCGAGGCTGCGGCGGACCAGGTGTGACGTTCGAGCGCCCACTGCCGCGCCAGATCGCCGGTCGCACGGGCCTGTGCAGGCTGGCTCCAGAGCCGGTCCATGCCGGTCAGCCAATCTTCAACCGTCTTGCACACGATCATCGGTGGTCGGCCCTCACCAAACGCAAGGCCCTCCACTGCGCGGGGCGACGCAAGGATCGGCATCCCCATGGCGGCGGCCTCAAGCACCTTGTTCTTGATCCCGTGCCCGCAACGCATCGGCATCACCGCGGCGCCGGCCTGACGCAAGTACGGACGCAGGTCAGGCACATCCGGCAGCACCTCGACGCCCGGCACCTCGGTCAGCGACAGCACCGCCTCGCCCGGGCGCCGGCCCATGATGGTCAGCTTCGCGTCGGGCCTGAGTTCAGAAACCTGCGTCCAGACCTTGCGTACGAACCAGCGGATCGCGTCGACGTTGGGCTCAAACGCGAGGTCGCCCCAGAACGTGCAGGTGCGCGGAAGGCGCATGATCGAGGGGTCGGGCTCGTAGTAATCGGTATCGACACCGTTGCGGATCGTCTCCGCTCTGCAACCCCCGATGCGTGCGAGGCGCTTGGTGTCTTGCGGGCTTACACCGATGGCTGCGGACAGGCGGTGTGCCGCGTTGCCGCGGTTAAACAGAACCTGCATCAGCCCGAACACGGCCATGAGCCGCGCACGCCTTCTCAGCGCACGCAAACCCTCACGCCGAAGCAGCGAGAGCTGGAAACTCACCGGCTCGTCGGCCGCGTACCAGATGCGCGGAAGGTTCGGGTAAGCCCACGATAATCCGCGCAGCATCGCAGGACCATGCTGTCCCACCGCGATGACCGCTGCGGGCCTGACGCGATCGACGAGCGTCAACAGCCCCGCAAGCTCTCGCCCGTTGAGCGCCTGATGTTCGGCGACTTTGCACCGAAGCCCGAACGTCGGGCCCTGCCAGCCCAGCCCGAATCGTTTGATATCCAGCGAACTCGCAGTCGGCCAGTCCAGCATCCGCTCACTGAGCCAGCCGGGCATCGGCTGGTCTGCCTGACGAAGCGTGCTTACACCGACGCGAAGCCCCGCCTGCTTCAGGCCCTTGAGCATGTTGACGCCGTGCACACGGAAGCCCAGGTCCAGCGGCCACAAAGGCAGTTCGCTGACCATCAGCACATCGAGTTGGGGCTTGTGTGAAAAGTTCATGCATTCGTTCCTTCAAACGCTTCACGCAGCGGCAATTCGGCGGGCCTGGGTTTGTGCGTTCTCGTCCTGCTGCGGGCCTCGCCGCCCGTTACGCCGGGCGATCTCGAGCACCGAGCCGAAGCGATCCGCTGCATCCGCCCAGCGGAACTTGGTCAGCCGACTCACGCCTCGCATCACCAGCTCGCCGCGGCGCAATGGGTCTTTTATCAGCCGAGTCATTGCGCTGGCCAGCGCGGTCGGAACGCCGGGCGGCACCAGTTCCGCCGCATCGCCCGCCACCTCCGGCAGGCTGGTGGTGTCCGAGGTGATCACCGGCGTCGCGAGCGCAAACGCTTCGAGGATCGGCAGGCCAAAGCCCTCTGAGAGGCTGGGGTACACCAGCCCCGAGGAGCCGCTGATCAGGATCGGCAGTTCTTCTTCCTTCGCGTAGCCGTGCAGCATCACCTGGTCTTCGATCCCAAGGATGCGTGTCAGCCGCATCAGATCGTCCCTGGTTTTTTCATCAAGCCCGACGATCAAGAGTTTCCAGCCACGCCGGTAGGCCGCGCGCACCATCGCCCATGACTCGATGACGCCGCGGGTATTCTTGCGAGGCTCGGCTGCGCCCATGTGGACCAGATAGTCGCTGCCGATGCCGTAGCGCTGTTGCACCTGCTCGATATCGCCGACGTCCAGCGCATCGCGCTCCACGGTCGCGCCCCAGCGCACGACTACGCCGCGCTTAGGGTCGAGCCCGTGCTCATCGATCAGCCTGCGTCGGGTGTACTTGCTCGGTGTCACGACGGCCGTCGCTTTCGCACACGCCGAGCCCACCGCCTGTTCAAAGCGTGTCAGCTCGGTGTTGTCGCGGCCCTCGGGCATATCCAGCGGGATCAGGTCGTGCAGCGTGACGACGGTGGGCACGGGCATCCATTGCGGGCAGATGTTGGCCGGGCAGTGCAGCACGTCGACCTTGTCGAGCTTGGCCGCGGCGGGCAGGCGCAGCTGAGTCCACGCGTCGAAACGGTCGCCGGGCATCTCGATATAGCGGGGCAGGAAGTTACCGGGCAGGTCGCCGGGCAGGTATCCCATGCTGCGGTGGTAGGCCAGCACCTGCCAGTCGGGACGCGCGGCGGCCAGCGACTGATAGAGCCTGATCAGGCTCTTGCCGATGCCCCGTCTGCCGGGGGTAAAAAGCGTTCTCGCGTCTAAACCGATGCGCATGGGTAGAGATGGCCCGCGGACAACATTGCCCGCAACGGATATCGGCGAGCGGCAGAAGGGCCGATGAATCGAGCGGGGTTCAGCGGCATGGGCCGGTTTATAGGCACGGCCCGCGGCCCGCGCGTTGCATCACGGGCCGCTCTACGGTCCAATATCGTTATGCATGAATCAGCGGGACACGGCCGGAAGGTACTGATCGTTGGCGATGGGCACGCGGGCGTAGCGGCAGCGGTGCGGCTGACCGACCTGGGCTACCGCGTGAGCATCGTCGAATCCAACATCCACGTCGGGCAGTCGGCCACCGGCGAGGCGACCGACGCCTCGCAGCACACGCTCATGCGCATGTGCACCAACCAGACCGAGCTCTACCGCAGGCTCGGCCTGATCCGCGAGGTCGACTGGCAGAAGACCCTTTACTTCACCGGGTCCGACGGACTGATCGACGAGCTGACCGGCGACGACCTGCCCGCGCCCTTCCACCTGACGCGCGGACTGCTGGCGATGAAGCGGTTCAACTGGAGCCAGAAATGGTCGATCTTCTCCGGCTTCCTCGCCGCAATGCAGGTCAGCCGCACCGCGCGAGAGCAGCTCTCGAATGAGAACTTCCGCCAGTGGCTCGAAAGCATCCACCAGCCCGAGCACGTGATCAACAAGTTCTGGTCGTCGATCATCGCCGGAGCTTGCAACCAGCTCCCCGAGCAGATCAGCGCGGCCTACGGCGTGCGAATCCTGCAAGAGGGTTTCCTGCTGAGCAACACGAGCTATCAGCTTGGCTTCTCGAAGATCAGCCGTGCAGAGTTTTATCGTCGCGCGGGAGAGGAAGTCGCTAACGGCGGCGGTGAGATGCTTGTGGGCGTGTCGGCCGACCGCTTTGAATACGACGCGCAGACCAAGCGCGTGCTGGGTGTGCACCTTTCCGACGGACGCACGCTCGAGGCCGAGGCGTATGTCACGGCCCTGCCGCATGCGCGCGTTGAAGAACTGGTCAGCGCGGCGATGAAGGCGGACGACTCGCGCCTGGGCAAGCTCGCCGACATCGAGGACGTGCCGATCCTGGGTATCCACCTGTATTTCAACGCGCCCCCCGGCCACGACGTGATGCGCCGCTCGCACCTGATCTTCACCGACGGCTGCGTGCGCTGGGCGTTTAACAAGGGCAAGGAGCAGGGCGGTGCATACGACGGGATGCACCACGTACACGTGGTCATCGGCAACGCGGACGACTTCGACCACCTGCCCGACGATCAGATCGTTGCCGCCGCCGTCGCCGACATGCGCAAGGCGATGCCCGGCATGATCGATGCGGTTACCGTGAGCGACTTCCGCGTTGTGCGCGAGATGCGTGCCGCAAGCTCGCCGCGCCCCGGCGGCCGGCGCTACAGGCCCTACCCCTCGGGCGATATCGCCAACTTCTTCATCGCCGGCGACTGGGCCTCGACCGGCTGGCCCACCTCACGAGAGGGTGCCGTGCGCAGCGGCTACCGCGCCGCCGCGGCACTGCACGAGTTCCTCACCCACGGCGACCCGGTGAAGAAGGTCAACCAGTTCCTTGTCCCCGACGTCCAGCCCTCCGCGCTGTACGTGGCGATGAGCGGGTGATTTATTTGATTCCGTGCTAATGGTCTTCAATGCACCGTCCGCGCCGCTTTGTGAGGCAAGGCGAAAATAAGCACGAGCATCGCCGCGATCAGTACGCCCGATGCGCCGTACCTGCTCAGCTGAAGCCCGCCATCCTCAAGCGGCTTGTCCAGCAGGTCGCCCACCACCGCGCCCAGCGGGCGTGTCAGCACAAACGCCAGCCAGAACAGCAAAACCCGGCTGACTTTCGTTCCAAAGTACAGGCCGATCAGTACCGCCAGCAATCCACCGAACACCGCCGCGCTCACGCCGTAGCCCAGCGCAAGCCCGCCCTCGTCATCCGCGACGTAATCGCCCAGCGCCGTGCCGAGCGTCTGCGAAAACATAATCGTGATCCAGTAAAACAACTCGGCCCTGGGGCTTGTGATCGCCCGGAACGAAACGCTTCCCATCACCGCACGCCAGACGACGAACGAACCGATCAGCAGCGCGACCAGCAGCGCGCTGCCGCCCTCGTAGCCGATGCCCAGGTCACGCGTTGCGTAGTCGGCAATGGTCGTCCCGAGCATCGTCGTCGTGACAATCGTCAGCCAGTAGATCGCGGGGTGGAACCGTTTGGCTTTCGCCTGAACGATCACCATAAAGACGAAGGGCACCAAAAATATCGCGGTGGCGATCAGGTAGCCCTGTCCCGCCGACATCGAGGAAGCGGTGTCGCTGGACTCACCCATGGAAAGCGCATCACCGCCCGTCTCGCCCAGCGTGGTCGCCAGGATCTTGATGATCCAGAAAACCAGCGTGACCTCGGGAACCTTGGAGTTCTCTGTCGGCGTTAGGTCTGTCGGAGCCGGGTTGTGTGTGGTTGTCATAGCAAAGCTGCTTTCGATAGATTCAACCTCTACGCATTGGCTGGCTGGATAGATCGGCCTAACCAGATGCAGAGGCTCAAAATCTGCGAATGTCCACTGGAGGGTTAGACGCCACAGTCATTCGAAATGTGCACCAACTGGCACGGATATGAATAACCCCGCGCTCGGCGGGGTCATTCTGGGGGTCGATAGATTGTGAGGGGTTTTACACCCGCTTGATAGCGCAGCCGGTCGCCTGGGTTTCGGTGACCGGCGGTTCGCTGCCGCCCAGCAGCGCGTCGATCACAGGCCCGAGGTACTGCTCCTGGCTGTTGCCGCACTCCGAGGGGTTGGCCGGGCGCTTCTCGACGCCGCCGCGGTATCGCAGCTTGCCTTCCGCATCGATCACCATGATGTGCGAGGCGACCTGTGCGCCGTAGGTGTCGGCTACGACGTTGCCCTGGTCCTTGACGACGGTGTAGTTGATCTTGTTTTTCTCAAGGTAGTTCTTAATCGCGTCGGTCGATTCGTTGCGGTTGGAGTTGACGCCGAGGAACACGACGTCCTTGCCCTTGTACGCCTCTACCATCTTGACGAACACGCGGTCGTACCCGGCGTTCTGATTCAGGGCATAGAACGGGCAGCTGATCGAGTGGAACATCAGCACGACGACCTTGCCCTTGTAGTCGGCCAGCGCAACGTCGCCGCCGGTCTTCACATCGGGCAGCGTAAAGGCCGGCGCCGCCTTACCGACAGGCGCTTTCTCCGCAGCAAGCATTTGCTGGGGCTGCATGAACAGGCCCAATGCGGCAGTCAGGCAAAGAACGGCAGCGAGTATTGTCCCGGTTAAACGCATGTCTAAGACTCCTGTGCTGGTGGATGGGTATCTAGCGAAACGATAGGCACGCTTGCAGCATTTGGCTACTGAACCCGATCGGGCTGCGCATTATTCCGCGCTTGATTTCGTCACTGCCTCGTTCAGCACCCGAACCTCCAGCGGGCGCAGCGTGTCCAGGTGCACATCCCGCTGCGGATAGGCGATGGAAATCTTGTGCTCATGGAAAAGTGCGTCGATGGCAAAACGCAGGTCGGACTCAATGATGCGCAAGTCCATCGGCCTTGTAACTTCCACCCAGAAATAGAGGTCGAAGTTCAGCGTGTTGTCGCCGAATTCGGTAAACAGCACCATCGGCGGGGGGGTCTTTTCTACCTGGCCGTTTGCCTCTGCGGCACTGACAAGAAGATCACGGACCAGGCTGACCGGTGAGCCGTACGCGACGCCGACACCTACGTTTCCGCGGACCTTCGAGTCGTTGAGCGTCCAGTTGATGACGTTGTTTTCAAGGAACCGTGAGTTAGGAACGAGCACGTCGATCCCGCCTCCGGTATGGATGCGTGTACGTCGATTTCCGATCTCAGCGACCATGCCCTGCATACCGTCGATCTCGATGATGTCGCGTCGGCGGATCGGCTTCTCGGTGAGGATGATGATGCCGGAGATCAGGTTGTTGAAGAGGTTCTGCGCCCCGAAGCCCACGCCGATCGCCAGCGCACCGCCGACCACCGTGAAGATCGTCGTCGGGATGCCCGCGACCTGCATCGCGATGAGGATCACGATGGTAGTGGCGATGTAGTACAGGACCTTGCCGAGCGTGAAGGCGACGGTTTCACTGACCTTGCTGACCTTGACCAATCGAGCGCTGATGAGGTTGGTGATGCGTTTGGCGATCCACATACCCAGCAGGACGACCAGCAGCGCGATGACGAGCTGGTTGAGCTTGATGTCCGTGTCGCCGGCGGTAAAGAGCGTGGCGTTCCAGATCTTGTTCAGCACCTCGCTGACGCTCTGCTCGTAGATCGGTGCGGAATCGGCGGGTGTGTCCTCGACCTGGGCCGAGACACTCCAGCACCAGGACATCAGCACGCCGCCGAAAAGCGTCCGCCATGTATGACGATTCTTAAGGATCATGCCCACACTATAACGCCGCGCGCGTCCGGCTCCCCGAAGGGCTGTTAGCGCCCAATAGCTTGCCTCGATTTCACGCCGTCCAGTTGGCAAGCAGGCAATCCTCTGCAACACTAGGCCGATGCTGATCGAAGAAATGATATTCGTCGTGCTGATTGCGATCATGGGCGGCGCAAGCCTCGCCGGGCTCATGTATATCTGGTTCCGCGCTGCGCAGCGCCCTACCCCCAATGCCGGCATCGCCAACTGCGGACGCTGCGGTTACGCGCTCTTCGGTATCAAGTCCATGACCTGCCCCGAGTGCGGCGCCGACTTTACCTCCGTCGGCATCATCTCCCCGAACATGCGCAAGAGGTACATCAGCCCGATTGCGTTTGTCATGCTCTGGGCCTTGTGCCTGATCATCCCGGCCATCGGTTTCTCGACGCTCGCGATCTATCTCGGTCCCAAGAAGCAGGTCTTCCAGGAAGACCTCACCCTCCAGCCGACCGATCAGCAAGCCTCGAACTACGACTCTATTAACCTCAGCCGATCCCACATCGGCACGTACACCAGCGAGTGGGAAGACGATCTCATGCTGGGCAATAACGATTTTCTCGACGTCAGCATCTCAGGCCTGAAAGACGAAACCGATTGGGTTGAAATCAGCCTCAACACGCTTGCGGTCGACGACGGCTACGGCAGATCAATCGCTGGCAACACACTCACCCGCGCAAATGTCCAGGCCTTGTTCACCAAGGTCGGCGCAAACCTGAGCAGCCCCGAGGTCCAGTCTCAAGTCGATGAACTCTACACTCTCATTACAAACGCCAAGGCCAATGGTATAGGCAGCTACACCCCGACTTACTTCGTAAGCACGTCAAGCAGCACATGGCCGCGTGAGGCGCCACGTATCTGGTTCATCGCCCTCCAGCCGATCCTTTGGCTCGTCGTCTTCTTCGCAGGCATTGGGCTCTATATTTTTATGCATCAACGTTACTGTCGCCGGCAAAACCAGCTCACGCTCCAGGCGATACAAACCCAGCAGCAGTAGCATGCGGCACGCGGCGATCGGCCGGCGGCTTTCATTTGTGACGCCTCGCTTGGCGTACAAGAAAAAGTTTGGGACACTTTGCTAATGCGTGCACTGCTTGCCATTATCCTTCTCATCCTGCTCGCGCTGGGCACGGGCTGTCTCGTAAATTGGTTGTATATCCGTCTTGGCACAGGCAGTAAACGCAACGGCGTCGGCCTGCCCTGCTGCGGGCGATGCGGATACACCGTCCGAGGCATCAGCAAACTCGTCTGCCCCGAATGCGGCGCAGACCTCCGCGAAGTCGGCATCAACATGCCCGGACAAGGCGGCTCGGCGTTGTTCGGTTGCCTGATCCCCGTGGCCTACAGCATCGTCATCTTCATCTTCGCAAGCCTCATCGCGGGCGTGCTTTCCAATTTCCTGCCCACCTACAGCAACGAAAACATTGAGGTCTATCTCTCCCCCGGCTCGGACCAGTACGACCAGGTCTCCGTCGGCCTCGATGCCACCTTCGTAAACTCCTCCGGCTCTTACAACCCTGGATTAAGTCTTTCATCCTCTAGTTTCACTTCCAGCTCGGGACAACGCAGTGCCACCATCTCTATTACCGGGGCGTCAAAGAACCAGAAGCTGACCGACCTGTACCTCAAGGTCGATCCCAAGACGATCTCCTCAACCGCCTCAATGCAGCAGAGCTTCAATATCGATCCGATTACACGCGTGGCGACGTGGAACGACTCTGCCGGTAAATCATTCAACAGCGCCGCCGCGTTCGCCAGCCAGGACGTTCTCGCCTTCCTCGGCTCAGCCGGCGCGGACATCACCCGATCCGATGTCCAACTCGAAGCTCAGGAACTCCACGCTCTGCTCGACGGCTTGGCTAATGGCATGAACCAGTTCCAGCTCAACCAGTTCTCCGGCGGCGGCTCGAGCAGCAGCTCAATGTCCATGTCCGGGCCGACCTGGTACTTCCCAACCTATTTCCTTATCTGGTTTGTGATCTGGATCGTCGGCCTGGTCCTGATCGCCCGCAAAGTGCGAAAAGGGCGGGAAGCTCAACCCGAACAAAATCCATAAAAAATATTAAACTTACCCCTTGACAGTTACCGAACAAACACTATCGTAGGGCAGTCCGATCAAAATCCGAACACATGCCCGCCAAGTCCTTACCCTAGGAGACGCTACGATGGTGACTAACGCGACGCTGGAACCGACCGACACGACCAAAAACGGATTCAAAAGGAAAGAAAAGCCTATGAAAGCACCTACCAAGACCGTCGCCGAGCAGCCCACCAGCGACCCGGCCAGGCGCAAGGCCTTGGACCAGGCCGTATCTCAGATCGAGCGGGCCTTCGGCAAGGGCTCGATCATGAAGCTCGACGATGACCCATCGAAGATCCCTCCGGGCATCTCGACCGGTTCGATCTCGCTGGATCTGGCGCTCGGTGGCCGGGGTATCCCGAACGGCCGCGTCGTCGAGGTCTTCGGGCCCGAGTCCTCCGGCAAGACCACGCTGTGTCTGCACCTGATCGCCAACACACAGAAGGAAGGCAAGATGGCCGCCTTCATCGATGCCGAGCACGCGCTCGACCCCTCCTGGGCACGCAAGCTGGGCGTCAACCTCGAAGAACTGCTGGTCAGCCAGCCGGACACCGGCGAGCAGGCCCTGGAAATCTGCGAGATGCTCGTGCGCTCCAGCGCTGTGGACCTCATCGTCGTTGACTCGGTCGCGGCCCTGATCCCCCGTGCCGAAATCGAAGGCGAGATGGGCGACAGCCACGTCGGCCTCCAGGCCCGCCTGATGAGCCAGGCCCTGCGAAAGCTCACGGGCGCGATCAATCGCAGCTCCTGCACCGTCGTCTTTATTAACCAGATCCGTGAAAAGATCGGCGTGATGTTCGGCAACCCCGAAACCACACCCGGCGGCCGCGCATTGAAGTTCTACAGCTCCATCCGCATCGACATCCGCCGCACCGCCTCCATCAAGGACGGTGAGACCGCGGTCGGCAACCGCACCCGCGCCCGCGTGGTGAAGAACAAGGTGGCACCGCCTTTCCGTCAGGCCGAGTTCGACATCATGTTCGACGAGGGCATCAGCGCCAGCGGCGACCTGATCGACCTGGCGGTCGAAGAGGGCGTGGTGCAGAAGAGCGGCGCGTGGTTCAGCTTCGGCGAGGTGCGCCTCGGCCAGGGCCGGGAAAACGCAAAGACCTTTATCCGCGAGAACAAGGACCTCTTCAACGAGATCCGTCAACTCGTCATGGATAAGAAGGGCGTCTCCGGCAAGATCAAATCCGGTTCGGCCGACTTGAGCTCCGATTCTTCGGACGACTAAGCCGGGGTGGTAATGCGTCCGCTCATGGCGCGAACCCGAAGCAGCAAATAAAAACCGCAGCTAACAATTCAAAGTACGACGTCTTAGCTCTGGGAACCCGCCCGGGGCTATTGACTTATATAGCGGATTGCCGATAAACGGGTATGCCCTCAGGACCGGACTACATCCTTAAAATCGAAGGCCTGGCGACGCCAGACACATCGCGCGAGAGCCGGCAGGATGTTGCAGCGTCGCAGGTCGGTCGGCCGTGGATCGCGGTGCGATGGCAGTGCTGCTCGACCTACAGCCGGATCTACCGCAACCGCGCGGGCAACGCCTACGAAGGCCGCTGCCCCAAATGCGGCACCCCCGCCAAGGCGACCATCGGCCCGGGCGGCACATCTTCCCGCTTCTTCGAGGCGGGTTGAGCTTTCAGTTACGCAGCACCATCGATCGTGTAGCGGGTGACGCGCAGCGTCGCGCTCGAACGGCCTTGCGTTGCGCGTAGCTCTGTGCGAACAACCAATCAATGATTATCGTGCGGGATCGTCTCACCCCCGCTGGTCGCGAGGTTGAGTACTGCGCGGAACTCGGTCGGTGTGGCGGCCTGCAGGCAGCGGGCACGTGTGTCGGATTCATGAAAAGTCTTGGCGACCAGCGCGAGTAGCTCGAGCTGGCTGGCGGGCTGATCGGTAGGGGTCAGCAGCAGGAAGATGAGGCGTGCGAGCTGGCCGTCGGGCGAGTCGAAGTCCACGCCGTGCGAGGATCGGGCGACGATGACTACAGGCTTGCTAAGCGTATCAAGCCGGGCGTGAGGTACGGCCAGGCCGTTGGGCAGGGCGGTATGCATGATGTTTTCCCGCGCCCAAACTTCTTTGAAGATTTCCGACTCCATGATGTCGGTGAGTTCTACGGCCCGCTCGCTCATCGTGTGTAAAAGCGACCGGATATCCCGCGCCTCGGGGTCGAGGATGATGTGCCGATCGCCGAGGAAGTCCTGCAGCTTCCGCTGCGACCTGACCTTGAGGATGCGCTGCATCGCGGGCCCGGCGAGGATCGAGGTGCCCAGCGCCATGATGACGATGGCGACCATGAACTCTTCTTTGATGAGGTGGGCCTGGAAGGCGAGTTGGCCGAGGATGATGCCGACCGCGCCTTGAGCCGCCATGCCAAAGCCCACCGCAGCGCTCTCGCGCTTACTGAGTTTGGCAAAGCGTGAGCCGAAGTAGCAGCCGCTGACCTTGCCGATCAGCGCGATGGCGAAGACGATCAGCACGGTGTCCCAGTGGAACGCAACGCGGAAGTCGATTGTCAGGCCGATGGAGGCGAAGAAGATCGGCGCGAAGATGTTCATGACGAACTGGTGGATCGTGTCGCGTGTGCGTTCGCGGAGGTGGTGCGAGTCGCCGATGGCGACGCCGGCGATGAAGGCGCCGAAGATCGAGTGGATGCCGAGGTACTCGGTGAGCGCGGCGCAGGTCATCGCGATGACGAAGGCAAAGCTGATGACGCCACCGGGCCAGGACCAGCGTGCCTGGACGTAGGGCAGGGCCTTGTGCATGAACCATCGGCCGAGCGTGAGCATGAAGGCGAGGAAGCCGAGTGTGATGAGGATCGTGCCGGTGATGCCGAGGGTTGCGGCGGCGGTGGCGGGCTCTTCGCCCATCGCGGCGGCGGGCAAGAGCGCAAGCACGACCGCGAAGCCGATCCAGCCAACAAGGTCGTTGCACATCGCCGAGGAGATCACCAGCACACCCATGTCTGACTTACTGAGGTTCAGGTCGATGAGGATCTTGGCGATGACCGGCAGCGCAGTGATCGACATCGCCAGGCCGCAGAAGATTTCAAAGGGCAGGGGGTTGTCGAACGCTCGCTTGCCTGCCCCGAGCAGGTGTTCGAAGTAATGGCCGGCCGTAAAACCGAGGATAAACGGCACGACAATGCCCATCGCGCTGACCAGCACCATCGCCTTGCCCTGGCGCACGACGGCCGACAAGTCGACTTCGAGCCCGACAACGAACAGCAGCAGCGCCGAGGAGAGCGTGATGAAACCCTCCTCCGCGATCCATGCCGGTGATCCCGTAGCGTGCGGGAAGAGGTAGCTGTAGATGTCCGGCGCGATCGCGCCCAGCAGCGTCGGGCCGAGCACGATGCCCGCGAGGATCTCACCGAGCACTGCGGGCTGGTGGTAACGTCGGCAAAGCTCACCCAGCAGCCGCGCCAAACCGAGCATCACCGCGATGGCGAGCAAAAGCTTGGTGATCGCGCTCTCGGAAAGCGCCGAGTCACCGGCGGCCAGAAGGATGGAACTCGTCAGATGCTGCATGAAAAAAGTCTGAATCCGATCGGCATAAAGTTTATCGATTCAGGCGAGAGGATGTTTGCGCAAAAACAACTTTCCAGCACGCGGTCCGCAGGCGATTCAATGCGGCGCTGCGCTGTTGACGGCCATCGCCGCGCGGAATTGGGTATACCCCTGAGCCTCGACCGCAGAACGCCGACGCGAGGGGTCCATGAACGCCTCTGCCACGGCGCGCAGCATCTCGATCTGTGAGAGCTGATCGTCCGCCGGGGTCAGCAGGAGGCAGACGATTTCTGCGGGCAGGCCGTCGCCGGCGTCGAAGTCGATCCCCGCGGGGCTGATGCCGACGATCAGGTAAGGCTTGTCGAGCTTGTCGAGTCGCCCATGCGGCACCGCGATACCGTTGCCGATGCCCGTTGATAGAAGTTGCTCGCGCACCCATACGGTTTCATCGATCTGGTCGGCGCTGATGCCGACCAGCGGTGCGGCGGCCTGAGCGAGTTCACGGATCGCATCGCGGCGTGTCACGGCCTTGAGCCTTGAAACAAAAGCTTTGCTGGACAAGAAGTCTGCGAATTTTTTCTGCTGCCTGCGGTCCAGTGCCTTCTGCATCAGCGGGCCTGCGATGACGGACGTGACGATAGCCATGATGACGATGGCGACGAACAGTTCCTGATCGATGAGTTTGTAGGTCAGCGCGATCTGGCCGAGGATGATCTCCATTGCGCCACGAGCGGACATGCCAAAACCGATCGCCCAGCTCTCGCGTTTGCTCAGGCCGGCGAACTTGGCGCCGAAGTAGCATCCCGCGACCTTTCCGATGATCGCGATGATGAGCACGATCAGGACCACGGCCAGGTCAAAGCCCTCGTAGAAGTCGACGCGCAGCGCGACTCCGGCGAAGAAAATCGGTGCGAAGATGTAGGTGACGATCTGCTCGATGGTTTCGCGGGTGCGTGCGGTGAGGTGTCGGGAGTCGCCGATAGCGATGCCTGCGAGAAACGCGCCGAAGATGGCATGGATGCCGATCCACTCGGTGAGTGCGGCACACAGGAGTGCGATGACGAAGACCAGGCCGAGGATCCCGCCGGGCCAGGAGGAGTGTGCCTGGACCCATGGGATGGTTTTGTTGGCGATCCATCGTCCCGCGGTGAGCATGAAGCCGACGAACACGAGCGTGGCGGGGATGACAAACTTCAGTTCAAGCGCCGACTCGCCTTCGGGCATGATCATCGCCAGGACCAGCGCGAAGCCGATCCATCCCAGCAGGTCGTTGACCATGGCCGAGGACATGATGAGCATGCCCATGTCGGACTTGAACATGTTCAGGTCCATGAGGATCTTTGCGATGACGGGCAGCGCGGTGATGGACATGGCGATGCCCAGGAACAGCGCGAAGGGCAGGGGCAATCCGGAGTCTGCATTAAAGCCAATGAGTGGTGGCGCGAATTTAGCGAGCAGGTAGGCCACGCCGAAGCCGATGGCAAACGGCACGACCATCCCCATCATGCTTACGGCGAGGGCGGCCCTGCCCTGCTTGGTCACGATCGAGAGGTCCACCTCAAGCCCGGCGACCAGCAGGAGCAGGCAGACACACAGCACAAAAAATGACTCGAGCCCGACCTTGACGAAGCTGGGGACCATACGCTCTTTATTGATTTTGCCCTCGGCCGTGAGTTCATCGGGGATGCCTATTTCCAGAAGCTGACCGGTCGAGGGGTCTGTGATCGTCTGGGTAAAGCGTTCTCCGGTGTCGGGGTTGATCTTGTCATAGAAGACAGGCGTATTGGAATGGTGGTCGTAGAAGGTTTCGGGGAAGAGATTTTCAAACGCTGCGGGGGCGAGGTTCCCCATGACGGTAGCGCCTAGGATGACGCCGGCCAGGATCTCACCCAGAACGGTAGGCTGGCCGAACTTTTTTGCCAGTTCACCCAGCAGGCGCGCGGCCCCAAGCAGCACCGCCAGCGAAAGCAGGAAGACGGTGACCTCGTTGGGAGTCAGGATTCCGGCGGCGAAAAACAGCATGGAAACTCTCTGGTGTGAACTCAGGCAGTTTAGGGGGCTTTTCGATGGTCTGTCGGCGGAATCCGCAGCGTGAGTTTTCCCGCAAAAATTTGGGAGTGGGTCTTTTGCAGGCTAAGATAGCGTGATGTCCATGTCTTCGAGTCAGAGCCTGCCGCCCACCCCTGTTGCGAAGTCAGGGAGCGGCCTGGTGTTGCTGCCTGCGGGAGCGGAGTGGCCTGCGGCGCTGTTGGACGCGTTGGCGTCGCGCGGTCTGCCGAGCGAGGTTGTTTATGACGAGCCGAGCGTGATGGCGGCGCTGGGCGAGCAGCGTGCGGTTCGTCGTGTGCTGGTGGTGGTGGCGCCGCCGTACTGGGAGCGCCTGGCCGAGCTGATCTGTGCGGTGCATACTTACCACAGCGATGTGCTTTGCTGGCAATACGCTCAGCGCCAGGGCAAAGACGGCCAGCTGACACACCTCGATGGACAGGTAAGCGGGCCCGAGTCTGGCGCTGCGCTGTCGTCGCTCGGGTTGGACGACATCGACACCGGGCCGATCGGACAGATCCATACCCGGCGTCGCCCGATTGATGATCTGGTCGTAAAGGTTGCAGACTCGGTGGTATCGACGCGCGAGGTAGTAACGCGGGCGGAACTGAACATGTTGCTAGGGCCGCTGACCGGCGAGACGGGATAACCGCGATGTCGGAGGCGAACAAACTTGTACCGGAACGTTCGACGATGAGTGGGGAACAGCCCCGGGCACCGAGGGTCTTGGTGGTTCGCAGCGAGCTGCTGCGCGATCGCGTGGCGGCGGCGATCGAGGGCGCACGTATCAATGTGCAGGTGGAGAGCTCGCCGAGCTATCTCTCGGCGATGGGCTGGCTGACGCGCGAGCGGGTGGATGTCGTGATCGGCCCGGTGTCGGGGATGACCGGCATGGTGGGATCAACGGCCAAGGCGCTTCGGCGACTCGCGCCGGGGACACGACTCGTCGCGGTCGCCGAATCTCAGCAGCGTGCGGAGGCGGCGGCGGCGTTGTCGGCAGGTTTTGACTGCTGTATTTACGAGCCGGCCGATGCGACGCAGCTACTCGCTTCGATGCGAATCGCAATGACCAGCTTGGGCACTGCGGTGATCGAGCCGCTGGCGGGCAAGCATGCGGATGTTGAGCCGGTGCCGAGGGCCCGCTCATCGACAAACACGCTCTCGGTCCCGGACCAGGACTGGCTGCGGTTTGCATTTGAAGAGCCCGAGATCGTACCGTCGGATGAGGGGATGGGCGATGTTGACCTGGTCGAGGCGGTGATGCGCAGCGATGGTTCATTGGTGTCGTTGGCCATGCAACTGTTGCGTGAGCAGTCGGGCCTGAATGACGCGGTGTTTGTTCCTTCCGGCGGCCCGCCCGTGGAACAGGGGACGAAAGTCGAGGTGTCCTACGCCGGGAAGATGCTCGGCACGTTGTCCTCACAGATGCAGAAGGTTGACTCGCTCGGCTCATGGGCGGCGTGGTTAGCACGCTGGTTGGCGATCGATTACCGCCAGGGCGAGCTCTATCGCATGGCGATGCGCGACGAGCTGACCGGGCTGTGGAACCGGCGTTACTTCAACCGCTTTCTCGAACGCGTCATCAAGCGTGCGGCCGAGGGACGCCAGCAGGTTACGCTCCTGATTTTCGATATCGACAACTTCAAGCGCTACAACGACAGCTACGGCCACCCGGCGGGCGATGAGATCCTCAAGTCCACCGCACGCCTCATCCAATCCCTCGTGCGGGAACACGACGTGGTCGCACGCATCGGCGGGGACGAGTTCGCCTGCATCTTCTGGGACAAGGGAGAGCCAAGGCACCTGGGCAGCCACCACCCCGACAATGTCATCGCCATCGCCAAGCGCTTCCAGAAGGCGATCTGGGATCACAGGTTCCCCAAGCTCGGCAAGGACGCGGTGGACAACCTCACCGTCAGCGGCGGGCTCGCGGGTTTTCCCTGGGACGGACGATCGCCCGCAGAACTCATCGCCCGCGCAGACGCCATGGCCCTCAAATCCAAACGCCAGGGCAAGAACGCGATCTGTTTCGGCCCGGGCGCTGCGCCCAACGGCAACACACACTGACACTTGCTTCCCGGTTTCTGAGAGGGCAAGGCTCCTGACCAGCCGCGAGCTTATTCTCCACGGGGCTCGGCAGGAGTCTCGCCCTCCGGTCAAGACTCAAGTAGCTCCTGCACGAACGCGGGCACCCGTTCCCCCGCTCGGCCGTGGCGATGTTCAGCGAAGTGGTTGACGCCCGCGCTGGGCTCGAGGTTGATCTCCACCGTATGTGCGATGCCGATCTGGTTGACCTCTGCGACAAACCCGGCAGCGGGATAGACGTTACCGCTGGTGCCGATCGATATAAAAAGATCGCACACAGTTAGTTCGTCGTAGATCCGCTCCATCTCGAAAGGCATCTCGCCGAACCAGACGATATGCGGCCGCAGCGCCTTAACGTTCCCGCAGGCAGGGCAGGGGGTTGCCTGTGTGCAGTCTTCAAGCCACGTCATCACATGGTTACAGCGTGTACAGCGGATGCGTCTGAGTTCGCCGTGCATGTGGATGATGTTTTGGTTGCCCGCGCGTTCGTGGAGGTCGTCGACGTTCTGTGTGATCAGGGAGACGCGGCCGGGGTGCTCGCGCTCGAGCCTGGCGATCGCATGATGCGCGGCGTTGGGCTCGACGGTTGCGAGCTGAGCGCGTCGGAGGTTGTAGAAACGCTGGACAAGTTCGGGATTGCGCACGAAAGCCTCGGGCGTCGCGACGTCCTGGATACGGTGGTCCTCCCAGAGCCCGTTGTTGTCGCGGAAGGTCCGCACGCCGGACTCGGCCGACACGCCCGCCCCGGTGAGGATCACGATGTTCTGGTAGGGATTTGCCATGTTTTGCAGTGAAAATGCGGGATTTGAATTCATAAGATAGCGAGCTTCGGATCGGATCGACGCGTTTCGATATCATGCTCAGCCCGCCGCACCGATCGAGCGGCGTCCCGCCTAAGACCCTCGCTTACTCCTCCGGAAGGATCGCAGATGTCGTTTGATTCGACTGTACACGCCAAGGCCGTCCGTCTCGCCAAGCTCGCATATGAAATTACTGCCGCCGCCGGCTCGGGCCACCCCTCGACCGCCGCGTCGCTCGCACACCTGGTCAGCGTGCTGATGTATCAGCACATGCGTTACGAGCCGACCAACCCGATGCACCCGTCTGCCGACCGGCTTGTGCTTTCTGAAGGCCACGCCGTCCCGATCGTCTACGCCGCGTGCGCCGACCTCGGTGTTTACTTTGGCTTAGACAAGGCCAGCCTGAAGCCTTTGACGCTGGAGATCGCCAAATCGCTGCGTGCGATTGATTCACCGATCGATGGCCATCCCAACCCGATCGAGGGCTTCCCCTTCTTCGATACCGCGACCGGTTCGCTGGGTCAAGGGCTCAGCAGCGCCGCGGGTTTGGCGCTCGCGGCCCGGCTCGACGGCTACGACAAGCGCGTGTTCTGCATCATCGGCGATGGCGAATCGCGTGAGGGCCAGGTCTGGGAGGCGATCGACTTCATCAAGGACCACGACCTCAAGGCCGTGTGCCCGATCTTCAACTGCAACGCATTTGCACAGACGCAGCAAGTCAGCGCGCAGCAGTCGTGGCAGACCACGGCTCGCAAGCTCGAGGCCGCAGGCTTTCAAGCAGTAGTGATCGATGGACACCGCCCCGCAGAAGTGGCGCAGGCGCTGGCGGATCATGCGCGATCGATCAACCCCGATGCCGCGCCTGTCGCGATCGTTGCGAAGACGGTCAAGGGCTGGGGCGCGAAGTCGCAGCAGGGCAACGGGCACCACGGCACCGCCGTCACGGGCGAGGCGCTTAAGGGCGTGCTGGCCGAGCTTGACGCGACGGGTAAATCGCTCGGCGCGATCGCCGACGTAGCGCTGAAGATCTCGCTGATGTCGCCCCGTCCGCAGCGTGAAGCCGTTCAAAAGAAAAAGCCGCTTGGCTTTGAGGACGCGATGAAGGTTTTCGGTCAGGAGAAGGCGCTGGCCTCCGGCCGGTTCGCCACGCGCAAAGCTTATGGCGTTGCGCTGCGTGCCATCGGACACGCCTGCCCCGACGTCGTCGCGCTCGACGCCGACGTCAACAACTCCACGTTCTCCGGCCAATTCCTCGGCGATGAAAAGCTCGCCCGGCGGTTCTTCGAGTGCCGTATCGCCGAGCAGAACATGTTCAGCGTTGCCGCGGGCCTGGCGGCGGGGGGCAAGACGCCGTTCTGCTCGACCTTCGCCAAGTTCGTCACGCGCGGCTACGACCAGATCGAGATGGCGATCAACTCCGGGTGCCAGCTCAAGATCGCGGGCAGCCACGCCGGGGTCACCCTCGGCGCCGACGGACCTTCGCAGATGGCGCTGCCCGACGTCGCCTGGTTCTCCAGCTTTGCGACGATGCGCCACAACGCCACCGGCCAGCCGGGCTTCTACGTGCTCACGCCGTCCGACGCCTACTCCGCCTATGCCCTGACCTGCCTCGCGGCCGAGCACCCCGGCAGCGTCTACCTCCGCACGCTTCGGCCCGAGACCGAGTTCCTCTATTCGCCGGAGGAAGAGTTCAAACTCGGCGGGCACAACGTGCTGATGGAGGGCTCGGATATCCTGATCATCACCAGCGGCTACATGGTGCATGAAGTCAACCGCGCACTTGAGCAGCTCGATGAACACCACATCGAGCCGACCATCGTCGACCTCTACTCGCTGCCCTACGACGAGGACGCGATCCTTGATCTTGCCAACGGGTGCAACGGTCTGGTGCTGACGGTCGAGGACAACTACGGCAACGGCATCGGTGCGCACATCGCCAGCACGGTGGCCCGCAGCGGCGACGGCTTCACGGTCGAGCAGATGTATGTCAAGAAGATCCCCAAGTCCGGCAAGACCGAGGCCGACCTGCTGCGCTACTGCGGCCTGAGCGCCGACGACATTGCGAAGAAGGCGATCGCGATGATGAACACGCTGCCGGTATAATTTGTTGCCCGTGGTGCGCCATCGCGGGTACGCAGCCGTGTCGTCTTTCAGGCGACGGCTCACGAGGTTCTCCTAGATAGACTCCTGCCATGCCAATCCTCGCTCTATCGTTCTCTGAACTCATGGCCCGCGGCGGTATCGTCATGTGGCCGCTGCTGGCGGTCAGTGTGGTTGCGGTGACTTTGATCATCGAGCGGTCGTTTTTCTACCTCACGACAAACAGCGCCGCGAGGCGGGAGCGGGTGTACCAGCTGGGCAAGCTCCTGCGTGCCGGCCGGCATGAAGAGGCCCGCGCCGAGGCCAAGCGCGACGGCAGCATCTACGGCGATGCCGTCACGCGCCTGCTCGAAGACAAGCTCAGCGAGTCCGCTGCGGTCGATGCGATCGAGCTGCAGCGAGGGAGGCTTGAGCGCTTCCTGCCGACACTCTCGACGATCATCACCGCCGGTCCGATGCTCGGGATCCTGGGCACGGTGATCGGCATCATCGGCGCGTTCAACCAGTTATCCGGCAACCGCGCGGAGCTGGACCTCAGCGACCTGGGCGGGGACATTGGCGAGGCCCTGATCACGACGGCGGCGGGCATCACGGTGGCGCTACTGACCCTGCTGCCTTACAACCTTTTCCGGGCCCAGGCCGACCGTTCACTGTCGCGTCTGGAGTCACTTTTGGCAGCGGGGCTGTCCCCGGAAGGTGAGTCGCATTAGCAATCGTGATACTAAAACGTTCATCGCGAGCAATGTTCTCAAGTTTTGTTGGTCGATATCGTCCGGCTTCGCTACACTCTTTGCTGGCCTGCCTGTGCTTTCCTCTCTAAAAAATTACGGTGACATATGACACGTCCCGATCTCGCTACGATCCGTCGTTTCCAGGTTGCGTCTGTTCTGCCCGAGACACTCAAGCCCCTGGCGGAGATCGCTGGGAACCTCTGGTGGTCCTGGCACAGCGACGCGATCGATCTCTACGTCCGAATGGACCCCGAGCTTTGGCGCAAGACCAAGCACAACCCGGTCAAGCTGCTGTCGCGCATCTCGCAGAGCCGACTCGATGAACTGGCCGGCGATCAGTCGTTCATCGATGCGATGCGTGCGACGTACGACCGCCTGACGCGCCACCGCGAGAGGCAGGGCTGGTTCACCGATAAGCACGGCAGCCAGGCGCCGGGCGCATGCTTCGCCTACTTCTGTGCCGAGTTCGGTATGACCGAGTGCTTCCAGATTTACTCCGGGGGCCTGGGTATCCTCGCCGGCGATCACCTCAAGTCTGCTAGTGAGCTGGGCCTGCCGCTGGTGGCTGTGGGCCTGCTGTACCGCCACGGCTACTTCCAGCAGTACCTCTCACCCGACGGCTGGCAGATGGAGTACATGCCCGAGCTGGACTTCGACATGAAGCCGGTCAAGCGTGTCATCGGCGAAGACGGCCAGCAGATCAAGGTCGCCGTGCAATTGCCTAAACGTGATGTCACGGTCGGGCTGTGGGAGGCGACAGTCGGTCGCATACGTCTGTTCCTGCTGGACACCGACCTGCCGGAGAACCGCGAAGAGGACCGCGGGATCACGGGCCAGCTCTACGGCGGCGACATGGACATGCGCATCCGCCAAGAGATTGTCCTGGGGATCGGCGGCGTACGCGCGCTCCTGAAGATCGGTATCCGCCCGGATATCTGCCACATGAACGAGGGGCACTCGGCGTTCCTCGCGCTCGAGCGTATCCGCCACCTCATCGATGAGCACAAGCTCACCTTCGACGAAGCCCGTCAGGCCGCGATGGCCAGCCACGTCTTCACAACGCACACGCCGGTGCCCGCGGGGATCGACCGCTTCCCGGTGGACCTGGTGAAGAAGTACTTCAAGGACTACCACGCGAAGCTGAAGCTGGACATGGAGGGCCTGCTGGCGCTCGGTCGTGACGATGTGTTCAACAAGGACGAGCCGTTCTCGATGGCGACGCTCGCTATACGCTGCAGCGACTGGGCCAACGGGGTGTCGGCACTGCACGGGGTGGTGTCCCGGACAATGTGGCAGGGCATCTGGCCCGGTGTGCCGGAGGAAGAGGTGCCCATCGGGCACGTGACCAACGGCGTGCACGCGGCGACCTGGCTCTCGCGCCAGCTGGCCGACGCGATCGACCGGCAGGCGGGCAACAACAGCCGACTGACCAAGCCCGCGGAGCACGACATCTACCGCGTGGCCACCGAGATCCCCGATGAGACGCTCTGGGCGATCCACACCGATCGCCGACACCGTCTGGTGGCGTACACCAAGCGTGACGACCCGGCGAGGCCCAAGGACCTGGGCCCGGTGCGCCATTCCGACAACGACCTGGACCCCGAGGCGCTGACCATCGGTTTCGCTCGCCGCTTTGCGACTTACAAGCGTGGCAGCCTGATCCTGCGTGACCCCGGGCGTTTGATCGCGCTGCTCAAGAACAAGGACAGGCCCGTCCAGTTCATCATCTCCGGCAAGTCGCACCCGGCCGACGGCGGCGGCAAGGAGCTGATCAAGTCCATCGTGCAGTTCACCCGCTACCACGGGCTCAGCGGCAAGATCGTCTTCATCGAGAACTACTCGATGCACTCGGCCCGCTACCTGGTGCAGGGCTGCGACGTCTGGCTGAACAACCCGCGGCGCGGCATGGAAGCGTCGGGCACCTCCGGCATGAAGGCGGCGATCAACGGCGTGCCTAACTGCTCGATCCTCGACGGCTGGTGGGACGAGGCCTACAACTCTCACGTGGGCTGGGCCATCGGCTACCGCGAGGAGCACGACAACCCCGACGTCGCCGACGATATCGAGTCCCGCGCGCTCTACGACCTGCTCGAGAGGCAGGTGGTGCCGATGTTCTACGACCGCGACACGCGCGGCATCCCCAACCGCTGGGTGCAGATGATGAAGCGCTCGATCGCCGAGCTTGCGCCAGTCTTCAACACCAACCGCATGGTCCAGCAGTACACCGAGCAGTTTTATCTGCCCGCGCTGGAACGCGCACGCAAGCTCTCGGCCAACGGTTTGGCGGGCTCGGTCAAGCGTGCCCAGCTCAAGGAGAAGCTGCGTTACGCCTGGCCATCGCTGGCTTTCGCGCATGTCGACAGCAACGCCGGCCAGACCATCAAGCCCAACGACAACATCACCGTACGGGCCAAGGTCAATCTCGCCGGCCTCGCGCCCAGCGAGGTGCGTGTTCAGGCGCTTATCGGCACGCTCGATGAGAAGGGTCAGCTTGTCTCGCCCGGGATCATCGACATGACCTGCACCGATCCGGGCAGTGCGCTGGCGCTCTACGAGGCCAACGCCCGCGCTATCGGATGTGGTCCGCATGGTCTTGCGCTGCGCATCGTCCCCGGCGGCGAATTGATGTCGCACGTCACCGAGCCGGGCCTGATCTATTGGGACGGCCAGCCCAAGTCGACGTCAGCGCCAGTACCTACGCCTCAGGCCGTGAGCTGAGCCCGATTAGGTCTGCAGTCGTTCTTGTGATGATGCAACCCCCGCCTCAAGGTGGGGGTTTTTAATTCCTGACGCAATACGTTTTCACGTCCAAGGCTGCATGGTCTACACTGACGATGATGACCGATCAGACCCTGTTCCCGACTTCAGACGATGACCTCTTGATCAGCGTGTACCAGAAGCAGGGGCGCACGCTCGACGACCTGCCTTATACCGATGAGTTCGAGTCGCTCTACGCCGCGATGTACGGCGGTGATGCGTTGGCTCCCTCGCGTCAGTCGGTGATGCACCGTCTTCAGAACCTGAGGAAAGCCGGGAAGCTGCCGCGCATGGGCCGGGCTCAGGGCGTGCGGCCGCGAGTGACGGCCGAGCAGGAGGCGCTACTCGCTTCACTGGTTGAGGAGACGGTGGGTGCGCTGTCCAGGCGTGATCAGCTTCTGTATATCCCCGCTTTTGATGAGGTTAGCGCGCGGTTCAACAGCGGGGCGGGCCTCGAGTTAACCCAGCACGATATCTGGCGATTGGTCGCGAAGCTGGCGAAGTAGGGCGGTACAATCCGATCGATGCGAGAGTTCGATCTCATCCAGTCCATCATGGCGAACAACGCCGATTTGCCCAAGGCGGTGACGATCCCGCCGGGCGATGACATGGCGGGGATCCGGCTGGGTGACCATGAGCTTTTGATCGCGGTCGACCAGGTGATCGAGCGGGTTCACTTTGACCGTGCCTCGGCCACGCTGGATCAGATCGGACGCAAAGCGATGACACGCAACCTGTCAGACATCGCTGCGATGGCGGCCAGCCCGGTTGCCGCGGTGGTGGCAGTGGCGCTGACGCGCGGCATGCTGTCGGGCGATGCGCAGTGGCTGATCGATGCGGTGCGAACAACCGGTGCTCAGTACGGCTGCCCGGTCATCGGCGGCGACACGTCGGTACACGATGGGCCGTTGATGCTGAGCGTAACCGTGCTTGCTGAGCCCAACGGTATAGAGCCGGTACTGCGCAAGGGTGCAAGCCCAGGCGATGCGATCTACGTTACGGGACAGCTCGGCGGCTCGCAGCACGCTTACGATGGCCGGGTGCACCACCTGGACTTTGAGCCCCGCATCACGCTGGCCCGGGCGCTGGCGGGCAACCCCGCGACCCGGCCTACGGCGATGATCGATCTTTCCGATGGACTGGCGCGGGATCTTCCGCACCTGGTAGGGGGTGCAGAAATTATTTCGCGCGACCTGCCGATCAGCGCCGTCGCGCGGCAGTACGCCATGCGTGACAACCGGCCGGGCTGGATGCACGCGGTGGCGGATGGTGAGGACTATGAGCTCTTATTCACCGTGAGCGCCGATGCCCCGATCCCCGCGATGGTCCAGGGCGTGCCGATCACGCGCGTCGGCCGAGTGACCGACACGCCGGGCATCGTGCTGGTCGATGGCTACGAGCGCGTTTCAATTGAAGGCCTGGGCTGGGAGCACCACAGTTGAGCGAACCACTGACCGGCTTTGCGGTGCAGACCCACAGCTCTGATGAGACGTCAGCCGTTGGCGCAGTAGTCGGCGGCTTGTGCGCTGCGGGCGACATCATCGCGCTCGAAGGCGAGCTGGGCGCGGGCAAGACGCAGTTTGTGCGCGGGCTTGCGCTGGGGCTCGGGCTCAACCCGCGCCATGTGAGCAGCCCGACGTTTGTGCTGGTGCAGGAGTACGAGCCGGCGGAAAGTAACTCGAGAAAACCGATCCTTGTGCACATCGACGCGTACCGGATCAAGTCAGCGGAAGACCTCGCCTCGATCGGCTGGCACGGTCACGGCGAAGAAATGCGAGAGCAGGCGGTAGTCGCAGTGGAGTGGGCGTCGCTGATCCGCCCTGCGCTGGGCGAGGATGTGCTTTGTGTAAAGATCGAACACGAGCCCGGTGGCCGCCGGGTGTTATTGTCGGCCAGCGGTTCCTGGCGGACTAAAATACGGCAGCTGTCTGAGCAGGTTCGTGTAGCCGGTATGCCTGTCGAAGAAGGAGCCCAGCCATGAAAAACCCGACGACGCACGACACGAATAGCATGAAGCACTGCCCGATCTGTCGCGAGCGGACGACGCACGAGCAGGAATACTACCCCTTCTGCTCCAAGCGATGCAGACAGATTGATCTGGGCCGATGGGTCGATGAGAAGTACAAGGTCACGAGGCCGATCGAACAGCATGATCTTGAAGAAGGTGTGGATTAAGCGTCTAGTGTGTAGCGTCTAGGGCCTAGCGTTTAGCGTCAGACAGACTTGATATGCGTGTCTTCTTTGTTTGACGCTAGACGCTAGCCCATAGACGCTACACGCTCAGTCTTCTTCCGCTTCTTCCGTCGCCTGAGCAGCGGGAGATGAGCCATAGATGACAAACCGATGGCTGAGCGGTTCGTAGCCGTGCTGCTTGCAGATGCGATGCATCAGCTCGTCGAGTTCCTCGGTGGGGAACTCGATGATCTGGTTGGTTTCGAGGCAGACCAGGTGGCCGGTGGGTTTCTGACCGAAGGCGAGCTGGTAGTGCGCCCGGCTGGAGTCGATGAGGACTTCCTTGATGATCTTGGCTTCGAGCAGGTGCTTGAGGGTGCGGTAGATGGTGGCTTTGGAGACGCGGTGTTTGCCGCCGCGCATATCGCTCAGGAGTTCGTCGGCCTCGAACACGCCGTCCTTGCCGAGCACCGCGTCGAGGATCATCGCCCGCTCGGTGGTGAACTTCAGGCCCTTGCGTTTGAGGAAGCGGCGGAAGATCGCGCACATCGGCGGGGTGAGGGTGAAGTCGTTGAGGTCCGGCGGGGTCGGGCTGGGCATGGGGGTATTGTAGATCGCCAAGCGGCGGCGGGGCGGTTATGCTTTGCGGCCCTGTGGTTGTGCATTATTACGGAGATCGACGTGTCGGCTGACACCATTGGCATCGGGATGATCGGGCTGGGCACCGTTGGCGGCGGGGTCGCGAAGCTACTGCGCGAGCAGGCCGATTTGTATGCGAAGCGCACCGGCAAGCGGATCGAGCTTCGGCGTGTGCTGGTGCGCGACGTGGCGAAGGCGAAAGCCTCGGGCCTGGTCGACCCCGCGATCGTGACCGACGACCCCGAGCAGATCATTTCGGCGGACGATATTGATGTCGTCGTCGAGGTGGCCGGCGGTGTGGAGCCTATGTCATCGCTCCTGACTTTTGCGCTGGAGCACGGCAAGCACGTGGTCACCGCGAACAAGAGCATGCTGGCGGAGAAGGGCCCGGAACTGTTCGCCACAGCGAGACAGAACGGCGTGGCGATCGGTTTCGAGGCGTCGTGCGGCGGGGGCATCCCCTGCGTCACCGCGCTGACCTGCGGGCTGATGGCCAACCGTATCGATAGCCTGTTCGGGATCCTCAACGGCACGTGCAACTACATCCTGACGGAGATGACCTCGGCCGGGAAGAGCTACGCGCAGGCGCTGTGTGAGGCGCAGGAGGCCGGCTTTGCCGAAGCGGACCCGAGGCTGGACGTAAGCGGCGCGGACGCTGCGCAGAAGCTGGCGGTCCTGGCGTCTCTGGCGTTCGGCGTGAAGATCGCGGGCTCGGACGTTCCGACGATCGGCGTGGATACACTCGATCTCAAGGACATCGGCTTTGGCGAAGAGCTGGGCTACGACGTGAAGCTCCTGGCGATTGCCGAACGCTGGCCGGGCGAGAAGTGGGTGAACGTCGCGGTGCAGCCCTGCTTCATTAAGAAAGATGAACTGCTGGCGCAGGTCGGCGGCTCGTACAACGCTCTGTCGGTACACGGACACGCGGTCGGCCACACGCTGTACTACGGCCGGGGCGCAGGCGCCCTGCCCACGGCCAGCGCGGTGGTGAGCGACCTGTTGGGAATCGTCAGCGGCTGGCTCCCGGCGGCGTTTGCGAACCTTCATTTGACGCCTGATCTGACCGCTGCGGCACCGCTGCTGGACCGAGCCGACACCGAGAGCGCTTACTACCTGCGGATGGAGACGCTCGACGAGCCGGGCGTGATGGCGAAGGTGACGACGATCCTTGGCAACAAGGGCATCTCGCTCTCGGCCGTGCTCCAGCACGAGTCGAAGGCCGGCGAGGTCGTGTCGCTGGTCGTAAAGACGCACATGACCCGGCTGGGTGACGTCGAGGCCGCGGCGCGTGAGATCGCCAAGCTCGCGCCGATCCGCGGCGAGCCGGTGATCATCCGTGTGATTGAGATGCCGGCCTGATCGTTATCAAAACTTATCCATAGCGCGCAGCTGACATCTGCGCGGGAATGGCGTCATCCTTCGCCGCACGTCTATCAACTGCGTGCGGTTATTGCTTATAGCGCTCGATGATCGCGGGTAGTTGCGCGGTGAATGATCCACGGGCCATGACCTGCGAGGCGCCGGCTTCACCGGCCGCGCTGAGTAAATCCACCGCGACGTGCGGGCCCCATGCGATGACCGGCAGGTCGGCATCGTGTTTGCGGACGGTGGTGATCAGCTCGAGCGCCGGCGGGCCGATCTCAAGATCAACCAGCACCAGTGAAACCGGGGCGTTGGGTTTGCCGTCGTCGACGCGGTCCAGGCGCTTCTGGAGCATCTCGGCATTCCGGGCGGGTCTGGAAAGCACGGCAAGCGCGTCGCAGGTCGATCGGATCTTGGTTGCGAAGATGAGGTCGGCGCAGCAGTAAACAATCATGCCGTCTAGTTTAGCCGGGCGACGCGTGGTTGTTGCGTTATGCTGCGGTTGAGTACGGATTCAGCCGATAAGGTTTCAAACGAGGATACGCCCATGGCCAGCCCGCCGACCACGATCCTGTCCGAACTGGGGTTCCGCTACGACCCGAACAATCTGTATCAGCAGGTGGCCACGCAGGTGCTCTCGAGCGCCGAGCGGTTGGAGGTGCCTAAGTTTCTGCAACTCATCCTCGCGCAGCCCAAGAACGAGATCATGGTGCACTTCCCTGTGCGCATGGACGACGGCAGCTACCGCCTGTTCAAGGGCTACCGCGTGCAGCACAACAACCTGCTCGGGCCTTACAAGGGCGGGATCCGCTACCACCCGTCGGTGTCGCTGGACGATGTGAAGTCGCTGGCGCTGTTGATGACGATGAAGTGTGCGCTGATCCGCCTGCCGCTGGGCGGTGGCAAGGGCGGTGTGCAGGTCAACCCGCGTGACCTGTCGCCTGACGAATTAATGCGCATGACCCGCCGCTTCACAAGCGCGCTGGGCGACAACATCGGGCCGGACTACGACATCCCCGCGCCCGACGTCGGCACCAACGCGCAGATCATGGGCTGGATGGCCGACACTTACATGAACATCACCGGCCGCATGCAGCGGCAGAACGGCAGCGCTGTGGTCACCGGCAAACCCCTGGCGTTCGGCGGCTCGGCCGGGCGCGAGAAGGCGACGGGGCAGGGACTGGTGTTTGTGCTCGAGCTCATGCTGCCGGCGCTCAAGATCGACCCCGCAAAAATGACCTACAGCGTGCTGGGGTATGGCAACGTGGGCTCGTGGACCGCGAAGCTGCTCAAGCAGCGTGGCGCGACGCTCACGGCCGTGCTGGACCACACCGGCGCGATCCTCAACGACAAGGGCATCGACGCGGACGACCTCGCGGACTTTGTGCAGGAGCGTGGCGGGGTGCGCGGCTACACCAAGGCCGACGCGGTTGATGCGGACACGTTCTACACCCACCGGGTCGACATGCTTGTGCCCGCTGCGCTGGAGCAGATGATCGACGAGCACCGCGCAAGCCAGATCAACTGCAAGGTTCTGGTGGAGGGCGCCAACGCGCCGTGTACACCGATGGCCGACCGCATGCTGGAACTTAAGGGCATTCAGGTCTTACCCGCGATCCTGTGCAACGCCGGCGGCGTGACGGTGAGCTACTTCGAGTGGCAGCAGAACCGCCAGGCTGTGCGCTGGTCAGGGCAGCACGTGGATGACGAGCTTCGTCGCCTGATGCATACCGCTGCAGAACGAGTTACAAAGCTTGCCGAGCTTGAGCGCTGCGACATGCGTACAGCGGCGTACTGCTCGGCACTGGAGCACATCGATGAGGTGTACCGCATCCGCGGCATCTTCCCGTGAGCCGGCGTTCGTCTTCGGGATGGGCTTGCCAGTGACGGTATGTGTCAGCGGTAGAGGTTGTGCTCTTCGATGTAGTTTGCCACGGCGGGCGCAACCCACATATCGATCGGCAGGCCCGCACTGACGCTTTCGCGTATCTGGGTCGAGCTGATATCGAGTGAATCGACCTCGACAAGCCGCTCCCGCCATACCTTGCGCTGTTGAGGGGGCAGTGAATCAAGCAGTGTCTCAGGGGTGTCCGGCGGGCGCACCATGACGAGAGGTGTTGCAAGCGCAGCGACGCGATCGGGCTCGCGCCACTGGTCAAAGATCCGCAGTTGATCAGCGCCGATGAGCAGGCGCAGCTCGGTCCCGGGCTTCAGCTGCTTTTGGATCGTGTCGAGCGTATCGACGGTGTAGCTGGGCACTTCCGGGCCGCGGTCGGCCTCGATGGTGAGCACGGTGCAGGGGATCGGCTGGGGCTGGCTGTCCAGCGCGAGGCGCAGCATCGCCAAACGATGAGCCGGGGCGGTCTGCTGCTGATCGAGCTTGTGCGGTGCCCTGCAGGCGGGGATGTAGGCGATCATGTCGGCCCCGATCGCGCGAGCCGCTTGCTGTGGCAGTTCGATATGGGCCCGGTGCGGCGGGTCGAAGCTGCCACCGAAGAGCAGGACACGCTTGTAATCGGACAGTTCGACAGCCATACCATCAGCTTACGAGGTTCGAGGGCTTGCCGTCGAGGTAGCTGCGCAGGTTGGCCGCAGCGATCTGCACCAGCCTCCGCCGACTCGCCACCGACGCCCAGGCGATGTGCGGGGTGATCACGCACCGCGGCGCGCTCAGCAGTGGGTTGTCCGCGCTCGGTGGCTCGGTGCTCAGCACATCCAGCCCCGCGCCGGCGATCGTACCCTCGTGCAGCGCATCGGCCAGCGCCTGCTCGTCGATCAGCGGACCGCGCCCGGTATTGATCAGGTAGGCCGAGCGTTTCATGCGCTTGAGCCGTGATTCGTTGACCATCTGCTCGGTATCCGCCGTCAGCGGGCAGTGCAGCGTGATCGCGTCGGACACGGTAAAGAGTTCATCCACACCCAGCCACTTCACCGGCAGCCCGATATCTTTTGTCGTTCGGCTGTGCGCGACGATGTCCATCCCCATCGCGTGGCCGATGCGTGCAACCGCCTGTCCGATCGCGCCCATGCCAACGATACCAAGGGTCGAGCCGCTGAGCTCGGTCAGCGGCCGAGTGGTAAAGCTAAAATCCATGCAGGTTACCCACTTGCCACGATGGACCGCCTGGTCGTGTTCGCCCACCCGGCTGGCGAGTTCCAGCAGCATGGCGAAGACATGCTGAGCAACCGAGGGCGTCGAGTAGCCCGGCACGTTGGTGACCGTCACGCCGCGTCGACGTGCCGCGGCGATGTCCACGATGTTGACCCCTGTCGCCAGGACGCCAACGTATTTCAGGCCCGGACAGGCGGCAAAGATTTTGTCGTCGATGCTTGTCTTGTTCGTCAGGACGATCGGCGCGCTGCCGATGCGCTGCGTAACCATATTGGCCGGCGTGCGGTCATAGACCTTCAGTTCGCCAAGTCCCGCCAGCGGGCTCCAGTCAGCCTCGTTGCATGCGGTATTTTTGCCGGCCTCGATCGGGCTTGTTGTGTAGCCGTCCAATACAACAATATCAGTCATCGCGACGCCCCTTCGGTTTGAGTAGAACATCGTAACACCGTATTGGTTGACTGACCCACGTTGGCGTATGATGGCTGTGTGCCCATCCACATCGACGACCAGCCCACCACTCTCCCCGCCCGTTCGCTACGCGAGCTATTGGCCGCCGCACGCGACAAGCTCGCTCCATCGGGCCGGATCGTCGTCGAGGTACGGGTCGATGGTGAGTCCGTCGTTGGCGCTGCACTGGACGACGATCAGCCGACGAACCCCGGAAGTGATATTCGGGTTTATAGCGTCAGGTCTGCCGAGTTTGTCGCCGGCGTGCTTGAAGATGTCCGCACCCAGCTCGGCGAATCGCAGAAGCTCCAGCAGCAGGCCGCCGAGCTGCTCCAGCAGGACGAACCGGCCAAGGCCATGAAGCTGGTGCAACAGTCGATCGACGGCTGGCTCCAGGCGCAGCAGGCCGTCGGTCAGTCGGCGATGCTCTTGAAGATCGACCTGAGCGTCATCAAAATCGGTGACCAGAACGTGCTCGATCGCATGAGCGAGCTGGTCGGCAGCCTCAACGACCTCAAGGACGCCGTGGTCGCCAACGATTTTGTCGCGCTGGCCGATGCGCTGCAATACGAGTGGCCCGAGATCACGCAGCGATGGGACGGCGCGCTGGGCGCGATCATCAAGCACGTCGAAAGCGACACCGCCGCCTAAACTGCAGTCAAGCACAATCGATCATCAATTAGCAATCAGCAATCAAAATGCCGAACCTAGACCACACAACGCTGCCGCTGATCAAGAACGCCTTTCCCGACGCGACGCTTTTCGCCACCGAGTTCCGTGGCCAGACGACGCTGGTCGTTGAAAAGGCGCTGGTGCATGACGTGCTGCGCTTCCTGCGTGACGATGCGCAGTGTCGCTACGACCTTCTGAGCGATATCGCCGGCATCGACTACCTCGGCTACCCCCGGCCTCGCTCCACACCGCAGGGCATGCCCACCGGCCGGTTCGCCGTCGTTTACAACCTCGTGGCCACCGGCACACACGGCCCCGAGTCGCCGCGCCTGCTGATCAAGGTGCTGCTCGACCCGACGCTCGCGACCGACGGTATCGCCGAGGACCCCGCGCTGGTCCTGCCCACCGTCACCAACCTCTGGCCCGGCGCCGAGTGGATGGAACGCGAGGTCTTCGACATGTTCGGCATCCGCTTCACCGGCCACCCCGACCTCCGCCGGATTTTGACCTGGGAAAGCTACCCCGCCCACCCGCTGCGCAAGGACTACCCGGTCAAGGGCCGCGGCGAACGCGAAGACTACCGCGTGGTCGACCGGGACTCGGCGTGAGTTTTTCAATACGACTCAAACGTAGGTTCAAATCCCATTCGGATCGTGTTATTTATTGCTGTGATCCGGATGGAGTTTATTTAGCAGGCTGCTGCAAAACCCCACAATCCCGCAGCACCGAGCCAATGAACGGGAGGGCGAGGCTCCTGCCGAGCCGCAAACGCCCTTTCGTTCGCAGCTCGGCTGGAGCCTCGCCCTCCCAAAAGATTTTTGCAGCAGCCTGCTATACGTGTTGATGTTGGCCATGTTTTTCACGACCCGTACCGCCACGGCGGTCAGTATTCCTGACATCTATTTTCCCCTTTCCTTCCCTACCGACGGCCAACCCCAAACTCTCATACCAGCAGGTACATGGCTCTCAGGCAGGTCACTACGCCAAAGCCTTGACTTCACACACGCGCTGCGAGTAAATTGGGTGGCGTTCATCTCCGACACTTTTGAGTCTTCTTTGAGGTCGCTTCCCAAACACGCCGCTGGGGTATGAAAATGCGAAATCTTCTCCATGGTTTGATGTTCGCCATCACAAGCTTTGTGTGCATCCTGACCACAGCCAACGCTTGGGCGATGTACGACCCCGGCACCGGCCGATTCGTGCAACGCGACCCGCTGGGCTACCCCGACGGAATGAACACCTATGCGGCCTACCATGTGATGCGAGGTGGGGTGGATCCGAGTGGACAAGTTTATGGCTGCGTTGGTGTTGGTGTTGGAGGCACAGCGTTTGTTCCAGTAATCGGAATTGCGGGTCTTGGTCTTGGGGGGCAAGTTGCTCTTTATGAATGTGGGACATTACAAACCCCTTGCATCCGCGCTTGTGCAGAATTAAATCTTGCGCCAATGTTTGGAACAGGATTTTTTCTAGGTGGTGGTGCCGCATTTAACATAAAACTTGGATGGGCTAATTTGCCGAATGGACAGCCTCAGGCTCAAATAGCATTTGGATTGGGGGGAGGAGTAGCAATGCCTAATGTACCTGCATTCCCAGAAATAACAGTTGATGTTAGTTCAAGTGACGTTTCAATAAGCATCGGTAAGGGTGGTCCTGCTGCAGGTGCATACATAGCTATTCGAGTTAGTGTGAGTTGTTTTGCATGCGGCAATTCGTATAAAGATTTCCAAACGGCAACCAACAACGTATACAAATGTGCAAAAGCTACAGCCAACTCAGTTGGGCAAGCTTTGGGATGGATACAGAAAAATGGCGCAGCTATTTTAAATGGGAAAATAAGTGGAGTAACACATAAGATTAAAAATAATATACCATTTTCAAATGACGAAATCTAAATGCATGCGGTGAAAGCAGTATACGTATGAAATCTATTTATGACACTAAAGCTTACAAACTGATTTTTTGTCATCTGAAACCTATCTATTTGTTTATGGTATTGTCAGGTTTGTTTGTAACTTTATGCTTACTTTGCGTAGTCGGATATGCAATTATTACTGAGGCTTTCGCTTTATTCACTGGCCATACAAATACAGGTAATGATGCATGGCCTTGGTGTGGAATTACCACTCTCATTTTGATGACGATAGTTAGCTTTTTGATTTTCTTACAAATGCTACGTTCTTATTACAAAATTATTAAAAAGAGGGACCTATAGGTGTAATCCCTGTAATCCCCCTCTCCTGGGTCCGGAAAAAGGGACAGTCCTGCTCTGTAGAAACCCTCCACAATTCCCCGGCTGAACACGGGTCGTGGCATCGGGGTTGCTCGTGGGTGGGGCATGAGCATGACCAGCAAATCGCCCAAGGATGTCGCCGCCGCCGCTTATGAAGCGGGCAAGGCGGTGCTGCCCCGTTACGCACACAAGTTCAGCCGCAAGGACTACACCTGCGCCCAGCTCTTTGCCATCCTCGTCCTGCGCAAGTTCTTCAAGCAGGACTATCGTGGCACGATCGCCTTCCTTCAGGAGTGGTCGGACCTGCGTGACATCCTCGAGCTGCGCGACACCGTCCCGCACTACACCACGATCCAGAAGGCCAACGCCAGGCTGTTCGAGGACGCGCTGTTCCGCAGGTTGTTGATGCAGACCCTCCAGCAGTTCTATCGCTACCCCAGACACGCGCTGATCGACGACGACGATTATGCGTGGATGATGCACATCGACCTGGCGGCGGCCGACTCGACGGGCTTCGAGTCCGGCCACTGCTCCAGATACTTCACCAACCGCAGGAAACAAGGCAAAAACAAGGGCGATCCGGGTAATTCCGGGGGTGAGCCGGTGGCGTACCGACGCTTCCCCAAGCTCGGCGTCGTGACCGACTGCGCGACACACATGATCCTCAGTTGTGTGCGCGGGCTCGGGCCTCGGCCGGACGTCGATCAACTGCTGGGGCTGATGGAGAACATGACCGGGCAGATCGTGCCGGAGACGATGCTGCTGGACGCGGGCTACGACAGCGAGAGCAACCACGAACTGCTGCGTGAGTATCTGGAGATCGAATCGATCATCCCGCCGACGATCGGCCGACCCACCGACAAGCTGCCGGCCGGCAAGTGGCGCTGGCTGATGGCAACGAACTTCGACCCCGAAGAAATCTATGGCCAGCGCTGGCAGGTCGAGACGGTGATGCGGATGATCAAGGCAAGACAGGGCGAATCGCTGACCGCACGAAGCGACAACACCCGCGACCTCGAACTCGCACTGATGGTCCTCACCCACAACCTCATGGTTGTTTTACGCCTGATCCGGGAGGGTTTCTACAGAGCACTCCCGACCCTATTTGTTGTTGCCCGGCGGGGGATCGTGCCGATATGGACTCTAGCTATCACTCCGTTGGAGCTTTGTCGATGAATCTGGCCCGTATTCTTCCGTTGGCGTTGTTGCTGACCCTCTTGATCGGTGGGCGTTCGTTGGCTCAGGAAGCTGCGCCGGCTGCCGAGGCGCCGATCGCTGCACCCGCGCCTGAAGCTGCAGCGGAAGTGACGCCCCCGGTTCTGATTGACCCGTCGGCGGTTGAAGTGACGCCAGTGGTTGAGCCCGGGGATGAACCTGCGGCGGATGACGCCTCGGGCGAGGGCGAGCATCACGCAGAAGCCGGCGGTCATGGGCACAAGGTTTCTCCGAACCCGCTGTGGATCCTGCCGTTCGTGGTGGTGCTTTGCTGCATCGCGCTCGGGCCGTTGTTCTTCCTGCACTGGTGGGAACACAAGTACCCCTACGTTGCGGGCGTGCTGTTCCTGGTCGGTCTGTTTTACTACCTGGTGATCCGCAAGGACATGCACCCGTGGTTCCACGAGATGCGTGAGTACGTGAGCTTTATCGCGCTGTTGTCGGCGCTGTTCGTGGTCAGCGGGGGGATCGTGATCCACGTCTCGCGCAAGGCGACGCCGGCGGCGAACATCACGCTGCTGCTGATCGGCGCGGTGATCGCCAATATCTTCGGCACGACGGGCGCGGCGATGCTGCTGATCCGGCCTTACATCCGCATCAACAAGCACCACATCAAGCCCTACCACATCGTCTTCTTCATCTTCATCGTCGCGAACGTCGGCGGCTGCCTGACACCGATCGGCGACCCGCCGCTGTTCCTGGGCTACCTCAAGGGCGTGCCGTTCTGGTGGGTGCTCGAGCACTGCTGGCAGCCTTGGGCTGTGGCGACGGCGCTTCTGCTGGGCATCTTCTTCGTGATCGACACGCGCGATCACGCAAAGGAAGAGCGCCATGACTGGGGCCAGCACGACACCGGCCCGGCGGTCCGCATCAACGGTATCTACAACATCCTGCTGATCCTGGTGGTCATTGGGGCCGTGTTCCAGTCGAGCATCTTCGACGCGGTCGATGGCATCTCCGAGTCGGGGTTCAGCCTCGGTCACCTGGTGGGGCTGGTGTTCAGCCGTGAGGTGCTGATGCTGGCGACGGCGGCGGCGTCTTACAAGTTCACCAACGTCGGTATCCACGAGTCCAACGCGTTCAGCTTCGGACCGATCCGAGAGGTGGCGATCCTGTTCCTGGCGATCTTCTCGACGATGGTTCCGGCGCTGGAGTATCTGGATGCGAATGCGGAGAAGATGCCGCTCAAGACCCCCGCCCACTTCTACTACGCCACCGGCTCGCTCTCGAGTGTGCTGGATAACGCGCCGACGTACCTCACGTTCCTCCAGGCGCGGCTAGGCGAGATCCCGGCGGACCAGGTCGCTCTGGCAAAGAATCAACTGCTTGAGATGTACCTGGCCTATGAGCAGGACCCCTCGCGCCCGATGATGACTTACCTGCCCCATGAAAGCGACACGCAGGTGCTGCACGCGATCGAGGAGACGGTGCGTTACCACGAGGCGGACATCATCGCTGGCAAGGGCCATGTCGATGATGCCGAGCTCAAGCTGGGCTTCCTCACCGGCGTGAAGGAACTCAACCACTTCCTGGTGGCGATCTCGATCGGTGCGGTGTTCTTCGGTGCGATGACGTACATCGGTAACGCGCCTAACTTTATGGTCAAGTCGATCGCCGAGAGCTCGGGCATCAAGATGCCCTCGTTCCTGGGCTACGTGTTCAAGTTCGGCCTGCCGTACCTGCTGCCGGTGCTGATCGTGATCTGGGCCATTTTCCTGAGGTGATTGCCCGTCCGGCCTGAGGCGGTAGACTCTGAGCATGCGACACCAGAACCTCTGGGCACCGTGGCGGATTTCCTACCTCAAGGGGCTGGTCGAGGACGACACGTCCGCGCAGCCACGGTCTGCGGGCGGCTGTTTCCTCTGTGATGCGTTCGAGCAGCCGATGAGTGAAGCGAAGCGTCAGGAGCGCATGATCCTGCTGACCGACGAGCGGGGCTCGCTCATGATGAACCGCTACCCGTACAGCAACGGGCACCTGCTGATCGCGCCCAGGGCGCACGTCGCGGACATCAGCGACCTGACGGCGGAGGCGCGCGCGGGGCTGATGGAGTTGGCGGATCTTGGCGGTCGGCTGTTGCGCAAGGCGATGCACTGCCAGGGCGTGAACCTGGGGATGAACCTCGGGCGTTGCGCGGGTGCGGGTGTGCCGGGGCACTGTCATATGCATATCGTGCCGCGATGGAACGGCGACTCGAACTTCATGCAGGTGGTGGCGGGGGCGCGTGTGATCCCGCAGGCGCTGGAGGAGAGCTACGCGATGCTGCTGAATGCAATCGATAATCTCTGATTTCTAATCTCGAAAAACTTAAACAAGGCGATCCGTTAGATTCCAGATGATCGATTCGAGATTCGAGATGGGTCTTACCCGGCCTGCTTCTTGGTTTCTTGCAGCGCGATGCCGATGGTGTGGCGGTCGTCGTTGCTGACGCAGCGGACCACTTCGCCGACCAGGTCGAAGCCCGACTCGGGGCCGTGGGGCGGGAAGAAGACGGTGATGCGGCTGCCGATAGCGACGGGATTTGGGGAGGAAGCGCCGATGCCGCTGTCGGAGATGTCGATCAGTTCGAGCGAGATCATCTTCGAGGGCTCGTCCTTCTGGGCCCCGGGCTGGCGGATCACGGCGGTGACCGTCCCCCGTGCGCGGCGGCGCGGATGGCGGCGACGCTCAAAGTAGAGCGTGTCTGCGATGATCGTTGAAGTCTGGTTGATTCGCAGGGCCTGGCTCATAGGGAGCCTCCTTCTCGGATGCCCACGCGGCCGCGGCTACAATGCCCGGCTTACCTCGCGGGACATATGACTCATCGGCATAAAATCGTTAAGGTTTAACACGCTTGACCGTTACAGAACAAAAAAATCCTATAGACGACTCATCCGGGTCCGTCACACTTATCGGGGCGGGCCCCGGCGACCCCGGGCTCATCACCGTGTCCGGGCTCTCTGCGCTACAGAAGGCCGAGGTCGTTGTTTTCGACGCGCTGGCCAACCCCTTGTTATTGGAACAGGCCTCACCGCAGGCCGAGCGCATCGACGTGGGCAAACGCGCCAAGGACCACAAGCTTACGCAGGACCAGACCAATCAACTGCTGGTCGATCTTGCGAGGCAGGGCAAACGCGTAGTCAGGCTCAAGGGCGGCGACCCCTACCTCTTTGGCCGGGGCGCGGAAGAGGCGGCCTACTGTGCGCGTCACGGCGTGCCCTGCGTGGTGATCCCCGGCGTCACCGCAGGCATCGCAGCGCCCGCCACCGCGGGCATCCCCGTCACCCACCGCAAAATCGCCTCGACGGTCACCATCATCACCGGCCACGAGGACCCGACCAAGGGGCAGACCTCGATCGACTACGCCGCGCTCGCCGCGCTGATCAGGGTCGGAGGCACCGCCTGCTTCTACATGGGTGTGGGCAGACTCCAGGCGATCTGCGACGAACTGACGTCCCACGGCCTGCCCGCGACGATGCCCGCCGCGCTCATCCAGTGGGGCACACTGCCGCAGCAGCGCCACGTTGTCGGCACACTCGCCGACATCAAGGCCAAGGTCGATGCCGCGGGCCTGGGCTCGCCGGCGATCATCGTTGTCGGCGAGGTCGCGGCGATCGACGAGCCCGGCCTGGACTTCTTCACCCGCCGTCCGCTCTTTGGCCAGCGCATCCTGGTCACGCGCACGCGCCAGCAGTCGTCTGAACTGCGGCTGGCGCTGGAGGAGTTGGGGGCAGAGGTGTTTGAGGCGCCTACGATCCAGATCGTTGCGCCCTCGGAGGCGCAGTCCCGCGCTTTCGATCGCGCGATCAAGGACCTGGTCGACTACCGCGCGGTGATTTTTACCAGCGCCAACGCGGTGTACGCCTTTGCGGACAAGCTCGAGGAGTACGGCCAGGACAGCAGGGCGTTGGCGGGCCTGCACCTTTCATGCATCGGCTCGTCCACGGCGGAGGTGCTCAGGCAGCGGCTGGCGGTGACGGCTGATTTCGTGCCGCAGCGGTCGGTTTCCGAAGTATTTGTTGAAGAACTGCTGGCGGCCTCGGACCTTGCGGGCGAACGGGTGCTGCTGCCTCGCGCGGACATCGCCAGGCCGGAGCTGCCGGAGAAGCTCAGGCAGGCCGGATGCACCGTGGATGAGGTCGTCGCATACGAGACGCAGGCGGTGGAGAGTCTTCCGGAGGATGTGCTTGCGGCGCTGCGTGAGGGGAGGATCGACTGGGTCACGTTTACCAGCTCATCGACGGCCCGCAATCTGGTGATGCTTTTGGGTGAAGAAGCGGGGCTGCTGACAAGTTGCCGCCTGGCGTCGATCGGCCCCAAGACCAGCGCGACGATGGCCGAGCAGGCATTGACGGTCGCGGTCCAGGCGAGGCAGCACGACCTCAAGGGCTTGGTTGAAGTGCTCATTGAGAGCTGCGCCCCGGCATCACCCGCTACGGGAGGCTGAGCTTTGGCTGACGTCAAACCAACAGGTCCATCCAGGCTTCTGCCGTACCGCTCTGCATTGATGATCGTCGACATTCAGGAACGGTTGATGCCGGTGATGCACGAGAGCGAACAGTTGATCCGCCGCGCGGCTCGGCTGGTTCAGGGCAGCAACCTGCTGGGTATCCCGCAACTGGTGACCGAGCAGTACCCCCGCGGGCTGGGCGAGACGGTGGAGCCTATCTACCGGCATCTTGTTCCGAGCTGTATCGAGGAGAAGACGCGGTTCTCGGCGATGATCCCGCCGATCCGTGAACGGCTCAAGGAACTCAAGGTCGATAGCATTGTCGTGGCGGGGGTCGAAGCCCACATCTGCGTGCTGCGGACCTGTCTGGACCTGATGCAGGCCGGCTACCGGGTCTACCCTGTCTGGGATGCGATCAGTTCGCGTCGCCCGGAGGACAAGCAGGCGGCCCGGGAAAGGCTCACCCAGGCCGGGGCGATCCCAACGACGGTGGAGTCCGCCCTGTTTGAATGGCTGGGCGATGCCAGCGACGGCCGGTTCGTGGAAATCCAAAAACTGATCCGGGGCATCCACTCGTAAGAAGCCCGGTCGATGGGCCGTGTTGCCCCCGGGCACGCCCTGCGTTAGGCTAAAGGCTCATTTATCCCGGTTAGACCGGATACCAAGAATCCATAAGGAGACCCCCGATGCTCGAGATCTACGAACAACTCAAGAATCTGGTCAGCGCCGTTGAGGACGATATCCGCAAGGCCGCTGGCGGCAATAAGGCTGCGGGTACCCGCGTCCGCAAGCAGATGCAGGACGTCAAGAACGCCGCCCAGGAACTGCGCAAGCAGGTTCTCGAGGCCCGGGACTCTGACGCGGCCTGATCCGTGACCTATCGCCCCTGACCTGCTTGACGGTGGTGAAAGTGCCTGCCCAAGACCGACTTATCATTGCGCCCGTGCAGGCATAAAGCCCGGGGCAAGACCACGGATGTCAAAGCCCTATGGCCCCACAACTGCTTTTCGATATCTCAGACCGTGACCTTAATCAGGTCCTCCACGGTCCGGAATACATAGAGTCCATCAACCCGCACCGTGGATGCATGCGACTTTTAGACGCTATCGTCTGGGAGCAGTATGACCCCTCGGTGTTGGCGATCGGCTACAAGGACATCGGCGATAACGAGTTCTGGGTCCCCGGGCACATCCCCGGCAGGCCGATCTTCCCCGGCGTACTCATGATCGAGGCGGCGGCTCAGTTCGCCTCCTATCTCACTCTCCGCTTTTTTGAAGACCAGAAAAGCTTCATCGGGTTTGCCGGCGTCGACGAAGTCAAGTTCCGCGGGCAGGTCGTCCCAGGCGACCGTTTCTACCTGCTGATCCAGGCGCTCAGCCTCAAGACCCGCAGGTCGATCTGCAAGGCACAGGGGATGGTCAACGGCAACCTCGTCTTCGAGGGAACCATTACCGGCATGCCCATCTGACCGGCGTAAACCGGCCGTAGGCTTCCTGCTTTACGCTGCGCTTTTTAGGGTTTATTCTGCCCGACTCGGCAACCCTCGCGACACTAACTCATCAATCACCGGAGAATCGCTTTGGCCAACAAGAAAAACATCAACGTGGCGCTGATCGGCTCGGGCTTCATGGGCCGGACCCACTCCAACGCCTACCTCAAGGTCGCCAAGTTTTTCGACATCCCGCTGAACCCCGTGATGCACACGATCGTCGGGCTCGAGCCCTCGCTGCCCGCGTTCGCTGAGCAGTGGGGCTGGCAACACTGCACCAAGAACGCCAAGGAAGTCTTCGCCAACCCCGAGATTGGGCTGGTGGACCTGGTGACCCCCAACAACCTGCACGCCGAGCACGCCATCGCCGCGCTCGAGGCCGGAAAGCACGTCGGCTGCGAGAAGCCCCTGGCCGGGACGCTCGACCACGCCCGCGCCATGGCCCAGGCCGCGAAGAAGGCCAAGAAGTCCAAGACCTTCTGCTGGTTCGTCTACCGCCGCGTCCCCGCCGTGGCGATGGCCCATCAGCTCGTGAAGGAAGGTCGATTGGGTCGGATCTACCACGTCCGCGCCGCCTACCTCCAGGACTGGGGCGGCCCGCAAACTCCGCTGCTCTGGCGCTTCAAGGGTAAGGAAGCAGGCTCGGGCGCCCACGGCGACCTCAACGCACACATCGTTGACATGGCCCGCTTCATCACCGGCGACGAAATCACCGAAGTCAGCGGCGCCATCAAGGAAACCTTCATCAAGAAGCGCGAGATCATCGAGGCCGGAGGTGGTGCCGCCATCACCGGCGCCGGCGCGAAGAAGGCCGGCAAAAAGAAGTACGGCGACTCCACCGTCGACGACGCGCTTCTGTTCCTGGCACGGTTCAAGAAGGGCGCGATCGCTTCCTTCGAGGCCTCGCGACTGGCCACCGGCGACAAGAACGCCAACCGCATCGAGATCCACGGCGAGAAGGGCGCTCTACGCTACAACTTCGAACGCGCCAACGAGCTGGAGTGGTACGACAACACCCTCCCCGGCCGTGAGCAGGGCTGGTCCACCATCAACGTCACCCGCGGCGGCGACGGCCACCCCTACGTCGGCAACTGGTGGCCCGCGGCGCACATCATCGGCTACGAGCACACCTTCGTGAACATGGCGGCCGATATGTTCAGCGTCATCGGCGGCGGCAAGCCCGTGGTCCCGCTCTCGGACTTCCAGGACGCCTACGAAACCCAGCGCGTGCTCGAGGCCGCCGTACTCTCGGCCGACAACCGCTGCCCGATCAACATGAACGAGGTCAAGTAAGCCTCCGGTTGATAAACTGGCCGGTGAACTTGACTTCCCTAGTCCACCGGCTACATTATTCCGCTCGGCGGGCATCGCCCGACGACAACAGCGTGGCCCCTTGGGGGCGTAGCTCAATTGGTTAGAGCACCGGCCTGTCACGCCGGAGGTTGCGGGTTCGAGCCCCGTCGCCCTCGCTGAACATCAAGCCCGTCATCCTCCCCGGATGACGGGTTTTTTTGTATCAGACCATCACCCCCGTACGGAAGGTGCCGGCTATTTGATCTCTTTGATCCGGATGTTTCGAAAGGCAACGGGGTCGTCGTGGCCGCAGAAGCCGAAGTATCCAGAGGTAAAAGTTTTGGCGGGGTGATCATCGGGCGCGACTTGCTTGAGGTGGATGTCAAGGATTTTGAAGCCGTTGAGTATGACGATGATGTGGTCGCCGTCGACGGTGACCTCCTGATAGTTCCATTGACATGCGGGGCGGAGATAGCCTTTCAGTGCGGGGGAGATGCCGTAGGCGCTGCCGTGGAACTGATAGTCTTTGAGCTCTGCGTACGCAATGTGGTTGTTGTCCAGGACCTGTAGCTCAAGAGCGTCGTATGCGGGGTTGCAGTCGGCGTTGGGCGCGCGTATGGCCAGGCCGTTGTTCCCGCCGGGCGGGGTCATGAACTCGAGACGGACCGTGAAGTTGTCGTACTTCTTTTGCGTCAGCAGGTTCCCGCCGTTGTCTTGTTTGCAGCGGATCATGCCGTCGACCACTTCATAATTTTCGGTCGCGCCCATCCAGCCGGTGAAGTCCTTGCCGTTGAAGATCGGCGTGTACTGGTCGTCGTCGCCGGAGATCTGAGCAAGCAGCGTGTTGGATTCCTCGCTGCTCAAGCGTCGGATGAAGACGTTGCGGAACCGCGCCTCGCTGCCGTGGGCCTGCAGGTGGATCGGTCCTTCCTGATAGATCGGCTTTGTGCGGTCGTAGTAGTTTTCGAGCACAACATTGTCGACGATTTTTTTGTCATTCAGCACGACCGTGACGTAGGGACCGACCATTCGGATGTACATGCGGTTCCACTGCCCGACGGGGTTGTCCGCGACCTCGGAGGGGAAGCGTTCGTGTTCTTTGTTGTTCCACAATCCGCCCGAGCCTTTGTCGGCACCGTTCTTTTTCTCGTTGGCGTTGGCGGGGTCCCAGATCTGGACCTGCGGGCAGTGGCGGAGGTAGATGCCCGAGTCGCCTCCGGGCTGGATCTTCCAGTCGACCCACATCTCGAAGTCGCCGTATTGGCGCCAGGTGACGAGGTTCGGGCCCTTGCCGTCGCTGACCAGTTCTCCATTTTCAACGCGCCAGTGGGCGATGACGTCATAGGCGAGTTTTTCCTGATAGGCCACCCATTGGTCGTGGGTCATGCCACGGGCTCGTTCCCGTTTCTTGGCCGGGTCTTCGGTGCTGCCGCCGGTCCAGCCATCGATGTTGGTGCCGTTGAAAAGAGCATTAAACCCCTCGGGGGGCTGGTTGTTTTCCTGAGCGTAGGTGTGGGTCTGAACCAGCCCCAGCCCGAGAAAGAGCATCAGGGCGAAGCGGAGGGCGCTAGGTGGAGGCAGTTGTTTCATAGGTTTGAAATTGAAAGGTTTATTTGATCGGGCGTATCTTACGGCGTAGTGTGATCGCAGGCGGTTGAGACGCGATTCACGTAAACTGAACGTCTGATCTGACGCTCGAAATGAAGGAAGTATTAACGATGGCAATCCGAGTCGGAGTCGTGGGCCTGGGGATGATGGGCCTGACGCATTTAGATGCGTACGCCAAGATCGATGATGTCGAGGTGGTGGCGCTGGCTGACCGAGACGCGGACCGGCTTTCGGGCAAGAATAAAGCGCAAGGCAACATAGAAGGTCAGGCCGAGGGCGGCGTTGCGTTCCCGGATGCCAAGCGCTACACCGACGCGGCCGAGTTGATCGCCGACCCGAGCATCGACGTGGTGGATATCTGCCTGCCGACGCCGGCGCACGTGCCCTTTGGCATCAAGACGCTGGAGGCGGGCAAGCACCTGCTGCTGGAAAAGCCCGTTGCGCGGACGTACGCCGACGGTATGAAGCTGGTCGAGGCGGCGGAGAAGAGCGACAAGATCGCGATGCCCGCGATGTGCATGCGTTTCTGGCCGGGCTGGACATGGCTCAAGGAAGCGATCGACAACAAGACCTACGGCAGGGCGCTGGCGGTCACGTTCCGCCGCGCCGCTTCACACCCGCAGGGCCCGTTCTACGCCGACGGCAAGCTCAACGGCGGCGCGGCGCTGGACCTGCACATCCACGACTCTGACTTTGTACAGTTTCTCTTCGGCATGCCCAAGGCGGTACAGAGCTTTGGCTACTCGAGCGTGACCGAGGAAATCGATCACCTCACGACGCGATACGAAGTGGACGGCGTGCCGCTGGTCACGGCCGAGGGCTCGTGGGCGATGGCCAAGGGCTTTTCCTTCCGCATGCAGTACATGGTCAACTTCGAGCACGCGACGGCGGTTTACGACAGTGCCGGGCATGGGCCGCTCAAGCTCTCGAAGGACGGCCAGACCCATAGCGTCGAGCTGGATTCGAAAATGGGTTACGACCTTGAGATCGCCTATTTTCTGGATTGCGTAAAGAACAACCGCAAGCCGGCTGTTGTTACGATGCGTGATGCGGCCCAGGCGGTGCGCCTGGTCGAGGCCGAAGTCGCGAGTGTGCGATGCGGTGCAAGGGTCTCGCTCTGAATGATGGGTCAGGGGTAAGGAGGAATACGATCCCCTCGCAAGATCAAAAATCCTGCTACATCGGGCTGGACCTGGGGGGCACGCAGATCAAGGCGGGCCTGCTGGACCCATCTTGCCGTGTGCTTGCATGCACCGTGGACCCCACGCCGTCGGACAGCCGGCCGGAGGTGGTGGTGTCGGTGATGCGCAGTCTGGCGCACCGGCTGGTCGAAGAGGCGGGGCGTAAGTGGGAAGACGTGAGCGGCCTGGGCATCGGGGTGCCGGGGCTGATCGACAGCCGGACGGGCATCGTGCGTGCGTGTGTGAACCTCAAGGACTGGAAGGACGTCGCGCTGCGCGAGCTGGTCTGGAAGGCGATGGGGATGCGGATCATGGTCGACAACGACGCGAACGCTGCGGCGTTCGGGGAGTACTCGATCGCGCTCAAGCGCAACACGGGCTTGCACCACCTCGCGCTGGTGACGCTGGGCACGGGAGTGGGCTCGGGCATCGTGCTCAACCGGCGTGTGTTCCACGGCGGGGGCGGCCTGGCCGGCGAGGTCGGGCACATGATCGTCGAGCCGGGGGGCCTGCTCTGCGGGTGCGGCCAACGCGGCTGCCTGGAGCAGTACGCGTCGGCCACGGCGGTGGTGCGTCAAGCCACCGAGCTGATGGCCGCGGGCAAGCGGTCGGTGCTTGAAAAGAATCTAGCCGCCGGCTCGCTGACGACCCAGCATATTTTCGATGCCGCGAAGCAGGGCGACCTCCTCGCGGGCCGGCTGGTGGACGATCTGGCCAGCTACCTCGCCATCGCGTGCATTAATCTCTGCCGGGTGATCGATCTGCAGGCGATTGTGATCGGCGGCGGCGTTGCGGGGGCCGGCGATTTCCTGCTTGATCTGTTGCGCAAGGCGTACAACGAGCAGAACTGGGGCCTGTCGGGCGGTATCAATCCGAGCTTCAGCGTGACGGAGCTGGGCAACGACGCGGGCTTTGTCGGCGCGGCGGCGCTCGCGATGGCGGACACGGGCGATGGCCTGTTCGCCTGACATCGCTATGCTGTAGCCCGGCGACTTTTCTTGTTGGAAACAAACGGAGTAATCGATGAAGCCCGTGGATCAAACACTCGCCTTCTGTTCCTGGTCAACCCGGCCCAACTGCCCGAACTGTCTGATCTCCAATGCGCGTCAGATCGGGATCAGCCGCGTGCAGTTGCACCTGAACCCGGTCTATGAGAAGGCCGAGCAGTGGGGCGATGTGGCGCGCAAGCTTGCAGACGCTGGCGTCATGGTCATCTCGGGCATGTTCACGCCCAAGGGCGAGGACTACTCGACCCCCGCGACCATCCGTGAAACCGGCGGCGTCGTGCCTGACAAGCACTGGCAGGACAACCTCGCATCTTTCCGCAAGACCGCTCAGGTCGCCAGGGCGATGGGGCTGCCTCGCGTGTCTTTCCACGCAGGATTCATCCCCGAGGACAACGCCGCTCTGCACGACAAGCTCGTCGCTCGGCTGCGAGAGCTTGGCGACATGCTCAAGGACATCGCAGGCGCCGACCTGCTTCTGGAGACCGGGCAGGAGACCGCCGATTCGCTGGACCGCTTCCTGGGCGAAGTCGATCGCGAGAGCGTTGCGGTCAACTTCGATCCGGCGAACATGATCCTCTACGGCATGGGCGACCCGATCGCGGCCGCAGAAAAGCTCGCCCCTCGCATTAGACAGGTCCACATCAAAGACGCGACGAGCCCGCCCATGCCCGGTGACTGGGGCACAGAGGTCGCGGTGGGTACCGGTGAAGTGAACTGGGACGCGTTCTTCAAGACGCTCAAGCAGGGCGGCTTTAATGGCGACCTGGTGATCGAACGCGAGGCGGGCGACGACCGTATCGGCGACATCAAGCAGGCCGCGGCGTACGTGCCGCAGTTCCTGGGGTGATGATGCTTCGTTAGCCGTCGCTGGCAAGGCGACGCGCTAGCAGATAATGAAAGACGCTTCGGCTTGCAGGCGACGGCTAACTGGGGATATCGATAAAAAACCCCGTCAATTGACGGGGTTTTCTTTTTAGCGATTTGTTGTCGTGTTTACTTGAACACGCTGTCGTCAGCCGGTACAGGGCTGCCGCCGATGACGCCGCCGGCCGGGGCTTCGTCTCGGGCGGGAGCGGGAGCTTCAGCCGGAACAGCGGGGCCGGAGGCCTTGACGATGAAGATCTCGACGCGGCGGTTGGCGTTGCTGCGGCCCTTGGAGTCGTTTGCGGAGATGGGCTGGGTTTCGCCACGGCCACCGGAGAGGATGCGGGAAGCAGCGACGCGGTTGGCGATGAGCACACGGGCGACGGCGTCACCACGGTTGCTCGACAGGCCACGGTTGTCGATGTAGAGCTGGCGTCCCTGGGCGGAGCTGACGGGCACGGCGTCGGTGTGGCCGACGACCTGGATGTCGAAGCCCGCTGCCTCGGGGGTGTTGAGCACGCCTGCAAGACGGCCGAGCGCGGTCTTGGCGGCGTCGTTGACGTCGGCCGAGCCGAGGGCGAAGGTCAGGTCGCTGCGGAGGCGGATCATGCCACGGGCCGCGTCGTATTCCATGAGGTCGGAGTTGGCGGCGGCCAGCTCACGCAGTGCGTCGCTGACTTCGGCCGGCAGGCCCTCGATGACGACGATCTCGCCCGGGCCCTGGCCCAGCTTCGAGAGCTGGTCCGTCAGGGAGGCGATCTCGGCTCTGAGCTTCGCGACGGTGGCCTGCTCTTCTAACAGGCGGGCACGCAGGGCGGAGTTGGCACCGCTCTGGTCGGACAGCGATCTGATCAGAGCGTCCTTTTCGGCCAGGGCCTGCTGGAGTTCGGAGATCTGCTGCTCCAGGGCGACGCGTCGCTCTTCAAGCTGACGGTTGACCGAGAGCAGGCGGTCGTAGGATTCCTGCGAGACGCAGCCGGTGGAGACGGCGGTGCCGAAGGTCAAGAGGAGGGCGGCGGTCCAATTCAGGGCTCGGGTCATGGTCGGTCCTTCGGTTCGTTGTGCTAACGTGTACTGATCGATGCGATGAGTTTAACGTTTTGCGGGTGTTATGGGTAATCGGGGGGATACTGGCCCCCCGGAAACAGCAGTAAATACCCCGTTTGTTATCGGAAGCTCGGCCGGTTAATCATGAAACAGACTCTTCTTACGGTTGTACACGCCGCCGCCGTCCTCGACGCTGCCGGAACCGCCGCCAGCCCGGGTGCGGTGCTGGTTAAGGAGGGCCGGGTTGTCGCATCGGGTGATCCCGCTTCGCTGCCTGCCGAGCTGGTGCAGCGGGCCCGGGTGATCGACCGTCGCAAGCACCTGCTACTGCCGGCCATGGTCAATGCTCACACTCATCTGGAGCTCACTGCGATCGGGCCACAACCCTACGACCAGGCGGGAGGTTTTGTTGGGTGGGTCATGATGCTGCGATCGCACTGGCCGGAGAACCCGGAACCTGGCATCCTGCCCGATGACAGATGGTTTGTCTCGGCTGCAAAGAGGGGCGCGGCGATGTCGCTGGCGCAAGGAGTCCAGGCGGTCGGTGACATCTGCCGGTTCGCAACGGTTGCTCAGTCGCGGCGCGGCGCGGGGCTCACGGGAGTTAACTACTTGGAGATGTTCGGGCTTGGCCCGCCGTTTGATGAGAGTGGCAGGCGCTTGATTGCTGATGCGCAAAGCGGCGCCGATGGGTTGCAGCCTCACGCGCCTTACTCAGCCGGGCCTGCGCTGTTTGATGGCGCGGCGAGGTCTGGGCTGCCGGTGTGTACCCATTTGGCGGAGACGCTGGACGAGGCGGCGTTTGTCAGTCAACTCACCGGGCCCAAGTTCGAGTTCGTGCGTGAGCGTGGCATCTGGGACGACCGCTTCGCCGAGCACTATGGCCGGGGCTTGTCCCCGGTGAAGTGGATGGAACGCTATCTCGCTGAGTCGGCGGCCGTAGGTGGCTGGCTGGTCGCCCACTGCAACTACGTCAGCGACGATGACATACGGATCCTCGCGGACACCAACACCTCCGTCGCCTACTGCCCGATCGCGAGCGAATACTTCGGGCATCAGGGCCACCGCTACCGCGACATGCTTGCCGCCGGCGTCAACGTCTGCCTGGGTACGGACTCGGTCGTCTGTGCCGACCCCGCCGACCCCCAGCCGCTGGGCCTGCTTGGCGCGATGCGCCGGCTTCATCAACGCGACCAGGCCGACCCCGTTACGCTATTGGCCATGGCGACCCTTCACGGCGCACGGGCCCTACGCCTGGCCCCCGCAACGGCAACGCTCCAGCCCGGGGCCCCCGCCCGATTTGTTTGTATTGAGATCGACCCCGCCCCATTTGGGCATCCGTCTGAACTGCTGGCACAGGCCCTGAACAGACGAAATATTGCTGAGGCTGTATCGTTAGGCTGACATGACCCAACCCGAGCCTGACAACTCGAACTTGCCCACTGCTCAGGCGAAGACATTCAAGGTCCTCAACCATCGCGTCCGTTACCCCGACGCATACACGTGGTTGCTGCTGATGTCGGCGCTCGATGTCATGATGACATGGACGATCTTCCACTTCAAAGGCGTCGAAGCCAATCCCATCGCAGACTGGATCATTAAGCGTTACGAACTCAACGGCATGATCATCTATAAGTTTGCCTTGATTACTTTTTTTATTTCTGTCTGCGAGATCGTCGGATCATTGCGCGAGAAGACCGGTCGAAAGCTCTCACGCCTGGGCGTGATGATCGCATCGATCCCGGTCATCTGGTCGTTCGTGCTGCTCGCCAAGCTCGCGTTTCATTAAATACGTGTATAAAAAGCTGTCTTGCCTCAACGAGCCGCGGCCGTGAGGGAGCGGGCTGTCTTCATATGCACGCCCATTGCTCGATACCCGCGCCCTCCCGGTCGCGGGTGGTCATAGCTTCTCGTACACGTACTAAGACATGAGTCAGCAAGACCGCCGATGTCATCGGCGGCTTTACTAGCCCAGGCTGGTCGCGTTGCCGCATTCGTCGTAGGGCATGAACGGCTTGGGGAAGGTCTTACCCAGCAGCGGCTCGGTCTTTGGCAGCGAGCGCAGGTGCTCGACGATCGCGCCCTGCCCCACGCGCCTGTGGAACGCGCCCATGTCTTCGCCGTCCTGCTTGTTCGCCTTGTAGTGATCAAACAGCGCCGCGGTCACGACGACAGCCTCGTCCTTGCTCACGCGACGCAGCAGCCACTGCTCGCCCTTGTCGGGCTTGGCCGGGTCGATGCCGGTGACCCACTGTCCCTGATAGCGTCCGTCCTCGGACCCGCCGAGCTTGAGCGCGTACTGGTCGGGGCCCTGTCCCACCCAGCCGATGGTTTTCAGGCCCGGGCGGAAGCACTGGCGCTCGCAGCCGGTGATCCCGATCGACTCTGACATGTCGCCGTAGCCCAGCTCGTCGAGCTGGTCCAGCAGTACCGGTTCCCACTGTTCGGAGTCGGTGTATGCAAGCCTGCAGGTCGGCAGGCCCACGCAAGCGCCGGACAGCACGCGAAGCCGGCTGAACGCCTTGCCCTTGCGCTTGCCGTAGCCGTACTCGGCCAGTGCAGCCTCGAAGTCCTGCTTCGCCGCCGGGTCGATGCCGGTGAACAGCAGGTCCTGGTTCGCGGTGATCAGCAGCTCGCAGCCGAACTTCTCCATGAGCGGGGTGACCATCGACTTCTGTCGGCCGTTGCCGGTCTTGGGGTCGGTGTCGATGAGTCTGCCGTTCTCGATGTAGGCGCCGTAGGCGAGCTTGCCGGTGGTCTCGAGGTTGTGCCAGCCGTGGTGGAGCATGCGCGGGCCGATGTCGAAGCTCGGGTCGGGCTGCTCGAAGTTGACGCCCAGGGCCTTGACCTCGTTCTGGTACCAGGCGATGCCCTGCTTCTGCACGACGTACTTCATGCGTGCCCAGACGCGGTTCTTGCGGTCGCCCCAGTGCTTGTGCACATCGACGATCGCCTTCATCGCGGGGAAGAGGTCGCCGGGCGCTACGCGTGCAAACGGCAGGGCGATACCGGCGAAGGTGGGCTTGCCGTTCTTCTCGCCCTGTCCGCCGCCGATGAAGATCTCGTAGGCGACGAGCGTTTCATGCTCGATCACAGGCGCGACGCCGACCTCGCACGAGCGGGCCTCGGTGCAGTTGTCGTTGACGAGCACGCCGTCACGGTTGCGGACGACGGCGGAGAAGGCGATCTTGAACTTGCGGTTCAGCAGCTGCTTGCCGTAGTCGTACTGGACCTCGGGGTCGGAGATGTTGGCCGGGTCGACGGCGAAGACCTGGATGTGCGGCGCGGCGGGCAGGCGGAAGTAGTTGCCATACTCGTGCGCGACCTTGTTAGAGTCGAACACGGGGTTGAACTTCGAGAGCGGGCAGCCCATGACGTTGCGGACGTTGTCGCCGCAGCCGTTGAGCGTGTAGTAGCCGGTGGACGCGACGTCCTGCACGAGCTTGACCAGTTCGGGCTTCTTGAGCCAGTGGTACTGGATGTTCTGGCGCGTGGTCAGGCGCAGCGAGGGTCCGCCATCGGGGTTGTGGGTGCAGTACTTGTCCGCGATAGCGTCGAAGACGCGCCACTGGTCGGCGGTGAACGAGCCGCCGCCGGGCACGGTCACGCGGACCATGTACAGCCAGTCTTTCTCCCGGCCGGTCGCGGCGCGGTTGTACTCGAGGTAGATCCCGTGGCTCTTGGCCAGGACCTCGGAGTCCTCGGCGATGCTGCCGTCGGCCAGGTCCCGGACGTGCAGGGGCAGGGCACCGACCACCCCGTTGGAGTTGATCTTGAAGTGCTCGACCTCATTGATCTGGTCTTGCGGGGTGTTAAAAACGGGTTCTGGGACCTTCTCACGGGACATCGGGGCTTCCTTCGCGGGTTGGCGCGGCGGGGTGGCTTGGGGGGAAACATTCTATTCTAGGGCACCGGGGCTCGGCGACAACCCAAAGCGTCCAAAGCCCCTCCGGCGGCACTGAATCGGCACACGACATCAGCCGAAGATACCCTACGCGTTTGGGCCCATATGAGGGGTCCGGATAAGCACGCTTTTTACGATCAGGGAGCCCGAAAGATGCGGATCACCATGGTTGGCACCGGTTACGTCGGCTTAGTGACCGGTACATGCTTCGCGAATGTCGGCAACGACGTGACCTGTCTCGATATTGATCAGAAGAAGATCGACAAGCTCAACAACGGCATCTCGCCGATCTACGAGCCGGGCCTGGATGAGTTGATCCGCCACAATACCAAGGCGGGCCGTCTGCATTTCACAACCGACGCCGTCAGCGCGTACATGTCCGCTGAGATCGTGTTTATCTGCGTGGGCACCCCCAGCGACGCCAGGGGTAATGCGGACCTCAAACACGTGCTCGCGGCCGCCGCGGACATCGGCAAGGCGATCGAAGCGGCGCCCGGCGAGACCGGTGGGAGAGTCGAAGAAAAGCGGGCGAAGATCGTCGTCGTGAAGTCCACCGTGCCTGTCGGGACCAACAAGAAGGTCCAGGAGCAGATCGCAAAGCACACCAAGAAACCCTTCAAGATGGGCTCCAACCCCGAGTTCCTCAAGGAAGGCGCCGCGATCAACGACTTCAACAAGCCCGACCGCGTCGTCATCGGCGCCGAGGACGAGCAGACCGGCGACCGCCTCCGAAAACTCTACGACCCCTTCACACGCAACGGCCACCCCATTTTCATCATGGACATCCCATCCGCCGAGATGGTCAAGTACGCCGCAAACGCCATGCTCGCCACCAAGATCTCTTTCATCAACGAGATCGCAGCGCTCTGTGAGCACTACGGCAGCGACATCGACGAAGTCTGGCGAGGCATGACCAGCGACAGGCGCATCGGCAACCAGTTCCTCTACCCCGGCCTGGGCTACGGCGGGTCGTGCTTCCCCAAGGATGTGCTCGCTTGCATCTCCATGGGCGAAGTCTGCGGCCACCCGACCCCGCTGCTCGAGTCGGTACACAACGTCAACCAGGCCCAGCGCGATCGATTCATCAAGAAGTTTGATGCTCACTTCGGCAGCAACGGCCTGAACGGCAAGAAAGTCGCGGTATGGGGCATCGCCTTCAAGCCCGGAACGGATGACATCCGCGAGGCCCCCTCTCTCACGCTGATGAATGCGCTGCTCCAACGCGGCGCCACCGTCATTGCGCACGACCCGGTCGCGCACGAGACCTGCAAAGACCACGGCATGAAAGACCGCATCGCCTACAGCGACGACATGTACGCCATGCTCGACGGTGCAGATGCCCTTGTCATCTGCACCGACTGGTCCGAGTTCAAGCAGCCGGATTTCTCGATGATGCGCAAGCGGATGGCAAAGCCGGTGATCTTCGACGGCCGAAACCTCTATTACCCCAGCGCGGTCGAAGAAGAGGGCTTTGTCTATTACTCGGTCGGCCGGCGCGTGGTCTGCTGAATTGACCCGAACGCGGGCAAGCGGAGATTACTTTCATAGTGAATTAAGCAAACAAGCCCGGCGTCAACCGGGCTTGCTTGTTTTTTTATCCGTTCGCCTCCCCTCTCATGGCGACTTTTTCAAGTCCTCTCAGCGAACGGACTCCACCAGAAGCTCGCCTGATTTCTTGTGCTTGCAATCGCGAGAGCTCCGCCACCAGCTCATCAGACCGCCCAGCCCAAGGCATGCAAACGCGCTGCTGATCCCCAGCGTCCCCCACGCCAGCCGGGTCCGCGGCAGGTAGGCGTACACGCCCTGCAGCAGCCAGGCCGCATGGTGCAGCATCACGCCGGGTGTGTGTCCCAGCATCGCGGCAACCAGCGGCAGCGCCGCATTGATGATCCCCGCAGGCCGGCGTCCGCCGACCATCCAGGCCCACACCAACAGCAAAGGCGACACCAGCAGAACCCCTCGCAGCGGCGAGATGGCGACCCATGAATAAACCTGCGACTCATAGATCAACGACTCCTGTCGGATCATCGACGCAACGATCGCCGACGCGATCAACAGTGTCGCCGCCTGCGCGCTGGGCCGACCCCCGCCCAGTGATAGGTGTTGACGGAGCAAGATAGCCGCGGCACCAAGAAGCACCGGCGAGAGGATCATGGGGTTGAATGGATTTTCGTAGACCCAGAGCGCCGCCGCCGCGTGGCCGATCAATGAGATCAGCGGCAGGGCAGCGAGCCCGATCGAGATGATTTTTTGTAACTGACGGTGGTCTTCGGAGAGGGCATGGCTGGCATTCATCCACCGCGGCGGCAGCGCGTGCAACCCCGCGATCAGCCCGACCGTGGCCCACACGCCGTAGGCCGCAGCGGGGTGGAGAAATCCATCATCCGCGATCAGCCGCACGGCGATAGGCAGGAAGTACATCGCCGCGATCGTGAGGGTCGTGACGCCAAATGCAATTCGATTGGGCTTAAGCCCAATCGCGCGCATCAGGATCAAGGCCTTACCCGCCGCCAGCAGGGTCGCTACCCCCGCGATGGCCGCACCGACCCCGGGATTAAAAATGCCCGTCTCCGTATAGACAAAAGATGCATCCGCGAGCAGCAGCAGGGCCAGTCCCAGCAGGTGGCGCGTGTCCCGCACCAGCGTCCGGGAGCGAGAGAGGATGAGCCCAAGTCCGATCACCGCGAACTCATAGACATTGAGCACCACCAGTAGCGCGATCAGCAACCCAAGCACGGTTGCGTCGCCGACACTGGCCGGGTCCGCCTCATGGATCTCCCGGCTCACCAGGAAGCAGCCGACGAGCATGAAGACGCCGCTGATCAGGAACAGCGGGTTGCGGTCGATCAGCCAATCCCACCGTGGGCGCTTTGGCTCGGGCACAGGGTCGAGGTCAATGGTTTCACGTTCCGACATGTCCAGCAGAGGGATCGGGCCTTGGAGATCGTCCATGGCAACGCTCCTTATGTGTGCGCCGAGGCGCGTCCACGCGACGCGCGCAGGTAACGCGCACAAGGGTGATCAATAAAGACCCTGGCGGCGATGCGTGGCGTCCACGCACGTATTGACCGCGCTAACGACGTTTTGCGCATGCACCGCCTGGCCGGGTATGCATCACGCCCGTGTACGTCTGAAGGATGTTGCCGTGCAATCACACGACACAGCCGACGCGACGCCGTCGCTCGCGAGGCCCCGCCGGCATACGCCGCCAGGGCAATCCTCAAATTGTCGGGGGTTGCGGAAGAAGAGGGGAGGAGGAACAAATATGACGTTGGTATGGGTCTTCTTCGACAGACCGCCCATCAAATTGTCTTCTTTAATCTTAGCTAATCATCGCCGAAATCAAAGCATTTTCTGCAGGAAATCAAAGAAAATTTTGATGTCGATCGCGCATACAAAATCGCAGTATCTCTGTGGGTACCCGCCTTTGCACCATCAGGTGAATTCAAGCTGTCGAAAGATCAGATCCCCGCGCCGATGTTCAGGTGGCTTGCGAACTGCTCCAGCCTCGCGTCGATCATCTTGCGGTTGATCTCGGCCAGGCGCTGCACGGAGAACTTCTCGATCGTGTAGCTGGCGACGACCGTGCCGTAGGCCATCGCGCGCTTGATCGCGCTGACCGACGTGTCGTCCTGCGAGCAGAGGTAGCCCATCATGCCGCTGGCGAACGAGTCACCGGCGCCGGTGGGGTCCACCACTTCATGCGCCGGGAAAGCGGGCAGCACGCCCGTGCCCTCGCGGTGGCGCAGGATCGAGCCGTGCTCACCCTTCTTGATGATCACGAACTTAGGCCCCATCGCCAGCACCTTGTCGGCCGCGCGGATCAGGTTCTTCTCCTCGGTCAGCATCCTCGCTTCCGAGTCGTTGAGCACGAACCCGTCGATCTTCGACAGCAGCTGCTTCAAGAGCGACCGCTCGGTCTCGATCCACAGGTCCATCGTATCGGCGACCACCAGCTTGCGATCAGGAAACTGCTCGAGCAGCGCGAGCTGGCCCGCCGGGTGCGTGTTGGCGAGGAACACGTACTTGGAGTCGCGGTAGCTCGCGGGCACAGGCGGCAGGGCCTCGCCCAGCACGTTGAGCTGCACCTCCAGCGTGTCGCGGTCGTTCATGTTCTCGTGGTAGCGCCCGTGCCAGCGGAAGGTCTTGCTGCCCACGCGCTTCTCCAGGCCCTTGGTGCAAACATCAAACTGCTTGAACTGGTCGTGCATCGCGTCGGGAAAGTCCTCGCCCACCGCCGCGACAAGCCGCACCTTGGTGAAGAACGAGGCGCCCGCCGCGAAGTAGATCGACGAGCCGCCGAGCACCTGCTCCGCACGCTGTCCGTCGGGCGTTTCCACGGTGTCGATGCCCACGCTGCCGGTCACGATCAAGCTCATGTTCGAAGTCCGATGTTCGATGTCCGATGTAAAAAGGCTCAAGCGTTCAATCGCGATACATCGCACATCGCAGATCGAACGTCGCACATACTACAGGCCCGCCATCTTACAGACCGTCTTCCACTCTGCGCTCGTCACCGGCTGCACGCTCAGGCGCGAATTCTTCGCCAGCACCATCTCCCCGAGCTTCGCGTCGGCCTTGATGTCCGCCAGCGTCACCGCGGTCTTCACAGCCTCCACCGCCTTCACCGTCGGGTAGCCCCACGGCTCGCCCGGCTGCTTCTCGTCCGCCTGCCACGCCTTGACCACTTCCACCACGCCGACGATCCGCTTCTCGTCCACCGAGTGATAGAAGAAGCAGCGGTCGCCGACCTTCATCGCCTTGAGGTAGTTGTTCGCCTGATGGTTTTTGACGCCGTCCCAGATCGTGGTCTTCTTCGGCGCCTTGTACTGGTCGTCCCACGACCACGTGCCGGGCTCGGATTTGATCAGCCAGTAGTTCATCTTGTGTCTATCAAGCTCCCGGAAGCCCGCGGTCTGTGACCGTGGGCTGTTTCCTGTTTAGTTTGTGGGCTGCGCCTTCGCCGCGGCCAGGCACAGGTCCATCCGGTGCAGCGTCGCGGACTTGCCCAGCAGGTCCAGCGTCACATCGAGCGGCGGCGTCACCACCGAGCCCGATACCGCGATCCGTACCGGCTGGGCGTACTTGCCCATGTTCGTGCCCGTCGACTCGGCCAGCGTCTGCATCTTCGTGTGCGCCGCATGGCCAAAGCTTTCTTCAGCAAGCGCATCAAACTCAGCCCGCAGCTGCGCCAGCAGTTTTACGCCCTCGCCTTCATTTCCCAGCATCGCCTTGCGCACCGCCTTGGGTGTGAAGTCGTACTTGATCGCCTCCGCGTCCGCGATCAGGTAGCCGTTGGCGTCCAGCGGTTGCGCCAGCGTCTCGGCGCGCTCCTGCACCGCCTTGCAGAACGCCTGCCAGTCGTCGTGCTCGAAGATGTGGCTCTCGGCCCAGTCCGGGCGGTACGCCTTCGCATACCCCGCCAACTCAAACGCAAATTCTTCCGCGCCCATCGCGCGGATGCTGTCGCCGTTGAATGCCCGCAGCTTGTCGCGGTCGAACGTCGAGTTGCTCTTGCCGATGCGCTCTAGCGAAAAATTCTTTACCAGGAAATCCAAATCAAACCGCTCGACATCGTTGCCCGGGTTCCAGCCCAGCAGGGCGATGTAGTTCAAACACACCTCGGGCAGGTAGCCCGAGCGGCGGAAGTCATCGACTTCGATCTCAGGCAGGGCTAAGCCCAGCTTGCTTGCGATCGCGACGGCAATATCACCGTCGTTGTTCTCGCCCTCGATGAACAGGTCGAAACGCGATTGATCGATCCCCGCAGCAGATTGCAGCTTGGCGTCCTTGGCGGCCTGCCGCGCGGCCTTCGCCTTGTCGCGCTTGCTCATCTTCGACCCGCCGGGGTTCATGATCGACGGCGTGTGCACCCACACCGGCCGGGCCCAGGTCAAAGGGTCTCTGGTGATCTTCGCCAGCGCGTCGTAGATCGCTGCGTGCTTGGTTGTATTCGTCAGGTGTTCCTGACCGCGGATGACGTGGGTCACGCCCATGAGCGCGTCGTCGCACACCACGGCGAAGTGGAAGGTGGGCAGGCTCCCACCATCGGCACCCTTGCGGATGATGAAGTCCTCGTTGTCCTGGGCCTTGACGGTGATCGTGCCGTAGACCGCATCGGTGAAGGTGATGTCGCCGCGGTGATCGCCCATCTTCATGCGCACCGCGCCGTTGTCCTCGTATGCTTCGCCGGCCTCGATGAGAAGCTGCACGTAGTGGTCGTAGATGCCCTGCTCGGCGCGCTGGCTCTGGAAGTAGGGCCCGTTGTCGCCGACCTGCCGGGTGTAGGGGTCGAAATCGGAAGGCGCCGCGTCGCAGCCGCAGCCGGGTTTCTCGCAAGGCCACTTGGGCCCCTCGTCCCAGTTCAGCTCCAGCCAGCGCAGGTCGCGGATGATCCCCCGCGTCGACTCGGGGTTCGATCGCTTGAGGTCGGTGTCCTCGAGGCGCAGGAGGAACTTGCCCCCGTGCTGGCGGGCGTAGGCCCAGGAGAAGAGCGCGGTGCGCGCGCCGCCGATGTGCAGCGCACCGGTGGGGCTGGGCGCAAAGCGGGTGACGACGGGCTTGCGGGTGGTGTCGGATGACATAGGGCAGGGATTGTAGCGGCTCTGCCGGAGGGAATGGCCAATGACCAAGCCGAAAGGCCCAATGTTCAATGACGCCGGTGCAGGAACTGGTCATTTCGGCTTGGTCATTGGTCATTCTTCTTTCCAGTAGAATCCCCGCATGAGTGACGAAACGACGACAAACGAGCCGGCCGAGGAAAACTTCCTGCGCAAGATCGTGGCCGAGGACCAGCGCACCGGCAAGCACCCCGCGCCGGTCACACGCTTCCCGCCCGAGCCCAACGGCTTCCTGCACATCGGGCACGCCACGACCATCTGCCTGAACTTCGGCATCGCGCGCGACTTCGGCGGACGCTGCCACCTGCGCTTCGACGACACCAACCCCGTCAAGGAAGAGCAGCGCTACATCGACGGCATCAAGCAGGACATCAAATGGCTCGGCTTTGACTGGGGCAGCCACGAGTACTACGCCAGCGACTACTTCGACACCCTCTACGACTGGGCCTGCCTGCTGATCAGGCACGGACACGCCTACGTCGATGACCAGACCGTAGAACAGATGCGCGCCACGCGAGGCACCGTCACCTCGCCGGGCACCCACTCGCCGTTTCGTGACCGCTCGCCGCAGGAGAACCTCGACCTTTTTGCGCGCATGAAGGCCGGCGAATTCCCCGACGCCAGCCGCGTGCTGCGTGCGAAGATCGACATGGCCAATCCGAACATGCTGCTGCGCGACCCGGTGATGTACCGCATCCTCCACGCGCATCACCCGCGCACCGGCGACGCGTGGTGCATCTACCCGATGTACGACTACGCGCACGGCGAATCGGACTGGATCGAGGGCATCACGCACTCGCTCTGCTCTCTCGAGTTCGAGGCCCACAGGCCGCTCTACGAGTGGTTCATCCAGAAAATCGACGAGCTCGGCGGCACACCGAAAGGCATCACGCAACACCCTCGCCAGATCGAGTTCGGCCGGTTTAATCTCAGCGGCACGATGATGAGTAAGCGCAACCTTCTCGCACTGGTCAACGAGGGCAAAGTCGCCGGCTGGGACGACCCGCGCATGCCCACGCTCGCGGCCCTGCGCCGGCGCGGCGTCACGCCCGCCTCGCTGCGCAGCTTCGTCAACACCGTCGGCATGTCCCGCCGGCACAAGACCATCGAGATCGCGCTCTTTGAGAACTGCATCCGCGAAGACCTCAACAAGGTCGCGCTCCGCCGCAGCGTTGTGATTGACCCCCTGAAGGTCGTCATCGCCAACTACCCCGAGGGTCGGGTCGAGCAGATGCCCGCGGTCAACAACCCCGAGGACGAGTCCGCCGGCTCACGCACCGTGCCGTTCAGCCGGGAGCTCTACATCGAGCGCGAAGACTTCATGGAAGATGCGCCCAAGAAGTTCTTCCGCCTGACCGTCGGCGGTGAGGTGCGCCTGCGTTACGGCTACTGGATCACTTGTACAGAAGTCGTGAAGGACGCGGCCGGCAACATCGTGGAACTGCGCTGCACCTACGACCCGCAGACCAGGGGTGGCGAGAGCCCGCCGCCGGATGCCGAGGGCAAGGTGCGCAAGGTCAAGGGTACGATCCACTGGGTCAGCGCGCAGCACGCGGTGCCGATCGAGGCGCGTTTGTACGACCGACTGTTCATGACGGATGATCCCAACGCGGGTGAAGCGGACGGCCGAGACTGGCGCGCGAACCTCAACCCCGGCTCGCTTGCGACGGTTACCGCGCTGGCCGAGCCCGCGCTGGCCGATGCGCAGGTAGGCCAGCCGATCCAGTTCGAGCGTGTGGGCTACTTCACGATGGATAGTGACAGCGACAAGGCCGCGAAGAAGCTGGTGTTTAACCGCACGGTGACGCTGAAAGATTCGTGGGTGAAGGAAGCGAAGAAGGGTTGATTGAGCAGGAGACGAGCCTTATTTTTCAATATTTTTTCGCTCTTGACGCCAATATAAGTTCGGGTATTGTTCGCATATGCCCGCACGCGATCAGCCCCGTTCAAAACCCGGCGAGTTCACGCCCGACCACGACTACCGTGATGCGCTGCCCCACGGCCCGGCGCACAAACGCGGCGCGGGGCTGAACCCCGGCAACCGGTTCGAGGACACGCGTCTGCACGTGCTCGGCGACGAGCGCGACCGCCAGTTGCTCGAGCGTCAGTGGGACGGCGAGGACGGCAGGCCGATCACGGTGCCGTTGACGGTCTACAAGGACAAGACGCAGAAGCTGATCAACAAAGTCGCGCCGACGTCAGACGTGCCCTTCGACTGGACGGTGAACCCGTACCGCGGGTGTGAGCATGGCTGCATCTACTGTTTTGCGAGGCCGTACCACGAGTACCTCGGTTTCTCGCTGGGGTTGGATTTTGAGACGAAGCTGGTGGCGAAGTTTGATGCCCCCGCGCTGCTGGTCAAGGAGCTGGCGCACCGGTCATGGAAGGGCGAGCCGATCGTGATGTCGGCGATCACGGACATCTATCAGCCGATCGAGAAGGAGCACCAGATCGCGCGTCGGCTGCTGGAGGAGATGGTGCCGATCGGTCAGCCGGTGACGACGATGACCAAGAACGCGCTGGTGCTGCGCGACACGGAGCTGTGGGCGGCGGCGTCGGCGATGAATACGGGCAGGGTGACGGTGACGCTGGTGACGCTCGATGATGTGCTGGCGAGCAGGCTCGAGCCGCGCGCGACGCCGCCGTCGGGCCGTCTGCGCGTGATCCGTGAGCTGGTGAAGGCGGGGGTGAGCGTGGCGGTGAATATCGCGCCGGTGATCCCGGGGCTGACGGACAAGGAACTGCCGGCGATCCTGGAGGCGGTGTCGGACGCGGGGGTGAGGCGTGTGGCGTGGGTGATGCTGCGGCTGCCTTACCAGCTCAAGGATTTGTTCTTGGAGTGGCTCTGGCGGGAGGTGCCGGGGCGGGCGGGGCACGTGGAGTCGCTTCTGCGTCAGGTGCACGGCGGCAAGCTCTACGACGCGCGGCAGGACCGGCGGGGGCGCGGGACGGGCGTGATCGCTGAGCAGATCAAGCAGGTGTTTGACGTGTACTGCCGGCGGTACGGGATCAACCGGGACATCCGGCCGCTGCGGACGGACCGGTTTCGCCGGCCGAGTGCGGGCGGACAGATGGGGCTTTTCTGAGCGTTTCCCATCGGCCCAGATGTGGAAAACTTGTCGCTTGAATCTCCAGAATCTCAAGGCAGGAGGTTTATCTTTTGGCAAGCCCCGCGTGGTCATTCCAACTGCATATTCAGCAGGGGTTTATCGGATATGCGAAGGGTTTTGCGCAGGGGCAACGATGTCGGCCTGAGGAAGCTATTGTGCGAGGCGGCGGATTACCGATGAAGATAACTAGAGCCGATCCCCGTTCGTTCGGCACCCTGTAGATTTGCCCGACAACTGCGCTACCATTCAATAACTTCATTTATCCCCTGACGGATCGAAAAAGATGTTTGAACGCTTTACAGACCGAGCCCGCAAAGTCATGGCCCTGGCCAACCAGGAAGCCCAGCGCTTCAACCACGAGTACATCGGCACCGAGCACATCCTGCTCGGGCTGGTGAAGGAAGGTTCGGGCGTCGGAGCCAACGTCCTCAAGAACCTCAACGTCGACCTGCGCAAGGTCCGGCTCGAGGTCGAGAAGCTCGTCAAGTCCGGCCCGGACATGGTCACGATGGGCAAGCTCCCCCAGACCCCGCGGGCCAAGAAGGTCATCGAGTTCGCGATCGAAGAAGCCCGCAACCTCAACCACAACTACGTCGGCACCGAGCACCTGCTGCTGGGCCTCTTGCGTGAGCATGAGGGCGTGGCGGCACAGGTACTCATGAACCTCGGGCTCAAGCTCGAGGAAGTGCGCGAAGAAGTGCTCGAACTGCTGGGCGCTGGCGTCGAGCCGGAAGAAGCGGGCAACACCGGCGGCGGCGAGAAGGAAGCCACCGGCGAGCGTCCGGCCGGCAAGGGCGGCAAGAGCAAGACCCCGGCACTGGACAGCTTCGGCCGCGACCTGACCGAACTGGCGCGCGAAGGCTCGCTGGACCCGGTCATTGGTCGGGCCAAGGAGATTGAGCGGCTGGTGCAGATCCTCTGCCGCCGCACGAAGAACAACCCGGTGCTGCTGGGCGAGGCGGGCGTAGGCAAGACGGCGATCGTGGAGGGCCTGGCGCAGCAGATCATCTCGCAGGACGTGCCCGAAATTCTGCTGGACCAGCGGATCGTGGTGCTGGACCTGGCGATGATGGTCGCGGGCACGAAATACCGCGGTCAGTTTGAAGAGCGCATCAAGGCGGTGATGAACGAGGTGCGTCGGGCCAAGAACGTGCTGCTGTTCATCGACGAGCTGCACACGCTGGTCGGTGCCGGCGGCGCGGAAGGCGCGATCGACGCGAGCAACGTACTCAAGCCCGCGCTCTCACGTGGCGAGATCCAGTGCATCGGCGCGACGACGTTCGACGAGTACCGCAAGTACATCGAGAAGGACAACGCGCTGGCACGCCGGTTCCAGCCGATCACGGTCAACCCGCCGATCGTCGCGGACACCATCGAGATCCTCAAGGGCCTGCGTGAGCGTTACGAACAGCACCACCGCGTAAAGATCACCGATGAGGCGATCGCCGCGGCGGTGGAGATGAGCGAGCGTTATATCACCTCGCGCGTGCAGCCGGACAAGTCGATCGACGTGATCGACGAGGCCGGGGCCCGCATCCGCCTCAAGTCGATGAGCAAGCCCCCGGACCTCGCGGATATCGAGGAGCAGATCGAGCGGCTGAGCATCGAGAAGGACGAGGCCGTGAAGGCCGCGGACTACGAGAAGGCCGCCGAGCTGCGTGACGAGGCCGAGGCCCTGCGTCGCAGCAAGGAGCAGATCCAGCGCGACTGGCGTGCCAAGTCGCGTGAGGTCGACGGCGTCGTGGACGAAGAGGTCGTGGCCGAGGTCGTCAGCAAGATGACCGGCGTGCCGCTGACCCGACTGGAAAAAGAAGAGTCCGAGCGGCTGCTGCAGCTCGAGGACGCGCTGCACAAGACCGTCGCCTCGCAGGACGACGCGGTCAAGAGCGTTTCCCGCGCGATCCGAAAGTCCCGCGCCGGCCTGCGCGACCCACGCCTGCCCGTGGGCTCGTTCATGTTCATCGGCCCGTCGGGCGTCGGCAAGACGCTGCTGGCCAAGGCCCTGGCCGAGTTCATGTTCGGCGACCAGGACGCGCTCATCCGCATCGACATGTCCGAGTACATGGAGAAGCACAACGTGTCGCGCCTCATCGGCGCGCCTCCCGGATACGTCGGCTACGAAGAGGGCGGTCAGCTCACCGAGCAGATCCGCCGTCGGCCCTACTCGGTTGTCCTGCTGGATGAAATCGAGAAGGCGCACCCCGACGTCTTCAATATGCTGCTGCAGGTCATGGAAGAAGGCCAGCTCACCGACTCGTTCGGCCGGCACGTGGACTTCCGCAACGTGATCCTGATCCTGACCAGCAACGTCGGCGCTGACCTGATCAAGAACAAGGGCGGATTTGGCTTTAGCAAGCACGACCCCGAGGCCGACTACGGCAAAATCAAGAAGACGCTCGAAACCGAAGTCGAGCGTTACTTCCGCCCAGAGTTCATCAACCGGCTCGACGAGATGATCGTGTTCCGCCCGCTGACGCGCGAAGACCTCTACACGGTCGTCGATTTCGAGCTGAGCAAGGTCTTCAAGCGGCTGGAAGAAAAGCGCATGTCGCTTGAGTTGGACAAGGCCGCGAAGGAGTTCCTGATCGACAAGGGATACAACCCCGACTTCGGTGCCCGGCCGCTGCGTCGCGCGATTGGCCAGTACGTCGAGGACCCGCTCTCCGAGCAGATCCTGCGTGGCGATGTCCGCGAGAACCAGGTCGTAAAGGTCACGCGCCCGGAAGGCAAGGACCACCTTGTCTTTGAGTCTGAAGATGCGCCGGCCAAGGCTAAGGCGCAAGAGTCCGCGGCCGATAACCCGACCGACGGCAAGCCCGTTTCAAAGGCCGCGTCGCAGGGCTGACCCGCATCATCGTTACAAACCAAATAATCGGCGGCCCCTTTCGCGAGGTGCTGCCGATTTTTCATTTTGCGCAATAGAGTTGCCATTAATCGTTGTGGAATACGGGTCGATAAATACGGAGTCACTTGAAGGTAGGGGCGCGGGGTCTTCGCGGTCCGTTGCAGTTTAGAGGCATCGTCATGGGGCTTGATGCACAACTGATGAATCGAGTCTTCAGCTCACCGCAGCTGCCTAGCATGCCTGCGATCGCGCTCAAGATCATCGAGCTTGTCCAAGAGGATGAGGTCGATGTCGATAAGATCGCCGAGACGATCAGCCTCGACCCTGCGCTTTCATCCAAGATGCTGCGGACGGTTAACTCGAGCTTCTACGGCCTGCCCAAGACGGTGGGCTCGGTCCATCAAGCGGTTGTCGTGCTCGGGCTCAATAGCGTCAAGACGCTGGCGCTGGGCTTTTCGCTGGTCAACAACCTCACGGGCGCAGGCGGCGAAGGCTTCGATCACATCTCCTTCTGGCGGCGTAGTCTTTACAGTGCAACGGCCGCTAAGCAGCTCTGCGAAAAGCTCAATATCGTCCAGGCGGAAGAGGTCTTCATGTCCTCGCTGCTGCAGGACGTCGGTGTGCTGGCGCTCGCGCAGGTCTTGGAGGGCTCGTACGCGTCGCTGATGAAAACGACCGGCGGGGATCACCGCCTTCTCAGCAAGGCCGAGCGTATGCAGATCGGCGGCGACCACACGGAGATCGGTGCGGCGCTGGCGGAGTCGTGGAGCCTGCCGCCTCTTCTGGTCGAGTCGATCCGGCTTCACGAACGGCCCGACGAGGCGGCTGAAAACCTACGCCCGCTGATCCGCACGGTCTACGCGGGCGGCCTGGCGGCGGCCCTGATCGAACACCCCGACGACGAACAGCGCGTCACCGAATACCACCGCGTGCTGCAGGAGTGGTTCGGTATGCAGCAGCCCGCGGCCGAGGACCTGCTGCGTAAAGTGTTCCGTGATGCCAGCGAGACCCAGCGTCTCTTTGATTTGCCGACCGGCGAATTGGGCGTGGCGGAGCAGATCATGGCCCAGGCGAGCAAGGCGCTCAAGCGGGTCAAGGATGCCGAGTCCTGCGCGAAACCTGAACCCGCAAAGCCGAAGTCGACTCAGCCCGCTGAGAAACCAAAGCCCTTGTCAGACTCAAAGATTGACCCTGTGACCGGCCTGCCTTGCCGACGGATCTTCGACGAGCAGCTCGACGAGCGCTTTGTGAAGGTCGTGCCGAAGCAGCCACTTAGCGTGGTGTTTGTTGACCTGGACTCCTTCGCTGCGGTGAACGATGCGGTCGGCCGGGAGAAGGGCGACGAGGTGCTCAAGCGTGTCGCTGGGCTTCTGGTGTCAGAGAGTGGTGGCAAGGGCGAAGTGTATCGCTACGGTGACGACGATTTCACACTGCTGTGCACGGGCCTTAGCCGGGCCGACGCGGCGCTGCTGGCGGAAAAGCTGCGTGCCGCGATCGAGAAGCTGAAGTGTGAGGTCGGTGCTCAGAACGCCGTGGCCGTGACCGCATCGATCGGCGTGGCGACGTACGAGGGCGTTGTGTTCAAGCGGCCGGAGCAGCTCGTGAAAGCCGCGAGCAAGGGCGTTTTTGCAGCGAAGGACGGCGGCCGCAACCGCGTGCGCGTCTTCGTGCCCAAGGAAACCGGCAGCAAAGCCGCGTAAAGCTTATCGCCGCGCGGTCACGCACGACTAATCCGATTCTTTACTTCAGCAGCAGTTCAGCGATCTGTACCGCATTGAGCGCCGCGCCCTTGCGGACCTGGTCTCCGCACACGAACAGATCCAGGCCGTAGCCCTGCGGCTGGCTCATGTCGTGTCGGATACGGCCGACGTACACGTCGTCGGCGTGTGAGGCATCAAGCGGGGTGGGGAAGCGGTTATTCTCGCGGTCATCGATCAGCGACACGCCCGGCGCGTTGTTGAGCAGGATGCGTGCCTGCTCCTCGGTCAGCGGCTTGTTGAGCGTCAGGTTGATCGACTCGGCGTGTGCACGCATGACCGGGACGCGGATGCAGGTCGCGGTGATGGCGGTCTGCTGGCCGGGCTGCTGGCTCCAGATCTTGTGCGTCTCGTGCACCATCTTCAGTTCTTCCTGGTTGTAGCCGTTGGGCTGCATGTCGGAGTTGTGGCTAAAGAGGTTGAACGCGTACTGCTGGCGGAAGATATTGCAGGTGGGCTTCTGGCCGGCGAGCACCTCGCGCGTCTGCTGTTCGAGCTCGGCCATCGCCGCGGCGCCCGCGCCCGACGCCGCCTGGTATGTGCTGACGACCATGCGCTTGACGCCGACGGCGCGCTGGATCGGTGTGACCGCCAGCAGCATGATGATCGTCGAGCAGTTGGGGTTGGCGATGATGCCGGGCTTCTGTCCTTCACCCAGGCCGATGTTCGCGGCGGTGATCGCGTCGGGGTTGACCTCCGGAACGACCAGCGGGATGCCGTCGATCATGCGGAAGGCCGAGGAGTTGTCCACGACCACGGCACCCGCCTGGACCGCGGCCGGGGCGTACTTCTTGCTGATCGACCCCCCAGCGGAAAACAGGGCGATGTCTACACCCTGAAAGCTCTGCTCGGTCAGTTCTTCGATAGCCAGGGTCTGGCCCTTGAAGTCGACGGTCTTGCCGGCCGACCGGGCGGAAGCCAGCAGACGCAGCCCGCCCATCGGGAACCCGCGCTGCTCTAGCACACGCAGGAACTCCTGGCCGACCGCCCCGGTCGCGCCGACGATGGCGACGGTGGGCTGGGAGGTGCGGTTGGAGGTGGTCGGTTGGGTCCGGGCGGCCGTCATGGCTGTACTCCTGGGGCGTAGGGTCGAATTGATCATTATAGATTGATCCGGGGGCGGGGGTCGAGCGTCTGAAATTACGAAATCTCAGGCCAAACTCGCCCTTCTGCCGTATGGTGATAGGGGACTTGCGTTAAATTCGTCAACACGACGGCCGTATGTAAGAAAGCAGGATGCCCGCTTGGGAAAGAAAGATCATCAGGGACGGTGCCGGGGGCTTTGGCTGGTTCTGCTGTTCATTTGCGGTCCGGCATGGGGCCAGAACAAGTACGTGACGGTCGATGACCAGCCCACGGCAGAGCAGCGGATCGAGGAAATCAACGCGATGTGTAAGTCCGGGCGTCATGACGCTGCGGCGGAACTCGTTCAGGAACTGATCGAGCAGTCACGGCACAAACTCGTCGGGCTTGGTCAGGGGCGCTATACAGATGCGGGCACCTGGTGCTACGAACGGCTGATACGTGACGCCGAATTGTGTGAGGCCTACCGCAGTCGATACACCGCAACCGCGTCCCGGGCATTCGAGACGGCGCTGCAGTCCGAGGAACCGATCCGCCAGCTTGCTCAGGTGTATTACCGCTACCCCGCGACCGAGCCCGCGCTCAAGGCCGGCATGCAGTTGGCCGGGCGTCTGCTCGAGGCCGGTGAGGTTGGTGCCGCCGACAAGCTGATCGAAGAACTGCTTCGGCACCCCGACCAAGGGGCGGTACTCAAGCAGTTGATTGCGCTGCAGGGCGCTGTTGCGGTCTATCAGGGCGAGAAGAAGGGTGTTGCCGACTCGCTGGAGAGGCTTGGCGAATTGTCGGCCCATGTGCAGAAAGATTGGCTCAACGAGTTGTCGGCTTCCACGACTTCTTGGCTCGGACTCGATCAGGCCGCGGCTAAAGACACCGCCAAGAAGCCTGAAGAATTCAAAAAACCGCTGTGGGAACAGCCTCTCGCGGTGAACAGCACCGAGCAGGCATCGCGATGGATGCGATACATCAATCCGGTCCCCGTGGTGACCCCCAACTATGCGCTGATCAACAACGGCCGGCAGGTCGTCGCCCTCGATCGCGCTTCGGGTCAGGAGGCATGGACCTATCCTGCAGAACCCTTGAGTACCGCAGACGACCTTAGCGGCCGAACATGGCTGGACCAGCGTTCGGTCGCGGTGGATCGGGATAAGTTCTACGCCGTCATCGGAGAAAGTGTCGCCGTAGCTGACGGCCAGAACCAAAGCGTGACTGCGAATCAGCTGACGTGTATTGACGCGGTGACCGGCATGGCGATCTGGTCGCGATCTGCAGGACAGATCGATGAAGACGAGCCCACAATCGAGCTTGATCGCCGGGCCGGTCGCGTGAACCTGCAAAACACACACTTCCTGGGGACACCGATCGTCTCTCAGGGCCGGGTCTTTACCCTGCTGCGACGCGCCAGTCAGGGCTCGCTTTCGGTCTGGCTGCTGGCCTACGACGCGAACGACGGCTCAATGATCTGGTTCCGTCACCTGTCGCTGGTCACGCTGACCTACGCCACCAGTGATGCGGCACGTACACGCCCGCAGCTCACACTGCACGGCAACACACTCTATCTCACCGACAGCATCGCAACGGTCGCCGCTATCGACACGCATTCTGGCAGCTATCGCTGGCTCAACGTCCTGCCCGTCGGCGATGAACGCAGCGAAAGTTTTTCCATCAGGTCTGACGGGGTCAACAGCCCGCCGGTTGTTACCCGCTCGGGGCTGTTGATCCATCTATCAAACACGAAGGATCGCATGCTGCTCCTGGATCCTGAGGACGGCAAGCTCCTGCGCGGGTTCAAAGATGACCCGCAGGCTCAGAACACGCGCTATGTGCAGGAAAGCCCGGGTGGGTCGCTGGTGGTCAGTGAAGCTAGTGTCATGCAGTGGGATGCCGATCTTGCCAGCTACGCGTGGGTGTTCCGCCTGGATGAAGATGAAAAGACTATCGGGCTTGGCGATGTCACGGCGAACTACGCGATCGTGCCGACCAGCCGACGTACACTCGTGCTCGATCTTGCGACGGGCGAGCTGCTTGACGAAGGCAATACGGTCAACGGCAGCGTCGTAGTGTGTGATGGCGAAGTGTTCACGGTCAACAGCGGCTTCATGCAGGCCTATACGACTTGGGATCGGGCGAATCAGCGGCTGCTTAAGCGTATCCAGGATTTGCCTGAGGATCCGGCGGCGGGGCTGGCGCTCGCGGGGCTGGCCCTGCGGCAGGGCGGGCTTGATGATGCGGTGATGCTCGGCGTCGGGCACGCGCTCGAGGCGCTCAATCTACAACCGCCAGACAGCGCTGAGCGGTCACGGAAGCACGTATTCGAACAGCTCCGCAAGCTCGCTGCGCATGCCGACGCATCGACGCTTCGCGCTCAGCTCTATGACAAGCTCGCGTTGACCACTCAGACCGCCGAGCAGGAGGCCGCCTACCATCTCGAAGTCGGACGCTTCCTCGCGCAGCAGGGCCAGCCTTACCGGGCGATCGATCACTTCCATGCCGTGATCGCCGAGCCCGCGTTTTCTTCGCAGCCCTACACAGATGCGGGCTCGACCTACTCGGCAGGCGTGATCGCATACCAGGAGATTCAGTCGCTGATCGGTCGCTATGGACAAGGCGTCTATGCTCGCTACGACGCGATGGCGCGGGCGTGGATGCTCGAACTCAAAGCCGTGGATGCGCTCGACGCCGCCGCGGTCACGATGCTGGCCCGTCGGTACCCGCTATCGGTTGTCGCCGTCGAGGCGCTGATCAGCGCAGGCCTCGATCGACAGCGGGAAGGCAGGCAACTCGACGCGCTCGTCATGTTCCAGCAAGCGGTGGTTCTGGCCAACGAGCGGGATCAGAAACAGTTCGCGGTCGGCACGCTGCTTTCGTACTACCTCGCAAATAACCGCGCAGATGATGCCCGAGAACTGCTGCATCGTCACACCACGCAAAACCCCGGGCTAGATCCACTGGACGGCGACAAGCCTCTTGCAATCCAGGCATGGCGTTCACGCATCGATCTGGCTGAGCAGCAAAATCCAGATCAGCCCAGGCTCTCAGAAAAACTGGGTAAACCGATCGACCTCGACGGCCGACTCATTACCCTTGCGCCCGGTATCAGCCCGAAGCAGAACTCAGACTTGCTCTTTCTTCTGCACAAGGATTTCACGCTTTCCTGCTTTCGCGCCAATCAGCCACGCCAGCCTGTCTGGAGCATGTCCCCGCCCGGCGGTAAGGGCGGTATCTACCTGCTCGAATCTACAGATCAGCAATTGCTTTTCTGGGCCTACGACACCGGAGTCGTCTTCGCTACCGACCCCGCCACCGGCGAACTGCGTTGGCAAAACACGCTGAGTTTCGAGGACGAAGGCGCAAGCAAGGCCATGATTCGCACAGATACCCCGCTGGCAGATACCCCGCGTGTGCTGGTCCGAATCTCGGATTCTGTTCTATGCTTCGTACGGACGGATATTTCTGCGGTGGTTGCGCTCGAACGTGTCGGCGGAACGGTTTTGTGGAAGACCAAGCTCGACATGGCCAAGGTTAGTGCGATCGATGCTGACAACTGGACCCTTGCTGTCGCGGGGTTCGGCGCGGAGCTATCACAGACCGGAGAAGGCCGGCTTGCACTGCTTAGCCTTTTTACCGGCAAGCCCTCCGGCGACAAGGCAGTGCAGCCTGTCTCCCAATTCGTAGAGAGCATGTTGCTCAATCAAAGCCGGCTCTTTATGTCGGGAGCGCGAGGCGTCGTGGGCGCTGATCCGATCACCGGGCAGGCACTTTGGACCCAGCGTTTAAGTGGCAGCACGCCTTCGGGTCAGATTTCAGTGTCGGGATCATTGCTCGCTGTGGCAGACATTAGCGACAACCTGTATCTACTCGATGCCGACCAGCAGGGCAAGGTATTGGACCGGTTCTATATGCGTGGCCCACGCAACCGCTCGGATATCGTGATGCAGGCTCTCAACGAGCACGTGTGGGTCCGGAGTGAGTTGGGTCTTTTCTGCTTAGGGATGTCACCCACGCTTGTCTGGCGCGATGCGATTGGCGAGGCGGGCGTCACATCGGGGGGCATGATTGTTGGACATGAGAATGTCGCGCTATTTGCCACCAGCCAGGAGGCCGAGGATGTCGCCGGCCAGGTGATGTTATTCATCTTTGATCGTGAGGGCGGTCGGCTCAAGGAGCGCTATCTCTTCGATGAAACGGCGCAGCAGCTTGAAATCGACCGATCGATACTCTTTGGCGGCGGTCTGGTGATCCCCGCAGGAGACCGCGCTATGTTCTTGCCGCCAGATGGCGAGCAGGGCGAGTAGGTTTCAATTCCTGCTCAGGCTGCACGTTCTTTGCCAGGCCTAGTCGATGCGCCCTGGTGCTGCGCGACCATGCGGTCGTACTCGGTGAAGTCCATGGCGACGAACGGCCCGGTCAGCGAGGGATCAAACTGAGTACCCGCGCATTTCAAGATCTCATCAAGCACACGCTGGCGTGGCATCGCCTGGCGATAGGAACGAGTCGAACTCATCGCGTCGAAGGTGTCTGCAACGGCCAGGATACGGCCGTAGAGCGGGATTGATTCGCCCGCGAGGTTTTCGGGATAGCCCCGGCCATCCCACCGCTCGTGGTGGTAAAGCACCCCGTCGAGCACATCCGCCATATTCGGGATGCCCTTGAGGATGTTGTAGCCGATGCGAGGGTGCTTCTTGATCTGCTCGAACTCATCGTCGCTCAGGCGCCCTGTCTTGCAGAGAACTGTTTCGGGTACACCGATCTTGCCCACGTCGTGTACCAGGCCACTGATCCGGATCCGTTCGATCTCGTCGGCACTAAGACCGATGGATTGTGCTAAGCGCGTTGCAAGCATGGCGACACGCTCGGAGTGGCCGAAGGTGTACGGGTCTTTTGCGTCCAGTGCCGCGGACACGGCCTGCAAGGAGCCAATGAACATATTTTTCTGCTCCACAAAGCGGGCTGCATTCTCATGCAGCGCACCAAGGAATCCGGCGATGGCGTCCAGCAGCTGCGTGTCGCCGCTGGTAGCTTCTGAGTCTTCACCAACTTTTCCGCCCGCAAGCACCATGCCAATCACGTTTCGATCGTGGCGTATAGGGCAGAGGATTACTTGCGAGCGCACAAGATCAGCAAACGGGTGCTCATTCATCGAGAGGATCTGATGCCACTCGGAATCACTCCAACTCGAAAGAAGCTTTGAGGTCTCCACGCGGAAGGATTTTTCCTCGCAGGGCAAATCGCCGCCGTGGATACAGGTGTCGCTGAGCCCGGAGATGTCGTTGGCATCGGCCTTAAAACGGACGGCCGACCAGCCAAAACCCTGCGACTCGCGCATCTGTTCACAGATACCATGAGCCATCTCGTGCAGTCCGTCGATAGAACTCATCGACTTGCCGATGCCATAGAGCAGTGTGATATTTTCATAGCACTGCCCCAGCTGCTCCGTGAGGTCCTCGATCGCGTAGTTGTATTGATCAGAGCGGCGAAGGTCTGCGATGATCCATGCCAGGCTTCGACGGAGAACCGTCAGGTCGGCGCCGGAGTTTGCAGAAACCAGGACAAATCCTTCACCCAGGCCGTCATTGTCCGCGATCCAGATCGCGCTGATCTGATCGGTCATCGCGACAGGAACGGTGCTGCGTGTGATATCGAAAAGTCTTGCCTGCAGTGCTTCTGTAAGAAGGGGGTCCGGCATTTCTCCCGTCGCGGCACCGCTGTCCAGAGTGGGCGGGTAGTAGCTTAGCGTTTGATCGCAGCAGACCCATGCCCAAAGTGACAGCTCCGCGCACCGATTAACGAAGGTGCGTGTCGCGTTATCAGTGATGGGTTTGCCCTTGGGGCTGAGCATGCATCATCCTGGGGATTATCTTCTAGTCAGGCCGCATTTTGCAGCACGCCTTTGACCCGTGACATGAGATCACTGGGGCTAAATGGTTTGTCCATCAGAAGCTTGATCCCCGCAGCATCAAGCTCCGACTGTGTCAGCTTGTGTCCGCGGGCGGTAAGTAGAATGATCGGGATACCTGCCGTGCGGTCGTCCTGCTTAAGCTGAAGACTCATCTCGTATCCCGAGAGCACCGGCATCTGAAAATCGGTGACGATCAGTGCGGGGTGATGCTCACGCGCCATATCCAGCGCGTCGCGCCCGTTGGTCGCAATGATCACCACGAATCCAGCATTTTTGAGTTTCGTGCTCACGATGTGCCGGATATGAGGCTCGTCGTCTGCGATCAGAACGGTGAGCGGGCCGGGTTTACCGGTTATCGGGGCTGAGCACTCCATCACCTTATCTATCGGCGTGAAAATAGGACGGATTTAGGGCCTGCGTAAGCCTTCAGAGGTAGGCCACGCGGGTCGATACTACGAAAGGCGGTTCCTGTGCGCCAGGAGGCAGTTGGACTTGCTTAGTTTGATCACTCGCAAATCGACGAAGCTGGCGAAGCCAGGGGCATTAGCCTGGCCGTTTTTTGCGGCATTGGGCGTAGTCTGGGCTCTGGCCTTCTCCGCGGGCGTGTGGTGGGTTGCGCTCTGTTCGGTACGTGCACAGCAGGCTGCCGCTGTTGAACGCGCCGAAATGCTAGGAGATCACTTGTCTTCGAGTGTTGAACCGCTGCTCGCCGCGGGCGAATTGTCGGCCGTACGCCGACTGATCACCGAGGCTGGATACCAACAAAAGCTCGAAGAATGCAGATTGATATTGGCGGATGGAAAGCCGCTGGTTGATGCGGACCTGGATAAGCCGCAGCTCACAGTGCTACCCGCGTCATGGCCCGGTGGAGATGTAACTGATGGGCAGACACGTATTATTAATGGTCGGATTGAAATCGACCGCGTCGTCATGATCCCGGGAAAAGGCGAGGCGACGCTATTGCTGGCCACAGTACTGCCACCTGCTTCGTTGATGCTTGAGCCGATGTTGCCCGGCGCTGTTTTGGCGGCTGCGGTAGGTCTGGTGATGGGGTTATTGGTTCTGAGAAAACTGCGCGGCAGGTTAGAGGTATTGTCACTCATACACGGGGCGCTTCGTGATGCAGGGTCGGGAGCTGTAGACCTCGGAGTGCTTGCGGTAAATCCCAAGTGGGGTATCGAAGCGGCCGGGTGGAATCGTCTGATCGCTGGCAAGCAGATCGAAGAGCAGGCAGCCTTCGAGCAGCTGCTCGAACGTCTTAATACAGACAACGAAAGCAGCACACTTGAAGATGCGTGTGAGGGTCTCTGGAACGGCCTGTTGACCTGCGATGCTCGCGGAAGAATCAGCTACATCAACGGAGCGGCCGCCGCTTCACTTGGGCTCAATCGTGACCGTGCGATTGATATGCCGCTTGTCTCGCAGCTCGGCGGTAGCCCGCTTGCCCCCCTTGCGCAGCAGCTACTTAGTGGCACCGGCCCAGGCAGAATACGCCATGAGTTCAACGTAGGTGAAGAGCAGTGCGTCAATACCCTGCGTGTGACAATGCGACGTCTCAATGAGAGCGGCGGACTCGTCATGACCGTCGAGGACATTACGCAGCAGCGTGTCGCCGAAGCTTCACGTAACGACTTTGTAAGTCGCGCAACACACGAGCTCAGGTCGCCGCTTACCAATATCCGCCTCTACATAGAGACGGCCCAGGATGACGGACAAAACGATCCGGAGCTGCGCGGCGAGTGCTTAAACGTGATCAGCCGCGAGGCACAACGCCTTGAACGCCTTGTCGGAGAAATGCTCTCGGTTTCGGAAATCGAAGCAGGATCGATGACGATCCGAAACGACGACGTCCGGCTTGACCAGCTGTTCAAATCACTGGAAAAAGACTACGCCGCGAACGCGCAGAGCAGGAATCTTGATCTGAGATTCGAACTGCCCCCTAAGCTGCCTGTCATACAGGGCGACCGCGATAAACTCGCGATAGTATTGCAGAACCTCATGGGCAATGCGATCAAGTACACGCCAGAAGGTGGAAAGGTTATTGTTAGCGTAGACCTCTCCGCGACTGACTTAAATATCGAAGTGCGAGACTCAGGCATCGGCATCAGTGAAGAGGACCAGAAGCACGTATTCGAGAAGTTCTATCGCGCTAACGACCCGAGGCTCGGTGAAATCACGGGCTCTGGCCTGGGCCTTGCACTGGCTTACGAGATCGTTCGTCTGCACGGCGGTGAGCTTACGGTAGATTCGGTTCTGAACGAAGGAAGCACATTCCGTGTTGTTCTGCCGATCGTCACGGAGGGGGTGTGATATGCCAGGAGTCGCAGAACAAAAACACGGCGCGGTCGTCGTGTTAAAGCCCGATGGCCCGTTGATCAAGGAATTGGCCATAGAACTTGCAGAATCAATAGTCGGCAACACACGCGCGATGCTTGGGAGGCTCGTCATCGATCTATCCGCTTCGGCATACATCGACTCGCTCGGCCTTGAAACACTTGCAGACCTCGCAGACGAGATGGAGCAGTGTGGCCAGACCCTGCGCCTGGCCGGTGTGTCAGCAACCGTACGCGAGGTCTTTGATCTGACAGAGCTGACCAATCGTTTTGAGTACCACGCGGACACGAACCAGGCGGTGAGGAGTTTCCTGTGAAACTGCGCGCACCCCAGAAAAAACTAGGGGAAATGCTCATCGAAGCGGGGCTGCTGTCTCCCGAGCAGTTGAACCAGGCGCTGGCCATTCAAAAACGCTCCGGCAAGCGCCTCGGCAGTGTTCTGATCTCTGAAGGGATGGTGTCTGGCTCAGTGCTCGTAGGTGTATTGTCGGGACAGCTTGGCGTGCGCGGCGTTGTTCTGCGTCATGGTCTAGTCGATCCTGCCTTGCTGAAACTGATCGGTCAGGATGAGGCGATGCGGCTTCAGTCCGTGCCTTTGTTCCGTGTACGCGACACGATTACGGTTGCAATGGCTGAGCCGCAGTCCTTGCCTGCGATTGACCGCTTGCGTGAGCTGACCGGATGCAAGATCAAGCCGATCCTCGCGCTCCCGCAGAATATCGAGCAGTTTATCGATCAGAACTCGGGACAGGATCTCGACGTTGATGATTTTCTAGCTTCGCTGCATCACTCTGATGAAGTTGAGGTGATCGCTAGCGACGTGCAGGACGACGAGCCCGCGGCAAACCTCGACCGCCTGGTCGAAGGCAGCCCGATCGTGAACCTTGTGAACGTTGCGCTGCTTCAGGCAGTCAAAGACGGTGCGTCAGACATCCATATCGAGCCCGACCGCAAAGGCACGAGGATCCGCTACCGAATCGACGGTGTGATGCGTGAGCTTATGAAGCCGCCCGCCGGGATGCACTCAGCGATCGTTTCTCGCGTGAAAGTTGTGGGAAAAATGGACATCGCAGAGCGGCGTCTTCCGCAGGAAGGCCGCGTGAGGATCGTCGCGGAGGGCCGTGATGTGGACTTGCGAATTTCTTCGATCCCGACGCTTCTGGGTGAAAAGTTGGTGATCCGACTCCTTGATAAATCCAACCTTAACGTGCGTATGGAGCAGCTGGGCTTCCGCGATGAGCCGCTGGCAGTTTTTAAACGGATGTTGCGTCAGCCCTATGGGCTTGTACTCGTAACAGGCCCGACCGGTAGCGGTAAGACCACGACGCTTTACTCTGCGCTTGACCTCCTGCGAAGCCCTGAGACGAACCTGGTTACCGTCGAGGATCCGGTCGAGTATCAGATGGACCTGATCAACCAGATCCATGTCAATGAGAGCGTTGGCCTGACTTTCGCACGGGCGCTTCGTAGCATTCTGCGTCAGGACCCGGACATCATCATGGTTGGTGAGATACGAGACGAGGAGACGGCTCGCGTTGCTGTGCAGGCAGCGCTTACGGGGCACCTTGTCCTTGCAACACTGCACACGAACGATGCGCCTGGTGCTGTGTCTCGTCTGCTTGACATGAACATCGAGCCTTACCTGCTCTCGGGTGCGCTGGTCGGCGTAGTTGCTCAAAGACTTGCCCGCAAAGTTTGCCCCGCGTGTGCGGCGAAGTACCACCCCGAGCCTGAGCTTCTCGAAGAGGCTGGGCTTCTGGATAAGGTCGGCCGTGCTTTCCGTCACGGAACGGGTTGCCGCGAGTGCCACGACACGGGATTCCGTGGTCGACTGGGTATCTATGAAGTGATGGAAGTAACGCCATCGCTGCGACGGATGATTCATCGTGGCGCAGCTTCCCACCAACTGCGCGATGTTGCGCGCAAGCAGGGCGTACATACCCTCAGCGAGGAGGGTGTGGAACTTGCCCTCTCCGGTAAGACATCACTTGAAGAGGTCCTCCGTGTGACGCGTAATGAGGGCGATTTCGATGACGAGTCGCCCGTGTCTACCCCGCCCACTGATACAGATCAGAGCAAGGAGGCGGCATGAAGCTCGCATACAGCGCGGTTAGTACGACCGGCACACCTATCAGCGATGTGCTAGATGCGGCATCGATCGATGACGCCATGCAGATTCTGCGCGGAAAAGGCTTGTTTGTAACGCAGATCGAGCCGGAGGAGAGCAGGCCTTCGCGCGCGAAGCCATCGGCCAGGCGTGGTATGGGCCTTTCAATGAAAGGCAGGACACGTCGGCTCAAGCAAGTCGCAATGTTTTCACGCCAGCTCAATGTGCTCGTTGCGACGGGCACGCCACTTGCTGACGGACTGGCTGCGCTCGAGAGGCAGGTAAAAGATCAGGAATTTAAGAGTCAGCTTGGTTTGATCCGTGAGCAGGTTGAGCACGGGTCTACGCTTTATGATTCTTTGGGGCGAGCCCCGCATTACTTCGACGAGGTCTATCGCAATATCATTAAAGCCGGTGAAACTGCCGGCGCACTGCCTGGCATGCTTGAGCGCCTTGCTGTCCTGACGCGCAAGCAGGTACAGATCCGTAGTCAGATCAGCGGCGCGATGATCTATCCTTGCCTGCTGATTGTAATCAGCATCATTGTTCTCACGATCATGTTGACGCTGGTGATGCCACGATTCGCCGGAATGTTTGAGACATTGGATGTGCCTCTTCCGGCAACGACACGAATATTGATGGCCGCCTCATCGCTGATCGTCTCATACTGGTGGATGGTTTTGATCGTATTAGTGGCAACAGTATTTGGGATTCGCTACGCGATCGGTACCCCTGCCGGGAAGCATACGGTCGATGGGATAATGTTATCGTTGCCCACGCTTTCAAGCGTGACCCGTGCGTATGCGACGGCCCGGATTGCACGCTTGATGGGGGTTTTAATAGAGTCAAATGTGCCACTCCTGGACACGCTACAGTTAGTCAGGAACGCAACGGGCAACTCATACTACGAGCGCATGATAAGGCGCGCAGAGGAAGTTGTTATCGGTGGCGAGCCTGTCAGTGGCGCATTTGCAGACGAGAAGCTTATTGAGCCAGCGCTCTATGAGGCGTTAAGAAACGGCGAGCAGTCCGGTCGCATGAGCATGCTCATGTTGACCGTTGCGGACTTCATGGATGAGGAAAACGACACGCACCTTAAAGCGTTGACGAGTCTTTTCGAGCCGTTGATCCTCGTTTTTCTGGGCCTGATGGTTGGTGGAATCGCGATCAGCATGTTCATGCCGATATTTGATCTTACTGCGATGGCGGGGGCACACTGATGTTTGCAAGCATGACAAAACGGAGTCAGGTGATCGGGCTTGATATTGGCCGGGCATCGATCAAGGTTGCCCAGGTTTCCTATACAAGTCAAGGCCCGTCTTTAGACGAGCTTTTGCGCATACGCCGGTCCGGGTCGGCTCCGTTGACTGCGGATGATTACAGCCACTTGACGATTCTGCTGCGTAGGCGACACATGAATGCCCGCAGTGTTGTTCTGGTTGCATCGTCAGATCATGTGGTCAGTGAGACGATCGCGGTTCCTCCTCCCGAGGCAAGTGTTTCGCGCGATCAGATCATTCGTAATGAACTTTCACGTGCGCACCGGCTGCCGACGGGCGGCTTTGAATTTGCATCGTGCGATCTGCCGCCCGGTATTTCCGGGCCTCGCGTCGCACAGGCACATGCTGTTGCACTACCACACGCGGCGGTTCAGCCAATACTCGAAGGCTTGGACGGTACAGGGCTCGAAATACTGTCAACGGTCTCTGCATCGCAGGCCATGCTCTGCGCGGCTCAACGATTCCCGATCGATCCGCGTCGTATCTCCGCGGTATTGGATATTGGATCGGACCGTGCATATCTCGCAACGATGTACTCCGGACGTGTTGTGCATGAGCGAAAGCTGCCAGACTACAGTCTTGCTGCAATCCGCCGTGAGCTCGCTGCACACCTGGATGTTAATGAGAGTGCTGCTGGATACGCGATGGGCTATTTCGGATTCCGCGATGAACCCATCGGCGAGGCCGCTTCCGCAACATCCTTGCAAATCGCCAGCGCTCTTGAAGGGCTGATCGAAGAGATCAGTATGTCCTTCGCGTTTGTCAGCCATATTTACACGGAGGCCGAACTTGGACCGCTTTTATTAACCGGCGGCGGTGCGAATCTGACGGGCCTGGCCTCCATGATCAGCCGCGCGATTGACCTCAGTACTCATGTGATCAGCCCAGCGACGCTGCTTCAATCTGACTGCTTTGGTACAGAGTCCAGCGATCCGGCGCTGACCATTGCGGTGGGCGCAGCACTGGTGGCAAGGGGGGCGTCATGAATTCACACGACCTTACGCCTGCATATTACACGAAGCGAACAAGCGTCCATAAGGCATTGCGTCAATGGTCACTGCTTCTGCTGCTGTCCATTTCACTTATATTTCTCTCGGCTGCAATCGGCAGTACAAGGATCCGTAACGAACAGGCGGGTAGCGTCAAGCAGCGCATGGAACAAGTAACGGCCCGGCTTGAACAGGCCCGCTCTGAAGCACGGATCATTGAGACGGCACTACAGCAGCACAAGCGCGAACTACAGGCCAGCCAGCGTCTGACCAACCGTCCTGAGTGGGGCAGGGTGCTGTCACTTGTTGCTTCGCAGCTGGATGAACGAGTCATGATGACTGCGATCAACCTTGGGCGAGCGAGTGACGCTAAAGTCCGGACCGCGATGGGGCAGCTTGGCGCGGACGTCCCGGCGGATTCGGCGTGGCTTATTCTTTCGGGTGTCGCGGAGTCAAACAGCGATGTCCCCGCATTGATTATGCGTCTGGAGAAGCTCGGGCTCTTTGAAAGTGTCGTCATGACTGGCACGCAGCGAGAAATGTTTGCGGGTGGCCATCGGACAGTATTCAACCTCTCCTGCAGAGTGCACTAACCGTGGAGTTGTATGTTCAGCCCAGGTCATTCAATTGAGAAACATGGCGTGCTGCCGATCCATATCGGTGGTTTATTGCTCTGCGCATCGGTGCTTGTCTGTGGGTGGTTCCTTGGTTTGGGCCCGATGCTCAGAGAGAGTTATCAAACCAGCACGCTTGCGGCGGAGGCTGATGATGCGGAGCGTGAACTGCAGGTCAGCCGTGAGGCGTTAGATCGAAAATCTGATGAGCTTGATGCGACGATCAAGGAACTCGATCTCCAGCCCGTTAATTTGGAGTCGTCAGTCCAGATCAACTCACTGCTGTCCGATTTGGCGTCGTGGTCGGATGATAATCAGCTGATCGTGACGCGGACACATGCGGATCGGCCGGTTGCAATGGCGTATTACGACTATGTACCGATACGGATAGCGGGAGAGGGCACCTATGCGAATATCCTCAAGTTTCTTGCTGAAATTCAGCATGGGCGTGGCGATTTACAGTTGGTTACGTTCAGTGTCAGCCGCATGACGCGTGAAGCGATGCTTTCATTTGAGTTCGATCTTGCATGGTATGTGCTCAACGATACGACTCAGAGTAGTTCGCAGCCGCCTACCGCGGCCGTGGAAATCCGTTAGTGACTGGATGAGGTGATGTTATGCCGATGACGAAGCAGCGAAAAATCCTGGGCGGGGTGCTGGCGTTGGGGCTTGGAGCCCTGGCGGTCGACCGCTTTGTCCTGGGGCCGCCACAGTCTGCTTCAGCGAGTGATGTTGGGTTGCCGGCGCAATCAACACCTGCAAGCGATTCGCCTGTAGTTTTACAGGCTCCTTCATCGTCTGCGCCGGCCTTCGGCTCAGTCGTTACGCCCGAAGTCGACTCGCTGGTCTCTTATACCAAGCTGGCCGATCGCTTGATTGCTCTGGATTCTTCAATAGCCGTACCGTCATCACAGACGTCACAACCCGAACAATCCGAGTCTATGCAGTCGATCGATCCTTTCCGGCTCCCGGAGAACTGGAGGCCCGACGCGGGTCAGCCAGAGCCGCTGATTGGTGGTCAGAAAAAGGATACGGCAGCGGCAGATTTCTTACGAAAACACCGTCTTGATGGCACCTTCCGCTCGCAAGAACAGCAGCGGGCAGTGATCGATGGCTACGCGATGCGTTTGGATGAGGTTTTAGAAGGTTACAAGCTGGTCGAGATCGCCGAGCGCTGGGTGGTCTGGCGTTCGGTAGAGACGGGACAGCCGGTTGTGATGAAGGCCCCCGAGCCCTGATCGGAGTCCTAAGGCAGATAAGAATCTTTCTTAATTTTCTTGAGGAGTGTTAAGTGCCAACCGTCACAATCCGAAATTATCAACAGGTATAAACAAACAAGGTCTGCTCATTCAAGCAGATCGTCACACCGCTAACGGAGGTTGAAATGGAAAGTAAACTCACAAATTCGAAGCGTCGAGGCTTCAGCCTGATTGAACTGGTGATCGTTGTAGTGATTATCGGCATCATCGGTGCGATCGCGATCCCGCGTCTGAGCCGTGGTGCCGCTGGCGCCAGCGACGCGGCTTTGTCCGGTGACTTGGCTGTGCTCCGTAACGCGATCGATCTTTTTGCAACCGAGCACAAGGGTACCTACCCCACGCTGGCCAACATCGAGACGCAGCTTACCCAGTACAGCGATATCAACGGTACGACTTCCGCGACCAAGACCGGCAACTTCATCTATGGCCCTTATATCCGTAAAGTGCCTGCCCTTAAGGTAGGCGCGGAAGCGGGTAGTGCGACATTCACCGCAACCGCAGGAACCATCGGCTCGGGTTGGGTTTACAACGCGACAACCGGCACGATCTACTCCAACACCGCCGTGGGTGAAGTCGACGCGACAGGCAAGAAGTACAGCGATTATTGATGACCGCGGGCTAGGGTGTGCCTTGGCCTGATCTCAGACCGCAACGAACAGGCCGCCCGACAGTCCTGATGGATTGTGGGCGGCCTTTTTAATACGCACAGGATGATCATTGTGAAGGAAGCAGGCGCCAGAAGAGTTGAGTCGGATTCCCGAGGCTTCAGCCTGATCGAACTGGTGATCGTCGTTGTGATCATCGGGATCATCAGTGCGATCGCGATCCCGCGTCTTAGCAGAGGGGCTGAGGGCGCTGACGACGCCAAGCTTGCGCAGGACCTGGCGGTACTTAACAAAGCGGTTGACTTCTACGCGGCCGAGCACAACGGTTTGTACCCCACGGCGTCGCAGGGGCCTGCGCAACTCACGCAGTACACCGATATGCAGGGCAATGTCTCGGCGACAAAGACCGGGGCCTACATTTATGGGCCTTATCTTCGTGACGCCCCTCCGGCCCCGTCAGGGCCCAGACGAGGCGAACGCGGCATGGGCCTGGCCGACGCGCCGGGCGTCGGGTGGATCTATAACCCCAGCGATGGACGTATTTACCTGAATCGTGGTGTCGCTGTGGATACGACCAAGGAAGATCAGGCGCTGAGCCGTTGAGCTATGCATGAGGTTTGCGGATGACTGAACCCTACAAACTCAGATCACGACGGGGATTCAGCCTGGTCGAGTTGTTACTCGTGCTCGTGATTGTTTCGGTGGTCGCTGCGATAGCGATGCCGAGGTTTGCTCAGGCTACAAGCCGACAGAAGCTGGAAGCCGCAGCCAACCGTGTCGCTGCCGACTTGAACAAGGCCCACGCCCGTGCGCGCGCGGCCAGTGAGACCGTCACGCTGACGTTCAGCACCACCAGCGACAGCTATACCTTCAGCGCGATCGGCGGGAGCGCTTCTACGGTGACTTTAGCCAGTGCGCCTTACGGTGTAGATATCAGCGCGGCGAGCTTCGGGAGTAACAATAATGTCGCCAGCTTCAATGGCTACGGCGTGCCCGCATACGCCGGTTATGTGATCCTGGCTCTTGGCACAAATACCGTGCGTGTCGATCTATTAGAAAACGGGGAGGCAACACGGTGATCCAGCGTGCCCGTCGTCAATTTGCCCGCGGTCATACGCTGCTCGAGATGACGCTCAGCCTCGCGCTGCTGAGTATGGTGATGATGTCCGTCGGGTCTGCGGTGCTCTTCGCATCAAGCGTCACACCAAAGGAGAGCGATCCGGGCGTAACACTGGCTGTCGATAGCCGCGCTTTGAACCAGATTGCCGAGGACCTCGCGGTTGCGCGGTACATGGTGAGCAAGAGTGATCACTCGGTCAGCTTCATCGTAAGCGACCGCACCGGCGACGGGAACCCCGACCGAATTACATACGCATGGTCCGGAACGTATGGCGACCCACTTACGTATCAGCTCAACAACAACAATACAATCAAGCTGATTAGTGCCGTCGCCGTGTTTGACCTGAGCTACGACTACACGCAAACTTCAAAGACGCTGCCCGTTGCGACATCACTGGGTAGCGAAAAAACAATCGACGCGTACACGACATCTACTTCGGGGAGCACCAGAGCGGTCCGCCCGATGGAATGGTTCGGCCAGGTGGTGACGCCGGCGCTATCGGTTGAAGCGATCGGCTTCGTGCCTACGAAGCTTAAGTTTATAGGTCAGCGCGACAGCACGAGTGATGGCATAGCCTTGTTCGAGCTGCGCGACCGTACAAGCGCGAGCCCTGGAAGCACGGTTTATGCGAGCAGTACGATTCTGGAGTCTGCACTGAGCAGTTCGCGGGCATGGTATGAGACATCATTTGCCGACGCTGGGGCAGTTGCATCGGGTCAGGATCTTGCGCTGATGTTCAGCTACAAATCGGGTACGGATCAGGTTTCGTATCTCGCCGAGGAATCCGTCAGTGGAGGTTTGCTCGGGCTGGGTGGTGACAAAGGAGGTCTGCTGGAGTCAAGCAATGGCGGATCGACATGGAGTTTGGATGACAGCAAGACGTTTGTATATCAACTGATGGGCCGTGAATTGATTGCGGACAGTCAGCAGCACACGGTTAATCAGTCCTGTCTAACGCAGACAACTATCAAGCTGCAGAGCGCGGCCGCAAGTCGTTCGCCGCTTTTACGCAAGGCGTTCATGGCCCTTGCGCCCAAGTCGCTTGATACGTTTGCGGAGACAGAGTTCGATGGCGATCCCACATCGGTTGATCTCAACAATGACGGCGCTGCTGAGTGGCAACATAGCAATATTTTCGTCAAGGAATCACTGAATGGCGGCCTGTGGACCTGCGATGGCCGGCTAACATTCAATCCGGACGGATTGTCTGAAGCGGGCGTGATCACTGTAAAGGCGAGGATGCAGTCTAATGACACGCTCGGTCCTGCGATTTACGGGCCTTATGCCATAGATAGTGGCGGGCAGCTCTTGCCGCTGATTACCCAGCTGCGTAGTGATGGTGCCGGCGGACAGGAACTGGTTGTTTACAATGACTTGGAGATGCGAACAGCGATCTTGATTATTCCCGACCTGCCCGGGGGTCAGGTTGACGTTCAGCTGACGGTGCTCCCGCATGAGCACACTGTTTCTATCGAAGTGATGCATAAGGCTGTTGGGTCGATCCTTTTATCGCACGCGGATAATCCGGGAAACCTTGATCTGGGGATAAGCATTGGCACAACGGGCGGCGTGGCACAGTTCAGCTCGGTGAGTGTACAGGTCGGCGGTACATACAGCACTCAGGCAAGTGATACCGGCGGGCTGTTGTCGGAAACTCTTAATCTGCTTCTGAAGTAGCAGTGGTAAATCGTGACTGATCGATGCACGCATCCTGTCCCGCGACGCGCTCTGGCCGTGACCCTGGTCGAGACGGTGCTGTCTGTTCTGATTCTTGGCGGTGCGTTTGTTGCTGCGCTTAATACGATCGGCTCTGCACGGGCATCGCAAGGCGTCGCGGCCGAGCGCCGTCTGGCGATGGTATTGGCGCAGGACATGATGGCAGAGATTCTCGCCAAGCCTTACAAAGAAGAGGGCGGTTTGCTCGGGCTCGAACTTGGTGAAAACACAGGCAATCGCCTCCTATTTGACGATATCGATGACTACAACGGCTGGTCTTCTACCCCGCCCAAGTTACCCGATGGCACGGCAATCAGCGGAGCCGAGGATTACACAATTAAGGTCACCGTCAGCCTGACTAAGCTTCTAACTCCCAGCCAGGCCTCGCTCGTGGACGAGGGGATGAAGCTGATTACGGTTACGGTCAAGCGTGGCAGCAAAACAGTCGCATTCCTGCACGCCTACCGCAGCGACACGTGGTCCGCTACTGGGGAGGGCCAGTGATGCCCGCCAATCAAATTAGACACGGTTGCAGGCGGCGCGGCACGGCCTATGTGCTTGTCCTTTCGATCACGACACTGCTGATCGTGCTGGGCATCTCTGCGACCTTTATCGCACGAGGCGACCTGGAGCAGAACCAACTCGAACACGATCAGGCAAACGCACGCGTCTGCGCTCAGTACACTCTGGACTATGTCCAAAAACTAAGAGATGGCGACACGACATGGCGATTGGAGGCACCTCATGCGAGATGGATCAGCTTCCTGAATATCGATGGCGTGTCCATGTACTACGCCTACGTCGATCCGATCGACAGCGATCTGGCCAACGATTCGACACAGCCTTTTCTAATTTACTCGAAAGCGATTAGTGGCAATGCCAAGCGGATGTTTGTCGTCGAGATGATCCCCGGCGAAAACGGCAGGCTTATCCGTAATACGGATTCGTTCAAGCAGATCACGGCGGATGAAATCAATATTCCAGTGAACTAGTGTGTGATCATGCGTGCAAAGCGGCTGCGGGCCGATTCGTACTTCTCGCGCACAACTGCATCCGTGCTCGGTTCGTAGCGAAGTGGCTCGCACGAGGTGGCTACAACCCGCCTCGCCTCGCGGAGCCCGCTCAGTTCGCCGCAGGCGATCATCTGCACCAGTGCGTTGCCCATGGCGGTGCCTTCGTCGGGCCCTGCGATGACGACCAGGCCTGTCGCATCGGCGGTAATCTGATTGAGCACTCGGTTGGCTGCGCCACCGCCGACGATGTGCAGCGTCTTGAGCTGGCGCCCGGCCACTCGCGCCGCCGTTCGCAGCAGTTGATCGTACTTGAACGCCAGCGAATCGAGGATCGCACGGATGATCGCGCCGTCGTCTCTGGGTTCGGGTTCGCCACGCTCGACGCATGCCTTGCGGACCCGCGCAGGCATATCCCCCGGCGTCGCAAACCGCGGATCGTCCGGATCGAACAGGCTTACCAGCCCCGGCGACTGCCCCGCGCGTGTGGCCAGTTCGGCGAAACTCAACTCCTTACCCTGCTCGGACCAGACACGACGGCACTCCTGGATCAGCCACAGGCCCGCGCAGTTCTTGAGGAAGCGTGTCGTGCCTTCGAGCCCGGCCTCGTTGGTGAAGTTCGCCGCCAACGCTTCGGGCGAACGCACAGGTTTATCCAGTTCGAGACCGACCAGCGACCATGTTCCGCTTGAGATGTAGGCGCTCGTCTTCGGGTCGGTCATCGGCACCGCGACCACGGCCGAGGCGGTGTCGTGCGAGCCGACGACGCTAAGCCTTGTTGACATCGGCAGGCGCGTCGCCTCAGAGACGACCTTGTTAACCGTGCCTAACGGGGTGCGGTCGCCGGGGTGGACGATGCGCTGGAACAGGTCGCCGGGCACGCCGATCTCTTCAAGCAGGTCCGTCGTCCACTCGCACGCCGCCGCGTCGTAACACTGGGATGTTGAGGCGAAGGTGTGCTCGTTCGTCTTCTCTCCGGTCAGCCAGTAGCTCAGCAGGTCCGGCACCATCAGCAGTGACCGTGCGCGTTCGAGCGGGCGGTCGGGGTCCTGCGCATCGACGGCGAGTTGGTAGAGCGTGTTGATCGGCATGAACTGGATGCCGGTGCGTGCGTAGATGCGCTCGTCGGTGAGTTTGCGGCGGACTTCCTGATAGATCTCGTTCTTCTTGGGGTCGCGGTAGGCGGTGGGCTGGTGGACAAGTCGGCCGGATTTACCGATCAGGCCGTAGTCTACGCCCCAGGTATCAAAGCCGATGGAAGCGATCTCGCCGTCGAGGTCAGCGCATTTGCGCAGGCCGGCAAGGATGCTGTCCCACAGCCGCAGGAAGTCCCAGTGGTATCGGCCGTGCTCGCTGCCGTCGTGGACGTGGACGATGCGGTTCTCGAAGCGGTGGACCTCGTCGAGGGTGATGGCCCCGTCCTGGAGCCTTGCGGTCATGACCCGGCCGGACGATGCGCCCAGGTCGATCGCGAGGTAGTTCTTGCTGCTGGCCATCTGTGCCTCCAAGGGGGTCGCTGGGGCGGTCGGGGATACTGACCGCACGACAACAGGATATAAAGTTGCGCCAGACCATCCGAGCCCACCTCGCATGTACCTCGCTTTGACGCTGAGGGGCTACGCGACTACGCTGTCCCGTCCTATTTAGCCAAGAACCCCGTTGAGGAACCCCAAGATGGCGATCAAGACACTGTACGAAAAAGACGGCTCGCTCGAGCCCCTGGCCGGTAAAACCGTTGCCGTGGTCGGCTATGGCAGCCAGGGCCACGCCCATGCCCAGAACCTCCGCGACTCGGGCGTCAACGTCATCGTCGCCAACCGCAAAGAGTCTGCCAACGGCAAGCTCGCGATCGAGCACGGCTTTGACCCCTTGTCCGTCGCAGACGCCGTCAAAAAGGCCGACGTCATCGTCGTCGCACTTCCCGACGAGGCTCAGCCCACCGTCTACGCTCAGTCGATCGAGCCGAACCTCAAGCCCGGCAAGACGCTGATGTTCACCCACGGCTTCAACATCCACTTCCAGACGATCACGCCCCCGGCCGGCGTCAACGTGTGCATGGTCGCCCCCAAGGGCCCGGGCCATACCGTCCGCTCCGAGTTCGAGCGCGGCGGCGGCGTTCCATGCCTCATGGCCATCCACCAGGACGCCACGGGCAACGCCAAAGACATCGCGCTGGCCTACGCCATCGGTGTCGGCGGCGGCAAGGGCGGCATCCTCCTGACCAACTTCAAGGACGAGTGCGAGACCGACCTCTTCGGCGAACAGGTCGTGCTCTGCGGCGGTCTGTCCGAACTCATCAAGAAGGGCTTTGAGACCCTCGTCGAGGCCGGCTACCCCGAAGAACTCGCTTACTTCGAGACCTGCCACGAAGTCAAGCTCATCGTCGACCTCATCGTCAAGGGCGGCCTGAAGTACATGCGCTACTCGATCTCCAACACCGCGGAGTTCGGCGACTACTACACCGGCCCGAAGATCGTCGACGACGCCACCAAGCAGCGCATGAAAGCCGCGCTCAGCCACATCCAGTCCGGTGGCTTTGCCAAGGCCTTCCGCGACGACTACGAGAACGGCTTCAAGTGGTTCCTCGACCAGCGCGCCCAGAACGCCGAGCACGGCGTCGAAAAGGTCGGCAAGGAGCTTCGCGCGATGATGCCGTGGCTCAATCCGGTGGAGATGTAATCCGACAACCGAATGTCACTTCCCGAAAGGGCAGGGCTGTTCGAATGAGAATCTGATACGAGAAAACGCCACTGACGGTGGCGTTTTTTTATTGCATTACCGGGTGCTGTTCTTTTGTCGCGTTGTGCGCGGTGAGGTACATTCGGCTCAAACACCGCGCACGCCGAAGACCGCTGCGCTGCACCACGCATTGCCTATTCGGTCCATGATCGGAAAGCCTCGAACCGCCGGGGGGCCTACGGGAAAACCCTTCTTCAGGCACCGCTCATGCCAGATGGCCAGGTCGTGCTCAGCAACGTGCTGGTCTTGCGTGAACAACACGATCAGCAGTCCGCCATGCTGGATCACGCCGTCGGACCAGATCTTTCGAACGTCGTTGGCCACCGGCGAGAGCAGTTCAGCGGAGTATCTCTTGAAGGGCCCGTCGGTTTGATGCTGCGCGACCGTCTTAATTTCAAGCCAATATGCGCCTTCGGGGTCTATAGCTGATCCGTCATCAAAAAGCGTTCCACGCACCGCAACGTCGCGCATCGGCAGGCCATTGGGCGTCAGGACGGTGTCACAGCGCAGGCCGTGCGAGCGTTTTGCCTTGTGCCAGTGCCCGGGGTATCGCTGCTCAGGCCACACGCCGTAGCCCGCGTCGCGCAGGGCTTTGTGCAGGATGGGATGCAAGCCCAGTTCGTCAAGTGCATCAAAGCCATAGACCGCGTGCTCGGCATCATCCATGTGGGCCCGCGCGACCAGGCCGTGATAGACGGCGTCAGCGATATCGGGAGTGGACCATCTCATGTGGGTCGGGGGGTCTATTACCAGTGTTTGATTTCGCCGGTGAGCGGCTCGACGAGGTCTTTGACGGTGACTACGCCGGCGGGCTTGTCATCGGATCGTGTGACGATCGCCATGCCGATGTGTTCACGCTGGAGGTGTGCGAGGGCTGCACGGACCGAAGTTGATCCGGGGATATAGACAGCGGGCTTCATGGCTCGGGCGACGGGGCGGGGCGTGTCCTTGTCTATCAGCAGCGCGTCGATAATGTCGACTACGCCGACCACGCGGCCGCGCCCATCTACTACGGGCAGGCGGGAACGCGGCGTGCGTCGGGCAAGCTCGCGTAACTCATCTCGGCTTGCGTATTCCGAGATGGTCACGATATTGGCCCACGGCGTGCACTCGGTGATGACCCTGCGCTTTGAAAGCGAGAGCGCCCTCTGAGCGATGGCGGTTTGCTCGCTGCTGATCAGCCCGACGCCCGCGCCCTCGTTCACCATCTGCGCCACGCGTTTGCGTGGTGTCAGTGCGCCTTCCTCGCCGCTGCCGACTAATCGGATAGCCAAGGCGCTGATGGCAACGACGATCGGGAGGATGCCCGTCCATGTAAAAATCGCCCGCAGCACGACCACCACCTTGGCCAGCGGGTACATCAGCGCGTCGGCGTGAGCCGCAAAGAGGTCCTTGGGCAGTGTTTCGCCAAAGATAAAAAGAACCAGCGTGACGAGCACGGTGTTGATCAGCACCGTTTCCACGACCGACAGCTTCATCGTCGCAAGCAACACACCCAGGCCGGCGGTGCCTACGTAGTTGCAGAGGTTGTTGCCGATCAGCAGGGTGGCGATGAGTGAAGAGGGATTGGCGACGACCTTCTCCAGCGATTTTGCTGCAGAACGGCCTTGCGAGGCCTGCACGTAGAGCCGAACCCGGTTAAGACGGTAGGCACCGGTCTCAAGCCCGGAGAACAGCGCGGAGCCAAGGAAGCCCATCAGCATGAGGATCGTCCACATCAAGAGCGCGGTGTCACTCATATCCCGCCTCCTCACTTGCTGGAGCAGCATCCTGCTGCGCGCCGGAGATCGCGACGATAATTGAGGTGATCCGTCGGCCCTCGACACGCTCAACGGTCAGCACGATGTTGCCCAGCTGAACACGGTCACCCTCTGCGGGAAGTCGGCCCAACAATCCGAGCAGCACGCCGCCAAGTGTCGCGGCGCCAGAAGCGGCCTCGGTAATCGCGGGGTTCCGCCCGAACCAGTCGACCCAGTCATGCACGGCAAGCTCAGCACCTACGCGGAAAATTCCTTTGCCGATCTGTTCGACGAGCGCCTGGCCGTCACGCTCGTAGGCGCCGGGGATATCGCCGATGAAATGCTCGACCACGTCTTCGATCGTGACCAGTCCGGCCGTGCCGCCGTATTCATCGACGACGATGGCGAAGGTGATGCCGCGGCTGCGCAGGTCGGCAAGCAGTTCGTCCGCCGGCGCAATTTCGGGCACGAAGTAGGCCTGCCGCAGCAGGTCCGTCAGTTGTTTGCGTGTGGTCGGCGGGTCGAGCAGCACCTGGCGTGTGAGAGCGATGCCCGAGATATTGTCCAGGCTGCCATCAAAAACCGGCAGGTGCCGCAGTCGTTTGTCGCGGGCAAGTTTAAGCAGCCGCTCAGGCGGGTCGCTGAGGTTGTGCCCGTGTATGTCTACGCGCGGGACCATGACGTCGCGGACTTTAATCTGACTGAGCTCGAGGACATGGCGCAGTAGCTGCTGTTCGCCCTGATCGATGATGCCGCGCTGGCGGCTCATGCTGAGCATGATTTCGAGTTCGTCGGCCGAGAGTTCGGGCGGGCGTGTCGGCGGGGCGATGAGCCGGGCCAGTGGGGTGATGACAACACGCTCGGCGGCAATACGGACCGGGGCGATTGTCCGGTGGATCGCCAGGAGCGGCACGCCGACGACCCCCGCCCAGCTCAGTGCCATCTGTGCCGCGATCTGCTTGGGCAGCACCTCGCCGAAAAGGATCACGCCGAAGAAGGTCACGGCGGCAAAGGCCGCCGCGCCAGTCGCGTTGATGACGCCGGCAGCGAGCCAGCGGTCCATGATCAGCGTGCTGAGGGTGAAGTACAGCACGTTGATGGCCATGTTGCCCACAAGGAGTGTGACCAGCAGTGCGCGTGTCTCACCGAGCAGGATCGTGGACGCCGCGGCGCCGGGCCGGCCTGACTCCGAGAGCAAAGATCGCTGGTGGGCCGAGAGCGAGAACAACGCCGTCTCCGAGCCGCTGAATAGCGCGCTGCCCACCAGCAGCATCGGCAGGGTGATGATCAGGATGAGTGTGATCGGGTCCACGGGCTCACTTTATAACGCGAATGCGAAGGTTCAGCCCTTGCCCTCGAAAGATTGCTTCTGCAGGCCGTCCCACGCGTGCGACTGGATTGCTTTGACGATGCGTTCAGCGGCATCAACGGCGGCGTAGGCCTGCTGGGCAGTCACGACCGGGGCGCTGCCCGAGCGCACGGCGTTGATGAAGGCCATGGCCTGCGCGGTGAGCGGGTCCTCTTCTCCTGCGGGCAGGTTCATCGTCAGCTGATCGATCTTGACCAGGTCCATGTACTTTAGGTCTGAAAGATCGGCCCCCTCACGCAGCTGCTTGCGTACCCCCTCAAGCGCCTCTGCATTGGCGGTCTTGCGGACGATGATCCCTTCACGTGAGCCGTAATCCAGCGAGACGTAGGCTTCTTCCGAGAAAAGGCGAAGACGCCGCTCAGTCTTGAGCGCAACGCGTGAGCCCTTCATCGTTGCTACGCAGCCGCCTTCGAAGGTCAGGCGTGCATCGCAGATATCCTCATGATCCCCCATCACGCAGATGCCGACGGCCTGTACGTCGACGATCGGTCGGCCGACCAGCGACAGCACAACGTCGAGGTCGTGGATCATCATGTCCATGACGACACCGACGTCCAGCGAGCGGAAAGTCATCGGGCTGACGCGCGTGACCTCGATGAAGCGTGGTATGAACTTCATAGCCGCAACAGCGCGGACGGCGGGGTTGAACCGCTCGGTGTGGCCGACCTGAAGAACGACGCCCTTGGATTTTGCATAGCCCGCGAGTTCGGCGGCTTCACTGACCGAGCCGGCGATGGGCTTTTCGATCAGGCATGCCACGCCGCGGTCCATCAGCGGGTAGGCCGACGCCGCGTGGTACTTCGTCGGCACGGCCACGGTTGCTGCCCGGATTTGAGGACACGCATCAAGCATCGCCTGGACCGACGTGAAAGCGCGGCAGCCGAATTCGTCGGCGACGGTCTCGGCCCGCTCCTCGTCCGGGTCCACCACCGCCACGAGCTGGCTTAGACCTAGTTTTTTATACGTACGGGCGTGGTGCCTGCCCATGCGGCCGACCCCGACGACCGCGACAGGCATGGGCTGGGTTGTTTCTTGCATGCCGGCATTTTATCTGAATCCGCCCGAGGCTTGCGCTGCGGGAGGATCTGCTGAGTGCCGAGGTATTACGCTAAGATATATCGATGGCAGAACTGCCTAGAAAACCCGTGATCGGCATCACGATGGGCGACCCGGCCGGCATCGGCGCGGAGGTCATCGTGAAGGCGCTGGCCGACGCCGAACTGCGTGAGCAGGCTCGCTATGTCATCTACGGGATGAACGAGCTGCTGGCTTACGCGGCGGACCTGGCGGAGATCGAGCCGTACTGGCACCGCCTGCAGCACGATGCGGATCGTGCGGGTCATGCACTGGTCCACGATGTGGTGTGTCTGGACTATGACGAATACTCGATGCTTGGCTCGACGGTACATCAGCCCTCCAAGCAGGGCGGGCAGTTCAGCCGACGCTTTATCGACGACGCTCTCGCGGCTGCGCAGCGCCCGGTCGAAGCGGCGGGCATCGAGGCGCTGGTCACCGGACCGATCAGCAAGAGCTCGTGGTCGCTGGCCGGCTTCGACCGCTGGCCCGGCCACACCGAGTATCTGCAGTACAAGACCAAAGCCAAGCGCGTGGGCATGATGTTCCATGCGCCACAGATCAACGTCATCCTTGCGACGATCCACCTGCCTCTGATGGACATCCGCAACCAGCTGACCATCGGCAAGGTGTTTGATGCGATCGATATGGGCCACGACGCCATGCAGCGCATGGGCATCGCCAAGCCGCGCATCGCGGTGTGCGGGCTCAACCCCCACGCCGGTGAGAACGGGCTGTTCGGTGACGAGGAACTGCGCCTGATCAAGCCCGCGATCGACGTCGCGTGCAAGGCGGGAATTGATGCCCGTGGACCGTTCCCCGCAGACTCGTTGTTTACCCCGCCGAACCTCGCGAAATATGACCTCTTTGTCGCGATGTACCACGACCAGGGGCTGATCCCGGTCAAGATGCTCGCGTTCGATACGGCCGTGAACACGACGCTGGGCCTGCCGATGATCCGCACGAGCGTGGACCACGGCACGGCGTTCGACATCGTCGGCAGAAACAAGGCGGACGCGGGATCGATGAAGGCCGCCATCCGCCTCGCGATCAAGCAGGCGAAGAGTCAATCCGACGATCGGCACGCCCGCGAAGCGGTGTAAATGCGTCAGTCGTTCTTCGGCCAGACCTGTTCGCCCTGGGCGTTGATGTAGATTCGCTTGCCGTTGAGTGTGACTCGGGCCAGGTCGTTCTCAAATACCGTTGGGTTGCCGGGGTGGCCGAAGTCTTCGAAGTAATCGAACCTTGGCGAAATGACCCACTGGCCGTTTGTATCGATGTAGCCCCATCGTTCGCCCTCGCGTGCGGCGGCAAGCCCATTCATGAACTGCCGCGCTTCATCGAAAGTCGGCTCGATGATCCACATGCCTGTCTTGCTGACGTAACCCCACCGGCCCTTATCCTTGGTCGCGCACAGGCCTTCACTAAAGCGGTCCACCGCCTGGAAGTTTGGTGAGATCACACGCTTGCCCGTGCGATCGATAAATCCCCACAACTCGCTTGACCTGTCACGTGCCGCGGCCAGTCCCTCGCCGAAATCTTGAACGATCTCGAAATGGGGCTCGATGACGACCTTCCCGGTGCGATCGATAAAGCCCATCAATCGACGCGGGTATCTCTCTTTTAGAGGGACACCTTCTTCGTCACGTACCAATTTTTCTTCGTCATCAAGGATGTATCGCTCGGTCATCTCGATGACCTGAAACCACGCCAGGCCATCCGAGAAATCACCCGCGGGTACGCCGGGGTAATCGCGTTCGTTTTCGGCAAAACCTGGCGGGATGGCCCACTTGCCGGTCGTATCGATATAGCCCCACTCGCCGGAGTCGCCGCGTGCCAGGGCCAGGCCCTCAGAGAAGCCGTGCGCAGGCATGTCGCCGGGGTTCTTGAGCTCGAAGCGCGGTGCGATCGCCCACTCGCCGGTGGTTTCATAATTAGCGTCGATAAAGCCCATCGCCCCGTCACGTTCGGCAAGACCTCGGCCGCTGCGGAAATCCCCCGCCCAGTCGAAGACCATCGGCGTGATCGCTTTTCCGGCGTTGTCGATAAAGCCCCAGCGTCCGGTGACTTCGTCGTGTACGGGGAAAAACTCGGCAGGGCTCGGAACGACTTCGACCTCAGGCACAATGATGAATCGCAGCACCAGAGGCGTGAGCAGCAGCAGCACGCCGATAGTCATCAGGGCGGTGAATCTTTTTCGTCGGTCCATGCGCAGCGTCCTTGCCAGTGAGGTCGTCTACGAATGATATCGACAAAATCAACACGATCCGGCCTAAATCGTCTGAATTAGTCGATCGCGTTCTGAATCGCGATGATGGCGTATGCGGTCACCAGTACCGGTTTGTCCTCCATCCAGCGTTTTTCCTTGTTTGCCCACGAGCCGTCTGCAGACTGCTGGTGGACAACGGTGTCGATCAGGTCGTTGGCCCAATCGCGCTGTTCGATGACGGGCGGTTCTGCGGCGTTGTTCTCTAGAGCAACTACAGGCACGCTGAGTGTTGTGCTGCCGTATGCGTTGAGCGCCCGCGACATCGTGAGGTAGTAGTAGAACAGGCCCTGTAGCTTCTGGTCGTCGGGCAGGCCGGGGTTTCTATCCAGCATGTAGTTCTGTGTAATCCAGCCGAGTGCGGCCTGAACGCGCTTGTCGTCACGGTCGAGGTTGGCGTACAGCAGCGACTTGAAACCGGCGTAAGTCATCGAACCATATGTACGCAGGCCGGAGACCGACACGCCTTTCTTTGCCTCATCCATCTCCTTTGGGTTGGCCTTGGACTCGGGCTCATTGATGAGGTCTTTGTCGATCGAAGGTGCGTAGATGAAGCCGCCGTCATGCTCGGCCATCTGCTTGGCATAGAGCTTGTTGTCTTCGGTCGCCTGGAGGTTGCTCAGGAAAGTGAGGGCACGCTTGAAGACCGGGTCTTCGCAGTCCACGCCGGTGTCTTTCATGGCCTGCAGCGCGATCTGAGTGTTCGAGAGGTCGGGCCTGCCGTGATTGCCGTAGCCAAAGCCGCCGTAGAAGGGGTGGTTCTCATCGATCACTTTGCCCTGCGGATCGATCATGCCAAGGACCCACTGCGAGCCGCGCAGGTACTCCTGCCCCTTGCGGATGACCTCGGCGACCTTGGGGTCGTTGCCGACGTGAGCGAGGGCGGAGAGGCATATCGCGGTGTTGTAGCTCGGGAGGATGCCGTCGTCGCCCTTGCGGATCGAGCCGTCTTCCTGTGCGAGAGAGAGGATGTATGCGATGGCCTTAGCGGCGGCGGGATCGTCCGGGCCGACGTTGGGCTGCTCGAGCAGGGCGGTCAGGGCCAGTCCTGTCACGGCGGGCCCGACCTCGCCCATCCACGAGCCGTCCTCGGCCTGCTGACTGCGGAGGTAAGCGATGCCTTTCTCGATGGACTGGTTGGCGGTGCGCCAGTGGGCGTCATCGAGCGCGAACGCAGGCAACGCCATGCAGAAAATTACGAAAAGCGAGGTCAGACGGGCGATCTTAATCATGGCAAACTCCTTATCTGGATGTTTTGAATTGTATACCACCCTGCAAGGGTTGCACAGGTACAACGGCTTTGGGAAAGAGGTAGTAAGCGGCATGATGATGAAACGACACCTTGGCTTAGTGCTGCGGATCGTGATCGCCGCGGCCGGGGTGGCGTACATCCTGTATACGCTCAACTGGTCAACACGGATCGTTCTGCCCGATGGCACGGATATCGCGGTCCGGCACATCGACATGCTTTGGGTGACGCCTGCTCAGCCGATCGATCCGTCTTACGGGCTTTATACAAAAGACGAGTGGGTCAGGCGGTCCGACCTTGAGTCAGATGAGGCCGGCAAGCCGCACCTCGAGCCGTCGTTCCTGCTTGTATTTAAAGAATCCGAGCACATTTATTTCATCGGGGGCCTGTTCGTTTTTGCCCCGGTGTTTTTGATTATCTCGGCTCGCTGGACCTTACTGATGCGTGCGCGGATGATCGGGACGGGATTTGGCCGGGCATTCAGACTCACAATGGCGGGGCAGTTTTTTAATCTCTGCATGCCGGGCACGACCGGCGGCGATGTGATGAAGGCGTACTACGCGGCCCGGGGCTCGCACAAGCGTGCCGACGCGGTCGTGAGTGTCGCGGTTGATCGCGTGTGTGGCATCGTCGGACTGATCATGCTCGTTGCGATCGCCGGGCTTTTTAATCTGGACAACGCGCTGATCCGTCACATCACGATCACGATGTGGCTGGTGTTGGCGGGTGTGGTTGTGGTGAGCGCGCTCTACACCAGTAGAGCCCTGCGTGCATGCTTAGGAATTGGGGGGCTTGTTCGCAGACTGCCCGGCGCAGGCATGCTGCAGAGAATGGACGCGCTGGTCACCGCCTACCGCAACCATATTCCTTCGCTGCTGACTGCGATTGCGATCAGCGTACTCTCTCATGTGTTTGTGGTTATGTCGATGTCGGCCGCGGGTTACGCCATCGGTGTTGATCAGCCGCTGCTCTACCTGCTCGGCACGGTGCCGGTGGTTCTGATCCTCTGGTCACTTCCGATCTCCGGCCCGCTGGGTCTGGGGCCGCTGGACTATGTCGCGGTGCAGCTCATCGTCGGATCAAGCCAGACGACTGCGCAGCAGGCGATGCTGATGTTCGTCGTATTCCGGTTCTATGCGGTCATCATGGGCCTTTGCGGATCTTCGGCACTGTTGGGCTCGGGCGCTCCGTCTGCATCTGTACCTGCGGACCATGAACCGTCCAGCGCTGAAAAACCCGCATAATCCGTGCGAGTCTCGGGCTTGCAGGGCTTTCATCTCGGCCGTCTTAATTATTGGACCTTCAGGCCGCAAGCTTATCCGGACCCGCGTTAAGGGCTCGGCTTATCTCGTCGATAAGATCTGTACCAGGGAGAGTGCCGTTGGCCGCTGATATGTCAGAGAAATGGGATGCTCTGCTGAGCGCGCAGGCTGGACGCGATACGCCTGTCGAGTTGTCGCGACGTAGCTGCGACCCTGATGCGCCCGTCGTTACGTACCGAAGCCGTCTGTTTCATCTTGAGCCCGATGGATCGATCATTGTCGAGCGTCCGGTCCAGGCGATGCGTGACAAGGCCTTCAGCGACGGCGACGACATCGAGATCGTGTTGATAGACAAGAATGAGCGCATGGTCGCGACCTGTACGATCCGCGCGACATTCAGCCATAAAATCAATGCCGCGGTCAGTGTCACGTGCTATCGGCTGAGCCCCGGACGCCGGCCCCAGCGCGAGCAGCGCCGGTCGTTCTATCGGGTCTCGGTCGCAGCGCTTGATCTTCCTGCGGTGCAGCTAGTCCACGACAACGACGATGGCGTCTTCCAGTTCAACGCGCGCATGGTGAACCTCAGCGGCGGAGGCCTGGGCGTCAGCGTGCGCGACAGGAGCGAGGTGCTCCACAAAATCAAACGCACGCGTACATTCAACTGCTACGCTAGGTTTGACAGTGCAAATACGCTGGTCGCGCCTGTGATAGTCAGGCATATCTCCGCGATCGGCGACGACGGGCTTTATCTGGGCCTGCAGTTTCAGGTTGCTGATGTAAACGAGTCCCGCATATTGCAGGACCGCCTGCAGCATCTATGCACCGAATTCCAGCGGGCCTCGCTTAAGCGTCGCCGGGCCTGATCGCGCGTCGCTTAAAACGTGTACGAGAAGGTATGACGAGCCGCGACCGTGAGGGAGCGGGTATCGATCAATTGGCGTGCATATGAAGCAGCCCGCTCCCTCATGGTCGCGGCTCGTGGAGGCAAGACAGCTTCTCGTACACGTACTCAGCGCCCAGCTAGTCCGCCCGCAGCCGCAGGGAGCGCTCGGCCTCGAGCGCGACGGCTCTCTGGCGCTCGGCCATTGATGCGGGGATCAGGTCTTGGTCATAGGTCGGCACCATCTGTTTCATCCGCGACTGGCCGTCCGCCGATGCCAACTCGGCAGCGAAACACTTCTTTACAACCTGCAGGATGATGTGGGTCGAAACAGATGCGCCCGGTGAAGCGCCGAGCAGGGCTGAGATGTTCTTCTTGGCATTGGTGACAACCTCGGTACCGAAGTGCACGATGCCCGCGTCGCCGTCTTCTTTCTTGATCGCCTGGACACGGATGCCCGCGTCGATGAGTTTCCAGTCCTTGGCGTCCGCGGCCGGGAAGAAGTGCTTAAGCTCCTTCATGCGCGTGGTCATGCTCTGCGTGCCCTGCTGGATGAGGTAGCGGACCAGAGGGATGTTGTAGAGCCCGACCTTGATCAGCGAGGCGACGTTGTCCGGCCGGATCGACCCGGGCAGGTCGGTCCACTTGCCCGTTTCATGGAGGAACTTGGTAGTCCACGCGGCGTAAGGCCCGAACAAGAGCGCTTTCTTGCCGTCGATGATGCGCAGGTCCAGGTGCGGCACGGCCATGGTCGGCGCTGCACCCGGCGACATGCCATACACCTTGGCGCGGTGCTTCTCGACGAACTCGGGGTTGTCACAGATCAGCCACTGCCCGCCGATGGGAAAGCCGCCGAAGCCCTTGCTCTCGGCGATGCCCGAGGCCTGGAGCAGAGGCAGGCTGCCGCCGCCCGCGCCGATGAAGACAAACTTCGTCGTGACGGTGCGGCGCTGCTTTGTTTTCATGTCCATGACGATGACCTTCCAGCCTTCGGAAGTCTCGTTGAGGTCGACCACGCGCTGCCCGGTGGCGTAGCTGCAGCCGGGCTGCTTACCTAGCCACTGGACGAGCTGGCGCGCGAGCGAGCCGAAGTTGACATCGCTGCCGATGTCCATCTTCGTAGCGCCGATGGGCTCGCTGGGGTCGCGCCCTTCGAGCAGCAGCGGCGCCCACTTGCGTAGGGTTTCGCGGTCTTCGGTGTGGACCATCGACTCGAAGAAGTGGTGGGCGTGCATGCCCTTGTAGCGTGAGCGCAGGAACTCGACCTGGGGCTGGCCGTAGACAAAGGCGATGTGCGGGACGGGGTTAATGAAGCTGCTGGGGTCGGGGATGATGCCCCGGCGGACGCAGTAGCCCCAGAACTGTTTGGAGTGTTCGAACTCCTGGTAGATGGAGATGGCTTTGCGGACATCGACCTCGCCGTCATTGCCGCGGCTCGGGGTGTAGCTCAGTTCACAGATGCCCGCGTGGCCGGTGCCCGCGTTGTGCCAGCCGTCGGACGCCTCGGGCGAAAGCTTGTCGGCCGACTCAAAGAGCTGGATCTTCAGATCGGGCTTGAGGTTCTTGAGTACGCCGCCGAGGGTGGCGGACATGATTCCGCTGCCGATAAGAACGACATCGGGCTGATCGAAAATCGATGTCATTGTCAAAGCGATTCTCCCTTCAGGACTTTGAAGTGTCGTTGGGCGGATAGCCTACCAGCGACGGCCTTGTGCCGCGCTGCCCGACAGTCTCAGGGTCAGAAGCGATTGGGGGTTTCGTGTGCCTCCCCCGTCGTCGGAGATGAGTATCAGGGTGTAGTCGCCATTCGAGAGCTGTGGGCCGAGCGCGATGCCTTCAAAGTTTGCAAGGCCGGCGTTCACCTCGTGCAGTAATGTCTTTTGGATCGGAACGAGGTCCTGGCTTAATGCGGAGGCGGCGGGGTCAAGCGCTTGGCTGTCCTCGGGCTCGACAAGATACAGGCGAATCCGAAAACCCGGAAGGGCGACCCCTCCAAGCTCGCGCTCCATCACGATCACGCGCCCCTCGGGCAAGGCGATCAGCCCGACTACGCCGCACTGGGCTTTGATATTGAAGAGGTTGTTGTCGCCGTCGTGCGGGTCCGTGCGATAGGCGAACTGGGTCGGGTTGCCACTGTCGCTCGCGTCCATTCTCAGCAGCCTGACGAGTGTGCCTTGCTCGCTTGTCGCGCGAGGGCCGTCAGAAGGCAGTGCTTCCTCATTAGCGGCCCACAGGTGCTTGGCGTCGGGGCTGAGGGACAGCGATTCGAGTCCGAGGTTGTCGCGCGGCTGCAGGAAGACTCGAGGCAGTTTCAGAAGATGGGTCCGCCGGCCGTCGTCTAAACGGTGCCGGGTGATCCGGCTGCTGGATTCATCGCAGACCAGCATCGTCTGGTTGGACGGGTCGTAGGCGATGTCTTCGAGGTCTCGGCCGTCGGGGAGTGTGTACACGTCGTTGATGGTTGCCTGGGTGATCTGGCCGGTCTCGGGGTCGATCTGGATCGACGCCTTTGCGATACGGCCGCCTTTGTCCGACACCATCAGGTAGTCGTCGCCCCCAAGGTAGGTCATCCCGGAAAGCTGGTCGATTTCTTTAGAGGGCAACAGTACCTGCCCCTGGCCGCAGCCGGTCACAACCGGCGTAGCGCATGCGACCTGGCCCTGACAAAGCAGGGCGGTTAACAGGGCAAGGCTAAATCGATGGGCGTAGTGCGTCACGGTGCCTCCATCTGGATTATGGCACGGGATCGGCAAGACACAAACCCAAAATGGCGAAGGGGTCAGATCGACCCGTCCCAGTTAGCCGGGCAGAGCAGGACGGGGATCTCGGACGAGCGGATGATGTTGGTCGGAACGTCGCCGGCGATCAGACGCTTGAGGACGCCCTTGCCGGTGAGTCCGAGGACGATCATCGTGCAGTTGCGTGCCCGAGCGGTGTTGAGGATGGCCTTGGCGGTGTCGTCGGAAAAGAGCATGATGCCCTCGGCCTGGACGCCGGCCTGGTTGAGCCGTTCGGTTAGCAGTTGCAGGGTCTGTTCGCCCCGCTGGGTCGCGTCCGACTCGTGCTCGTCGGTTTCCTGCAGGGTGGCCACGTGGGCGACAAAGACCGATGACTCCAGCCGCTTGGCCAGGTCCGCGATCGGCTCGGCCAGCTTATCACTGGCCCAAGGCGAGGACACGGCTACCAACATTCGGCTCATGGATTTCTACTCGTCAGGGCTGGCCGGGGTGGCCGAAAGTTAAACCCCTATCATACCTCGGTTCAGGACTCTTGTCGCGTCCACCGTTCGTCTCGCCGGCGTTTGACTTGGCCCAGTGACCGGTCTAGCGTTGCCTGTCACCTCTCAATAGGGAAGCCGATTTGAATACCCCCCACCCCAGCCCGGCTACGCTCGGTCAGCTACGACACTCGGGCTATCGATACCGCTCAGTCAAGCAGGAGCTCCGCGAGAACCTCATCCAGCGACTGCGCACCGGCCAGCCCATCTTCCCGGGCATCCGTGGGTATGACGACACCGTCGTGCCGCAGGTCGTCCATGCCCTGCTCGCACGCCACGACATGCTCTTCCTCGGGCTCCGCGGTCAGGCCAAGACACGCATGCTCCGGATGCTCCCGGGCCTGCTGGACCCCTGGGTGCCGATCATCGCGGACATGGATATCCCCGACGACCCCCTCGAGCCCTCGACCCGCCTGGGTAAACGCAGGGTGGCCGACTTGGGTGACGACACGCCGATCCGTTGGCTGGGGCGTGAGGAGCGTTACCACGAAAAGCTGGCGACGCCGGACGTGACGATTGCGGACCTCCTGGGCGAGATCGACATCGTCAAGCATGCCGAGGGCCGACATCTTTCCGATGAAGCGACGATGCACTTCGGGCTGGTGCCCCGCAGTAACCGTGGGATCTTTGCGATCAACGAGCTCCCGGACCTGGCACCGAGGATCCAGGTAGGACTGTTCAATGTGCTTGAAGAGCGTGACGTACAGATCCGCGGGTACCCGATCCGGCTGAGCCTGGACCTTGCGCTGGTCTTCAGCGCGAACCCCGAGGACTACACCAACCGCGGCCGAATCGTCACGCCACTGAAGGACCGCATCGGCAGCGTGATCCGCACGCACTACCCGTTGACGCTGGCCGAGGGCATGCGCATCACGCAGGAAAACGCGTGGCTAAGCCGTGGCCAATCGGCTGATCATGCCCAATCCGAGAAACCGGACACGCCCAGTGTTGTCGTGCCCGACTACCTTCACCGCCTGCTCGAAGAGGCCATCGTCGCGGCACGCAACAGTGCGCACATCAACCAGTCCTCGGGTGTGAGTGTTCGCACCGCGATCGCGTGCCTGGAGACGGTCGTGTCCAGTGCCGAGCGGCGGGGCATCCTGACGGGCGAAGATGTTGTTGTCGCGCGGGTGTGCGACCTGCAGCACGTGCTCGCCTCGACGCGTGGCAAGATCGAGCTGATGATGGCCGACGACTCGGATCAGGCAGAGGATCGGTTAGTCGCATCGCTGATCGGCGAGGCGGTGAAGAAGCTGTTTGATCAGATCGCCGACGTCGAGGACTACGAGGACCTTGCCGCACAATTCGATCAGGGTCTGCGACTGACCCTGGGCGATACGACCTCCGCAGCGGACGTGGTTGCGGGTATGCAGCACGTCGAGGGCTTGGCCGACGCCTCCTGCGAGATCACGCATAAGCTGGGGCTAGATCAGGCCGACCCGGGCATGCTCGCCAGCGCCTGTGAACTGCTGCTTGAAGCCCTTTACGTCAATAACCGCCTGAGCAAGCACGCCTCGCCGGGTGGCGTGGCTTACGGCCGATGATATTTTTGACTTCCGTGTTACAATTTGTTTTTAACGCGCATCGAGGCGTTGAGTGATGATGCTTTTGTAATTCTACTTCACCTTGGTATTTGAAAGGGAACTCATGTCTGCCAGGTTCTTCAGCAAGGGATTGTCCATCCTCACGCTCACCAGCCTGCTGGCCGGTGCAGCATTCGCAGAGAGCGAAGGCTGGGTCGAAGATTTTGAAGCCGCCAAAAAGACCGCAGATACCGAAGGCAAGGACCTGCTCCTGAACTTCACCGGCTCAGACTGGTGCGGCTGGTGTGTCAAGCTCGACGACGAAGTCTTCAGCAAAGACGCATTCAAAGATTACGCCAAAGAAAACCTGGTCCTGGTCGAGTTGGACTATCCCCGCAAGAAAGAACAGTCAGAAGAGCTCAAGGCGCAGAACAAGGCGCTAAAAGAGACTTACGAATTCGGGGGCTTCCCGACAATCATTCTGACCGATGCCACAGGCCGGCCCTATGCCCAGTCCTCCGGATATAAGGAAGGAGGCCCCGATGTTTATGTCGACATGCTCAAGGAACTGCGAAAGATTCACGTAGAACGCGACAGGCTTTTCGCAGAAGCTGAGAAAGCAGAAGGCGTTGAAAAGGCCAAGCTCCTGCACTCGGCTTTGCAGGCGCTCGGAATGCACATTGCGATTAATTATTATGAAGAAACGGTCAAGCAGATCATGACCCTCGACGCAGATGGCAAAGCCGGCCTTAAGAAGCATTACGAAGATTTTTATTCCATGAAGGCCCTCGATTCGCAGATCCAGGAAATCCTCGCTGATGTAGAGACGGACCCCAACGGCGCAATAGCGAAATTGGACGAGATTCTCAAGCAGGAAAATCTGCCCGTGCAGGGTGTGCAGAATGTCCTTTCTTTCAAGTCTCAGATCCAGATGTTTGTGCTTAACGACAAGGTCGTCGCTAAGGCGACCCTGATTGAAGCAATCGCTGCATACCCCGAGTCGGAAATGGCTGAGCAACTGCGTGCGGCGCTTGTCAAGTTCTTCCCCGAGCCTGCTGCATCGGCCGACGCATCCTGATTCGAGTGCTCAGGCAGTATTGATTAGATTAGAAACCCGCCCATCGTGGCGGGTTTTCTTTTCGTCATTAACTTTGCACGTCGATCGGGGTCGCCGGCAGCGGGCCAAGGATCAGTCTTTCAAGGAATGAACCCAGACGACTCGGCGCGAATGACTCTTCCCGGGCTTGCGTGATCTGGTTCGTAGACCACCAGCGGTGCTCGGTGAGTGCGAGCTGTTCCTCCTGTGTGTGGCCGGCGGGATCTACTTCGTGCCCCTCGATACGCAAGAGGTAGAAGCGTTCGTGCTGGCGGTAGGTCTTACCAAGCCAGGGGAAGACGTGTGTGCGAGTCCAGACGCACGGGCCGAGATCGACGTCCGTGAGCCCGGTTTCCTCATAGAGCTCGCGTAGCGCCGCCTGCTCGTGTGTCTCGCCGTCAAGTAGTCCGCCGCCGGGCGTGATCCAGAACGCGCGGTCTGAGCCCGGCTCCTGACAGCGGAACAGAAGCACTCGGTCCAGCGGGTCAAGCAAGACCACACGGGCGGCGTGGCGGTCGATGGGCTGTGTTTCGTTAGGCAGGTCCATGGCCGGATTGTACGCGGGCAAGAAAAAACCCCGCCTGTGCGGGGCTTGAGAAATCGATTCAATCGCGAGGCGATCAGGCTTCGAGCTTGCGCAGGCCCAGGCCGATCTCTTCGAGCTTTTCTTTGATCTCGACCAGAGAGGTCATCCCGAAGTTCTTGACGCCCATCAGCTCGGCCTCTGTACGCATGCACAGGTCGCCCAGCGAGGCGACGTTGAGAAGCGCCAGCGCCTTTCGTGCACGCACCGAGAGGTCCAGTTCGTTCACGCTGCGGGCGAGGATCGAGCTGTCGCCGGTCTCGCTGGCCAGTTGTTCGTAGACCTGCTGCTTGACTTCTTCCTGGTGCTGCTCGACGGTTTGGCCCAGGCGCAGGCCCTTTTGTGCGAGCATCGCCTTGATTTCGTCCAGCGATGCGTCGCCGAAGTTCTTGAAGCTGCGGAGTTCCGCTTCGGTCACACGCAGCAGGTCGCCGAGCGTGCGGATGCTCATCTTGCGCAGCGCGTTGCGGGTGCGGACGGTGAGCTCGAAGTCGGTGATCGGCGTGTTGTGCAGGGCGTCCTGCTTCACGCGCTTGGCGTCGTTTTCATCGTCGAACAACATCGCCTTGCTGGCGAGGATGTCCTGGATGAACAGGCGGGCACGTGCGTGGTCGGCGTTGGTCGCCAGCACCTGGCGCACGCAGCGTTCGGCCTGGGAGTACTTGCCCTGGTCCTCGTACATGACCGCGAGGTTCATCAGCGCGTTGAGCGGCGGACGCTCGGCGCGGCAGCACTCTTCGTAGAGGTGCAGCGCCTCGTCCTCCTCGCCCAGCAGGTCGAGGTTGTAGGCCAGGCGGAAGCTGGTGTTGGCGTTGTCGGGGTCGGCGGTGTAGGCCACTTCGTAGGCCTTGATCGCCTCGATCCGGCTGCCGGCAAGCTCGTGTTGCATACCGAGGTCACGGTACTTGGTCGCGGTTTCAGTGTCACGGACATCCGTCACGTAGTCGGTCATCGGGTCGTATTCCTGGGGTACGGTTATTTGTAGCGCAGACCTAACAATCTAGATGATCACGCCCGGGTATGCAATTTGACATACGCGACTTGCGGTAACTTTTACATCCGTCGGCGGGGGCGGATATGCTCTTACCCGACACACCGCACCAATCCAACGAGCCTGCTCTGGCTCCGGAGCCTGCCCATGACCACCCTGATCTGCTTTCTTCTTTTCACCGGCCTTGTCGCGGGCCTGACCTGGCTGATCACGCATAAAGACGACCACGGCAGCTCGGAGGGCTTTTTCCTGGCCGGTAGGCGGCTGGGAGGCGTTGTCATCGCCGGCTCGCTGCTGCTGACAAACCTCTCGGCAGAGCAGCTGGTCGGGCTCAATGGTGCGGCCTTCAGCGGGGGCCTGCACGTCATGGTCTGGGAGGTCCTTACGGTTGTCTGCATGGTGCTCATGGCATGGTTCTTCCTGCCTCGCTTCCTACGCAGCGGCATCGCCACCGTCCCGCAGTTTCTTGAAGAGCGTTTCGGCCACTCGACACGCATGTTCACGACGCTCATCTTCCTGATCGCCTATGCGGTGCTCCTGCTGCCGATGATCCTCTACGCCGGCGCTACCGGGCTTAAGGAGATGATCGATGTCGCCGGCCTGACCGGTATCAAGAACGATACCGTGGTCCTCTGGATGACCGTCTGGGTCGTGGGCCTGATCGGCTCGGCCTACGCGCTCTTTGGCGGGCTGCGATCCGTCGCGGTGTCGGACACCCTCAACGGCGTGGGGCTGCTGATCGGCGGCTTCCTGATCACCTACTACGGACTTGCTGCGGTGGGCGACGGCAAGGGCATGATGGCGGGCCTGGACATCATCCGCACCGAACAGGCCACGCGGCTGAACTCCATCGGTGGGCCGAACGACAGCGTGCCGTTCTTCACGATGTTTACCGGCGTCTTCCTGATCATGACCTTCTACTGGTGTACGAACCAGCAGATCATCCAGCGGACCTTCGCTGCGCGCAACCTCGTCGAGGGTCAGAAGGGCGTGTTATTGTGCGGCGCGCTCAAGCTGCTGGGCCCGATGTATCTCGTGCTGCCGGGGCTGATCGCGTACCAGTTGTTCACCAGCGGCGGCGTGGCCCACGTCAAGGGCGACAACAGCTACGGTGCGCTGGTCTTCCACGTCCTGCCTAAAGGCCTGATCGGTTTCTTTGCAGCGGTCGTGGTCGGCGCGATCCTGAGTTCCTTCAACTCCGCACTCAATTCAACGACAACGCTGTTTTCGCTAGGCATCTACAAGGCGCACATCAACCCCAAGGCGACCGAACACCAGATCGTCGCATCGAGCAAGTGGTTCGGCTGGGTTATCGCGGCGGTGGCGATGGTCATCGCGCCGCTGCTGGCCAAGACCCAGAGCATCTTTGGCTATCTCCAGACGATGAACGCGATCTATTTCATCCCGATCCTCGCGGTCGTCTGCGTCGGCATGCTGACCAGGCGTGTCACGGCCGCCGCGGCGAACACCGGGCTGATTGCGGGGCTGGTGCTGCTGATTGCCGGCTACTTCATGCCCATCGGGACCAAGACCGTTGAAACCCAGAGCGTGGTCCCCGCCGCTACGGCGCAGGCCCTGATCGACAAGGGCGCGGTGGAGTTGGATCGGCTGATCTCCGAGCCGACGCTGGCCGAGCGGCAGGTGGCAAAAGAGAAGGGCGTCGAGGCCGAGCCGACGGCATTTGTGAAGCTCAAGATCAGCAGCACGCAGTCCAAGCACCTCGCAGGCGATCTGATGCACACTTTCCACTATGTGGGGTCGGTATTTGTGCTGATTGTCGGGTTGATGCTGGCGATGGGTGCCGCCTCGCCGAGGCCTGAGCCGTGGGTGCATGCGGACTCGAAGGCGGTGGACCTCACACCGTGGAAGCTGTCGGTGCCCGTGGGGATCGCACTTTCAATCATCGTTCTGGTGATCTATGCGGCGTTTGCGAACTTCTCGGTTCTGAAGTGAGATCCTTTTCAAAGCACAACAACCGCGACGCGCCGCATCGCGGTTGTGTTGTGCTTAATTTGCATCAGGTGATTTAATTCTTAGATCTTGCCCATGACCAGGCAGACGTTGTGGCCGCCGAAGCCGAAGCTGTTGCTCATCGCGATCTTGACGTCGGCCGAGCGGGCGGTGTGCGGGACGTAGTCCAGGTCACAGCCCTCGCTGGGGTTGTCGAGGTTGATGGTCGGCGCGATCGAGCCGGTCTGGATGGTCTTGGCGAGGATGACGGCCTCGATGCCGCCGGCGGCGCCCAGGGAGTGCCCGAGCATCGACTTGGTCGAGGAGACCATGACGCGGGTATCGTCGCCGAAGACCCGTTTGACGGCCATGGTTTCGGCCTGGTCGCCCAAGCCGGTCGAAGTGCCGTGGGCGTTGATATAGTCGACATTGGCCGGCTCGACACCTGCGGACTTGAGCGAGGCCTTCATGGCGTAGGCGGCACCGGCACCGTCTTCGAGCGGGGCGGTGATGTGCGAGCCGTCGGCGGACTGGCCGGCACCGAGCAGTTCTGCGTAGATCTTGGCGCCGCGGGCCTTGGCGTGCTCGTATTCCTCGAGGACGATGATGCCTGCGCCCTCGGCCAGGACAAAGCCGTCACGGTCGCGGTCCCACGGGCGGGAGGCGCGCTGGGGATCGTCGTTGCGGGCCGAGAGCGCACGCAGAGCGATGAAGCAGGCGGTGCCCAGCGGGGTGAGAGCTGCTTCCGAGCCGCCGGAGATCATGATGTCAGCGGCGCCGTAGCGGATCGCGTCGGTCGCGCTGAGGATGGAGTGGCCGGCGGAGGCGCAGGCAGTGGTCACTGAGGAGTTGGGTCCGCACAGGCCGTAGTGGATGCTGACGTTGCCCGCGGCGGCGTTACACATCAGCTTGGGGACCATGAAGGGGCTGACGCGGCTGGGGCCTTTTTCCAGGAGCCTTTGGTGGCCCTCGGCGAACTCTTCCATGCCGCCCACGCCGCTGCCGATGATTACGCCGCAGCGCCAGGGGTCTTCTTTGCTGAAATCCAGGCCCGAGTCCACAACCGCATCCATCGATGCGTTGAGGGCGAACTGGGCGAAGCGGTCGAGCTTCTTGGCGTATTTCTTGCGTTCGACGGGGTCGAAATTGGTCGGGCCGTCCCAGTCGTCGACCTGCCCACCGAACTTGGTGGAGTACTCGGAGGTGTCAAAGCGGGTGATGGGTTTGATGCCGGAGGTTCCGGCAAGCAGCTGCCCCCATACCTCGTTGACGGAGGTACCGAGGCTGGTGACCCACCCCAGGCCAGTGATTACGACGCGTCGCTTGCTCATAAGCTCTGATCGTTGCGAGGGTGAAATGAAGCACCGCCCCTGTGACCAGAGGCGGTGCGGGGCCGGTGCGTCGGGCGTGGGCCGTCAGGCCCGGAGGCACTCGCCTCAGCCGCCGTAGTTTTCCTTGATGAAGTCAATCGCCTTACCGACGGTGTCGATTTTCTCGGCTTCTTCGTCGGGGATCGAGGTTTCGAACTCGTCCTCGAATTCCATGACCAGCTCGACGGTATCCAGCGAGTCGGCGTTCAGGTCGTTGACGAAAGAGGTGTCGCGGGAGATCTCCCCCTTATCGACGCCCATCTGCTCGGCGACAATGGCGATCACCTTTTCTTCGATCTCTTTTTCGTCCATGGTTTGTGGCTCCGTGCGTGACCGGGACTGGCCCGGCGTAAGTGTTTCAAAGCGGGACTATAGCGTGCCTTGCGGCGGTTCACAAGCCGGGAAATGGGGTCCGCAAACCCATCTAAACCGGCCCTCTTCTCATCCAGATCATACCTTTTATCAGCACATCGTCATGCCGCCGTCAACGCACAGGACCTGGCCCGTGACGTAGCTCGCCCCTTCCGAGGCGAGGAAGGCGACCGCGGCGGCAATCTCGTCGGGCTGGCCCATCCGGCGGAGGGCGGTCATCTGCTTGACCCCCTCCTTGATCGCGTCGGGCAGCACATCGGTCATGTCCGTAGCGATGAACCCGGGGGCGATCACGTTGGCCGTGATATTCTTTCCGCCCATCTCCTTGGCCAGGCACTTGGTGAACCCCGCCAGCCCGGCCTTCGCCGCGGCGTAGTTCGCCTGGCCCGGGTTGCCCACGACGCCGGCAACCGAGCCGACGTTGATCACCCGGCCCCACTTGCCACGCATCATCGGCTTGAGCGCCGCGCGGCAGGCCACGAACACGCTCCGCAGGTTCGTCGCAATCACATCATCAAACTCCGCGTCGCTCATCCGCAGCAGCAGGTTGTCCTTGGTGATGCCCGCATTGTTCACAAGGATGTCCAGACGCTTGTGCTTCTCGAACACCGCGTCGATCATCGCCTCGATCGATTCCTGGCTGGTGATGTCGCAGGTCATCGCCTCCGCACTACCACCGGCCGCCTCGATCTCGGCCACCACCGCAGCTAGTTTGGATGCGTCGCGCGCCACGCACACGACGTGCCGGCCGTCCGCCGCCAGGTGTTTCGCCGTCGCAGCGCCCAGGCCACGCGAGGCCCCGGTCACGATCGCAACGCGTTTAATTTCTTGATCTGCCATGATCATCCTTTCTGTCTTCGGGTAGGACAGCCAATCCGCTTACTGAGGCGTGTCAAAGTTCTCTACACGAATCGCTTTATCGATTCGCCGCATCAGCCCGCTGAGCACCTTGCCCGGGGCCAGTTCAACATATCGACCAGGCATGTGCTTGGCCGCGTACTGCATCGATTGCGTCCAGCGCACCGGGTTGGTCAGCTGCTCGACCAGCCGCTTCTGGATCAGGCTGGGGTTGCTGACGTGAGGCTCGCCGGTGACATTGCTGAGCACCTTCACCGCCGGAGAACGCCAGGCGACCTTCGCAAGCGCCTCGGCCAGCTTGAGCGCTGCGGGCTGCATCAGCGGCGAGTGGAACGCGCCGGCCACCGTCAGCGGTGTCGCACGGAAGCCCGCGGCCTCCGCCTCGCCGACCACCAGCTTGCACGCATCCAGCGTGCCGCTCAATACGACCTGCATCGGCGAGTTGTAGTTGGCAGGCACGAGGACCGCCTCTTTGGGAAGCTGATCGTTGACCTTATCGCAGAGCATCTGCATGTTGGTTTCGTTCACCTCGCCGGTGATCGCGACCATCGACGAAGGGACCGCCTGGGCCGCGGCCTGCATCGCCTCGCCACGCAGGCGCACCAGCCGAAGCCCGTCGGCGAAGCTGAACGCGCCGGCCAGGTGCAGGGCGGTGAACTCGCCCAGCGACAGGCCCGCCGTCGCAGTGAACTGAGCCAGGTCGCCCTTTGCCTGCAGTCCGCGGAAACATGCCACGGAGGCGGTGTAGATCGCGACCTGCCCGTTGTCGGTGCGGTTGAGGTCCTCGGCCGGGCCCTCGAAGCACAGGTTCGTCAGATTAAAGCCAAGCACATCGTTGGCTTCATCAAAGACGGCCTTCGCCTCAAGCGATGCGGTGTACCAGGCCTTGCCCATGCCGACGGCCTGGGCGCCCTGTCCGGGGCAGAGGATGATGGTGTTGGTGTCTGACATGGTCTGCCTGTTTGTGTTTGAAATCAAAAACATGCCGTCCGAACGTCGCCTTTCAGGCGACGGCTAAGCGGCGAGTCTAAAGCCGCCAAAGCGACGTTGTCCAGCACATCCCGCCGCCGATGGCGACGAACAGCACGAGGTCGCCTTTCTTCAGTTCGCCGGCGACGTGCTTCTCGTAGAGGCACAGCGGGACGCTCGCCGCCGAGGTGTTGCCGTACTTATCGATATTGATGACCAGCTTGCCTTCGGGCAGGTCCATACGCTTCTTGACCAGCTCGAGGATGCGGCGGTTGGACTGGTGGGGGATCACTGCGGCGAGGTCGGCGGGGGTGATGCCGGCTTTTATGAGGGTCTCGTCGATGATCGCCTGTGTCGTGTTGACGGCGAACTTGAAGACCTCCTGGCCGTTCATGTGCAGCGTGTTGTAGCGGCCGGTGAAGCCCTCGTGATTTTCGGGCAGGTCCTCGGGCGTGCGGGGGACGTAGAGCTCGCCCCATAGTGAGCCATCGGAGCGCATCGTCTGCGCCAGGCAGCCCCTGTTGGGGTCTTCGTCGGCAGTGAGCACGACAGCGCCGGCCGCGTCGCCGAAGAGGATGCACGTCCGCCGGTCTTCGTAGTTGGTCACTTTCGACAGCGTCTCTGAGCCGATGACAGCCACGGTCTTGTAGTGTCCGGTCTGGATCAGCGCTGCTGCGTGGTTGAGCCCGTAGACAAAGCCCGAACACGCGGCGGCAAGGTCCACCGCGCCGGCGGGCGCGGCGCCGACTTCATGCACCACACGGGCGGCGGTCGAGGGGCAGCTCATCTCCGGCGTCATCGTCGCCAGCAGCACCATGTCCAGCGCGGTCGGCGGCAGGTCGGCGTCTTTGAGCGCAGCGCGCAGGGCGTCGGCCGCGAGCGAGCGCGTCGTCGTGCCGTCTTCGGCGATGTGTCGGGTCTTGATGCCGGTGCGCTGGATAATCCAGGCGTCATTGGTATCGACCAGGCCGGCGAGATCGTCGTTCGTCAAAACCTTCCCGGGCAGGGCGATCCCTACACCGGCGAGCCGAACCCCGATCCGCCCTTGGGCCGCGGGGCCAGAGTTCATGACGCTCCCTCATCGCTCGAGGATGGGGGCTTCTTCGCCTTGATGATCTCTTCTGCCTTAAGCAGGCGGGTCGAGATTTCGGGGTTGACGTTGAGCTCGGCGTACTTGATCGAGTTACGGATGGCGTTGTGGATCGTGCGTGGCTGCGACGAGCCGTGGCAGATCAGGCAGATGCCGTTGGCACCCATGAGCGGTGCGCCGCCGTATTCGTGGTAGTCGTGCTTGGCGTAGATGCTTTCGACGACGGGCTGCAGCTTCATCGCCAGGTCGGGGTCGATCTCAAACGCCTCGTGCGCGATCGTTTTGAAGATGCCCTTGCTCAGGCCTTCGGCGAGCTTGAGCACGACGTTGCCCGTGAAGCCCTCGGAGACGATGACGTTGGCCTTGCCCTCAAAGATCTCGCGGCCCTCGATGTAGCCGACGTAATTGATCGAGTCGTCGAGCTTGAGTAGTTCGTGCGTGCCGCGTGTCAGGGCGTTGCCCTTGCCTTCTTCGCCGCCGATGGACAGCAGAGCGACCTTGGGGTTCTCGACGTCGAGTACGCGCTCGGCAAAGATCGCGCCCATGTGGCCGTACTGGTGCAGGTGCGAGGGGCGGGGCTCGGGGTTGGCGCCGACGTCGCAGACTACAACCGGGCCATAGAACGTGGGGATCGTGACGGCGATACCGGGGCGGTGTACGCCGGGCAGGCGTCGCATCGACATCTGCGCCGAGGCCACGCAGGCGCCGGTGTTGCCCGCCGAGATGATCACCTCGCAGCAGTCGGCCTTGGCACGGGGCGAGCCGAGCCAGCCCCACTTCACGATCGAGCTGTCTGTCTTCTCGCGCAGCGCAGAGACCGGCGGGTCGCCCATCTCGATGACCTGCGTCGTTCCGACGATCTCGATGTGCGGGTTGCCCGTGTAGCCCTCTTCCTCGATGGCTTCACGGATAATCGCCTCGTCGCCGACGAGAACGAGCTTATCGCCTTCTTTAAGCAGTTTGATCGCGCTGAGCGAGCCCTTGAGGATCGCGTCCGGCGCGTTATCACCACCCATCACATCAATTGCGATACGCACGTCGTTCCCCTGTTACGGTTGCGAGGTCGGGTCCGACGGACGTGTCAGGCTTTCGCCTTGCTGCCACGGGACAGCTTGAGGCCCGGACGAACGTAGCCGCACTCACGGCAGGCCGAGTGGGGCTGCTTCTGGGTGCCGCAGTTGGGGCAGCTGACCGCTCCGCGCGGCGTCAGCGCCTGGTGCGACCGGCCTTTACGGGTCTGGGTCCGGGTCTTTCGTTGGCAAGGGAGCATGGCGGTATACCTGTTGGCGGGGTTATTAAGCGGATTGCGGCTCGCGCCGAACCCGTCAAGGGCCGTGCGCCGAGCCCATAAATGTAGCAGAGCGGGGAGATTGGGTCAAACCCCTAACGGCCTGCTTTGCACGGGCAAACAGGGCTTATTAGCCCTCCTGATCGGTCAGTGCACGTCCGCCGTCTCGATCATGACGGCAGGGCCTTCCTTCTCGGGCTCGCGGACCGAGTCGATCATGGCGATCACCTCGGGCGAGGGAGCTCGGAAAAATGGTGTCAGGCCCAGAGTGACGAAGAAGTTCAGGAGCATCCCGACGGTCCCGATCCCCGTTGCGGCGATACCGAAACACCATGTGGGCATGCCCAGGTAGACGTTGCCGATGATGTACGACGCGGTGAAGCCGAGCCCGACGATCATGCCCATCAGCGCCGGGACCGTGCCGACGCGCTTGTTAAAGATGCCCAGCACGATCGCGGGGAAGAAGGACGCCGCGGCCAACCCGAAGGCGAAGGCGACGACCTGGCTGACAAAGCCCGGGGGGTAGATGCCGAACAAGCCCGCGACCACGACGGCCACGCCGATAACGCCACGGCCCAAAAGCAGCCGGCTCTTCTCGCTCGCGTTGGGGTTGCCGATGCGGTAGTACAGGTCATGCGCGACGCTGGAGCTAATGACCAGCAAAAGCCCCGATGCGGTCGACAGCGCCGCCGCCAGGCCGCCTGCCGCGACCAGCGCGATGATCCAGTTGGCCAGCCCCGCCATCTCCGGGGAAGCGAGTACGATGATGTCGACGTCCGGGCCCTTGAGCTTTTTCTTGGTGGCGGCGCTGATGTCCGGGTTATCACGCAGGATCGCGCGGGCGTCGGCGCCCTGGGTGTTGTCGACGGTCCACTTGGCGTGGTCGGTAAGCAGCTGGTCCCACGTCAGGCCCGAGGCCGCGGGTAGGGGCTGCTTGTTGTAGATCTCGTTGTCATCGCCGTTGGAGAAACGCATCATCCCGTCGCCGTTGTCCAGCCAGACCACCAGGCCGGTCTTCTCCCAGTTGCGGAACCAAGAGGGCTTGTCCTCCTGCTTCTGGACGACGGTGCCATTGATCGAGTTGATCATCGAGTAGCGGGCGAACACCGCCGTCGCAGGCGCGGTGAGATAAAGCAGGGCGATGAACAGCAGCGCCCAGAAGGCCGACCAGCGTGCAGCCTTGACGTTCTTGACCGTGTAGAAGCGGACGATGACGTGCGGCAGGCCGGCGGTACCGACCATCAGAGCGATGGTCACGAACAACATGTTCAGCAGTTTGGAGCCCGACTCTCCGCTGAAGCCGAAGGCGTCGGTGTAGCTTGAGAAACCCAGGTCTTTATGGATCGCGTTGAGTTTTTCAAGCAGGTAGGCCCCCTCGCCGGGGTTGCCCGGGGTGATCGTCGAGCCCATCCCGATCTGGGGCAGCGGGTTGCCCGTCAGCTTGATGGAGATCGCGATGGCCGGCACGAGGAACGCGGTGATCAGGACCCAGTACTGAGCGACCTGCGTCCATGTGATGCCCTTCATGCCACCGAGGGTGGCGTAGACAAACACGATGCACATGCCGATGATGACGCCGGTGTTGACCTCGACCTCGAGGAAGCGAGAGAACACGATGCCCACGCCCCGCATCTGCCCGGCGACGTAGGTGAAGCTGATAAAAATGGCGCAGAGGACGGCAACAAAACGCGCGGGGTTGTAGATGATCCGGTGCAGCAGCGAGTCGTGATTGATGGTTTGGCTCGTGCTGATCGAGTAGCGGTCTCCGATGAAGTCCGGCACGGTAAATCGGCCGAACTTGCGCAGGTACGGCGCGAGCAGGAGCGCCAGCAGCACGTAACCGCCGGTCCAGCCCATGAGGAACTGCCCGCCAGAGAAGCCCATCACCGAAATCAACCCGGCCATGCCCAGGAACGACGCGGCACTCATCCAGTCGGCGCCAGTCGCCATGCCGTTGGCCGCCGCCGGCACGCCGCCGCCCGCGACGTAGAAGCCCTTGGTATCACGCACCCGGCAGACCCAGGCGATGAACAGGTACAGCGCAAAACTTGCGCCGACAAACAGGTAGGTCCAGAACTTGACGCTCATCCTTCACCTCCCGCCGGGCCGGCCGAACGGGTCTCGTGGCCCAGCGACTCAAGCTCGTCGTGGTGCTTCTTGTCCAGCTTGTTCAGCAGCACGCAGTACACCAGGATCAGCAGCACAAACACGATGATCGAGCCCTGCTGCGCAAACCAGAAGCCCAGCGGGTACCCGCCGATGCTGAACTGGTTGAGCGCGTCGGCAAACAGCACCCCGCAGCCCAGCCCGACCGCCGCCCAGATCAGCATCAGCACCGACATGATCAGGATGTTGGACCGCCAGTACCGGCGGAGCGAATCGGCGATCGCCCGGGCGTTCTCAGCCGGCGGGGCGGACGAAGTATTCGAGGGGTTGTTCATGGCAGTCTTTCGAGATTGAATAAGTTCAGAACAGCGAAAATATACGACGCAGGTGTATCCAGCCGCCGGGACGGAGGTCGGCCCGCTCTGTGGAGCAGGTAGTCTAATCTCAATTAGTCGGGCAAGCTATTCCAGCACAACATCGCCACACGCCCCGCGCGGTACCCTATGCTTAGCACCATGACCACCACCTATTTCTCGCCGCGACCGGACGACAAGAAGACCCTCGAAGAGGGCCTGGGCTTTTCCCCCAAGTTCGACGAGAACGGCCTGATCCCCTGCATCACCACCCACGCCGACACCGGCGAGGTCCTCATGTTCGCCTACATGAACGATCTCTCCCTGGCCAAGACCATCGAGACCGGCATGGTCCATTACTGGTCACGCTCACGCGGCAAGCTCTGGCTCAAGGGCGAGTCCTCCGGCATGACCCAGCACGTCGTCGAGCTCCTCACCGACTGCGACCAGGACGCACTCGTCGCCCGCGTCACCATCGGCAAGGCCACCCAGGGCGGCGCACAGGCCTCCTGCCATGTCGGCTACCCCAACTGCTTCTACCGCGCAATCCCCACCGGCATCGGTGAAACAAACAAGCCCGTCAAGCTGTCCGTCGTTGCAGAAAAGGCGTTCGACCCCGACCAGGTTTACGGCAAAAAGTGATGCAGCACGATCATCAGCCCCTTGATCTGCCCTCACGCCCCCGGCGTAACCGCCGCACGGCAGCGATCCGCGCGCTGGTGCGTGAGACTTCGCTTGCGCCAAGCAACCTGATCTACCCGCTGTTTGTGCAGGACGGACCGACGCAGCCGATCGATTCGATGCCGGGGCAAAACCGCTGGTCGCTCGATGACCTGTGCAAAGAGGTCCAGCGGGCATACAAGCTCGGCATCCCGGGTGTCGTGCTGTTCCCCAAGATTCCTGATGCAAATAAAACCGAAACCGGCGAACACGCTTTTGACTCCGATGGGCTGGCGCAGCGTGCGATCCGTGCGGTCAAAAAGGCTGTGCCCGAGGTCTGTGTCATCACCGACGTCGCACTGGACCCGTACAACAGCGACGGACACGACGGCATCGTCTCCGCGACCGGCGAAATCCTCAACGACCAGACGATCGCGGTGCTGTGCAGGCAGGCGCTCAGCCACGCGCAGGCCGGCGCTGACATCGTCGCGCCCAGCGACATGATGGACGGCCGCATCGGAGCGATCCGTGCAGCCCTTGATGGAGCCGGATACACCGGCGTGGGCATCATGAGCTACACCGCCAAGTACGCCTCGGCGTTCTATGGCCCGTTCCGCGGCGCACTCGACTCGGCGCCCCGCGCCTCGGGCAGCAAGCCCATCCCCGGCAACAAGGCGACCTATCAGATGGACCCCGCCAACGCGCGCGAGGCTTTACGTGAGTTTGACCTCGATGCGGCAGAGGGCGCGGACATCGTGATGGTCAAGCCCGCCGGCCCGTATCAGGACGTGATCTTCAGAATCCGCCAGGCCACCGACCTGCCCGTGGCGGCCTACCAGGTCTCGGGTGAGTACGTGATGATCAAGTCCGCGGCGGCGGCGGGGCAGCTCGATGAAAAGGCGCTTATTCTCGAAACGCTCACCGGTATCCGGCGCGCGGGCGCGGACATGATCCTGACCTACTTCGCGCCGCAGGTCGCCCAGTGGCTTAAAGGCTAGCGGCCCTCGTTGGCTTTTTCTTGCTGCGCCTTCTCGCGGCGGCGCTGAAGGTCGGCCTCGGAGAGCTCTTCCTGGACCTCCGGGTCGCCGGTCGTGTTCACGCGGGTGATCGGGCCGATGATCGTCTGCACCAGGCCGGTCATCACTTTCTCGCGCGTCGCCTGCAGGCGGTCGTTGGCCAGCACCAACGGAGTCTTGCGGTAGGCCTCGAGCGCGGAGGCGTATCGTTCGTAGTCCAGCCGGGCCTTGGTCGCGATCTCGGATCGGCTGGCCTTGGCGCGGCTGATGGATGCGGCGATCTCCCCGGCGATCGGCTTGCCGGGCACGGCGTCGGCCGGCTTCTTGCCCAGTACTTCAGACAGGGTTGTTGCAGAGTTCTTTGCCGCAGTGATCAGGGCCGACTCATCGCTGCCCGCCGCCGCGGTCACAGCGTCCTGATAGTTACGCACCGCATCAAGGACCTGGGCTCGGGGCAATCTCAGTTCGCCGATTGAACCGTCGAGCGTCGCACGCAGCGCACCCGCAAGCTTCGCGTCGCCGCTGTCCTGCGCCGCCTCGAAAGCGCGGATCAGCAGCATCAGCTCCGTGTGCGTACCGCCGGCGGTCTTGCCCAGCGTCTCGTCAAACATGCGGCGGGCCTGCTGGATCTGTTTGACCTTGTCGGCCTGCGCCTGGGTCACGGCCTCGTACGCCGAGCGAACCTGGTTGGGCATCGACTGGGTCTTGTTGTCGATGAGCACCTGCATGACCGTGATGCCCGCGTCGATGTCGCTGAGCGCCTGCTGGATTTTGCCGCGGATCTCGCCGTCCTTGTAGTTCTTGCGGATGATGATGTCCTCGACCTTTGCCGACGCCATCCAGTGGATCATCCCTCGCTCGGCTGCGGCGCGAACCAATTCATTGGCCTTCTCAAGCGACCCGACGTTACGCAGGAATGCTTCGACATCCTGCGCGTCGATACGGTAGGTGACTTGGAACTGCACGTGGACGACGTTGGTGTCTCCGGTGATAAGGAAGCTGTCTTCCAGCGGGTTGAGTGGCTTGTTGGCCAGTTCCGCCGGCGGCTTGTTCTCGGGGTTGTGGTACCAGAAGGACTCATTGAGGTCGAGCTTCTGGGGGTTGCCCGGGACCCTTACCACCTGTTCGATAGGGAAGGGCAGGGCGAAGTGGTAGCCCTCGCCGTAGACGCCGATACGCTCGCCAAATCGATAGCGGACGGCGGTGTCGTTCTTGGCCACCTGGAAGAGCCCGGAGAGGGCGTAAACCACCAGGAGCACGAGCATGAGCGCCTTGAGTACGCCAAAGCTGACACGCAGCGCGTCGGAGAGCGACTGCTGCGCCGCGTCCAGTCCGGGCTCGGGGCTTGCCGCCGGTTTTCTTGTTGGATCGCCGGGGAGTCGGGTCACGGGCGCTGCTCCGCATGGGTGTCGATACGGATCGAGTCGGCGGTGAGGCTGACCGGGATCGTCCGCGTTGCCAGCTCTTTTTCGTACTCAGCGATCTGGGCCTGGAGCGCCTCGATCTTCTGGCGGTAGATCTCGGCCTGCTGCTCAAGGGACAAGGGCGAGGGCGCGAGTTGAGCCTGCTTGCTCTCGCCGAACATGCGGGACAGGTTGCCCTTGCCGCCGTGGCCGTAGACCAGGACATCCAGCGGGCTGAAGGTGCGTGCGTCGAGCAGGAAGGTTGTGCGGTTGGCCAGGATCTGCTCGATGGCTTCGAGCTGGCGCAGGTAGATGGCCAGGTCCGGGTCGCCGTTGGCCTGTGCGTAACGAGCGAGGTAGGCGTTGGACTCGTTGATGCCGACGATCTCGATCTGCGTCGCCACCGTCTCGGCAAAGCGTTTGAGCTGGCTGCTGATCGACTCGGCTTCGGCGACGATGGCCTTGGCCTGCGAGTCGCCCTCGGAGATGATCTCCTGGGCCTTGCGCTCCTGGGTCGATGTCATGCGCTCGTTGACTTTTGCTGCCGTTGACTCGGCGTAGAGCATCTTGCCGATCGACACGCCCACGACCTCAATGCCGTAGCTGGGCTTGATCTGGGCGAGCTTGTCGGTCAGGCGCTGAGCGATCTCGGCTTCGAGCTTGTCCAGCTCGACCTTCGACGGGTCTTCGTTGACCAGCTGATCAAAACGGTAGCTGTTGGAGATGACCGAGCGGGCGTCTTTCATTTGAGCGAGGAGGATGTCCTCGGCCTTATCGAATTCGCCGACAGTCGTCGAGAATGCAAGGGGGTCCTTGACGCGCCAGGTCATGGACATGTTGATGACCAGCGTGTTCTGGTCGAGGAGCCCGAGCTGCTCGGGGGTGTCCTGCAGGACCTGGAACTGGGTGGGGTAGGTCTGCACGCGCTGGATGGGCCAGGGCCACTTGAACTTGAGGCCGGGCTCCTGCATGACGCTACCGGTGTCCTTGCCTTGCTCAAGCAGTTTGGGGTCGGGCTCGGTGGCGGCGCCGAAGGTCTTGATGATCGCGATCTGGTTGTATCCCACGGTGTAGGTCACCATGTAGGTCACAAAGACCAGTGCGATGGCGAAGGCGAGGATGGCTGTGGACAGGCGTTTCATGGAAGCATTCTCGGGCGGGGGGTCGTCTCAATCGATGCGGATTGATTTCAGGATCAGGGGGCGTTGATGCCGGGTACTGCGCCGACGGGCAGGTCGAGGACGACCTCGGGCTTGGGGGCATCGGGATCGGGGCCGATGACAGTCTTGGGCCGGTCCTTGAGGGCGGTAGTGAGCACGTCGAGGTATCGGCTGACGGGGTAATAGCGTGGGGCGCTCTTGAATGCTTCGAGCTCGGCTTCGAGACGCAGCGAGCGTGCCTGTGCACCGAGCGAGGTGGACCAGCGTGTCGCTTGTGCCTGCGAAAGGCGCTGGCCGACTTCGCCGCCGCTTTCGATCATGAGCAGCTGGATCGCGGTGTGCTGTCGCTGTAGATCATGGGCCAGGCGTTCTTTCGCCTTCGCGTCGGCTGTGCTGCTGAGGCTGTTGAGCTCGGACTCGATCCGATAGTACTCGGCGACCAGCTCTCCCAGACGTCCCGCCCGTTCACGGCTGCCGGCGACCGCGGCGAGGATCGTGTCCGCTTCTTTCAAGGCCTTGGCCTCGGTGGTCTGAGATTCCTGCAGTGCGTTGATGCGCTTGTGGTAGTCCTCGGCGACTTCCTGCGGCGGGTGGATGCCCGACACCGAAACAAACACGACCTCGATCCCAAGGCTGTTGGCGTCGAGTCCGATCTGGATTTCTTTTTGTAGCTGGGCACCCGCCTCGGCACGTCCGGTGGAGAGCAGCATCTCCGTGTCATGCGTCGCAAAATAGCGCGTCACCTTCTGCTGGGCGATCGCCTTGAGCAGGGCCTGGGGATCTGTAGAGCCCGATTGCGGGTTGGAGATGCCGGCATACTGACGCAGGTCCTCGATGCGGTACTTGATGTCGATATCCGAACCGATCATCTCACCCTGCACCGAGTCGGCCTTGCCGGACGTGCCCGCACCCGGCGGCGGAGCGGTGATGAGCAGCTGCTCGGTCGCGCCTTCATCCACGTGCTGATTGGTCCAGAGGATCGGCACTTCATCCCGTTTGTTGCCTTGAGAATCTTTCTCGGGGATGTGTGCCCTTGAGCCCAATCGCAGCGAATGGACACGGCTGACGTCGTACTTCTCAATGCGGCCCAGAGGCCAGGGAGCCTTGAAGCTGAGCCCCGGCTCTGCAATCCGAACAAACCGGCCATTGAACGTCACGACACCCTGCTCATGGGGCTCGATGATCACCACGCCGGTCATCCCGATCACGATCAGTACGCACACCATCGCGAGCGGCAGCATGGCCCGGCCAAGTAGCTGCATGAACCAGCTCTTGGAGACCTCGAAGCCGAATTGGTAGTTGATCGTCTCTGAGAAAATCTTGCCGATGGACTCGGGCCGGGTCAGCCAGCCCAGGAGCCTTGAGTCGAAGGCCGGGCGGACAAAAGTGCCGGGCTTGCGTGGGCGGTAGAAGCCGAGCACCAGCGCCAGCGACATCTCCACGCCCAGCACGATCATCACGATCGGCAGCGCGAGTGCGAGGAATACGAACCCGCTCTTGTTGGAGGCAAACAGCAGGGCCGTGACCACCAGCAGGGGAAGGATTGCGAGGAAGACGTTACCAATGAGTGTGCTGGCCCCGCCTCGCAGCGCCTGCCATGCATCGACGCGGGTCATGCCCGCGACGTAGCGTGCGACCAGGAACCCGCCGAGCCCGCCGATGACCAGCAGCAGGGCGATCAGGCTGGAGTTAACCCCCTCGCGGATCGGCACTTGGGCGAAGTTGGTCTGCGTGAGTGCCAGGTTGTTCAGATACAGCAGCAGCACGCCGACGCCGATCAGGTATATCGCCGTGATAAGACTGACGATCGGCATGGCCCACTTGTAGAGGTTCTCCAGCCGGCGCCTGGCCTGAGCAAGCTGGGCCCCGGCCTCGTCAAAGAGCGCGGCCGAGCGGGCATCGGCGTTGGCAAGTTGAGCGGCCTCGAGCGATTCCTGCCGCTCCAGGCGGTGCTGCTTGTAAACGATCCACAGCAGGCCCCAGATCCAAAGACCGGGGATCAGGTAGAAGGTGCCGGCGATCATGGCCTTGGACTCGGCATAAATACCGAGTATCGCCAGCAGCAGCGTCATACCCAGCTGCGTGATCAGGCCGATGAGGGCGGAGGTCGTAGCGCGAGAGTAGGTCTGTTGGTCCTGGCTCATATCTGAACTGAGACGAATCGTCGAGGAGAACTGTCCCGGCCGAGCCGGGAATACGTTTGGACAATGCGTGGCATGATAGCCGCCATGGTCCTACGTCGCCACGTTGCGACGCGTTCGCATAAACGGCTGACTCTGCAGACTCAATAAACAAGGGCCGGATCAGCTCCGGCCCCTGCACATCGATCCCATTCTTTTGTAAATCCTCAGTTGGCGAGGGCTTGGCTTTCTTGCCCCTGCACCGCCTGGCGAACCGCTTCTCGCAGTTTTTCACCACGCAGGTCGCGAGCCACGACCTTGCCGTCCGGCCCGATCAGCCAGATCGAGGGGATGCCGATAACGCCGTAATCCCGCGCGGTCGTCTCGGTCTTGTTCCACTCACCGAGGTAGCCGTGGACGTAGGGCGAGTGGTGCTCTTCGTGGAACTGCCTGGGCTTATCGATCTCGCTATCAAGGCTCAGGCCGACCATCTCGAACTTCTCACCGCCGAAGTCCTTATAGACCGCTTCGAGGTTGGGGATCTCTGCCTTGCAGGGGCCGCACCAGGTCGCCCAGAAGTCGAGCAGGACGAACTTGCCGCGATAATCGGAGAGCTTGATCTGCTTACCGTCGTAGGTCTTCGCGGTCCATTCTGGCGCGGTGTCGCCGGGCATGACGATGTTCATCAGTTCCATTTCCATGTCGCCCAGGTCGGTGTTGCCGTTGGCAAGAACCTGCAACTTGCCGCTCGATGACGCCCAGGAGTGATATGCGAGCCGGCTCTTGTCTGCATTGGCGTGCGGGATCGCTGCGGTGACCATGTAGGTGTCGGGCTTGAGGTTTTCTGCCTTAAAGCTGCCATCGGCGTTGACCTTGACCTCGATCCGCGGGCGGTTGTTGTACGCCTCGGCCATCTTGGCCATGTATTCCTTGTACGCTTCGGACTGCATAAACTCATTCTGCCACGCAGCCTTCTCCTCGCGCGACATCTCTTTGTAACCATCCGGGAACGGGACAGGCGGACGCTCGAATCTTCCCTCGAGCACGACCACGGCACTGCTCGGGTCCAGCTTCCCGCCGTGGAACCAGTCGGGTACCTCGTCCGGCAGAACGATCTTGCCAGTTACCGTTCCGGTCGCTTGATCAACGGCGGCCTCGGCGGCGGGCGCGTCGGCTTGCTGAGCAAACGTGGCCAGTGGGGATAGGCCTACGGTCAATGCCGCAGCCAAGGTCAGTTTTTGGGTCCAGTTCAGCATGTATAAAGTTCCAATGGTTGTTAATTCAGATCGCGGATCAGGCCCGATGTGCTTATATACAGCGTATCACATGCTCCGGTTCGGAGATATAAACACGCAAGTTGCACGATCCAATTACAGGCCTATGAAGATTCATACCCTTCTAATCGAGTCCCGGCAGACCCATGCCCTGCGACACATCGTGCTGCGGCCGCACCAGGCCCTGGACCAGATGCACTACGAGTGCGACGACCATCCCCAGTGCTTGCACCTTGGAGCCTTCAGCGATCAATCGGATGACGCCAAACCCATCGGTATCCTTACGCTCTACCCCCGAAACAAGCCAGGCGATGGTCGCGAAGGTGACTGGCAACTGCGTGGGATGGCGGTCGATAAACAATGGCAGGGCCGGGGTGTCGGGTCCTTGCTCGTCAGACAGAGCCTCGTCGAGGTCCGTAACCGGCAGGGCAGCCGTATCTGGTGCAATGCACGGGACACGGCGCGGGGCTTCTACACCCGATTAGGATTTGCTTTCCACGGCGACCAGTTTGAGATCGTCGACATCGGCCCGCATTACCTCATGTCGATCTCGCTGACGCCCGTCGGTAGCTGACGCTACACTGTTCCGCTTGAACGCAACCCCTTACGAGGATTCGACATGGGCCTGATGACCGGCAAGAAGGGCATCGTCTTCGGCGTCGCCAACGAACGCAGTTACGCCTATTTCATCGCGCAGTCGCTCAAGCAGCACGGCGCGGAGATCGGCTTCACCTACCTGCCCATCGGAAAGATGGAGCACCGCGTGGGCAAGGCCGTCGAATCGCTGGGTATTGATAATCCCTGGCTCGCGCCCTGCGATGCGAACGACGACGCCTCCATCCAGGCCGTGTTCGACAAGTGGGAGGCCGACCACGGAACGCTCGACTTCGTCGTGCACTCCATCGCGTTTGCCGACAAGGACTACCTCCGCCCCGACATGTTCCATAAGACCCCCCGGAATGTATACAACAGCGCGATCGATACGTCGGCGTATACGCTCCTGGGTATGGCACGCTCGGCGCTGCCCATCATGCAGAAGACCGGCCCCGGCAAAGTAGCGCCCGGCGGCGCGATCATCAACATGTCCTACTACGGCGGCGAGAAAGTCACCCCCGGCTACAACATCATGGGCGTCGCCAAGGCCTGCCTCGAACACACCACCCGCTACCTCGCCTACGAACTGGGCCAGCCCGGACGCAACGTCCGCGTCAACTGCATCAGCGCGGGCCCCTTCAAGACCCTGGCCGGAGCAGGCGTCGGCGGCATGGACAAGATGATCGCCTACCAGGAATACGCATCATCCATGAAGCGCGCCAACACCGGCGAAGAAGTCGGCGACACCGCGGTATACCTGCTAAGCAACTTGTCTTCCGGCGTGACCGGCGAAACGATCCACGTCGACTGCGGCTTCAGCATCGTGGGTGTGCCGCCTCACAAGGATGAATAAAAACCGCGGATGCCATCCGCGGTCTTGTCTATTCACGATGACGTTTCAATCCCCCAAGACCGCCGACACTGTCGGCGGCTTTTTTATCGCCGCCGTCTGGAAATAATTAGCCCACCTATCGCAAGTGTGATGGCGGATGCGGGCTCCGGGACAGCGAACATCATGTTGTAAGCCTCGTCGTAGTCGATGCCGATGATTGCTTCGGGGCTGCTTGCACTGTAGCCGAAGTTTTGGGAGAGCAGGGCCAGGTCGATGCCGTTGACCAGGCCGTCGCCATTGAAATCGCCTGTGGACATACGGGGCACGGTTTTGCCAAAGCGTTCCGCGAGGATCGCTAGGTCGGTTCCGTTGACCTTGCTGTCGCCGTTCGCGTCACCCGCCTTTCGGGTATAGGCGTCAGGAATAATCAGGCTGGCGATGGACTGCAATCGTGCGGCTTCTTCAAGGGAGACGTTAGTGAGGCCCGCGTTAGATAAGCCATTGACGCCTGAGAAGTAAATCTCACTGTAGAGCATCAGCGCAGAAAGGTAGACCCCTTCTGATGTGGGGTGTGATTTGTCGGTCTGATGCAGGAGGAAGTTTGGGTCATCCAGATAACTGGCGCGCCACGCTTCACCCACTTCCGCGACGCGGACATCGGTCTTGTCCGCCGCATTGGAGTAGGTCGGGATGTAGGTGTCCGCCACGTAGTTGTAGGATTCGCTGAGGCGGTCCTGCATGTCCTGCGCATCGTCGCCGATGTAGTAGCTTGCCCCCGCGAAGTTGTAGCTCGAATGCCGCGCCCAGGTCTCGTAGAGGACGACCTGTGCATTAGGGTTGTATTGCTGAATCTGGTTATAGAGGGACAAGGCCCCGCTATAGAACCAGGTCTTATCGGTGGGGTTGGCGGGCAGTTGGCTTTGCTCCTGCAGCACGACAATGTCCCAGTCTTTGAGGCCCGTGCCGCCGGGTCCGTTGAGGATGCGCGTTGGCGCGTTGCTTGCCGTGCCGTTCGCGTGTTCCCAGAGTTGTGCGCTGCCTGGAGAGACCGACTCGATATAAGGCGTCGCCCAGCCCGCACTGGTCGCCAGCTGCTTGACGCGGTTGGGCACGTTCTCGGTGCCGGTGTAGCTGTTTCCAATGAACAGGATGTTGAGTGCCGGGGCGCTCGCGTCAGGTTCAATCGCCGTCGCAGTTGAGGCTGCTGTCAGGCCAATTGCAGACGTTATAGCGACCTGCGCAAGCGACAACTTCATACGATGTTTCATAGCCATGTACTCCCGCACTTCTTTGTATTTACGTGTGGTTTATGGCGCGCTATCTTTCTTTCCTGCCTGGCTACGAAGATAGCTCGTGCGACAACATTGTAATCAGCGCTTTTAAAAAAGAAAGAGCTTTGTTTATACAAAGTAAAATGTGCACTCAACTCTTGCATGGGCTTTTTAACGCCCTGCCTCAAGCTGCCGGTAAATAGCCTGCACCTGACTACGAGCAGAAATACGCAGGCCCATTGCTTTTGTACACAATGAACGGCAGGCGTATGCAAGCCGTCTTCATCTGAATCAATAGGCTGCCGTCTCACTGAGATCCATCGGCTCGGTCCACCCTCGGGCGGCGTTGATCGCTAATGCCGTATCGACCATCGCCAGGTGAGAATAGGCCTGTGGGAAGTTGCCGAGCTGGCGGCGGCCCTCGAACGTGAGATCCTCGGCCATCAGGCCTACGTGATTCGTACAGTCGATCAGCTCTTCAAAGAGCTTCTGGCCTTCATCGACTCGGCCGATGCGCACCAGCGCCTTGGCCAGCCAGAACGAGCAGATAGTGAAGGCGCTGGTCGGCTCGCCAAAGTCGTCCTGGCCTCGGTAACGATAGAGCAGGCCTGCGCGGCCGAGGTCTTCCTGCGTCTTCTGAACCGTCGCGATAAAACGAGGGTCGTCGGGCTCGCAGAAACCATAGTCGAGCATGAGCAGGTTCGACGCGTCCATGAGATCGCTGCCGTAGGACTGGCTGTAGGCGCGGATCTTTTCGTTCCAGCCTTGCTTATGTATGTCGGCCTTGATCTCATCGGCGAGTTTACGGTGCTGCTCGGCCCAGGGGTGTCGGCCTAGCGCGGTCGCGATTTTTACCGCACGATCCACCGCGACCCAGCAGAGCACTTTGGAGAACACGAAGTGCCGCTTGTCGCCCCGGATCTCCCAGATGCCGCGGTCCGGGTCCTTCCACTGCCGCTCGACGGCACGGGTGATGGATCGCACCGCGGTCCAGACTTCCTCGACCTGGTCGAATCGCCGGGCGAAGTGCGGGAGGGTCTGCCAGATGACGTCCATGACTGCGCCGTAGATGTCGTGCTGTTTCTGGTGGTAAGCGGCGTTGCCGGTGCGCACGGGCTTGGAGCCCATGTAGCCATCAAGATGGTCGAGGGTGTGCTCTTCGAGTTTTCTTTCGCCGCGGATGCCGTACATGATCTGGAGTTCATCGTCCTTGGTCGGGACGGTATCCATGACCCAGTCGACAAATCGGTGCGCCATATCGGCGTGGCCGATGCGCCGCAGCACGGAGACAGCCATCGACCCGTCACGGATCCAGCAGAAGCGGTAGTCCCAGTTGCGCACCTCGCCGATAGATTCCGGCAGCGATGTGGTCGCCGCGGCGACGATCGCGCCGGTCGGCCCGAACTGCATCAGCTTGAGCGCGAGCGCCGAGCGGACCACGGTCTCCTGGTACCGCGGCGGCCGGGTCGTGTGCAGCGCCCAGTTGAACCAGTAGGCCCGCGTCTTGGTGAGCATGAGCTGGATCAGTTCGTGCGTCGGCTCACGCAGCTTGTCGTTGTAGCTCAACAGAAGAAAGCGTTCCTCATCAAGCTCCATCGTGTGACCGTTGAGCACCGCATGCACATCCATGTCCGTGTGCAGGTAGACCGACTCATAGATTTCGGAGTGGTCGAAGCGATGGGTGACGGTGGACTTGATGCGCCCCGGGCCGATGACGTGGCTAGTTGTCTCGTGCTTGGCAAACTCGAGTCGCGGGTCGTAGACAACACGGAAGCGGGGCCGGCCCCAGACCCTGCGGATGACGCGCACGAGGTCGGGCGGGTTGCAGGGCTCGCTGTCCTCGCCGCTCAGCCGGTAGCGTGGCATGAAGTCGATCACTTCAAACCCGCCGGCGGGCGACTCATAGCGTGTGACCAGCACGTTGGTCGCGTGTTCGTAGCGTTGCCAGATCGTTTTGCCGTTCTCGATGGAGATCGCGAACTTGCCGCCGTTGCCGTTAGAGAGCAGGTCGCAGAACACCGCGCCCGAGTCGAAGTCGGGCAGACACATGAAGACGACCGAACCGTCGTGGTCGATGAGCGCACAGGTTCTTCCGTTGCCGACAACGCCGATGTCGTAGCCGACATGCTTAATCTGCGGCGCGGACCTCCCCTGCGGGTCCATCCTCCAGGTGGTGGGTTCGGGGTCGTATCGTGTCACTGTGGCTCCTGGTGGTCCGTCGTATGTTAAGGGCTATCGGCCGATCGGTCGCGCACTCCTGATTGATTCATCACTTGCGCGGCCGTATCACGCACCAGCGCGTGCGCTGTTTTGTCCTGCGCCAACGCGCGGATACGCCCGATCAGCTGCGGGTCGTTGCGATTTTTAAGCACATTTCCTGCGGCGATCAGCGCGTTGCGCTGCATCATCTCGAGGCTTACACGCTTGAGCGCCGAGCCGATGAACGCTTGCTGACGGTCCTCGGCGGTCCAGCTGAGAATGTCCAGCAGGCCGAACCCCTCGGCATAGTCGTGCGGCGCGTAGCGCGGGTGGACTTGCAGCGGGTCCCGCCCCTGCGACGCGGCATCGAGCCTGCGCCGGTTGTGCGGGCAAACATCCTGACAGATGTCACAGCCCGCGAGCCAGGTGCCCATGGCTTCATGGTACTGCTCATCGATCAGGCCCCGGTGTTCGAGCGTGAGGTAGCTGATGCACCGCCGCGCATCGACGCTGTAGCCGGCGGGCGCAATCGCGTCGGTCGGGCACGCATCGATGCAGCGCGTACAGGCGCCGCAGTGATCGGTCGGCGGCGACAGCGGCTCGGGGAACCCCGCAAGCTCGCTGGTCTGCATCGGCAGCGTGGTCACGATCGTGCCCAGCAGGAAGTAAGACCCGTAGCGCGGGTGGATCATCAGCGTGTGCTTGCCCGTCCAGCCCAGGCCCGCGCGTGTCGCCAGCTCGCGCTCGAAGATCGGGGCCGTGTCGGTCGTCGCGCGGTAGATGTGGCCTGGGTATTGCGATTCGAGCGCGTTGCAGACGGCGTGCAGGCGCTTCTTGAGCGCCTTGTGGTAGTCGTCACCCCAGGCGTATTTCGCGACACGGCCTTTCATGGGGGCCGTTGGAGTGGAGCCCAAGGTATGGGTGTGGTAAGCATCCGCTACGATCAGCACGCTCGCCGCGCCCTCGACCAATTTCCCCGGATCGACTCGCACATCGGCATGATCCGCGAGGTAGCTCATCTCGCCATGCTTGCCTGCAGCCAGCCAGGCGTGTAGCTGCTCGGCGTAGGCGCTCGGCTCAGGCGACGCGATCCCGCAGAGCGCAAATCCCTGCTCCCGCGCCAGCGACTGCGCCAGGCCCGCGGCTTTGAATGACTGGTGCTCCATCATCAGAACCATAGTAAACAGCCGCCGACCTACGGGAGGCAGGCGCAATCTCGAAAACGCTTCACCGCCCGCCTGCCGCCCGTAGGTCCGCGGCTGTTTCAATTGCTTTCACGATTTTCACGCAAGTAAACCTTACCCCGGATTGGACGCCCTGCGCCACGCAACTACAATCCGCATACACGACTCGCCGATCAGGATACCCCATGCCCTACGACCTCAAGCCTATCGACATCGACGTCGAAACGACCCCGTACCTTGAGGGGCGCGAGGACATCGCCGGCGACCGCTGGACCCTCAACTTCGGGCCCCAGCACCCCGCGACCCACACCACCCTTCGCATCGTGATGGAACTCGACGGCGAGCGCGTCGCCCGGGCCGTACCCCACATCGGCTACCTGCACTCGGGCTTCGAGAAGCTCGCTGAAGTGCTGGACTACAACCAGTACGTCACCATCGTCTCGCGCATGGACTATGTCTCGCCGATCGTCAACGACATCGCCTGGCACCACGCGGTCGAGAAACTATTCGACATCGACCTTACCCCGCGATGCAAGGTCGTCCGCACGATCCTCTGCGAACTCGGCCGGATCCAGAACCACCTCTTGTGCGTCGGCGCCGCGGCGCTGGACCTGGGCGCGTTCACCGGCTTCCTCTACGGCTTCAACGAGCGCGAACGCATCTACGACATCATGGACTATGTGTCCGGCCAGCGCTTCCACCCCGACTACACCCGCGTCGGCGGAACCATGATGGACCTGCCCGACGAAGAGCAGTTCAAAAAGCTCGTCAAAAACTTCATCCGCGAGCAGCTCCCGCCCGCAATCGGCGACATGGAGGGCATGCTCTACCGCAACCGCATCTTCCGCGACCGCACCGAGGGCATCGGCACCCTCAGTCGTGAAGACGCGATCGCATGGTCGCTCACCGGCCCGCTCGCCCGCGCCTCCGGCGTCAAGCGCGACCTGCGAAAGGACGAGCCCTACCTCTGCTTCGCCGACAACTGGGACGGCCAGGGCTCTTGCGCTGTCGAGTTCAAGGTCCCCGTCGCTACCGGTGGCGACGTGTACTCCCGCTTCCTCGTCCGCATGGAAGAGATCAAGCAGTCGGTCCACATCATCGAACAGCTCATCGACAACATCCCCGGCGGACCGATGAATACCGACGCCGACGGCAAGGCCGTCAAACCGCCCAAGTCCGGCGTCTACGGCTCGATCGAAGGCCTCATCCAGCACTTCGAACTGGTCATGACCAACCGAGGCTGGGAAGCGCCGATCAACGAGGTCTACGGCTGCATCGAGTCGCCCAACGGCGAGTTGGGCTACACGATTGTTGCCGACGGCGGTCCGCGCCCCTGGCGCGTCAAGGTCCGCCCGCCGAGCTTCATCAACTACGCAACGTTCAGCCGCATGCTCGAGGGCCACCTGCTGGCCGACACCGTCGCGATCCTTGGATCAATCAACATCATTGCCGCGGAGCTGGACCGATGAAGCAGACCAGCATCTACCACCCCATCGGCCCCGTCGGCTCGATCCTCATCGGGATCGTGCTCTGCGTGCTCCACTTCGCGCAAGTGTTCCCCGGGCTCTGGGCCATCGGCATGGTCGGGCTCGCCTTCCTGCTGGGCGGGGTCATCATGCTCATGGTGCGTATCATGACCCAAAACAAGAACAAGCTGCCCAAGTAATCTCACGACAACATCGGTCGTGGATCGCACACCGCACATCGAACATCGGACATCAAATGGCTTGGATCACTAAAAACTCCGGCAGCATGAAGATCGAGCGGCGCGCGGAGCCCTACCTCACCGCCGAGATCAAAAAAGACTTTGAACAGCGCATGATCCCGCGCTACCCTAGCAGGCAGGCCGCGACCATCCCGCTTCTGCACGCGATCCAGGACCTTCACAACTGGCTTCCTTACCAGGCGATCGAAGAGGCCGCAGAGTTCCTCGGCCTGCCCGCGTCCGTCGTCCTCGACACCGCGACCTTCTACGAAGAATTTTTCCTCCAGCCGCGCGGCAAGTACACCCTCTGGGTCTGCCAGTCCGTCGCCTGCGAGATCATGGGCAACCAGCAGCTCGTCGAAAAACTCAGCGACAAGCTCGGCATCGCCCCCGGCGAAACGACCGACGACGGCAAGTTCACCCTGATGAATGTCGAATGCATCGGCGCCTGCGGCGGGGCACCGTGTGCGCTGGTCAACCACAAGCTCCACGAAAACCTGACCGCCGACAACGTCGAAACAATCCTTGACGGGCTTGATTAACCATAAACCACCCTGAAGCCCACACCACATCGGTGTGGGCTTGCGACCTACAACAAAACGATGGCATGGTTCGAAAAATTCTGCCGCAACGCCGGGCTCGCGATCCACAACGTCGCCAAGCCTATCCGTGATGACGCCGCGCAGCGCGGCAAGAAGACGGTCCTCAAGAAGCAGGTCGAGGAAGAAAAGATCGACGAGAACATCACCCTCCGCCGGACGATCATCGAGGAGATCGAGATGAAGCCCGGAGCCGACCAGGACAAGATTAAAAACAGGCCGCCATCGCAAGGTAAAGATTCCGACACTAAACGCTAGACCCTCAACGCTTGACGCTAACCATGGCCCTAGAACAACCCATCCTGCTCAAGAACATCCCGACCCCGCCGTGGGGGTCGATGGCCGATCGCAAGACCGTCTCGTACGCCGATTACGCCAAGCGTGGCGGCTACGCCGCGCTCGACAAGGCCATCGGCATGGAGCCCAGGGACATCATCGAGGTCGTCAAGGCCGCCGAGCTGCGCGGCCGCGGCGGGGCGGGCTTCCCGGCCGGGATGAAGTGGTCCTTCCTCCCGCCTCAGGACGGCGGACAGCGCTTCCTCGCCATCAACGCCGACGAGTCCGAGCCGGCCACCTTCAAGGACCAGGTCCTCATCCAGTACGACCCGCACCTGGTCATCGAAGGCATCGCCATCTGCATGCGCGCCTGCCAGCTCGACACCGCCTACTTCTACATCCGCGGCGAGTACCACCACCATCGCTACTGCTTTGAGGACGCCATCAAAGAGGCCTACGCCAACAAAGTCTTCGGCGAGGGCTCGCGCATGGGCAAGGTCAACGACCGCTGGCCCAACCTCTACCTCCAGCGCGGGGCCGGGGCCTACATCTGCGGCGAAGAAACCGCGCTGCTCGAATCGCTCGAAGGCAAGCGCGGCTGGCCACGCATCAAGCCCCCGTTCCCCGCCGTCGCCGGCGCGTTCGGTCGGCCCACCATCATCAACAACGTCGAAACCCTCGCCACCGTCGGCCCCGTCATCGCAAACGGCGCCGACTGGTTCAAGTCCCACGGCAAGGGCAGACCCGAAGGCGCTCCGCCACAGGTCCCCGCGTCCTTCGGCACCAAGCTCTTCGGCATCTCCGGCCCGGTCAAGCGGCCCGGCGTCTACGAAGAACACCTGGGCATCACCCTCAAAGAACTCGTCGAAACCTGCGGGCAGGGTCTGATCCCCGGCAAGAAGTTCAAGGCCGCCTTCCACGGCGGCATCTCCATGGGCGTCCTCGCCGCGCACGAGTACGAAGCGCCCATGGACTTTGACATCGGCAAGAAATACAACAACCTGGGCCTGGGCACCGCCTGCCCGACCATCATCCCCCACGACGTCTCCATGGTCGCCATGGCCCGCAACTGCGCACGCTTCTACAGCCACGAGTCCTGCGGACAGTGCACCCCCTGCAGAGAGGGCGGCAACTGGCTCTACAAGATTTTGAGCCGGATCGAGCAGGGCGACGGCACGATGAAAGACCTCGACCTCCTCCTCGAAATCGCCAGCAGCATGGGCTCGATGCCCGGGACAACGATCTGCGGCCTGGCCGACGGCGCGAACTGGGCCGTGCGTACGATCGTGAACAAGTTCTGGTCCGAATTCGAGGAAGCGGTGAGCAAGACGCGGTTCGTGTCTTTGGCGCAGATTGGTGTGTAGAGCAGTTCGTTCTGGACAGGATTTCAATATGAGCAGGATTAACAGGATAATTTTTGTAATTTGATAGGATTAGATACGAGTATGCCAAGAGGCAGTCTAGATTCTGGTTTATTAAAGGAAATCCTTGATTTAATACATAAATCTGGACCATTTGATGTATATGACTCAAATTGGGTAACAGATGAATTAAAAAAGGCCGGCTACTGGCAAGGCAAAAAAGCTGACACACCCGAGAGAACAATTAATTCCTACTTTACTCAGAACCCACTTATATTTTCCAATGCTGGCAGAAACAAGTATCGCTTAAATGCCAGCTATATCATTTTAGAGCAGTCACTAGAACCTATTGACGACAAGCCAGCAGATTTACCTAGCAAAGTTGAAACAAAAATAATTCGTACATTAAGAGATACCGAAATAGTCAGATCACTTAAGTCACTACACGATAACAAATGCCAGATCTGCAGCACTACGCTAGCCATTGGCAAGAAAAATTATTCTGAGGGACACCATATTTTACCGCTGGGTGAAAACGGACCAGACATCGCGAGCAATATCTTGATCTTGTGTCCGAACCATCATGTGCTCTGCGACTACCGCGCGATACGGTTAGAGCTAAATCTCCTACGTGCCGACAGTAGGCATACAATCGACCCCGTATTCATCGATTGGCATAACGCACATCTACAAGAGATTTCTTAGCGATTTCTATTTTATCCTGTCCATTCCGCTCATCCCGTGATCCCGTCTCAACCGAATCGTTTAACATTCCCCCATGCTCGCATCGGTTCAGTTGGCGATTGGTATGTGCACGAGAAGCGGTCTTGCCTCAACGAGCCGCGACCGTGAGGGAGTGGGCTGTCTTCATATGCACGCCCATTGCGCGATACCCGCTCCCTGACGGTCGCGGCTCGTCATACCTTTTTGTACACGTTCTTAGCAGGGGCAGAATCTCAGGGCTTGCAAAGGTGTCGGATACCAATTTTGCTTCGTCCGCCGCGTAGCAAGTAGGGCGGGTGGCGCTTCGCTCAACCCACCCTACAGCTTGATGTGATGCGGGGGTTTTGCACGCCTCGGTATCATGAGGGTCGTTGTTTCAGAATACCCCATCAATTACGCCGGACCGGAACATGAGCTGCGCCCGCCTGTGTCGTTTGAGTGTTGTCGTGATCGGGTTCATGCTCCTGACCTCGGCGGCGTCGGCCGACGCTCAGGCGCAGGCCAGGGCTGAGGTCGTGTGGAAGTCCACGCCGGCGGCGGAGGTGGGTGTAGGCCAGACGTATGTCTATCCGCTGTCGGCCGAGGTTTCGGGCAGGGGCGGCACAAAAGTTTCATACAAACTTGTCGCTGGGCCCAATGGGATGAAGATCGGCTCGGGTGGGGAGCTGACGTGGACGCCTCCGGCCGATGCGCTGGGAGATTATGCGGTGCGTGTGCAGGCGTCGGCGTCCGGCGTCAAGGCGACGGAGCAGGCGTTCTATCTGACGGTCACCAAACCCTGGCAGGCGGGCGACAAGCCCCGGGTGCTGCACTACAAGTCTCAGACCCCGGGCGCGGAAAAGGTCTACCGCGTGGCGATCCTGATGATCAACACGCTCAGTAAGCCTGCCGAGGACAACCCCAAGACTCCACGTCTGGAGTACTACACCCCCGAGAAGCTCGGGCATCTGTTTTTTAATCATGAACACGGCAGCGGCGCGTACCTGCGCGAGGCGTCGTACGACAAGGTCGCGGTGGAAGGTACGGTGGTCGGCTGGTTGGAAGCGCCCAAGGCGGGCCTGAACGACTCAGATATCCGCGAGGGGGTCAGCGGCTACTTCAACATGGCCAGCGATGTGATCAAGTTTTCTGACTACGACATTTTTTATGTCCATGCGCTTGTCGATGGAGAGGGGCAGCAGGCGGGCTGGCTGTACCCTCAGCAGTCTGTGCAGACCAGGCAGGGCATGGTCTCGGGCATCGGTCTGATCTGGATGATCAACGCGGGGGTGTTCGATGCGGCGCCGCTTGAGCGCTCGAACTGGAGCTCGGGCGAGGCGGTGTTGCCGACAACCAGCTGGGCGCACGAGTTCCTGCACACCATCGGGATCATCGGCCACGCCAACAGCTACAACACCGATGAACAGACGCTTGCGACCACGGGCACTGAGAACCCGATCCGAGCGTACGGCAACCCGTTCTCCATCATGGGCGAGCACGCCTATGCCACGCACCCGGATGTGCTGATGAAGTCTCGCCTGGGTTGGCTGAGCGAGAAGCAGCTGCCGACGGTTAAGAAGAGCGGGGAGTACAAGCTCTACCCGCTGGCTGTCAACGACAAAAACACCAAGGGCCTGTTCATCCCGATCTCGCCGGCGATCAAGCACGAGGCCAGCGACGCGGGCTTCGGCGGGTTCCTCATCGAGTACCGCACGCCGGTCGGGTTTGACCGCTACCTCGCACGCCTGGACGGGTCTGAGTTCCTGAGCGCCTACAAGCCGCAGGGCGAGGTCGACCGCAACGGCGTGCTGGTGTATATGAAGTACGCCTCGGAAGACACGGACGGGTCGGTCCTGCTCGACATGAACCCCAAGACGCCGTACAACGCGAAGCGCGGCATCAAGTGGCAGGGCAATGCGGGCAAATTCGCTGACGCGATCCTGCCGGTGGGCCGATCATTTGAGTATGAAGATCGGTTGAAGGTGACGCCGCTGGGGGTGAGCGACGACGGCGCGATGCGTGTGCGGGTCGAGCTTCGATAGTGCTGGGTTTCGGCGGGCCGCGGTCGTGTAGTTTGGCGCTGGTGGCTACTATGGAACGATGTTTGAGAAGGTTAAGAGTCTGATTCAGCAGGGTATTGATGCCCGGCTGCACCTCGGGGCGCAGGTGTGTGTGTCTCGCGCGGGGGAGATCGTTGAAGAGATCGCGGCAGGGGATACCTCTTCTTCGAGCCGGGCTGTGGACAGCCCGGCTCACCCCATGACGCCCAACTCGATCGCGCTGTGGATGAGTAGCGGCAAGCCCGTCACTGCGGCGGCGATCCTGCAACTCGTCGAGCACGGCGAACTCGAACTCAGCGACCCGGTCGCACATTACCTGCCGACGTTTGCCACGCATGGGAAAGAGTCGATCACTGCCTGGCACCTGCTCACGCACACGGCGGGGATCCGCACCGCCCGGTTCAAATTCCCGAGCGACGACTGGGACACCATCATCGCGGCGATCTGCGACGCCCGGCCCGAGTGGGAAGCTGGAGAGCAGGGCGGCTACCACACGCAGACGACCTGGTTCCTGCTGGGCGAGCTGGTCCGGCTGATCGACGGGCGCACGATTGACCAGTACGTGCGCGAAGAGATCTTCCTGCCGCTGGGCATGAACGACTCATGGCTGGGCATGCCCCCGGAAGTTTTCAACGGTTATGAAGAGGTGGGAAAGATCTTCGCGATGCCAAACACCGCGACGGGTACACCGCAGCCGGCACCGATGACAAGCTATGACTGGTCCACTCGGCCGCGGCCCGGCGGCAACTGCATGGGGCCGATCCGTGAGCTGGTGTACTTCTACGAGATGCTGCTGGGCGGCGGGCAGCGCAACGGTGTACGCATCCTCTCGCAAGAAAGCGTCGCGCAGATGACCCACCGCCAGCGTGCCAACATGCACGACCACACGTTCAAGCAGACGGTGGACTGGGGCCTTGGCCTGGCGATCAACTCGGCGCATCACGCGCCCGGCGGCGCATGGCACCGCATCCCCTACAACTACGGTCCACACGCGTCGCCCGACACCTACGGCCACGGCGGCGCACAATCATCCATCGGCTTCGCGGACCCAAAGCATCAACTCGCGGTCGGCATCGTCTTCAACGGCATGCCCGGGGAGGGCAAGCATAATCAGCGTGCGAATGCGGTGATTGAGGCGATGTATGGGGACTTGGGGCTGGGGTGAATCGAGAATGATTGAGTTTTGGCGCGGCCCCTTCGGGCCGCCGCTAAGGGGTGCTTGATGCATCAGCGATCGCGGTCGAGCAGACGGTAGCTGATCGCCTCGGCGACGTGTGCCAACTGGACAGAGTCGCTTGCTTCGAGGTCCGCGATCGTGCGTGCGATGCGTCGGACTTTGTCGTAGGCGCGGGCTGACAGACCCAACTCCGTCATTGCCTGCTTGAGCACATCTTTCCCTGCATCGTCCAGCGCGGCATAGCTGTCGAGTTCGCGGCCACTTAATAATGCGTTGCGTTTGAGCGGGCCACCGTTGCGTCTGTTCTGGATCGCGCGGGCGGCGAGGACTTTGGCGCGCAGGTCGGCGGATGTAGACCCGCTGCGTTGTCCGGTGAGTTGTTTGTAGGGGACGCGGGGGACCTCGACGTGGATATCGATGCGGTCGATGAGCGGGCCGGAGAGCCGGGCGAGGTAGCGGTCCATCTCGCGCTGGCCGAAGGCGTCGGCGGGCTTGTCGCCCTTGGGCGTGGGGTTCATCGCGCAGACGAGCATGAACTGCGCGGGGAAGCGGATGGAGGAGTGCGCTCGGGCGATGGTGACGTGTCCGTCTTCGAGCGGCTGCCTCAGGGTTTCGAGGACGGGGCGCGGGAACTCGGGCACCTCGTCGAGGAAGAGGACGCCGTGGTGCGCGAGCGAGACCTCGCCGGGGCGCGGGACGGTTCCGCCGCCGATGATGGCCGGGGTCGATGCGGTGTGGTGGGGCGTGCGTACGGGTCGCTGGGTGATGAGCGACTGACCCTTGGGCACCTGCCCGACGGAGGAGTAGATGCGTGTGACCTCGAGCGCCTCGTCGCGCGAGAGCGGGGGGAGGATGCCGGGCAGTGCACGCGCGGCCATGGTCTTGCCCGTGCCTGCAGGGCCGATCATGGCGATGTTGTGGCCCCCCGCAGCGGCGACGGTCATGGCGCGTTTGACCGCTTCCTGGCCTCGGATGTCTGCGAAGTCGGCGGCGGGCATCGCCTGCGTCAGTTGCGCCTCGACGTCCACCGGCGCGACCGGCTCGATCTCGTGTTTGTCGTTGAGGAACGACACGACCGAAGCGAGCGAATCAGCGGGGTAGACGTTGATTCCGTCCACGGCCGCGGCCTCGTGCGCGTTGTCCATCGGCACGACCACGCCATCGAGCCCGAGCTTACGGCACAGCAGCGCGAGATTGATCACGCCACTGACCGGTCGCACGCGTCCATCGAGCGCAAGCTCGCCGGCGAACATCAGGCGCTTGTGTTTGTCGCCGCCGATGACGTGCTGAGCGAGTAGCACGCCGACCGCGATAGGCAGGTCATAGACCGGCCCTTCTTTGCGGATGTCGCCTGGCGCTAAAGAGATAAGTAGGCGTGCGAAGGGGAAGGGGTATCCGGTGTTGGAGACAGCGGCGCGTACGCGTTCGATGGATTCTTTGACTGCAGCATCGGGCAGGCCGACGATCGTGGTCTTGGGCATGGCGTCTGCGACGACATCGACCTCGACCTCGCAAGCGATCGCGTCGATGCCCTGGAGTACGAAGCTGTGAGCCTGTGCGAGCATTGGGGGAGTTTAGCAAGGGATTTGTGCGCACAAGTTGTGTCGCGACAGCAGGTTAATCTGTTTGTGACGTTTGTAGCGGTCGGACGCATTATTTGTATGCGATCTGGTTCAGGCGAGGGTTGGGATTGGTCTATTGCCTGCCGATAAGAATTGCACCATGATCAATCAGAACATCCTACACCTCGAAAATGCGTACAAGAAGCACCTGCTTGACGATGAGAATCGGCGTGGCGGGCGTTTCCGTATGGTTAAGGTTGATTCCAACATGGGCAAGTTGTTGGACCTGTCGCATTGCGGCGCGTTGGTACGGAAGAAAAGATTCCAAAAGCTCCCGTCGATGGCGACCTTCCCGATTCGAATCCACTTTGAGGAATGTGTTGTCACACTCAACGCGCGTCTGGTACGTGACTACAAGGTCAAGGGTATCGGTCGCTTGATGGGGCTCGAGTTTCTGGATGTCCGCCCCGAGCAGCGTGAGAGCATCAAGGAAATCATCGAGCGCAGCAGAAACTGGGAAGTGATCACCCGCGATCAGTCGCAGGACGCCGCCTGAATTGAGGGCTGCGATCAGGCTCTGCAGTTAAGGGTTGAGCTTGTGTGCAGGCTCCTTTCCTAATGTCTTTGCGCATGGATGTCACTGCGCTTCGCAGTCGCTTTCTTCTCGCTAAACCTCGGACGTTCCTTATTTTCTCGAAGCAAAGTCTTGCTGGGCGAGCTCTCGGCCTGGCTTAGCTGTGTTCTGTCGCGTTTCGCGTTGATCGGAATTCATTTATGGCTAAACAGATGCATCACTGCCGATACATAAGATAAGTGCGCAGGCGGTACCCACGTATCCTTGCGATTGATACAAATACCGCCTCTCGCAAGGGAATGCACCGGTGGCGACCCGATCCGAACAAGGCCGTTCGCAAGCAGGCAGCAGCTTGAATCGTGGGGAATGCCCGCTATTGGCGCGGCTGGTTTTTTCAAAACCCTTTGCTTTGCCGATGATCCTTGGCGTTTGTCTAGGGGTTGTCCTGGCCGAGCGTCTCTACGGGCTGTTCCTCTCATCATTTCTGAACCGCGCGGTGTTAGATCTCCCGCGCCTCTTGGGCTATATCGTTGCGTTATGCCTCGCTGAGGCGCTGCAGGTTCTGCTTCTATGGGCCGTGATGCTTTTGATCGCGAGGCTCATCGGTATCAGGGATCGCACGCTGCGTATCAGTTACGTGGTGGCCGCCTGCATCGCTGTGGTGGCGATGAAGATGTTTGCCTACAACGTATTGTCCTATCTGGGTGATTTTGTACGAGCCAGGGTTGTTACCAAGATCTCGGACGGGGCTGGGGGTGCGGTGCCTTACGTGCTTGGCTACCTTGACGGTCAGTTGCCGGTCATCGGCCTGGTCGCTTTGTGCTCGCTTATCGGCGCGATCGTTGTGAAGCGGATCGGGCGCCGCCTGCCTGATCGTGAGTTGCCGCGACTTTTTCCAAGCTGTCTTGCGACAGTCGCCATGGCGGGGTTGATTTTTTTGATTCAGGCGATTCTTGCCTGGAGCCCTCATGATGCTCTGGCCGTGCAGCTCAGGCGGGTGCCGGTCTTCGCGCTGGCGGATCAGATACTTGCCAGGGCCAGCGACTTTGACGGGGATGGTGTCGGCTGGCTCGCAAGCCCGCGTGACTTTGCGCCCTGGGATGCGTCACGCCACCCCTTTGCGATCGAGATCCCCGGCAACGGGATCGATGAGAATGGCTACGGCGGCGACTTGCCCGCCGAGGTGAGCTATTCAACCCCGCCGACCAATTCACCGGTCACCCTTAGGCCCGACGTGCTGCTGGTGATCGAATGCACGTTCCGCTACGGCCTTGTTGAGTTAGACGTTGATGGCAAGCCCGTTATGCCTTTTCTGCGCAGCCTTGGAGAGAAAGGGTATGCCGGCAAGGCCTACAGCCATCAGGGCTCCACGATCCCCGGCGTCTGCGGCATCCTCACGGGCGACCCGGTGTACTTCCACGAGAGCCTGATCCGCGACTTCAAACAGCGCGGCTATCACACGATCGTTTCACTGGCGAACAATGAAGAGTTCGGCAAGATCGGCAAGCGGTCGGGGCTCCGCGACGCGGACCAGCTCTTCCATGCGGGCATGGCGAGCGAAGACCGGATCACGATCTCATCCGCTGCGTCGAGCATGTCGCTCTCCGCTGATCGCGTCATCGCCGAGTTCAGCGACATGCTGGCGCGGGCGCCAAGCGATATGCCGATCTTCGCGGTGGTGTTTATGGAATCGCTGCATTATCCCTATTCGCTGGATTCCCCGGAGAAAATATTTGAATGTCAGGATGTGCCGATCGCGGGCCTGACCAAGCAGAACCGCGAAGCGATTGTGCGCATGTACAACAACGCGGCGGCCAACCTCGATCGGAGGATCGAAAAACTTTATGGGCTGTGGGCCGAGCAACGACAGCAGCAGGGCACGCCCGTTTTTGCGATGGTCGGTGATCATGGCGAATCGTTCTTCGAAGACGATTCATTTGGTCACGGCCTTGAGCTGACCGAGGCACAGACCGCGACGCCGATCGTAATGAGCGGAGGCTGGGGACAGGTTCCAGAACCGATTGGCCAGAGCGATATCCGCAATCTGCTGTTGAACCTGCTTTCTGATCCCTCGCCCGTCCCGGGGCGGTATGAGATTATCGAAAGGGCGCGGCCGATCTTTCAAATCATCGGAGAACTGGATCAGCCCTTACAGATCGCGTGGGTCGGTCGCGGTGGGCGCGACTTGGTCGACTTTACGAGTGGCAACTTCATCGATTCCAAGGGTCTCGTGACTCGGCTCGATCGATTGCAAGCGGACAGCCCGGGCCTGAGGCTGATCCACGAATGGGAATCACGCCGTATCGGAATCATGCGACAAAAAAACGCGATTGGGCCGTAGTCCGCTGCTCCGCTCAGAGCTCAAAGTTCAGTAAATCTTTGTTGGCAACAATGCGTCCGACCTGTTTGCGCACGAAGTCGCCGGTGACTTTAAACAGCTTGTCGCCGGCCGCGACGCGTTCGGGGGCGTCGAAGTTCACCTGCTCAAAGACCTTCTCGACAATGGTCATGAGCCTTCGAGCACCGATGTTGTCAAGCTGTGAATTGGCGCGGGCCGCGAGTTCAGCCATCGCCTCGATCGCTCCGGGCTCGAACACGACATCCAGGCCCTCGACGCCCAGGAGCGCCTGCTGCTGCATCGTCAGTGCGCCGCGGGGCTCGGTGAGGATTTTTACGAAATCATCCTTGGACAGCGCCGAGAGCTCAACGCGGATGGGGAACCGGCCCTGCAACTCGGGCATCAGGTCGCTGACCTTGGCGAAGTGGAAAGCGCCGGCGGCGATGAAGAGGATGTGGTCGGTGTGGACGGTGCCGTGGCGCGTGTTGACGGCCGAGCCCTCGACGATGGGCAGCAGGTCACGCTGCACACCCTGGCGTGAAACGTCGGGCCCACCCTTAGCGCCCGAGCCATCGGGGCTGGCGATCTTGTCGATCTCGTCCAGGAAAATAATGCCCGACTGCTGGGTGCGATTCAGCGCCTCGGTGATGATCTTCTCTTCATCCAGAAGCTTTTCTGTTTCCTGCTCGATGAGGATGCGCCGTGCCTCTGACAGACGTAGTCGGCGGCGTTTGCTCTGCTCGGGGATCAGCCTGTCGAACATCTGCGACATCGACGGGTCCAGCTGGTCCAGGCCCATGTTCGCAAAGAGTGCCGAGGTCTGCGGGCGCTGAGTGACCGTCAGCTCGACCTCCTTGTTGTCCAGGGTCCCTGCGGCAACCTGTTCACGCAGACGTTCTCGCAGCCGATCACGCGCCTCGGCAGACTGATCAGCCTCGATCCATCCTTGTTCACCACCGGTCAAGGGGCGGGCTGCAGGCGCGGACTCGGGAAGCAGCAGCTGGACAAGCCGGTCTAAGGCACGTTGATGGGCCTGCTCGGCAACGGTGCGTGACTGCTCGACGCGGACCATGGCGATGGCTTGATCCAGCAGGTCGCGGACCATGGACTCGACATCACGGCCGTGATACCCGACCTCGGTGAATTTGGACGCCTCGACCTTGATGAAGGGTGCGCCGGTCAGTCGTGCCAGCCGCCGGGCGATCTCGGTTTTCCCGCAGCCGGTGGGCCCGGCCATGATGATGTTCTTGGGGTAGACCTCGCTGGCCAGGTCTGTGCCCAGCTGCTGCCGCCGCCAGCGGTTACGTATGGCTACCGCGACGGCGCGCTTGGCGCCCTGCTGGCCGATGATGTGCTGGTCGAGCGCTTCGACGATCTGGCGGGGGGTGAGGTTTTCCATGGGCGGGCATCTTACCGGGCCTGTGAATCACGCAAGTGAGGGCGGCCGGGTCGGTCACGTGCCGCGGGATGAACGGCTGAATAACCGCTACAACCGGTTGAAAGGTTAATTTTCGCCAGCCCTCGCGGGTCGTGAAGGCTGTATCGCCAAGCGAACCTGGGAAGGGGCCTAAACCCGGCCGGACCAATCGTCGATGCACCCATAGCGGACCGACGTGCAAGAGCGGTCTATGTGTGACCGCATTTGGAGGCGGACCCGGCATGGCATTTGGCATCAATAAATCTCGCCTCTCGCCTATCGCGATCGACTTCGGTGTCGATACGCTCAAGCTGCTGCAGATCTCCACCACGGACGATACAACCCAGCTTATTGGTGCCGCGTCAGTCGTGATCCCCGAATCAGCACGCAAGGACAGCGTGGCCCGTTACACCTTCCTGGGCGACGCGCTACGCGAACTCGTACGCCAGCAGCCGTTCAAGGGTAAGCGTGTGATGTGCGCGATCCCGGCCTTCCAGACCTTTGTCAGCTCGATCGAGCTGCAGTGCGGTGCCGACGAAAATATCGAACAGCAGGTCAGCCTGCACCTCCAGACCACGATGGATATGGACCCGTCACGTGTCGTGACTCGGAGCATGCATGTGGGCTCTGTGGTCCGTGAAGGCGCAACGCGTCAGCGTGTGGTCTGTATGGCCGCCAAACGCGCGGTGGTCATGCGCTACCTGGAGATTGCCGCTGCCGCGAAGCTCGAGTGCGTCGGTATGCACAGCGAGCCGCTGTGTGTCGCCAAGGGCTTTTCGGAACTCTACAACCGTCGCGAAGAAGACATGCTTGAAGCTCGATGCTTCATCGACATCGGCGCGGCGACGACCAAGCTGGCGATCATCCGTGGCAACAAGCTGCTGCTTGCACGAAACATCCCGGTGTCGGGAGACGAAATGACCCGCCGGGTCGCGCGTGAGCTCAAGATCGATTTTGATATGGCACGGGAGCGTCGCATCGCACAGGCCGCGAGCTTTGCATCGGCCAACAGCGGGAAGTCCACGGCAGTCGCGGGCTCAGCTACTGCGGTCGCGACCCGGCCTCAGAGCGGCGGCGGGTATGACCCGATGCGACGCGAGCAAAACCGCGTGGATGTGCCCGACCAGACGATAGAACTCGATGACACGATGGACACGCTGATCGACGCGCTGCGTCTGACCGTGCGTTACCACGACTCGGTGTGTCCGGACATGCCGATCCAGCGCATGGTGCTGCTGGGAGGCGAGGCCTATCAGGGCTCGATCGCGGAAGCGATCGCCCAGTCGATGGGCATCCCAACTTACATCGGCGACCCGCTCGCGCGGGTGATGCGTACACCGGGGCTGGTCCCTGTTGGCGTGGAGTTAAATCAACCGCAACCCGGATGGGCCGTGCCGCTAGGCCTGTGCCTGAGCGAGGCAAACCTGTGACCGGCCAGATGCCGGTGGAGATGAGTGATGGGTAACCAAAACAGCTTCCTTCCTGAAGACTACCTGGACCGCAAGATTGCGCGCCGGACCAACCTGATCTGTATCGGGCTGTTCCTCGTGATGATCGGCGCGATCGGCGCGGCCTTCTACGTGCAGAGCCGCCAGGACGAGGGCATGCGCGCCGAACTGATCGAGGTCAACCAGACCTTTACCAAGCGCGCCGAACAGCTCCGCCAGATCAAGGAGCTGCAGGAACGCCAGCAGCAGATGATTGAGAAGGCCAAGGTTGTTCGGCAGCTTGTCGAACGCGTGCCTCGCTCGATCATCCTCGCCGAGATGATTAACAACATGCCCACAGCCTTGTCGCTGCTCGAGTTTGACCTGCAGACCAAGAGCGCCCCGCCCGTGCGCAACCTTACCGCGCTGGACCGCGCTAAGGCCAAGCAGACCAAGGACAAGGACAAGAAAGACGGCAAGGTCGAGATCGTCCCCCGCAACGTCACCATCAAGATCGAAGGCATCGCGCAGAACGAAAACCAGATCACCGAGTTTATGGCCAACCTCAGCCACCACCCGCTATTCAGCGACGTGAACCTTGCATTCATCGAGAACGATGAGATCGAGAAAACCCAGCTGTTCCGCTTCGGGATTACGCTCGAACTCAATCAGGACGTGCTGATCGAGCGCTCGGCACCCGAAGACCTCCAGCGTGATCTCATCCAGGACCCCCTGGCGGAGAACATCCAGATCACCCCCGATGGCAAGCTTACGCCCGCCGCCGGAACGCTCGTCAATACACCTTCCACTACCGAGTAACAAACCTGCCCGCCGCACAACGGCGGCAAGGAGAAGCGATATGCGTTTTGGTCTAAGAGAGCTCGTGTTCCTGCTCGTGCTGCTGGCGATGCCGGCAACGGCATACTTCTTCGTCTTCCAGCCCAAGAACCAGCTGCGCCAGGAAGCGCTGGCCGAGATCCAGGCCAAGAAGGCCAAGCTCGCCGCCCTCGACAAGGCGACCCAGCAGTTCATCAACCTCGACGAGGAGATCGTTCGCCTGAAAGGCGCGATCGACATGATCGAGCAGAAGCTGCCTGCTGGACGCGAGACCTATGTTGTGGTCAACCGCGTTGCGGACCTTGCACGCAGCCACAAGCTCAAGGTCGAGACGATCAAGCCCGACAAGGTTGTGCCCGCAGGCCCGTTTGCCTCGGAGCTGCCGATCCGCATGGAGATCAAGGGCGGGTTTGAGGGTTTCTATCGCTTCATGCTCGAGGTCGAACGCATGCCGCGTATCACGCAGGTGCCGACGATGAAGCTCGACCGTGCAGACGAGAAGGGTGATTTGGACGGCACGATGGTCGCCTCGCTCACGCTCAGCATCTTCTTTGAGAATGGTGCATCCGAATCCGCTAACTAAAACTCTCTGACTTTCCCTGCTCATTCCTACGAGAACTCACGATGAACTTTCAGAAAGATAAAAGCAATAGTCGCAGCCAGGAAGACATCAATGGCCAGCACACCATGGCCGTGCTCAGCACCCTGAGTGGCGGCGAGGATGTATCCCCTGAGGGCGAACCGCTCGGCCTGGACCCTGAATCGGGCAAGGCGAAGGTTTCCGGCAGTACGCTGGCCGTCGGTGTGGTGCTTGTGCTCGCGGTCTGCGCTCTCGTAGGCATGAAGCTTACGCTGGGCACGATCGGTGGCGGCTCAGAGGCCACGCAGGCGATGACCGAAATCGACAACTTTATCACCTTGCACACCGCAGCTCAGAAAGTGGGTAACAACGGCCCGATCAAGAGCAGCGACGAAGAAAGCAAGGAAATCCTAGAGCAGTTAAAGATCGACCCGACCCAGAAGCAGGTCCCGGCCGAAGAAGTCGAGCAGGACCCGTTTGACATCAGCAAGATTGTCTCATCGACGACCACGACGACCACGACCACCGGCGGCACAAAGGAATCCGCGATCGAGCGCGCTAAGGCCGCAGCAGTACGGCTCAAGCTCGACGCGATCGCTGGTGAGCTGGTCTTCATCAACGGCGAGCAGTACCGCATCGGTGACGCGATTGCAGGCACCGGTTTCGAGCTGGTGTCTGTTGATGGCCTGACGTGCATCATCCGCACCACCGACGAATACAAGATCCCGATCCGCCTGCGTTACCGCTGATCGATCTGAACCGACACACCCGCCCCGGAGGCATGGGCTTGGACCAGAGTACCCAACCAGACCGCAGCCATTCGATCGACCTCGGGCCACGCTCATTCAGCGGCGCTGACCCGTTTGTTGCGGTCGCGACCGATTCCTTGGGCAAGCGTGTCTCGTACTCCGAGCAATGTATCGCCGAGGCCCTCCTGAAAGCCGGCGCAATAAGCTCAGAGCAGCTAACAAGCGCCAAGGGTGTCTTGGCCCGTTCTCCGGGCAAGCGCCTGCTGGGAATGCTGCTGGAGTCAACGCCCGACACCGAACGCTTCCAGAAGGTCGTTGCAGATCAAGCCTGCATGGACTTCGAGGCGATCAGCTACTCCGAGATCGAATCGCTCAAGTATCTGGATAAGCTCGGGGCAGATTTCTGCCTGGAACGCGGTGTGATACCGATCAGGACGTATGGCTCTCGTATGCTTCTGGGTATTGTGCGTGCCGACGACATGATCCTGGTTGATGAAGTACAGGCCAAGCTCGGCGTGAGCGCGAAGGCCGTGCTCGTAGACCCCGCTGACATTGCGATGGTGATCGATCAGCACCGTGAGGGCGGCTCGTCCACGAACGAGGTTGCCGTCGACGAAATCATCGCTGATATCGACGAGGACGATGTCGAGGTTGTCCAGAACGAAGAAGAGGACCTGGACCTCGAGAAGCAGGCCGGTGAATCGCCGGTTATCCGCTTTGTGAACTACCTGATCTACAACGCCGTCAAGGAAGGCGCGTCGGACATCCATATCGAGCCGCAGGAGAAGAAGCTGCAGATCCGCTACCGGATCGACGGCCTGCTGTTCGACGCGATGAACCCGCCCGCGCACATGAAGAACGCGATCGTTTCACGCTTGAAAATCATGGCGAACCTCGACATCGCTGAGCGCCGCCTGCCTCAGGACGGCCGCATCCGCGCGATGGTCCACGGCCGCAAGCTCGACCTGCGTATGTCGACGCTGCCGATGGTGCAGGGCGAGAAGGTCGTGCTTCGTATTCTCGATACCCGATCGATCCAGGTGCAGCTTGACGACCTGGGCATGTCAGAAGACATGCTCATGATGTGGAAAAACCAGATCAAGCAGCCGCACGGCATCGTGCTGGTCACCGGGCCTACCGGATCGGGCAAAACGACGACGTTGTACTCGTCCCTCAACCAGATGGACCGCAGTAAGCACAACATCTCCACGGTCGAAGACCCCGTCGAGTACCACCTGGCCGGCATCAACCAGACCCAGGTCCACGAGTCCATCGGCATGAGCTTCTCCTCGGCCCTGCGTGCGCTGCTGCGGCAGGACCCGGACGTCATCATGGTCGGTGAAATCCGCGACGGCGAAACCTCCAAGATCGCCATCCAGGCCTCGCTCACCGGCCACCTCGTGCTCTCCACACTGCACACCAACGACGCGCCCTCGGCCGTCACACGTCTGATCAACATCGGCGTCGAGCCCTATTTGATTGGCTCGGCGCTCAACGCGGTCGTCGCTCAGCGGCTGGTCCGCAAGATATGCTCCCAATGCAAGATCCAGCGCCCGCCGGATGAGCACGTCGCCGAGCATCTTGCGATGCAGGGCATCGCCATCGATGAAGTGTGGGTTGGTCAGGGTTGCGAAAAATGCCGCAGCACCGGCTACTCGGGCCGAGTGGGCCTGTACGAAATGCTCCTGCTCAACGACCACCTGCGCGACCGCATCGCGGGCAGCCCCAACGTCACCGAGTTCCGCCGCATGTGTATCGAAGGCGGCATGGTCACGCTGCGACAGGACGGCTTCCAGAAAGTCGCCAAGGGCCTGACCACGGTTGATGAAGTGCTGCGCGTGACCGAAGCGTCGGTGTAAGCAATACCTGCTTCTATCCAAAGAATTCAAATACTAGCCCGCAGCTAACATCTGCGCGGCGGACCACTCGTGCGATTCGACCGCGCAATTATCAGCTGCGGGCTAAGTTTGTCTAATCACGCTGCGCGGCGATGATCGGCTTGAGCACGCGACGCCGCCCCCATCAATTCATCATAAACCGCCTGAACACGCTGCATACGCTTTGTGAAGTCGTAGCGCTCGCTGACGCGCACCCAGGCGGCACACAGCAGACGCTCTCGCAGCAAGGGCTGATCGATCAGTGGCAGCACTTGCGCCGCCCAGTCCGCAGGGGTGTCGGCCAGCAGCACACCACACTCGCCTTCGTTCAGCACGTCCTGAAGCGCACCGACGCGTGTGGCCGCGACCGGCAGGCCCAACGCCATCGCCTCGAGCACCGCGTTGGGCAGGCCCTCGGTGTGGCTGGTCAGCACCAGCGTGTCCATCGCCTCAAGCATCGGGCGGGTCTGATCCTGCCAGCCCCACCAGCGTACGGCATAGGTCACGCCCAGGTCATCGGCTAATTGCTCGAGCGTCGCTCGCTGTGGGCCGTCGCCGATCAGGTGCAGGCGCGTCATGGGCCGCTCCCGATATAGCTGCGCAAACAGACGTATTGCGCGGTCCACACCCTTTTCGATGCTGAACCGCGAGACGATCGCGATTGCGTGCTCGTCTTTCGCCAGGCCCAGTGCGTACTTCGCTTGCTCGCGCGTCCGCGTCCGCTTGTACTCTTTCAGGTCGATCGCGTTAGGCACCTGCACGAGCCTGTCGGGCGCGACGCCGTGCTTAAGAGCATGCTGCATGAGCAGGGGGCTGACTGCGATCACTCGGTCGTAGCCGCGTAGCGCCCGGTCCGCCAGCTTTGCATAGAGGCGGGTACGCCATGTCTCGCCGGTGAACCCGTGCATCGTGCTGATCAGCTTCATGTCGTGGAAACGCCGCAGCAGCCGGCCGAGCACATCGGTCTTGTAGTCATGGGCGTGCCAGATCTTGACATCCAGGCGCTTGCACAGATCAAGCAGCATTCGGACGGTCTTCGGGTCGATTGGGCCTCGCTCGGGGATGCAGTGCATCTGCATGCCAAAGCGGTCGGCGGTGTTGCGCAAGGCCTCGATGCCGCGGTCGCCTGTGGGGTGGATGTACGCCGCGACAGCGTTGTAGCGCGATCGATCAAGCCCGGCGGCGCTGCGCAAAATCGTTTTGTCCGGCCCACCGCCCGAACCCGCAACCACACGCGTATGCAGTACCGTCACCGGCCTACTCATCGAATAACTCCTTAGAGCATGAAGCCGGGACATTCCGCGCAGGGGTTGTCCTTGGTCTGCGCGGCCGTGAGCTTGTGCTTGAAGCTGCGCCGGGCCATTCGGTATTTCTCGCTGTTCCAGACCTCAGCGAAGGGCTTGTCCAGAACGCTGGCGATGTCTTCCCACTCTTCGAACGATCCGCAGCAGGTCGACACGGTCCCGTCCCAGTTGATCACGCTCTGACGCCAGGGCCAGGAGCAGTTGTATTCTTTCTTGCCGTTGTACTGGCCCCCGCGCATCTGACCGGTCCGGCGCATGTCGTCGTAGGCGCTGAGCACGTAGTCTTTATCCTGTGGCAGCCAGTTCTCGAGGTGGTCACGCGTTTTCTGCGCCAGCACGTCCTCGGCCAGGCCAAGCGGGGTGAGCTTCTTGTCCTTGTCCAGAAACCGCACGTTCATCGATGCGGTAGAGAAGACCGGTCTGCAGCCCAGTTCCTCGGCCAGTTTGCGGAAGGGCTCGATCTCGTGTTCGTTGTGCTTGGTGACAACGAAATTAAGCTGAATGACAGGCGTGGCCGAGCCGAGTTGTTTTTTGGTGGCGACGATGTGGCGGATCTTGGTGATCGCATCGCCGAAGTCTTTGCCGGGCTGGTAGGTCTCGTAGGTTTCCTGTGACGAGCCGTGGAGCGAGCAGGTGAGCATGTCCAGCCCGGACTTGATGAGGCGTGTCGCGTCGTCCTCTTCGGCGAGGTTCCCGTCGCGCTGCTTGCGGGGGTCGATCTTGAACCCGTGCAGGTTGGAGCTGATGTAGGTCCAGATGCCTGCGCGGTGGGCGTAGCGGATCATGTCGTAGATGTCCGGCGCAACAAGCGGGTCGCCCCACATCGATAAGTCCAGCGCGAAGAGGTGCCGCTTGAGCTGATCGATGAGGCGGGTGTACTGGCTGAATTCCATGCGCCCCTTGCGGCGCCCACGAAGCCCAAGGCCGGTCGGGCACAGTTGGCATCGCGTGTTGCAGATGTTGGTCGACTCGATCTTCATCTTGTACGGCCGACCGATGAGCCGTTCGCGCTTGAGCAGGAACTCAAGGTTGATCAGCGTCATGTTCGCGAGCTTGTAGGTGGTGAGGTACTTGCGGTTGCGCCATGCCCAGAAGATGCCTCGGGCCAGGAAGTCGATCGCCTGGGTCAGCCAAGTCAAGAGCTGCAGGTGCTGGCGTGTCTTCCAGCGTCCTGTGGCGGCGACGGCTTGTGCGAGCCGGCGGTCCAGCGAATTTGATAGGGCGGTCACGTCAGGTGTCCTCAGGCGGCGAAGCGTTCGGGGCGTTGTTGCGGCGTTGGGCCGAACTTGTGTGGCGGCTCGGGCAGCACGTCGTTGTCATCTCTCTCGTCCTCATGCAGGCCCAGGCCGCGAAGTCGGCGATTCACCGCTGCGGGAAGGATGCCCGAGAGCAGGAGCAGCAGCCAGGGCACCTCGACCAGTTCGACCGAGAGGAACAGGCTGGAGAACGCGAACATGATCAGTGCGGTCTGCAAGCTCAGGCACAGGAGCCCGGCATCGCGGGCGCGGGCGATGAGTGCGTCACGGCTGTGAGGCCCTGCAGGCTCCGGTCCGAGGGCGAAGGTTCGCTCTGCTTCGAGGCTGTGCTTGCGTGCGCGGCCCAGGCCGTAGACGCCCAAGCCAATCATCAGGATATACACGCCGGCGGCGGGGATGCCCGAGTCGGCTGCGATCTGCAGGTACTGATTGTGGATGGTTCGGCCGGGGTTGTCGGCGCCGTAGTTCTGGCTGTACGTGTTTGAGTTTCGTATCCCGCTGCCCAACAGCGGGTGATTCATCGCCATCTCGAAGGCGGCCGACCACGAATCGAAGCGGGACTGGGCCGAGACGTCGGTCTGATAGTTTGCGGTGGACATGAAGCGGTCGCGGATTTCGTCACCAGCCATGACGAACACGGCCGCGGCGAGGACGAGAGACATGGTCACGGCCTGTATACGGGGGCGGTGGTTGAGTATCAGCCAAACGAGGCCGACGATCGCGGCGAGCATCGCGCCTCGCGAGAAAGTCATCATGACCGCGTGCATGATGCTCAGTCCCAACATGCACCCGAAGAGTCGACGAGCGGTGGTCCAGGAGCCGACGGGCGTTGTTGCCAGGAAATAAGCAAAGGGAAGGCCTAGCACGATCATGGCGCCGGCGCCGTTGTTATCCAGCCCGCCGTAGCCTTGGTGGAAGATGTCCAGTCTGCCGCCGTTGAACAGGTAAAGGAAGTTGACCTCGTAAGCGATGTAGCCCAGGCAGAGCGCGATCATGACGCCCATCGCGCGGACCTGCCAGAATCGCTGGATGACCAGCGAGGCGATAAAGGCCATGAGGAAGATCTTGCCGTACTGCTGGACCCAGTACATCGAGGTGCTCGGGTCAAAAGCGGTCAGCAGGCTCAGCAGCATGAGCACGACATAGGCCGCGAGCAGCAGCATGATCTTGTTGCCGCGGAAGCCCTTAATCACGTCCGGCAGATTGACCAGCGTGGCGACGACCCCGACCAGGGCCGCGAACATGGACCAGCGCAGCTCCGGGGCGTTGACCAGCGACCACTCCCAGAGGTACTGCGGCCGCAGCGTCGCAAAGCTGTAATAAAGCATGATGCCCCAGAACGGCACCGCGATTGCGGCGGCGCTACCGAACAAGGTCACGGCCAGCATGAACAGGAAGTGTTTCATCGCGCGCAGCGTCTCTGCCCTGGGTCCATCGGTTGCAGAGCGTCCTGTTCTCAATCGGTTATCCGGGACCGGGCTCAACGGCGATCCGCACCCGGAGCGGGTTATCGGCCTCGGATCGGCGGGCGGTCTTGCCTTGGTTTATAGTTGACGGCATCACAGGACGACACACGCCATGACCCAGCCGGCATTCACTCTCATCGTCCCCGCTTACAACGAAGAGGGCGCGATCCGTAAAACCATCGAGTCGCTGCGGTCCTACCTGACCCAGGCCGGCCCGTATGAACTGCTCGTTGTCAACGACGGCTCGACCGACGCAACGCGTCAGATCCTCGAAGAACTGGCTAAGGAGGACAGCGCCCTGACCGTCGTGCATCACTCTCGCAACGGGGGATATGGCTCGGCGCTCAAGACCGGCGTGAGACGGGCACGCGGGCCTCTGATCGTCATCACCGATGCGGACGGCACCTACCCCAACGAGCGCATCCCCGAGCTTGTCGCCAAGTGCGGCGAGGGCTGGGATATGGTCGTCGGCTCGCGTACCGGCGACGAGGTGACTTACCCGCTGATCCGCAAGATTCCCAAGGTTTTTCTCAAGGCTTACGCGTCGTGGATCGCACGCCAGCCGATCCCGGATATCAATTCGGGGCTGCGTGTCTTTCGACGCGATCTGGCCGAGCAGTACCTGCACTTCCTGCCCGGCGGGTTCAGCTTCACGACAACGATTACGCTGGCGATGCTGACCAGCTATCGGCGCGTGCTCTTCGTGCCGATCGACTACCGCCCGCGTATCGGAAAGAGCAAGATCAAGCCCATCCGCGACACGCTGAACTTCGTACAGCTTATCGCGCGCACGGGGATGTATTTTGCGCCGGTGCGGGTGCTGCTGCCGGTGATCGGCGCCGCGGCGCTGGCGACGTTTGTGAGCCTGTGCTACGACATCTTCGCTTACGAAAGCCCAAACCTGACCGATAAAACCGTCACGCTTTTTATGCTGACGCTCAATTCCGCGATGTTCGCGCTGCTTGCCGACATGATCGATAAGCGTAGCCGCAGCTGAGGGGGCGTTGCTGCGCATTGATACCGCGCAGGAGCTTCGGCGTGCCCAGCCAGCAGATCACTCTTACCCGTGTTGTACCCGGTCAATCCGGGATAGACATGGCGGTCGTTACCTCCGCTGCTCGAAGGGGGCTGCTGGCCGCTTGTGGCGGGGCCTGCGTGGCTCTCGCGGCGCTCATGCCTTGGGCTGAGTTCAGTTCTGCCGGTATCCGGATCGGGTCGATGCACCTGTCCAATCCGTTGCTGGCGACCTTGGGCGTCATCGTGCTGATCGGTCTGTGCCTGCTGGTCTGCTCGGCGTATAAGCTCGTGCGACAACTCACAAAGCCAACGGTTCTGCGGCTCCTGATCATTGCGATGGTCGGCATGCTGTCAATCGCGGGTCTTGAATATGGATACCTCCGCGCCGGAAGTCTGAGCGCGTATGAGTACAGGCCTGCGGTGAGGATGGTCGGCTACAGCCTCGGTATCGCGATGTTGTCCTGCTCAATCCCCATGGAGGCTGGGCTCAGGCTTGCAGCTTTGATGCGAGGCAAGTCCCTGCGGCCGATCCATATCCTCATCATGGCGATCGGCGTCACCGCGGCCGGCGCACTCATCGGGGCTGTTGTCCTCGATGGCATGCCGCACATCATCGACGGCACGGCTTACCTGCTTCAGGCCCGGACATACGAAGCGGGGCGGCTGAGCCTCGACGTGCCGATGTATCCCGAGCTTTTTGGCAAGGAATTGATGCACCTGCGCATCAGCGACGCCGGCTACTTCAGCAAATATCCGGCGGGATGGCCCGCGCTGCTGGCGGTGTTTGATGCGGCGGGGGTTCCGTGGCTGGCCAACGCGGTGCTCGCGGGTGTGCTGGTTGTACTGACCTATCTGCTGGTCGCCGAGCGATCAGGCCGACGGCTTGCGGGGATCAGCGCTGCGGGGGTGGCGATGTGTCCCTGGCTGTGGATGAACGCAGGCACGATGATGTCGCACCTTGCGTCGGCGGTGTGGCTGTGGCTGTTCCTCTGGCTTTTTCTGCGCGGCGTACGGACTCGGGCTCGCGGGGTGTTGCTGCTCGCGGGGGTTTCATTAGGTGCTGCGGCGCTGACCCGTCCCTCAGACGCGGCGTTCTTTGCAATGCCCTGCGTGGTCGCTTCGCTGTACTGGCTCAAGCAAAGCCCCGCCATGTGGCTGACCCGCCTGCCGCTGGTTACATTAGGTGCTCTGCCGGGCGCGCTGATTTACTTGTGGATGAACAAAACGCTTGCAGGTTCGGGCAGTACCTCCGCGTACGGCGGCGGGCTGGGTACGGCGCTTGTGAGCCAGCACCCTGATTCGATCACGCACGCGCTGGTGTGGCTGCATCAGGGCTGGGTGGGCCTGAGTTCTGAGTGGCTTACCGGCGCAGTTCCCGCGGCGCTTCTGATTGCTTGTGGTCTGATATTTGGCCTGCGGTATCTGCGTGAGCATGGGCTGGCGCTGGCATGCTCGGCGAGTTTGTTGGTGTGTTATGCGGTGTTTGTCTTCGGTGGACGGGCCTGGATCGGCCCTCGCTGGTACGTGCCGCTGATCCCGTGCGGCGCGCTCCTGATTGCGGCGGGGGCTCAGTCGGCAGCGCAATATTGCCGAGCACGGTCAGCGGGCGGCGTTCTTTCTGCCGGTTATATGCGGTCGCTTCTGGTCGTTTGTGGCGTGACATTTCTTGTCGCGGTGCCGGCGCAGGTCGTTGAACTTCTCCAGTCTCCGCCGCACGGCATTGATGGTCGCGTCGTGCAAACGGTTGAGCGCGCCGGGCTGACCAACGCCGTTGTTGCGCTGCCCGTCGATGGTCTTGACCCACTGACGCATCAGCCCAACTACAAGCGTGGGATTGCCGGCATGTGGTCGATGCGGGTGCCCTTTGAAAACAGCGGCGTGATATATGTCTGTGCGGTCGAGGGCTGGTCGCGGATGGCGAGCGAGGCCTGGCCGGGGCGTGAGCTTTATGCGATGAACGATATCGCTGGCGATTATTCGCTGACCCCCGTGCGGCGTGCGACGGTCGGACAGGCCGCGGAGGCGCGTCCATGACACAGGCCGCCGTCCAACTGATGCCCGTCTGCGAGAAAGCCTCGGGCGGCAAGACCGTTAAGCGACAGGCGTTTTACTACGCCGTGCTTAGCGCGGTGAGTTTGGTAGGCAACCTCGGGCTGACAGCTCTCTTGCACGAAATGCTTGGGGTCAGCACATGGCTGTCTGTGCCCGTCGCGATGACGTGCATGACGCTATTTAATTTCTTCACACTGCGTGTATTTATCTTCGATACGCACTCAAGCCCGTGGTATCTGCAGCTAAGCGGCTTTGTCGCATCCATCGCGGGATTCCGGGCGATGGAATACGTCGCATTTCTTTTTCTCAACTGCCTGCTGATGATCCCCTATCTCCCGGCATACGTCGGGATCCTGCTGATTTCTGCGATCTGTAAGTTTCTCTTTATGCGGCAGGTTCTCTTCGCGAAGCGCCGGGCCAGTTCAGAGCAGATGGAGTCGACACTATGACAAGTATGCCATGCCCGATGCCGACCGAAGAACTGGTCAAGCGCAAGCTCCCCCACGAGCAGGAGCATTTTGAAGCCCTGCGGCGTATGAACGCGATGCTTCCTTATTACCAGTGGGTCGCGGACCTGTTTGGTACGGCGCTGGGTAGTCGGGTGCTCGATGCGGGGTGCGGCGTGGGCAACTTCTTTAGCGCGGTCGCTGAGCGTGTCGAGCTGGGCGTGGGCATCGACCTGAGCCCGATCAATATCCGTGACGCGCGCGAGAGATTCGCCGGGCACGCGAACCTGACCTTCCTCCAGGCCGATCTCGATACCCACGCACAGAGCCTGCGCGAACAGCGGTTTGATTCAGTTGTTTGTCTTGATGTTCTGGAACATATCGAAGACGACTCGGCGCTGTTCTGCCAACTCGCTGAGATCGTTGAGCCAGGCGGACATCTGCTGATCAAGGTGCCGGCGTGTCCATGGCTTTTCGGGAGCATCGATATCGCCTCGGATCATTTTCGCCGCTACAACAGGCCGATGCTGAGCGCGCTCGTAGAAAAGGCGGGTCTTGAGATTGTCCGGCTTTCTTACATGAATCTTGCCGGCGTCGGCCCGTACTGGATCAAGTCCAGGCTTCTGAAGAAGCAGGCCAATTTCTCGCGCACGTTTACGCCGGGTCAGTTGGACCGTATCCGACGCGCGATGCCGTGGCTGAGGATGATGGATCGTTTGACCGGGCCGCCGATCGGGCAGTCGCTGATCCTCGTGGCGAAGCGCCCTGTCACTGGCTCATGAGTATGAACACCACGATCGCGCCGATCGCGATGATGTTCATGGCGATCAGCAGCATGACCATCGGGCTGGGGCCGCTGGAGTCGGGCAGTTCGCGTGTCGGCTCCACGTCAAAAGCACTGGCCGCAGCGACCGGCATCGCCGAAGGCTTGGGCATGCTCGGCTGAGGCTGGAGAGGCTTTGGTGCCTTAACCACGCTGGCAGGCGAATTAGCAATCGATGTTGTCGGCTCGACCTCGGTGAAATCGTCTGACAGGTCCAGGATTTCCGTGAGCAGGTCGCCGGACTTGGCGGGCTTGGGCCTGGGCCGTTTGGTCGGGCCGGGCACGCTGCGGGGCGGCGGCGCTTCGCCTCGCATCTCGGCGTCGAGCGCAGCCTGTCCGCGAGCGGCTTCTTCATCGTCCTTGAAGGCAAGCCCAAGGAGGTTGCGTTCGCGGGGCTCGGTGAAGGGGGTGCTGCAGTCTCCGCACTTGGCGTCGCTGGGGCTGACGTGGTTCCCGCACACGTGGCAGTAGCCGATGAGGTGGGCGACACCCGGGACATTCCGCGCCACCGACCAGAACTGTCGCGTCGTCGGCCCACGCATCACGCTGGTCGGCTTGATCTTTCCCGCCGCGGCCATCTTCTTGATGATGTCGTAGCAGCAGCCGGGGCGGAAAGGGTGGTTCTTGTCACGGATCTGCCACGGGCCCATCGCCAGTTGGGTTGCCCTGCGGCTCAGCGGCTCAAACAGGCCGTGGCAGTTCAAGCATTTTTCGCCGCCCATCTGTGCGTTGCCGCAGTACGGGCAGAGCACCAGTTTGGTTGTGCCGTCGGTAGGTTGTGACATCGAAGCCGCTCCGTTTGGCGTTGACAGCGTGTTAGCGCGGGTCTAGCGTGCCGTCATGCGACTACACCTTTCCGCAGCGTTGCTTATTCTCGCACCAATTATCTCCGGGTGCCAGTCCCGCCGCGCAGATTCACCCCAATCAAGCCCTTCAGTGCCCGATCCTGTAACCCATACGGATCAATCCGCGGCTTATATCGATGGCGTCAAGGTCAGCCGGGATGAGATCTATCGGGTCATGTCGCCGCAGATCGGCGGGGCGGCGCTTTCCGAGCTGATACTCGACCGCGCCATTGCCAGGCGCATGGAGCAGGCGGAGATTGTGCTGGCTCAGGCCGACCTTGATGCCGAGCGGCAACGCCTGCTCGCCTCGCTGGATGACAATGCCGATACGGCAACGCGGCTGCTCAACCAGATGCGGCTGGATCGTGGGCTGGACGATTCCCGATTTAGTGCACTACTCAAACGCAACGCGGGTCTTCGCCGGCTGGTTCAAGGCGATATTGTGATCAGTGATAAGGCTATTGCGCAGGCCTTCGAAGTCCGCTACGGAGCACGTTACGCCGCGCGGATCATCACCCACAGCAACCGCGCTACGCTTGCCGGTGTCCGTGAAAAAATTCAGCAGCGGCCAGACGCTCAAGAGCAGCAGTTCATTGAGCAGGCGATATCCACATCGACCGATCAGAGCGCTGCGCGTGGAGGTAAGCTTGAGCCTATCGCTGCCGCCGACGACACCTACCCCAAGATCATCCGCGACACGCTGATCGATCTTTCCCGTCAGCAGCAGCACCTAAGCCCCATCCTCGCGATGCCCGATGGCTATGCACTGCTATGGCTGATCGACACGGCCCAGCCCGATCGACCGGGGTTGGAAACGGTCCGCGACGAGATCGCCGGCGCCCTGAGATCGGAGTATGAGCGTGCAGCGATGCAGCGGCTTGCCCGGTCGATGATCGAGCAGGCCGACGTCATCGTGACCGACCCCTCGCTGGACCAGGGCTGGCGTGAACAGCGTCGGCTGATCCTGCGGCCCTGAGCAAATCTCCACAGAATCGAACGGGTCTTGCGCAAGCCAATGCAGCGGGTAAACTATTGCTTTGCTCGCAGCCGAAAGAAGCCCTATGGAAATCCAAGTCGCATCCCGGATAGAGCGCCTGCCCCCCTACGTGCTGGGCCGGCTGAAGCAGATGATCTACGACCGCCGCAAGGCGGGCGCTGATGTCATCGATATGAACATGGGCAACCCGACCGACCCGCCGCCGGACGCGGTGGTTGAGAAGATCCGCGAGGCGGTGCTGGACCCGCGCAACAGCCGGTACTCGGTGTCGGCGGGGGTCTACAACCTGCGCCGCGACATGGCGCTCAAGTATGAACGCAAGTGGGGCGTTGAGCTCGACCCGGCGACGGAGGTCATCGCGACCATCGGCTCGAAGGAAGGCTTCAGCCATATGTGCCTGGCGCTGCTGGGCCCTGGAGATACGGCGGTTGTTGCCGACCCCGCATTCCAGATCCACACCTACGCGGTGATCCTTGCCGGCGCTTCGACCGTTTCTGTCCCGCTGGGTAACGATGATGAGTTTCTTGCACGCATCGATCACGTGCTGGACAGCCTGACGCCCAAGCCCAAGGTCGTCACCCTCTGCTACCCGCACAACCCCACAGCACTGACCGTCGAGCCCGAGTTCTTCGAGAAGGTCGTCGCCATGGCCGACAAGCACCAGGTCATGATCATGCACGACTTTGCCTACGGCGAGACGTGCTTCGACGGCTACAAGGCCCCGAGCTACCTCGCTGCCAAGGGCGCTAAGGACTTCGGCGTCGAGTTCACCACGCTCAGCAAGCCCTACAACATGGCCGGCTGGCGCATCGGATTCTGCTGCGGCAACGCGAAGATGATCAAGGCGCTTTCTACGGTCAAGGGCTACTACGACTACGGCATTTTCCAGGCGGTGCAGATCGCCGCGATTATCGCCATGCGCGAGGGTGATCCGCATATCGAGCGGCAGGCGGTCAAGTATGCCGCACGGCGCGACATCCTGATCTCCGGCCTGCGCAGGTTCGGCTGGCAGGTCGAGTCGCCGCGGGCCTCGATGTTCATCTGGGCCAAGGTCAACCCCAAGCACCTCGAGCCCTACGGCGGCTCAACCACAGAGTTCTGCCTGGCCATGGTCGATCAGGCCGACGTCGCGCTCACGCCCGGTGCCGCCTTCGGCCCCCGCGGCGAGGGCTACGTCCGCCTGGCACTGGTCGAGAACGAGCAGCGCATCCGCCAGGCGCTGCGCCAGCTCGGCAAAGCCCTGAATATGCCCGCTGCGGTGGTGGGGTAAGTCTGGTCGCGACGGGCTCGCTCGATCGCCATAAGCCCACGCCAGCGTTTTAACCCCTGCGCGCCATTGGTTCGGCGCGGGAATCCTGCTGCCTGAGTTGCTGGGCGAGCCCGATGAGTATTCCTTCGGGACCACGGATGTAGCAGAGCCGGTAGATGCCCTCGTAGTTGACGACTTCATCGACCACCTTCGCGCCGATCTTGCTGAGCCGGGCGAGGGTGTCCTCGAGGTCTTCGACGGCAAACATGACACGCAGGTATCCAAGTGAATTGACCGGAGCTCTGCGGTGATCCGATTCGATGCCGGGGGTGTTAAAGCGTGTAAGCTCGATGCGGCCATGGCCGTCGGGGGTGCGCAGCATGGCAATCTCGACGCGCTGGCCTCGCACGCCTGTGACCCGGCCGGCCCATTCGTCTTCGATGGGCATCCTGCCTTCGAGGATCAGGCCCAGCTCGATGAAAAACGCGATCGCGGAATCGATGTCTTGCACAACGATCCCGACGTTGTCCATGCGTTTAACGGTCATTCAGTCCCCGCAGCGTCTGTCAAGCCGTGCAAGCGTGATGGATCACGCCGCGGCGTTGTCGTCTTCGCGCTGTGATCGCAAACGCTTGAGCACCTGACCAAAGACGTCGTTTTCGTCGGCGGGCGTCACGTCCTGGCCGAACGAATCTTCCATGTCGTCCCGGGAGTCCTGGTCTGAGAGGATCTCGACCTCGATCACTTCGGCAGAATCGTCATCGTAAAACGAGTCCTCATCGATGGGCGGCTTGGGCATGTGGTCCAGGTCGCACTGCTGGTCCTTGGGCACGGACTGCTGCATCGCCTTGGCAACCTCATCCGCTTCGCTGGTTACTTCTTCCTCAAAGACCTCTGCGAGCAGTTCCTGGGTCTGGTTGAGCAGAGCGGCGGCCTTCTCGATCATTGCTTCCATCTCGCCGCGCGAAGAGTCGACCTTCAACTCCAGGCCGTCGATGCGCTGGTTGAGTTCACGAATCGCTGTAGTAAAGCTCTCGTCGATCTTGCCCATCCACTGGTCGTAGGTCTGCAGCGACTTGGCGACATCCTCCTGCACCTGCTCGCGCAGCTTCTGTTGTTGCTGGTTGATCTCGTCGAGGACCTGCTGGTGCTGCTTGAGGCGTGCGTCTGCGGCTTCGAAGAGCTGCTGGCCGAGCTTGACGCGTTGGGTCGCCTGCTGCTGGACCTTCTCGAGCGCAGCCTGCTGCTGCTCGAGGGTCATGGGCCTGCGCGGCATCTTGGCCAGGAGTTCGGCGGGGGTCGGGCCGGTGTTGGCTGCAGGCTGCTGAAGGCGCGGGTTCATACTTGGCTTTTCCTTGGACATGTAACACATCCCCCTGACCCCCATATCGACTGCATCAACGGGGCTGCTGCACAATCCCGGCGGGTCTGGTTATGCTGGCGTCATGAAGCTAAGCGAGCTATTAACGGTGTTCAGTGAGATTGCTCCCGAGTCCCTGGCGGAGCCGTGGGACAAGGTCGGGCTGCACGCCGGCTCTTTGGGGCAGGACGTTATGCGAGGGCTTTTGTGCATCGATCTGACCGAGCGTGTGATTGATGAAGCGATCAGCCGGGGCTGCCAGCTCATTGTCGCTTACCACCCGCCGATCTTTCAGCCGTTGCAGCGACTGACGGCCGAGGGTCCATGGTCGCAGACGCGGATGGTGCGGTGCGTGCGTGAGGGGCTCGCGGTGTACAGCCCGCACACGGCGTTGGATGCGGTGCGCGGGGGTATGAATGACTGGTTGTGTGAGGGGTTGGGTGATGGGGATATCCGTCCGATCGATCCCGCAGGTGCTCGGCGTGATGAATACAAGGTTGTGGTCTTTGTGCCGGTGGATAATGAGGCGGCCGTGCGCCAGGCGATGGCGGATGCCGGTGCGGGATGGATCGGCAACTACCGCGAGTGCTCGTTCTCAGCGGTGGGCGAGGGCGGGTTCCGGCCGATCGAGGGCGCGAACCCAACGATCGGCAAGGTGGGTCAGCGAGAGATGGTTGCCGAGCGACGGATGGAGATGATTGTCAGCGGAAGGTATCTGGGTGCGGTTGTTACGGCCCTGCGTCAGGCGCACCCCTATGAGGAGCCTGCGTTTGACCTTTTCAAGCTCGAGCCTGAGCCGGTGCCTGCCGAGCAGCAGCAGGGGGCGGGCCGGTTGCTGGCGCTGCGTCAATCAATAGATGCAAGAACTTTGGCCGATCGGGTCAAGGCTCGGCTGGGCGTAGGGCACGTAAAGCTGGCGGCACCTGCGGGTAGCGGGCCGGTCCGAACGGTGGCTGTTTGCGTCGGGGCGGGGGGCAAGTTGTTTGAGTCGGTGCAGGCGGATGCGTACGTGACCGGGGAAATGCAGCACCACCAGGCGCTAGACCTGGCCCAGCGGGGTCGGGCGGTCGTGCTGGCGGGGCATACGAATACCGAGCGGCCCTACCTTCCGGTTTACCGGGAGAAGCTGCTCGCGGCCGGAGCGGGGATCGACTGGTTTGTCAGTGAGGCGGACCGGGCCCCGCTGGCGATCGTATGACCCCAAGCCGCCGAGCGACGCCTCGGCGGGCAGTCCTTCAGGGGTTGAGCTGATCCACCGGGTCTTTGCCCGGCCGCTTGGCAGGTTCGGCCAGGCTCGCTACAATGCCCTGCTCGATTCCCGTCGCCCGCCTCGTTCCGGCCTTGTTGGTCGGCAAGCAGGGGGGCTGCCACCCAAGACGGACCCATAGGCCATGACCCAGTTCACCTCATCGTACTCGTCCACCCCGCCGAAGAAGGTTGTTTTCGAATCCTCCACCGGCATGCTCTACTGCGACTACAAGCAGGCTGAAGACCTCCGCCGATTCCTCACGCCCAACGGCAAGATCCAGGGACGAAAGAAGACCGGCCTCAACGCCCGCGAGCAGCGCCTCGTCGCTCAGGCCATCAAGCGTGCACGCTACCTCGGCCTGCTGCCGTACACCTCGGCGACGCTCTAAGTCGATCGTTATTTACATCTAATTATTCGCCTGATCACCCGCCCGATGAGGGGTCGGTGATAAAGCGTGCGCGGTCCGACTCGCTTGGTAGCCGGCAGGCTTCGCGCTTGCCGAACAGGCGGTACCGATTGGCGGCAAATAGCCGATAGCCCAGGTCGCGGATCACTGCGGGCACGAGGATCATTGGCCAAAGCAGCTTCAGAGGGCCCCGCAATCGCCGGCAGATCCGAATCACCGCAGTCGAACGCAGATAAGCCCGACCTTCCTCAATCAGGATGATCGTCGATAACTCTCGCGTATCAATGCCGTGCGTCTTGGCAAGGGCGCTCCCCGCTTGTGATTGAAGCGAGGCGAACCGGAAAAAATCGCTGGGGTCATGGTCGATCACGTAATTCACATACGCGTTGCAAGTGTTGCACACCCCGTCAAAGAGGATCACGCCGTGGCGATGGAGCCGGTCGTCATTGCATTCAGATGGGGAGTTGCCATGCATATTCATGTCTGATCATAGCTCCGCGGTCTAGTCCGGATCAGGGTCGGCACGGGCAGGGCTTATCCGCCGGCGGGACAATCTTGAATTGCAGGACATTTCTTAAAAGCCGCGACGGGGGTCTTAGAGAAGGTTCCGTTTGCAGGGTTTCATAGTCCAGCGTCTTGGGCGCTGAGCCGTTGTCGCTGTAGACGATTCTCAGGTCTGTTGGCGCGTCGATAAGTCGACGCGTGAATTCAAACCGTGTCATTCGTTTGCCGGGGGCTAGTACGGGAATCGCGTCGTAGTTGGATTCTTTCACTTCGATCAGGTCGTCTATGTAATTGAAAAGCCGGTAGCGGGTGGGCAGAAAGAGGTGGTTGGAGATTCGCCCCTCGGTCCGCAGGTTTGAAAACATGGCGTAGGAATAGTGCACCTTGAGCCCGACATAGGGCGACACGCCGTTGAGCAAGAGCAGCAATGGCAGGACTACGAATGCCACGGGCCTGGGCCTGAAATATTCATAGGGCAGTGCGGCGATTTTTCTTCGCGGGATCACGAAGCGGCAGAAAACATAAAACACCAGCAGCGCATAAGCGAGCGCAATCAGGTGCCCGGTACGGTTCTGAGCCCGCTGGTGTACCCAGAGCACCAGGTCGTGGAAACTGCCGCTACCCGCCGTGCGTGCGAGTACGACGCAGGTGACGTAAACAAGAACAGCGCAGAACACCCCGACCGGCCACCAGCGGGCGGTTTGTCCGGCCGTGATCCGTTTTTTCAATCCGGTCGATTCCCACCAGTTCTCGATGTCTTCCCAGGCTTGGCTGGGCAAAAATAGAGAGAAGAGCGCGTACATCATGAGGGTAAAACTCGCGACATACGTGATGAAGTGGAATGCGAGCATGAAATGGAAAACGAGCCCCAGAGCCATCCCGCCGATGCGGGTTCGTCTGAAGGCCAGCATGAGCGGGATCGCCGACTCGACGACCAGTACGCCGATGATCACGGGGTACCGCATCCAGTCGGGGGTCGGCAGTTGGATAGAGAAGTTGTAAGCGATGTATTGAGCGGATTCGGTGAGCAGATTCCAGCCGCAACTGGCCTCGGGGTTGAGGTAGTCGTAGTTGAGCTTATGGACGACGGCCCAGAAATAGAGCACGAATAAACTGAGCCGGCCGACGGGCGCAAACATCAAGCCGACCCGGGCCTGGATCGAGAGCCCCGCAGGTCCATAGCCCAGCCCTGCCATGGCGCAAATAAGCAGCAGCAGCAGGTCAAGCGCCATGGTATGCAAGTAGTGATTCGGCCAGGAAGGAGCATCAGCAACGCCCGAAGCGAACATCGCCAGCGAAAGAAAAGCCAGACGACCAACCGACGCGGGCTTTGCCAGGACCAGGAGTCCTGACAAGATCATGACCAGCCGAGCGATGTAAACCCCGGGCTCGGGTTGTAACAGCCAATAGCTGTTGGTCACCATGCAGTGCAGGATGCCGTAAACAGCCCACGTGATCGTAAATGACGTGTAGACCCTGCGTCCGAAATTTTCGCGTGATGGATCGCTCATTCGGCGTCTCGGAATCTACATTCTGATTATCGGCTTTTTTGTATTCGGTCTAAAGGGCGGCTAGGCGGGCTAAGCCTGATGCCCGTTGTGCGCCTACAATCGACCCATATGGCATTGACCGATATCTCCATCCGCGGCGCACGTGAACACAACCTCAAGGGCATCGACCTGGACATCCCTCGCGATCAGCTGGTCGTCATCACCGGCCTGTCCGGCTCGGGTAAGTCCACGCTCGCCTTCGACACCATCTACGCCGAGGGCCAGCGCAAGTACATGGAGTCGCTGTCGGCCTACGCGCGCCAGTTCCTCGACCAGCTCCAGAAGCCCGACGTCGAATCCATCGAGGGCCTGCCCCCGACCATCGCGATCGAGCAGCGCAGCGCCTCGCACAACCCCCGATCGACCGTCGCCACCACGACCGAGATCTACGACTACCTGCGGCTGCTCTTTGCACGCGCCGGCCAGCCGCTCTGCTGGCACCCCAAGAAAGTCGACAAGGCTGGTCGAGTCGCGGAGGCCTGCGGCAAGCCGATCCAGTCGCAGTCGGCGACGATGATCATTGACCACGTGATGGCGCTGCCCGAGGGCACGAAGCTCATGGTGCTCGCGCCGATCATCCGCGGCAAGAAGGGCCACCATAAAGAGGTCTTCGAAGCCATGATCCGCCAGGGTTTTGTCCGCGCGCGGGTCGATGGCGAGATCATGGACCTGCGCGAGGTGACGAGCAAAAAGGCCGGCACGCCCTTTACGACGCAGACTCAGCGCTATCAGAAGCACACGATCGAGGCGGTGGTGGACCGGATCGTGATCAGGGCGTCGGGGGCCGGGAGTAGCGAGTCGGAAGAAGGTGTAAAGCCCGAGCCCGATTCCCTGCGCACGCGGGTTGCGGACGCGGTGGAGCTTTCGCTCAAGCTCGCCGACGGTCTTGTGGTCATCAGCGCGCAGACTCCAAGCCTCAAGCCCCAGGACGCAAGCCTCCCCTGGACCGACACGCTCTTCAGTGAGAAGTACGCCTGCCCGGAGCACCCCGAGTGTGCGCTGGAGGACCTTGAGCCAAGGCTTTTCTCGTTCAACTCGCCCTATGGAGCGTGCCCGTCGTGCGCGGGGCTGGGCACGGTGTTTGAGTTTGATGCGGACCTGGTCGTTGCCGACCCGGGCCTGTCGCTGACCGAGGGCGCGATCGAGCCCTGGCGCAAGAACGGCAAGCGGATGAACATCTACTACAACCGCCTGCTGCGCAAGTTCTGCAAAGAGTTCGGCGTCGAGGCGGAGCAGCCCTACAAATCGCTGAACAAGAACATCCAGCGCATCCTGATCGAGGGCACGAACGACAAGGATGAGGCCAAGTACGGCACGCACTTCGAGGGCGTCATCCCCAACCTGCAGAGGCGGTTTGAGTCCACCGACTCGGAGTTCGTCAAGCAGCGTCTTTCGAGCTACCTCAGCGAGTCTCCCTGCGAGGCCTGCCACGGCGCTCGGCTTCACCCTGCGGCGCTCAATGTTTTTCTGGAGTCTGAAGTCAACCGATCAGGCCGATCAGGCGGGTCGGCCAAGCGAATTAAAACCGCACTCAGCCGATTCAACATCAACGATGTTACTTCGATGACGATCGAAGACGCCGCGGCCTTTTTTGAGAATCTGAAGCTCAGCAGCGAGGGCGCCAAGATCGCCCAGCCGATCCTCAAGGAGATCCGCGCCCGCCTGGGGTTCATGCTCAGCGTGGGGCTTGGCTACCTCAACCTCTCACGGAGCACGGGCTCACTCTCCGGCGGCGAGTCGCAGCGCATCCGCCTTGCCACGCAGGTCGGCAGCGGGCTGGTGGGCTGCTGCTACGTGCTCGACGAGCCGACCATCGGCCTGCACCAGCGCGACAACGAACGGCTCATCAAGACCCTGCGACACCTCTGCGACATCGGGAACACGGTGCTGGTCGTCGAGCACGACGAGGACACCATCAACGCCGCCGACTACCTCATCGACATCGGCCCGGGCCCGGGCAAGCACGGCGGCAGCGTCGTCGCCCACGGTCCACTCAACGAGGTCAAGCTCGACCCCAACTCACTCACCGCCAAGTATCTCCGTGGCGACGAGGGCGTTGTCGTCCCTGAAAAACGCAGGAAACTCGACCACAAGAACACGCTCGCCGTCAAGGGTGCCCGGCAGAACAACCTCAAAGAGATCGATGTCGATTTCCCGCTGGGCGGGATCGTCAGCGTCACCGGCGTCTCGGGCTCGGGCAAGTCCACGCTGGTCAATCAGGTGCTGCTCAAGGCCGCGAAGAAGGCGCTGCTGGGCTCAAGGATCAAGCCCGGCGATCACGACAAGCTCACCGGCTGGACCAACATCGACCGTATCATCGAGGTGGACCAGTCACCCATCGGTCGTACGCCACGCTCAAACCCCGCGACATACACCGGCGTGTTCGACATGATCCGCGACCTGTTCACCAAGACCAAGGAAGCAAAAATCCGAGGCTACAAGCCCGGCCGCTTCAGCTTCAACGTCAAGGGCGGGCGCTGCGAGGCCTGCCAGGGCCAGGGCACGAAGAAGATCGAGATGCACTTCCTGCCGGACGTCTACGTGCAGTGCGATGTCTGCAAGGGCAAGCGCTACAACCGCGAGACACTGGAGATCACCTACCGCGGCAAAAACATCAGCGATGTGCTGGACATGACCGTCGAGGAATCGATGGTGTTCTTTGACAGCTTCGCGGATGTCAAGCGGCTGCTTGCTGCGCTTAACGATGTCGGGCTGAGCTATGTGCAGCTGGGCCAGCCGAGCACGACGCTGTCCGGCGGCGAGGCCCAGCGTGTGAAGCTGGCGACGGAGCTGGGCAAGCGTTCGACGGGTCGGACGCTGTATGTGCTCGACGAGCCGACGACGGGCCTGCACTTTGCGGACGTGAAGAAGCTCTTGAGCGTGCTGGACCGGCTGGTGGATGACTCGGCCACGGCCGAGGGCAGGTGCAACAACACGGTGCTGCTGATCGAGCACAACATGGACGTGATCAAGCACAGCGACTGGCTGATCGATCTGGGCCCGGAGGGCGGCGACCGCGGGGGTAGGATCGTGGTGCAGGGCACGCCGGAGACGGTGGCGGACTGCGACACGAGCTACACGGGCCAGTTTTTGCGTGAGCACCTGCCGGCATTAGTGTGAGTTCCCATGTATTTGATTGGATCCGGTCGCTCAATTAACATGCTGCCCCCGTAAGGAACCCCCATGGCAACCACCATCACCTGCACCCTGATCACCCCGGAACAAGAAGTCTTTGAGAAGCAGGCCTCGTACATCGACCTGCCGGCCCACGACGGGCAGATGGGCTTCCTGGCCAACCGGGCGCCCCTGCTGGTCAAGCTGGGCACCGGCGTGCTGACCGTCAAGGGCGAGGGCGGACAGCAGACGCAGATGAAAGTCAGCGGCGGTTTTGCGCAGATGAAGGGCAACACGCTGGCGATCCTGACGGACAAGGCCGAGGCGGTCTGAGCGGGGATCATGCGACGGTTCGGGGCGTCGATGCCTGGTCTTGCAGGGGGGTCTAAGATAGTGACGATAGGGCTAGGGGGTCGGTAGTATTGCTGCGCCTCTGTACTGCGGGCATGAGGCCTGCCCCTTTGAAACCGCGCCTAAGGATGGGCCGACGATGCGATCGACGCTGCGAGGCATATTCCCGAGCATGTTCCACCGGCGGCTGCTGCTGCTGACCGGGGTAATGCTTCTGGTGCTGGGCGTACTAGGGACGGCGACGACGATGCTGGCGACCGGCGAGAGCCACGCCGCGGCGCGGGAGCTGGCCGAGTCCAAGCTCAGCCGGCAGGCGGTGATCCAGACCAAGCGTGGGGCGATCCTGGACCGTGATGGGCTGGTGCTGGCCGAGGATTCCCCCGGCTGGGAGCTGGCGATCCACTTTGATGTACTCAACGGGCGGTGGGGCTACAAGCAGGCCTACACCGAGGCCTCGCGCGACAAGCTCGTGTGGGGCGAGATGAGCAAGGACCAGCGTGAGGCCCGCGTGGCCCGGCTGCAGGTGGAGTACGACGACCAGGTCCGCGCGATGTTTGAAACGCTTGCGGAGCTTTCGGGGCTGAGCTTCGAGCAATTGCAGGACCGTCGCCGAGATATCGTTGAGCGTGTGCACCTCGTGCAGGCTCACCAGTGGGAGCGCTGGCGTCAGGAAGAATCCAAGGAGCGTGGCGAGCCGGTGCCGCTGGAGCAGGTGGCCAAGCCGGTTCTCGAAGAAACCGAGCACCACGTGCTGCTCAGTGATTTGAGTGACGACCTTCGGCTGCTGATTGAGAAGTTCATGGACGAGGGCCGGCGTGCCAAGCAAGAGGGCGGCGAGTCCTCGCGTTCGGCTTTGCCATGGACGATGGTCGAGCTCCGCCGCGCGACGGTCCGCAGGTATCCGATGGACGTGATGACGGTTGAGCTTGACCGGTCAACGCTGCCGGGCCCGATGAAGAATGACGAGCCGGTGCAGATCAAGGTCGAGGGCGTAGGCCTGCACCTCATCGGCATGATGCGCGACGCGTGGGGCGAGGAGATCACCGACAAGCCCTTCCGCGACCGCAAGGGCCGCTATCAGCTTGCGGGCTATAAAACCGGCGACATGGTCGGCCGATTCGGGATCGAGCAGTCGATGGAGCAGCATCTGCGAGGTTCGCGCGGCCTGCGGACATTCAACCTCAACGACGGCCGGACGATGCAGGAGGTCGAGCCCGTCGCAGGGCGTGACGTGACGACGACGATCGATATCCGTCTGCAGGCGCAGATCCAGGCGATCATGAAGCCGGAGTTCGGTCTGATGCAGGTCCAGCCGTGGCACCTGAAGACCGACGACCCGCAGGAACTGTTGCACCAGTCATTGAACGGCGGGGCGGTGGTGATCGACATCGCATCGGGTGATGTCATCGCTGCGGTATCGGCGCCCGAGGCCCCTCGCAGTTTGCTGATCGAAGACCCCGAGCTCTTGTGGAACGACCCGATCAATCAGCCCATGGTCAACCGAGCACTGGCCCGACCTTACCAGCCCGGTTCGACGGTCAAGCCGCTGGTCCTCGCCGCCTCGCTGGCCGAGGGAGTGCTCGGCGAGAGCGAAACGGTCGACACCCCCGGCTACCTCTGGGCAGACAAACCCACTGTTTTTCGCGACTGGTACTGGAAGCAGTTTCAGCTCACGAGAGGTTTTATCAACGGAGCTACGGCGATCGAAGTATCGTCCAACCCCTTCTTCGGCATGATGGCCGAGCGACTGATCAAGCGTCTGGGCCGCGACGGGCTTGTCCAGTGGTACAGGCGTTTCGGTCTTGGGCAAAAGCCCGGCACCGGTCTGGCGGAGGAAATCAGCGGTGCGCTGGGCCCGCGTAATCGTGAACTTGAGCACAACGAGGCGTGCTTCATGGCCATCGGGCAGGGGCCCGTCTCATGGACCCCGCTGCAGGCCGCGACGGCTTACATGCGCCTGGCCTCGGGTGAGCTGGACCGCGTGCCGCGCCTCGTCGCCTCGCCGGTTATTGAAACCGAAGAACGGCCCACCAACGGCCAACTGCCTGCGGTATCAATCCGCACCGCGCTCGAGGGCATGCGACGCAGCGCCAACTCCGTTGACGGCACCACGCACCACATCACCGACACGGCCAACGGCATGAACCGCGAGCCGATCTTCAATGTCGAGGGTGTCACCGTCATGGCCAAGTCGGGCACCGCCGATCCGGGCAACGCCCGATGGATCGACTTCAACCGCAACGGCGAGATAGATGAGGGCGAAGTCGAGCGAAGCCCTCGCGACCACGCGTGGGTTGTGGTGCTCGTTCAGCCCGATGGCGCACCACGTCCGACGCACGTCATCGCATGTGTCGTCGAATACGCGGGGTCGGGCGGCCGAGTGGCTGGCCCGGTCGTGAACCAGATCGTCCACGCGCTCAAGCGACACCACTACCTCGACTGGCCGCTTACCCGATAGAAAGAAAACGCTGCAGCCTTCCGGCTGAAATCAAACGTCATGGCTTCACCTGCAACCCATCTTGTCCGACAGCTGCGACTGCTCGCCCGGCCACACCCCGGCTGGTACGTGCTCATCGCCGCGGGACTGCTCGCATGGCTGGGGATCAGTGCCATCAACACCGTCTCGCCCGAGCACGGCCTGGTGCAGAGCCAGCGCTGGCTGCCCGTCGCACTCATCGCGATGCTGCTCATGCTTATTCCCAGCCCAAGATGGATCGGGCATATGGCGTACCCGCTCATGGTCGCCGCGATTGTCCTGCTGGTCTTTGTTCTCTTGCCCGGCGTGCCGCGATCGATCGTCCCGATCCGTAACGGCTCGACGGCGTGGATCAATCTCGGCTTCATGTCCTTCCAGCCCTCGGAGATGGCGAAGGTCGCCTTCGTCCTGTCGCTCGCATGGTACCTGCGCTTCCGTGCTAACCACCGCTCGCTGTTCGGGCTGTTCGTGCCCTTTGCCATCATGTTCGTCCCGGTGCTGCTGATCCTCAAGGAGCCCGACCTCGGCTCGGCCCTGCTGTTCGCGCCGACGCTGTTCGTCATGCTCGTCGCGGCGGGGGCGAAGCTGCGGCACCTCGCGACGCTGCTGGGGATCGCTGCTGCGGTGATCGCGATCAACGTCGCCGTCGTGCTCTGGGCCCCAGACTCGATGCAGCTACTCAAGGGCCACCAGAGAGCACGCATCGAGTCGATGTACTTCGAGTGGCGTGGCGACGACCGCATGGCCCAGCGCGAGGGCTACCAGCAGCGCGTCGCAAAACGCATGGTCGCCGCCGGCGGGCTCGCGGGCTACGGCAAGGACCGCGCCGCCACCATCATCGACTACAACGACCTGCCCTTTGACTACAACGACATGATCTACCCCGTCATCGTCAGCCGATGGGGCGCGATCGGCGGCATCGGCGTCATGGGGCTCTACGGCGTGCTCGTCGGCTCGATCCTCCTCGTCGCTGCGAGATCCAAGGACCCCTTTGCTCGCATGTCCTGCGTAGGGTTCGCCGGCATGATCTTCACCCAGGCCTCCATCAACATCGCCATGACCGTCGGACTCATGCCCATCACCGGCATCACGCTACCGCTGGTCTCCTACGGCGGATCGTCCATGCTCTTTACCTTCATCATGGTCGGCCTGGTCATCAACTTCGCCGCCAGACGCCCGCAGATGCTCGCTCGCCCAAGTTTCGAGTTCGACAACGCGGACGCGATTTTCCAGTAGCTGGGTAACAACGATGAATACAAACAGCAGACTTCTGATCGTCGTGGCACTCGTGCTTGGCATGACGGGATGCGGCAATGGATCGCTGCAGAGCGAAGCTATTTCGAATACGCAGATTGCCGACTTACAGCAACCCCCGGTTGTGCTAACAAGCCGCGATCAGCTTGATGCTCATGTTGGTCAACTTGTCACGCTTCGAGGTGAAGTCTCGAATACGAAAATACCAGAGATCCTTGGCGTCGATGTCCAGTCGAACCATCCAGACCTCCGTGGCCAGTATGCGGAGGCGACGGGGGTGCTGCATCGCTACGTGGTGACACCCGACGAGATCGAGGCGGCCAACTTTGCGAATCGTGGAGCCGGTGTGTTTTACAGGTTGAAAGATCCGGATTCGGCCTACGAGGCCTCAGTAAGGCCCGTTTCACCTTGAATAAACTCTGAGCTCGCATGGAGAAGACAAAAACCAGAGTCGCGGCGGCACGCTATCTTATGCCGTCTATGGCGCCTGAATTCGTTACCCAAGAACTCCGCGAACTTGATATCGAGCTCACGCCCGGTCAACTCGACCAGTTCGAGCGTTATCTCGCGATGGTGCTCGATGAGAACCGGACGACCAACCTCACCGCCGTGCGCGACACCGACTCGGCCTGGCGGCGGCTGATTATTGATTCGCTGACGGTGCTGCCGGGGCTCGATGAGCTTGAGCCGGGCAGCACCGTGATCGACGTCGGCAGCGGGGCGGGGCTGCCGGGGATGCCTGTGGCGATTGCGCGGCCGAGCCTCAAGATCGCCATGCTCGAAGCGACGGGCAAGAAGGCCGACTTCATCCGCCGCTGCATCGAGGCGCTGGGCCTGAAAAACGCGAGCGTGATCCAGGACCGTGCCGAGACGATCGGCCATTTCCCCCAGCACCGCGAGCAGTACGATGCGTGCATCAACCGCGCAGTCGGGCCGATGAACGTGCTGCTGGAGCTGTCGATGCCGCTGGTGAAGGAGGGCGGGCGTGTGCTGGCGATGAAGGGGCCCAGGGCCGAGCAGGAACTGGAGGAGGCGGGCGACGCGCTGACGATCCTCGGTGCGGGTGAGTTGGCGGTGATCGACGCCTACCCCGAGTCCTTCGGCAACGACCTGGTCATCGTCTCCATCCTCAAGCACGGGCCTACGCCCAGGCAGTACCCGCGCCTGCCCGGCGTGCCGAAAAAGACACCGCTTTGACGTGTAGCGGATCAAGCAGCCCCCGAGAAACGTTTCGGGGGTTAAACGATCCGCGACGCGACCCCCAAGACGTTACTCGGGGACATCTTGCCTACAATCGTCTCGTGGACCACACCTACGGACCCTACGACGGCAAGCCTTTCCTCAGCCCCGACGAGCTGTTCCCCTCGCCGCAGCTCATCGAGTTCATCCTTCAGTATGGCGACAAGGCCATGGAGGCCCTGCAGAACCTCGAGAACCCCGACGAGCAGGACCTCATCCGCCAGATGATCGAGGCCGGTCTGCTCGAAGAGTACACCGACGAGAACGGCAACACCCAGCTGCGACTGACCGCCCGCATGGTCCACGGCATGCAGCACCAGGCGCTGCTGCAGGTCTTTGAGAACCTCAAGCGCGGCAGCACGGATGGCCACGAAACCCCGCACACCGGCAAGACCAGCGAGCGGACCGAGGGTAGTCGGCCTTACCAGTTCGGCGACCCGCTGTCGGACATCGATCTCAACGCGACGCTTCGTAATGCTTTGACGAGCTCTGCGGGCGAGCGACCCACGGGAGTCAGTGCGCTGCCGATCCGTCTTGGCATGAATGATTTTGTCGTGCACGAGACCGAGGGCCGGGCCGACTGCGCGACGGTGATCCTGATTGACCTGTCGGGCTCGATGTATCGTTACGGGAGGTTCCTGCAGGCCAAGCGTGTGTGCCTTGGCATGAGCGAGTTGATCCGCCAGCGATTCCCGCAGGACACGCTCGAGTTTGTTTCTTTTTACTCGCTTGCCGAGCGCGTGGCGGAGAAGGATGTGCCGCTGATCATGCCCAAGCCGGTGAGTATTTATGACTCGCGTGTGCGTATTCGTGTGCCGCTGGATCAGGCCGACCCGCGCAAGCTGCCGCTGCACTTTACGAACCTGCAGTTGGGATTGCGTGAGGCGCGTCGGATTCTCCGCCGATCGGGCGCTGCGAACAAGCAGGTCTTCGTCATCACCGATGGCCAACCGACGGCGCACATCGAGCCCTCGCCGGAGACCGGGCAGGACATGCTTTACTTGCTGTATCCGCCCGACGAGCGTACCGCGACGGCCACGCTCAAGGAGGCGATGCTCTGCGCCAAGGCGGGGATCCGCTTTTCCAGTTTCGCGCTGATCGAAGACTACTGGGGGATGGACTGGGTGGATTTCATCGAGCGGCTGACGCGCTTAACTCGTGGCGTGGCCTACTACTGCGCGAGTTCCGACCTCAGCTCGACCGTGATCGAGAGCTACCTCACCGGCCGAAAGCACAAATCGTTTATCACCTGAACCGCTCGCGTGAGCCCCGGCTGGCCGGTAGACTGGTCGCCCCATGCCGGACAGCCAACGCCCCCTATCCATCCAGACCTTCTGCCTCGGCCAGTGGCAGACCAACTGCTACGTGCTGTCGGTCGGCCGGTCGTGCTGGATCGTGGATGCGGGCTTTGATCCGGAAGAAATGCTCAGCGAGATCGCGCGTCGGGGGCTGGACCTTGAGCGCGTTGTGCTCACGCATGCACACCTGGACCACATCGCCGGGCTTGAGCTGGTGCGCCACCACTACCCCGAAGTGCCGATCCACATCCACGCCGATGAGCAGGACTTCCTGACCGATACGCGCCTGAACCTCAGCGCCGCGTTTGTTGACCCTGTCGTCGCGCCCGAGGCGACCGACCTCATGCGCCACGGCAACATCCTCACGCTCGGCGGCTTCAACTTCGAAGTGCGACACACGCCCGGCCACAGCCCCGGCGGTATCAGCCTTGTTCAGCATCAACTCCGTCTGGCGCTGGTCGGCGACACCCTCTTCGCCGGATCCATCGGCCGCTACGACTTTCCGACGTCCGACGGCCCGCTGCTCATGCGATCGATTCAGAATCAGCTACTCACGCTGCCCGACGATACACGCGTCCTGCCAGGCCACGGCCCCGAAACGACCATCGGCCAGGAACGCGCCAACAACCCTTACCTCAACCTGCCGGCCAGCAAACCCGACGGGCTCGTTGGGTAAAGCACGTTACTCGCCGATCTCAAAGGATGCGTACACCGGCAGGTGGTCGCTGCCTGATGTCAGCTCCTTATCGCGATACACATTCTGGCTGTCCTTGATCAGACGCTTGTGCATCGCCGGCGAAGCGTAGATGTAATCGAACACAGCGGCGGGGTAGCGGCTGTCGCCCTTGATACTGACGCGGTTTTCATATGCGCCCCCATCGTGAACGTCGTAAAGCAGCGCAGAGCCGTCTGCTTCGGGCTTGCGCATCAGCTGGGTTGCGGGCCAGGGGCGATTCTGTTCGGGGCGAGTCTCGATGTTTGAATTGAAGTCGCCCATCACCAGCAGCAGGGCATCGGGCTGCTGCGTAAGGATGTCGCGAGCAATCCGCTTGATCCCCAGCACCTCGGCACATCGCCACTTCATCGACTGCTTATCGCCGGGCACGGAGCTGTTGGACTTGAGGTGGACGTCGAGCAGGTGCAGCGGGCTGCCCCCGATATCCAGCGTGATGTGCATCGCGTCACGGGCAAATCGCCATGTCTCGCCCGGGTACTCGGGGTTCGTCAGTTCACGGAAGCGGTAGCTCGCCAGGCGATCGATCGGGTAGCGAGACATCACGCCGAGGTTGATCCCGCGCGAGGAGTTTGTCCGCTGGCAGGCGATGTGCTTGTAGCCCTTGCCTAGTAGAAATGAGTCGGCCATCGCCTGCAGCAGGTATTCATTTTCCAGCTCCTGAAACACCACGACGTCCGGGTCCACCTGCGCGATGGCCTTGGCGATTGCCTCGATCGATTCGCGGCGCTTGACCTCGACCTGTTCGTCGGTCGTATAGGGGTCGTCAAACACGTCGACCATGTTCTCGACGTTGTAGGTCATCACCGTTACGGCCTTCGCGAAGGCGTTCGATGCGAACAACACCGCAAAAATCACGTAGACTAACGCGCATCGTACAGCAGGCTTTGTCATAGTTATTTACTCCTGACAAGCGCATCATAGCTGCCGCCGACATCGTGGGCGGTAAGCTCTGATGAGCGATGAACAGGCCATTAAGCCCCGGCCGGTGCCTTCTGCGGCATGACCGTGCGCAGGTGCAGTTCCTTGAGCTGCGCGTCGTCGACCGGCGAGGGGGCCTCGGTCATGAGGTCTGCGCCGTTCTGCGTCTTGGGGAAGGCGATGACGTCGCGGATGTTGGTCGTGTTGCACAGGTGCATGACGATGCGGTCCAGGCCGAAGGCGATCCCGCCGTGGGGCGGTGCGCCGTAGCTGAGCGCGTCGAGCAGGAAGCCGAACTTCATCTTCGCTTCTTCCGCTCCGATGCCCAGCAGCTTGAAGACCCTGCTCTGAACGTCCTGGCGGTGGATACGGATCGAGCCACCGCCCAGTTCGCTTCCGTTGAGGACCAGGTCGTAGGCGTTGGACTTGATCGAGGCGATCGTTGCGCGGTCTTCCGAGTCGAGCTTGTGCAGGTCCTCGGCCTTGGGCGCGGTGAAGGGGTGGTGCAGCGAGTACCAGCGGCCTTCCTTGTCGTCGAACTCGACCATGGGGAAGTCGACGATCCAGACCCACTTCCAGTCGCCTTGCTTGACCAAGCCCATGTCGTGGCCGAGCTTGACGCGCAGCTCGCCGAGCACGCGGTGGACGACCGACGGCTTGGCGTCGACGCCGAAGCAGAGCAGGTCGCCGTCCTGTGCGCCGGTCTTGGCGATCAGCGCGGCGGTAACGGGTTCGAGGAACTTGGCGACGCCGGTGGAGAGCACACCGTTCTCGATCTTGGTCGTCGGCAGGCCGCCGGCACCGAACTGTTTGACGAACTCGGCCAGCGCGTCGGTTTCCTTGCGTGAGAGCTTGGCGCCGCCGGGCACGCGGATCGCCTTGACGATGCCGCCCGCGGCGATTGCGCCGGTAAAGACCTTGAAGTCGACGCCCTTAACGATGTCGGTGACATCGATCAGTTGCATATCGAAGCGCAGGTCGGGCCGGTCGCTGCCGTACTTGTCCATCGCATCGGCATAGGTCATGTGCGGGATCGGGTTGGGGATGTCGATGCCCAGGATCTCTTTCCAGACCTTGCGGATCATGCCCTCGTTGGTGCGGATCACGTCTTCCTGGTTGACGAACGACATCTCCATATCGAGCTGTGTGAACTCGGCCTGGCGGTCGGCGCGGGGGTCCTCGTCGCGGAAGCAGCGGACGACCTGGAAGTATTTTTCGACGCCGCCGACCATGCAGATCTGCTTGAAAATCTGCGGGCTCTGGGGCAGGGCGTAGAACTCGCCGGCCTGGAGGCGCGAGGGCACGAGGAAGTCGCGCGCACCTTCGGGCGTCGAGCGGCAGAGGAAGGGCGTCTCGATCTCATAGAAGCCCTGCGCGTCGTAGTAGTCGCGCATGAGCTTGGCGACGCGGTGGCGGGTCTTGAGGATGTTGAGCTGGCGCGGGCGGCGCATGTCGATGTAGCGGTAGCGCAGTCGCGTTTCTTCGCCGACCTTGTCCGCTTCGTCGGGGATAAAGGGCGGGGTCTTTGCGTCGGCGAGAACTTCTGTGTCGGTGCAGTCGACTTCGATTTCGCCGGTCTTGAGCTTGGGGTTGGCGCCGCCCTCGCGGTTGATGCACTTGCCGCTGACGCGGATGACGTCCTCTCGGCGGAGCTTCTGGGCGAGTGCGTGGGCTTCTTTGTTCTCGGGGTGGAAGACGATCTGGGTGACGCCTTCACGGTCGCGCAGGTCGATGAAGCGGACGCCGCCGAGGTCGCGGTAGTTGTTGACCCATCCCATGAGAGTGACGGCCTGTCCGACGTGGTCCTTGCTCAGTTCGCTGCAGTGGTGGGTGCGTTTCATGGTGGGGGTCTAGCGTTAAGGGCCTGGCGTATAGCGTCGGAGTCCGGACATCCAGCCCGACGAAGCCGAGCATGATACCATCCTGACCGGCCTCAAAATCTCACTAAACTCAGCCGCCGATCAACCCGTCCCGACGCTAGACGCCAGGCCCTAAACGCTAAACGCTACCCATGTTCACCGGAATCGTTCAGACCACTGCGAAGATCCTTAGCTCTACCCCGACCCCCACCGGCCGGCGACTGGGCGTCGAGCGCGGGGCCCTGCGCGGCGAGGTCCGACACGGCGACTCGATCTGCGTCAGCGGGGTTTGCCTCACCGTGGTAGATATCGCCGCGGATCGCCTGGGCTTTGACGTGATCCATGAGACGCTGATGAAGACGAAGATCGGGGAACTGTCCGTCGGTGACAAGGTCAATCTTGAGCCGGCCGTGACCCCCAGCCAGCCGATGGGCGGGCACTTCATGCAGGGCCACGTCGATGGGCTCGCGGTCGTGCATGCGATCCACAATGAAGGCGGGGAGTGGCGTGTGAGCCTCAAGCCTTCTGCCATCGCTACGGAACTCATGAACTACATGATCCCGCGCGGCTCGGTCGCGATCGATGGTGTGTCGCTGACGCTGGCGCGCGTGGGGGATGATTTCTTCGATGTCGCGCTGATCCCGGCCACGCTAGAGCTGACGACGCTCGGTGGGCTGTGTGTCGGCGACAAGGTCAACATCGAGGGCGATATCCTCGCAAAGACACTCGTGCATCAGCTGCACCGAATGCATGGCAAGAGCGGCAGGCCCGCGATCCATGTGACGATGGAGTTGTTGCGTGAGGCGGGGTTTGTTGCGGGATAGCCGTTGGCGCTAAGCTGAACGCTGCGTGTCGCGCGCTACCCATGGACACGACATTACAAACTCACGCCACTTCGGGGCGGGTCAGTCGCAGGGGCTTGGGCACGGCGAACTTGTGATCTGCAGCGCCGCTCTGCGATTCGCGCGCGATCGCCAGGCAGAGCACGGTAAGGTCGTCTTTCTGGTTGAGTGAGCCGGCCTGCCCGTCGAGGTTGTCTTCAAGGCGTTTGATGGCTTCGCCCGGGTCGCCGTTGCCCAGATCGAGGAATTCTTTGGCGTAGTTTTCGTTAGCGACACGGCGTTTGCCGTTGGTGCCGACGGTTTCGTCGGGGAAGGCGCACTCGAAGCCATCGCTGTACAGCAGCAGTCTGTCGCCGGCGTGGAGTTGGATCGTGGTCTGCTCGTATACCTCACCCTCAAAGACGCCCAGCAGCCCGCCCTCGGGCTCGATGGTTTCGCAGCGGTCGTCGTCGCCGCGCAGGAGCATAGGGAAGGGGTGTCCCGCGCGGGCGATGGTGAGCTTGAGGTCTTTGGTGTTGAGCACGCCGTAGCACGCGGTGGCGAATCGGACCTTGCCGTTCTGGGTGCCGATCATGTCGGAGTTCAGCCGATCCAGCGCCTCTGCCGGGGAGAGCAGGGTGTAGCCTGCGGGTGCGTTGGCGTCGATGCGTTTGGATCGCAGCGATCGTTTGATGTAGACGGTCATGAGCGCGGCGGGCACGCCGTGGCCTACTGCGTCGGCGACGAAGAAGCCGATGTGGTCCTCGTCCAGTCGCATGACGTCGTAGATGTCGCCGCTGACGTAGCCGGCGGGGCGGTAGAGGACGTGGAAGGATACGCCGTCTGCCTTGGGCAGCTCGCGCGGCAGGAACTCACGCTGGAGCTGCGCAGCCATGCGCAGTTCTTCGTCGAGTTTGCCGATCTGAGAGCAGAGCCCGGCGTGCTGAGCGCCGAGGACTTTGAGTTCACGACGCATCGCGGCGAGGGTCGGCGCCTGGCTGAGCAGGGTCTGAAGGACGACGCATGCTTCTTCGGGCTGTGTGCCGGGGGGGCAGGCGACGATGCCGTCCTGGTGCATTTCGCCCAGGGTTTCCGGGCCGTTGGGCCGGGTGAGCAGGGTGGGAAGGTGTCGCTCTTCGCACTCGCCAACGATGGCAAAAAGGTCGCTGGCGCTGGGGCTGTCCAGAAGCAGCCAGACGGACTCGTTGCTGTCGAGCGTGCTCGTGTCGCGGAGAACACGATCAAGGGTCGTGACATTAATGTGCGGCTTGTCCGGCCCACGCCAATGCGACAGCACCCGCTGCACCCCGGCGGGCACCGCATCAGCCGGTACCCCCGCGTCACGAACCACTAGCATCCGGCCCATCCTCTGCCTCCTCGCAGCCCACTCCCGAAATACGGGGCTCTTATCGGAGACATCGACTTATCCGGCCTTTGACTGAAGCTCCTTGATGGGAAGATCGAGCTTTTCCCCCCGTTTCAGGCCCAGGCGGGCGATTGTGCCCCCCTTGAGCTCGATTGCGATCAGGATATGCCCCGCCGAGGAATACCCCGTTGAGGGGTTCAGCCAGGCCTTACCGCCGACCGGCTGGATCACCTCCATCGCGTGCAGCGAATCGATATAACCCGCGTCGTCCACGTAGATCAGGTCGATGGGCACATAGCACCGCCGCATCACAAACTGTGTCTGCCGGGGGTAGGCGAAGACAAACATCATCCCGCCATCGGCCGCGATCTCTTCGCGATCAGACAGTCCCTGCTGGCGCTCGGCGTCGTCCATCGCCAACTCGAGCTCAAACTTCTCATCATGGATCGTGATCGTCTGCGTCGCCACCGGCGATGATACTTCAGGCGATTCGGGCTGAGGGTTCGATCCGCCCGATCCGCCGCAGCCGCCAAACCCCGAGATCACAAACAGCAGCACGGCCAGCATCAACAACCCCTTTACATAGCTTCTTTTGATCATGTCACACCGTCTTTCAACCATCGCTCTTCGTGTTCAGTAAATACCGGCGAAGCATAGCCGAGTCTACCCGCATCAAGACGCTGGACAAACTCCTGTGCCGACATCATCTCAAGTTTTTTACTCAGCCCCGCCCACTTCGCTAGCAGACCCACCGCCCGCTCGCCCGGCACGCCGCTGTTCATATACGTCGTCAGCCTCACCGCATCATCACGCTTGGCCATGCGCCTTCCGTCGTGGCCACGGACCAATGGCAGGTGCCAGTAGCGAGGCGGCTCACCCAGCCCGAGCATCCTATAGAGCAGCATCTGCCGCGGGGTCGAGGTCAGCAGGTCGTCCCCACGCACGACGTCCGTCACACCTTGCCGCGCATCATCAACCACAACCGCGAGCTGATACGACGGCAGGCCCGCCTTGGTCGCAACCACAAAATCGCCGACCTGCTCTTGCACATCGATCGACCGAGGCCCGCGTACCTGATCCACAAATTCGATCAGACCCTCGGGCACGATCAGCCGCCACGCATAATCATCCCCACTGAGCACCGGCGGGGCGTCCGTGCCCGGCTCATACTTGCCCGATAGAGGGCGGTGGATCCCCGGGTACCGCGCCTCGCCATCGCTCTCGTGCGGGGCGCTCAGCGCCTGCTCAATCTGTTTGCGCGTCGCGTTGCAGGGGTAGATCAGCCCACGCTGCTTGAGCGATTCCAATGCCGCGGCGTAAGGCGAAAGGTCACGGCTCTGATACACCGGCCCCTCGTCCCAGTCGATCCCCAGCCAGCGCAATATCTCCACCGCTTCACGGTCCGCTCCTTCGCGTACCCGACCTACGTCCAGGTCCTCCAGCCGAAGCACCACCCGCCAGCCGCTGCTGCGCGCCAGCGCCCAGTTCACCATGAACGAAAGCGCGTTGCCCAGGTGCAGCGTGCCCGTGGGCGAGGGTGCCAATCGCGTGACCCGGGTTGTCGGTGCCTTAACGCTCATCACCGGCTATCGTACCCCGCATGGCCGACCCTCTACGCAAACCCCGCCTGGCCGTCCTGCTCTCGGGCGGTGGCACGACCCTGAAGAACCTTCAGGAGCGCATCGACGCCGGAAGCCTTAACGCCCGGGTCGTCTGCGTCATCGCCTCCAACAGTTCCTGCTACGGCATACAGCGAGCCAAAGACCTCGGCCTGCCCATTCATGTCCTGGCGCGTAAATCTTATAGCGATAAGCACGCGTTCTCAGACGCCGTGTTCGGCACCTGCCGCGACGCCGGAGCCGACCTCATCTGCCTCGCGGGTTTCCTGAGCCTGCTGGTCATCCCCGACGACTACGAAGGCCGCGTCATCAACATCCACCCCTCGCTGCTGCCCAAGTTCGGCGGCCAGGGGATGCACGGCCACCATGTTCACGAAGCCGTGCTCGCCGCCGGCGAAACCGAGTCCGGGTGTACCGTGCACTACGCCGACAACACCTACGACACCGGGCCGGTCATCCTGCAGAAAACCTGCCCGGTAATTGCGGGAGACACCGCCGATACTCTTGCCGCGCGTGTGTTTGAACTGGAGTGCGAGGCTTACCCGCAGGCGATCGATAAGGTTTGGCTCAAGATCAACCCCGCAGGTTGATCTGACACTTGTGCTTGGTATAGAGGTCCACGCCGTCGGCATCCAGACGCGACTCGACGTGCCAGTAGACCCGCCCCTTCATGAAGTCCGCCGCTTCCGCCGCGAACTTCACCGCCTTGCTCATCGCACCCTCACCCATCGCCCCGGCGATCTGCCGCATGATCGAGCCCCCGACCCGGACCTCGGTGCTGCTGGGCGCAAGCAGGTCAAACGCGTAGTCCTGCATATAGCCCATCTCGAACTGCCGAGTCTCTTCCAGAATCTGGTCGTAACGGTACACCTCGACCCACTCGGTCGAATTACCCTTGCCGCTCGAGCTGTGCTTGCGGCGCTTCTCCCGGCCCACCAGCGACACCTTCAAAAGACCATTGATCGGCTTCTTCGCCTGCAGCGTCACCATCCCGCTGATCAGCTCGCCGGTCGCCGCGGCATTGCGTGTCAGCACGATCGAGAGTTTTCCCTTGAGGAAGCGTGCCAGGTAATACGCGCCGACCGCGATCAGAACCGCAGCAACAATCCCAAAGAAGATGAACTCACCCATACTCAAGCTCCCTCATTTATCAGAATCGAAATCCGACGATGCGCCGCCACAGCAGGGGATCACTATAACACGCCCGGCAACGCAATCTCGCGACAAGCGACCCGGCATGTCCCGGATATGCAACCAAGGTATACCGCTTATGAAATGCCTCTACGCCTGTCTTGTCGCACGCCACAGCAGCCACGCCGAAGCCGCGGCCATGAACGTCTCCAGCGTCACCATCGAATAGATGAATCGAGAAAGATCTTGTAAGGCGAAGATCGTCGTCCAGCGGTAGACCATCAGGCAGCCGTAAGTCAGCAGCGCAAACCATAGGCCTGCATCAACCATGTTGGACCGAAGTGCGCAGAGCAGGAAGAACGCCCCCATCGCCAGTTCAAGCCCGCCGTAGACGACCAGGTACTCGCTCTTGGCCGAGGAATTGGGCAGCGCGAACCCGATCGCTTCACTGGTCTTCATCGGCAGCAGCGTGCACCACAGCGCAAGACCGATGTAGAGGACGCCGTTGACGATCAGGAATGCTTTGGCCATGCAGATAGTTTAGGCGGCTCAGCCGCGTGCAGCGCCTGGATCAGGAACTGCTTTGCGATTGCCTGATGCCAATGTATATTGATTTAAACGCCTGGCCGGCACCGAATCTGCAAGGAGCTTGTCATGCGTTCTCATTCATTCAATATTGTTTCGCTGGCCGTGGCGGTTTTAGTCGTAGTGGTGGCGGTTTGTATCGGGTTGGTGATGAGTGACTGGAAAAATTCCCGAGGGCACCGTAGAGGCAGGGACTACTCATCCCAACTCCGCGGCATCCATCAAGGGCTCGTCACTTTCGCCACCTCCAACAAGAACCGTTTCCCCGGGCTGGATGCCGAAGGCAGCACGCTCGATCTCTCGGTCGAAGCGCGGTACCAGATTCTCATCGATGGCGACTACTTCACGCCCGAGTACGCCATCAGCCCGAGCGAGACTGATCCGTTGATCCAGCCTTGGGATGAAAAATCGCCGGTTACAGCACGCAACTACTCCTACGCCATGCTGCAGGTCCCCGAGGAAGGCGGCCGGCGCGATGAGTGGGGCCAGACGCTCAACTCCCAGGCGATCGTGATCTCCGACCGGAACACCGGCAGCGTCGCCAACCCGACCAGCATCCTTACGGGCCGAAACAAGGGATGGTCTGGCCAAGTCCTCTGGAACGACAACCACATCGGCTTTGAGAACAGCCACCTCTTCGAGACCAAGTACGGCGGCGGAAAACTCAACCCCAAGGACCACCTGTTCGTCGCCGACGGCCCCGACGACGCCCTGCTGATCCATACCGGCAACTGACCGGGGCGGGGCGGCAGTTTGCCGGAGGGCTGGTCCCGCCGAGGGATCGACCCGGCAGTCAGGCCGGCTACCCCCGGTTGGGCGGTCGACTGGCAGGGGCAGACCCGCTTGCCTCGGCTAAGCAGAGTTGGTATATTGCTCGGCTCGCTGTGAAACGCCTCGTGCGCTTTGCCGCCTATACCCACTGCCCTACAACGACGCAGACAAGGACGCCAGCGATGGCCAAGAAAGAAATCACCTCGGTTTTCAAGATCCAGGCCCCCGGCGGCACCGCGACCCCCGCGCCGCCGATCGGCCCGGCCCTGGGCGCCAACGGCGTCAACCCCGGCCAGTTCATCACCCAGTTCAACGCCGCCACCAAGCACCTCAACGGTAAGCCCGTCGGCGTCGTGATCACGGTCTACAAGGACCGTACCTTCGAATTCGAAGTCAAGAGCCCGCCGGCCGCCGTCATGGTCATGGAAGCCGCCGGCGTCCCCAAGGGATCGGCCACCCCGAACAAGGAAAAGGTCGGCAAGATCACGCAGGACCAGCTCCGCAAGATCGCCGAGGAAAAGGCCAAGGAACTGACCGGCCACACCGTCGAAGCCATGATGCGCACCATCGCAGGCACCGCACGCTCGATGGGTGTCGAAGTCATCGGCTGAGTTTGATTGGATTTAATCGAGTCCAAAACGCTACGGCGAAATGGACCGGACATCGTAAAGACCCCGCCAACCACGAGCGGATGAATCGTGGCAGACGCGCTCAACACGAGCAACTCGAAAGGAAACGGTTATGCCATCTCGCAAGCCAGGCAAGCGCTACCTCTCCGATATGGAGCGCTCCACCAACGATCCGGTCCCGCTGAATGAAGCGGTCAACCGCATCAAGTCGTTCAAGAAGACCAAGTTCGACCAGACGGTCGACCTCTGTCTGCACCTGGGGATCGACCCCAAGCAGGCCGACCAGATGCTGCGCGGCTCGATTTCGCTGCCCCACGGCGTGGGCGGCGCAGCGAAGCGCGTGATCGCGTTCGTCAGCGACGACAAGGTCGCGGCGACGAAGGCGGCGGGCGCGATTGAGGCCGGCAGCGAAGACCTCGTGAAGAAGATCGAGGGCGGCTGGCTGGACTTCGACGTGGCGATCGCCGAGCCCGCGATGATGCGTATCGTCGCGAAACTGGGCAAGCAGCTTGGCCCCAAGGGCCTGATGCCCTCGCCCAAGGCCGGCACCGTGACCCCGCAGATCGCCCAGGCGGTCAAGGAGTTCGCGGCCGGTAAGGTCGAATACCGCAACGACGCCGGCGGCAACATCCACGCCCCGGTCGGCAAGCACAGCTTCAGCGCCGAACAGCTGATCGAGAACGCGCAGACGCTGATCGATCACATCGTCAAGCTCAAGCCCGTCGCGAGCAAGGGGACCTACATCAAGAAGGTCACCCTCTCGGGCACGATGACCCCGCCGGTCGCCGTGCAGGTCTAACCTAACTTTTAGCGTCGCGGCTTGCCGCGATACACGCGAACCGAACCAACTACCGCCGTGGTGTCACGGCAATGAAAGGGGCCAACCATGAGTAAGCCCGTCAAGAACCTCATCACCGAAGAATACAAGCGTCGCTTTGAAGGCCTCAGCGGTGCCGTGCTCGTTGACGTCCGCGGCATGCAGTCCAACGACAACAACAACTTCCGTAACGGTCTGGCTAAGAAGCAGATCAAGATCACGGTCGTCAAGAACAGCCAGGCCCAGCGCGCCTTTGAAGGCACCGACCTCGAAGGCCTGAGCGACCTGGTCGAAGGCCCCTCGGCCCTGGTCTACCCCGTTGACAGCGACGCCAGCGTCGTCAGCGTCGCACGCGAGCTGCTGGACTGGGCCAAGAAGCTCGATAAGCTCCAGTTCCGCGGCGCGATCCTCGACGGCATCAAGTTCGGCCCGACCGAAATCGAAGCCCTGAGCAAGTACCCCACCAAGGAAGAAGCCCAGGCCAAGGTCGTCACCTTGCTGCTCTCGCCGGCCCGCAATCTCGTCGGCGCCGTCAAGAGCCCGGCCAACAACCTCGCCGGCATCCTCAAGACCATCCAGGAAAAACTGGAAAAGGGCGAGGCCATCGCCCGCGTTTGAACTCGCGCTCTGACGCGACTGAATTGATTAGACAACACCCGACACGCGACTGGCCCCAGGGTTAAAGACGGGCATTGTGCCCCGACCTCTTGCGTGCGAATTGTAGATGTAAGGATTAGAACCATGTCCGATACCGCAACCGTTGAAGTCTCCGCAGAAATCAAGAGCCTGGCCGACAAGATCGTCGGGCTGACCCTCAAGCAGGCCGTTGACCTGGCCGACTACCTCAAGGCTGAGTACGGCATCGAGCCGGCAGCCGGCGGTGCCGTCATGATGGCCGGCCCCGCGGCCGCTGCAGAAGCCGTGGAAGAAAAGACCTCGTTCGACGTCATCCTCAAGGGCGACGGCGGCAAGAAGATCCAGGTCATCAAGGCCGTCCGCGAAGCGACCGGCCTGGGCCTGAAGGAAGCCAAGGACATGGTCGAAGCCCTGCCCGCCAAGGTCAAGGAAGGCCTGGGCAAGGAAGAGGCCGACAAGGTCGCCGCCGCGCTCAAGGAATCCGGCGCCGAAGTCGAAGTCAAGTAAGATCGAGCGTCATCAGCCTCTGCGCTTGATGAACAACATAAAATAAATTGCCGCCCGCGTCATACGACGCGGGCGGCTTTTCTTGCGCCAAGCACCCCCCCAGGCATTGACGCACACGGCTATGACTTGTGCAATCGCTCGTGTCGTGACAGATCAAAATCAGTCGTGAGAACGAGCGTCCGCACGCGACCTGTTTCTGACTTAGCTTGCCGCTTTGTTTTCCAGCTCTTGATCGGGCGGGCAGGACAGGTAGTTGCTTACATCGATGGGCTCATAGAGCTGGATCAGGCAGACATGCACGATGCCCCTCACGTGGTCACAGAGCATGACTCTGCCGTAGAGCGGGGTGAACCCCTCCGCGGCGTGCCTCATCCAGCAGATACATTCCGAGTTCGGATGAACATATCGTCCAAAGAGGATCTGCAGCGAGCGAGGACGGATGTCGTGGCTGCGCGCCACCATGCGGACCTGGCTGCCGTCATCACGCCGCAGGTCGATATTGAACTGCAGCAGGCCCAGAGCCTCAGCCCGCGCATGTCTGGATACTGAATTCGGGCCATACCGCTGGATCCCCTGGAGGTTTTCAACCTCCTCGATCCACACCGCGTGGCTCATGTTCAGTGTGTCGATGGCTTGCATCTGAGATGCGCTGGAGCGCATACCCCATTGCATCGCTGCACGTTGATAATCGCGATTCATTTGTCGACCCTCCCCACGAGACTGAGCGTCCCGTGCCCACTGTGTAGATCGGATGGAAGAGCGTGTCCATGAGCCCGACCTTGAATTAATTGCGATAAAAGCGTTCAGGCAAGTTCGCTCTGTAAGGGCCGGTCTGATAATCGACGTTGCGATGCGCAGCGAACAAACACATGCCGTCAGGCCTTAAGGCAAAACATCCACCGTGATATCGCTTCTGCCGTCCTTGCATTCAATGCGTGGACGGTTTTTTTTGGGTGTGCCTGGCGATATCACTGTCTCGGGCCCGGAAAAGATCTTGTGCAGACCCTGAAGAGCGACGGCGTGACCGGCGTGGCAAAAGTATCCGTAAAAGCCCCGATTACCCCGCGATCAACGAGCTGGGCATGTGCTCGTATTCATTGATAGTGCGATCGAATTGCACGCCGGACATGTGGGCCATGCCGGTGACATGTTTACACCATCGGATCGTGCCGGTCACTGGAACGACCGCCTTGGAGGCGTGACGCAGCCAGCAGACGACCTTCGACCCCGGGTGCAGGAATCGGCCGTGCACCATGCCCAGGCCGCCAGAGCTGATGTCATAGCCACGAGAGATGATCGTGTTCACCGTCCCGCCGGGCTGCTCGATCTCGATCACCACCGGGATCAGGCCGAGCGAGGTGGACCTGGCATATCGCCGGCGTGACGCGGATTTTACGTGTGAAACCTGACCAGACTTGATCACCGCGACAACCTCGTCCCATTGCTTCTCGCTTAGACGCAGGGTCTCTATCGCTTCCTGATTAGAGCTTCTCTTGGCCTCTTTCTGCTTACCGCAGGTCAGGCCGGCGTACGGCTCAGGTTTTGTTCGGACGGGTGACACTTGGACATTTCCCCGGAACACATACCGACCTACCATTCTCCGCTCATGGACTATCGGCGTAGCTCGGGGCGGACTTGTGTGAGTGTTAATTCCCGGAATTGCGATTCATGCGAGGTGCCCTTTGAGGTAATGAAAAAGCCCCGCCAAAAGGGCGGGGCTTGTCGATTCGATTAGCGAAACAATATCCGTCCTTAGCCCTTGTTCCAGAAGGCGCTGCCGTAGATCGCGTTGTCGCCCAGCTCCTCGGCGATACGGATGAGCTGGTTGTACTTGGCGTTGCGGTCGCTGCGGCAGGGGGCGCCGGTCTTGATCTGGCCGCAGTTGGTGGCGACGGCGAGGTCGGCGATCGTCGCGTCCTCGGTCTCGCCCGAGCGGTGGCTCATCACGGCCGAGTAGCCGTTGCGCATCGCCAGGCCCACCGCATCAAAAGTCTCGCTCAGCGAGCCGATCTGGTTGACCTTCACGAGGATCGCGTTGGCGGTCTTGGTGTCGATGCCCTTCTTGAGGAACTTCTTGTTGGTGACGAACAGGTCGTCGCCGACGAGCTGGACCTTGTCGCCGACCTTGTCGGTCAGTTCCTTCCAACCGGCCCAGTCGTTCTCGGCCAGGCCGTCCTCGATCGAGCGGATGGGGTACTTCCTGCACCAGTCGGCCCACATGGAGGCCATGTCGGAGCTGCTGATGATTTCCTGAGTGGAGGAGAAGAACTTGTAGCCCTTCTTGCCGTCCTTCTCTGCTTCGTTCCAGAGCTCGCTGGTCGCGGGGTCGAGGGCGACGAAGATCTGCTCGCCCCACTTGTAGCCGGCCTTGGCAACGGCCTGCTCGATGACCTTGATCGCGTCTTCGTTGCTCTTGAGGTTGGGGGCAAAGCCGCCCTCGTCGCCGACGGCGGTGGACAGGCCCTGGTCGTGGAGCACGCCCTTGAGCGCGTGATAGATCTCGACGCCGGCACGCAGGCCGTCGGCGAAGTTGTCAAAGCCCCAGGGCTGGATCATGAATTCCTGGAAGTCGACGGTGTTGTCCGCGTGCTTGCCGCCGTTGAGGATGTTGAGCATCGGGACGGGCAGGACCTTGGCGCCGGTGCCGCCGAGGTAGCGGTAAAGCGGCAGGCCTGAGGCTTCGCTGGCTGCGCGGGCGACGGCCATGGAGACGCCGAGGATCGCGTTAGCGCCGAGGTTCGACTTGTTTTCAGTGCCGTCGAGCGCGAGCATGATGGCGTCGATGGATTCCTGGTCGCGGGCGTCTTCGCCGATGAGTTCGCCGGCGATCGGGCCGTTGACGTTGTCGACGGCCTTGCGGACGCTCTTGCCCAGGTAATATTTCTTGTCGCCGTCGCGGAGTTCGACCGCTTCGTGCTCTCCGGTGGAGGCGCCGGAGGGGACGGCGGCGCGGCCGACGGTGCCGTCAAAGAGGCCGACCTCGACCTCGACGGTGGGGTTTCCGCGGGAGTCGAGGACCTGGCGTCCGTGGATGAAATCGATGGCGAAGCTCATGGTGGAAGTCTTTTTCTATGGGGTTTCGGGGGTCAGGCTGAATCGGGGATTTTAGCAGGAACGGGCCGGGCCTGTCGGGTTTAGCACGGGTCGATGATTGCTGGGCTGATCGGGTCTGGCGCGTAAAAAAGCACGGCAAACATCAAGCCGTGCTCATGAGGGCGATCGGGATGGGTGGCGGCTTAGAACTGCGCGCGTACGTTGACGCTGCGTCCGAGTCGGCGCTTGCGGTTGAGGATCCTGCGGCCTGCGGAGGACTTCATGCGGGCGAGGAATCCGAACTTGCGGCGGCGCTTGATGTGCGAGCGGCGCTTGGGGTAGTGGTTGGCCATGAGTAGGTCTCGTTCTGGGGCGACGTCGTCGTCGCCGTGTTACTTAACGTCCACGATCAACTGCTTGTAGGCAGTGTTTCCCCGGGCGTCGATGGCACGGACCGCGATCACGTGCCCGCCTGGGGAAAGATCGGAAATTGTAACACCCCATGTCTCGCTTGTCGAGTCGTAGATCATGTCCGCCGGGAGGGAGGCCTGGTAGGTCTCGCTGCCGTCCACGGAGTAGGCCACGGAACTGATGGAGGACAATTCGTCCTTGGCGGTGGCGGAAAGGGTGACTTTCCCGCCCTTGACGCTGGCCTTGAGGCCCTCCAGGGCCGGTGGGGTGTTATCGACCAGCAAGGGCTCGGAGACGCGGCCCCCGGTCTTGGCCGAGTCCGCAGGGTTATCCAGCTTGTCATCGGCCGTCAGACGCAGGGTGTACCAGCCGTCGGGCACGTGCTGGGTCTGCCACTGGTACTTGGTGTCGGTCAGGTCCTGGGCAAGGGTGAGGTATCGTTCGGCCTTGCCGGGCTTGTACTCGAGGCTGTAGAGCAGGCGGTCCTGGTTGTCGTCGTTGGCCTGCCACTGGATGAGCACCTTGGGGTCGGGGTCCGAGCCGGGCTCGCCGACCTTGGGGGTGTTGACAACGAGCTTGGCGACGGTGGGTGCGGTGTTGGGCGCGACGTAGGCCAACTCGGCCTGATCGACGACCGGGGTGTGTTTGCCATCACCGGTGAGTACGAGGCGGTACTGCAGGTAGCGGGCCGGGGGTACGTCGGGCTTGATCTCGATGGGCTGGAGCGGGTTGGCGTTTTTGTCGTGGGTGAGGGTCACCGTGTCGGTCCACTTGCTCCATGCGGCCTGTTCGGGATCGCCGACGTTGCCGCTGCGCATCTCGACCGCGACGCCCGTGCCCTCAGGCAGTTCGGCAGTGATCCTGAACGTGCCGAAGATCGAGACCTGCCCCGCGTCGAGCACCTGGCTGGTGTACTTGCCTTGCTTGGCGGTGGCAGATTCCATTCGAATGATCGCGCCGGGGTTGGCTGCGCCCAGCAGCAGGCCCGCATCCGTCTGCACAGCGCAGGTGACCTGGTTGCTCTCGAGGTCGGCCAGCATCGTTGTTTCACGCACGGCCGGGTCGATCGAGAAGACCTGTCCTTCGTTGCCTGTGGCGACGATGAGCTTGCCGTCGGGCTGAGGCGCGATGGCAAGGATCACGGCCGACTCGCGGAAGACTTCGGTAACAAAACCATCGGGCGCGATGCGGTAGATGGCGTTGCCCTTCTTGTTGGCGTCGGGCGCGGCGGGTCGGGCACGCGAGGGTCGGCTTGAGGGGCGGGCGGCGGCGCCGGGGTCGGGCTTGGCGTCGAGCTTGCCCGAGTCACGCGCGGCCTGAAGCCGGGCACGCAGATTCTGTCGCAGCGCGTCGTACTGCTCGGGTGTGGGCTTAGTCGGAGCGCCCTCTGCGGGTGCGACGGGGTGATCATCGTCGGCGTCCGCAGGCTCGGGCGCATCAGCTTCTGCCGGGGCCGGGGCGACGGGCTTGCCGGCATCGGGTTTAGCCGGTGCTTGGGGCGCAGGCGCGACGGGTCCGAACTCTTCGGGCTTGGGAGGGACATCGAGCTTGGGCGCTTCGGGTCGTCCTTCCTCGGACGTGGCGGGCTGCTCGAGTCGGCCTGGCTTAGCTTCCTCGACCGCGGCGGTGCCCGCGTAGACCATGCCGTCGGGCATCGTCACCAGTGCGGCGATCTCAGCCTCCTGTGCGTCGTAAACCACGAACGGGTTTCCCTCTTTGTCGATGCGGTATACAAGCCCGTCGGTGTCGGTGCCCGCGTAGACATTGCCCGCACGATCGGCGGCGAGGCTGAGCACGTTGGCCTGCGGAGTATCAAGCAGGACCGTCGGTTCGTCCTTGCCGTCTTCGAGATAGAACACCTTGCCTTCAAGCCCGGTCGCGATCAGCAGGCCCTGGAGTTTGTCCTTGGCCGTGACCTGCGTCACAAGGTCCCAGACGTACTTGGTCTCGGGCAGTTTGGCCAAGGTTTTCACCTCGCCCTTGCGCAACTGATCGATGCGGGGGTTTTCGCCGGAGCTGACGCCGATGACCAGCTTGCCGTCGTAGTCCGCCAGCGCGAAGACCTGCTCGCCCTCGTAGGCCTTGACGACTTCGACCTTGTCGCCCTCGAGTTTGAGGATCTTCGCCTCGGGCCCGGCTGCGAGATAAATCGTGCCGCCGATCTTTACCAGGTCGTGAATCACCGTGACGTCTTCGGGCAGGCCATCAAGCTTGGTCGTCGCGGAAGAGAGCTTGATGTCGCCGAGGTTGGTAATGACGGTGCCTTCGGCGTCGCCGTCGGCGAAGTCGGCTTCGGTGGTGTGCGAGAAGCTCTGAGGCGTGATGCCGTAGGCCACGCTGGCTGAGAACGAGAGGGCGGCGGCGAGCAGGGCGCGGGTGAGTTGTTTGGCTTGGGCGTGTTGCTGCATACGAGTTCAACTTTAGGAGGTTGGCAAAAAATGAGAGCGGGTATCAGAGCCGTGATCAGCGGGAGCCGCGTGATCGTTTGATCGTGAGCTGGATCGGCGTGCTGCCGGTGTACAGTTGTTCCATCTGGATCTGCGAGACTTCAAACTGCGGGTGGATCTCCGCGTTGGGGTTGTTGTCGCTGAGCAGCGCGGCCTTGCTCGCGGGCAGGCCTGGCAAATTTTCGCCCTTGAGTGCAAGGCCTACTCGGCCTGTCGGGACAACCACATAGAGCGTGGACGGGTCGGCGCTGAAGACCTCTGACGCCGCCTTGGCCAGTTTGTCCAGGGAGTCGATCTGCATCAGGTGCGGGTACATCGTGAACATCATCTGCGTGTAGGTCGCTGAGTCGGCGAGCATCAGCTGGGTCTCGCCCTCGGGCATGTCCTCGGGGATCTTGATCTGGATGGTCTTTTTAACCGGTTTCTGATAGAGCCCCATCAGTTCAAGCGTGGCGTTGACCGTCTGTCCCGGCTCGACGGTGGTTTTGTCCAGTTTCGCCGAAATTAGCTCGTTGAATTCAAAGCCGTATTTGATGTCGATCGTCGTGTCGACCGATTTAAGCGTCACCTTCTCGAAGGGGTTGTCCAGCATCGTGCCCACCAGCATCGAAGTGAACATCGCGGCGACCTGTCCGCCTGCGCCTGGAGCGGCGGATTCAAACTCGAAACTGTGACCGCTGGAGAACGTCGCCTTGGTGTTGTAGTGCACCATGTGCTTGGCCGGCGGCCCCTGCACCGCTGCGGCGGACTGCGCGACAACCGCCGCGGCGATCATCGGCGTCAGCTGCGGGTGGTTGAGCACCTCGTAGTCGTAGCTGTATTTGGGCTGGCCCTCGATGTTGACATCGACGTGTACCGGCGCGGTGGTGAAGGGTCTGGCTGAAGTGCCTGCGACGGCGGTCTCTTCGTCCTGCACCAGTGCACCCTTGATATTGAGCGTGCCTGATTTCTTATAGCTGATCGTGCGCAGCGAGACGATGAAGTGGATGTAGCCGGTCGCCATCGGGATCGCGGTGGCGCCGATACCGTCCATCGCGTGGCCAAAGCCCAGCACCGTGCCGTCGGGCAGCACATCTGTCACCGTGCCCGCGCCGGCGAGGTCTGCATCGCCCCAAGCAAAAGGCACGACCAGCGCCGAGCCCGGCACAAGCTCGACGTTGTCAACATCAAAGCCCTTAGGCGGCTTGCCCCCCATCGCGCTCGGATCGACTGCGAAGGGCTGGATGCCCAGCGGCATCAGCGCCGGGCCCAACGCCTGAGCGATCTCGCTTGATCCCACCGCCATCGGCACCATCATGCGCGAGGCAAGGCCTTGACGATCCGCGGGACCCTTGGGCAGTTCAAGCATCTTCTCACGGCTCTTGATGATTTCTTCGCCGCTGGGAGTGATGGCTTTATACAGATCGCGCATCGCATCGAGCCTTGCGCGGGTCAGCTCCGGGACGTCCATCTTCTTCGCGGTTTCGCTCAGGCGTGACATGAGTTCCAGGCCCGCGCCCTTTGGCGTCGACAGGCTCAGCTCGGGGCGATCCTTCGCCGTCGCACGAGCGCCCACCGCGCGCATGTATTCGATGGGCTGAACGCCGACGACGCACTCGTTGGTATCGCCAAAGCCGAACGCGAACGCTCCGATCAGCCGGCCCCCCTTGCCCAGCACCTGCTCTTCGCCCGGCGCCCAGAGATAAATCGGCGAGCCCGACATGCCCTGAACGGGCCCGGTCTTGATCATCCGCTCGTCCGTGCATCGCACCCAGATCACCGAGTGGTTGGGCGTCTCGTTTGCATTGATACTGACGACCTCGACGTTGAATGGCTCGATCGTCGTGCCGTGGAACACCGTCATCCCGTAGCCCTTCATGCCCACGGACACTTCGGCGACCCTGTAGATCGGCTGTGCCTCTTTAGGCGGCTTGGCGAAGCTGGGCAGGGGGGTGGCACAAAGGCTCAGGAGGACGACTAAGACGGTGATCTGACGGGTAGGCATGGATGCGGCTTTCGTCCGGGGACGTTGATCTGGCAAAATCGTTGACAAGGGCAATCTCGTGCAAGATAATACTTTAGTTCGTTGTGCTGCTGCCGAAGCGGCGGTTAGGCGATTGCCTGGCCTCCGCCCCGGCACCAGCGACGTGTCAGGCGATCGGGCTACGCCATGTACCCCTGCTCTGGCTGGATTCTCTACGTCGCTCCTTTCCTGTCGGTTTTATGATTGAACAAGCTGCTGAAATCCTTGGCTACCGCTTCAAAGACGAGGCGCTGCTCTGCGAGGCGTTGACACACGCCTCTTCCGCGGACAACCGCCTCGACTCCAACGAGCGCATGGAGTTCCTGGGCGACTCGGTCCTGGGCTTTGTTGTCTGCGAATACCTCTACCAGAAGTTCCCCGACCTGCTCGAGGGCGACCTGACCAAGATCAAATCCGCCGTCGTGAGCCGTCGTGTCTGCGCGGAGATCAGCAAGGCGGCGGATTTCGAGAAGATGCTGAGCCTAGGCAAGGGGATGTCGGGCCGGCCTGTGCTGCCCAGTTCGATCGCGGCGGCGGTGTTCGAGTCGCTGATCGCGGCGATCTATCTGGACGGCGGCATCCGAGCCGCGAGGGCATTTATCCTGCGCATGGTCAAGCCGTACATCCACGAAGCGGCCGAGTCCAACCACCAGCAGAACTTCAAGAGCGTGCTGCAGCAGATCGCCCAGCGTCACCTGCCGACCAACCCGATGTACGTGCTCATGGATGAGAAGGGGCCCGACCACGCGAAGGCGTTCGAGGTCTGCGTGCAGATCGACGGGCGGAACTTCACCTCCGCCTGGGCCAACTCGAAGAAGCAGGCCGAGCAGCAGGCTGCGCTCAACGCGCTCTGTGAGCTGGGTATCGCCGAGGCGTGCAGTGAAACCGACCGCGTGAGCATGATCGCGGAGGCCGAGATCGAGCGCCGCGTGATCGAAGGCTGGCAGAACCTGCAGGGAAGTGCGTAACTGCCCCCCTCTTCAAGGCGTCTCTTTTATATTGTGCATTGATTCGAATCGTCCACGATCCTCATTTCAAGGTTCTTTGATATGCCCTCGTATTCACACGCCCGCCTGCAACTTGGGCCGATTTATTGCGTGCTTGCTCTGTTCCTGGGAAGTTTAGCGGTCGCTCCTAATACACAGGTTCTGGCGCAGGACGATGCGCACGGCGGAACACAGCCAGCAGAGCGCAAATCAAAAAGCGATGTCCACAAGCCCGGCCCCGCGGTCCAGGCCACACGCATCACCGAGGCCTACACCCAGCCCGGCATGACGCTCAACCCCATCGCGATCGATTTCGACCCGTGGGGCAACCTCTACGTCGTGCAGGCATTTAGAGCAGGCATCTGTGTCATCGATAACCGTAACGAGGGGCTCCAGAAGTCCAGCGGTGTTATCGACGACCTGCGAAAAACCAGTGTCGAGGACCGACTCAAGCAGATGGAGATGCTTGAGGAAAAGGGCTTTTACCCCAAGGGGATCTTTACGAAGGAAGCCGACAAGGTTCAACTACTCAAGGATACCGATGGCGATGGCAAGGCCGACAGGGTGACGATATTTGCCGATGGCTTTGACGACAAGCTCGATGGCATCGCTGCGGGCGTGCTCTGGCATGAAGGCAAGGTTTATCTCACCAACATCCCCAACCTCTGGCTGCTCGAAGATAAGGACGGCGACGGCGATGCGGACGAAGAAACCCCCGGCGAGCGATCAAGCCTGAGCTACGGCTACGGCATCCGCTGGGCGTTTTATGGCCACGACATGCACGGACTGATCAAGGGCCCGGACGGACGCATCTACTTCTCCATCGGCGACCGCGGATTCAACGTCACCACGAAAGAAGGAAACAAACTCTACAGCCCCGACCGCGGGGGTGTCCTGCGCATGTGGCCCGATGGCAGCGGGCTCGAGATCTTCCACTCCGGCCTGCGCAACCCGCAGGAACTGGCCTTCGACAACTACGGCAACCTCTTCACCGGGGACAACAACTGTGACGCCGGAGACCTCGCAAGATTCGTCTACGTCACTGAGGGCGGCGAAAGCGGATGGAACCAGGATGTGCAGTCGCTCAACGACCGCGGCCCGTGGAAGCGTGAAGAGATGTGGCGGCCACGCATGGGCAATGACAAACCCACCCAACCGGCGTGGATGACCCACCCTATCGCGAATGTCGGGCGTGGGCCCTCGGGTCTGGCGCACTACCCCGGCACGGGCGACGTGTTTGAAAGCAACGGCTCGTTCCTGATGTGCGACTACCCGCCGGGCGTGAGGCACGTGCAACTGTCGCCCATGGGTGCGGGTTTTGTCGTCACCGAGGACAGCGTCTTTGTCGATGCCGACACGATCACGGATGTCGCATGGGGCTACGACGGCCGGCTGTACCTGGCCAACTGGGGCGGCGGCTGGAGACCTAATGCCAAGGGCGACATCAAGACGATGGTCAACAAGGCAGCGCACGAAGAGCAGGCGGAAGTGATCGCTGAAGTGAAGTCGCTCTTTGCAAATGGGTTCGACAAGCTCAGCGATAAGAAGCTGATCGAACTGCTCGGGCATCGCGACCAACGCGTAAGGCTCAATGCGCAATGGGCGTTTGCCGGTCGAGAAAACGCCGACCCGAAGGACCTCTCGGCTGTCTTAAAGAACGACCAGTCCTCCGAGCTATCGAAACTGCACGCCATCTGGGCGCTCGGGATGATGGCGCGTAAAACACGAGATTTTGCAGCAGAAATCGACGCGGCACTCTCCGACGACAACCCGCTTATCCGCGCCCAAGCCATCGCGACTCTGGGCGATCTGGGCCAGCCGTTGCTAGAGGATATGAATAAGAAGTTACTTACCGATAAAAGCCCCGTTGTTCAATACCACGCCGCGATCGCACTGGGTAAGACAGGGTACGGCAAGCCCGAGCGCATCGGCCCGCTGCTGGACCTGCTCGAGCGCAATGACAACAACGACGACATGATCCGCCACGCCGCAATCTACGGACTATCACTGATCGGCGACGTCGACGCGATCCACAATCAGGCGAAAAGTCGCGGCCCCGCCGCACGCCTCGGCGCTGTGATCTCGCTGCGTCGGCTCAGCAGCCCGCTCGTAGCCGAGTATCTCGGCGACAAGGACGTGCTCGTTGCCGCAGAAGCCGCACGCGCGATCTACGACAAGCGCATGATGGATGTGATGCCCGCGCTGGCCGCGCTCGGCGACACGATCGCCGCCGACCGCATGATCGAGCCCATCATGCGCCGCGTGATCGAAGCCAACGTTCGGCTTGCTGATACAGAGTGCGCTACGCGCCTGGGCCGAATTGCCGCCAACGACAGGGCGCCGGAAGCATGGCGCCTGCTCGCCTTGGAAGAACTGGACAAGTGGTCGGCCCAGCGCGACCGCGAGGGGGTCTGGGGCTCGTGGTGGCCGCGGCCCGAGCAGGGCATGGGGGACGCCGCGAAGGCGATGCTCGCTTACCTGCCGCAAGTGATCTCGCACTCCAGCGGTAAAGTGCAGACCCTTGCGCGGACGTTGATGCAGCGCCACGTCGTCAAGTCATCGCCTCAGGAGCTTGCCGCGCTGGTGCTGAACACGCAGGAGCCCGCGGCTCTGCGTCTCGGTGCCGTTCAACTGCTTGCAGATGCCGATAAGGCCTTAGCCATCAGCACCGCGAAGCAACTTATCCCCGCTGATCCGGATGACCAGCTGCGCATCAATGTGCGTGCAGTCTTGATCGGCCTGGACCAGGAGGCAGGGCAGACCAGCTACGCTGCGGCCATCAAGTCCGGCACGCTGCTCGAACAGCAGGACGCCATCGGACGGCTGAGCGGCGTCAAGGGCGAGATCACCAACTCGACCATGATCGAATTGTCGGATGCGTTATCCACTGGCTCGCTCGCGCCGGGCCTTCGGCTGGAAGTGATTGAAGCGATCTCAGAGAACCAGGCCCTGCCGCCTAAGGCCAGGGCGAATGTCCTCAAGTACCTGCAGCAGAATCAGTTGCCCGGCGAGGGGCCTTTCATCCGTGACTCGGTGCTGGCGGGGGGTTCGATCGAGCGTGGCCGCGACGTCTTTGAGAACAACGAAGCGGCAAGCTGCGTGCGATGTCACCGCATGGATGATCAGCCCGGCGCGGGGCCCAACCTCAGCGGGGTCGGGGCGTTGCATGATGTGAACTACCTCTACACCGCGCTGGTCCACCCCAGCAGGGACATCGCCGACGGCTTTGCGACTTCATCGATCACGCTCAAGAACGGCGAGTCGATCACCGGGCGGATTCTCGCGACGCTTTCAAACGCAAATGATCTGGTTCTGGCTAACGCGGACGGTGTCCAGCGCAAGATCCCGCGTGACCAGCTTGCCGGACATCCCTTGACCAGCGACCAGTCGCTCATGCCCACGATGACCGACAAACTCAGCGCACGCGAGCTGCGCGATGTGCTGGCCTTCCTCGGATCTCTGCGGGAGCCTACAGCCGCTCATGCTCATGGCGGGGCTGGACACGCACATGGCCCGGAGATCATCAATCCCGCTAAAAACATCAGCCACGCCGTGTTGCTACCGCTGATCCTGCTGGGCATCGCGGGTGTGCTTGGGCTGATCCTGCTGCCGACGGTGCTGGGCGGGCGGGTCTAATTGGATCACGTCTTCACTAACTAAGTTCAAGGCAGTGCACGGCTTGTCGGCTTCTGAGACAATGAGAGACTTATGCTTCAATGCCAATCGAACAAAAGGCGGATGTGCAAACTGGTTTTCGCCTTGCTGGTCGCGGCCGGGCTTGCGGTTTGCTTTGCGATTGATAGCTCGGTGATGCATGCGGGGCTTGAGCGCTCGGCCCGGTCCAACGGCAGGCACCGCGATCTCTACAACTTGTTCCGTGTCATGGGATACCTGCCGACCTGGGGGTTGGTGGGTCTGGCTTTGATGCTGTGTCGGCCGCTCGTCAATGCCTCGCGTCTGCGCAACGTTCTGTGGGCGTTTGCTCCTCTGCTCAGCGCGGCGCTATCCGGCGGTTTGGCGGCTGTGCTCAAGCTGGTATTTCGCCGTGTCCGCGCGGACGAGGTGGACGGGGCGTGGTATGTGTTCCGCTCGTTCAGCGATCGGCCGTGGAAAGGCAGCGGGCTGAGCATGCCTAGCGAGCACGCGGCGGTGGCTTTCGGCGCGGCGTTCATGCTGTCGCGGATGTATCCGAGGGGCTGGCCGGTGTTTATGCTGATGGGCGTGGGCTGCGCTGTATCGCGGCTGGTCTACGGCGACCACTTCCCGTCGGATGTGTACGTCTCGGGGGTCATCGGCTTTGCGGTTGCATGGCTGCTGACGGGCAAGAAATGCAAGGGTGATCAACGCAATCCTGACGGAGGCCTCGCGGCATGAGCGTGCCTTACTCGCTTGAATCCAAGCCCGCATCCAACGGTTTCAGCCTGCGCGGCGCGGTGCTTTTGGCGCTGGCGATCCTGCTCCTGCGCGTGCTGTACCTGTTGCTGGTCAGCCCGTACGAACTTGATGGTGACGAGGCCCAGTATTGGGAGTGGTCGCGTAGGCTTGAGTTGTCGTACTACACCAAGGGCCCGGGCATCGCCTGGACGATCTACTTTTCGCGATCGCTATTCGGCTCAACCGAGGCGGGTGTGCGTCTGCCAGCGGCGCTGTGCTCATCCATCATGATGATCACGCTGGCGAGGCTCGGTTACGACATGGCGGGGCGGGGCGTGCGCGGCAACAGGGTGGGGTTCTATACCGCAGCGCTCTACACGCTCACGCCGGCTTACCTGTTTACCAGCCAGTTCATGACCATCGATATGCCGTACTTCATGTGCGCGGCCCTCGCGTCGCTGGCGGCTTATCACGCGGTCACGGCGACGCGTCAGCGGCGTGGCGGCTGGCTGGCGTGGGCGCTGCTCGGGCTGGTGATTGGGGTAGGCTTTCTCTACAAATACACGATCCTGCTCATGCTGCCGGGGCTATTGATCTATGTGCTCATCGAACGCAAATCGCTGCGGCCCAGTGGGGCGCTTGTGATGAAACTGCTCTTGATGCTGCTGATGTTTTTGCTGGCGATCAGCCCGGTGATCATCTGGAACCAGCGCGAAGGCTGGCCGACGGTCTCGCACCTGCTGGGCCACGTCGCGATGCCCGGCGGCGACAGCGCGGTACGCAAATCATGGTCTTACTCGCCGATGTGGACACTCGAAGGTATCGGCACACAGCTTGGCGCATTAGGGCTGCCGATTGCGGCGCTGCTGGTGCTGGCGGTGAAGTGGGCGTGGGGTTGCCGGCACGAGGATCACGAAGCGTGGTCCTTCCGCATGCTGATGATCCTGCTGGGGCTGCCGACACTGATGTTCTATCTGGCCGTGTCGTTCATGGCGGAGATCGAGGGCAACTGGCCTCTGGCGGGATATATCCCGCTGCTGCCGCTGGCGGGCGCTGGGCTTGCGGAGAAGATGCCGCAGTTCCGCGAGAAGATGTGCTCTTGGCTGGCGCTGCCCGAGCCCCGGCCTCGCATGGGGCTGTTAACACGTCGGCCGCAGACGGCTTGGCAGGCGGCGTGGTCGATCGGCTTGTGGTGGGGCGTGATCGCGGCGGTGTTTATCCTGTTTGCACCTTTTGCAAGGCATCTGCCGGGGCTGGACAAGCTCAGCGGTTTTGCACGCGTGACCGGCCAGGCCGATTATGCCGCCGAACTCGACACGCTGCGTCAATCTCTTACAACCGAACTTGGGCAAAGGCCCGAGGTCCTCGCCTTCAAGTACCGGATGACCGCAACGCTGGCGTTTTACCTGCCCGATCGGCCGAGCCTGGTCTACTGCGGCCAGCACTACTTCGGCTCACGACGGAGCCCTTACGACTATTTCGAAGACACCGACCTGACCGGGCCCGAGTTGCTCGGTAAACCCTTCATCCTCGTGGGCCAGACACAGGAACGCTGGGCCAAGTATTTTCAGTTTGCAGAGATTCGCGTACTGGATAGCGAGCGGCAGTGGTACCTGGGCCTGGGCTACTCGGGTCCGCAAGCGTTGCAGACTACGCAGCAGTAGCATGTTGAATCTATGACAGATGGTCTGAACAACCCGGATTATGAACTCTCGCTCGTGATCCCTGCGCACAACGAGCAGGACAACCTCGCGATGCTCATCGAGCAGGTCGATCTTTCGCTGCGCCAGAAGGGCGTTAGGGTTGAGCTGATCCTGGTGGACGACGGCTCGACCGATGCCACGCGTTCCACCGCGCAGAAACTCATGTCGACAAACCCTTGGGTGAAGATGATCGCTCGGGACAAGTGTCAGGGCCAGTCGTCGGCGATGTACGCGGGCATCCAGTTCGCGAAAGCCCCGTTCACGGCAACGCTCGACGCCGATCTGCAAAACGACCCCGCCGACCTGTATGCGATGCTGCAGACGGTCAAATCGGGCCAGGCCGATCTGGTTCAAGGCGACCGATCGCGCAACCGCCGTGACTCGCTGGCGCGTCGTTACGCGAGTGTCGTTGGCCGAAGGGCGCGCGGGCTGATCCTGGGAGACAGTGTGCGTGATACCGGCTGCTCGGCGCGTGTGATGCGCAGCGAACTGGCCAAGCAGCTTCCGCTTCAGTACAAGGGGATGCACCGCTTTGTGCCGGTTTACATCAAGATCCTTGGCGGCCGGATCGTGGAGATGCCGGTGAACCATCGGCCACGCCACGCGGGGGTGACCAAGTACGGCGTAGGCGCAATCAGCAGGGGCTGGAACGGGCTCCTGGACTGCTTCGCCGTTCGTTGGATGCGTAAGCGCTTGCGGCAGACAGCGGCCCGGAACATCGAGGCGGACGCGTCGCGCACGGGCGGTGTGGAGCACTGAACATGGCAGGCATATCCACAAGGCGCACGTACATCATTGCTTTTTCGGCACTAGTCATCCTGCTGCTGTCGGCGGGGCTGTGGTGGGCGCTGACCCACTCCGAGCTTGCCGCCGGACGAAAGATCACGCTCATCCCGCCGGACGCGAAGTCGGTGCGTCTGCTGACCAACGAAGCGGGCGAACTGATCTATCGAGTGAACTGGCGTAACGGCACAACCGAAGACCTCGCGCCCGTCCGTTTCGCCGAGCTCATTGAGGCCGACTTTGAGAGCATGCCTGTTTATATGCGCCTGCTCAACGTGACGTCTACCGCCGGGCTTTTCTGGATCGGCGTAGGGCTGCTTGCGCAGGTCATCTTCATGGCGCGCATGCTCGTGCAGTGGGCGGCCAGCGAGAAAGAGAAGCGATCGGTGGTGCCGCCGATGTTCTGGTGGCTGTCACTGATCGGGGCGAGCATGCTGATTGTTTATTTCGTCTGGCGTCGCGACGCGATCGGGGTGCTTGGCCAGGCGACCGGGTGGGTCGTGTATATACGCAACATCATGCTGGTCGCACGCGAGCGCAACGGGAATAACACACCCGCAGTGGACGCGCTTGACGAAGAGCCCGCGCTGGCCGATGTTCCTTGAGACGATTTCAGGCCCCGCCTACTCCAACCCGCCGAGCTTCTTGAGCAGGTCGATGTCGTTGGTGTCGCCGATCACGCGCTCACCAACGAACTCAAACGTACCGCCGTAACGGTTGGCCAGCGCTTCGAGCACGCTCGCATCGTCTCGGTAGAAGAACTGTACGCCGTGGACCTTGATGCCTGAGTCGTCGATGACATGCGTGACCGCAGCGATCGCCTGGTCACGCGTGGTGTCGCCGGCCGAGCGGGCGAAGGATTCATCCGAGAGCAGATAAATGTCGGTCGGCTTGTAGCTCATCGCCTGCTTGAGTGCTGCGGAGGGGTCGGACCGGCCGGTGGGCAGCAGGGGGATCGCTTCGGGATTGAGCCAGCCGGTGCGCAGCTGTGCGAGCAGTTCACGTGAGGGAGTATTCATGCCCGGGGTGTCAGGCTCGATCGCCTTGCCGGCCTTAAAGAAGATGATCGCGAACTGTTCATCTTCGCCGACCGTAAGCACCGCCTTTCGTAGCCACGCGAGCATCTGCGGCAGCGAATCGACCAGCGAGCCAGAGGTGTCGACGAGGAATACGATTCGGCCGGGCGTAGTCTCGGCAGCTTGTGCGGGCGTGCTGTCTAAAGCAATCGGCTCGGGCTCAAGCAGCGCGGGCGGCGCGGGACGCGTGATGGTCGGGCTCGTATCGGTCGATGGAGTATCCGCAGTTATTTGTGGCGCTATCGATGGATTCGCAACGAAGTCCACGTCATGGGGATTGGCTTGGGGCTTGTCCGGTCCGCTGCTGCCGTTTAACGCATCGCCGCCGATGACCGCGGGCCCCACCGAAAACGGATCGGGCTTGTTTTGATCGCCCTGACTCGTCAGGGATTGGCCCGGTTCATCGGTCGTCCGAGTGGAAAACGGCGAGATGGGTTGAGGCAGAGCCTGGGTCCCGGTTTTCGATGTTGAGGGCGCATTCTCGGATGGAATGGGCTTGGCGATCGCGCCGGGGATAGCGGGTGCTGTTGGTAAGTTTGGGTTGAGAGTCGTTTCGGAGGTGCGCGATCGGCCGGTGACTGGATTGGGGCCGAAGTACGAATAAACGAAATAGCCACCGACACACGCGACTAAAAGTAGCGCGATGCCGGAGAGGTACCAAGTTTTGCTGCGGACGCCGTGTGTGCTCTGCGTCCCGAGCGGTTTCGCTGCCGGGATCATGCTTGTCGGGTTCAGCCCCGGCGGGGGCGAATACGACATCGGCTTAGTACCGGGCATCTGTGTGCCGACCCGCTCGAGAGACGGGCTGTTTACGGTAATTGCATCTGCCGGGATAGAAGAGCCCCGCGTGGCAGGCCTGGCCGTCGCACGGACATCGCCGGGCGGAGAGTCAGGCTTGTCTGCAGGCGGGCTCTGAGTTTCGCCGCGGTCGAGCTTGGCCAGAGCTTCCTTGATGAAGCCGACGTCCAGTTGAGAACCGGCGGGAAGGGTCGGCTCGGGCTCGGGCTGGATATCCGTGCTGTCCTCGGGAGTTGGTGCGGAGGGTGTTTCTTCTTCTTCCGAAACAACTTCAGAGATGGCCGGGAGATGGAACGAGTCGTCAAGCCCCTCTGAAAGGGCCTCGAAAGCCGCGTCGATATCGAACGCCGGCTCGGGCATCGGCGCTGATTTGTCTGTTCGTTTGGGCTTTTCTACGTACTCTTCAATGTCCGCTTCATCAGGCTCGGCAAGCACATCCTCGACGGTCGGGAAGTGCGGCTCAGCTTCTTCGATAAACGAGAACTCGCCGGTGCTCAGGCGATCAAACTCGCCGCTGCTCGCCTGCGCGGGATCGGCCGCGGAGAGATCGATCTGGTCCGCATCTAAATCCGCATCAGCCACTTCATCTTGCGGCGCGGGCTGCTGCGGAGGAGCCTGGTCCAGGCGCAGGCCCACCAGCTTGGGAGCTTCGCTTTCCAGGAGGTCGTTGTCTTCTGCCTCGGCTTGGTCCAATTCACCGGACAAGCCCGAGTCATCCGCCGAGTCTTTCTGTGTGGTCTGCTCCATCCCCGGGAGGATCGTCGTATCTTCCTTCCCGCTCTTGACGCTGCGGGCAGGGGTGTCCGATGGCTCTTGATCTGCCTCCAGCGAGATGAGGTCGTCTTCGGAGTCCTTGTCGTAGCGGATCAGCGCATCGGCCGCAGCGAGCATCGGGTCGCCGGAATCAATCTGAACATCCTCTAGTTCGACCGCATCATCAAGCGCGGGGTCAATCCCGTTCGAGATGTCGAAGTCATCGATCGCATCGCGCGAGGAAGACAGGTTGGCGATGTCGGCTGAGGCGTCTTCGTCGAGATCGCCAGGCGAGACTCCCGCATCGTCCGGAAGGTTGCCCGCAGAAGTGTGCAGGTGCGCGACCGCTTGCTTGCCAAGCCCTTCATCCAACTCGCTGAGCATCGCCTCGACGTCGAAGTCTCCGCCCAGAAGCGGTGCGGAATCGGTCACTCTCGGGATTTCTTCCAGGCCGAACTGTTCGGAATCGATGTCCCCTGCCAATAGTTCATCGATCTCGCCCAGGCTCGTCGGGGGCTTGGACTTCGTGGATGAGTCCATCCCGTAGTCGTCCGCGTGCAGCACCTTGATCAGTACCCGGCCGATCTGAAGCAGGTCGCCGGAGTTCAGTTTGGTCAGGCTCTCGACCCGATCATGGTTAACGAAGGTGCCGTTGCTTGAGCCCAGGTCACGCAGCAGCCAGGCGCTTTTCTGGAAGACGATCTCGGCATGATGCTTGGACACCCGGGAGTCATGCAGCCTCAGCCGGCCCGACAGCCGACCAATCGACACCGGCTTGGCGTCGTGGACACGCAACTGTCGCCCCGCGTGGGGCCCGCTGAGCAGGCGTAGCTTGAGCAAAGAAAATCCTCTGTAAATCGCAAACCGCCGACCCGCTGCCGACTTCCCTCTTGAGCAAACCACATTCTAGCACCCTTGGCCACAAACTACGAAAAAAAACCGCCACTGGTCGGGACGGCCTTGGGTATAAGCACTATTTTCGGAACCTGCCTAACGGCGGCGACGGGCGATCAGCAGGCCGCCGAGCCCCAGTAGTGCCAGCGAGGACGGCTCGGGAATGCCGAGGATCTGTATGTCATCGATGCGTGCCAGGTTGCTGGTCGTGGAGCCGATCTTGCCGAAGCGGATTTTTGCGGTGTCTGTGAAACCACCCGCGACACCGCTGCTGATGACAAAGGTCTGTCGGTACCACTGGCCGGCTTCGTAGGTCACCGTGCTGGGGTCAAGGGCAGCAATCTGCACCTTGTCCGAGAAGGTGCCGTTTGCCGAGTACAGCAGGGTCAGCACATTCGTGCTGCTTGTGTTGTTAAATTCAAACGAGAAGGTGACCTCCAGCGAGGTGATGCCGTCGGTGGCGAGCGAGAGCGGGTCAATCAGGGTCAGGGTCTTGGTAGTGTCGCCGGCAATCTGCGCGTGCTGTCCGGTCGGGTCGTTGCTCGCGTCTCCGGAACTTGTGATATGGCTTACGATTTTGACTCGGTCGCTGCCGCCGGTCGCGTCGTTGATGTAATCGGTGCCGTTAGGCGAAGTGGTCGGATACGTGGTAGCCGTAGTCACGCCGTCCCCATCAAACGTCTCAAAGCTGTAAAGCACATCTGCGTTTGCCGAAGCGCCACTAAGCGCGAACCCGGCAAGCACAAAGCTGTGTGCGTAGAACCGAAATTGTTTCATTCTGGTCTCCTTCTGCAAGAACTTAAAACGTACTCAACTGTCCAATGCCTAGATAACACAGTTTAGTGCAAATACAAGCGGTATCAAGCGCCCTTGAGCCAAATCTCGAGGAATACATACTTGTAGCTAGCGCGATATAAGTAAACGCAAGAATCTGTTCTCTAGAGTCAGGGCATCATTTCGATATCGAGGCAGATCAAAATGGGCGCTGGCGGACTCGAACCGTCGACCTACTGGGTGTAAACCAGTTGCTCTAGCCAACTGAGCTAAGCGCCCGATTCATACAGTAGACCCGATAGGCTTAGTCACTGTCAAAGCGCATGAGTGCGGAATTGTCGGTGTGTCGTCGGGACAACGGTCAGTGGCGCTGCCACCGTCTCACGGTGAACGCGTAAGCGTGGCGGGCGTCGGCCGGGTGTTCCTGCAGGATTTCGCAGGTCCAGCCAGTGAAATCGAAGTCCGGCAGCACCGCGTCGCCCTCGATCTGAGCACGGACGATGGTTTCGTAGACGGTGTCAACACGATCAAACGTCTGCTCAAAGAGCCCGACCCCGCCGATGATGAAGGCCAGGTCGCTCTCACGGCCGGCGCGCTCCAGGGCCTGCTCAAGAGAACCGGCGACCTCCACGCCCTCGCAGGCCCGGTACCCCGGGTCGCGTGTCACGACAATATTCAGCCGGCCCGGCAGTGCGGACTCGTGATCCTCATAGGTTTTTCGGCCCATGATGATCGGGCAGCCCATCGTCGTCTGCTTGAAGTGCTTGAAATCATCGGGCAGACGCCAGGGGATCCGGCCGTCCCTGCCGATGACGCGGTTCTCCGAGCGGGCGTAGATGTGAGCGAGTTTTGGAGTAGACATCGTTTCGTGTGCACTCGTCCGGCGATGCGTCGCGTCGCGGCTATTCACAGGTCAGGTATATCGAAGCAGCAATAGCCGCGACGCTACGCGTCGCAGGTCTGGTCCCCGCAGCTGCCTACACCGCGATCGGCGCCTTGATGTGCGGGTGCGGGTCGTAGTTGATCAGCTCAAAGTCGTCGAAAGTAAAGGCGAATAAGTCGGTCACCGCCGGGTTGATCTTCATCGTCGGCAGGGTGCGTGGCGTACGGCTGAGCTGCTCGCGGGCCTGATCGAGGTGGTTCTCGTAGAGGTGGGCGTCGCCGAAGGTGTGCACGAAGTCGCCTGCCTCCAGGCCGGTGACCTGCGCGATCATCATCGTGAACAGGGCGTAGCTGGCGATGTTGAACGGCACGCCGAGGAAGATGTCGGCGCTGCGCTGGTAGAGCTGGCAGGAGAGCCGGCCGTCGGCGACGTAGAACTGGAAGAACGCGTGGCAGGGCGGCAGGGCCATCTGCTCGATCATGCCCGGGTTCCACGCGCAGACGATGTGCCGACGGGAGTCGGGGTTCTTTTTGATGGAGCTAACGACTTCGCGGACCTGGTCGACCTCGCCTCCGCCGGGCTTGGGGAAGTGTCGCCACTGGTAGCCGTAGACCGGGCCGAGGTTGCCGTTTTCGTCGGCCCACTGGTCCCAGATGCGTACGCCGTGGTCCTTGAGGTACTTGATGTTGGTGTCGCCTGACAGAAACCAGAGCAGCTCATGGATGATGGATCGCAGGTGCAGCTTCTTGGTGGTGACGCAGGGGAAGCCCTCCGCGAGATTGAAACGCATCTGATAGCCGAAAACCGAACGTGTGCCGGTGCCGGTGCGGTCCGATTTGACCGCTCCTTGTTCAAGGACATGCCGCATGAGTTCGAGGTATTGCCGCATGGCGTCAGTTTAGCGTAGCGGCGGATCGGTGCGGTCGATAAACTATCTGCATGCTGATCCTCGCAGACTATGCGTTCAACCACTACGCCGCGCTGGGCGTGCTGCTGCTGATGGCGATCGGCTTTGGCGTGGGCAACGTCATCCTCACGACGTTCCTAGGCCCGTCACGCAAGGGCGAGATCAAGGGCACGACCTACGAATCGGGTATGAACCCGATCGGCTCGGCCCGACGTCGGTTTAACGTACGCTTCTACATCGTCGCGATGACGTTCCTGCTGTTCGATGTCGAAATCGTCTTTCTCTACCCCTGGGCGGTGACGTTCCCCGCTCTGGGGGGTACGCAGGGCGACCTGCTGACGCCTCTTTTTTTAGGGAGAATGCTGTTTTTTGTGCTGACGACGGGCATTGCGTTTGTTTATGCGTGGCGCAAGGGCGTATTCCGATACGATTGACATGGAATTCGTGACTTATTTTTCGTGCTTTGGTCAGTTTGACCGAAGATTTGGGTGACGGATTGTTAGCCAGCTAGTGGCAACTGGAACGGGATCCGTTTAGTTTGTTCTAGGAAGAAAATCTGTACCGGCCGGACAAATGAGCAACCATGAACTCCTTCAGGCGCTAACGCCTCGTGAAAAAGAGATCCTCTGCCTGATCGCGGAGGGTGACTCGCTGTTAGAGATCGCACAGAAGCTTCACCGCAGTCAGAAGACGATCGAGTCGCACAGGCTGTCTCTCGGCCGCAAGCTCAAGGCATCTAACCGAGTTGAGCTGACCAAGATCGCTATCGCGGGCGGACTGATCTCGCTTGATGACGAGCAATCAGATCCGAATGCAAGCCGTCTGCAGCTGAAACAAACTCATGCAGAGCTTGAGCTCGACTGGCTCGAGCAGATCAACGACGCGATCGCCAACTCCTCGGGCAGCGTGCTGCTTGAGCGTTTCTGCACGGCCGCGAGCCGGCTGCCGGGTGTGGACATCGCGGCGGTCTGCACACCCGAGCGCGGGCCCGACGGCGAGCCGATCCCCTACAACCGTGTCATCATGGCGATCTCCGAGCACGGCAAGCTCCGCACGCCGATGCGTTATCACGCTGCGAAGACGCCTTGTCAGGACGTCATCCACAAGGGCGAATGCTGCATCGCCAGCAATGTCCGCGAGAACTATCCCGACGACGCATGGCTTGCGCAGGTGGAAGCCGAGTCCTACGTCGGCGTTATGCTACTCAACGCCTTGGGCCAGTCGGTCGGAGGCGTGGCGTTCATCGGGCGAAAGCCGATGGAGAAGCTGCAGGAAATCCGAGATGTGATTGAGTTTTTCGCACCCCGGCTGGCTAGCGCGTTGGAGGTCTACGAGGAAATCAATGAGCTGAGGTCCCAGGTTGACAATCTTGAATCCGAGATGCTCAATATCGGGTCGGACGCACTGGCATCAACTCTTGATGACGCGACACGCCCGGCGGTTGATGTCCTTGTGGAAGTGATGCGACGGGTCCAGCCTCTTGCGGGAGCTCCGTTTCTGCGAGGTATCGTTGACGCGATGGCAGAGATTTTTGATCTCTCGCATGCGGGGATCTGCAGGATTGACCCGGCCGCGGTCAGCCCGACGCTGCGTTCGGTGATCTTCTGCGTGGACGACGAGGCTACCGACACGATTGAGTATCTCGTCTCGGGTACGCCCTGTGAGATCGTCCTGGAAAACGGCGACTACTTCATTTCAAAGGGAGCGGGAGTCAGTTTTCCGAAGGACGAGATGCTGATCAAGAGCCAGATCGACAGCTACATCGGCATCAGGATGCCGGGCTCCGGCGGGATGCCGCCCGGCCTCTTTTGGATGGGGCGACGCGGCCCGATCCAAAACCCCCAGCTCATCCTCCAGATCGCAAAGTACTTTGCGCCACGCATCGGCGCGGAGCTTGCCAATCAGTACCAGTTCGATTTGCTGCTGCAGGACCACGAACGGCTCGAACAGGTAATAGCCAACACCGCCTCGCGACGGTGATGGCTCGTTTATGTGTATTCAAAGGTGCTGATCCGGCGGGGCCGGGTGTCAGCTGGCAGCGGCTTCAAGCTGGGCCTTGGCCTCGAGCCAGTTCTGCTCGTCCTGTCCCCAGGGCTTGCCCTTGGACAGCCAGATCTCGTAGGCTTTCTGCGCGATCTGGTCGCTGGTCACGACCACGACGGGCTTAACTTCGACCGCGACTTGTGCGGCCTTGCCCCTGCGTACTGACTTGGGCTTCGCGGCGGCAGCGGGCTTGGCCGCCTTGGCCTTCACGGTGGTCGTGGCCTTCACTTTGCTGGTCTTGGTTTTTTCGCTCTTGATTGTCTTGGAGTCAGCCATGGTTGCGGCCTCCTTGCTCTTAGTGGTTTTCTTTTTAGCCGTGGTAATGACGGGCTTATTCCCGGCCGCAGACTTCTTGGTCGCGACCGCCTTCTTCTTAGACGCCTGCTTCTTAGCCGCCTTCTCGGCCTTGGCCGGCTTCGTCTTCGTTTGCTTCCTGGTTGATGTCTTCTTGGGCTTGGCCATGAAGATCAGTCCTTTCACCGTCGTAGCCGGGGGCGTGGGTGGGGCCCGGTCTAAGACCGGGCGGGTGTAGCAGGCGTACTAACCGATCAGCATAACGTTCCTGACCGCATCGGCCAGCGGTGTACGGCGTTCGTGCGCAAGATTTTTGCGAAATTACCCAAAAGCCCCGTTTATTCCGCCCCCTGAGAGTCCAAAGCATCGATCACCGCCTGGGCGTGGTCGTTCACTTTGACCTTGTCCATGCGTTGACGGACCTTGCCGGCGGGGTCGATCAGGTATGTCGTGCGGGCCACTCCCATATAGGTTTTCCCATACATCGATTTCTGCTGCCATACGCCGTAGGTGCGGCAGACCTTCTCGCCGGGATCGGAGAGGATGGGGAAGTTCAGGCTGTACTTGCCAGCGAACCTGGCCTTGGATTTTTCGTCGTCCGGGCTGATCCCCAGGACCACGGCCCCGCGCTGGATCAACTGTTGCTCGGCGTCACGGAAGCCGCAGGCCTGCGTCGTGCAGCCGGGGGTGTCGTCCTTGGGGTAGAAGTAAAGCACGACCCACTTGCCCTTGTATTGCGAGAGGCGGTGTTTGTTGCCGTTCTGGTCGGCGAGATTGAAGGCGGGAGCGGGTTTGCCGGGCTCAATCAGTCCGGCGTTGTTGTCGGTATTAGAAGTTGCCATGGTTGCAGCCCTTTGGTGATTGCGGGTTATGCTAACGTTGTATCCAGGCCCATCGTAGGCAACGCACCGGGACATGGCAGCACAGGGACTCTTATTGACGCCAGGAATCGCGATGCTCAGTTTCCTAGCGCCGGCCTGGGCGGCGGCAGGATTGGCCGCGGTCGGTCTGCCGCTGTTGGCTCACCTGCTGAGCAAGACACGCTACCGCGAGGTGTCGTTTACGGTGACTCGGCTCGTACGACAGGCGGTCATCGATACCACTCGGATCGAGCGACCGCGAAGCCTTCTCCTGCTCCTGCTAAGGATCCTCATCCTTTCGCTGATCGTTGCGGCGTTCATGCGGCCGCGCTGGCTGCCGGATGCTAAGGCCACCGACCGTGAGGACGGCGTCGCGCTGATCGTGCTGATCGACGCCAGCGCGTCGATGCGCCGCAGCGTATCGGGTGTGATGCTCTACGACCGCGCATTGCGCGAGGCCGACACGCTGCTGGCGGCGCTTGACCCGTCGCGCGATGTCGCGGCCGTGGTCCATGTCGCGCGGCGTGCGAGTTCGCTGCTGCCCGAGCCCACCGCTCAGGTCGGGCTGCTGCGTGACCGGCTAGCAAATACCCGGCCGACTTATGAAAACACGGGTTGGGACTCCGCGCTTGTCGCGGCGCAGCGCTTGGCCGGCCTGACCCGGCGCACGCCGCACATGGTCATCATCAGCGACCAGCAGGGCGAGGCGCCGGCCTTGAAAGAAAACCTCTGGCCACTGACCATCTCGGAAGTCGATCACGTGCTCATCGACGGGCCCAGCGACAACGCCGCGGTCCGATTGTCCGACCTTCGTCCCTATCCGCCGATCGTCGGGCGGCTGTTGGCGGCGGAGGCCGAGGTCACGAACTTCGGCCACGACCCGCGGAACCTCACGCTGACCGCGACGCTGGCCGAGGCGTCGGCAACGCGATCGGTTGTGCTGTTGCCGGGCGCTTCGCGCAAGGTCGTGTTTGAACTGCCGGTGACGCGAGCGGATACGCAGATCCTGCAGGTGTCGATCGTGGGCAGCGATGCGATATCACTAGATAACAGCAGCGGCGCAGTGGTCCGTGCCATTGATCGGCCGAGGGTGCTGGTGCTTTATGCTGACGCCCAGTTCCAGACGCTGGCCCGTAGTGTGGCGCGTGCGCTTGAGCCCGGCGAGGTCGAGGGGCTTACTCTGCCCAGTGCTCAGCCGGTGCTTTTTACTCAGGCTGCGCAGCAGATAGCCGACGCCGCGCCCCAGACGCTGCGTTCGCTGGTGGTGCTTGGGGAGGTCGATGCGCAGAGCTTGTTGGCACGCGAGATAGACGCATTTGCAACGCGTGGCGGTGGCGTGATCCGGCTCATCCATGCCCCAGCAGCCACGACGGGTACAACTGTGCGTGCCGCGCAGATCGATTTCTCGCTTGAGCCATTGCGTGTGTTTGAAGGCCCGGCCCGCGCGAGCCTGGCGGCGCTGAATTGGCCCGGTGTGCAGCCGATGACGCCGGCAGAGGGCGTGCAGCCGATCCTTTCGACCGACGAGGGCAGGCCGATCATCGCCGCCCAGTTATTGCAGCGCGGGCAGTCGATCACGATCAACGCGTCGCTGTCCGATGAGCCCGGCGGGCTATTGGCCGAGCCGACGTTTGTCGTGCTGCTCAATGAGCTTTGCCGGTACGCCTCGCCCGGCCAGGCGCTGCCGGTCCCGGCAAGGCCCGGCGACCTGCTCCCGCCGAGCCTGCTTAGCGCGCAGCGACTGGTACGACCCGACGAGACGGATTTAAAAGCACAATCCCAGGCCGTCACCGCGCCAGGCGCATACATGGCTGTGAGTGCGTCCGATCAAGCAATCGATGGCGTCTGGGCGCAGATCGAGCCCAGCGAGTCAGATACCCGGCCCGGCGCAGACTGGTCGCTTAGTGCCGCACCCACTACGCCCGGCACGAGCACCGCCGGCCAGCCCGGTCAATCGACCGCATCGCTGGCCGCGACGATCCGCCCCAACCCCGTCGAACTCTGGCCCTACCTGGCGATCGGGGCCTTGCTGCTGGCGGGGGCTGAGTCGGCGGCGCTTTGGGGCTTTGCCTTCAACCGGGAGGCGAGGGCATGACGCCGTGTTTACTGCTTGCAGAAGCGCTCTATCGCCCGCCATTGTCGCTGGCGGTGGTCGTGCTGGCGGCGCTGATCACGGTTGTGCTGCTCTTAGGCGCGGCGATTCGTGAACGTGCGGCGTGGACCGTGATGCTGCGTGTGCTGGCGCTCTTCGGGCTGGTGTGGCTATTGATGGGCCGTAGCCAGACTTCGCCGGGCGAGCCGAGCAACGCCGAGCCTCCGCGTTTGACGGTGTTGGTCGATACGTCGGCGTCGATGGCGCAGGTCGATGCGCAGGTTTCTTCGGGCGGGCCGCTGGTTTCGCGATCGCAGGCCGTGCTTGATGCGTGGGTGACTCCCGAGATGCAGCTCCAACTGCGACGTGCAGCAGATGTGCGCTGGCTGGCATTTGATGAGAGCACCCGTCCGGTCGCGGGCGCCGTGGGTCTTGCAGACCCGCGTGAACTCGAGCCCACCGGCGAGGCGACCGAGCTCTATCAGGCGCTTGCCTCAGCCGACTCGGATGTAAGCGTCATCCTCAGCGACGGCCACGATAATTCGCTCAGCGCCTCACGCACCGCGCCTGATCTCACGCGGGCCGGCCGCCTGTTTGCGGTGCCGGTGGGTTCACCCCGCTCGGCCGACGACCTCTCCATCCAGGCATGGCCCGACAGCGACCGCCTGCTTGAGGGTCAGGCGACCACGATCACCTCGGTCATCGAGCAGCAAGGTTTCGCAGGCCAACCCGCGGTCGTTGAGCTGTTGCACAACGGCGAGCCGATCGAGGAGCGGCCGGTCACGCTCGACGGCAGCACGATGACGATGCGATTCGAGATCAAGCCCGAGCTTGCGCCCGGCGCCAGCGTTCAAGCCCACCACTACACCTCACGCATACGTCTGACACAGAGCGAAGAGTCCTACACGGACAACAATCAGGAAGACCTTTTCATCCAGGTCAGCCGAGGTAAGATTCGTGTGCTTCTCCTGGAGGGTGAGCCCTACTGGGACACGCGATCGCTGTCGCGTTTGATCGGCTCGCACCCGCGTTTCGATCTGACCGCCATCTTCGCCTTCGGCAGCGACCGTAAGTCACGCGTCCTCGGAGAGTCGTTGGACCCGAATACGGATCCGCTGCTCGCGATTGAGCAATTCGACATCGTCGTGCTCGGCAAAGCGGTGGAGCAGGTTGTGGATGCCGGATTTGCTGATCGGCTTAGGCGGTTTGCAAGCGACGGCGGGGCGGTGGTGTTCGCGCGGGGCCGGCCGTTTGATATCGGTACGCCTCAGGGCCAGCGCCTGTTGAATGCGGTCGAACCGATCAGCCCGGTGGGCTGGGGCCAGACAGTGACGGGCGATATGCGTGTTCGTCTCGGTGAGTCGGGTGATCCGCGCGGGCCACTCTCAGGACTTCAGGACCAGGCGGTGCTGACGCGTCTGCCGGGGCTGATCGCTGCGACGCGGATCGAGGGGCGTAAGGCGGCGTCGCTGGTGCTGCTCGAACAGCAGCAGGGCGAAGGCCCGTCGATGGCGGCGCTGACGACGATGCGTGTGGGCTCGGGCGTGGTAATGGCGGTGCTGACGGACGGGCTTTGGCGATGGGAGTTGTTGCCTGGAGTCAAAGGCGGTGACCGTGATGCCGAGTCGCTCTACGGTGTGTTTTGGATCCGCGCGTTGCAGTGGCTTGCATCGGGCGGTGAGTTCCTGCCGGGTCAGGACATCGCGATCGAGGTCGATCGTTTAGCCGTGGAGCCCGGCGGTTCGGTCAACCTGCGCATCAGCACGCGCTATATCGAGTCCAAGGATCTGAAGCTGGAGCTGACTGCCACGGACTCCAGGGGCAACACGCAGGGCGTGGGGATCGTGCCGGGCTTTGCACCCGGCAGCTTCAACGCGTTGTATACCGTCACAACGCCCGGGGTCACGACTTTCCGCCTGAGCTCGCCGGGGCGCGATGATTTGATCGATCCCGCGCAGCCACTGGGGACCAGCGTGGTCGCGGTCGAGCGATCCCGTGAACGGCGGGACACCTCTGCCCAGCCCGACCGGCTCAGGCAGCTCACCGAGCCGACGGGCGGGCGCTGCCTTGGGCTCAGCGAGGTGCAGCCGGTGCTGGAATATCTGCAAAGCCTGCAGATGGCGCGCAGCGTCCAGGACCGGGTGGACTATGATTTCAATACTTTCCCGGTGTTCGCCTGGATCGCCGGGTGCTTCGGGCTTGAGTGGGTCCTGCGACGACGGAGCGGTTTGCGATGACGAGCATGCACGTGCCGACAACACGTTCGATCACGCCAAGCGCCGCGCATCATGAGTTGCGCTACCGTGTAGATCGGTCCGTCTCTCGTGCGCGTTGGCTGATGCTGACGGGTATCGGGTTGAAGTTCGGCGCGGTGGTGCTCGGAGGATTGTTCGTGGTCGCGGTGGCCGATGCGATCGTGCCGATGAGCGAGAACCCCCGGCAGGCGCTGCTGGTGACGCTGCTTCTTTGGGCGCTGGTGAGTGGGGTGTATCGGCTTGTTCTCGGCCTGATGGACCGACAGGCCCGTCTTGCCGCGGCGGAGCAGATCGATCGCGCAGCAGAGGCACGCGATCAGCCGGTGGTGCGTGGCCTGTCACTGTTGGGGCTGACCAGCGACGACCCGCTTGCACAGTCACTTATCGCCCGCGCCGAGCTGCAGGCCAAAGGGCTGGCCGAGCGTGTGGAGCCGGCGAAGGCGTACCCGCTGCGCAACTTGCTCAAGCCCGGCCGATGGTTTGCGCTCTCTTGTGCGTGCTGGCTCGCACTGGCGCTGATGTTTCCAGCGCAGTTCTTCGGGATGTTCGCGCGTGTGGCGCTGCCGTGGACTGCTGCGCCGCCGTTCTCGCTTACGCAGCTCGACCCGACTTGGACGCCTGACTCGCCGGAAAAAGGCCAGAGCGTGACGATCAGCGTGTCGCCCGAAGGCCGCGAGCCCGAAGAGGTTGATGTCGTCCTGCTGGATGAAGAAGGCAACGAGCTCGAGCGATTCGCGATGCACCCCGATGGTCAAGGTCAGTTCACTTTCACGATGAACAGCATCGACAAGCCGATCACCTTCAGGCTCGAAGCCAACGGACGATACACCAGGCCCTACACCATCAACCCCAAGCCCCGGCCCGAGCAGCCCGGTTCGACGGACAACGAAAACCCAAGCAGCAACCCCGCCGACGCCGCCGATACGGGCGAACAGGGCGGCTCGACCACGTTTGACCCCAACGCCGTCGCCCAGCGGGAACTCGAAGCGAACCCGGACTGGCAGAAGTTGCAGAAACAGCTCAACGACCTGCTCGACGCGATGCAGAAGGCGCAGGCCCTCGCCCAGCAGATTGACCCCAACGACCCGCAGGCGATGCGTGAACTGGAAGCAGAGATTGCAAAGCTGATCGCCCAGGCGAACGCGCTCGCTGGCGACTTGCAGAAGATGCAGGCCACGCTTGCGCCCGATGCCGCGGCGAAGCTGGCCAAACTCATCGACGCGCTGGGCATGAATCAAAGCAGCGGCTTAGGGAGCTGCCCCGGCGGCGGCACCGGTCAGCCCGGCCAGGGCAACGGCGGCAACGGACAGCCCAGCCCCGACCAGTGGCGCGATCAGGCCAACCAGGCGCTCAGCGACGACTACTGGCGCATCGTCACCGCGCTGGGCTTCTCACCCACCCCGACCTACAGCGGCACCACCAGCGGCTCCTCGGCGGGCAGCACGCCCGACACCTCGCTGCCTGGTGCAGGAGGCACAACCATCGAGCAGGGCACCGGCGGCGACAACGGCCCGCTACCCGACGCGGTCATGCAGCAGGTCCCCCCGAGCTACCGCGCATTTATTCGCGCCTACTTCTCACAAAGTGATGAGCCCGCCCCGGCACGCGAGGACGACAAGCCATGATTCCGACAAATGCTCGATTAATTCTCTCAATCTGCGTCGCTGCGGCACTGCACGCGATGATCATTTTCATGCCCGGCTCGCCGACATTCGCAAACAACACCGCGAATGCCGACTCGCCTAAGGCCAGCGAGAAGAACGCCGAAGATAAGCCTGCACAGATCGTCGTCGGCCGACTCACTTACGACAAAGGCAAGACCGCGGTCTGCTTCGCCGATCAGTTCATCGATACGTACGCAAGAGAAACCAAGCAGGATGTCCGCCGGGGCTATGTCCAGGTCTCGCTCGACAACGAGGCGCTGTTTAACCACCCCTTCGTCGTCTTCAGCGGGCAGGAGGGCTTTACCCTCACGGACAAGGAGAAGCAGAACCTCAAACGCTACATCGACCGCGGCGGGTTCGTGCTTGCCTCGGCCGGGTGCTCCAACGCGGCATGGGCCCGCAGCTTCGAAAAAATCATCGAAGAGTTTTATGGTGCCGACGCGCTGACCAAGCTCGATACCGATCACCCTTTGTTTCATACGGTTTACGAAATCGATCGCATTGACGTCCGTACCCCCGGCGGCCGGCACCCGGTCTATGGCCTGGTGCGTGACGGGCGTGTCCGGCTGGTTTATTCGCCTTTGGGCCTGAACGACACTCAAAACGCCGGGGGCAACTGCTGCTGCTGCGGGGGGAGCGAGATCAAAAACGCCCGGCTGATCAATGTCAACGTGCTGGGCTATGCATTAACACACTAGGCCTGTTGGACTTGGTCACCCGAGCCAGCCCGATTCCAATACGGCCGCCCACCAAAGATTTTTTATTAGCCGCGCTCGACACGCCCCCCTTCACGTGGTGTACTCTTATCTTCCCGCCACTCAAGCCGGCGAACAGGGAGTATTTCACGATGGCGATCAAACGCGACGGCCACTACATCACCTTCGGCCAGCACCTCCAGGAACAGCAGCAGAACTTCCCCAACGCCTCGGGCCAGTTCTCCTGGCTGATGTCGGGCATCACGCTGGCGACCAAGATGATCGCCTCCTATGTCCGCCGCGCGGGGCTCATCGATGTCTGGGGCGAGCACGGCTCGACCAACGTGCAGGGCGAAGACGTCAAGAAGCTCGACATCATCGCCAACGAAGCGCTCGTCCGAACGCTGGGCTACCGCGGCACCGTCGGAATCATCGCCTCGGAAGAAGACAACGAGCCCCGCGTCCTCCAGGAAGCGACCAAGGAAGACTCGTACATCGTCATGTTCGACCCGCTCGACGGCTCGTCGAACATCGACGTGAACGTGTCGGTCGGCACGATCTTCACCATCTTCCGCAACCCGCCCGAGATCCAGGGCGCCGAGAAGAGCGTGCTCCAGCCCGGATACAAGCAGGTCGCCGCGGGCTACGTCCTCTACGGCTCGTCGACGGTGCTGGTCTATACCGCGGGAAGCGGCGTGCACCAGTTCACGCTCGACCCGCAGTTCGGCGCCTACCTGCTTACACGCGAAAACATCATGATGCCCGAGCACTCGGGCACCTACTCGGTCAACGAGGCCTACCTGCACCGCTTCCCCGAGCCCTACCAGCGCTACCTGCACTGGAGCAAGCACCCCGAGGGCGGCGGCTACAAGTCACGCTACGTCGGCTCGCTGGTCGCCGACTTCCACCGCATCCTCATCACCGGCGGCATCTTCCTCTACCCGCCCACGACCGAGCAGCCCAAGGGCAAGCTGCGCCTGATGTACGAGTGCAACCCGCTCGCCTTCCTCGCTCAGCAGGCCGGCGGCCTGGCGTTCGGCGAAGGTGGCCAGCCGATCCTCGAGATCGAGCCCAAAGACGTACACGACCGCACGCCGCTCATCATCGGCAGCAAGAAAAACGTACAGGAAGTCCTGCGGTTTGTTCTCGACCCCGTGAAGCTTTAGGCTGCTCTAAGGCTCAGGGGTCCTGACGCTATGCCCAGCATCATCACCATCGGCAACTTCGACGGCGTACACATGGGCCACCAGGCGATCCTGGCCCAGGCGCGTCGATTGGCGGAGCCGAGTTGCGCGAATGTCATCGCGCTGACCTTTGACCCGTTCCCCGTCGCCGTGCTTCGTCCCGAGTCGGTACCCCCATGCATCATGTCGATCACGCAGCGCATCGAAGCGCTGCGTGAGAGCGGCGCCGATGATGTCATCGTCCTCAAGCCCACACCCGAAATATTGAGTCTTGAAGCGACACGATTCATCGCGTCCCTCATCGATCAGCATCACGCTGTCGGCTTTGTCGAGGGCGAGGACTTCCGCTTTGGCAACAAGCGCGGCGGGGACATGGCGATGCTTGCAGCGATGGGGCGAGACCAGGGATTTGCGGTCGCCGCGATGCCACGGGTCGAGGCGCGGCTCAGCGACCACAGCGTTGCGCCGATCTCCAGCTCGCTGGTGCGGTGGCTGGTGGGAAGGGGACGTGTCGAAGATGCGCAGGCCTGCCTGGGCCGGGCTTTTACTGTCGGAGGCACCATCGTTAAAGGCGATCAGCGCGGCCGAACCATCGGTGTGCCAACGATCAACCTCGACTCCGCCGACTACGCCGGGCAGATCGTGCCGATGGACGGGGTCTACGCGGGCTACACGCAGCTCGACGGCGGGGGCCGCCTGATCCCCGCCGCGATCAGCGTCGGCGTCAAGCCCACATTCGGCCAGGACCAGCTCACGATCGAAGCGCATCTGGTCGATTACACGACCACAGACCCCAACGCTCTCTACGGCCACAGGGCCCGCATCGGCTTTGCCCGATGGCTGCGGGACCAGTACCCTTTCCCGGGCATCGATGCGCTCAAGGCACAGCTCACACGCGACATCGACGCCGCACGCTCGTCCTGCATCCCGCAGCACTGACTCGCTTCAACGACAACATAGCGCCAGACCTTGAACTACTACCTCGCAAACCTCACGCTCGATCACGCCGCCGACCTGCTGCGAAGCTGCAGCGGGCCGATCGCGGTCATCACGCACACCAAGCCCGACGGCGACGCGGCCGGCTCCCTCGTCGCGCTGGTCACCACGCTCAACGCCATGGGCAAACAGGCGACAGGCCTGCTCGTCCCGCCGGTGCTCGATTCGCTGGATTTCCTTGCAAACGCGCACGGCGTACGTGTCCTCGACAGTGACCCCAGGCTGCCGAAAGACCTCGCGATGCTGGTGATCGTTGATACCGGCGCGTACTCCCAGGTCGGCCCGCTTGCCGAAGATGTGCGCACGGTGCTGGGCAAGACGCTCATCCTCGACCACCATCTTTCCGGCGATATCGCAGCGGCCCATCGTTACATCGATCCTGGCGCCGCCGCCGCAGCCGAGATCATCGCGCAGCTCAGCGGCAAACTGCTGGGCAGCAAAAACATCGGCACGCAGGCGAGGCAGACGATCAACGATGCGCTGTTTACCGGCATCGCATCGGACACCGGCTGGTTCCGCTTCTCCAACGTCACGCCGCAGACCCACCGGCTGGCCGCAGACCTCATCGCCGCCGGCGTCAGCCACACCGATCTTTACGCGCGGCTAGAGCAGGCCGAGCGCCCCGAGAAGCTGCGTCTGCTGATCCGTGCCGTGGACTCGCTCGAGCTTCTTGCAGACGATCGGGCGGCGGTCATGACGCTGCGCACCGAAGACTTCGTCGTGAGCGGCGCGAGGACTGAAGAGACCGAGCGGCTGATCGACATCCCCCAGCAGGTCGGCAGCGTGCAGGTCATCGTGCTGATCAGCGAAGCCGAGGGCGACACCGGCCCGATCACGCGCATCAGCTTCCGCAGCAAGCCCATCGAGGGGGCGGTAAACGTCGCCGAGCTGGCCGCGCAGTTCGGCGGCGGGGGCCACGCTCGTGCGGCCGGAGCGAAGGTCGATGAGCCCATCGACGTGGTGCGCCCGCGAGTTGTCGAGGCGCTGATCCGGGCTGTTGCGGCGTCGACTCTGGGGTGATCCGGCGGCGGCCTGTCGGCAGCCACGTGCAAAACCTGTCACGCGCATTTTCGGCCCTCTGAGCGGCGGGATTTTCGCTACGGTTGTTAGTCGGTCTGCCTGCTCGGTTTATGGGCTGGGCGGGCGTTAAGTCCGATATTTTGTTGTTGCAGACCCTTGCATCCACTATATATTGCGGTACAGTGAGGTCAGTTCAGTATTGACTCACTCGTTAAGCAAGCCAATCAGGGAGTTCGTCTTGCCCGTTCTCAGCGACCGACAGATCCGCGAACAGCTCGTCGTCGAGCCCTTCCAGCCCGCCCAGAAACGCCCGGGACGCATCTCCTATGGCGTGTCGTCCTACGGCTACGACGCACGGGTCGGCACCCTCTTCAAGATCTTCACCAACGTCCCCACCGACGGCGGGGCCTCCATCGTCGACCCCAAGAACTTCGACGATCGCAACTTCGTCACCGTCGATACCGCGCAGACCGGCAAGGATCACGTCATCATCCCGCCCAACTCCTTTGCGCTCTGCGAGACGGTCGAGACCTTCCGCATCCCGCGCGATGTGCTGGTGGTCTGCGTGGGTAAGAGCACCTACGCCCGCTGCGGCATCATCGTCAACGTCACGCCGCTGGAGCCCGAGTGGCGCGGCAAGGTGACGATCGAAATCAGCAACACGACGCCGCTGCCCGCGAAGATCTACGCCAACGAGGGCATCGCGCAGATGATCTTCCTCAAGGCCGAGGACGTTTGCGAGATCAGCTACGCCGACAAGCAGGGCAAGTACCAGGACCAGACGGGGCTTGTGCTGCCGAAGGTGGATTGAGTAACGAGATTTCAGTATCTGATTGTTGTTTGGCAAATCAGCAATGAATCATCAGCGATACGAGATTAAGGAGACAGGAGCCGAGCGTGGCACGCCCCAGTGGGGCTGAAACGGAATCATGGGTGGGCCCTACGTCCCGCGACGGATCGCGATGCGAAGGATCGCAGACGCACGAAGCAACGGACGCTCCGGTAGGGCTTAACCCCAGCGCATGGCCAGGGCCGGCCAAACGCTCGCTTCCTTCTCCCTCCCCCCTCTTGGACACCCACCTGTCCGAGAGGGGTTTTTCTTGCGCGGGATCATGGCCGTGATTTCCTTTACCTCCATGCATGAAACATCGAATAGCTCCTCCCGGAAGGGTGGAGCCCTCTCTTGGTGTCTTAGCCGCCGCGCGACGTCGCGGCGGGCGAGTCGCAGTAGACAAGTTAAGGCGAACGGGTCACAGCGAACAAGGCACAGCGAACATGTCAATGGTGTGCGCACCCCCGAGGCGTCGCTCGGGGGCTATTAAACTCCACACACGAAGATCAAGGACGACAACGGCATCAGCCGCGACGTCGCGGCGGGCGAATCGCTGGTGCGTGTAACCCGTCGTTGTTGACAAGAGGATCCGGCAATCCTTCAACCGATACAGCACGGCCCCGCCTTTCCGAGTGGAGCTGCTCGCTCGTGTCAATATTGATCAATAAAAAACCGCCCCGTGATGGGGCGGTCATAAAATCACAGGTTGTCATTGCCATCAGTTGCAGCCGGCGGGTTTTTCGGGGGCGGCTTCTTCGGCCTTCTTTTCCTCGGCCTGCTTGAACATCTTGCTGTTGCGGTCGCCTCCCGAGAGGATAAACGCCGTGAGGTCACGCAGTTCGGTCGCGCTGAGCGGGTTGATCAGACCCACGGGCATGGTCGAGACCTGCGAGAGCTTGTTCGAGACGATCTGATCCACGGGGATTTCGACCGTCTTGTCTTCGAGAGGGTTGGGCTTGATCTTCACGGCCTTTTCGCTTTCATCCACGATGTAGCCGACGATCGTGCGGGCGTCCTTGGTGACGACTTCGTGCATGGCGAACTGGTCGGAGATTTCCTTGCTCGGGTCGATGATGGCTTCCATGAGAGCTTCGATGGTGAACTTGCCGGCGGCGGGGGTGAGGTCCGGGCCGATCTGTCCGCCGAGGTTGCCGACCCTGTGGCACTGCGAGCAGGTAACGGCCTGGAAGAGTCCGACGCCCTTGTCGTAGTCGCGGTTTTCGAGCTGGCCGTCGACCAACGCGGAGGCCATCTTGACGGCCCACTTACGGCCGGGGCCCTCGGGCTGAACGATCGGGGGCAGGTTCTTGGGCGGCTCGACGAGCAGCGGGCCGAGCGAGGCCTTCTCGTCTTCGGTCAGCGTGGCGATGGCCTGCTCACGGATCTTCTTGAGGTAACCGGCGTAGGAGTTACCGCCGCCGCCCTGCGACGCGACGTTAAGCCAGGAGAAGTAGTCCTGTCGCTGGGTCGGGGACCAGCCCTTGCTGGTGTTGCGGAGCATGAAGGCGATGCCGAGCTGGTTGCTCGGCGGGGGGTTCTTGATCATGTCCTTGATCGCGGCGCCGTAGCGGTCGTTTTTCTCTGCGAGGTAGAGCCAGAACGGTGCCTCGGTCTTCATGCCCTTGATCAGGTCCAGTGCGTAGCCGATGACGGCGGGGTCCTGGAGGTAGACGCGCAGGCGGACGATCTCGGTCTTGACGAACTGGTCTTCGTTGGCGTCGAGCGCGGCGAGGGTTTCCAGTACGGCCTTCTTCTGGTCCTCGGTCACGGTTGCGCCGCGGGCAAAGGCGACGCCCAGGGCACGCATCCAGGCCAGCGAGGTCACCGTGTCCTGGGCCTTGGGCTTGGCTCCCAACAGCACGGGCAGGGCCGCGGCGTGCTTGTGACGGGCCAGTGACAGGCCTGCGGCAACGCGGGTCAGCGCGTCATCTTCCGAGTTGGCTCGGCTGGCGTAGGCCTCGGGGTCCATGTGCTCGAGCGCGACGCGTGCGGCAAAGCGGACGCGGCGATCGGAGTGGCCCAGGTTTTCCCAGATGAAGGGCAGCTTGCTGGCCGGGACGCCTGCGGTGTGCAGCGTCTCGAGTTCGTGGCGAAGCTGCGCGAGTTCATTGAGCGGCCTGGTCGCGGGCGGGGTGGTGTCGGCGCTGCCGGTGTAAGTCACGCGGTAGAGGGCGGAGGGTGTGCGTCGGCCGCCGATGGTGAAGTACATCGCGCCGTCTTTGGCGATGGCGACGTCGGTCAGTGGCAGTGCCTTGGCGTAGAGGAAGGGCTTGAGCTTGCCGGAGTAGGTTGAGCCGTCTTCGGCGATGTCGACCGAGTAGATCGTGCCGTAGGTCCAGTCGAGGATGTAGATCGCTTCCTGGCACTTGGTGGGGAACTTCGCGCCGGTGCCGAAGGTGACGCCGACCGGTGAGCCCGGGCCGATGTCAACAACGGAGGAGACCGAGTCTTCGAAGTAGGCGGGCCACTTGCCGCTGCCGTTGCGCCAGCCGAATTCGGCACCGCTGGTGACGTGGCAGACGCGTGTGGGGCGGTACCAGGGTGCGCCCAGGTCCCATTCCATATCGGAGTCGTAGGTGAAGATCTCGCCGTTGGGAGCGACGGCGATGTCGTAGGCGTTGCGGAAGCCGTTGCAGATGATGGTGACATTCTTGCCGTCGGGGTCCATGCGACCGATCCATCCGCCTGGGGCCATGACGTTGGCGGCGTGGCCGTTGGCGTCGCGTTCACGGGGCAGGAGCTGGTCCTCGTCCCACATCTCGACGGGCAGGCTCTTGTTGTGCTTCGCCATCGGGGTCATGTTGCCGCCGATGATGAGCAGGCCCTTGCCATCGGGTGAGATGACGATGGCGTGGGTGCCGTGCTCGCCGCCGCCGGCGACTTTGACCAGCAGTTCCTTGGAATCGAGCAGGCCGTCGCCGTTGGAGTCGGTTACGCGCTGAACGCCGACGCCGGTCTCCATGACGTAGAGCGCTCCGAAGGCGTAGCACAGGCCCTGCGCGCCGTTGAGGTCGATGGGTTGCGGGGTGATGACGGTCTGGCCGTTGGGGTCGCCGACGGGCGCGGGCTTGATGTTGTAGAGGGTTCTACGCTTGGCGTCTTTCTTGTCGGCGGACTTGTAGTCCATGTACTGCGCCGAGGCGTAGAGCGTGCCATCGGGCGCCGCACAGAGCGAGACCCACGAGCCTTCATCATCTTTGTCGGTTTCGTGTAGCAGTTCGACCTGGAAGCCCTCGGGCACTGTGATTTCGCTGACGACCTTGGTCGTGGATGTCGTAACCTTTGCCTGGGCGTTCTGGGCCAGCGCGGGCGGTGCCGACAGGTCAATGAAATAGGCCTGCGCGATCGCCAGCGAGGTGATCAGTGCAGAGATGTACAGGCCGGTGCGTTTGGTTGCGGATCGGGTCATGCTCAGACTCGTGGGGTGAATAGGAAAAGGTAAAACAGGGGGTATTGTCGCATGAGGCACAAGACAGACGTAGCGAGAAGACCCATCATTATCGTAGATATTAAACGAAGAAGTCCTTCATTTGGCCATTTCGGGAGAGCACGCAGCATAGGCGAGCAATCCGGCGTCTTGAGACTGTCTCGCGATGGACTGAGCCCCGGCCCGATCCCGAGCAAGCACGAAAAGTGCCGAACCCGAACCGGTCATGTGTGGCTCTAAATTCAAACATTTAAGTGATGAAATCGCAGATTCAATCGCAGGGCAGACTCTGATCGCTGCCTGAGTCAAATCATTCATAGGCAATGGAGCGATACCGCCGCTTCGCCAGCTTTCAGAAAAAGCGAATAATTCTTCTGCAGTCCGCGCCTGACCTGCGCCCCAATCAAAAGCGCCGTAGACCTGTCCGGTCGGGCAGGTCCCGTCAGGGAACACCAGTACGACATGGTTCAAACTGACATTCGGCAATATCTCTAAGACATCTCCGATGCCAGTAACCAGCGCGGCACGGCGTGAAATCACCGCCTGAATCGCGAAGGGCACATCCGCACCAAGTACCGCCCCGATCTCAGCCAGGCGTGCGTCGGATAGTGAAAGTTTGAACAGGGCCCGCAGCCCGACCAGCATGCCCGCAGCATCTGCCGAGCCCCCGCCCAGACCCGCGCCGTCCGGGATGCTTTTGGAAACCACGCATTGGATCGGTAGTTGCCGACCGATCTGCTTTTCCAGCAGCGCGTGTGCGCGATACGCCAGGTCTGATTCAACAGGCCAACTGATCTTTATTGGCTTGGGACAGCCGGGCGCCACTTGACGATCAAACCGGCTGGGGCCCTTATCCAGAGTTCTGATTGATAGAAGGTCTTGGAATGGAACCGGCACCATTACGCTGGCGATCGGGTGCAGCCCATCGGCACGCGGCGCACCGACCGCGAGGGTCAGATTGATTTTGGCAGGGCAGGGGATGACGATCCCCTCGTTATTAAGAACGTCAGGCATTGCCACAGACTACCGCAGGCGCAAAAAAAAGGACGGGCCTTTGAGCCCGTCCTTAAAACTTGTTAGAGCAGCGTTCAGTAGTTTTCGCCGGCGTTGTCGGTCAGGCGAAGCGGGGCGGCATCCTCGGCCGAGTCGAAATCGGCGCCCCGGTGGGTGCCAGCCTCGGTGGGCAGGTCCAGCAGGGTGAGGATCTGTTCGGGTGCGAGGCCGAGGTTGATTGCGCCGTGCAGGGCCGCCCAGGTGCGTCTTGCCTTGGCCTGGTCGTGCATGGACTCGGTCCAGCTTGCGAGGATGCGGCGGACGATCGCGGGCAGGGCCTCAGACTGCTGCTGCTTGCCGATGCTGGCAAGCCAGAACATCAGGCGGTACTGCTCGGGCTGCTCAGCGGCGACCCTTGCGTACATGAGGGCGGTTTTGCTGATGGGCGAGCGGAGCTCGGCGTATTCGGCGACCGCGTCAAAGCGGCGCTGGCACACGGCGTCGAGCAGTTGACGCTTGTCCTTGAAGTAGCGGTAGATCGAGCCGACGGCACAATCCAGCTGCTTGGCGATCGTGCGGATCGTCGTGCCGTCGTAGCCCTTTTCGCGCAAGACCCTAGCGGTGGCATCGAGGATTTGGCCACGATCCAGGCAGGTAGGGGTCTTGGCGGGGCCGGTTTCAGCCGAATCCGCAGCCGCTGCGTAGTTAGTAGTTGCGGGCATAACGAAACCTGGGTGGGTCAGGCGTCGAGCGGGGTCGGACGGTGTCTGGGTAACGGTTTGGTTTGTGCTTCCTGCATTCATGTAAGTTCACCTCCCTGTGAACTTGAGTAGTTTGGCGGTTTCGGGCTTGCCCGTCAAGCCTCGATTACCGGACCTATCGGCCAATCGTATCTTAAACGATCAAAGTTCGTGATGAAAATCTTTCAAAGTGTTTTCAACAAGCCCCAGGCAATCCCCGCCCCCGCCAGCATGCTCAAAACCACAGTTAAGGCCAGCGCGTGACGCTCGCGCCAAAGCGCCAGCCGCTGGGTCAGGCTCGGCTGATAGACCGACACCGCCTGACCCTGGCGGTACGCAATCAGGTCATCCATCATTTCTATGACCGAGGCGTAGCGCAGGTCGGGCTCCTTCTCCAGGGCCTTGAGGCAGATCGCTTCCAGAGCCGGGGGGATGTTCTGCTTGGGCGCTTCGATGCTGGGGACCGGGGTCGGGCGGTTGAGCACCTGGTCGAGCACCTCCTGCACGTCGTTGCCCCAGACCAGGTTCTTGGCCGTGAGGATCTCGTAAAGGATCGAGCCGAGGTTGTAGACGTCTGAGCGCTCGTCGAGGGAGTGGTCGCCCCGCGCCTGCTCGGGGGACATGTAAAGCGGGGTGCCGTAGCGTTTGCCGGGCTGAGTCAGCTCCATCGACACCGCCTTCTTGCCGGTGACTTCGGTGTTCAGCACCTCATCCACCGCCTGGGTCGTCGCCTTCTCGCCGCGCACCTTCGCCAGGCCCCAGTCCAGCACGGTGACTTCGCCAAACTCCCCGACGAGGATGTTGGCGGGCTTGAGGTCGCGGTGGATCACGCCGGTCTTGTGCGCGTAGGCGACGGTCTGGCAGGCCTGGATGAGCACGTCGACCAGCCTCGCCTGAGGGAACTGGTCCATGACGGCACGCTCCCGGGCGGAGATACCCATGAGGATCGAACGCATGTCGCGCCCCACCAGCTTCTTCATCGTGAAGAACAGCACGCCCTCGCGGTCGCGCCCCAGCTCATACACCGGCACGGTCCCGGGGTGCGGGATCATCGCCGTAACGCGCGCCTCGCGAAGAAACCGCGCGGTCTCGAGCTCGGAGTCCTGCAGGTGCTTGTGCAGCGTCTTGTAGACCACGGTGCGGTGCAGGTTCTTGTCGAAGCAGGTCTGCAGCTCTGCCGTGCCGCCCTCAGTCAGCGGCAAAAAGTCGGTGTACTTCAGCGACCCGCTGAGCCACTGGCGCGGCATCGGCGCATCGGTCTCCTCGATATTGATCGATGTCTTGCTTTCGGGTTTTTCGTTGGGCTCGTGCGGCATGAGGGATCGAGATGGAAAGCGGGGCAGGCATTCGTGTCTGCTTCCGGATAGCTTCCGGACAAGGCGAGTTTCTCGGCACAGCCGAGAGGCAGACAGGAATGCCTGCCCCACCTACTACTTTACATCAATCAGGGCATGCTTCAGCCGTCCGTCACGCAGCCGTGCGACGCGTCCTGCACCGTCTTGATGTACTTCCACAGCGTGCCGCGTGTGGCCTTGTAGGGCGGCTGCTTCCACGCGGCCTTGCGTTTTGCAAGCTCCTCGTCGCTCAGGTTGACGCTGATGACGTGGGTTTCATCGTCGATGGTGATCTTGTCGCCGTCCTTGACCAGCGCGATCGGGCCGCCGTCCTGCGCCTCGGGCACGACGTGACCGATGATAAAGCCGTGGCTGCCGCCGGAGAACCTTCCGTCGGTGATCAGCGCGACGTCGTCGAGGAAGCCCGCGCCCGCCAGCGCACTGGTGGGGGTGAGCATTTCGGGCATGCCCGGACCGCCCTTGGGCCCCTCGTAGCGGATCACGATCACGTCGCCGGACTTGATCTTGCCTTCTTCAAGTCCGGTGATCATGTCTTCTTCGCAGTCGAACACGCGTGCCGGGCCGCTGAAGCGCAGGCCCTGCTTGCCGGTGATTTTGCCCACCGCGCCGCCGGGCGCGAGGTTCCCGCGCAGGATCGAGATGTGCCCGCGGGACTTCAGTGGCGCCTCGACGGGTCGGACGATCTCCTGGTCGGCGTTGAGGTCCGCGTAGTTTTCCGCGTTCTGAGCGACGGTCTTGCCCGTCACGGTCATCTGGCTGCCGTCGATCATGCCCTCGCTCAGGAGGTACTTGATGACGCCCGGCACGCCGCCGACGGTGTGCAGCTCCTCCATCACGTACTTGCCCGAGGGCTTGAGGTCCGCGAGCAGCGGGATGCGGTTACTCACCGCCAGGAAGTCGTCGATGGTGAGCTTGATGTCGAAGGCCTGCGCCATCGCGATCAGGTGCAGCACGGCGTTGGTCGATCCGCCGAGCACGGTGATCAGCACCATCGCGTTCTCGAACGACTGTCGCGTGACGATGTCGCGCGGCTTGAGGTCCTGCTCGAGCAGGCGCCAGATCGCGTGGCCGGCGTGGACGCACTCGTCCATCTTCTCCGGCGCCAGCGCGGGGGTGCACGAGGAGTAGGGCAGCGTCAGGCCGAGCATCTCGATCGCGCTGGCCATGGTGTTGGCGGTGTACATGCCGCCGCAGGCTCCTGCGCCGGGGCAGCTGTTGGCGACGATGGACTGGCGTTCTTCCTCGGTGATGGTGCCGGCGATCGACTGGCCGAAGGACTGGAACGCGCTGACGACGTCGAGCTTTTCTTTCTTGCCCTTGATCGTTGCGCATCCGGGCTTGATCGTCCCGCCGTAGACCATGATCGACGGGCGGTTGAGCCGGCCCATCGCGATCACGACGCCGGGCATGTTCTTGTCGCAGCCGGGCAGCGCGACCAGCGCGTCGTACCACTGGGCGCCCATGATGGTCTCCATCGAGTCGGCGATGAGGTCGCGGGACTGGAGCGAGAAGGACATGCCGTCGGTGCCCATCGAGATGCCGTCCGACACGCCGATGGTGTTGAATCGCATGCCGACCATGTTGGCCTGCTCGACACCGTCCTGGACCTTGGCGGCCAGGTCGTTGAGGTGCATGTTGCAGGGGTTGCCCGCGTACCAGCACGAGCCGATGCCGACCTGCGGCTTGTTCAGGTCTTCCGGGCTGATGCCGGTCGCCAGCAGCATGGCCTGGCTGGCGCCCTGGCTCTTGGGCTGGGTGATGCGGGAGGAATATTTGTTCAGCTGCTTGTTGGGCATAGTCGTGTCTTGGGCCTGGGTTAGAGAGCAGGGGATTGTAGTCCGTCAGAGCGACTAAGCGAACTGGGACCGCATCAGTGAGCCATAGACCTTGACGCCGAGTTCGATCTCATCGACCGCGACCCACTCGTCCTTGGTGTGCGCGGGGTGGGGGCTGCCGGGGCCGAGCACGAGCGTGGGCAGGCCCGCGTTCGCCAGGTATCCCGCGTGGGTGCCGAAGGGCGCGCCGACGGCAGGCCGGCGGATGCCGTTGTCATTGAGCGCCTGCTTAACCAGCGGCAGCACCGCGGCACTTGACTGAGGCAGCAGCGGCGGGTGCGCCACGCGCACGGACTGCGTGTAGCTCAGTCCCGGGTCGTTGAGCTTGAGCTGCTCTAAAACCGCCGCAACCGCAGGCAACACCGACGCGGGGTCCTCGCCGGGCACGACGCGGCGATCGACCTCGGCCCAGCAACGTTCAGAAATAATATTCGGCGCGCTACCTCCCTTGATCAGGTTCACACTCGCCACCGCGCGGCCGGTCAGCGCGTGCTCCGCATCAAGCTTGTCGATGTACTGCGATTCAAGCACCGACAGCACGCGCACCATGTCGGCAATCGCGGACCGGCCCTCCCACGGCGTCGATGAGTGCGCCGCCTTGCCCTGCGTCACGATCCCCCAGCGCACCACGCCGTTGTGCGCAATGACCGGCGTGTGCTCGGTCGGCTCACCCACGATGCACAGACGCGGACCCCAGCCCAGCCGGGGCAGATCGTTTTTGATAAAGCTCTGGATGCCGAGCATCGACACCTCTTCATCCACGCTCATCAAGAGCGCGATGTTGTTCGGCGGGTCGGTCATGCGGGCGTACTCACGCAGCGCCCAGAGCATCGCGGCGCCGGTGCCCTTGGTGTCGCACGCCCCCCGGCCATAGAGCTTGCCGTCACGCACCTCGGCCGCGAACGGGTCGATCGTCATGTGATCCACCGCGACCGTATCGAGGTGGCTGTCGAAAAAGATCCAAGGCTTGTCCGCGCCGACCCGCAGCGTCAGCAGCAGCTGCGCCGCCTGACCCTTGACGGGTAGCAGCTCCACTTCGAGCATCCACTGCCCGGCGAACTGGCCGAGCAGGTCGACAAGATCGGCCTCGGCCTCGGGCTTGCCCGACACGCCGCTGTTGACGGTGTTCACACGCACCATCGCCTGCAGCAGTTCGATCACGTTCTCCGGCGGACGCCTCAGCATGCAACCAGTCTAACTTGATCCCGGTTAGCCGCCGCCCGACGGGCGGCGAGATGCAATCAAAAACTCGGGTTTAAACCCAGCGCCGCCCCTCGGGCGGCGGCTAACAGGGCGATGCGCGGCTTAAAACGGCCCGCGCACCGGGTTGAGCACGATGTTGTCGTGCCCCGGGATAATCTCGTCCGCGACCTCGAGGATTTCCTTGAGCGACTCCTGCGCCTGTTCGACATCGAAGCAGCCCTTGAGCACGCGCCCGTGCTCGATGTGCTCGATGGTCGGAGCTGCGTCGCCGGCGATGATCGTGGTCATCCGGCTCTGACTGAGCAAAAGCCCGCACGTGCCCGGCGTGTAGCCAAAGGATGGGAACAGATCGACATGGTCCGCCAGGCTGTCGGGCGCGGCTTTGCACTTCTGGAGGATCGCGATCTCGTGCTTAAGTAGTGCACGCACTTCTTCATCGCCTTCTTCGTGCTCGAATCGCGCGAGCAGTTCGCGGCCGACGACCTCGCGTTCCTGCTCACCGATGTACCAGTTGGCGTCGGGGAAAGCTCCAAGCCCGTAGCGGTGTGCGGGGCGGAAGCAGGTGAGGAACACGTCGGTGATGTCCTGCGGCGCAAGGCCCGACCGCTCGGCAAGCCTGGGCACGAGCACCTGAGCGGGCAAGGAGGGGTCGACGAGGATGCGCTTTTTGCCGCTGCGGATGAGCGTGGTGGTGGCATGCGCGGTGCGCGGCGGGCCGGGCTTGTCCCAGAGGTCATTGACGCTGAGCGTACCGATCGAGATCACGCGGTAGTCCAAGGCTTTATTTCTCCGTGAAACCGTCACCGGCCTGTATAAACTCGATGCGGTTTCCAAAGGGATCGTTCGTATAAAAACGCCGACGATCGGGAATCGCTTCGTCCCAGATCACGGGGTAGTCGGCCGCCGCGAGCAGAGATGCAAGTGTATCCAACTCGTCAATGACAAATGCGGGGTGCGCTTTGCGCTGGGGTATAAACGGTGTCTCAACACCCAGGTGCAGGTGCGCTTTGCCCAGCGCAAACCAGCAGCCGCCGCGCGAGGCCAGGGGCTCGGGCTTCTCTAGCTCCTGCATCCCAAGCAGGTCACTGAAAAAAGCTTTTGCCTTGGCTTCATTACCGACCGGCATCGCGAGTTGGACGTGGTCAAGCTTCATTACTCGCCGGTGAGGTGATCGACATGCTTCCAGGGCAGCGTGCCGCCGAGTTCTTTCTTTTTCTGCTTGAGCCGTGCGAGGACGTTGGGAGGGAGCAGGGGATGCAGGCGGTCGATCTCTCCGCCGGCGGCGATCTGCTTGATGAGGGTCGAGCTTGTGAAGCCGTAGGCCTCGCCGGACATGACAAAGACGGTCTCGATCTCGGCGATGGCGCGATTGGTCAGGGCGAGCTGGAACTCGAAGTTGAGGTCGGTGACGTTTCGCAGGCCGCGGAGGATGGCGGTCGCGCCGATGGAGCGGGCGTAGTCGACGGTCAGGCCCTCGAAAGTATCGACCTCGACGTGCGGGCCGCAGTGCTGGGCGACCAGCTCGGCGATGATCGTCCGGCGTTCTTCCATGGAGAAGATCGCTCGCTTGGCGGGGTTGGTGCCGATGGCGATGATCAGGCGGTCAAAGAGTTTCTGCCCGCGTTTGATGATGTCGAGGTGGCCGTTGGTGATCGGGTCGAAGGTGCCGGGGAACAGTCCGATCTTGGGCGCGTTTGACGGGCTGTTGTGTTGGGCAGGCATGGCGCGAGTATAGAGGATCGGGGGTTGAAAAGGCGAACGAGTCAGCCCGCCCCGGGGGTTGGTTTGCCGGGCTTGTCCTTGCCGCGTCGGGCATGGAAAAAGCCCTGCAGCAGCGCGAGGGATTCGTCGGCCAGGACGCCGCCCTGCCATGCCACACGGTGATTGAACGCGGGGGTATCGAGCAGGTGGTGCAGCGTTTCGACGCAGCCCATTTTCGGGTCGGTGATGCCATAAAACACCGCGTCGAGCCGGCTATTGACCAGGGCCCCGGCACACATCGGGCAGGGCTCGAGCGTGACCGCCAGCCGGCACCCATCCAGACGCCAGGTGCCCAGGCGCTTGGCCGCCTCCCGCATGGCGATCAACTCGGCGTGGGCGGTGGGGTCGGCCCAGGTCTCACGCCGGTTGTGCGCAAGGGCCAGCACCTCCTCGCCCCGGTACACCACCGCGCCCACCGGCACCTCGCCCAGCGCCGCAGCATTCCCGGCCTGCTCCAGCGCCAAACGCATCATCGCGATGTCCGTCGCCTCGACTTGCATAACAGCAGTCTAAACCCCCGATCGATACGATGCTGCGCATGAAGGTCGTTATCGCGCCGGACAGCTTCAAGGATGCGATGCGGGCCGAGCACGTGGCCTCGCATATCGCACAGGGTCTGCGCCTCGTCGAGCCCGGCATCGACATCGACTGCTGCCCGATCGCGGACGGAGGCGAGGGTTTTGTCGCTGCGATTGCTCGGTCTATGGGCGGCACGGCTCAACGGCATCAAGTGCCGACGGTTGACCCCTTGGAGCGCGCGATCGAGTCAGGCTGGCTTGGCTTGCGCGGGGCTGACGGCCTACACACGGCGGTGATCGAGCTGGCCGGGGCGTCGGGCCTGGAGCTTCTCAAGCCTGGCGAGCGCAACGTGATGCTCTGCTCGACGCTGGGCACAGGCCGCGTCATGCAGGACGCGCTCAAGCACGGCATCGACCGGCTCGTGCTTGGCATCGGCGGCAGCGCGACCCATGACGGGGGCTGCGGCATCGCGCAGGCGCTGGGCGCTCGCTTCTATGACGATCATGGCTACGAGCTCACTTGGCCGATCACCGGCTCGTACCTCAGCAGCATCCGGCGGATCGACATCGAAAAACTTGATCAGCAGCTCAAGCGATGCGGGCTGCGTGTGGCCTGCGATGTCACCAACCCGCTGACGGGTCACAACGGCGCGGCGTACACCTACGCCATGCAAAAGGGCGCGACGGCGGCGCAGCTCGAACAGTTGGACTACGGCCTGGCGCATCTCGCAAGGCTCTGGCGCGAGCAGCTCGGGGTCGATGTTGAATTGATGCCCGGCGCTGGCGCGGCGGGCGGTGTCGGCGGCGGGCTGGTCGCCATGCTCGGGGCAAAGCTTGTGCCGGGCGCGGAACTGGTGCTCGATACCGTCGAGTTTGATCGGCGTGTCCGTGGTGCCGACCTGGTGATCACCGGCGAGGGCAGGCTCGACAGCCAGTCGTTGCAGGGCAAGGCTGCGCTGGCGGTAGCACGGCGCTCGGCTCAGGCGGGCGTGCCTTGTTATGCGCTGGTCGGCTGCGCGGGCGAGGGTGCAGAGCGTGCGCTGATGCATGGGCTCTGCGGTTACCGAGTTATCGGTGAAGGCCTGGACGCCGCCGACTCGATCTTACGAACCGGTGAGCTTCTGACTCACGAAGCAGCCAAGCTCCTCCAGCAATTACAATCCAAGCCCTGATGCGCGAGACTCTACCCAAGCTGCTGATCGTTGTGCTGCTGGCCGTGATCGTCGGCCTGCCGATCGTGCTGCGCCCGGCGGAGGACCGGCAAGCCGCTAAAGACGATACGCCTCACCTGATCATCTACACGCCGCATAACGAGCAGATCCGTTACGAGGTCGAGCAGGCCTTCAACGACTACCGCGCCGCGAGCAATCTGTCACGGGTCGTTTTCGACTGGCGAGCGCCCGGCGGGACCAGCGACATCCGGAAAAGCATCCTCAGCCAGTACAACGCGCTGATCGCATCGGGCAAGGGCCTGGACAGCGGTATAGGCGTCGATCTTTTCTTTGGCGGCGGCGAATACGACCACGGCAAGATCGCGGAGGGGCTTAAGGCCTCATCTGGAATTAGCAAGGACCTCAAGCTGCGGATCGTGATGGACCCGGAGCTCTCGCCCGAGCTTTTTCAGGCCGTGTTCCCCGAGCCTCTGATCGGCGGAGAACGGTTGTACCGCCGCTACCGCTTTGATGAAGTCGGCGAAGACGGCAGCAGTACGACGGTCGACATCCTCGGCTGGACCGGCGTCACGCTTTCGAGTTTTGGTATCGCGTACAACACCGACACGCTCAAGCAGCTCGGTCTTAAGAAGCCGACAACATGGGGCGATCTGACCCATCCGCGGCTCAGAGGTTGGTTGGCGCTGGCCGACCCGGGGCACTCGGGTTCGATCACCGCGACCTACAACGCGGCGCTTCGCCGGCAGGGCTGGACAGAGGGGTGGGACACGCTGCGCATGATGTTCGCCAACGCGCGTTACTTCACGTCCGATGCGACGCGCGTGCCGATTGATGTTTCGCGAGGCGATGCGGCGGCGGGGCTGTGCATCGATTTCTACGGCCGCTACCAGGCCGGGGTCGTTGGCCAAGGGCGCGTGGGCTACATCGATCCGGTCGAGCAGGGCCAGAGCATGACCGCGACCACCGCCGACCCGATCACGCTGCTGCGCGGAGCACCCGATGCTGAACTGGCGCGCCAGTTCATCGCGTGGCTGCTGACGCCTGATGCGCAGGGCCTGTGGCAGCGGTCGATCGACCCCGCCGACCAGGAACACGCGAGGCCCAAGCGCTACGAGCTCCGCCGACAGCCCATCCGCCGAGACCTCTACACCCCTTCAGAACAGAGCCGCTGGGTGGACGTCGAGCTTGACCCCTACACCACGGCAGTACCGCTGCCCGATGGAACGCCGGACTATTTCGGCCTGGTCGCGCCGGTGACTCGTGCGATGGCCATTGACGCGCGCGAGGATCTTGTTTCAGCATGGTCTACGCTGGTCCGTGCCCGTGAAAGTCATCACCCCCGGCTTGCGGAGATGGAGCACCTGTTTTTCGCAATGCCCATGGAGCTGACGCTGGTCTGGCCTGATACGGAGCTTGCCGAACACTGGCGTGCGATCCACTACGACCCCCTGCACCCGAGGCACGGCGAAGTCGTCAATATCCTGTCCGCGTTTTCTCATCACCTCAAATCGCTGGGCGACATGGACACCAGGCGTGTGCAGTGGCGGGCGTTTTTTCAGAACAACTACCGCGCCGTCGTTGATCTGGGCGAGGGGTCCTGACATTCGAGCCGAATTTCAGTAGCAGCCGCTACTCGTCTTCAGGTGAAGCGGTGTGCGATGCAGAGGGGCTGTCATCCTCCGGCCGAGCGATGATGGCGGCGCCTTCTTTGGGCGTGATCTGTGCGATGACCGTCAGGCCGCCGGTGACACGCTGGTTCAGTTGCACCTGCAGTCGGGGGACCATGTCATGGGGGATGTAGAGCTCGACGGTCGAGCCGAGCTTGATCAGCCCGATGCGCTGACCGCGCTGGAGGACCTGGTCCTCCTGGACGTGGCAGACGATGGTACGAGCGAACATGCCCGCGACCTGCCGCACCGCGGCCATCTTGTACCGGCGGTTGGGGTGCATGAGCACAAGCAGGGTGTTCTCATTTCCCTCGGCCGACTCGGGCTTGAGGGCGTTGAGGTGTGCGCCGGGTGTGTGTGTGATCGACTCGACCGCCACGTGGTAGGGGCTGTAGTTGATGTGGACGTCAAAGACGCTCAGGAAGATGCGGACACAGACCGCCGGGCCGCCGAGGGGCTCAAAGTGCTCCAGTTCGTGGATCGAGCTGATGCGTCCGTCGGCGGGGGCGACCATCACGCCTCGCTGGGTCGGGGTACGTCGTTCGGGGTCACGGAAGAACGCGAGCAGGGCGAGTGTGGCCGGCACGGTGAGTACCAGCAGGTACCACATGTGCATGAGGAAGAAGGCACCGCTGACCATGAGGCCGACGCTGGCGATGGTGATGCACTCAAGTTTTGCGTGTTTGCTGAGCATGGGTTTTGCCTGATCGCACGCATGGTATCGACCTCGCGGAGGCGATGGCATGAGCGGAGAAGAAAAACCGGCCTGGGTTCAGGCCGGTCGGGTAGGTGTTTGGGTTTGAGCGTTGCTCGCGTGGCGTTATCCGCGGGCCGAGGCCTTGCCGACGAACATGCCGACTACGCCGAGGATGATGCTGACGACCAGCAGTCCGCCGGCGACAGCGTAGACGTTGGTACCACTTTCAAGCGGTTTGAGGGCCGAGACGAGCGAGCCTTCGACGCCCATGATGGCCGGGAGGACCGCCGCAAGGGCGACGATGAGCGCCAGCATGACCCCGAAGAGCATGCCCGCGCCAAAGAGGGCGCCTGCGTTGTCCTCGGGCTCTTCAACGACGACCAGTCCGGCGCGCTGGGCACCACTGGTAACCGCTACGCCGCCCGAGAGGTTCTCCAATCCGGAAGGGCCGGACGTACCGGTCTCCATGGAGATCTCGCCGTCAAACATGCCTGAGGATCCGACCGCGGACTCCATCGAGATTCCCGAGCCTGCAGCGGTATCGCCGCCGGGGTAGATCTCGTCGAGCAGTTCTGCACCCAGGGAGGTGTCGTCAGATTCGCGTGTGAGGTCGAGCAGGCCCGAGCCCGAGCCGACCGATTCGAGGGCGAGTTCCTCGTCGTCGATAAGCGGGCCTGTGACCTGGGTCTGAGCGAGAGGGTCGGCGAGGTCGATCTCGCCTGCGTCGAAGACGCTGACGCCGGTCGCTTCGTTTGCATTTTCTTTCTTACCCGGCGCGCTGGTTTCGTCGTTGAGATTAATGGCGTCGTTGAAGCCGCTGTCGGCCAGGTCAAGCGGGCCATCGGACTCTCCGCTGGAGGCGCGGGCGTCGACCTGGTCGCGCTTGAACATGAGCTTGTCGCCGTCGCGGAACTGCTGGAGCTCGTTGCGAGATGCCATGTCGCGGATTGTCTGGACGTTGACGCCGAGCTTCGCGGCTGCTTCCTCGAGCGTGTAGAACATCTTCGCCATCACGGACTCCTGCGGGGGTACGGGCGTAGGGCCCGGTCATCGCTATACACGCGCGATCGACGTAGGCCCGGTACTGTCAGCATCTTACAGGATAATCCCCGTTGAAGATTCTGACAAGACACACGTTCATTGCGGTATTATAACCCGTCCCACATGCCCGAAATCAACCTCACCCAGCTCAATACCCCCTCGGCCTGCAGTACAGAGCCCGCCGCCTCGCCCGCCAGCGACCCCGCCGCCAACACCGGCTCCGGGCCCAGCGTCTACCTCGAGACCTTCGGATGCCAGATGAACGTGCTCGACAGCCAGCTGGTCGTCAGCCAGCTCCGCGGCCTGGGCTACCGTTTCACCGATAGCTGGCAGTCGGCCGATGTGGTCCTCTACAACACCTGCTCGGTCCGCGAGCAGGCGGAGAACAAGGTCTGGTCCCGCGTCGGGCTGGTCGGTCGGCACAAGGTCGAGAACCCCGGTGTCGTGCTCGGGGTCATCGGCTGCATGGCCGAGCGCGACGGCACGGACATGCTCAAGCGCTACCCGCAGATCGACCTGCTATGCGGCCCGGGCGAGCTGGACAAGGTGCCGATGCTCATCGACAACGTGTTCAAGACCAAGGTCATCGATAGCGATTGCGATAGTAGCCGCGATGCTACGCATCGCCGGGCAGCCGACACCAACCTCCAAACCGTCGCCCTGCAAGGCAACACCCACCGCCGATCCTCCACCCTCAGCGCCGCCAGCGACAAGCTCGAACTGATCGACCTCTCACGCAGCTTTAGCGCTGCAGACACCGACCTGCCCGGCGAGCACACCCCCGGCGCCGGCCGTTCCGCCTACGTCCGCATTACGCGAGGCTGCAACAAGCTCTGCACTTACTGCGTCGTGCCCAACACCCGCGGCGCCGAGGTCCACCGCCACCCCGACCACATCGTCGACGAGGTGAAGAAGCTCGCCGACCACGGCGTCATCGAGGTCACGCTCCTGGGCCAGACCGTCAACCACTACCACTACGACCACAGCGCGGCCGTGAAGGCCGACGGCATATGGCAGCCCCAGGTCGGCACGGTCATCAGCCCCAACCACGGCAACGGCGGGCCCTCGCCGACCTTCAACGACACGACAACCAGCTTCGCCGACCTGCTCTATCGCATCCACGAAGAAGTGCCCGCCATCCAGCGGCTGCGCTTCGTCACCTCGCTGCCACGCGACTTCGGCGACGACATCCTTCAGGTCATCCGCGACTGCAAACGCATCTGCCGGTACCTGCACCTGCCCGTGCAGAGCGGCTCTAACCGCGTGCTGGCGAAGATGAACCGAGGCTACCGCGTCGAGCAGTACAAGGAACTGATCCAGCGAGCCCGGCAGTACCTGCCGGGCGTCACCCTGGCCACCGACATCATCGTCGGCTTCCCCGGCGAAAGCGACGAAGACTACCAGCAGACCCGCGACCTGCTCGCCTACGCCCGCTACAAAAACAGCTTCATCTTCAAGTACTCGCCTCGCCCCGGCACCGCCGCGTACGACCGCCTGACCGACGACATCCCCGACCACGTCAAGCGCTTCCGCAATAACGACCTGCTCGATCTGCAGTCGCTGATCAGCAAAGAGATCCACGACAGCTACATCGGCCAGACGGTGGAAGTCTTCGTCGAGGGCGTATCCAGCAAGACCCGCAAGGCCGCCAACGCCGCCGCGACCAACGTCTCCCTCGGCTGGCAGGATGACGAGCAAATCACACAGCTCTCCGGCCGAACCGATGGCGACCTGATCACCTTCTTCGACGGCGATGAATCCATGATCGGCTCGATCGTGAAGGTCAAGGTCGCGTCGGCGCTGCCCCTGGCGCTGACGGGTGCAATGCTCCAAGAAACGAGAAAATCATAACGATGGAACCTGAAGTTCAAGCAGCATGGATTATCGCCGCCGGTACGGTTTTAGGTGCCATGATCGCAGCGACTGCTGCTGCGCTTGTCGGCAAAATTATTCTCAACCGAGAGAAGCTCGCTGAAAACTTGGAATACGCCAAAAACGATATCGCTTTTCTCTTAAAAGTGGAAGAGTTGCACTGTGAGTTGCATAAAAATTCCGGCGGCAACTCAAATAAAAATACCGTCCGTGAAAGGGTACGTAGTAATACTGATTTAATTTGGTCTGCCAAATTTACGCCGGGCAGAATACGTTCTGATGGCGGACTTCCCGCCGCTGGCGCTGACTGGCCAAATGGCCCAGCTCTAAGCGAATCGCGAAAATGAATTTTTTTGACGCCCACCTCGATATGGCCATGAACGCGATCGACTACGAGCGCGACCAGTCGCTGCCCGTTTCAGCCCTTCGCCAGCGCGAGCAGGGCGGTGTGAAGGACGACCGAGGCACCGCGACGGTCAGTATTCACGAGCTTAAGCAGGGCGGCTGCGGGGTTGTGCTCAGCACGGTGATCGCACGCAGCAAGCCCTGGGTCTCTGCGGGCAGGGCGATTGCGCGTGACAACATCGACTGGCCGGACCCCTCGATGGCGTATGCCGCGGCGATGGGCCAGCTCGCGTACTACCGCCTGCTCGAAGGGCGGGGGCACCTGCGCCTGATTACCAGCGCAGAGCAGCTCCACCAGCACACCGCCGACTGGAACGCGAATCCGGAAAACACGCCGCTGGGCCTGATCCTCACCATGGAGGGCGCCGACCCGATCACCGAGCCCGATCAGCTATACCACTGGCATGCGGCGGGACTACGCACGCTCATGCTCGCTCACTTTGGTAAGAGCCACTACGCCCACGGCACCCCTCACCCCAAGCCCGACAATGCCTATGACATCGACGGCCCGTTGACCGACATGGGGCGTGCGATCCTGCCCATGATGCATCAGATAGGGATGCCGCTCGACCTAACGCACACCGCCGATCGCTCGTTCGCCGAGGCCGCGGACCTCTTCCCCGGTCGTATCTATTCCAGTCACACCGCTTGCCGCGCGATTTGCAACATCCCGCGCAACCACAGCGATGCGCAGATCAAGACACTGCTGGACCGAGGCGGTGTGATCGGCCTGCCTTTGTACAACCGATTCCTGAGTATCAGCTACGCAGACAACCCGACCAAGGGTGCGGTTACCTACGCCACCGTCGCGGATCACGTCGACCACATCTGCCAGCTCGCCGGCAACGCGAAGCACGTAGGCATCGGCAGCGACGCGGACGGCGGCTTCGGCCGCGAGCACATGCCCGCCGAGCTCGATACGCACCGTGACATCTATCATCTTGGCCAAACACTCACATCGCGCGGGTACAGCGAAGCGGATATCGCCGGGATCATGAAAGATAACTGGCTCCGGTTTTTTGGCCAGACGCTGGGCTAGCAATTAATCACGTGCAGTCGGGCTGTCTTACCTGATATGCGCCAGCTTGTTCAGCCCGTTGTACGCGGCGATCTTGTACGCCTCGGCCAGGGTCGGGAAGTTGAAGACGTTGTTGATGAAGAACTCTGCCTTGCCGCCCAGCGCCATGCAGCACTGGCCGATGTGGATCAGCTCGGTTGCGCCGGTGCCGATCGCGTGGACGCCGAGGATCTCGTGCGTTTCCTGGTGGATGAGCAGCTTGAGCATGCCGCTGTCGTCGCCGAGGATCTGGCCCCGCGCGATCTCACGGTAGTGCGCGATGCCTGCCTCGTAGGGGATGCCTTCTTCGGTCAGCTGCTGCTCGGTCTTTCCGACCATGGAGATCTCGGGCACCGCGTAGATGCCGAAGGGGAACAGCTGCTGGTTCCAGTTGTCCACCTGAACGCCGAAGGCGTGACAGATCGCGCGGCGGCCCTGCTCCATCGAGGTCGACGCCAACGCGGGGAATCCGATGACATCGCCCGCGGCATAGACGTGCTCGATGACGCGCGGGTTCTGCGGGTCTTCCATGTTCATGCACTGGTAGTGCTCATTGACTTTCAGACGCTCGCGGTCGTCGTAGGTGATGCCGACGTTTTCGAGCATGAGCTTGCCGCAGACGCCCTGGCGTCCGACGGCGTACAGCAGGGTCTCTGCGCAGATGCGCTTGCCCGATTCGAGCACCGCTTCGACATGCGAGCCGTTGACCGAGCGGGTGATCGAGCCGTCGGTCGGGGAAAGCGCGTTGATGGCGGTCACTTTTTCGCCCAGGCGCAGCGTGATGCCGTCCTGACGCATGAGGTACTGGAACGCTCCGCTGATCTCGTCGTCGAGGAAGCCGAGGACCTCGTTACGGCCTTCGATGAGCGTGACGCGAACGCCGAGGGTCGCCATGATGCAGGCGTACTCGACGCCGATGACCCCGCCTCCGACAACAATCATTGTCTTAGGCAGCTTCTTGAGGTTCAGGAGCGTGTCGGAACTGAGCACGTCGGTGTCGTTGAAAGGCACGTGCTTGGGCAGCGCGGGCCGGGTGCCGACGGCGACGAGGAATTTGTCTGCGGTGAGCATCTCCGTGTCGCCGTTGCGGACGACCTGGAGAAGGTTGGGCCCTTCGAAGTGAGCTTCGCCCCAGACCAGTTCCACGCCGTTGCGATCGAACTGATCTCGGATGACTTCCCACTCATGTCGGATGACTCCATCTGAGACCGAGACGAGGTCGGCGATGGTGATGTCTTTCTTGACGCGGTAGCTGCGTCCGTACCACCCGCGACGTGATGCGCCGGTGAGGTGCAGCGCTGCCTCACGCAGGGCTTTAGAGGGGATCGTGCCGGTGTTGATCTGCGCGCCGCCGACGACTTTGGATTTCTCAATGATGGCGACAGACTTGCCGAGCTTGGCGGCCTGGATGGCGGCCTTCTGCCCGGCGGGGCCGGTGCCGATGACGATGCAGTCGTAGTGTTTCATGTGGAGTAGCCGGTCTGATGGATACGGGCGCGGGGCGCGCCGCCCTGATCTGGTATCGGTTCAGGCCGAATGCAATTTAACGGTTGTAGCGGGGCGGTGCGCATCGAGCGCAAGAAGCCGCGTATTTCCGGCCGGTTATCGGGCGGAATTGGGCAGTGTTACACGTAGCCAGCATCCGGGGCCGCCGCACGCAAGGGACAGCTCATCTGAGCCTCCTGCGAGCAGGATCGATTGTCCGGGGCCGCATTCGACGGCCACGCCATCGAGTTTCGTGAAGGTCAATATGCCCTCCAACCCTATCCATATCTCTGCGCGGTCTGTCAGAATCCTTGTGGACATAGACCCGCCCGCAGTCACCCGATCGATATGAAAAAAATCGGAGCACGCTTTAGCTTGCGTCTCGAAAGCAGCAAGCGACTGTGGCTTGGCTAGCGCGGTGGACTTGCGCGTGCCGGCGAAATCAATACACGCCATCGCCTGCTCGATGTGCAGCTCACGCTCTGTACGCCCCCAGTCGTACACGCGGAAGGTCGTGTCGCTGGGCGTCTGCACCTCGGCAACGAGCACGCCCGCGCCCAGTGCGTGCAGCGTCCCGCTGGGCAGGTAGTGGCAGTCGCCCCTGATGGCTGGCACCGCGTTGAGCAGCGGCACAACAGCTTCGTCGGTGTTGACCTTGAGCGCGGCGTGGAGCTGCTGCGGCGTCACGCCGGGCTTGAGCCCCTTGTAGATCACCGCGCCCGGCTTCGCATCCACGATGTACCACGCCTCGCTCTTGAGGTGCGCCTCGGGGTGCGCGGCCGCATACCCGGGTGACGGATGCACCTGCACCGAGAGATTTTCGCTTGCATCAAGGAACTTGATCAGCAGCGGGAAGCCGCCGTCGGCAGAGGGCTTGACGCCTTGACCTAAAAACGACTCGCCGTACATCTGCATGAGCTGTCGGATCGTCTTGCCCGAGAGCGGCCCGTTCGCGACGGCGGAGTACTCTGCGTTGCCGCCTCCGCCGCTGACGCTGGTCGTTGCCAGGTCCGCGATCTCCCACGACTCGCCGATCCTCGCCGAGGCATCGCCGGGCAGTGCGCGGCCGAGTTTTTCCAGTGAGCGCCCGCCCCAGACCTTTTCTTTGTAGATCGGGTGAAAGGCCAGGGGGTAGAGCGTGGGGCGGTGGGTCATGCGTGTCCGTGATGGCCGGGGCTTGCGTGTTGCCTGAAAGCAACAGATCGGGAATCTTGCGTAAAGACCTTGATTTAAGGCATCGGCCGGGGATAATAATAATTGTGAGTGCGGGTGGCTGTTTATATTTATTTTCAGGAGACCCGCGATGAGGATGAACCCCACAAGTTTGATCTGTGTTGCAGCGCTGGCCGCAGTTTTTTCTGCCGCGTTGCCGGTGTTCGCCGAGCATGGCAGCCGCGCGGATTATCCCGCCGATGCGATTGTGATCCGTCGGACGATCCCCGACCCCTTCGCGGCTCAGCGTCAGCCGTTGACTTCGGACCGCCTGAGCACCACCTCGACCCGCTACATCGATGCCCGCCGGGGGTTCAGGCCCTATAGCGCGGTACACGGCCACGCCTGCCTTGGCCAAAACGTCATCGTCGGATATGACGACAACTTCGGTATCACCCGCCCGGAAGATCGGCCATACTCCTACGCAAACCGCGCCCCGCGTACGGGTGTAGAGAAGTTTGAGAACCGCAGCGACGCGCAGGTCAGTTCGGCGGCGACGACACCGGTCACAGACCCGGTGCTTATCATCATTCATGACGATCGCACTAATGCAGCTACTAGTGCTTCACAGGACAAGGCTAGCGACAAGCCCGACATGCACATCCGCATCCACAACGATGTCCCCCAGTTGCCTAGCCGCAGCGGAGCGGTGATCATCGCTGCCGACGGCACCGTGATCCAGGTCGGCGATTAAGCTTCGATCCGTAGAATCAGACCCAGCATCTTCCGCGCCATCCTGTTCCAGACGGGATGGCGTTTTTGCTTCGTCCGCTTGCAACTATAATCCCGTGATGATTCCACGCAGACCCACACGCCAGGTGACCGTCGGCGACGAACGCGTCGGGCGAATTCTCATCGGCGGCGGCAAGAACGGAACGGCCCCGGCGCCGGTCTCCGTCCAGTCGATGACCACCTGCTACACGCACGAGGTCGATACCTGTGTCGCCGAGATCAACCGTCTGGCCGCAGCGGGGGCGGACATCGTGCGTGTGGCCGTGCCGGGCAAGAACGACACGCAGGCGCTTAAGCAAATCATCCCGCAGGTGCGTGTGCCGATCGTCGCGGACGTGCATTTTCATTTCGGCCGCGCGCTTGAGGCCGTCGAGGCCGGCGTGCACAAGATCCGCCTGAACCCCGGCAACATCAGCGACCGCAAACAAGTCGAAGAAGTCATCGCCGCCTGCAAATCGGCCAACGGCGGCAGGGGCATCCCCATCCGCGTCGGCGTCAACGAGGGCTCGATCGTCGAACGCAAGGACAAGCAAAAGCGTCTCAAGGAACTCGGCGGCGTCTTCTCCGACAACAAGCACGGCCACTTCCTTGCGATCATGATCACCAAGCTCGAAGAATACCTCGATATCTTCTACGACAACGACTTTTACGACATCACCATCAGCGCCAAGTCGCCGGACCCGTCACTGGTGATCGCCGCCTACACCGAGATCAGCAAACGCTTTGACCACCCGCTGCACCTGGGCGTGACCCACGCCGGCCCGCGCGAGACGGCCATGATCCGCAGCTGCGTGCCGCTGGGGCACCTTCTCGCGTCTGGGATCGGCGACACGGTTCGCATCAGCTACGCCAGCGACCCGGTGTTTGAGGTCGAAGATGCGCTGGAGATGCTTTACGTGCTGGGCCTGCGCGAGCGCAAGGGTGTGGACCTGATCGCCTGCCCGACGTGCGGACGCATCCAGGTGGACCTGTTCACGCTGGTGCAGGATGTGCGCAAGAAGCTCGCCGACCAGATCACGCTGCCGATCAAGGTCGCGGTGATGGGCTGCATCGTCAACGGGCCGGGCGAGGCGGAGGGCGCGGATGTCGCGATTTTTGCCGGTAATCAGCGCGGCATCATCTACGTCCAAGGCGAGAAGGTTGCGAACGTTCCTGAAGCCGAAATCCTTGAGCGGCTGATGGCTGAGTGCGTGAAGTTTGAGAACAAGGTCAAGGCCGGCCAGGCGAAGCTGGGCGAGAAGGTCGTGCAGATCGCCCCTCCGGACCCGATCGGCGAGCTGGGCAGCGGCTTTGATAAGATCGCCTCGGGGCAGGTCGATGCGGCTCCAGGACACACCGGCCTGACCATCGGCAAAACGAACTGATTCACTACCACCGCTTTGAAAGGAAACAACATGTCTAACTTGATGACTCGTCGTGGATTGATCGCAGGCGTTTCGGCGGCATCGGCCGCGCTCGTTGCCGGATCAATCCCCGGCCGCGCCCAGGCGCACCCGCATGTGCTGGCCGCGGTTAAGCCGCCTGTCACGCTCAAGCAGGGCGCGACCGTGCTGATCCAGGGCGACTCGATCACCGACGCCGGACGAAGCAGGGACACGCAGGACACCGCCAACGATTTCGCTCAACTCGGCAACGGCTACGCCAAGCTCATCGGCTACCACCTCCTGAGCAAGTACGCCGACAAAGAGCTCAAGGTCTATAACCGCGGCATCTCCGGCCACAAGGTGCCCGACCTCGACGCACGTTGGGACAAGGACTGCATCGATCTCAAACCCGATGTGCTTTCGATCCTCATCGGCGTCAATGACATCTGGCACAAGATGAACGGCAAGTACGAGGGCACGCCGGAGACTTATGAGTCCGGGTACAAGGCGCTGCTCAAGCGGACCAAGGATGCACTGCCCGATGTGCAGATCATCGTTTGCGAGCCTTTTGCGCTGCGTTGTGGAGCGGTGAAGGATACGTGGTTCCCGGAATTCGATGCGCGTCTTGCGGGCGCGAAGGCGGCGGCGGAGTCGGCGGGTGCGGTGTTCGTGCCGTTCCAGGCGATGTTCGACGCTGCGATCGCGGCCGGCAGCGCACCCGAGTTCTGGGCCAAGGACGGCGTGCACCCCAGTGCACAAGGTGCCTCGCTCATGGCGATGCGCTGGCTGGGCGATACGGGTCTGGCGTAAGCCAGGCGGCCGATCTGAAAACGTATGACCAGCCGCGACCGTGAGGGAGCGGGCGTCGAGAAATGGTCGTGCGTATGAAGACAGCCCGCTCTCTCACGGCCGCGGCTGGTTGAGGCAAGACAGCTTCTCGTACACGTACTGAGTCAATAAAAAACCGCCGGCGCACGGCCGGCGGTTTTCTTTTGTTTGTTCGTAAGCAATTCGATAGGTGGACTATTAGATCAGCGGTGTCTTGCCCGGGACGGGGGTCGGCGGGATCTCGCCTTCCTCGTACGAGGCGGGCGTGAGGTCGAGCTTGGACTGGTTCATGATCCAGTCCCACTCGATCTTCTGGCCGGTGTACGCGGACATCTGTCCCATGAGCGACATCAGCGTGGACTCGGCAACCTGCTTGGATTCGTTGAGCGGCTGGCCCGCGCGGATCGATGCGACGAAGTCGCCGTGCTCCTGGACGAAGTCCAGACCCTGCTGCTTGAAGACCTGAACGGGCTTGCGGTTCCAGTCGAGGATGAACGACTGCGGGCCGGCGTTGATGAGCTGGCCGTTGCCGCCCTGGAAGGCGTCGCCGATGTTGCCTGCGGTGCCCGGGGTCTGTCGGGTATGGGCCTGGAACTGTTCGCCGTTGGGGTACTCGTAGCAGACGCTGAAGTGGTCGAAGATATTGCCGTAGATCGGGTCGCGGTAGACCTCTTTGCCGCCGAAGGCGTAGGCCGAGCGGCAGGGCCCGCCCATGATCCAGTGCATGATGTCGATCTGGTGGATGACCAGCTGCGCGATCATGTCGCCGCTGAGCCAGCCGAACCACCACCAGTTGCGCAGCATCCACGCCATGTCGGATTCGCCCTCGGCGCGTGGCGTCGGGGTCCGGCCTGCGGCGCGGCAGAAGAACAGCGAACCGCCGGTCACTTTACCGATCGCGCCGTCGTGCACCGCCTGGATCGCGGCCCTGTAGTGCGGGGCATGTCGGCGCTGGGTGCCCGCGAGGATGCCCAGGCCTTTTTCCTTCGCGACCTCGCCGGCCTTCATGAACCGACGCACGCCGACCGGGTCCACCGCGATGGGCTTTTCTGCGAAGACGTGCTTGCCGGCGTTGACCGCGGCCTCGACGTGCTTGGCGCGGAAATGCGGATAAGAAGCGCAGAGCACGATGTCCACGTCCGTGGCGATGAGCTTTTGATAAGCATCCATACCGACGAAGCAATTTTCATCCGTCACCATGTACGAATTTGGCACGCTCTTCTTCAGGCTCTCGCGCGAACGAGTGATGTGGTCTGGGTAAATGTCGGCCAGCGCGGTGATTTGGATCCCGGCCGAGGACTTGGATATGTCTGCAGCAGCGCCTGTGCCGCGTGCGCCGCAGCCGATCAGGCCGACCTTCAGCGTTTCGGTCTGCTGGGCGTAAGCCATCGGTGCAATCGCGGCGAGCGCGGCGGCACTGGCAGAGGCGCGGATCAGGTCACGGCGTGTCAGCTTGATGTCGGACATTAAACATTCCTTTCTAAGGTCTTCGGACAGATTGATCGGCGATGGAGAGACTCTGAAAAGCCCAATGACTTTACGTCATCCGTGCTGTCGAGTCACGCATTTGCACTGGGATTCGCAAAAATCCAAAGCCCGTCGGCGGGAGGGCCCGGATATTGACTGTCTCTTCCGGTTGGCTATAATGTTGTCACAACATAACGACTGCCTTGATCAAGAGTGACCGAGGGTATGGGCCCACTGACGTCACCGCAACCGCGTTTGCAGCGCAAACGAGAGGTGCGAATTCCCACCCCGCAGCATGGGCCGCGGGGGCAGATCAAGAGCGGACGGCAGCCAGCGTATACACCGCTTGAAGAGCCGCCCCTCTTGCCCTGCAACGAGGGGTTTTTGTTTGAGGCACAAGCAACGTTTTGCGGGCGGGCTTGCCCCGCCTTAAGCAGCGAGTAAACGCCATGAGCTACGTCAAAGCACTCAAAGCCAAGGAATGCGGGGCCGAGTACCCCATCGAGCCTCGCACGATCTGCGACCTGGACTTCTCGCCGGTCGAAGTGGTCTATGACTACCAAGCGATGAAGGGCAAGGTCACGCGCGAGTCGATCGAGGCCGGCCCGCTCTCGCTCTGGAGATACAAGGACCTCCTGCCCATCGAGGGCGAGCCCAAGACCGGCTTCCACTCCGGGTGGACCCCGCTGGTCAAGGCCGACCGCCTGGCCAAGAAGCTCGGCGTCGATGAGCTCTACATCAAGGACGACTCGGCCAACTACCCCAGCTACTCGTACAAGGACCGCGTCGTTGCCGTCGCCGTCACCAAGGCCATCGAGTTCGGCTTCAAGACCGTCGGCTGCGCATCGACCGGCAACCTCGCGCACTCGGTCGCCGCGCACGCCGCCATCGCGGGCCTCGACTCGTTTGTCATGGTCCCGCACGACCTGGAAGAAGGCAAGATCGTCGCCACCCGCTCCTTCGGCCCCAAGCTCGTGAAGATCAAGGGCAACTACGACGACGTCAACCGTCTCTGCGCACAGATCGCCGACAAGTACGGCTGGGCGATTGTCAACGTCAACCTGCGCCCGTTCTATACCGAGGGCGCGAAGACGCACGGCTTCGAGATCGCCGAGCAGCTCGGCTGGAAACTGCCCAAGCACACGGTCGTCCCCGTTGCCGGCGGCACCATCCTGCCCAAGATCTGGAAGGCCTATCAGGAGTTCATCAAGCTAGGCCTAGTCGAGGACAACAGCCCCGCGATGTACGGCGCACAGGCCGCGGGCTGCAACCCCATCAGCAAGGCGGTGCAGGCCGGCGAAGACCTCTTCCACCCCCAGAAGCCCAACACCATCGCCAAGTCGATCGCCATCGGCAACCCGGCGGACGGCTACTACGTCATCCAGCACATCAAGGAGTCGGGCGGCTACGCGGCCTCGGCGACCGACCCCGAGATCATCGCCGCCATCCGCCTGCTCGCTCAGACCGAGGGCATCTTCACCGAGCCCGCGGGCGGCACAACGCTGGCATGCGCGATCAAGCTGATCCAGGAGGGCCGCATCCCCCGTAACGAGCCGATCTGCGTCTGCATCACCGGCAACGGGCTGAAGACGATCGAGGCGATGGACGGCCAGTTCGAGCACGTCGAGCCCATCCCCGCCAAGATCGGGGACTTCGACGCGATGCTCAAGGCCATGCAGGAGGCCGACGAGCCCGCCCCTGCTGCCGGTGCTCGGTAGGGCAGCCGTTGCCGCGAATTCGCGGCCTGAGCCCAAAGAAATACATCGGCGTCTGCCCCGAAAAGATGGGCAGGAATGCCTGTCCCCTTTGTCCTAGAATGTCATTGGCGGCAATCCCGCCCGGAGAATCAAGATGTCCGACACGATCACCGTCACCATCCCCGCCGCGCTTCGCCCACAGGTCGAGGGCAAGGACGCCGTCACCGCGCAGGGCCAGACCATCGGCTCGGTGCTCGACGCGCTCAAGAGCCAGTACCCCTCGTTCGGCGAGAAGCTCTTCCCCAACGGCGGGGCACAGATGAACCGCTCGATCAACGTCTACATCAACGAGGAAGACATCCGCTTCCTCGACAACTTGGAAACAAAAGTGACCGCGAGGGACCAGGTCGACATCATCCTCGCCATCGCCGGCGGATGACGCCGACAGAGGCCTGGCATCATCCGACGCCCAACAGCCTGCCTTTCTCCCCGGCTACACGCCGGCCGTGTCGGTAGAGACTCGAAACCTCAGATCAGGAGCACGCCATGTCCATCATCAAACGAAAGTGCTGGTTGACCTTTGAAGGCGGTACGCAGCAGCAGCCTCGGCTCTGGGCGATGAGTCAGAAGTTCCCGGAAGTCGTTTTCGACATCCGCCAGGCGAGCGTGAACCAGGACATCGGCATCATGGCCGTCCTGTTCGAGGGCGAAGAAGACGACATCCAGGAAGCGCTGGAGCACCTGATCCAGAACGGCGTAAAGGTCGACCCGGTTGAAGGCGGGTCGCTGGTGGCGGGATGACGTGCGAAGTTCGATCTGCGATGTCCGATGTGGCACGCATAGGACTTCGCAAGAAAGTATGAGACATGACAGTGCTTGATACATCGGACATCGGACATCAAACATCGGACATCAGCAGGTACCACCGGCAGATGCTCCTGCCCGGCTTCGGCGAGCAGGGCCAGCGCAAGCTCCTGGGCGCGACCGCGCTCATCGTCGGCTGCGGCGCGCTGGGTACGGTGATCGCCAACATGCTCTCACGCGCCGGCGTAGGCCACCTGGTCATCGTCGATCGCGACTTCATCGAGATCACCAACCTCCAGCGGCAGATCCTGTTCGATGAAAACGACGTGAAGAACGCGATCCCCAAGGCCGAGGCCGCAAAGGCAAAGATCGCAACGATCAACTCGCAGGTGAAAGTCAGCGCGGTGGTCGACGATGTCAACCACACCAACATCGAGTGGCTGGCCGGCGTGAAGCCCGACGGCAGCGACGCGACCGACTCGCCCGCCGGACGAAGGGTCGACATCATCGTCGACGGCGTGGACAACTTCGAGACGCGCTACCTCGCCAACGACTGCGCGGTCAAACACGGCATCCCTTACGTTTACGGCGGGGCGGTGGGCACCGTCGGCGCGAGCTACCCGATCCTGCCGCACACGGTAAAGCCCGGCGAGCAGGGCGAAAGCGCATGGGAAAAAACCGGCAAGGCCACCCCGTGCCTGCGCTGTATCTTCGAGCAGGCGCCGCCCCCGGGCCTGAACCCCACCTGCGACACCGCCGGCGTCATCGGCCCGGCCGTGTCCATCATCGCCAACTATGAAGTACTTGAAACACTCAAGATCCTCACCGGCAACCTCGCCGCGGTGAACCCGACCATGCTCACGCTCGACCTCTGGGCCAACACCGTGCGCCAGTTCAAGGTCGCACGGGCCTACGACGTGGGCGACTGTCAGTGCTGCAAGAAGCGTGACTTCGAGTTCCTCGACGGCAAGTTCGCCGCGGGAACGACGACACTCTGCGGGCGCAACGCCGTGCAGATCAGCCAGAAACTCGGCGACGGCCAGAAGCTGGACTTCGACGAGATCGCGTCGCGCCTCGAGAAGCACGGCACGGTCAAGGCCAACAAGTTCATGCTGCGGGCGGACATCGTCGACAACGGCGAAAACTACGAATTAACACTCTTTACCGATGGGCGGGCTATCATCAAAGGCACGCAGAAGGCGGCAGTCGCCAAGAGCGTGTACGCCAAGTACGTTGGCGCATGACGATCACCCCGCACGACAGGACACCCATGGCGCTCGAACAGGAAATCAAGGTCTATCAGTTCATGCAGGGCTACGGCGAGATGCTGCTGAGCGATATCGCTGAGGCCGATGCGTTCAAGCTGATCTGCGATGGCGGGGTGAGCCCGGCCTGGATCATCGGGCACCTGGGTTTTGTTGCCAACGGCATGCTTGCACGGTGTGGCGCCGAGTCGAAAATCGATCTTGAAGCCCTCAGGCCGTTATTCGCCGGCGGCAGCAAGCCCGCGAATGACGACGCGACGCGCTACCCGTCATGGGGTACTCTGCTGGCGACGTGGCGGCAGGGTCACGCCGATCTTGCAGCGCTGGCCCCAGCGTTAAAAGGCGACGTGCTGAGCCTGCCTAACCCCAGCGAACGGATGCGGGGCAACGGGCTGCCGATGATGCATGACCTTCTGAGCTTTGTGATGACCGGCCACGAGGGCACACACCTGGGGCAGCTCTCGACCTGGCGCCGCGTACAGGGCAGATCGCCGCTGTTTTAATGCTCCTTCGAACAGGCCCGCTCGCATGTCCCACCCCGAATCGCCATGATCTACCTCGATAACGCAGCAACCAGTTTCCCCAAGGCCCCAGGCGTCATCGAGGCGATCTCGAAGTTTATCGCCAATGACGCAGCCAACCCCGGGCGCGCTGGACACCGCATGTCCCAAGCGGCCAACGAGATGGTTGATCGCGTTCGCCTCAAGCTTGCCCGCATGGTGAATGCGCTGGACCACAAGCGTATGGTCTTTGCGCTCAACGGTACCGATGCGCTCAACATCGCTATCAAGGGCGTCATCAGCGAGTGCGTCATCAAGAGCGACATCAAGCCTCACGTCATCACCAGCGTGCTCGAGCACAACTCGGTCAGCCGGCCGCTCCAGGCGATGTTCGAGGCGGGCAAGATCGATCTTACACGCGTGAGCTGCGACGATAGCGGGCTGATCGACCCGGCCGACATCAGGGCCGCGATCACCCCCGCGACCAGGCTCATCGTGCTGACTCACGCCAGCAACGTCATTGGAACGATCCAGGACGCCGCCGCCGTCGGCAGGATCGCACGCGAGGCCGACACCCTGTTCTGCCTCGACGCGGCGCAGACCATCGGTGCTTATCCGATCGATGTGCAGGCGATGCAGATCGACCTGCTCGCGTTCCCCGGCCACAAGTCGCTGCTCGGGCCTACAGGGACTGGCGGGCTCTATGTCGGCACGCGGGTGCCCGAGCCTTCTGAGAATGTCAACGGTTCAACCTGCCGGCTCATGCCGTTCCGCGAGGGCGGAACCGGCGGCGATTCCAAGACGCCAACCCAGCCCGCAGAGTTCCCGCACTACCTCGAGGGCGGCACGCCTAACACCATCGGCATCGTCGGCCTCGAAGCCGGCCTCGATTTTCTGGCCAAGAGCGACCCGGCAAAGACCCTGAAGCATGAACAGGCGTTGGTCCAGCAGGTCATCGATTTTATTCATAACGATGATCGATTCACACTCTACGGCAACACCGATGCGGCAAGCCGCGTGGGGACACTGAGCTTTAATCTCAACGGCATGAACTCGCAGGATATCAGCGGCATTCTCGACAGCGAATTCAAGATCGCGGTCCGAGCAGGCCTTCACTGCGCCCCTTACGCGCACCAGCGGCTGGGAACATACCCCGACGGAACAATCCGCGTCAGCCCCGGCGCATTCACAGCCGCAGACGAGGTTGCGACGCTCATCGATGCGCTCGATCAGATTGCGATGTGATCACCAGGACCGGCTGATGCCGACCTTGGCGACGACCTGATAGTTGTCCCCGCTGTCGGCGAAGTTGTCGGTCAGCGCAACACTGCTGTTCAGGAAGTAAAACGTCGCGCCGGCGGTCAGGTCCCACGCGCCCAGCCACTGGTCGGTCCCGAGCACGCTCGAGAGCGGCAAAGTGCCCATCAGCCCGATGCTGGCGTAGCCGAAGGTCTCGTTATCGCCCGTCGTGTTGTTGGTGTAGTAGTCGTCGAGCGAGAAGCCGATCGCAACCGGGATACTCAGAACCACCGGCACCGGGGCGTCATTGGACAGGTCGAAGGTGTATTCGCCGCCGAGTTCGAGGTAGGAGTTTTCGTCTGCCAGCAGGTTGTTCTGCAGTTCGACGGCCACGGCGATGTAGGCCGAGAAAGCCGATCGGTCGCAGAGCGCGTACGGGTCGGTGCTCAGGCCGAGGTTGAGCTCGGTGATGTTGCCGTTGGTGGCGCTGCTGGGGTATGCGTAGTAGGTCAGGCCGAGGCTGGCGTTGATCATGCCCAGGTCAAAGCCGAGGCTGCTGTAGATGTCCTGCTCGTACCAGCTCTTGGGGTTGGAGGCGCCGCCGCCGGGCCCGTCGGTATCGGTGTGGATCGAGCCCCAGGTGCCGACGGTCAGGCCGATGCCGTCGTCGACAGGCAGGGTGAACTCGATGCCCGGCTGCAGGGTCAGTCCCTGGTCCGAGTCGAGCTGTTCGTAGCCCCGGAACATGTAGATGCTGACATAGTCGAGGCTGGCCGACGCTGTGATGCCGTTGGACGCCTGTTGCTCGTCGGCACGAGTTTGGCCTGCGGTGGTCGCGAGCGCGGCGAGCAGGGCGGCTTGGGTGAACCATTGTCGCTTGAGGGTATTTGCGGGCATCACGGCCTCCTATGGGTTTTGGGTGCAACACCACCAATATCGGCGCAGTTAATGAGCGGCGATCAAATTTGGCATGGGCAAGAAAAAACCCGCACGCCTTGAGAGCATGCGGGCCTTTGAGTTTTCGTAACCGGTGTCCTCGGGCAAGCCGTGGACCTGGGTCGATTACCAGTCGCGGCTGACACCGACGTTCAGGACGAACTGGTAGTTGTCGTTCTCGTCGGTGGTGCTCTTGGAGATGCCCGCGACGTCGCTGTTCAGCAGGTACAGGGTGACGCCCGCGTTGAGGTCCCAAGCGCCGAACCACTGGTCATAGCCGATGAGGTTGGCCATGGCGATGGAGCCCTGGAGGCCGACGCTGTAGAAGCCGATGAAGTTCTCGGCGCCGGTGGCGTCGTTGTAGTAGTTCTGGAGCGACATGCCGATGGCGAAGGGCACGGACCAGGACCAGTCTTCAATGACGGTGCCTTCGGTGGGCAGGGTGAACGCGCCGCCGACTTCGGCGTAGGAGTTTTCGTCCGAGCCGACGTTGTTCTGCAGTTCAACCGCGACCAGGAGGTAGGGGTTGAAGGCGAAGTCGCCGAAGAGTTCCGAGTCATCGTAGGAGACCGAGGCGAATGCTTCGGTGATGTCGGAGTTGACGGCCGCGCTGGGGTAGGTGTAGTAGGTCAGGCCGGTGCTGAAGCTGAAGTCGCCGTAGGCAAAGCCGAGGCTGGCGTAGACGTCCTGCTCGTACCAGGAGCTGGGGTTGGAGCCGCCGCCGGTGACTTCGGTGTGCATCGAACCCCAGGTGCCGACGGTCAGGCCGATGCCGTCGTCGACCGGCAGGGTGAACTCGATGCCGGGCTGGAAGCCGGCACCCAGGTCATGCTCGTCCTGCTCGTAGCCGCGGAAGATGTAGTTGGTCACGTAGTCCAGAGAGGCCGAGGCGGTGATGCCTGAGCCTTCGCCTTCAGCGGCGAGTGCCGGGGTGGCGAGAGCGCCAAGAACGGCTGCGGTCGTAAACAAACGGGTAAGGGTGGTGGTCTTCAAGACAAGGTCTCCTTGGAGGGTGGAAGACTGTTTCCTCTGGCACAAACTGCAATGACGTTCATCACAAGATCTGTACCAGCTTCATGAACAAGGTTAGATATTGGTTAAAGTATCGGTTGATCGGTCCGTTTCAGTCCTATTTAAGTTCTATATCTTGATAGGTTCTGAGGTTGACGTCAAATCGGAAATCGACTTACAAAATGATGAGAGATTAGATGATATGCTTGTCTGATAAAGTTTGTAATTACTAGGCTATGAATCGACTTAAGTCCGATATTTTGGCCATTTTAATCACGCTGGCCCTCTGCCTCGATATAAATCCTGAACGCGGTTCGCTTGTTCGCGACGAACGGTGTCCAGTGTGATTTTTGCAATGTGGAAAACCGGGCGGTCCTCCGCAACCATCCGGCAGTGATCCTGAATCGTCGCATACAAAAACTTGAACGCATCACGAGGCTGATGCATCTGGTCCAACGCATCGATCAGCATCTCGCGCGTGACATCCTCGGCAAAGAGTGAGCGCAGTGTCGGCACTTCGCCAACGCCGTTGTAGCAAGCCGCCAATCTCTTGTTGCAAAGGTCGTACAGTGTCGTACCCGACCAGATCAGGCGATCGATCAGGTTCTGCTTGTCCAGGCGTGCTTCCTGGAAAAACGCGGCCGATTCCCGATTCAACTCGTACCGCAGCTCAAGAGGGAGCAGCAGCTTGACCCCAACGCCATCCTGTTTCAGGAACTTGTTGTCAAACATCGGCCAGGCGATCGCCTTCATCTTTTCCGCAACTCCGTGAACAAGCGTGGGTTCATCGAGCCGATCGACAAAGACGATCATGCCAATGAAACCCAGTTCGTTAATCGCGGAGATGAATCGGCGAGTGAGTTGATAGCGCGTGTCGCTCATGCGCTCGCCGCCGCGTGCGGGCGTTGGCATGGGCTGGCCGGCGAGGTGCGAGGGGCGGAGCATCTCGAGCATCTGGCGGAGTTCGTCGCTGCTGCGTTTGATGGCCGGCATCTCGCGGGCGGCTCGGCGCGAGACCCTCCAAAGGCAGAGCAGTCGGTAGCCGTAGAACCCCCAGATCGCCAGGGCACAGGCTACCGCAGCGATCATGCCCGGCAATGCCCACGTCGGAGGCGAAGAGACAAGTGCAAAAATCGCATAGAACACGAGCGCCGCGACGGTCACGACGATCGCCTTGGTCAGCACCCACCACTGAGGCAGGCGCGGGCCAAGCCGCAGGAGTTTTCGCAGGCGGGTGAAGCGGGGCAGCGCGGCGCCGCTGGACGGCTCGTCGTAGAGCGCTGCGAGCACGGCCAGGTCCACACGCGTCTGCATCGGGAGCTGCTTGATCGCGCGGCCGGTGGTCTCGATGTGAGGGACGGGCTCGGGTGTGTGGTCCTTCTCGCCCAAGAGAGCGGAGACGAGCTTGGTTACCGCACGCGAGAGGATCGCGTCCTGGTGGTCCTCGAGCCTGAATTTTGCGAGCATGGCCTCGGCCTTCTGCTTGCGGGCGGCCAGCAGCTTGTCCAGGACCGGGTTGAGGTCGTCGTAGGCCACGACCAGGACGGGTTTGTTTTCGGGGTTACGGTTGTATTCGTTGATCTTGCGGCCGAGCATGAGGCGGATCGCCGTCTTGCCGCTGCCCTTTTCGCCGAAGACCACGGCGGTGGCGGGCTGATCGATCCGGCCCATGATCTTGGCGAAATCCGGGTGGTCCGTCGCTCCGCCGGGGAGGCGCTGGAAGACCGGGTCCAGGCGTGCCTCTTCCGCCGCGAAGGGGTTGGCGTCCAGGCCGTGGTGCTTGAAGAAGGTGTCCGCGTTCATGCTTTTGTAGCCCGAGAAAGGCCGCTGCCCGTCGGGTATAACATAGCGACTTCGGCACGCCTCGCCGAATGAAAAGGATCCGCCGTGCAAATCTCTTCGCGACAGGTCGGGCGATGGTGGCGATGGTGAAACCCCGCCCGCGCTGTGCCTCGCCCCTGACCCGCACGACCGACCCGAGCCGCTGATCCCCATGTACGCCATCCCCAACGCCGAAAACTTCCGATCCCTCGTTGAACAGGCCAAAGGCCCGCTGCTGGTGCCTGTCTTTCGCCGACTCTTCTCCGACGCGCTCACGCCCGTGCTTGCCTACCGCAGGCTGGTGAGGCCCGACGATCGTCTGGCGCCCAGCTTCCTGCTCGAATCGGTCGAGGGTGGCGACCGCGCCGCACGCTACAGCTACGTCGGCGCCCAGCCCGTGATGCAAGTCATCGTGCATGGCAGCGACATCGAACTGCGTGACCACGCCAGGCCGTACAACAGCCGCTCCTACAAAACGCGTGACCCGCTGGCCGATATGCAGGAGCTGACCACGGGCGTGACGCTCGCAAAAGTGCCCGGCCTGCCAGACTTCACCGGCGGCTGGGTTGGTCACGCCGGCTACGACGTGGTGCGTTACCTCGAGGGCGACCAGCTCAAGCACCCGCCTAAGGATGACCGCAACCTGCCCGACCTGCACATGCAGCTCTATCACGAGATCGTCGCGTTCGATCACGTGCAGAAGTGTGTGCTCGCGATCACTCACGTCGAGGTCAGGCCCGGCGACGATATCGACGCCGCCTACGAAAGAGCCAACGCCAAGCTCGACACGCTTGTTCAGCGTCTGACCACGCCGCCGCCGAACTCCGCTGCCGACGGCGTGCTCGCGCCGGGGCACATCGACCTCGCGTCGCCTCCTCGCCAACTCACCGAGTCGAGCATGGGCGAGGGCGGCTACCAGGCCGCGGTCCTCAAGGCGAAGCAATACATCGCGGCGGGTGATATTTTTCAGGTCGTGCCCAGCCAGCGATTCCGTCTTGAAACCAAGGCGGACCCGTTCGACATCTATCGGGCGCTGCGCGTGATCAACCCCTCGCCGTACATGTTCTATCTGCAGATCGAGGGCGGGGTGCTGGTCGCGTCGAGCCCGGAGATCCTCTGCAGGGTGAAGGACGGCAAGGTTGTGAACCGTCCGCTGGCGGGCACACGTCGTCGGGGCAAGACGGCGTCGGAAGATGTTGCGCTTGAGGCCGAGCTGCGGTCGGACCCCAAGGATGTGGCCGAGCACGTGATGCTGGTCGACCTTGGGCGTAACGATGTGGGCCGAGTGGCCAGGCCCGGCTCGATCGCGCTGCCGGAGGTGCTGATCGTTGAGCGATACAGCCACGTGATGCACCTGAGCTCGACGGTGACGGGACAGCTGCGTGAAGGGATGTCGTGCTGGGATGCGTTGCGTCACACGCTGCCGGTCGGGACGGTGAGCGGAGCGCCGAAGGTCCGTGCGATGCAGATCATTGATCAGCTTGAGCCTGTGCGTCGCGGGCCGTACGCCGGGGCGGTGGGGTACGCGGACTTCGCGGGCAACATGGATATGGCGATCGCGCTGCGGACGATGGTCGTGATGCCGGGCAGCGAGCCGGGCAGTTGGCGCGTGGATATCCAGGCCGGCGCGGGGATCGTCGCGGACTCAGACCCGCAGCTTGAGCACGAGGAAACCGTGAACAAGGCGGCGGCCCTGGCCAAGGCGGTGGACCTCGCGGAATCGGCGTTCGTCGGCTGACCGCGGTTCTTAATGCTCGCCCCCGCAAGCGGTCGATACACCCCCCATGGCGACCGATCTCAAAACGATTCTCCAGCTCAAAGTGCCGCTGATTGTCACCGTCGGCTCGCAACGACTATCCCTTGACAAGGTGCTTAGCCTGTGCCCGGGTTCGATCATTGAACTACTTAAGAGCGCCGACGAGCCTCTTGAGATCATGATCAACAACAAGCAGATCGGCACCGGTGAGGCGATCAAGGTCGGCGAAAACTTCGGCGTCCGTCTCAACGAGATCAGCCCGCCCGAAGAACGCATCGGCGCGATGGCCGGCTAAACGCCCTGGCCTTCGATCGCCCGCACCTTCACGCTCATCCCCTCGACCAGGACGACGCGGACCTTAGTGCCTTTTTTGATCAGGCCGGACTGCGCGATGCAGTCGGTGCGTTTGCCGTTAAGCCTGCAGGTGCCGACGGGGCGTAGCTCGGTCAGGGCTTCGCCCTCCATCCCGACGGCGATCGCGTCGGGCTGGGTGCCGCTTTCTTGCTTGTCCCGCTCAACGAGGGACTCCTGGTTTTCGTCAAGCGTGAGCGCCCGGCCGATCGGCGTGTTGGGCCAGACCCAGATCAGGCCGGCGATGATGAAAGGCACGGCCGCGAGGGTCACGCCCATCGACACCATGCCCCAGGTCGTATCGAAACGGAAAAACAGCACGATCCCCACGATCGCCGCGACCCCCGCGAGGATGCCCAGCACGCCGCCCGACGGGACAAACGCCTCGAGCACGATCAGCGCGAAGGCCATGCCGAACGCGATGATCGCGTAGACCATCCACTCCGACTGCGAGCCGGCCGCGCCCTGTGCGGCGGGCTGCGTGGACTGTGCGAGCATGAGCGAGTTGAGCAGCAGACCTGTCATGGCTGAATTATCACCTGAATCGACGTGCCACGCCATAGCGATCAAATTCGAAACAATAAAGAAGCCCATGCTGTGTCAGCATGGGCTTAGCGGAGTTTAATTAATCGGCGTCCCGGTTACTGGTCAAACTGCGCATCAAAGACCAGGTCGCTGCGGGGGAAGTCCACCGCCCGGACAAACTCGCAGGCCTCGGCTGCGCCGTGCTCGCGGTCCATCCGGCCGTCTTCCCACTCCACGCTCAGCGGTCCGGCGTAGCTCACGTCGTTGAGCGCGACGATGATCTCTTCGAAGTTGATATCGCCGTGGCCCAGCGAGCGGAAGTCCCAGTACCGGCGGGGGTCGGTGAAGGTGGTATGCCCGCCGAAGACGCCGACGGTGCCGTCGCCGTGGCCCCACCACGCGTCCTTCATGTGCGCGTGGTAGATGCGGTCCTTGAAGGTATAAATGAACTTCACATAGTCCACGCCCTGGTAGCCCAGGTGCGAGGGGTCGTAGTTGAATCCGAAGCGTTTGTGGCCCTTGACCGCGTCGATCGCGCGCTGGGCCGAGGCGATGTCGAAAGCGATCTCGGTCGGGTGCACCTCGAGCGCGAAGTTCACGTCTTCCTTGTCGAACGCATCAAGGATCGGCGTGAAGCGCTTGGCGAAGTCTGCAAAGCCCTTGTCCCAGAACTTCTGGTCGGTCGGCGGGAATGCGTAGATCGAGTGCCACACCGAGCTGCCCGTGAAGCCGTTGACCACCGCGGGGAAGTCGTCGCCCTTGGCGCCGGCCTTTTTGCCTCGTCCGGGCTTGTTGTTCATGAAGCGGCGGCAGGCCTTGCCGGACTTGATCATCTGTTTCTGCGCACGCTTACGGACACCCTCGGGGTCGCCGTCGCCCCAGACCGATTCGGGCAGGATTGACTTGTGGCGTTCATCGATGAGGTCGCACACCGCCTGGCCGACCAGGTGCATGGAGATGGCATAGCAGGTCAGGCCGTGGTCGCCGAGGGTCTGCCAGCGGTCCTTGCAGTATTTGTCGCTGGTCGCGGCCTGATCGACGTCGAAGTGGTCGCCCCAGCAGGCGAGTTCGAGGCCGTCATAGCCGAAGTCGGCGGCCTTCTGGCACATGACTTCAAAGGGAAGGTCGGCCCACTGGCCGGTGAAGAGCGTGACGGGTCGTGGCATGTGAGCCTCCTAAAGTGTTTCAGAAAAGGTAACAGAAACAGATAGTCTGCCAGACGTCGGGACAGGGATCAATCCGAACTCGCTTCGGTCTCGATCACATCCCCCCGCGCGTCCATCGCCATGTTCGCCAGCTGGTCGGCCCGCTTGTTCTTCTCCCGGCGGACGTGCTCGATCGACCACTTGGGGAACTTACGCAGTTTCTGCGTCGCGTCGGCGAACAGCGGCTTGAGGTTGTCCGCTTTGACGCGGTACTCGCCCTTGATCTGCTTGACCATCAGCTCCGAGTCGCTGCGGATATGGATCGATTCAAAGCCAAGCTGGGTCGCGACCTTGAGCGCGTGGAGCAGGCCCTGGTACTCGGCCTCGTTGTTGGTCAGCTCGCCCAGCCAGTAGCCCGCCTCGTGCAGAGGTTCGCTGCCATCGGGCGTAGTGATGCAGACGCCTGCCGCGGCGGGTCCGGGGTTGCCGCGTGCGCCGCCGTCGATGTGGATCAGTGCCTGCATGGGCGACTTAGTGCGGGTCAGGACTTGCCGGCGGCCAGAGAATCGCGGAGTTCCTTGCCGACGAAGAGGATGCGCTGGCAGGTTCCGCATGTTGTGACATGATCGGGCTTGGTAATCAGGGCATTGACCGACTCGACCGGCAGCAGGGTGTAGCAGCCGCCGCAGGTGTACTCCATGCGTCGGCGGTCCTGCTCGCTGATCTCGGCCATCGCTTCGCCGTCGTAGGTGTCCGACAGGCGGTCAAAGGTCTTGCGGATCTCGGCGCTCAGGGGCGCGGCGGCGGCGTTGCGCTCGGCGGTGAGGACTTCGAGTTGCCCGCCGACCTCGGTCTGGGCTTCGTTGACTTCCTTTGTCGCTCCCTCGACGAGCTTGGCCTGGGCGTCGACCATCTCGTTCATCGCTGCGACTTCGGCCGCCAGTGATTCGGATTTGGTCATCGACTCGAGCGCCTTGTCGTCCACCTTGCTCTTGTCGGCCTTGAGCGTGTTGACCTCGACCAGCAGGGCGGAGTACTCCTTGTTGCTGGTGGCGCTGTTCATCTTGTCGCGCTGGCGGGAGACCTTCTGGTCGATCGCGCTGGATTCGTTTTCTAGCGTCGCGGTGTGCGCCTGCGAAGCCTTGAGTTGCTGGGTGAGTTCGGCGGCGGCCTGCTTGAGCTGGGCGAGCTTTCGCTGCTGGGCGTCGCGGCGTCGCAGCGCGGCGTCGAGGCGTGCGCGAATTGCACGGACCCGCTGGTCCAGTTCGAAGTAGGCGTAGAGTTGGTCTTGTAGAGGCACTTCGATCGGGCTCCTGGTCATCGGCTCGACTATAGCATACCGACGCGGCCCGGATGCGGCGGGTTTTGCGGATTAGGTTTAAATATCAGGTTCCAGCGTGTGCAGGGCTTCCCGATGGCTTGCGATTGCTGGGGCAGGCTTGTATAATTCCCGACTCAACATAGGGGCTGTAGCTCAGTTGGGAGAGCGCTTGCATGGCATGCAAGAGGTCAGGAGTTCGAGCCTCCTCAGCTCCATTGGGACAGAACCCGCGCACCAACGCGGGTTTTGTTGTGTACAAGCCGACCAGGGAAACCGGCTTGGGAGAAATCCCGGCCCTATCACGAGCGGGTCATGGCTATTGAAAACTGGCGCGGCATGTCACAACGCGGTGAGCGAGTCAATCCAAAACTCGCTACCGAGTTGCTTCGTCGATATGTCAACCCGCTGGTCAACGTCACCGATATCCGGAGCCTCTACGGTGGCAGCAGCAGCCGGGTGCTCGAGTTCCTCCTTGACCGCGAGCCCGGGTCCGTCGTCGCAAAGATCCACGACAGCAAACCCTTCGGCATGTATCGAAGCGAGATGAACTCGCTGCGATACTACCGCGAACACACTCACTTCCCTGTCCCTCTTCCCCTGGCCTGCATCGAGGACGCACCCGCTTTCGATGGCACGATGCTGATCCTTCAGAAAATCAATGGCAAGCCGCTCGAGCTCAGCGCCTTGAGCGCCGCAGGAAGAAAAGTATTCGAGACCGAGCTCGCCGCCGCCGTCGCAGAGCTTCACTCTCACAAGGCCAGGCGGTTCGGCCCCGCAATGCCCGAGCAGACGCACGACCGCTGGCTCGATCTGTTCGGACCCACCGCCCGCCGCGTCATCGATCAGACCCGCGGGTTGCTGCCTTCCTCTACACGCGAGGTGCTCGACCATGTTTCGCGCTACCTCGAACTCTGGCTCAGTCACAAGCCCGTGCCCACGCTGATCCACGGCGACCTCTGGGCCAACAACATCCTGCTCAATGATGCGCACCCCGACCAGCCGCGCATCCTTTCGTTCATCGACGGCAACGCCACCTATGCAGACCCCGAGTATGAACTGGCTTACATCCAGCTCTTCGGCACCGGCGGCAAGACCTTCTTCGATGTCTACAAGAGGATGCATCGCATCAACCCGGGCTACGAAAAACGCTGCCGGGTCTATTGGCTGATCACGCTCCTGCAGAACGCGCAGCGTCACGGCGATCACTACATCCCGCATTGCGAGCGCATCGCCGGCGAGCTGCGCAAGATCGCGGGCTGATCAGCCGGGGATGCCCGTCGCGAACGGGTCCGCTGGATTGATGAAATATTCTGCGACACCGGTGACGTAGGCCGAGCCCGTGATGGTCGGCTTGATGTTCTGCTCGTCGATGCGCTGATAGCTCGCGCTGAACACGCTGCCGATGACGCTCTGCTGACGCCAGACTGCGCCGGGCTCCAGCCTGCCGTCCGCGGCGAGGCAGGCGACCGTCGCGCTGGTGCCGGTGCCGCAAGGCGAGCGGTCGTACGCGCCGCCGGGACAAAGTACGAAGCTGCGTGCGTCGGCAACGGCGGGGTCGCTCGGCGGGCCGAAGAGTTCGATGTGGTCGATCAGCCCGCCGTTTTGGCCGGTGATCTTCTTGATGTCGAGCTGCTTGCGGATGCGCTTGGCCAGCGAGGAGAGCGCGTCGATGTTGCCGGGCGTGACCGCGAGGCCGTGGTCGTGTACGAGGAAGAACCAGTTGCCGCCCCACGCGATGTCGCCGTGAACGGTGCCAAAGCCCTGCACCTCGACCGCGACGTGCGAGCGGTAGCGGTAGCTCGGGACATTGGTGATCGAGGCGGTGTGCAGGTCGTCGTGCAGGGTCAGGCCGACGTCGCCGACGGGGGTTTCGATGGTGTGCATGCCCGGCCCGATGCGATTCATATGCGCGAGTGTGGCCGCGAGTCCGATCGTGCCGTGCCCGCACATGTGCAGGTAGCCGACGTTGTTAAAAAAAATGACGCCCGCCGCGGCGCGGGGAGAAACGGGCTTGCAGAGCAGGGCACCGACGATGACATCGCTGCCGCGCGGCTCGAGCACGCACGCCCGGCGGACCCAGTCGTGTTTGTCACGCAGCACCTTCAGCCGATCCGCCATCGAACCACCGCCAAGGTCCGGCGCGCCGTCTACGACGATGCGCGTCGGCTCGCCGCCGGTGTGCGAGTCGATGACGCGGAGGGTGGAGTAAGTGGGGCTGTCCATCTATATCTCAAATATATGCTGCGAAAAATTGGGCAGACATTCCTGCCTGCCTCACGGCAACGCCGTGAATTACTCGAATCTTTGAGCCTACAGCTATACACAGACAGAAATATCCGCCCCACCTGCCTAAGGCAGGCAGCATTACTTCACATCAATCACCGGCTTGCCGAGCACCTTCATGTCCGGCGTGCAGCCCAGGCCCGGCGTGGTCGGCGCGGACATACGCCCGCCCTTGCGTTGCGGGGCATCGGGGCACATCACCACCGGGCCGTAGCTGTTGAAGTCGGTCGAGGTGAACTGCAGCTCGCGCGGCGTGCTGTGGGCAAAGTGCGCGATCGCTGCGGTTACAAAGTCGCCGCCCCAGGTATCTTCAAGTGTCATCGCGATGCCGTGGCTTACGCACAGGTCGCGTGCCTGCTTGGCCTTGGTCAGGCCGCCGAGCTTGCTGATCTTGAGGTTCACGACATCGAACGCCATATCGGCCAGGCCCTTGCACAGCATCTGGATATCGTCGACGCACTCGTCCATGACGAACGGACGGCGCGTGTTGCGGCGCACCGACAGGCACTCTTCGTACGTCAGGCACGGCTGCTCGATATATACGTCCACATCCTTACACGCATCAACAACGCGCATCGCCTCGTGGCGCAGCCAGCCTGTGTTCGCGTCGGCGACAAGCTTCTCGCCCGGCTGCATCTCCGCAGCGACGGCATGGATGCGCTCGATATCAACATCCGGATCGCCGCCGACCTTCAGTTGGTAACGTGTGTAGCCCATCGCGCGGTAGCCCGCGACGTTGGCGGCCATGTCCTTCGGGGCTTGCTGAGAGATCGCTCGGTAGAGCACGAAGTCCTCGCCAAAGCGCCCGCCCAAGAGCGTGCAGATCGGCTGGCCGGTGACCTTGCCGAGGATGTCCCAGCAGGCGACGTCGATCGGCGACTTGACGTAGGGGTGCCCCTTGAGCGCGTGGTCCATCACGCGGTTGACGTGCATGATGTTGGTCGGGTCCAGGCCGATGAGCGTGGGCGCAAGTTCCTCGATACCCGCGCGGACGCCGCGCGCGTATGACGGGAGATAAGCCGGCCCCAGCGGGCACGATTCGCCGTAGCCGATCACGCCCTCGTCGGTCTCGAGCGCGATGACGGTGGCGTCGAAGACCTCGACGTGCTTGCCGCCGGACCATTTGTAGCTCTTCTCGTGGAGCGGGAGATCGACCTGGTACGCCTTGACGCCGGTGATTTTCATAAGGGTGTTGGGTTTTTGGTGTTGGGTGCTAGCTCACAATATAGAGGACAGGCGTTCTCGTCTGTCCATGCGATTCATCAATCATCAATCGAAAATCAGCCCACCGTTGCTCCGACGTCGGCCTGGGTGTACGCGCCATCGATCCAGCGCCAGGCACTGCCGGGGTTGGCATCTTGTAAAAGCTCGGGCAGACGCGCCTCGCGCACGTTGTCGTAGCTCGTGAGCTTGGCAAAGCGACGCAGCGTCGCCGGGAAACCCACGGCCGTGAAGCCCGGATGCCCGGTTGCGGGGAACGGCCCGCCGTGGTTCTGTGACGCAACGACCGCCACGCCCGTGGGCATCTTGTCGTTAAGCAGGCGACCCACGCGGTCGCTCATATCCGGCTCGATCGATGCATAAGCCTCGTCGTCACTACCATCGGTCGCGCTATAGACGCAGCCGGTGAGGTTGCCCTCAAGCGTGCGGATCACCTTGAGCAGTTGATCGATATCGTCAGCAACGACAACTAGAGAACTGTTGCCAAAGGCCTCGGTCTGCAGCTTCTCGGGGTTCTTGAGGAACGAGGCACCGTCTATCTTAAGAAGCGTGTTGGGAACGCTGAAGCCTTCGCCTGCCTTGCCGCTGGTCAGGCATGTCGCGCCCGACGACTTGATCGTCGCAATGCCCTCGGACAAGCTCTTCTGGCCGGCCTCGTTGAGCAGCGTCCCGCCGGGCTTGGCGTTGAAGAGGTCGGTCACCTTGGCGATGAACGACTCGATGCCCGCGCCCTTGAGCCCGAGCACCAGGCCCGGGTTCGTGCAGAACTGGCCGCAGCCCAGCAGGACCGAGCCGAGGAACTGCTCGACGATCGCGTCGAGCTTCTCATTCAGAGCACCGGGCAGCAGCACGACGGGGTTGATCGAGGACATCTCGAGGTAGGCGAGCTTGCCGTTCTCATCGCAGGCCTTCTTGAGCGCCATGCCCGCCATGCGCGAGCCGGTGAAGCCCAGCGCCGCGTTGCGGTGGTCGGCCATGAGCCTCTCGCCATCGGCGCGGCTGGAGCGTTGGAAGAACTGCACGGCCGAGAGCGGCATGCCCGACGTCTCTTTGAGTGCTTCAAGAGCGAGCTCGGCGAGCATCTGCGAGGTCTTGGGGTGTGAGGGGTGGCCCTTGGCGATGACGGGGTTGCCCGCCGCGATCGCGGCAGCGAAGTCGCCGCCCGCCACGCCGTTGTAGGCAAACGGAAAATTATTCGGCCCGAACACGCAGACCACGCCCAGCGGACGCATCATGCTGCGCAGCCCGCTGACGGTGTCGATGGTCGGCATCGACCACGAGCCGTCACGCGCCGCTGCCGCCGCCTGCTGGAGCTGGTTGATCGTGCGCGGGATCTCGCCGTTCATGAAACGGGGGCTGACACCCAGCGCGGTCTCTTCATCCGCGACCTGTGCGAGTTCGGGCTTCTTCGCTTCGATCTTCGATGCGTAGAGGTCCAGGAACGCCGCGAGTGTCTCGGCCGGCAGCACACGCATCACACGGTAGGCATCCACCGCGGCGTCGAGCATCGCGTCGAGGTCTTCCCATGTGCTCACGGGGTACTGCTCGGCCATCTCCTGCCGCGTGCGCGGGTTCACCGCCTTGAACGTGCCCGACGCCTTCGCCTGACGCCATTCGCCGTTGATGAGGACCGGTTGATTTGGCATGGTGGGCTCCTGTGCCATCGATTTAAGGATTGTGGGAAGGCGAGGCTCCCGCCGAGCCGCGCGATACAGCGGGCTTGCGGCTCGGCGGGAGCCTCGCCCTCCCAACTTGCTTTACTTTACGCCTTGGCCGGGATCGCCGGGCGGGTCTTGATCGCCTTGCGGATGATCCCCAGCGCCCACTCTCTCTCGGCGCCTTCGAGGTTCAGGCGCGGTGCACGGCAGAGCTCGCTGCCATAGCCGCACTCCTGCGAGGCGAGCTTGATGTACTGCACGAGCTTGGGCAGCGTGTCCAGGTGCAACAGCGGGGTGTACCAGCGGTAGACCTCGCGGGCCTCTTCCCACTTGCCTTCTTCGCACAGGTCCCAGATCAGCGCGTTCTCGGCCGGGAAAGCGTTGACCAGGCCGCTGATCCAGCCCTCGGCACCGAGCACGTAGCTCTCGAGGAACAGGTCGTCGACGCCGCAGAACAGCGTGAAGCGGTCGCCCACTTCGTTACGCAGGTCGGTGATGCGGCGGGGGTCTTCGCTGGATTCCTTGATCGCGACGATGTTCTTGACATCGACGAGCTCTTTAAAGGTCTCGGGCTTGATGTCCACGCCGTAGGACACGGGGTTGTTGTAGATCATGATCGGCAGCCTGGTCGCTGCGGCGATCGCCTTGAAGTGCGCCAGCGTCTCGCGCTCGTCGGACTTGTAGACCATCGCGGGCAGGACCATCAGGCCGTTGACGCCGATCGCTTCGACGTCCTTAACGAACTTGCACGCCAGCGCGGTGGTGTACTCGGCCACACCGGTCAGCACCGGAACGCGTCCCTTGACGTGCGCAACGGTCGCCTTGAGCAGCTCAAGCTTTTCTTGGTACAGCAGCGAGCAGTTCTCGCCCACCGTGCCGAGCATCACCAGGCCGTGGATCCCCGACTCGATCATCGCGTCGAGGTGCTTCATCGTCTCGGGGAGGTTGAGCGACTGGTCGCTGTTGAACTGTGTGCAGGCGGCGGGGAATACGCCGCGCCAGGTGCTAGCTGCCATGTTGGGGCTCCTTAGGTGTCCCCGGATCATATATGATATTGCACCCAATGTCAAGAATAAATCAATTTTTACTTTTTCGCTGCCGATCGATCATGCCCTTGACGCTGTCGCGCTGGGCCTGGATGTGGGCAGAAAGCGCGTCCTGGGCCCTGGTCAGGTCTTTATGCAACAGTGCGTCGAGGATGGCGCGGTGCTGGTCGACCATCGCGTCGGTCGCTGCGGGGTTCAGGCCCGCGTAGTCGAAGATCGCCGCGTAGTACGATCCCTCGTGTTCAAAGAACTGCTGGATGTAGCGGTTGCCGCAGAGCCCGATCCAGTAGGCGTGCATGCGGTTGTCCAGTTGAGCGGGCTGGCCGTCTTTGCTGTGGATGTTGCCGTCGCGCATTTGGCGCAGGATTTCTAAATCCAGTTTGGGGTACGCAAGCGCGAGGGCCTGGCGTTCGAGCAGCTCGCGCACCGCCAGGTAGTCGATGGTGTCCTTCTCACGGTACGGCCGAACCTGCCAGCCACAGCGGGGCACGTGCAGCAGCAGGCCTCTTCCGGCGAGTTCGCTGAAGATTCGGCGGACGACGGTTCGACCCACGCCGTAGTGCTCGGCCGTCGCCGATTCACGCAGGTAGTGCTCGTCCTGTGTCAGCCCGCGGCGGATGATCTCGTTGATCAGTTGCTCCTGGATGCTGGCCTCCTGCTCGTCGATGCTCTCTGCAGGCAGGTCTTCGAGCTTGGGCAGCTTGGATTCGATGACGGTCAGCCGGCCCTTGTTGTCCTTCGACAGGATTCCCTCGTCGACCATCTCCTGTACGGCGATACGCACGGGCATCGGGCTAACCCCGTAATGCTCTGCAACGCCTGACAGCGACAGCTTGAACGGTAACTGCTGACGCTTGGCCAGCAGTCGCAACAGGTCGGCGTGGATTTTTTCGGCAAGCGTCATAGGTGTGGTCCTTGACGAATTATAGATTGCATTCCCGGCCTGTCGCTGCGGCCCCTGACGACGCTACCATCTACCCATGTCCGAATCGGGCGAACAAACGCGAATCACCCCGGGGTCGTCGGTCAAGACGCTCTCGGGTGTCGGACCGGCCCGGATGAAACTGCTGCACCGCCTTGGCCTGCGGACTTTGTCGGACATGATGCGCCACCTGCCTGCGCGCTACGAGGACCAGTCGGCCGAGGGCGCGATCGCCAACCTGCTGACGGACAACAAGACCGTCGGCTCGGCACGCGGCATCGTCGAGGCCACCCGCTGGCAGCAGGGGGGCTACGGTAAAAAAGGCCGATTCATGGCCACCCTCAAGGACGACTCGGGCACGCTCAGCCTGGTATGGTTCAACGCCGGCTACCTGCGAGAAAAAATCTTCGTCGGCCAGCCCATGCGCGTGCAGGGCAAGTGCCGGGCCTTCAACGGCTACCCGCAGATGGCCAACCCCAAGTGGGAACTGCTTACCGAAGAACAGCTCGAGGCCCGGCCCGCGCAGGGCGCTCGGCTGCGACCGGTGTACCCGACGACCGAGGGCTTGAGCCCGATCGTGATCGAGTCGCTGATCCAGGAGGCGCTCAGGCTTGTGCTGCCTCAGCTTGAGGACCCGCTGCCCGCGGAGTTGACGTCGGCCCACAACATGCCGCGCCTGGCACAGGCGTTTGCGATGATCCATCAGCCCAAGGAGGAGGACGACATCAAGGCCGCGCGGCGCAGGCTCGCCTACAACGAGCTGCTGCTGCTGCAGCTTGGCATCGCGATGAAGCGGGCCTACGTCGCGCGTAAGCAGGCCGCGCCAAAACTCACTACCAGTGACGCGATCGATCGGCACATCCGCGAGCGTTTCCCGTTTGAGCTCACCGAGTCGCAGGACAAGGTGATTGCTCAGATCGCCGGCGATCTTGTGCGTGAGCAGCCGATGAACCGCTTGGTGCAGGGCGATGTCGGCAGCGGCAAGACGGTGGTCGCGCTGTACGCGATGTTGCTGGCGGTGGCGGCGGGTAAGCAGGCGGCGCTGATGGCCCCGACCGAGCTGCTCGCCGAGCAGCACTACCGCTCGATCGGCTCGATGCTGGCGGGCTCGAACGTGAGGGTGCGCCTGATGACCGGCGGGCAATCGACCGCGGGCAGTTTGCAGCGTCAACAACTGCTGGACGAGATCGCCCTGGGCAAGGCGGAGATCGTGATCGGCACACAGGCGCTGGTGACCGATGCGGTAAGGTTCAAAGAGCTGGCCGTAGCGGTGGTGGACGAGCAGCACCGTTTCGGCGTGATGCAGCGGGCGCGGATGCGTGAGCAGGGCGAGCATGATGCGCAAGGGCGAAAGCGTGTGCCGCACCATTTGGTGATGACCGCGACGCCGATCCCGCGCACGCTGTCGCTGACGGTGTTCGGCGACCTGGACGTGTCGACGATCGCCGGCAAACCGCCGGGCCGAGTGCCGGCGCAGAACCGCGTCGTCGGGCCTGAGAAGGCGGGCGAGGTGTACGACTACCTCAAGACGCGCCTGGCGCGAGGCGAGCAGGCGTACGTGGTCGTGCCGATGATCGACTCGGCCGGGCCGGGGAGTGATGAAGAAGAGGGCGAGGGCAACAACAGCGCCGGCCTGCGCAATGTCGCCGACACCGCGAAGATGCTGCAGCAAGTGCTCGGCAAAGAGTATAAGGTCGCGCAGGTCCACGGCCGGCTGTCACGCGATGAGCGAGAACAGGTCATGACCGACTTCCGCGAGGGCCGGTCGCACGTGCTGGTGGCGACGACGGTGATCGAGGTGGGTGTGGACGTGGCCAACGCGAGCGTGATGATCATCGAGCACGCCGAGCGCTTCGGGCTGGCGCAGCTGCATCAGCTGCGTGGTCGCATCGGTCGCGGCGCGAGCAGCCGGCGGCCGCTGTGCGTATTCATCGCCGAGCCGACGACCGACGACGCCCTGGCGCGCATGGAGGCGATCGCTTCGACCAACGACGGGTTCAAGATCGCCGAGCTGGACCTGCAGATCCGCGGGATGGGCGATTTCTTTGGCACGCGGCAGAGCGGCATGCCGCCGCTGCGGATCGCGCAGATCCCCGAGGACCTGGACCTCTTGCAGCTGGCACGCCGCGACGCGATGCAGATGGTGGACGCCGACTGGATGCTGACTCAGCCGGGCCACGCGATGCTGCGCAAGGTCGTCACGCAGCAGTACGGCGAGGCGCTGGGGCTGATCGACGTGGGGTAGTTGAGTCGAAAACTCGACATAAGCTTCGCCGCGACGCGTCGGGGCTATTGGCCTGATGCGAGATTCAAATCGATGTAGCAACCCTTATCCGTTGCGTGCGCGCCCTTGGTGTTAGGCCGCTTACGCAGCTCCTGCACCAGCGTGCGCATGGGCTCGTGCAGCGGGGCGGTGAAGATCATGTCGTGGCGGTCGATGGGGTGGTGGATGCGGAGATAGGCGGCATGGAGAGCGGGGTAGGGCATGATGACCGGGCCGTCGGGGTGGGCGTCGCCTTGCTCCATGCGTGCGACGGCGATGGCTTCGAGTTTCTTGCCGTCTTCTTTCTGCCTTGCGTAGCTGAGGTTGACGCGTGAGCCCGCTGCGTGGGGCGGGTCGTTTAACTCTCGAGGTCCGACCAGCTCGCCGCCGTAGAGCAGGTCGCCGACGATGGGGTGACCGATGTACTGCAGGTGGACGCGGATCTGGTGGGTTCGGCCGGTCTTGATCTCGCACTCGACGAGCGCGTAGCCCTCGTACTGTTCGCGGACACGGTAGAGGGTGAGGGCGTACTTGCCTGTGGAGTCGTGTCGGACGGCGTTGCCTTCGCGGATGGTGGGGTGCTTGCCCAGGGGCTGTTCGATGACGCCGACGGCGGGGTCGGGGTTGCCGTGGACCACCGCGAGGTATGCCTTGGTGTTGGTGCGATCCTCGAACTGCTTGGCGAGAAGCCAGTGGGCCTCATTCATCTTGCCAAAGAGGATGACGCCGGTGGTGTTCATGTCCAGGCGGTGGATGACGCCGGGGCGTGCTTCGTCTTCGCCGAGGGAGGAGAGTGAGGGCGCGGGTTTGTGTTGGGCTGGACCCCCGCCCGCGCTGCGTGTGGGTGGGGCTTGGGTGGAAGAGTTGGGGTCGTCTTCAGAGGTGGTGCGGTCGACGGTGTTGCCGGGGTGGTGCTTGAAGTGGTAGGCCAGCGCGTTGAGCATCGTGCCGTGCAGGTGCGAGCGCGCGGGGTGGACGATGATGCCGGCCTGCTTGTTGATGGCGATAAAGCTGTCGTCTTCGTAAAGGATGTCCAGCGGGATATCCTCGGGCTCGAGGTCTTCCGCGGGCTTGGGTGGGACGACGACTTCGACGATGTCATCGCCGCGCAGTTTTGTGGAAGCCTTGCCTTCCTTGCCGTTGACGGTGACTGCGCCAAGATCGATGAGTTTCTGGACCTGGCTTCGGCTGGTGCCTTTGAGTCGGCCCTGCACGTACTTGTCCAGGCGCAGCGATGAGTCGCGGCTCATGGTCCAGCGCATGCGCTCTGCGCCGGCCTCTTCGAGCTCCTCCACCGACTCGGCGAAGTATCGCCGGGCCCGAGCCAGCGACTCGGCGGACTCGGGGTGGTTGGCGTCTGCCATGGGTGCGGGCTTTATTCTGTGGGAGCGGGGGCGGGGGTTTCGCTGGGCGCGGGGGCCGCATCAGTCGGGGCCGGTGCGGTCGGTGTGTCTTCGGTGGGCGTCGCCGACTCGGGCGCGGGGGCCGGTGCGGGCTCGGGCTCGGGTGGCGCGAAAGCGATGGGGTTCTTGAGGCTTTCAAGCTTTTCCAGGCCTGCTTTTGCGCGTGTGGCGTTGCCGAGGTAGGTTTCGCCTGCCAGGTCGATGACCTTCTGGTACTGCGCGGCGGCCTGATCCCACTGGCTCTGCATGATCAAGACATTGGCCAGCCCATCGTGGCCGATGAGCTGGTACTCGGTCGTCTTGCCGGTTTCGGCCAGCGTCTTGTAGGCGGCGGAAGCCTTGTCCAGCGCTGCGCTAGCATCCTCGGCCTTGTCGTCCACGGTCGCGGTGCGTGCTTCGGCCAACAGGATGTCGGCAGCCCGTCGTGTCGCTTCGTCATGCACCAGCGGGAAGTCTGCGGCGACGCCCAGGAGTGAAGGGGCCGAGGTCGCGGCGGCGAGCTTGGAGTTTGCTTCGTCGGACTTGCTTGTCTTCCACTGGCTGTAGTAGCGGTATCCGGTGTAGCTGCCGAGCACGAGGATCAGCGTGATGAGCACGCGGTTGCCGTGCTTGTCCCAGAAGTCCTTGAAGTTGTCGAGGAACTCGCGGAGATCGTTGGTCTCCAGTTCGTGCCGGCGATCAGAATCCATCTTATTCTCGCTTCGTTTCGGCTATGGGCCGCTAGGGTCTAATGAGTCAGTACGGGGGTATTCGTTAGTGAATTAGCGTCCGGCGATCTGGATCTTGATCGTGGTGATGCCCCAACCCTGGCTGGCGTTGAGTTCGAGGCGCTCGGGGCCCTTGGTGTAGTTCATGACGGTCGCGTCACCGACGGACTGGATGTCGGTGAGCGTCCAGTGGTTGTCGGGCAGCGCCTGCTGGTAGAAGGCGACGGTGTCACCCTGCTTGGCGTGTCCCTGGTAGACGTGGTTGACCACGCGGACGCGGCCGTCGTAGTGCCAGGTGCTCTGGCTGGTGACGGCCTTGAAACCAATGGGCATGGGGACGTCGGGGATCAGCGGGTTTGGCGAGGCGACCAGTCCCGGGCCCACGTCGCGCTGGAGGTAGTCCCCGTCGTCTGAGAAGGCCAGGACGGGGGTCTTGACGTAGCTGCAGCCGGTCGAGGCCAGCAGCATCGCGAAAGCGAAAGCGAAGAGGCTGTTGCGTTTCATGGCACTAGTCCTGTTTCCTGATCGATCGGGCCTAAAGTGTAAGCAGGGGGGAAGACCACGGCAAACATCGGCCGGATCACCTTTTGTCGATCAGCGTGTGATACGTTTCGTAGGTTCTGAGGTTTGACAGGGGCTGCTGCGGACCTTAATTTCTGGAACTCGGGCTAGAATGCCCGACCCGATGGTGACTGTAGCTCAGTTGGTTAGAGCGCCGGGTTGTGATCCCGGAGGCCGGGGGTTCGAGTCCCCTCAGTCACCCTTACCCTCTTTTTGTGCGGCCGACCGCGGTTTGAGGTAGTTTGACCGGATGATTCTGGTCCAGCCCATCGTCGTCCTCGGCCAGCGTGTGCTCGACTTGCTCGACGGCTTTGGGCGCTTTGCCCGGTTCACCTTAGCGGCGATGCTTGCGCTGTTTGCACGTGAGGCGGGCTACGGCAGGTTCAAGCTGCTGGTCCCCCAGCTCTACGAAATCGGCACGCGGTCGATCCCCGTGGTCATGCTCGTCGGCGGCTTTGTCGGCGCGGTGCTTGGCATCGAGATGTACGACCAGTTCGTTTCGATCGGGCAGGAGACGCGCATCGGCGGGATCATCAACCTCTCGGTCGTGAAGCAGATCGGCCCGGTCCTGGCCGCGGTCATGATCGCCGGGCGCGTCGGCGGGGCGGTCAGCGCAGAGATCGGCACGATGCGTGTCACCGATCAGCTCGATGCGCTGCGCGTCATGGGCACGGACCCGGCGCGTTACCTCGTGGTCCCGCGTGTGGTGGCGTGTGTGTTTATGGTGCCGCTGTTGACCATCGCAAGCGACCTGATGGGCATGATCGGTGGGTGGCTGGTCGTCGTGGTCGGGCTCGGCGTCGAGGCCAGCGCTTACTGGCGTTTTTCGGCCGACTTCGTGTCGTCGTACGACGTGATCACCGGGCTGGTCAAGGCCTCGGCCTTCGGCCTGCTCATCGGGCTGATCAGTTGCTACAAGGGTTTTACCTGTCGGCCTGGAGCCGCGGGGGTCGGCCGGGCCGCGACCGACGCCTTCGTCACCAGCTTCATCGCCATCATCATCGCCAACTTCTTCCTGGCGAAGTTCATGAACGAGCTCTACACGCTGCTGTTTGGGCGTATCCTCAACGCCCTGTCCGTTTGAGCGTGATCGATGGAAAAAGTCGGCGGCTATTCCGCCGCGGGTTCGCGCCAGTCCGCGATGTCCTGCGTGCTGATCGCCAGCGCCTCGCTCGCCTTTCGGTCGCGCAGCCAATTGCGTAGCTGGCGTGAGTTGCCGTTGATCATCAGGCCGTGGATGACGAGTGTTTCCTTGCCTTCGACGAGCCTGGTCCACGCATCAACCTGTTCGTCGTAGGCGTTGCTGACGACCAGCACGAGCACGTCGGGCGACTGCTTGAGCGCCTGCTGGATCGCGTCGGTGACGTCCGAGGTCAGCCCCGTCGGCTGCTGGGTAAGCCATGACGTCAGGGCTTGCTTGTCCAGGTCCTTGGCGGGGGTCAGTTCGCTATCTTGGTAGGCGTTGCCGCCCTTCGAAGTGCCCGCAAACACCGCGACACTCACCGAGCCGTCGCCCTTAGAGAGTCCCGCAACGAGCAAGTCCGCGGCGTCCGCCAGCCAGCGTGAGCTGTCGTTGGAAGTCTCGATCACCACCGCGACTTTGCCCGACACCGGCACGCCCGCAGCATTGGCGAACTCAAGCTTGTACGGGTTTGCGTTGGGGTCGTACACCGGGCCGGTCGGGGTTACGGCTTCATGTTCGACGCCTTCGCCCTCGCCGCCCTTGCCCGGCCCACCAACCATCGCGATGATCGCCACCACCGCCAGCGCCACGATCCCCAGCACCACGGCGAAGAAGATCGCCGTCGTCGCCGCGCGGATCTGCTTTTTCTTACGTCCGGCCATCGGCACGCGTGCCGACGCATCCAGTCGTACGACCTTGCCGCTTGCGGTGCGGTATTCGCCGGGCTCGATGGTCGCGCTGGCGGAGGAGGGGCGGGATTTCTTGCCCTTGCCGCTGCTGGCCTTGTTCTTGCTTGGCCTTGGAGCACGAGGAGATTCGCTTGCCCCGCCGGGCCTGGGCAGGTCACGGATAAGTTCTTCGCCTCGCGACGGGCCCGCACTCGGACGCGAGAGCCGCTCGGCCTTACCCGCATCGCTGGGCACTGTCATCAGCGTTCCGCAGTTTGAGCAGCGACAGACACCGCCGGCAAACCCCGCGTCAAGTTCAAGCATCTCGCCGCATGACGGGCATTCCAGTTCTAGCGTCTGCATGGCTTATCTTTCCGATTCGATCAATCTTGATGTGTCAGGCTTATCGTACACCCGGCATCCAGACATAGTAAAAGCCCGGCGACGTCAGCGCGCCCATGCCACCGTCCAGATTCAGTTGCAGCATATTGACCTGCGTCGTGCCGCTTGCTGTGCCCGCGCCCGGCGCCGCGGCATACGGAGAGGCCACGTACTCCAGCGGTCGGTGATAACGCACCAGCGACGCGTCCTTGAGCCCCGCGAGTTCCTTCGCCTTCGCAAACGAGTCGTCCATGTCACCGAGCCCGTCAACCAGGCCGACCTCGTACGCGCGCGTCCCGCTGATGATCCGGCCGTCGGTCACCTGCTCGAAATCCACCGCAGAAATATTGGGCCTCGCATCACGCACGATCTTGCGGAAGCTCACATAAAAACCATCCACCATCGACTGCATCACCTCGCGGTGGCCCTTGGTCATCGCGCTCAGCGGCGAGCCCGCGTCCTTATTCGGCCCGCTGGTGATCGCCTCGGTCTGGATCCCGATCGAAGAAAGCGCAGGCTGCAGGCTCACCGTCTGGATGATCACGCCGATGCTCGCCGTCACCGTGCTCGGGTACGCGATGATGTAGTCACCGCCGCACGCAACGTAGTAACCGCCGCTCGCCGCGACATCCATCATCTGCACGACCACGGGCTTGCCCGACGACTGCTTGAATGAGATCAGGTCACGGTACATCGCGTCGCTGGCCGTCACCGCGCCGCCCGGCGTGTTCAGCCGCAGGAGCACCGCCTTCACGTTCTCGTCACCCGCCGCCTTGTCCAGCGCCTCACGGAACTCGCTCACCGGGTTCTCGCCTTCACGAAACAGCCCCGGCGTCTTCGCGTTCAGGATCATCCCCGACACGTCGATCACCGCGACCTTGTCCCGCGACCGACCGGCCGACCGCTGGATGACCGTCTCGGTGAATTGCTGGTCCCCGGGAGCGATCCCCACCACAAAGGTCGTCGGCCCGCAGCCTACAGACGCCAGCACCACCATCAATAACCCCAGGCATGTCAGATTCCGCATAAAAGCCTCCAGATCGGCACCCATCCGTAAAGCAGGCCGGTCAAGCCTACACCCCTGCATCATAATCACCCCGCCCGCTTGCGTAACTGCATGCGTCTGCTAAACTTTTCCTTCTCGATCGGCTTCAAACCCGTTCGCTGGCCCGGCCAGATAGCTCAGTTGGTAGAGCACAGCATTGAAAATGCTGGTGTCCCCGGTTCAAGTCCGGGTCTGGCCATTCCTTTCGTGATTCACTCGCACGCCTTCCGAGGTACCTAACACATGATTTATCGCCTGTTTGTCGTGTGCGCGATCGGCAGTTTACTGGCCATCAGCCCTGCGCCCAAAACGCTCGCGGCCGATGATTCTCAGCAGCGCATCCATGAGTTGGAGGTTGAGAATGATCTACTCCGCCAGGAACTCGCAAGGCTCAGGCTGGAGTTAAGTCAATTGAAGCAGCAACTGGCCGCCGCAAAAGATCATAGCCCGCCTGCCAATGATGCCCTAGCAGACGAGGGTATTGACCGGCCCGAAGACTCCGGCGACGTTAGAGATTCACCCGAATCGCCGGCGACTGAGAAGCCTGATGCCAATGCATTTCAGCCCCGTACCTACCGAAACGCTGATGAAATTTACCGCGCCATCCCGCAGCGCCTCAGCCCTATTCGCGGCGGTTGGACAATCACCCAGAAAAAGGAAGTCCTGGAGTGGCTAAGCGGCAACATACCTGGCAATCGATACGACTCGGTGAAGACGATTTCGTCTTACAGCATCCGTACGCACCCTCAGGACCGCGATGCATGGCAGATCTCAATTCAATTCGAGCCCGAAACAATGCGCTACATGGGATGGCTCATGAATGAGAAAATCAGTGTTCTTGTCATCGACGCCGATGCCGAAAAAGTTGATAATGCCGCCAAGCTGTTCCGCAAGGGAACCCGCCTGCGAATCCTCGGAAACATAAGTAAGCTCGACTGGGACATGGTGGGCGAGCGTACCGGCGAAGTGTGGCGCCCCAAGCACTGCACCATTTACCTGGTCGATACAGAATACAAGTAAAACACGCCAAACCCTGCGGGAGGGTATTCACCGCACCACCACGTTTGCCGCGTCGATGTTGCCCGCCAGGAAATCCGAGGCGTTGGCGAGTGTGGTCTTGGCGATCTCTCGCATCGCTTCCTGCGTGAAGAAGGCCTGGTGGCTGGTGATCAGCACGTTAGAGAAGGTCAGCAGGCGTGCGAGGACGTCGTCCTGCAGCACCGCGCCCGAGAGGTCTTCGAAGAAGACGTCGCCCTCTTCCTCATAGACATCCAGCGCGACCGAGCCGATGCGCCCGGACTTCAGGCCATCGATCACGGCCTGCGCGTCGATCAGGGCGCCGCGGCTGGTATTAACGAGCATGATCCCGGGCTTGAGCTTCGCGACCGCCTGGGCGGAGATCAGGTGATAGGTCTGCGGGGTAAGCGGGCAGTGCAGGCTGAGAATGTCCGAGTGGGCAAAGAGCTCGTCGATCGGCACGTAGCGCACGCCCATCGCCTGGCACTGGGCGTTGGGCCGGGTGTCGTAGGCCAGCACGTGGCAGCCAAAGCCCAGGCAGATCTTGGCCATGATCTGCCCGATTCGGCCGGTGCCGATCAGCCCTACGGTCTTCTCGTGTAGGTCGAAACCCAGGAGACCGTCGATCGCGAAATTGCCTTCGCGCACACGGTTGTAAGCGCGGTGCACCTTGCGATTGAGCGCGAGGATGAGCGCGAACGCATGCTCGGCCACCGCGTAAGGCGAGTACATCGGCACACGCGCAGCCGTGAGCCCGAGTTTCTCCGCAGCGGCAAGGTCCACGTTGTTGTAGCCCGCGCAGCGCAGCAGGATGAGCCGCGTGCCCTGGCTGGCGAGCTTTTCGAGCACCGGCGCGTCCAGCGTGTCATTCACAAAGACGCACACCGCAGAAAAACCGGCCGACAGCGGGGCGGTCTCGATGCTCAGTCTCGGCTCGAAATACATCAGGTGATGGCCCGAAGGACCGCTCGCGGCATCAAAGAAACGCCGGTCGTAGGGCTTGGTGCTGAAGAATGCGATGTCCACCACTACATCATAACGGCTACGATTCACACGGTCGCCGTGCGTCCTTGATTCATCCGCTACTGGCTTGCTGCCTGCCGCTAATCGATCGAGCGCTCGCGCATGACTTTCCAGAGTGGGACCGCCAGAGATGCGCCTAAAAACGTTGCCACCAGATAGACCCACAGGTGTGCGACCTGGCCCGATACGATGGCTGGTGCCAGCGACCTTGCAGGGTTCATGGACGCTCCGCAGATCGGGCCGGCAAACATGGCCTCGAGCCCGACCGTCGCGCCGATCGAGAGGGCGGGCAGCAAGCCTTTTTCCTTTGCGTTGACCACGACGAGCAGGATCACAAGCATCAGGATGAACGTGAGAAGTACTTCCAGTCCAAACGACTGAAGCGCCATCGACGGGTCGTGCGGCAGCGTTGCCCCCAGTGTCAGGCTGGTCGGGAACAGCAGCCGGAGCACGCCGGATGCCGCGAACGCCCCGATGCATTGCGCGATGAGATAGGCCGGTACGCACGACCAACTGAACTGGCGGGCGAGGGCGAAGCCCAGCGTCACGGCCGGGTTGATATGCGCCCCGGACACCGGCCCGATAGCGCAGATCATGACCAGCACGATCAGGCCCCAGGTCAGCGCGACCCCGGCATGGCCGATCTGCCCGCCGGTGACTTCGTCCACGACCATCGCCCCGCACCCGGCAAAAACCAGGCAGAACGTGCCAAGAGCTTCGGCTAAAAGTTTGCGGGGGCGTGGCATGGTGGGGGATCGTACCGCCCGGCCCGGCCAGAAACCGCTCGACAATATGAAAAATTGACGAAACCTGCCCGTTAAGGCATAATAGTGGGCCACATTCGCTGGACGGCGTCGTCCAGAACCAACAGGAACCGCAGAGCCGCAGCCGCGGCCGAGCACCACGAGGGCCCTGCCCAACGCAGGGTAACAGCATCATGGCCAACTACACCGGCCCCAAGGTCAAGCTCTCCCGCCGCGTCGGCGTCCCGATCGCCGACATCCCCAAGCACACCACCAAGCGCCAGCTCAACCCCCCGGGCATGCACGGCTTCCGCGGCCGTCGCCTCCGCGACTTCGGCGTGCGCCTCAACGAAAAGCAGAAGCTCCGCTTTCACTACAACGTCCTCGAGCGCCAGTTCCGCGGCTACGTACAGGAAGCCTCCCGTAAGCCCGGCAACACCGGAACCGTGATCCTGCGCCTGCTCGAGCAGCGCCTGGACAACGTCATCCGCCGACTGGGCTGGGCTCGCACGATCTGGCAGGCACGCCAGATGGTCGCCCACGGCCACATCAACGTCAACGGCAAGAAGGTCGACCGCCCGTCGTACCAGATGTCCGTCGGTGACGAGATCACCCTCAAGAAGGACAGCGGCATCAAGCTCGTCCGCGACAACATGGAGTCGCTGGCCGGCCACGAGGTCCCCGGCTGGCTCGAGTACAACCCCTCGACCCTCGCCGCCCGCATCGTCGCCACCCCGACCCCCGACCAGGTCCCCTTCGACGTCAACATGAACCTGATCGTCGAATTCTACCGCTAAGCAAAAATGTCTTGGCGCGACAACATCCCTGACGACATCGTGATCAACGCGAAGTGGACACTTCGCGTTGTTTCTTTATTACTTTTTCTGCTGCTCATCTTCGGCATGGTCTTTGCGCCGATCATTTTTGGTACGCGGATCGGGCTCAAGCTCGCTGGCGTATTACTCGCAGGCTCGCTGATCTGCCTGATCCTGGCCGAGACACGGGAAGACTAGCAGGCTGCTCCGTCAGCCATGAAGCCCTCGCACTCAAGATCGCGTAGCGGCAATCATGCATTGCCAATTACTTTTCGCCCAGAAGCTTCTTAAGTGTGGGCTCCATCGCTTTGGCCCAGGCTTCATAGCCCGGCACGTTGGGGTGCAGGCCGTCGGGCATCAGGTCGCGCTTGAGGCTGCCGTCATCGTTGAGGAAGACCTCGCCCAGGTCCAGCCAGTAGACCGTTTGATCGTCGGCGTAGGTCTTGAGGATGGCGTTGATCTGATCGTTGCGGACCCGGCCGACGCTTTGAGGCTTGTCTTCGCGGGGGAAGATTGCAAGGAGCAGGATCTTTGACTCCGGCAGCTTCGCGTGGATCTCCTTGAGCAGCGCGAGGACGCCGTAGGCGCTGTCGGCCCCGAGTTTGTCCGGCTCTCCGCGGTTGTTGGTGCCGATCATCACTACGACCACCTTGGGGTTGTGGTCTTTCATGCCGTCAAGGCCGCCGTTCTGGAAGTGCCAGAGCATGTGCTGGGTCTTGTCACCGCTGGAGCCGATGTTGACCGCTTTACGGTTGCCGTAGTACTGATCCCAGACGGGCTTGCCGATGCGCGACCAGCCGAAGACGATCGAGTCGCCGACCATCAGCAGGTCGACCTGCTGCTCGGCGCACCATTGCTTGCGGTTTTCGTGGTGCCGCATCCAGAGGTTCCAGCCCTTGGGGTCGTCCTCGGACCCGGGCCTGGACTCGGCCTGTGTCGCGCTGATGTTTGTCTCGTAAGACGGGTCCTCCCACGGCATAGGCTCATGCTTCGCGATCGAACCGGATGACGCGCAGCCGGCCAGGGCTAACAAGCAGCCGACCAGCAGCAAGCCGCCCTGAATGAATGAACGCTTGTAAGTTGAGCGGGCACAAGTCTGTAAAAATTGGGACGCAAAGAGCATGAAGAACTCCGATTGGCCGAGGGGGTCTGGTCCGCAGGATGATCTGTTACGAAGACTGGCTGCCATGTTACCCATTACGGCGGACTCCGAGATCTGATTCTGCCGATCGCGCCACCCGCTCCAACCCGGCAGGAGGGTGAGCACGGGCTTTTCCGATCCTCGCCGGATCAATCTCTGGCCTGCTGACGCGGTTTATATGGCGTAGAACCGGGCGGCGTTTCGGTACAGCACCGCGTCCTGCTCGTCTTTAGACAATGAGCCGATCATCTGGAGCACCGCATCGACCCAGCGCGTGTACTCGCTCTTAAGCAGGCACACCGGCCAGTCGCTGCCGAACATCAGGCGTTCAGGGCCGAAGCATCTGATCACGTGCTCGGCGTAAGGGCGGAGAGCCTCCATATCCCACGTCTCGCCACGCACCTCCGTCGCCATCCCCGACAGCTTGCACATCACGTTCGGCCGCTTGGCAAGCTCGGCAATATCCCGCGCCCACTGCTCGTCGTGCTTGCGCGGATCAATCACCGGCTTGGCGATGTGGTCAAGAACCAGCGGCATGTCCGCCGGCAGCGCATCGACCATCGTGATCGTGTTCGGTAGCTGGTGCCCGAAGATCAGGATGTCATAACGCAGGCCGGTCTTGCTTAGCGCTTGCAACCCGCGGATAAAAGCAGGGCGGATCATGAACTGAGGATCGGTTTCATCCTGGATGACGTGGCGAACGCCTTTAAGCAGCGGCTCATGCGTGTAGCGTTCAAGTATTTCGCCGACGCTTTGATCCTGCAGCGGGACCCAGCCGACGACGCCCTTGCAAAGCGGGTTTTCCCTCGCGAGTTTCAAGAGCCAGTCGGTCTCGATCAGTGACTGGCGTGCCTGCACAGCGATAGTGGCTTGTACATCGTAAGGCTGTGAATGTTCATCGAGGTCTGCTAGGCCGAAGCTGTTCTGGAGCGCCGAGCCGAGGGGGATCCACGGGTACTGCTGAGCATCGTAGTCCCAGAGGTGGTGGTGGCTGTCGAGGATGCGCATGGGCATGAATCAATCCGGGAGGCAGGCTCCTGCCGAGCCGCGAGGTATCAAAATGTCCTGCACCCCAGCGTCAGGATCAGGTTCGCCCAGCCCATCTTTTCGCCGGTCTGGATCGTCAGCACGTGGTCTTCATTCATCACCGCTTCGTAGAACGCCCACTTCTCGATGGGCTTGAGTTCCAGGCTCAGGCCCGCCTTCTTGATCGTCTTGCGGTAGTCGTTCCATACCGGCGGGTCCTTCTTCAAACCGTACTCGCCGTCGGTTACGTACTGCATCGTGTTGATCTCTTCAACCACCACCGCGCTGAGCAGGCCCTCGAGCACATGATTGCAGCTGAGCAGCCCCGGCATGAAATTCAGGTGCACAACGCTCGCGTTGGGCCCGAGCTTGGTTGCGACGGGGTAGTTGCCATCCGCGATAAGCACCTTGGAGTGGTGTCCGGCAGCAGCGAGGGCGGCGAGGATTTCAGGATGGATCAGATCGGTTTTGAGCATGGCGGCTTTCTAACGGATTAGGCCATCCCCGCGCGGAGCGCTTTGAGGTGGCGGGCGAAGTGGTCGGACAAGACTTCGGCGTAGGTTTCGGGGTGCGACTCAAGCACGCTGCGCAGTTCCTTGCCCAGCGTCGGGTGGGTCAGCGTTGAGCCGAACGTGCAGTGCAGGATCTGCCGGCCGGGCTTGGTGAAGCCCTTGCCCTCGGGCACCTCGGACCATAGCTCGAGGTACTCGCGCTCGATCGCAAGATCGTTGGGCAGGTCTTTGGGCGCGGGCACGCCCGCGATCGTTGCGTGGACGTGGTAGGTGGCTTTGTCGGTGTCGTAGCGTTCACGGGCGAACTCGACGATCCGGCGGAAGAGTGCCTTGTCGTGCCGGGCCGCGACGCGGAGCGCTTCGAGGTAGCTCGTGCCGGCGGTCTTGACGTGGAAGCGCCCCTTGGTCGCGCGGGCCAATGCGGGGTACATCGAGATCTTGTCCGACCCCGAGTGCAGGCTCAGCTTATAAGGCCCGAGTAACTCGGCGATCGCGTTGTGGTCGGCCAGCGATTTTTCTAATGCCGCAACGTCGCCGATGTAGTCGATGCCTTTCTCCATGTGTCCGATGAAACGCGGCGCCAGCGACACCAGCTTCATTCCCCGGCCAAGGCACTGGTCGGCGATGATGTAGTGCTCGGCCAGCGTCGTCGGCTGCTCAGTCTCGTCCACGCTCAATTCGATCTCGTAATCCTTGCCGGCCGCGGCGTGTACCTTTCGGATGTAGTCCGCCAATTCGATCGCATGGTGGATCGCTCGGCCGTACTTGACCGCGCATCGCATGCAGGCTTGTTCATCAAGCTTGATCGACGTGCCGTTGGGCAGCTTGATCGTCTTGCCCAGATAGCCGCTGTACCAGCCGACCTCGCCCCTGACCGCGTCGAACTTGGCACGCAGCGTGGCCTGGTCGTAGCTGTCGGACTTTTCGTCAACCGCGCCCGACGGGTCGATCGTGAAGAACGTGAAGCCCACCGCCGCGGTGCGGTCAACATCCTGCGGCGTCTTGAGGTGGTCGGCGTCGGCACCGATCGGGCCGGCCCAGCCCGCGCCGATCGCGGCGTCCATCGCCTGCGTCATCACGGCGATCGGCTCGCGGCTGGTGCGCGCCATCTCGCGGATCGACTGCTGCGGAAAAATCGGCAGGATCCCGCCGCCAGCCTGCTTCATCGCCAGCACGTGGCCCGGCGTCGCGAGCCCGATGCGGTCGCCAAAGCCAAAGCTCGGCTCGATGCCGAGGGTGACAGGGGTCGTTCCGGTGGTGGTGTTGGTTGCGGTCATGGCTTCTTGTCAATGAAAGTCGTGTCGTGCAGCCGTCGAGCAACGCCTCGACGGACGAATCATAGAGACGCTGTCCGCCGAGGCGTTGCTCGGCGGCTACCGGGTCAGAGTAATCGCTTAATGGTTTGAAGAGTCTTAGCCGCACAAGTGTCCGCGTCCGGCAGCGGGAACGCCTCGGCACAGAGGTAGCCGGTGTAGCCGATCTCTTTGAGCGCAGCGACGATCGGTGCATGGTCCATGTGGCCCAGGCCCGCGGCGCGACGATTGGAATCGACAAAGTGCACGTGGCCCACGCGCTTGCCCGCCGTGCGGATCGCAGCGGGAAGGTCCGCCTCTTCGATGTTCATGTGGAACAGGTCCGCCAGCAGATAGACGTTGTCCGTCTCGAGCGAGTCGAGGACCGCGCAGCCATCGGCGAGCGTGTTGAAGAGGTTGGTCTCGTAGCGGTTGAGTGGCTCGTAGAAAAGCCGCTGGCCCTTGGACTTGGCATAAGGCCCGAGCATGTTCAGCGTATCACGCAGGTAGCCGATGGCCTGGTCGTGCGTTGTCCCCTCGCCGGAGCGCCCCTGCATCGAGCCGATGATCGCCGGCGCGCCGTATTGCGATGCCAGATCAATGATGCCCTTCACATAAGCGACCGCACGCCCGCGCCTGGACGCATCGCCGTCGGTCAGCGAGAGCTTGTGCTTGACCCAGCCCGCGCCCGTACCGATCGCCGCGAGCCTGAGCCTGTGTTTCTCAAGCAGACCCGCTAACTCCGGCAGCGGATCGGTCGAGGGCACGAACAACTCGACCGCGTCAAACCCCGCCGCCGCTGCGCGGGCGCATCCGTCTGCCAGCCCGTCGTGAAACACAAACGGACCCTTTCGGGCCTCTTCAACAAGCGAGATCGTGATCGCGGATTTCATCAATTTGCCTGCCTGATCCTTAGTCCATCTCGATGACCGTTTTGATCGCGCCCGCCGTCGGTGCAACCAACTCGGCAAACTGTGCGGGCACATCATCAAACGCCATCCGACGCGTCACCCACGGCCCGGTGTTGATCACGCCTTTCTCGATCAAGCCGATGATGTACGGGAAATCCTTGGGCAGCGCGTTACGGCTGGCGAGGATCGTCGCCTCGGGCTTGTGCATCGCCACGTGCTTGAGCACGAGGTCCTGGTTCGTGATGCCTACATAAACCAGACGGCCCGTCGCAGCGATGTACTTGAGCGCACCGGTCATCGAGCCCGGGTGGCCGGTCGCGTCGATGATGAGCGGAAAGCCGCAGCCGTTGGTGAACTCTTGCACTTGCTTGAGTTCCAAGCCGTCCTGCTGCGGCACGATCCCACATTCGATGCTGTAGTTCTGCTTGCAAAAATCAAGCCGGTCCTGGCTGAGGTCCATCACCGCAAGGCGTCCGCCCTTTACACGCACAAACTCGATCACCGACAGGCCGATCGGCCCAGCGCCGATCACCAGCACATCTTCGCCGGCCACGACCGCACCGCGGTCCGCCGCGTGGCAGCCGATCGCCAGCGTCTCGACCAGCGCAAGCTGCTCATAGCTGAGGTTGTTGCCCACGTGCAGCTTCTCTGCGCGGATGTTGAAACGCTCCCGCAGCCCGCCGTCGCACATCACGCCGATGACTTCGAGCTTCACGCAGCAGTTGCTATTGCCCTTCTTGCACGGGTAACACTCGCCGCAGTTCATGTAAGGCTCGATCGAGCACTTGTCGCCGATCTTCACGTTCGTCACACCTGAGCCGACCGCGACAACTTCAACGCCAAGCTCATGCCCGGGGATCCGCGGGTAGCCAAAGAACGGGAACTTGCCCAGGTAGCCGCCGATGTCCGTCCCGCAAACGCCGACGCGGTGCGTGCGCACCTGCGCCTGGCCCGGGCCGGGAGCGGCGGGGGGATCGGTATGCGTCGTGCGCACTTTCTTAGGCTCATCAAAATAAAGCGTTTTCATCGTGTCTATCTTTGTTTCTTAGCCGCCGAGCGACGCGCCTCGGCGGATGTCGTTGTATGTACGCCGTGATCTTTCCTGACGCGGCGATGCTCGTCACCAAAGATCGGCTACCCGCGATTGGTCGGCAGCGGATTGACCGGCGCATCGTTGTTCTCGGCCCGCCCCTCGATATGGAACCAGTTGTGGATCGGCTCGAGGATCTTCTTCACCTCCGTCAATAGCGTCTGATCGATCGGCTCCGCCGCCCACGCCGCCCACTCGCGTATCCGCTGCGGATTGGCCGAGCCCGTGATGCAGTTCGCAAAACCCGGGTGCGCGATCGAGTACTGCAGCGCCAGCTTCGCGATATCGCCGCCCCGCGCCGCACAGTGCTCCGCCGCCGCCTTCGCAACCCGCCGCACCTCCGGTGTCGCCTTGTGCCACTCCGGCAGCGTCGCGTTCGACAAAAGCCTGGCCGCAAACGGCGCCGCGTTCATCACCCCCACGCCCTTCTCCGCGCAAGGCCCAAGCAGCCTCAACGCCAGATCATTCTGCAGCGTGTAGTGGTTGTACGTCAGCACCACGTCCAGGTCCACCGTCTCGATCGCATTCAGGAGCGTCTTGATCGGGTAACAACTCGCCCCGATGTACCGAACCTTGCCCTTCTCGACCTGCTTCCGCAGCGCAGGCACCGCTTCCTCCAGCGCCTGCCTGGAGTCCACGAACTCGATGTCGTGGCAGATCACGATGTCCAGATGGTCCACCTTCATCCGCTCCAGTGAAATGTCGATGCTCTCTTCGACCCGCTTGGCCGTGAAATCAAAGTGCGCCGGCGCATAACGCCCCAGCTTCGTGCACAGCGTGTAGCTCTCGCGCGGAATCTCCGGCAGCACCCGCCCGAGCATGATCTCACTCATGCCCCGGCCGTAGTACGGCGAGGTGTCGATGAAATTCATCCCCACCTCCATCGCAACATGAACCGACCTAAGACACTCGTTCAGGTCAACGCTGCGAAACTCCGCCCCCAGAGACGACGCCCCGAAGGACAGCACCGTCGGAGTGATATCAGTCTTGCCAAGTCGTCGCGTCTGCATGCAGGCCTCCCTCTTGATTCAGGGGCATATCTTAACGCCTGTGATGCCTCGCGATTCGCATCCTCACCCACTCAAACTAAATCTGCAGGCCGTCCCCGAACGACCCGAAACGACGCTCTGATTTGACACACATCTAGAGGTGACGTAATATTAAAAGTTCGAAAATTCGCTGCGGGGTAGAGCAGTCTGGTAGCTCGTCGGGCTCATAACCCGGAGGTCGCAGGTTCGAATCCTGCCCCCGCTATTTTTTGACTCACTAGAGTCGGATACAGGCCGATTTCGACCGAACAACGGTCCGGATCGGCCTTTATCTTTTGAACGTAGCAGGCGATCAGCTCCCGCTTTTCTTCGACAGTCGCGGAGGAGATCACACGTTCCAACCGGTCAAACTCAGCCGCCGCACGCTCGCGGATGACTTCTGGGGCGGGCAGCTGGGGCGTCCGGCTGGCAAGGCGTGACAACTCCAAGGCAATCAGCTCACGCCGCTCGGCCACTTCCTTGGCCTTGTCGTAAAGGCCCAGCGATCGTGCCGTGTCCGGGTCCAGCGACATCAAGTGTTCCCGAAGCGTGGCGGCCTGCTGATCCAGTTGAGCCAGTTCCCTGCTCAGCTGGTCCCGAGCATCCGATCGTCCACCTGATAACCGCTGCAGTTCTTGAGCGATCATCTTGTGCAGCTGGTCATCGTCGCGGAGCTTAGCCAGGTCGATCCGGATCAGACAAAGAATATGGTCTTCGACCAGCTTGGCCGGCACCGTGTACCGAGTCGGGCATTCTTCCTTGTGTCCGGCAGAGTGCCGGGAGCAAACGTAATAGAGCGTCTTGATTCCCTTGCCGCTCGTTGTGGTGTGGCCTGTCATCTTGCCGCCGCAGACGCCGCAGTAAATCAGCCCGGTCAGGAGATATTCACTCTTCATTGCCAGACCGCGTCGGTGCGTATTACGCTGCTGCGATTGTGTCCGACGCCTTTGGACTTGCTCGAATAGTTCAGCATCGACCAGAGTAGGCCATGCGTCCTCACAGGTAATCCAGTCCGATGAGTCACGCTTCTCGACGCCCTCATCGAACCGCTCAACACTCCCGCCCTGGCGATAGCGATGCCACTTGCTTAGCGTCCGCTGGTTGTAAACGCACCGGCCGACGTAGGCTTGATTCTCCAAGATCGGCAGGATCGTTGGGATCGTAAATACCCCCCCACGCGAAGTACGAAAACCCGAGGCGTTCAATTCATCCCGTAACACGCGGGAGGGCTTGCCTGCGGCGAAGTCTGCAAACACCTTTTGCAGCGCCCGAACCCTTGCCGGGTCGGATGGAGTCAACGAACAGGTCTCATGGTCCTGCTTGTGGTGGCGTTTGCCCTTGGGCAGTTGTTCGATCCGATGGCCACTTGTCGCGTCCAGCACCAGTTGGCCGCCATCGTCTAAGTCACGCACGATGCGTTTGGGTGTCGGGCCGTCCATAATGAGTCGGTCATAGCCGAACGGGATAGGACCACCCGGCCAGAGTCCACGCTTGGCACGCTCGACCAGGCCGCGCATCGTGTCACGCGATAGCTTGCGGAGGTAGTCACCATTCTGGTGATGCTCGATGTAGCCGATCAGGCCTGACGTAAACGATCGGTCAGACTCCATCCCGGTAGCCGCATAAACAACACGCTTGCCAGCATCGACTAAACGACGCTCAAGCATCATCCCATCCAGCGGATCCTTTGGGCGGGCAAGTCGGTTACGGTCCCACGCCAGCACGATCTGGACATCATCCCGCTCGACTGCATCATGCATCAGCTGATCAAGCCCCGGCCGCTTGAGATCACTACCACTGATCGCATCGTCACAGTAAATCGTAGTGAGTGTCCATCCCTTGGCCTTAGCAAATGCTTCAAGCCTTGCCCGCTGTTGATCTAGAGATTCCTCCTGCTTGTCAGTTGAACGACGAATGTAGCCAATTGCGTGTGTCATGAGTAGACTCCAGAGCAGGTCGATTCAAGATACCACCGAGTCACCCTCCGCGCCAGTATCCACCCGCGATCATTCACGTATCCGATCATTTTTCGCTTGCTTTGCCTTTACCCGTTCAGTGAACTCCTCATCAGTAAATCCCTGAGATACAAGGTGCTGCTTCACGGTCTGAATAGCATCGCGGTACGTAATGGTCTGATCCTTAGGCACATAGCGGCCACTCATCATGACAGCGGTGTAGGAAATGATGTAGCTTCGAATCATGGCAAGTGTCCGATTGATTTCAGCAACATTCGCTATGCGGCGCACAGACGGATTGCAATCTAGCGCCCCATCCACCCCTTCCTGGACAACGCGCCACCACGCAACCGTATGGCGCTGTGTATGGTGGTCACCGGTCCCAGTCTGTACCTTGAGCCAGTTCTGCGTGCAATAGGCCCAGATCATGGGCAGCAGCTGCAGCAGATCATCCACGCTGTCAATCCGTAGCGACTTGAGAAGTTCACGCCTGAGTTGAAACTCCACTCTGATGATCCGGTGCCCATCGGGTACAGACTCAATCCCCCAGATGTCATACATCCAAATCTTCCCCGACCGATCCCGAATCTCAATAGGCTTGTCATAGAGCCTCGCGAGGATAGCCCCCTTACCGACCTGAATACCTGTCAGTACCTTCCTTCGGAGGTAGGGGTGCAAGTCATTGGCGCGAGTGACAAATTGATCGAGCAAACCAAGCGTCCAGTCATCCTCACGCATCAGGACGTCTACGCAGACATCCACCCGACTCACACGAACCGACTGAACTTCGCCGCCCCAAGCCTTGATGATACGTACCACCTGACTGACCATCACACCTACTCCCTGTGCCCATAGCGCCTCTGAGCGTATCTCTGCAATGACAGAGGGGCGGGAAATCGGTTCCTTCCAGTTGCCGATTTTGAACGTGATATCTCGGCTGTTAAGTAGCCATGCATAACCGCCAGCCCCAAACGGCCGGAGAAGAAACAAAAACACATCACCTCCGCCCAAGTTTGCTTTGCCAGGCACATCCTCATCTTTGGAGATCGCGGATTGCTTTAGTTCCTCAAGAACCTTGAACGTGGCCAGATCCTTCCACAACACATCAGCCGTGATCACCAGCGAATCGACACCGTGGGCGAGTATTCGCGCAGACTCATCGGGCAGAAGGTTCACCTTTGCAGGGGGGTGACCCCCTCCCGATCTTTGTACCACCTAGTCTGAGAGAACCGGGTCAATGGAACACGCATGCTGAGCCGGAGGGAGGGGCGTAGCACCGACCGGAGGCTCAGCGTGCGACGCCGACGGGAACGCCCCGTCAACATCAGTCAACATCGCGGCATATGCCGCGGGGGTCTGCCAGCCGATGCCGCTGTGCGGGCGTCGGTGGTTGTAATCGTTTCGCCATGCGTCCAGAACGTACCGGGCCTCGGCCAGGCCGAGGAACAACTCACGGTTCAGCAGTTCATCTCGCAACTTGCCGTTGAACGATTCCACGTAGCCGTTCTCCCAGGGGCTGGCCTTCTGGATGTACAGCGTATCGACCTGGGCCCGGCGCAGCCAACGCTTGATGTCCTGAGCAACGAACTCGGGACCGTTACCCACAATAATCCGACAATGCAGGCGAAGTTCGAGGAACTGGGCAAGATTGATTCTGACGAGCATTGAGGTGCGTGTGTACCACTGTTGTCAATGACTCAGTTTCCAAAGGGTGACGCCGTGTCTGAAAGCAATGTGCTGCCGGGATCCGTCCACGATCTCCGTCGCCGCTGGAAACCGCACAAGACCCGCCTGTCCGATGGCACCGACGGCCACCCGACCGTCATCCGCTTCCACCGCGCCACGACCTGGCTGCAGCGGGTCGAAGAGATCGAGCCTGGCGAGGATCAGGACGTCGCCCTGACCTGTCAGTGGATTGCCTTCAACGCCCTGTACGGCCAGTGGGACGAGCGGGCCCGGGAGCCCAAGTCCGACCGCCAGTGCTGGCGTGCGTTCATGGACCGGGTCCTCGCGATCGACAAGGATGGTCACATGGCATCGGTCCTCACCGAGCACAAGCGGCTGGTGATGAGCATCCTGGACGACAACTACCTTGGCGATTATTTCTGGAAATTACCGTCGGCGGCCAGGGCGAAGCAGACCACGCGTGACAAGCGGCAGGCATCGACCTGGTACATCGAGAAGCGCTGGGCCCTGGTGCTGGAGGCGCTGCTGGAGCGGGTGTACCTGCTGCGGTGCCAGCTCGTGCACGGAGCCGCGAGTCATGGAAGCCAGCTGAACCGGACGTCGCTTCGGCGGTGCGTCACGATGCTTGGGTTGTTGTTGCCGGCTGTGCTTAACGTTTGGATTGAGTCGGGGGCAGACGAGGACTGGGGGGCGATGTGCTATCCGCCTGTGGGTTAGAGAAAGAGGGAACAAAGTATGGAAGCCAGTGAATACGACGCATCCCAAATCACCCGCAAAGGGGTTGATACGCTTCTCCAGTTCCTGCCGTACTTCAGTGATCAACGCACTTCATTTGGCGACGATGCGAGCGTGACAGACGGATGGGTTGAACCTTCCATTGTTGATCGAAAGGCCAGTGATTTCTGTGATGCCTGCTACGAACATGGCTTCGTCCAAGATTTCGATTGGGGTGAGTGGTCTCAGGGTAGACAAAGGATGATCACTACAGGAGAAGGAATCGAACGTCTTGATCTTGCAGGCATTGGCCAACTCCTGACGGCCCACCTCAGGGGCGACCGCTTCTCAGACGGTCACTTACTTGAGGTCATGCGTTCCGGACAGATGGCGAGGATTCTCAGGCGGCTTGAGAGACTAAGCAGGTCGCTATCACCTTGACTCATCACGAAATGAGGGGTTGTTAGCCAAGATCCATTCTGTCGGGCGAAGCGCATCGGGCTTCAGTTCGATGGCTTGGCACCATCGCCCCCATTTTTTAGATAGGGCCGTGGCGTCCAATTGGGCGCTATCCTCAAACCAATCGCGATCCACATCAAACAGAGGTCCAGGCTCCGGTGCAGTTTCAAGGCAGGCTGAGACAATCTGAAGCAGGTGTTGAGCTGCGCCGTGTTCGACAGCGGTTTCCATCAGAAGGCCGAGCGTAGCTTGGTTCTGCGGGTCGAGCTGTTCCAGAGCGAGACGCTTGAGTCGGTGAGGTGCGATGAAGCTGCTGTGCCTACTGAGCCACGACCAAGCTGCGATGTAGAGCCTCGGATCGGCGGGACACGCCAAGGCCGTGTCCACGATGAGCTGCTCAATATCCAAAGGACCGCGGCTCTCCGCCGCGGGTACGTTGAACAGCACGCCGGCCCGGACCCAACGAGACGCCAGATTGTTTGCATCTGTATTGATCGTGTACCAGCGGCTAGTTGAGAAAATAACAGTAATTATCTGCGCAGTGCTGTTCGGTAAGCAACGAGAATACGTCATGACTGCCCGCGTCCATCGCCGGCTGATTAAGCCTGCTGAGACTGCGCGCGTAGCCTACTCTTTTTTGCGCGCAGGGTACCCGTAACGGGCCAAAAACGAAGGTAGTCGGGCGCAATTGTTGACTCGGCGAAATGTTCGTGATACCTTGTTTTATAAGGGTTTACGGACGATTTTGGGTGGTCCAAAATCGGCCTGATAAGGGTGAGGTCGCAGGTTCGAATCCTGCCAGGCCCATTTTCAGCGTCTTCCGAGATTTCGGAGGGCGCTTTTTTCTAGGGGCTCTTAGAGCAACTGGCGTCATTTATCTTCATTCGGTGCGTGGTGTAGCCCCGGGCAACGACTCGGGGGTGCAAGCCCATTTTGATTCGCCCCCCCCCGGGGGCGTTGCCCGGGGGCTGCACCACGAACTATGGTGAAGTGGAGAAAGATTCTGCTCGCTGCCCTAATAATCAGTTCATCACGCGGCGATGGGCTGGTTTTTGCTTGGGAAAACGACCAGCTGGAGCAACAAACCCAAACCCAGCAAAACAGCGCCTGCGATATAGGGGGCCCAGTCGGTTTCCGGTCGACCGGCCGCCTGGGGGGTTGCGGTTGCGGTGAAGCTGACCGTGACCGGCGTGTTGGGCTGAGCCTGGACGGGCCGGGTGAACTCGAGCACCTGGCCACGCAGCGGCATCTCCACAACAAGCGGGGCAGGGCGTGCACCCGCGACCGCCTGTGTCGTCATGAATCGCGCGGCGATCATGGCGAGGTTCTCACCGTCTGGACGGCTTAGTGCGGCTTGAACCTGTTGCAGGTCCTGACGGGTGAGATTGAGGACCGCAGCGTCTTGACTGTTCGCGCTGCCGGGCACCGTGGGGGTCGGGACGCGACCGCCCTCGAGTTCACGCAAGCGGCCACGCGATCCGATCAATCCGGCGACGGCCTGGTCGGTGGACAGGCGATGGAGCTGGACGCGTGCGTCTTCATTCAGGGCACGATCGCCTAAGGAGAAATACATGGCCTGTTCCAGCGCGGCGCGGGCGCGACGCTGGTCGCCTGCGTCCGCCAGGCGAGTCGCGTCGTTTTGCAGTTGTTGCGCGGCGGCCAGACGGGCGGCTTGTTGCTGACGCGTCGCGCTGTCGTATGATTCTGCGCTGAAGGCCTTGATCGCTGCCGTGCCATCTTCGGGCTCGATGTAAGTGGCGCTGCCTTCAAAGTCGTCGTACTGGTAATCCTCAGGCGCATAAACGGCCCAGAGGATATCCCGCAGCGGCAAATCGAATCGAGGCCCCTCCAGCGCGAGCCTGCCGCCGGTCTTTGTCCCCGGCTTGGCGGGGGGCACGGTGTACACCAGGTCGACCAGCACCGCGGCGTTCTCGCCCGTCGACGAGACGAGCGGGACGAGGTAGATCGTCTCGCTGGTTTTCGCGTCGGTGCGTGTTGAGGGTTCTTCTGCGCGTGCGTTGACACGGAGAGCGAGCAGCCGACCGCCCGTTGGCAGCCGGGTCTCGAGGTATCTCTTTTGTCCGACGCGGAGCTGAATCTGTGCACGATTGATTGATTCGCCATCTGCGGTGAGGACGGAGGTCAGCTGGGTGTGCTCAACGGATGCCTTCGCGGCCTGTGCATCGACGAGCCTGCGAATCTCGAGCGTCAGGCCGTAACCCGCCGACGGGCACCGATAGCAAAGCGCCGCGCTGGACAGATCGCCCGCACCGAATGCGGCCGGCAAAGATCGGCTGTCTGCCCGCACCATGCCTCCCGCCTCTGCAGCAGCGCCAACTTCGACGCGCCCGCCGGCCAGGATCGCCATGTATCCCCTTTGCAGGTCCGTGTCCGCCGCGATCACCGGATCAATCTGAACTGATATTGCGTCGGCGGCGTACGCGGTGTCGTACTGGACCGCTAAAGGATACGGGCGGTCGTACCACTTCGATGAGAGTTCGACTTCCCAAAGCCCCGGCTGATCCGAGACGGGCGCCCGCCGAGCGATCTCCGGGCCCACCAGGCGAACGCCTACAGCATCCTTGGGCACGCGGACACGGAAGAGCTTGCTGCCCGCGTGCTGAAGCGTGTAGTGGAGGTACACCGTGTGGTGAACGACCCCGTCCGCGACGGCGGCGACATGAAGGGTGTCGGCGGTGATGCGTGGCTGAACCTGCTCGACCGCCAGACGCAGTGACCAGTCCGGGCGGAGCTGATTTGCCGCAACAACCCCGGGCGTGCGGATGCCCAGTTCCAGCGGGTTGACCTCGCTGATCCCTTCGCGCTGATCGATGGACAGGCGGACGCCTTGAGAAGCAGAGATCACCAGCTGCCCGCCGTGCTTCAGCGAACCCACCGCCTCGATGCGTGGGACACTGACGACGCTGGGCAGCTCGGTAAACGCCTTGCTCAAGCGGATCCGGACCGGAAGATCGCCAGAGACACGTGAGGGATAGTGCAGCGTCACGAGCCTGGACGCATCGCCCGCCTGTGCATCGGCGTCTTCATCCCAGTGTGTCGAGCCGTTGGCGCTCAAAGCATCGATGTCGTAACCCGCGGGGATGCGCAGCTGAGTCTTAAACACACCGGCCTTGGATACGGAGGTGATAAACTCGCTCTGGTAGACCAGCCGCTCTTCTTCGATTGAGAAGCTGGCAGACTCCGACGAGCGCACCTCGGGCAATACCTCGCGAACCGTCGCGCGGATGGTTTGCATGCGGTCAAGGCGGCACGCGTACCGGATCTCGGGCGTGCCGCCTGATTGTCCCTTGGCGCGGTAGAGCAGTAGCGCCGCGTCGCGGGCGAAGTCCTGCTCATTGATCGCGGCGGGTGCATCGTCAATCGTCGCGTAGACCTGCTGCGCGGTGATCAGTCCGATCATGGCGTTCTGGCGTGCCGCACCGACGACGTCCGGGGCGCCGGTCTCGATTGTAAAAGGCAGGCTGTCCACCGGGCTTTGGGTTGTGAGAAGCAGGCGGTAGTCACCGGCCACCGGCGTTGTGAGCTTCGCTTCAAGCTGGTGGGTCTTGGGGTCAAAGCGCCATGCCCCAAGTGACTCGCCGAGCACCTGGGTCACGGTCATGTTGTCGGGCAGGGTGATGAGGATGTCGGTGAGTAGGCCCTGAGCAATCTCAAAGCCGATGTCGTGCAGCGCTGTAGCAGACCCGGGCGCGAGGCGCAGCAGCGTGCTTGAGGTGCAGTAGAAAACGGTTTCTTCAAGATCGCGCCGGCGTTCGCGTGGCCGCCACTGCAGGTCGATCCCGTCGGACGGTCCAAGTGTCGCGCTCAGGATGGTCTGGTTGTCCCGCTCGGTTGTCTGCGAGACGATCGCGCTAGGCGCGCTGACCTCCAGCGAAGTGCCCGGGAGCGTCGCGACCACACGGTTGGTCAGTGCCGGGGGCACCGCGAGGTGGAACGAACGGACACGCTGCGCATCGGCGGCAGCCAGGGGGAGCAGGAACGCCGCCGAAACCCGGTAGCGCCCGGGGCGATCAATGACTACGTCATAGCCCGACGTTTCACGCTTGATATGCACGTGCTCCGAACCCGTTTCTTCGCTGATCAGCACGGCACCGTCTTCGATCAGATCAAAGCGCATCGGCTTGGATGCATTGAGGCTCAGGTCAAAATTGACCGCCATGGAATCCTGCTCGGCGGTGAGTCGGCAGTTCAGATGAGTGAGCATCGGGTCAACTTGCGGCGCAACAATGAGTGCGTCGTTGCCGGCGCAGCCGAACATCGTGAGTGTGAGCATGGCCGTTGCCGCAGTCACCGCCGCCTGCGCAACAGCGCGGGAGGACCACCACTTCCTGGCATGAAGCCCGATTCGGATCAGCACCATCAACAGGAGCAAGAGCGGCAATCCCCATGTCATCGCGACAACGAGTGGCAGTTCCATAACGGGCCAGCGACCCGCAAGGTACAGAAGCCCCGCCAGACCGATCGCGATCAAGACCCATCGGCCTCGACGCCAGTACACACCCGCGAAGACCGCAGCGAGCGACAACGATGCCCCGATGATCAGCGTGCGAAGCGAGATATAGAAAGACTGCTCAGGGATGAATTCCGCCTTGATCACCGAGCCGTTCTCGCCGCCCTGTTCGATCACGCGCGTCCAGGTCATCGTGTTCAGCGTATCGGGGGTGATGAGTCGTTCGTGGCACGGCCAGGTCGAGGGCACACTCGCGCCCAGCCAGACCAGGATCAGCAGCAGCCCTGCGGCCGTGATCGACCATGCAACGGAACGCATAAAAATCAAGGCAAGAACAGCGACCGCCACCCACGCCAGCAGCACGAACCACATGCGGCTGTTCTGACGCGCATCTTCGATCGACTGGCCCCAGCCTTCGCCGATCGTGAGCAGCAACCTGCCGAGTTGGCCATGCTGGATATCACGCGTCTGGTGTTGCATGGACCCGCCGACGGGCTGGATCGCCCAGTCGGGGTGTGTATCAACGGTCCAGTCTTCGTAGGTGGTTGCGGTGTCGGCAACAGGAGCGGCAAAGCTGACCGCGCCAGTCTGCCCCGTGTGGACCTGCCCATACGTCAGCTCGACGATCATCGGGCTGTTGGGGTCAAGCGGCCGAGGCAAGGGGATCATCAGGACACCGCCGGCGGCATCCGCAGAGACATTGAGCCTCTGACGCGTCTGCTGCGTGTTCTCGTCAGAGCCGATGAGGTGGACCGACCATCCCATCGCGCCGGCGGGCATCTGCAGGCGGAGGAACTGACGGCGTGCATTCTTGATTCGGTAGAGGATGCGTGTCGTTGATTCGGTATCCGTGACCGCCGAGCCGGAAGGCGTCCCCGGTGCGACATGTGTGTAGATCTGCGCCATCTCGATGATGGCCGGTGTCAGCTCACCGATGTCGTACGAGTCGACATTGAGCTGCACTACGGACGCGGGGCCGACGGATTTGTATGTTTTCAGCAGCGGCGCCGTGACAAGCAGGCTGTAATTCGCCGGCAATTCGTCGTTTGCGATCGGCAGCAGCGTTCGGCCCGACGAGGCGCCCGACCCTTCGCTTAGCGCGAGGTCCAGCGGGCTCGCCACCGCCGCGTAGGTTGTCTGCATCTGCACGTCGGTGGGCGACACGCCACCGACCAGCAGCGTGCCGGGCTTGTCGGTACCGCTGCGATATCGCTGGTGATAACCCACGCCCAGGTTGTAGTCCCCGCTCACCCGGCGTTGCAGCGTGACACGCCACAGCGCGGGGTCGCCCTCTACGACATCGAACCGGCGGACATCTCTCCCGAAAAACTGCACGTTCTCAACGCGCGGATCCACGCGCACCAGCAGTTCATCCACAGGAGCGCCGGTGATGTAGTAGTTGATCGCGACGTTCCCGTAGCTGACGCCCTCGCCGATCGAGACGAGTTGGAACACCTCAGCCCGGATCGTTGCCGGCCGCTTGCTCGTCGTGAGCGACAGGGACCAGTCGGTCTCACGGAAGCGGTATGCCGCCTGACCGCGCTCGACCGTAAATGGCGTCGAAGCTGTATTGACCTGTCGCATCGTGTCCGACACGGTCGCCTCGACCGCGAGTCCTTCTGCCACCGACACCACGACGTAGCCGCGCTGGCTTGCAGCGCCCAGGACCGACAGGCCCTTGGCCGATCGTGTCTGATCCACCGTGGGCTCGCCCGACTCCATCTTCACGAGCAGCGAGGCCTGCCCGATCACGGGCTCGGCGAACTGGACGCTCAGCACGCGACTTTCGACGGCCGAGTCCTTGCGCTCCTGCACCTGATAATCCGATACACCGCTGCCTGTGACATTGACAACCGCAAAGCCCTCGGGCAGCGACAGTTCGACGCCGCGCACCGGCGCGTCACGCACCTCCAGCCCGATGCGTGTCTCGTACACCAGGCCGTCCTCACGCGCGTCAATCACCACGCGGTGCTCGGCGTCGATCGCGGGCACGACACGCGCCAGCGAAAGCTCTGCCGAATAGGGCGTCGCTGTGTAGCTGTAGTAGAAGGCCTTGCCGCCTTGGCCCGCCGCGCCGGGCATCTCCCGTGCGAAAGAATCAGGCAGCGATATCCGCGGCATCGAGGCCGCGTCGATCTGAGTCAGGCCGGCGGACTTTTCGACCACCAGAGCGATCGCGCTGTCGGTCCCGATCGCGAGGGTACCCCCGGAACGTATCCCCACGGGAGGCTCGATGACCGGCACGACGACACCTTTCATCGGAAACGCCTCAAGCTCCACCTCACCGACCACCTGCAGGGCGTACTGCCTGGTCTGCGGCAGACGCAGGGAAACACGCAGTTCCCGGCGGCCGCCCTCTTCCTTGGGTTCAATCACAGACCAGTCCTGGATCGACTGGCCACGCACCTGCGTCACGTTCAGGCCCTTGGGCAGCGTCAACGCAAGCGACTCCAGCTCGCCCTGCGCGATCCCAAACGCCAGGAGCGTGTCCACCCTCATCGCGCCGTCGCGCACGGTCACCAGCGTATTCGCTTCGCTTGCAAGCACCAGTTCCGCGCCAAGGTTCTGCACCGTCGACCGCCAGCGCACCGCCAGCTTCTTCGATGAGCCCTGCAGACCCGTGACTAACAGCTTTGCATCATCGCCCTCGCCGTTGACTTTGCGGACCACTCGCACCGCGTCAAGAAGATCGATCTCCAGCCCGGCATCATCACTGGCCACCGAGATCGGTCGGCGGTCCGCGATCGGAAGCACTATCGCCGCCTCGCGCCAGCCGTCATCCAGTTTCGAGGCACGGACCGCAACCGACATCACAAGACCCAGCTCACCCTTACCTTTAACGGTCAGCCGGTAGGCCTTGGATTTCAAGTCATACCCCACGGAAGCGGGCGACGCCTTGTCGCCGACGCCGTCCACATCCGCGCGATCACCGACAAGCACACGACCCTCGGCCGTCGCGAGCATGCTCAGCACCGCGTCACCGACCATGAGGTCTAGCGACTGCCCCGGGCCAAAAGTGGTGACCGACAGTTTCAGGTCTGCGACAAACTGATCGCCGTCGATCCGGCCCTCTATCGAGTCGATCACGACAGCCGGTTCGTTTACGGTCGATTTCTTTGACGCAGACGCGGCGTCCTGCGCCTGCGTGGGCCACGGCATCAGGGCCGCGGCAACCATGAGCCAAAGCGCAGCCCGGCCAAGACGTTTCATACGGTTGAAATTTTTCACGTTATTCATCCTGTTAACTCCCGGCTTATTGCCCGGCCCTCGGCAGGCCCTTGGCCCGGCCGATCAATTCCACTAGTTCCCCCGCGTCCCTATCCAACGGCAAGGCTTGCGACACTTCACGCGCGATCTGCAGCAGCCGGTCGTACGAGCCGTCCGCGGCGTGCTCACTTTCTCGCAGCAACTCCGCAAACTCCGCCGCACACGCAGCGAGGTAGAACCGCGGGTCCTCGGCCACCGTCCGCTCACGCACGAGCCCCACGGGCAGCAGCGTCGTGGTCTCTTCGATCGCGTTGCTCTGCGCATCGCGGTAGCGGACGTACACCGTGCCCAGGCTCGGTTCGTTTCCAGGATTCGATATCCCGGCGCGATTGCCTCGCGTCGGCCACAGTTCGATCTCGTATAACGCCGTCGCCGACTGGCCGCTGCCGACTTCGCCCGCGTCGACCGCGTCATTGCGGAAGTCCCGGTCGGCGATTGCGCGGTTCTCGTAACCGATCAGCCGATAGCGCCGCACAACCGACTTGTCGAACTGCACCTGTATCTTCGCGTCGTAAGCGATCGTCGGACGAGTCGCAGCGAGGTCTTCAACGAACTGACGCTGCGCATCCTCCGCCGAACCGAGGTACACGTACTGCCCGTCGCCTCGGTTGGCGAGCTGTTCCATCAGCCCGTCGTTAAACCGCTCGGCCGAGATCGTTGCCTGGCCCGCCGTCTGACCATCGACACCCACGCCGACGGTCATCATGGTGATGCCGTGCTGGCGGTACTTGCTCACGGACTCGAGCATCTGCGCGGCGTCATCATCCCCGACGTTGGCCACGCCGTCGCTGCAGAGGATCACGCGGTTGACGCCGCCGACCTGGAAGTGCTTGCCCGCGACCTGGTAGCCGAGCTTGAGCCCGTCGCTCAGGTTCGTTGATCCGCCGGTCTGGATCGTCTCAGCCGCCTTCATGATGGCCTGAGCATCACTTGCAGGTGCATGCTCCAGCAGCAGGTAGGGCTTGGTCTCGTAACTGACCAGCGAGACCGTGTCTGACTGGCCAAGCTGGCCCAGCAGCATCGCCAGGGACTGCCGCACCAGGGGCAGCCGGTCCTCCCGCGCCATCGATCCCGAAGCGTCGATCACAAACACGTAGTGCGCCGGCTTCATCTGGTCCCGCGCTACAACCCGGCCACGAACTCCGACCTTGAGCAGCACCGCTTCGCCGCCGGCAGAACCCGCAAACGGCGAAGGGCCCGCGTCGGGATGCACCGTAAAAGTGTCGTGCACATCACGCCCGGTCGGGTACTGGTAGTCAAACCGATTGACAAACTCCTCCATCCGCACCGAAGCCACAGGCGGGAGCTGCGCCTGCTCGCGGATCGTCCGCCGAGTAAGTTCGTACGACGCGGTATCCGTGTCCAGCGCGAAGGTCGATTGTGCGTCGAGCTCGGTCAGCACCCACGGATTCACCGGCGGGGCGACTCGGGTCTGCTTCGCATTATCTACTATTGTTTCAGGCTCAGGCTCAGGCTCAGGCGTCGGCTTCGGCGTCGCCACAACGCTCGGGTTGCCGCTGGTTTTATCGCCGTCCGCGTCGCCGGTCACCCCACGCAGGCGCATCTCGGTCAGCTCCGGCCACTGACCGGGGTAGACCAAGATGTCGTCGTAGGGCGTGGTCGCCTCGATGTTCTTCAGCGACTGCTCGGCGTCTCCCAGGTCATGAATGCGATTCCACTCGAAGTTTTCTACACCGGTCGAAGAGCCTTTGAACATGTCACGCAGGCCATTGACCGCTGCATTGTCCGGGTCAATGAAGAGCGCGGCGTCCAGCTCCTTGACGGATTCTTCAAACTTCATTTCTCGTTGTAATTCGCGGGCTCTACCCAGGCGCTCCTGAACCTCTTCGATTTTTCGCTGCTCGGCCCCGTTGAGAACCCTGCCCTCTGCAGCACGGCGTTCCTCTTCGAGCTTGCTGATTCCGGATAGCGGTTGTGTGACTTGTGGCTTGGCAGTAGCCGTCGGCGAGTCTAAAGCCGAGGCGCCAGGAGCATTGACGCCGGCGATTCGATCAACGCCGGATCGGTCGCCCAGAATGAGCGGCTTCTGATCATCATGCAGCTGTTCATCCGCCTTGGCCGGGTTTGTCTGATTCTGCTTATTGCCGGGGTCTATCAACGTCACTTCGTCGAAGGACGGCACTGAGCCAAAGAGTGGGCCGTCACCCGCCGCCGGATCAGGCTCGGCGGGATTCAGACCGGCAGCGTTGGCGTGGTCCTGGCCATACTGATCGCTGACCGAGGCGTCCTTGTCTGCCATGTATCGGTACGTCTGCTGACCGCTCTTTCCATGGTCTTCCCGATTGCGAAGATTGTCTTTCGACAGCCCAGGGCGGTCTTCCAACTGGCGAGTTGACAGGTCGGAAAGCTCGTTCTGCTGTTTGGTAAGCTGGCTCAACTGCTGCTGGATCTGTTCGCCGCGTTGTTGCTGATTTTGCTCGTAGCCACGCGTATCAACCTCGCTTGCTGTAGCGCTGCGAGTCTTATCCGCCGTGCCATCAAATATCAGACCCCGCTTCTCGCGGTCATATTTCCAGCCGTTTGAATCTTGGCCGGTCTTTCCTTTGCTGTCCGGCAGGCCCGCGGTAGTGCGTCCGTCGTCAGAATTGCCCCGGCCGAATTCAGTGTGGTTGTCATTCCACACGGTTGAACCGCTCCAATCAGCGATCTTGTCTTCAGCCCCTTTGAGGGTGGTCGTTGGCGCGGGAGCCTCTTCGTTAGACTCTCTGCTGAGCCCCTCAGACCCCGGGAGTTCCAAGCCCAATAGTCCATTCTTGCTGGCTGGGCTGTTCAAAGTTATGCCAAACTCAGCAGGCGGCATCTCTGCGGGATCGGCCGCCGGCCCGGTGACCTTCCCGGAGATGATGTCGCCGGCTTGCTGTTGTCCACCTATGAATGTCGATTGATCAAGTTTTTCACCAGGACGACCAGGAACTTCACGCTCCAGCCGTTCTAACTCGACCCGCGCATCAAGCGGTTGAGAGGGGTCCCCATACCGATCGATGCGGGCAAGCGGATCATCAGCGATCCGTTCCCGACCGCCAAGGCCTGTATCTGCGGTCGGACCGAATGTCGGCGCATTGGGTTGAGTGGGTGCAGACTGCGGCGATCGCGGCACCGGCATCCCGGACTCGCCTTGCTCATACCCACGGAAGTTGTATTTGCTGACATAGCCGCTAACGTCATCGCCCAGCGCAAGCTTGCCTGCACTTTCGGCGATGTACTGACCTGCAGGATCGACCTTGGCGGCATCGATGCGCGTGCCGCCGGTCACGTCAATTCCATCGCCGACCTCGTTGCGTCGTGTGCTATATAAACCGCCGGTCGTCGGGATGTCGCCGAGCAGCGGACCGGGTATTACGCCTGCTAGATCTGAGCCGTGAATCGAAGCGGCGGGCGCTTCGTACGCATAATCTGCGGCCTCATCCATCGGGGTCTGCATGCGTCGGGCTGTGCGCCTTGCCGCGCCCAGCTCGGGCAGCATCCCGATCAGGCCGATGCCCAGCGCTGCGCACGCGGCGACCGCGCTGGCCATGCGGATACTGAACAGCGGGCCAAGCCTTTTTGCTGAAGAGTTGCCCGCAGCGCCAGAACCAGCACTTCCCGCAACGACCGCCGAGATCGGCTCGCGTTCAAAAAGCGCCAGCAGTTCGGCCCGCGGCGATGCATCGAGCGCCGCCGGCGCATCGGCCGAGGCTGCCTCGAACCCCTCACGCAGCAGACCGGCTGCAAGGCGCATATCCCCCAGACGCTCGGAAAGTACCGGGTCGCTCTTCAGGTACGCCAGCAACTCGCCGCGCACCGGCTCATCCATTTCGTCCGCGATCAGCGCGGCCAGCAGTGTTTCAGCCTGTTCTCGGTTCATCGTTTCGCTCCCACGCCAACGGCGCGTGGCTTCGTGTTTGTTTTGATCCAGTTCATGACGCCCATCACAGCACGCCTTTTTTCCGGAGCTGCTGCGCCAGCCGCGAGAGGCCCTGGTTGAGGTGGTAGTTCACGCTCCCGGGGCTGGAGTCGAGGATGGTTGCAATCTGCCTGAGGGTCAGTCCTTCCATGAACTTGAGCGTGATGGCCTGCTGCTGCTGTTCGGGCAGATCGCCCAGCAGCCGCATCGCCAGCGCGACCAGCTCACGCTGATCCAGTTGTTCCAGTGATTCTTCGTCTGATGCATCAGCGGCTGCGGCGCGCAGGCGTGCCGCGTCGGCGAGTTTGGGCTGGACCCCGCGTTCACGCACACGTTTCCTGATCGCATCCATCGCGAGGTTGTGAACCACCCGGTACAGCCAGGTCCCCGGATGGTCTATGGCGGATGAGCCGTTCTCCCGGCAGTACCTGTGCAGCCGGAGGAACGCCTCCTGCACCAGGTCCCCCGGCTGCAGGCCAGGACTACCTCGATCGGCCGTCGCTGGAGCAGCCGCATACGCGCCCCCCAACAGGTTCGCCGCATACCTCAGTAACCGCGCCTCGTACTCGCGGAGAATCTTTGCGAGGTCCAAAGGCTCTACGCACGCACGCCCCTCTCCTGCATGAAGCGCTCCTGTGGCCCCTCGTTCCAAAACCCCGGCTAGCTGCCTCTCGCCCCCGGTTTCAGAGGTCGGATCGAAATCCGAAACTGGGCTGTGGTCGGTCATAAGCTGTGTGCACGTGGGAGCCACAAGCCGTTAGACGCACAACTCGTTCGGGTGTCCAGAGGATTATTAGAAAATCTTTTTGGTTCGATGGGGTAGCGGCGAAGGGTCGTGATCATTCGTGCTTTTCGGGAGCGCGACTCTGGACCGGCTTACCACGCCGGGTGCCCCACGACCCTGGTAATCGCAGCGCCCTGGCGTAGAACGGTTGAATTCAGCGGTTAGAGATCGGTTTCCCCGGCGATGTAGGCGTCGAGGCATGTCCAGGCAGAGTGCCCGTAGAGGGCCAAATCAAAGGTCACAGGGCGCAGTCGGCGGGAGAGATTGATGTTCGTTATATCTTGTTGATAAATAGGTTACAAGAATTCTTAAGTGGCCAAGGGTCGAGGAGGCATAGGCATGTCCACTTCAAGTAGGCGCGGCGATAGCAGCCCGTGGCCGGGTTCCTGTGGATCGATTTACAGAAGCCGTGGAGATCGACGCCGACAAGAGCCCGTTGCCGTGGCTAGGCAGAAGGTTCGTCTCGACGTGCCGGGAACCACTTATTTTTGCTTTGGGATCTTAGCGCCCAGGACTGTTTTGATTTTTGTAAGTTCAGCGAGGTCCGCCACGTTGGTCCACTCATTGGGGTCGTTGACGCTGTCGTAGAGTTCTTCGCTGCCATCGATATAGCGGATGTAGTGGTATCGTTCGTCCTGTACCGAGAAGCTGTTTTTCTTCCAGCCGGTGATCGCCGGGTAGGGCCATTGCTTGCCCGGTTCTTTAAACAACGGGATCAGGCTGCGTCCCTCGTTCTTTGGATTGGCGGGCAAGCCGCACATCGCCACAAGCGTTGGGTACAGGTCCAGCAGGTTGACGACCCTGTCGCAGCGAAGTCCGGGGTCGACGCCCGGGCCGGCGATGATCAGGGGAACGTGTGTGGAGCGCTCCCATAGCGACTGCTTCTGGAACGTATTCTTTTCGCCCATGTGGTAGCCGTGGTCGGACCAGAGCACCACGATGGTGTTGTCGCGGTAGGGGCTCTTGTTCAGCGCATCGAGCACGCGTCCGACCTGGTTGTCGCTGAAGCTGACGCATGCAAGATACGCCTGCACGATGCTGCGCCACTGGTTGTTCTGAATCGCCCACTCGGTGCGGGGCATCTCCGGCAGAATGCTGATGTCCTTCGCGGCCTGGGGCACGTCGTCCAGGTCTTCCTTGAGGTAGGGCGGCATCGCGATTTTTTCCTTGTCGTAGAGGTCAAACCACTTCTGCGGCACATACCATGGCACGTGAGGACGCAGGAAACCGACCATCATGAAAAAGGGCTTATCGTGCTTCTCTTCAAGCCTTTCAACGGCCCAGGTCGCGGCCTTGTAATCCGGCAGCTTTTCGTCGGAGTCCGGTGCAGCCGCCCAGTCCGTGCTGGTCCCTTTCTGAGGCCAGTTCTTTTTTAGATCCCCGGTACCCGAACTGAATCCGCCTCTGCCGCCCGACATATCCACGCTGCCCTTGGGCACATGGTTGTGGCAGATTTTCCCGACCGCCATCGTCTTGTAACCGTTATTCGCAAAGTAGCTGTGCAGCAGTTCGGTCCCCAGTTCGCGGGCTCTTGCCTGCAGCTCGTCGTCTTTCATGTGATTGTCGTACCCGAGCGTCGAGGGCAGCATGCCCGACATCACGCTTGCACGTGAAGGCCCGCAAAGCGGGAACTGGCAGTATGCATTTGTGAAGACCATGCCCCGCATCGCCAGCGCGTCCATGTTGGGCGTCTTGGCGTCGGGATAACGCTGCATGAAAGTGGGGAAGTCGTTGAGGTCATCGACGGAGATAAACAGCACGTTGGGCTGGGCGGCCATCGCTAGCACCGCAGGAATCTGCGGCAGCAAACACGCCATCGCGATCATCAGGGCGCGGATTGGCAAATAGACTTTCAGCATTTGTTGGATCCCCATAGATATCTTTCCTTTGTTGTCTGTAAACATACTTTGACGAAAATTCGGGTAATTAAAAAACAGGATTGCTGATATTCAGGCAGCCGGTCGAGTTACTTGTCCCTGGGCCCGGGTATCACGTTCGCACGCTGCGCCCGTTCGTTCCACACCGCTTTCATCGCGTTGACACGCTCGGGCTTCTTGGTCGGCGCCTGATTAATTAAGGATGCTGACGCGTCGGCGACCGCATCGGTGTTGTAGAACTGCGTGAAGCGCACGCCTTTCTCCGCCAGAGCGTCGAGCGTGGGCGTCTGCACCTCTCCGCCGTAGCAGCCGATGTCGCTGTAGCCCATGTCGTCGGCAAGGATGATAGCGATGTTGGGCGGGGCGGCTTGCGTAGAGACCCGCCATGTCAGGGCGGCAGGCAGCAGGCATACAAGAATGAGTGTGCGGCTCATGCAGCAAGTATACAAACGTCATTTATCGCACTGCAGAATGACTGCAAAACCGTCAACGTGTGCTCGGCTTGGAGGTCGCGTCGCTGCTTGCGCACAATCGACGCCAATTATCGATAGGCCGGCCTTCTTTTCGTACTCGGTGCAAATGCTGGCAAACGGTGGATTTAGTCTCACTTCGCCGTCGTCCCGAAATCATTTGTGCGCATCAGATCGTAACGCCGCCCGCAGATAGAGGCGGGCGACGCAATTCGCAATCGCGCCCCGTCCGGGGTATTGACTGCCAATGCCCTCGGCCTTGAGTCTTTGGAGTTTCCTCCTCCGGTCCGATTCACAGAGATTGATACGATATGTGCCCGGATCGGAGTAACTAACAATGACCAAGCTTGCTGCTGAACAATTCCATGCCGACCCCCGGCTCGACCAGGCGCGGAAACTCATCGCCCAGGCTCTTGCGGACGCGAAGAACAACCTCGTCGGCCCCCGGCCGGCCGACCCCGCGCGTGCGCAGGACTACCAGCAGCGGCTCGACGATTTCGCCAAGCTGCGCGGCGGGGCGCTGCCGATCCCCTACCTCGGCTCGGGCCTGGGCAACGGCCCGCTGGTCGAGCTGATTGACGGCAGCGTCAAGTACGACATGATCTGCGGCATCGGCGTGCACTCGCTGGGCCACAGCGATGCGGGCCTGCTCAACGCCGGCCTCGACGGCGCAATGGGCGACACCGTCATGCAGGGCAACCTCCAGCAAAACGCCGAGTCGGCGGCGCTCTGCAGCGACCTGGTCGAGCGGGCGTGCCGGTTTGGTGCAAGGCTCGAGCACTGCTTCCTCACCACCTCGGGTTCGATGGCCAACGACAACGCGCTCAAGATCGTCTTTCAGAAGCATGCGCCCGCCGAACGAATCCTTGCCTTTAGCCACTGCTTTACCGGCCGGACCATCGCCATGGCGTCGGTCACCGACAAGGCGGCATACCGAGTCGGGCTGCCCGAGGCGATCAAGGTCGGCTACCTGCCTTTCTTCAAGCCCGAAGACAAGCAAAAGAGCATCGACAGCACGATCAAGCACCTGGACAACCACATCGAACGCTACAAGGGCCACGTCGCAGGCGTGATGTTTGAGATGATCCAGGGTGAGGGCGGCTACGCGCCCGGCAATGCTGATTTCTTCGCCGCCGTCATGGCGCGGTGCAAGGAGCACGGCCTTGCGATCTGGGTCGATGAGATCCAGTCCTTCGGCCGAACCTCCAAGCCCTTCGCGTTCCAGTACTACGGTTTGGATAAGTGGGTCGACGTGGTGTCCGTCGGCAAAATGACGCAGGTCTGCGCGACCCTGTTCACGGACAACTACAAGCCCAAGCCCGGGCTGATCAGCCAGACGTTCACCGGATCTTCATCGCAGATCTTCGCCGGGCGCGAGGTGCTCAAGCGGCTGGACGAGAAGGGCGTGTTCGGCGACGAAGGCCTGAACATGAAAACCCGCAAACAGTTCGCCCAGCAGCTCTCATCGCTGCACGCCAGGCACCCGGACAAAATCGGGGCCGGGCTGTTCGGCGAGGGATCGATGATCGGCTTCGAGGTCTTCGGCGGCAATCCTGAGAAGACCAAGGCGGTCTTGAACCGGCTCTACACACTCGGGGTGATCGCGTTTGTCTGCGGGTCGGACCCCTTGAGACTGAGATTCCTCCCGCCGGTCTGCGTCATGCGGGAGGGCGATGTTCAGGCCGTCGTGGGGATCCTTGAGAAGGCCCTGATCGACATCGCCACCGGCTGAGCCCAAGTGCTCGCGATGCAAAAAGATTGAGCGTTAGTAATTGTTAGTCCTCGCCGCATGAATGGTTTGTATCAATCATTCCGGGGCTGTCTCGTGCCCGTAGCCGGTTTGAGTGGTTGATAACCGTCACAGCCCGCACAGATTACGAGTTGACGTGTTTTATCGGGGTTACCTCGGTTATCTACACCTCTAATTATGACGTTATCAGCCACATGCTTACCCCGCGAGGCATGCGGTGATTTGGGTTCATGGGGTTAACATAAGAGAGTAGATGTTATGAAAAGAACACTGGGAACAAACCGGACGCTGGACAACTCGATTGCACGAGGCAGTGCAAACCTGTTCAAAAACGTGGTTTGCTTGGCGATGGTCCTTTTCGCCGGCATGACGCAGGCGGCCGAGATCACGCTCTCCGGCATCAACGATGTGCTCAAGGGCAAGGTCTACGCCCAGGTGCTCGTTGATGAACCGGTCACCCAGGTTGTGATGTCGATCCCCGATGTCCTGTGGCGCAGCGACAGCTCAGCGCCTTACAGCCTCAATGGCGATCGCAAGGGCACCGTCTATGCGTGGGATACGACCCGGCTCGCCGACGGCACGTACAACCTGACGGTCTCCGCCAAGCTATCCAGCGGTGAGATCGTCTCCAAGCAGTTCGAACTCAAGATCGATAACACCACGGCCGTCACCCAGACCACCAGCGTCGGCATCGCGCTTGATCAGATGCCCGACAAGGTGCGAGTGGGTCAGACCCTGACGATCCCTACGACCGGCCTGGCCGACGGTACGGTCGTCTGGTACCACTGTTTTGATATGAGCTGGGGCGATCTGGTGAGGAGCAACCTCACCGTTCAGAAAAACTCACTCACGTTTACGATCCCGGATGTGAGCGGCAAGCGCCGCATTCAATTGCAGAACGGGAGCTACAAGACAAACAAGGTGGTCGAGGTGATGCCCGCGCTGGTGGTTGCAGAACCACTTCCCACGCCCGAGCCTGCTCCTGCGCCGACGACCGAGCCCGAGGTTGGGCCGGTCACCGAGCCCGAGACCGCGCCGATCACTGATCCTGTGATTACGCCGCTGCCTGACCCGTTCGTTGTCAGCTTTGTCGATGCCCCCGCCGAGTACCTGATCGGTTCGGGCAAGTCCATCAGCCTGTCCAGCACCGGCGTGCTCGAAGAGGGCGCTGACGTGCTGGTTGCGGCTCTGTCGGAAGTGACCGGCGGCGTGGTCGGCTCGTTCAGCTTCACGCTCAAGGGCGAGCCGTGGGTCATCCCCGCGAGCAAGCTTGATCTGATCCCCGCGGGCCAGGCCGAGCTGGTCCTTCTGGTCCGCGACAGCGCGGGCACCAAGGTGACCCACAGCCTGACGGTCAAGGCTCCTGCGCCCGTGATCCCCGACCCCGTGATCGCGTTTGTCGATAAGCCCTCGGAATACCTGCTGGGTTCGGGCAAGGGCATCAGCTTTGATGTCCAGAACCTGCCTGCCGGCGGGGACGTGCTGGTTGGCGCATGGTCGATCGCCAACGGCGCGATGATTGATAGCTTTACCCACACGCTTTCCAAGTCGCCCTGGACCATCAGCAGCGCGATGCTGGACAAGCTATCGGCCGGTGATGTCGAGCTGCAGTTGATCGTGCGCGGCGGCGAGGTCCGCCCGAAAGCGACGCTTCAGCTGGGTGTTGTTGCTCCCGTTATTGAGCCTACTGCCGAAGTGACCCCCGAACCCGCACCCCAGCCGACGCCCGAAGTCGTTCAGATGTCTTTTGATATGAACGCGATCCCCGATCAGCTCGAGACCGGCCAGATCGTCTCGGTCCCCGTCACGGGCATCGCGGAAGGCGAAGTGGTCTACTTCCACGTGTTTGACATGGCCTGGGGCAATCTCGTCCGCTCCAACGTCACCGTCAAAAACAGCAAGCTTGTACTGTTGATCCCGCAGGTCAGCGGCGAACGCATCCTCCAGCTCCAGTACAAGTCGGATTGCAAGGACAAGAAGAACGTTGTTGTCGGCGCAGTTGTTGCCGAGCCGACGCCCGAGCCTACCCCGGTCGTTGAGCCGGCTCCCGCGCCGACGCCGGACCCGACTGCGACCGAAGAGCCGATCGACCCGGCGGCGGAGATCGTCAACACAACGACGGGCGATACGGGCACGACCGATACCGGTTCGACGCAGCCTGCCGTTGATCCCTCAACGATCCCGACCCTTCAGCCGGGCTCCGGCTGGAGCGGCGCGACAGCGGCGCCCGGCGCGGTCGGCAACCCTTCGCACCCCGGCTACCCCTACAACGCGATCGCGCGGTGGGCCGTAGTTCCTCAGCAGCAGTTCAAGGGTGTGTTCACGATCGGTGTTGCGGCCTTCCACAGCTACGGCATTGGACACGTGGACTTCAGCGTCAACAACGGCCCCTGGGTCCGCGTTGACCAGCGCATCACCAACCCGCGCACGGGCGTCAGCGACGAGTACTGCGTCAATCTCGACGCGAGTAAGTTCAAGGACGGCTTGATCTCGGTCCGCGCGATCGCGTACCCGATCAACGGCCAGCCGATCGTGCTGGAAGACCTCGAGCTATTCGCTAACGCGGGCGGCTCGCTGAGCTTCCCGGTGATCGAACTGAATGCCGGCGTGTACGTGCTCTCGGGCCTGAGCGATAAGGTTCCCATGCAGGGCTACCTCACGGTCCGTCCCAAGCCCGGCGTTGCCAAGAAAGACTGCATCATCACACAGGTCAGCCGCGTCAGCAGCGGTGGCAACCTCAAGCTCCAGGGCCTGACCTTCAAGGCCAAGGCCGGCATGGACATGTGCTACGGCAAGGAAACCGGTAAGGGCATGATCTGGTTTGATGATGTCACGATCATCGGCAACGGCCGCACCGAGAAGACGGACTGGCTCGCCCACCTCTGGGGCCGGCAGATCTACACCAACTGCGACATCAGCCAGGTGCGCAGTGTGTTCCACGGCGGCGGGGGCGGACTCTTCGCGCGAAACGTCTACATCCATGACATCTACGAAGACACCTTCCGCGCCATGGGCTATGCGGCGAACATTACCCTCGACGGTGTGGACCGCGGCGACGCCGACCACCACCCCGACCTGTTCGACTTCGCGACGGGCTGGACGCAGTCCCAGATCATCTTCTACAACATCAAGATCCGTAACGCCTACAGCCAGGGCATGGCCGGCGGCAACATGAAGGACATCGCGATGGTGAATTGCGATATCGAGACGCCGGGCTGGGCCGTGATGCAGATCGGCCGGGATCTGAATAACGTTGTGTTCCAGAACTGCAGGTTCCAGGGCGGCGCGCTGCTGCGTGACGCGATCCCCAATGGCGTGATGATCCGCGACTCGTCGCTGGGCTATCAGCCGCCATTCCTGCCGGAAAACTGGAACCAGCCCGGTGTAACCGTGCTGCCCCCTCCCCCCTTGTTTGATTAAATTTATAAAAAACAGTTCTGATGAAAGCCCGCGTACGCCGAAAAGGTTTACGCGGGCTTTTCTAACCCGATCCCCGCGGGCCTACGGATAGGCATCGCAATGGTCAGTGGTAGATCCAGGCATGAAACGAGCGATCCTGATCAGTTGTTACTACCCGCCGGATGGTGGGGCGGGCGCCCAGCGACCGCGTAAGCTCGCCGAGCATGCGCGACGCCTGGGCTGGGACCTGACGGTGGTCACACGCCAGCCCCCGGCCAAGCGCAGCAGCTGGGAGCCCAAGGACGACTCTTTAGCCGACGCCGATCATCAGGCGCGCATCGTCCGTGTTCCGATGGACCAGGCCACGACCGCCGGCGCGATGGTGCCCGGCCCGGCGGGCGCGGACGACCCGTTCCTGTCAGAGGTTGTTCGGGCGGTGCGTGCATGCCTTGAAAGCCAGCCGACCGATGCGGTGATCCTGACCATGCCGCCTTACGGGATGTCGCCGGTGGTGCCCGCGATCCGCGCCTTCAGCGACGTTCCGATCTTCGTTGACCTCCAGGACCCTTGGGCGCTTGACGGCGCTTGTTCGTACAGCAACCGCGCGCATTGGGCGGTCACTAACCAGTGGATGCATCGCGTCCTTGGCATGTCCGACGGCCTGATCGCCAACACACCCGAGGCCGGCGTGCAATTGGCCCGCGCTGTGCCCCAGCTAACTGCGGAAAAGGTCGCGGTGGTCAACAACGGCTGCACCGTCGCTGAGTTCCAGGGCCCGCTGCCTCCGCGCCCCGAGAGCATGGACGCGCAAGGCCTGCACATGGTCCACACCGGCACGCTCCACTCTCAGGCCTTCGAGCGCACACGCGGGCTCATCGGCGCACTGCGTAAGCGACGCAACTTCCGCGTCGAGCCGATCTCGATCGGCGGACGCACCGCATACCACCTGCTGCGCGCTATCGATCTGCTCTCACGGCAGGCCCCGGCCGCGGTCGAAGACCTCCGGCTGACCCTGGTCGGCGTCGAAGACGAGCCGACACGAAAGATCGTCGAACGCGCGGTTTGTCGTGAGCGTGTCCGTCTGACCGGCTTCGTGCCTTATCACGAATCTGTTGCGTGGATCCGTCACGCCGATCTGTTGTTCGTGCCGTTGTTCGGCCTGCCCAGGGGCCACCGGTCGCGGATCATCCCGAGCAAGACCTACGAGTACCTCGCCTCCGGCCGGCCGATCGTCGGCGCGCTTCCCGAGGGCGACGCGCGTGAACTGGTCGATCAGTCAGGCAGGGGTCACTGCGCCGATCCATGCGACGACCGCGCGTTAGCCAAGGCATTGCAGGGCGCGATCGAGCAGGCCCGGGCGATGGGTCGGCTGGCCCCGCCGGTCAAGCCCTTTGTGCACGACTACGATTGGGGGCCCTTGTGTGAGCGTTTCTTCGGGTTCCTTGACCGCAGGACCCAGGCGCTGGCGGACAGCCGTGTCGCGTGAGGTATTAATATCCTGCGGGTCGAACGATCAATCGACCTGCATAGATCAGTGGAGCTGATTCGTGTCCATGCATATCCTCATCGCGACGGCCGGCCGGTCCGACATACTGCGTCGGACGCTTGATGGCCTGGTCGCCTGTGCGAAGCCGGCCGACTTTGCCGGGGTTGTACTTGTCGAAAACGGCGGGGACCCCACCGCGGAGCAGTTGGCCGCGGAGTATCGCCAGTCGCTCTCGCTGCGCTACTTCTTTGAACCGGTGGGCAACAAGAACCGGGCGCTCAACCGCGGGCTTGGCGCGATTGAGGATGGGCTTGTCGTACTGTTTGATGACGACGTGCGGATCGACCCGGGCAACCTGCTGGCCTATGCGAAGTCGAGCGAGCGGTTCCCCGACGCTGCATTTTTCGGGGGCCACTGCAGTTGCGACTACGAGAAGCCGCCGGCCAGCCACATCGTCGGGCTGCTGCCGCTGTGCGCTAAGGGCTGGGCGCTCGAGCCCGACCAGCCGATCGATCAGCCCCACGCGCTGGGCTTTAACTGGGCGGTGCGCGCTAAGGCCGTCAAGCAGCTTGGCGGTTTTGTCGAGGACCGAGGCCCGGGCACGAAGGTCGCCGTCGGCGATGAGTACCAGATGCAGAAGCGTCTGATCCAGGCCTTCGGCCCCGGCCGCTTTGTCGATCAGGCCCGGGTCTGGCACTATGTGCCCGTGAACAAGTGCAACGACCCCTGGCTGATCAAGCGCGGCTACGACTACGGCGTTGCCAAGGCGATGGACGCGCGCGACGACGGCGCGCCGGCGGGCGTGCCGGCCTGGGCCTGGCGCCGACTGATCACCTCGACGATTAAGTGGGGCATTGCACGCATCGTCCCGAGTCGCGCCTATCGGCTTAAGACCAGCTACGGCCGATCCATCAACCGTGGTATTGTCGCGGGCTATCAGCTCGCCGTGCCCAACAAGCCTGCGCACGCTTTGAATTCTGAGCGGGGCCTGGCGCAAGGAGGGGTCTGAGCTTGAGCGAATGCGCATTCCATCCTCACGAGCTGCGCACCAGCCCACTCAGTGGGGTTTGCGTCGCGGCTTACAAGGCGATCAACGGCGCCAGGCGTTGGGACACCGCCGCGAAAATTTTCCGCATCCTCCAGCGGTTCGAGGGCGGGCAGATGCTGACACGCACCTGCCGCGAGCTGCTCCTGGCCGATCACCAGATCGAGGCCGGCTCTTACAGCTACGGCCCGTTCTTCCGCCCCGGCCACTTCCCGCCGAAGGTCAGGATCGGGCGTTACGCCTCGATCGGCCCGCAGGTGCGTGTTTTCAATCAGAACCACCCGCTGGACCACCTCTCGACCCACCCGTTCTTCTACGAGCAGCGCTGGGGCATGGCCGGGGAGCCGATGCCGCGCCACACCCTTGAGATCGGGCCGGATGTCTGGATCGGCTACAACGCCGTGGTGACGCCTTCATGCAAGCGAATTGGTGTCGGAGCGGTGATCGGTGCGGGCGCTATTGTGACGCGTGACGTTCCCGACTTCGCGATCGTCGCGGGGGTTCCTGCGAAGGTGGTGCGTATGCGATTCAGCGACGAGGTCTGCCAGGCCGTGCTCGAGAGCCGCTGGTGGGAAAAGAGCCAGGCCCAGTTGGCGGAGGTAAAGACGGTATTCCATCAAACGCTGTCCGACCGCACGATGCTGCACCCGGTCCTGGGAGGCGGCGGGGGCAAAGTTACCGGTCCGGCGGCCTGAGACATCCAAACAGGATTGGGTGAAAGATCAACTCCGCGGGCATGATGGACGATGAGGGAGTTGACCGGCGTCCCAAGGCGCCGTGAGAAGTGTAATATTGGACGATGCCGACGATCAGCGGCGTTCACAACTAACGGCAGATATTCCCACGAGGGGAGGCCTTCTTGAAAGCGGTTATTTTTGCTGGCGGGCTGGGTACGCGGCTCTCGGAAGAGACTTCGGTGCGCCCTAAGCCCATGGTCGAGATCGGCAACATGCCTGTGCTCTGGCACATCATGAAGATCTACAGCAGCCACGGCATCAACGAGTTCATCATCTGCTGCGGCTACAAGGGCCACCTCATCACCGAGTTCTTTATCAACTACCGCCTGCGTAACTCGACGGTCAGCGTCGATCTCGCGTCCGGCGCTTTTGACATCGAGGGCAACAACGCCGAGCCTTGGAAAATAAAGCTCGTGGATACCGGCGAATCAACGATGACCGGCGGCCGGCTCAAGCGCGTCAAGGACCTGATCGGCAACGAGACCTTCTGCCTGACCTACGGCGACGGCGTGGGCGATGTCGATATCACCGCCGCCATCAAGTTCCACCGCGGACACGGACGCCTGGCGACCATGACCGCCGTCCAGCCCCCCGGACGCTTCGGCGCCTTTACCCTCAGCGATTGCGAGACCGAGGTCCAGCACTTCCGTGAAAAACCCGAGGGCGACGGCGCTTGGATCAACGGCGGCTACTTCGTCTGCGAGCCCGGCGTCATCGACTATGTCCAGGATGACAAGACCGTGTGGGAACGCGAACCGATGGCCGGCTTGGCGCACGACCGTCAGCTCATGGCGTACAAGCACGCGGGGTTCTGGCAGCCGATGGATACCCTCCGCGACAAGCAACTGCTCGAAGAAATGTGGGAAAGCGGCAAAGCGAAATGGAAAGTCTGGTAGATGAACGCGAAGCAAAACATCCAGGCGTTTGACTGGACTGGCCGACGCGTCTTCCTCACCGGGCACACCGGGTTCAAGGGCAGCTGGCTCTCGCTCTGGCTTCAGATGCTCGGGGCCGATGTCAGTGGCTACAGCCTCGCACCGGCGACCGACCCGGCGATGTTCGACGCCGCCGATGTCGCTCGCGGCATGAAGAGCACCTTTGGCAACATCTGCGACCTCGAAACGATGTCGCGCGAGCTGCAGGCTCATCGTCCCGAGGTCGTGCTGCACCTGGCGGCGCAGCCCCTGGTCCGACAGTCCTACCGCGACCCGCTGGAGACCTACAACACCAACGTCATCGGTACGGCCAATCTGCTCGAGGCCTGCCGGCGCTGCGACAGCATCAAGGCCGTCGTCGTCGTGACCACCGATAAATGCTACGAAAACCGCGAGTGGGTCTGGGGCTACCGCGAGGACGAAGCCATGGGCGGCCACGACCCGTACTCGAGCTCTAAGGGCTGCGCGGAGCTGGTCACCTCGGCGTACCGCCGATCGTTTTTCTGCCCCGAGGCCGCGAATCCTCGCGCCGTTGCGGTTGGCTCTGCACGCGCAGGCAACGTGATCGGCGGCGGCGACTGGGCCGAGGACCGCCTGATCCCCGACGCCGTACGCTGCTTCGCCAAGGGACAGCCGCTGGTCATCCGATCACCCAACGCGATCCGCCCGTGGCAGCACGTGCTCGAACCGCTGGGCGGCTACCTGAAACTGGCCGAGAAACTGATGGGCGAAGACGGACATCGCTACGCCCAGGCCTGGAACTTCGGCCCCAACGACACCGATGCGCGCACCGTGGATTACGTCGTGACCCAGACCACACAACGCTGGGGCAATAGCGCACGCTGGCAGCTTGATACGAACCCTCAACTGCACGAGGCGCGTCTGCTCAAGCTCGACATCAGCAAGGCGCAGGCCGAGCTGGGCTGGCAGCCGAGGCTGAACCTCGACACCACTTTGGACTGGGTCGTCACCTGGTACAAAGCGTTTTATGAGCAGGGGCCCCGGGCGGTCCGTGAGCTGACACTCAAGCAGATACGTGAGTTCCAAGGGCGCGAGGCCTGAGCATCCCGCCCCACAATACCACCATTGAGCGCGTAACCGCGCATACAAAACAAGAACCGCGATGCAGATCATCCCTCTGGAAATAGAGTCGTTGAAAGAAATCGTGCCCACGCTGCTCAGTGACCAGCGTGGTTTTTTCACCCGCGTCTACTGCCGTGACTTATTTGCACAGGCCGGGATTGACTTTGAAGTAGTGCAGATGAATATCAGCGGCAATCATGCGCTGCACACGCTCCGGGGCATGCACTTCCAGGTCGCGCCTGCTCTCGAGGCCAAGCTGGTCCGCTGCAGCGCGGGCAGGGTCCTGGACATCATCGTCGATGTGCGTCCGGGCTCGCCGACGTATCTGAAGCACGCGATGGTCGAGCTCTCCGCCGAGAAAAAGAACGCGGTCTACATCCCCCCGATGTGCGCCCACGGCTACCTGACCCTCACGCCCGGCGCCGAAGTGACCTACGCCACCTCGGCCCCCTACACCCCCGCATGCGAACGCGGCCTGCGTCACGACGACCCCGCCCTGGGGATCCGGCTGCCTTACAAGGCCCAGGTGATCTCGGACAAGGACCGCGCCTGGCCGTTGCTGTGATTGACCCATTTGAGCTTGTTCGGGCCGCTGCCTGAGTCTGTCATTCGCAAGACCGAGGTCGGATATCCATATTTCTCCCCGGCCAATTTAGGGCGGCGTGCAGATTCCTCCTCCCTTTATTGAAATTCGTGCTGTGGCCCCCGGGCAACGCCCCTCCTCCCCCGGGGGGAGTCCTCTATGACTCGACCCCCGAATCGTTGCTCGGAGGCTGCCCCACGCAGCGAATTGAAGATAAATGACGCCGATGACTCCAGGACGATATGAATGTTTTACCGACTGCTTGGCGGGTTACCCCTTGAGGTAAAGTCCGTCTTGAGTACACCCGAAATTGCTATCCAGAAGTGGGTATATTTCGTCACGACACCCCGTGAGTCCCGGTATTATTCACCTCAAGTTGTAATGTATTACTGGTTACGGGCTCATGATTAATGGATTACTTTTTGTATAGAAAAAACGGTGTGCTATACTCAAACTTCAGAGGAAAAGCCTGCGATCTTGTAGAGTTAGTGCGACTTTACAAAACTGTTGATAGAAAAGAGAGAAGAGAAATTGAAATCGATCATTCCCCGGCCTCGTACTGCTGTGTTGTTGGCATTGGCATTCACAGGTGGAGTTGTGAACGCGACGCATGCAGCGGTCAGCAATGATGCACTGCTTTTTGTTGGCAACAGCTACACGTACCAGTCGGTCGGTTACGACGGCACCAACGTCGATCGATATTTCAGCGATTCCGAGGTCTCGCCTTTCGAGGCCATCGTCATGGCGGCGACCAACAACCACACGATGGGTGTGGGCAGTTTCCTGAACGCTACCGGTTCGCAGAACATCGCGGTCGGCGGTCAGCACCTCTCGCAGCACAACGGGATTGACGCGCTGGACCCCGGCGTGGATGTCATCCTTTCCGACAACAGCTTCGAGATCCTCAACCCCGTTGCCGCGGCAGGCCGGGTGTGGGACGTGATGGTGCTCCAGGACTACAGCACGACCCCGGGCCGATCGATTGCATTTACCAGTTCGTACAGCTCGACCGAGTTCAACAACTTCTTTGTTCAGGGCATTACGCCGATCGCCAACCAGTTGCAGTCTTACGGACAGACGACGACCAAGATCGTCCTGTATGAAACATGGGCGCGTGAGTCTGTTACCGCGGCGGGTTTCCCCAACAACTGGCCGACCCGTCAGGACATGTACGAGAAGACCAGCCTGGCCTATTCCCGTGCCAAGGACCT